>Ga0208015_1000013_pt1 | contig 187129 bp, 148 predicted proteins | sample 26BtaG_FD_184101 | JGI IMG/M metagenome (GOLD analysis project Ga0208015, IMG submission 184101) | Marine viral communities from Cariaco Basin, Caribbean Sea - 26B_WHOI_OMZ_CsCl (SPAdes) (version 2) | ecosystem: Environmental > Aquatic > Marine > Oceanic | place: Caribbean Sea: Cariaco Basin... | reverse complement strand
AAAGTCATACCGTCATCTATACTTCTGAGAACTTGTTTACGAAAATCTAGTGAGTAAGTCATAGTGTTTATGGTAGCAATTGGGTTTGATAATTAGTTTATAACACTTTTAGGTGGGATTGACTATATTTTATATAAGTAAATATAAAATAATAAAAAAATTCAAAATAAAGAAAGTAGTTGTAAAATCTCTCGATACTATGGGTTTGTTAAAAATATTACTTAAACGTAGGTCTAATAGGTATAACAAAGAACAGTTAGACTACTATAATGATCATTTTACCAAAATACAAAGCGTAAGAGTTCAAGGATGAAAATAGTCATTTTAGGCACCATTGCTTATAGTCTTTATGGCTTTCGCGCTGATCTAATCAAAGCGTTGGTCAAGCAGCAACATACTGTCTATGCCTTTACCTCTGAATATACCCAAGAGGAATTAAAGAAGATAGAAGTTTTAGGTGCTATCCCAATGACCTACAATTTAAATCGAGGTGGCCTGAATCCTTTATCTGATATAAGAGCAACTTATCACCTATCCAAAGTTATCAAAGAGATATCACCAGATATCGTATTCTCTTACTTTTCTAAGCCAGTTATTTTTGGAACATTGGCAGCAAAAATGGCAAAAATTCCGCAAGTTGTAGGTATGCTTGAAGGGTTAGGTTACTGTTTTACAGACCAACCCGAAGGTCTTAGCAAAAAAGTGAAAGTTATCAAAGCGATTCAAATTATGCTATATAGAGTGGTTCTACCTCAGATAGATACGCTCATATTTTTAAATGCTGATGATCCTAATGATTTGTTGAGGAAGTACAAAATACGAGTAAAGCAGGTAGAAATTTTAGGCGGGATTGGTTTGAGTTTGAGTCAGTACGAGTATCAGCCTATAGCAACTATTCAAAAGCCTATTAAATTTTTATTTATTGGTCGCTTATTGAAAGAAAAAGGTGTCCATGATCTTATTTCCGCTATAAAAATAGTAAAGAAAATATATCCTGAAGCATATTTCACTATTTTAGGAGAGATAGATGCTTCTAATATGGGTGCATTGCAGAAATCAGAGTTAGATGAGTTGATTGCATCGAACATCGTAAACTATCCTGGTCATGTTGATAATGTAAAAGACTGGATTGCAAATCATCATGTATTTGTACTGCCGTCTTATCGTGAAGGTGTGCCGCGCAGCACTCAGGAAGCGATGGCAATTGGAAGACCTATTATTACTACTGATGTACCTGGTTGCCGTGAGACGGTTATTGATGGAGTAAATGGGTTTTTAGTAGAAAAATGGAATCCGAAAGCTTTGGCAGAGAAAATGATTTACTTTATAGAACATCCTGAACAAATTAAAGAGATGGGTGATGAAAGCTACAAGCTAGCACAAGAGAAATTTGATGCCGATAAAGTCAATAAACGATTACTAAATATGTTGGGTTTATAAATGATAAAACGACTATTTGACATTGTATGTGCAACGACAGCGTTAGCAGTGTTATCTCCTGTCTATGCTGCAACTGCATATAAGGTGAGTAAGAATCTTGGTGCGCCTGTTCTATTTCGTCAGATTCGTCCAGGTCTGTATGGCAAGCCATTTGAGATGGTAAAATTTCGCTCAATGAAGGATGATATAGACGCAGATGGCAACCCTTTAGAAGATGGCGAGCGATTGACATCGTTTGGTAAAGCGCTGCGTAACACCAGCCTTGATGAGCTGCCTGAGCTTTGGAACGTCATAAAAGGCGATATGAGTCTAGTGGGCCCGCGACCATTATTGATGGAGTATCTGCCCTTATATAATGATGAACAAGCACGCCGACACAATGTCCGCCCAGGTATTACAGGTTATGCTCAAGTTAATGGTCGCAATGCTATTGGATGGGATGAAAGGTTTGCACTTGATACATGGTATGTGGACAATCAGTCGCTGTGGCTGGATATCAAGATTTTATTTAAAACAGTGGAAAAGGTCATTATCAAAGATGGCATTAGTGCTGAGGGAGAAGCGACTATGAGTAAATTCACGGGCAATAGTATTAATGAAGAAATGCTTTAAAAGTACTCTTTGCTAATAGCAATACAGTTAACCAAAAGATATTAGGCATCAAGAAAGTCATGATAGATAGCAAGGTTAACAACATAGTGAGCAGTTTATTGTAGAGCTGACACAACATTAGACATAAGTACCATAGAGGAACATATGCTAAATACCCCTTTTTCACCTTGGCCAAAATTTACGCAACATGAGGCTGATGCTGTCAGTCGAGTGCTACTATCTAACAAAGTCAATTATTGGACAGGCGAAGAATGTCGTCAGTTTGAGCGAGAGTTTGCTGACTGGACAGGTAGTAAATACGCAATAGCATTGGGTAATGGCACCTTGGCATTGGATGTCGCGTTACAAGCACTTGATATAGGTGCCGGTGATGAGGTCATCGTCACACCGCGTACCTTTATTGCCAGTATTTCATCAATCGTCAATGCAGGTGCGACCCCCATCTTTGCAGATGTCGATGAAGCAACTGGTAATATTACCGTTGAGACCATCACAGCTGTACTGAGTGATAAAACCAAAGGTATCGTGTGCGTCCATCTGGCTGGCTGGCCATGCGATATGGACAGTATTATCGCACTGGCAGATGAGCATGACTTATATGTTATTGAAGATTGCGCACAAGCTCATGGCGCACGATATAAAGGGCGAAGCGTGGGCAGTATTGGTCATGTTGGGGCATGGAGTTTTTGCCAAGATAAGATTATGACCACAGGAGGTGAGGGTGGTATGGTCACCACTGATAGCGAACTGCTATGGCGAAAAATGTGGGCGTATAAGGATCATGGTAAGAGCTATGCTGCAGTCTATGAAACGGAGCAATCACCTGGCTACAACTGGCTCCATGAGAGCTTTGGCACCAATTGGCGTATGACTGAGATGCAAGGCGTTCTAGGACGTATTCAACTGGAAAAAATGAGTGAATGGACAGCCAAACGGACCACTAATGCGCAAGCCATACTAGAGGCCTGTAGCAAGTGGGAGTCCAAAGGCTACCTTTGTGTGCCGAGACTAGAGCATTTCGAGCAGTTCTCCAATACGAACCATGCTTACTACAAATTATATGTCTATGTGCAGTCCGATAATCTACCTGATGGCTGGACACGTGACCGCATTATTGAAGCAATTAACAATCAAGGTGTACCGTGCTTCTCTGGATCTGCGTCAGAAGTCTATTTGGAGAAGGCCTTTGATAATACAGGGTTGCGTCCAAGTATTAGATTGCCAATGGCGAAGAAGCTAGGAGAGAGTAGTCTGATGTTTCTAGTGCATCCTACGCTTACGGCGGCTGAAATTGAACTGACGATGCGGGCGATCGATAGTGTATTTGGTTCGATGGTCGAATAAAATGGCAATGAATGATTATTTTTAGAAATTTACTTTGTGGTCGATGCTACTCTTACTAAAAGCATAAGGTACATTTGCCTATATATAAGCAATACTGTTTAATTGACTTATTATGAAAATTTATCAGTGCGCAGGCTTTATCTTACGCTAGGATTTTGTAGCGTACACAGGTACAATATTACTCTTAGTCAAAGATTGACGAAGCAAAGGACAGGCATGCAAAGTATTTGCGCGCGCTGTCTTTATTTTTTTATATCGTACCCTCTATTGGAGTTACTATGTCTACTGCCCAAGAATCCGCTACCGTTTTGGACGGCAAAGCACTTGCCAAACAAATAGAACAGGATCTGCGCACGCGCGTAGATACGATTAAGGAAAAGACTGGCCGCACCCCAAGCTTAGCGACGATATTGGTTGGTGACGATCCAGCCTCTGCCACTTATGTTCGTATGAAAGGCAACGCCTGTAAGCGTGTTGGCATGGACTCTATACGCGTTGAGATGCCGAGTGCCACGACCACTGAGCAGCTCATGGCAAAAATAGATGAGTTAAATAGTAATCCAGATGTACACGGCATTTTGCTACAGCATCCGGTTCCTGAGCATATTGATGAGCGTGCTTGTTTTGAGCAGATTGACTTAGCAAAAGACGTCGATGGCGTGACTTGTCTTGGTTTTGGTCGTATGGCGATGCAGCAGTCAGCTTATGGCTCATGCACACCGCAGGGCATTATGCATTTGTTAGAGCATTATAATATCGAGCTATCAGGTAAAGAAGCCGTAGTCGTAGGACGTAGTGCTATCTTAGGTAAGCCAATGGCGATGATGCTATTGAATGCCAACTGTACAGTGACTATCTGCCATTCAAGAACTCAAGATTTGGCAGCGCATATCAAGCGTGCAGATATCGTGGTTGGTGCCGTAGGCGTACCTGAGCTGATTAAAGCGGAGTGGATCAAATCAGGAGCGGTTGTCATTGACGCAGGTTTCCATCCGACAGATGATGGCGGTGTTGGTGATATCGAAATGCAAGGCATGGAAAACATTGCCAGTGCTTATACGCCAGTACCAGGCGGCGTTGGCCCAATGACTATCAACACGCTTATTCGCCAAACGGTCGATGCTGCTGAAAAATCAGCGGGTTTGAATAACGGCTAAAAAGATAGTCATACGAATACTGATTGCCGATACATAAGGGGCCTGAGGTAACATAAACTCAGGCTAAATCAACCACATTTCAGTTGATAGGACCTAAACATGGCTAAAAAAAACGTAGGTGTTCATGAGCGACTACAAGGTATTGGTAGAGAGTTTGTCGATGTCTGTCATTACGTTATTTTATTTCTAATCAGTGTGGTTGTCGTTTGGACTGCAGGTAAAGAGTTTATTTATATTGTCCAAAAGGGTTCAGCGGATCTAAAAGACATATTGATGTTATTTATTTACCTTGAGCTATTGGCTATGATAGGTATCTACTTTAAAACCCACCGACTGCCAGTACAGTTTTTGATATTTATTGCCATAACGGCCTTGTCACGACATTTGGTGGTTGATGTGCAGGCTGTTTCAGACTATTTCCATTTATGGCTGCTAGCGACAATTTCCGTGGCCATCATGCTACTAAGCGGCTCTATTGTAATCTTGACTTGGACAGCAAAAACGTTTGGTCGCCCAGAAGACAATCTCGATAAACAACATGCAAACCTAACGGTTAAAGCATTGTTGCCTGATAATGCTCAAGCGCCTGATAGCCATACTAAGCATCGCCGTGAATAATTAGATAGCAATACAAAAAGATAGCAACATAAAAAAAGAGCGACCAGTGGTTGCTCTTTTTTATGCCTAGCATTTGGCATTACAACCATTTCAATCTTTTAAAGTTATAGTACAGATAGCTACATAAGGCGATAATAATGGTCATGATGACAAGGTAAGAGTATTTCCAGTGCAGCTCAGGCATAAAGTCAAAGTTCATGCCATAGATACCAGCGATAGCTGTTGGTACTGCTAAAATACCTGCCCATGCAGCGAGCTTACGGACCACTTCGTTCTGTCCCATATTGACCATCGCCATATAAGTGTTCATGACCACGCTTAGCATTTCATTAAGACCATTAATGGCATCCAATGAGTGCAGGAGATGATCGTTCACATCGCGAAAATATGGCTTGGCTGCTTGAGAAAACCCTGAGACTATCTCGCTTTTTTTATGATTGATAAAGAAGCTACAGATGTCTTGCACGGGTAGGATAATAGCGCGCATATGCACCAGCTGTGATTTGAGCTGATACAGATTTTTTAATGTGCCTTTATCAAACTCATAGGTGAAGACTTTGTGCTCCTGCTCACGCAAATAGCGACCCAATCGATCAGTGATCGGCATATAGTTATCAACGATAAAATCGAGTATGGCATGGAGTACAAATATGGGGCCCATGCGTAACTTCTCAGGGCGACGATGGCAATGCTCACGTACTGGCGCATAAGAGTTTGACGGACCATTGCGAATTGTAATGAGGTAGTTTTTACCCATAAATATCGCAGTAGTACCATAACGAATGACATTGTCTTCGAGCTTGGCTGTACGTAGCACCACAAAGACCATATCATTATCGTAGTTTTCGACCTTGGCGCGTTGATGATCAGCAAAAGCATCTTCAATCGCTAGCTCATGCAGGTCAAAGGCTTCTTTTACTTTGACCATGGTTTCTAAGCTTGGATCATATAGCCCAAGCCAAATAAATTGACCGTTGTTCCCTAGCGTACGACTCACATCGTTGAGCGCCACTCTATTAAGATTCTCACCTGTTTTACGTGAATAAGCGTAGCAATTGACCACTTCGCCTGCACTTGATGAATCAATATCTTCATAGCGTTCAGAGTCAGGATCGTAGACCGTCATGGTCTCAATAGTATCTTCAGTAGTGGCGTCCACATCACCATAGATATAACTATCATCATCGTCCAAATAGAGATGCTTGTCATTCATATTGGCGTAAATATGATTCATATTGGAATCAGGCGCAATATGCGCCGTTTTTTTAATCAATTGATTATTATCATTTTCCATATACTTTCCTGTCATATAATAAAAAAATTCAATAATCCAAATATGTCGTGAACGCTGCTACGGTTTTATCGTGTGCCAATACTAACTATAGGGCATAGCTTTTTAGCGTATCGATATCTACCAATGCCAGCAGGCTCTCGTGACACGCTTCTAGCTTGATTTGCGGTGCGATATCGAAGTCCAATGCTTCAACCCAACGTAGCGCGCAGATGCACCAGTAGTCACCAGGTTTGAGACCAGGAAAATTGTATTCAGGTAGTGGGGTAATCAGGTCGTTACCGCGACTGGCAGAGAAGTTTAAAAACTCGCTGGTCATCTTGGCGCAGACGGTATGTTGACCAACATCATGGTTGCCAGTATGGCAAAAACCATTGCGATAATAGCCAGTGATTGGATCGAAACAACAGCTGGCAAGTGCGGTGCCTAAGACATTGGTTTGGTTGTTGGCAGGGTTTGGATGGTAATCAGATGACATAAGGCTTCCGAGATAAAAATATGTGTTAGTGTATCATGAGTCTGTGCCGAAGACGCTGCCGTAATCGCGCTCATTATCTTATGGTTAACAAAAAATAAACCTCTCGGCTATTCACCTAATATTGAGCTAAATATATCAATGATGACTGTTATATCTGCTAAGCTAATAAGCGGCAATTGAACTGTAATTAGATAGTGATTGTGGCTAATTGTCACTAGGCGAACCTTGAGTGCTATGCTAAACTAAAGCATAAAGTGCCTTGATTATTTGTCGCAATTTTTTAGCGCATAAAGATACTCGTCTTATCATTCTAAATTATACTTATTATTCACCCTTTTGCGGTTACCTGGTTTGTTTATAAATAATTGGGTCAATGATGTTGCGCGTTAAAAATAAACACAGCGTCAATACCCGGCAAACCACCCTTTAAGTACCGCATCAGTACCGCGTTTTTGGTAAGCGATACGCCAAACAAGGATTTATTGTGTCTGTTAGTTCTGATTCTGCAAAACCTGCCCAGCCAAATTCTACCAACGAAACAGTGTCTCAGCCTGCCGAAAACAGCGCTGCACCCAATCGCATGCCATATTTGAGTAACTTTGGCAGTGATGTTGCCAATAGTTGGCTATTGCCTGATGGGGTGGTTGATGTCCTGTTTGAAGATGCGCACAAGCAAGAAGTGCTTAGACATCAGTTAATCGAGCAGCTTATTACTCATGGTTATCAGCTGGTTTGTCCACCGATGATCGAGTTTACTGAGTCCTTGCTAAGTGATGCGTCAGAAGATCTGAAACGTCAAACTTTTAAAATTATCGATCAGTTGACGGGGCGTCTAATGGGCGTACGCGCTGATATTACCCCGCAGATTTTGCGTATAGATGCGCATCATGGCGGTGCAGGTATTGCGCGTTATTGCTATGTGGGTGATGTGATTCATACTTTGCCATCAGGTCTGTTTGGCTCACGTACGCCGTTACAGTTGGGTGCTGAGATATTTGGCTGTGCGTCACTAGCAGCAGATATTGAGCTGATAGATGTACTATTTACGATGGTGAATAAACTCAATATGAGTGCAGCGCTCCATATCGATTTGGGTCACGTAGCGATATTCAAACGTTTGGCTGAATTGGCTGAATTGTCAGACAGTGATACTGAGCAATTGATGTACTTATATGCCAATAAAAACCTACCAGAGCTCAAGCGTGTTTGTCGCGCTTTGCCAATGGGTGATGATTTTTATGTGTTGGCACGCTTTGGTCACGATATCGCAAACTTATTGGCTAAATTATCAGATGCGGCGCAGCAAGACAGCCAAATCGCAACGGCAATCGATGAGCTACAGCGTTTGAAAAACTATCTACAAGACCAATGGCAGTGCCCAGTCAGTATCGATGTGACTGAGCTATCAGGTTATCACTATCACACTGGCATCGTCTTCAATGGTTATATCAATAGCGAAACGCAGCCACTCGTACGTGGTGGTCGTTTTGATGGTATGCAAAGCCAGACGCAAGCGTTACGCGCGGCCACGGGCTTTAGTATGGATGTCAGCCGATTGCTGGCTCATACACAGTTAGATGCGCCAACCGTTGTCTTGGTTGATTTTGCCGCTTTGTCTAATGCAAATACAGATGAGATGCAGACGCTACTGCAACAAGTAGAGAGTCTACGTCAGCAAGGCTATCGCGTCACTATGCCGTTAGATGCACAGGACAGTCCAAATGATGTTACGCATCGTTTGAGCATGTCTGATGACAGTCAATGGCAGCTACAAACTGTTTAACTGTCTAATAGTAGGCTATTGAATGGCACACGCAGCCAAAAGTATTCAGTACAGATTATGAGAACGCAAAATTATTCGTTAGATATCTCAGTGTTTCTATTTCATGAATCACTGAGATAAAAAGATATAGCTAAGAAAATCATTTTAATTTTTCAGCTTTTATTGCACACACCTCAATACATAAAGGTAAGGATTGATCATGGGTAAGAATGTTGTAGTTTTGGGTAGCCAATGGGGCGACGAAGGTAAAGGTAAAATCGTTGATTTACTTACCGAAAAAGCCTCAGCAGTAGCCCGCTTCCAAGGCGGTCATAATGCTGGTCACACGTTGGTTGTCGATGGCAAAACCACTGTCTTGCATTTGATTCCATCAGGTATCTTGCGTGAAGGCGTCACTTGCTTTATCGGTAATGGCGTGGTGTTAGCACCTGATGCACTACTAAAGGAAATGAAAGAGCTAGAAGACAACAACGTACCAGTACGTGAGCGTCTACGCATCTCTCCTAATTGCCCACTTATCATGCCTTATCACGTGGCACTTGACCAAGCTCGTGAAGCCAAGCGTGGATCTGGTAAAATCGGTACAACAGGTCGCGGCATTGGTCCTGCATACGAAGACAAAGTAGCACGCCGTGCGATTAAACTTGCTGATTTGTTCCGTGAAGATCTAGAAGAAAAACTACGTAACCTAATCGAATATCACAACTTCCAACTGACTGAGTATTATAAAGTTGAAGCGATTGATTTTGATGAGACACTTAAGCTTTGTAAAGAGTGGAAAGAAGAGATTAAAGGTATGGTTACTGATGTAACTGAAGACCTAAATCAATTACGTCTGGCTGGCAAAAACCTAATGTTTGAAGGTGCTCAAGGCACGCTACTTGATATCGACCATGGTACTTATCCATTTGTAACTAGCTCAAGTGTAACTGCTGGTGGTGTATCAACGGGTACGGGTATCGGTCCATTGTATTTAGACTATGTACTTGGTATCACCAAAGCGTATACTACGCGCGTTGGTAGTGGTCCGTTCCCAACTGAATTGTTCGATGATGTTGGTGCTCACTTAGCCAAAGTCGGTCATGAATTTGGTGCGACGACTGGCCGTGCCCGTCGCTGTGGTTGGTTCGATGCAGAAGCATTACGCCGTGCAGTAGTACTTAACTCTATGTCAGGTATCTGCTTGACCAAGCTTGACGTACTAGATGGTCTTGAAGAGTTGCTAATCGGTGTAGGTTACAACCTACCTGAAACTGAGTGTGCAGGCGCGCATGATGCTGAATTCTACGAGTCAGTCACACCTAAGTACGAAACAATGCAAGGCTGGAGCGAGTCTACCGTTGGCATTACGAACTATGATGAGCTTCCAGAAAACGCTAAAAAATACATCAAACGTATCGAAGCATTGATCGGTTGCCCAGTTGATATTATCTCAACTGGCCCTGATCGCGAAGAGACTATCGTATTGCGTGATCCGTACGACGCTTAGTTTTTACTACAAACTTGATTAAATAGTTTTTAGTATTAATAAAAAACCTCAACGCTAAGCGTTGGGGTTTTTTGTGTGTGCTACTTCAAGAAATTGATTGATTACCTTGAATTTCAACAGTGTAAGAGTAGGGCTACTAGCTATAATATCATCTAAAAATATCATAAATAATGGATATACTGACATTATTTTGGCTTAATTAAGTGTAAGATATTATAGACGGATTTGGTTTTATCAACATACAAAAAGGAATTTGCTATGACAACGAATACGCTTAAATCCACGATTCGCAATACCTCTATAGCAATAGTTACATCCGCAGCTTTCATGTTGCCTATGTTTGCTTGGGGTGCAGAAAACTGTGACAAACCAAACAATGACTTTGATGGGCTATATTGCCTGACGAAAGTATACTTAGAAGCAGATAAAGAGCTTAACAACTCTTACAGTAAATTGAGTAAACTCCTAAACAAACAGCAAAAAGCCACGCTTAAACGTGGACAATTAGCGTGGATGCGCGAGCGCAACGACCAATGTAGTTATAACGATGGTGATGGTTTCTTTGTCAATATGAGCTGTGCCACCAATAAGACAGCTAATCGAGTTAATTTTTTGAATGAACGTGTGCGTGAATGCAATGCAGGTAGTTGTCGAGACAGTCGCTTAGATGATTAAATGTTTTGATTGGTAGTATGTATTAGCAAAACTCTTAGCAAGGTGTGTTGAGGGTTTTCTAATCATTAATAATGATATAAATACTCTATAAAATCAGTCTGGTAGCTATAAGTGATAAATATGAGTAGCGATAAGGTAAGTAAGTCGATAGCTCATGCATCTGTTGTTGATGAGTACTTAACTTGGATGTAAGTAAGATACTGTTATAAATTTACTTTTATGCAAGGTATGGTCATAAATTAACCCTATCATTTATGGCCTTAATCATTATAATAGGCAGCAATCCGATGTTGGCGCTTATGGTTATACACTGATATACCATGAGTTGTGTAAAACAGTCCAAGTCAACATTGTGGCTAAAGCTAAAACAATGCATTAATTTTTTCATATTTTATTGAACTTATCATTTATTAGGAGCTTCTCATGGCTAACGAACGTACTTTATCTATCATCAAACCTGACGCAGTTGCTGGCAACCACATCGGCGCTATCTATAGCCGTTTCGAACAAGCTGGTCTAAAAATCGTTGCAGCTAAAATGCTACAACTTGATGATGAAAAAGCAGGCGGTTTTTATGCTGAGCACGCTGAGCGTCCATTTTACAACGACCTAAAATCTTTCATGATGTCAGGTCCAGTATTGGTATCAGTACTAGAAGGCGAAAACGCTATCGCTCAGCATCGTGAAATCATGGGTGCAACTAACCCAAAAGAAGCTGCTGAAGGCACTATCCGTGCTGATTTTGCTAGCAGCATCGACGAAAACGCAGTACATGGTTCAGATTCAGCTGAATCAGCAGCACGTGAAATCAGCTACTTCTTCAGCGATGATGAAGTTTGTGCACGTACACGCTAATATAGTAAATCAGCGATAAGCTTTTACGGCATTCGATTTGTTTGAGGTAACTGTTATAATAAGACGGCTACGATTTAAACTGATCTTACCTGTATGAGTTTTATACTTGATTGACTATAGACGAATTATTTACAACATTGATTGTTCATAATTGGTTTGCGAGACGGCTTATATCTTATGGGTATAGGCCGTTTTAGCTATTATAATAATCCTATAGTCCAAGAATTACTAAACTGCTAGGGCGTTACCCTCATCAGATGTACTACTTGTACAATATGCAGTCGGTAGCCTTGTATCTGCTTTAGAGTTCTGTGATTATATTATTCATTCATTGAAATTCTTAATGACTTGCCTCATTATTGATTTTACTTAGCGTTATCAATCCCTTATCAGCATGTTTTTGTTAATTCGAAGAACTGCGCTCATAGCGGATTGCTCATGCACCCATGTATGTATGGCAAAGCCCATATAAATAATTGCACCGCTTATCTAAGCTTCTGCAAAAAGGTTACCTATTATGTCAACTGTTCAAGCACCTACTCAGCACGTACCTGCTAAGATTACTGATAGCATTAAGCTAGTAGATGAGGCACATGCCAAAACCAATCTATTGGGTATGACGCAAGCGCAACTGGCTGATTACTTCAAGAGTATTGGTGAAAAACCATTTCGATCTACTCAAGTGATTAAGTGGATTTATCAGCATGGCGTGACAGATTTTGAGCAAATGACCAATTTGAGTAAATCGTTGCGAGACAAATTATCGCTTAATGCTTGTGTGGTACCGCCCAAAGTGATTCATCGTCAATATAGTGATGATGGTACGCGTAAGTGGGTATTTGAAGTCACTGGTGGCTCGTTGGTTGAGACGGTGCTTATCCCTGCAGATGATAGTAAGTTAAATGGCCGTAAGACATTATGCGTGTCTTCACAAGTGGGCTGTGCGTTGGACTGTAGCTTTTGTAGTACCGGTAAGCAAGGGTTTGAGCGTGACTTAAGTGTGGCTGAAATTATCGGTCAGTTATGGGTCGCTAATGCGTCATATATGACAGATGAAAATGAAAGCTTAGAAAACGTTGATCATAGCCTATGGGAAAATAACGTCACCAATGTGGTGATGATGGGCATGGGTGAGCCGCTATTGAATTATAAGCCTGTAGTAGGTTCAATGGAGCTGATGCTAAGCGATCATGCTTATGGATTGTCAAAGCGTCGCGTCACGTTATCGACTTCTGGTGTCGTCCCGAAAATGTATCAACTAGCGCAAGACATCGATGTGGCATTGGCCATTTCACTGCATGCACCAAATGATGAGCTGCGTAATGAGTTGGTGCCAATCAACAAGAAATATCCGTTAGAAGAGCTGATTGCAGCGGCAAAAAACTATGTCTATGATGTCAATCCACGTCATAAGAAGCACGTTACAATCGAGTATGTGATGCTTGATGGGGTCAATGATAGCAATGAGCATGCCCATCAGTTGGTTGCATTATTGGAAGGGTTACCAAGTAAGATTAACCTTATTCCATTCAACCCATTCCCGCATGCACCGTATGACAAATCAAGCAACAACCGCATCCATGCGTTTAGTAATATATTGAGCGAAGCGGGTTTTGTTTGTACGATTCGTCAAACCCGTGGTGATGATATCGATGCCGCTTGTGGTCAGTTGGTTGGACAAGTTGCCGATCGTACCAGACGCTCAGCCGCGTGGCAGCAGAGCATTAAAGATCGTGAAAGCGTTTAGTAGTCTTTGAGAGGATAAACGTTATATCTGACTGGTATAGCGTTTTAGCTGTCTTTTGTCTGTCGCAATGGTAAGAAAATGTAGCAATGACTGTCAAGATTGCAGAACGTGGCAATTAATAACAACTAAATTGTACTTATAGGGGTTAAATCTATTAAACTGAGGCCTCGAAGATCGAACGCATTGAATCCCAGTTTTATGATGGCGGCTATGATGACTTCTAAAAATTCTTGTCTGTTCAAATATCAAAAATCATTTTCTAAATTTTATAAGCAGTCGAGTATCAGTGCTGCCCAAACCACTTTGCCAAAGCGTGCAGTGCTGTCGGCAGTATTTGGCGTCCTTGTATTAAGTGGCTGTCAGACCACCCCGACTAATGATTTGCTAGGCAACTCTCCTTATCAAACATCTACGCGCGCTAGCAACGATCGAAATTTAGATCAGCAGGAAATCGCCCGTGTACGTACCTCACTTGCCGCGCAATACATCCGAAAAAATGAGCTTGATACCGCGCAGCAGCAGCTTGAAAAAGCCTTTGCTGCCGATAGCCGTTATGCGCCAGCCTATGATATGATGGGCGTTTTGTTGCAGCAAGAAGGCAGCCGTATCAATCTAGCCAAAGCTGATGAATACTTCAAAAAAGCAATCGTGCTAGATAAAGACTTTGTACAAGCACACAATAATTATGGCGTGTATCTGTCACAGACAAAGCGCTATCGTGAAGCAGCAGAACAGTTTGAGATTGCAGGGGCGACGCTAGGCTATGAAGGCCGTATTGGTGCGCTAGAAAACCTAGGTCGTACTTATCTACAGTTAGGTGATAATAGTGCTGCTTCAAAAGCATTCTTACGGGCACTTGATGGCAATCGTAATAGTATTATTGCTCATATCGAACTGGTAGACTTATTGCTCGACCAACAGCGTGTACCGCAGGCACAGAGACTGTATGATGAGACGCTGATATTGGTGCAGGGGCAGGGTATTAGCCCGCGCTTGCTCTTACAAGGTATCAAGCTTGCAGCAGCACAAAATAATATAACAACGCGCCAGCAATTGGCACAGCAGCTTTTATCCGCTTATCCGCTAAGTGATGAAGCAAAACAACTTAAGACTTGGCTTAACAATCCAGAGGCACCATGGAAATGATCACCCCATCATCTAACACTCAATCTAACGCTCAGGGATCATTTGGTGCCGCGTTGCAGCAAGCCCGTAAAAACAAGCAAGTAACTTTAGAAGCAGCGGCGGCTGAGCTGTTCATTCTAAAGCGTCATCTAGAAGCGCTAGAAAGCGAAAATTTCGCTGAGCTACCACAGGCTGCGTTTGCTCGTGGTTTTGCGATTAACTATGCCAAATATTTGGGCTTAGATTCAGCAAAAATCGCTAGTAGCTTCGATGCCGCCTATCCTAATGAGCTAAAGGCCAAATCAGCCAGCAACATCGATACGCCACTGCGTCCAATGGGGACTTTGCAGCGTGATACTCACAACCGCATCCGCTTTAACCCACTATTGATCATAGGCGTTATCGGATTGATTATCTTGGCGGTGTTCCTATTCCGCATGGTGAGTAACGCTAGCAAAGAAAACACGCAAGAGCCTGTATCAGCTGTTGAAGACATGTCAGCGATAGAGCAAGCCCAAGGTGCCGCCATCAATAGTGATGCAAGTGGCGTGGGTGCTTCTGGCTCTGCATTGAATTTAGGTACTGCTGCAACGACTGCTACCCTAAACCTTGTATTGACAAGCGACGCTGTGGTTAGTATCACGGATGCTTCTGGAAACAGCTTAATAAACGGTTCTCAGTCTGCAGGTAACTATGACTTGTCAGGTATGCCACCGTTTAATGTGCAAATTGATAATATCGACAATGTTAGCTTGATGCTTAATCAACAACCAGTCGCGTTAGATACGTATGCAACAGATAAGCAAGCTACTTTTGAATTAGCACCATAGTTAATTGTATAAGCGCCAAATTTAAATAAAGCACTCATATGTTTGAATGAAGCACCCATGTGTTTGAATAAAGCGCACATGTGTATCCGGATTTAGCTGGTTTATATTATATGTACAAAGGCCTAGGGCTTTTCTATTTTTGATTCAAGGATTTATGTATGTCAATGCCATCGCCTATTAATCGTCGTCTGACCAAAAAAATCTATGTCGGTGATGTCGCGGTTGGTGGTGATGCACCAATTAGCGTACAGAGCATGACCAACACTGACACCTGTGATGTAGCAGCAACGGTCGCTCAAATCGAGCGTTGTGTCGAAGCAGGTGCAGATTTGATGCGCGTATCAACGCCAACGATGGATACGGTCAAAGCCTTTGGTGAAATTCGCAAACTGGTAAGCGTGCCTTTGATCGCTGATGTGCATTTTGATCATAAAATCGCTTTGGCAGTCGCTGAAGCAGGCGCTGACTGTTTACGTATCAACCCTGGTAACATTGGTAGCGATGCCAAAGTACGTGAAGTGGTCGCTTGTGCCAAGTATCATAATATTCCTATTCGTATTGGCGTCAACGCTGGCTCTTTAGAAAAAGACATACAGCGTAAGTATACTGAGCCAACTGGCGAGGCAATGCTTGAATCAGCAATGCGTCACATCGATATTTTAGAGCGTCTTAATTTTGACCAATATAAAGTATCTGTCAAAGCCAGCAACGTGTTTTTGACATTGGATGCTTATCGTTTAATATCAGCGCAAATTGATAACCCATTACATTTGGGCGTGACGGAAGCGGGTGTCTACCGTACGGGCGCTGTTAAATCTGCTATTGCGCTAGGTGGATTATTGCTAGACGGTATTGGCGATACCATTCGTATCTCATTAGCCGCTGAGCCTGAAGAAGAGATTAAGATTGGTTTTGATATTCTAAAATCGCTTAATATTCGCTCGAACGGTGTAAACTTTATCGCCTGTCCAAGCTGCTCGCGTCAAGAGTTTGATGTAATTAAAGTAATGACAGCGTTAGAGTCTCGCTTAGAAGATATTCGTGAACCGATGAATCTATCTGTGATCGGCTGTAAGGTAAACGGTCCAGGAGAAGCAAAAGAGGCCGATATCGGTATCGTTGGTGCTGCCCCTAGATCACTGGTCTATCGTATGGGTGAAAAAAGCCACCTTATCGATACAGGCAATCTGGTCGATGAAATAGAAGGTATGGTTCGCGCCCATGCAGAAGATTTGGCAAAAAAACGTGAAAATGAAATCATTCGCGTAAAATAAACCATAGAATAGATTGATACGTTAGGCTATACCGTCACAGTATCAATCAGATATAGCGCTTATTTGAAGATATAGAAAACAATAATAGAATACCTGTTAAACATTTAAGGATACGACCGTACCATGATCAAAGCTATCAAAGGTTTTAATGATATTTTGCCTGACCAATCAGCAAAGTGGCTGCATTTAGAAGCGATATTGGCTGATGTACTTGGTAGGTACGGTTACGAGCATATTCGCTTGCCTATCGTTGAACAAACGGATCTATTTGCCCGTGCTATTGGCGGCGCGACTGACATTGTCGAAAAAGAAATGTACAGCTTTACTGATAAATCTGAGCCACCAACGCCATTAGCGTTGCGTCCTGAAGGCACAGCTGGAGCAGTACGTGCAGTTATCGAGCACAACTTGCTACGTGGTGATACGCCCAAGCTTTGGTATATCGGTCCAATGTTCCGCTACGAGCGCCCGCAAAAAGGCCGCTATCGTCAGTTTCATCAGTTAGGTGTCGAGAGCTTCGGTAGTGCATTACCAGATGCTGATGCTGAGCTGATTGCAATGACTCATTTGATGTGGCAAGAGCTAGGCCTCAACAATGAGATGCGTTTGCAACTAAACAGTTTGGGTGAGCTGGATGAGCGCTATGCTTATCGCGAAGCATTGGTTGCCTATTTAACTGATAAAAAAGACCAGCTAGACGAAGACAGCAAACGCCGCCTAACGACTAACCCTTTACGTATCTTGGATAGTAAAGAAGCGAGTACGCAAGCAGTATTGGCAGATGCGCCAAAGCTTGCTGACTTCTTAGGTGAAGAGAGTGTGGCGCATTTTGATCAGGTCAAAGCCTATCTGACTGCGCTTAATATCGATTTTGAAATCAATCCGCACTTAGTACGTGGCCTTGATTATTACAATAAAACGGTATTTGAGTGGGTAACAGATAAGCTTGGAAGTCAAGCTACCGTTTGTGCGGGTGGTCGTTATGACGGGTTAGTAGGGCAATTAAAATCAATCGGTACAGATGGTCGTAAACCAGTAAAATCTGAGCCTGGTGTTGGTTTTGCAATGGGGCTTGAGCGTTTATTGCTACTCATAGAAGCTGTTGCGCCGATTGCTGACATACCTGCTTGTGATGTATTCGTGGTGGCCCATCCTGAGGTGTATAGTGCTGGTATAAGCTATGCACAGAACTTGCGTCACAGTCGTCCAGATGTACGAGTGAAGATGGCCAGTGCCACGAGTCTAAAAGCGCAAATGAAGAAGGCGGACAAGTCAGGCGCGGCATTGACAGTCATCATCGCCCAGCAAGAGCTGGATGATAATACGATTAGTATTAAAGACATGCAGACAGGTGAGCAAAAGACGGTCGCCCAAGATTGGCTATCAAATAAAGATAACTTCTCTCGTCGCTAACCGACTTTGACTAATCAGCTTTGTTTGTCGCCCCAGCAATTTAATGTAAATTTTATCAGGTAAATATATATGGCTCTGACACCTAATTCGCCGAATGCAGATAACTCCATGCAAGCGTTAAAGCAATATGGTAGTTATATCGTCACTGCGATTTTGTTAGCACTGGCCGCCTACTTTGGTTGGACATACTGGCAAAACAATCATGCGCGAGTAGATACCGTCGCCGCCGATCAATATGCTGATATTCAGCAGCTAAACGAAGAGGTCAAACTGGCCTCGCAAAACCCAGATTTAGAAGCAGAGGCTCAAGAAGCACTTACCCAAAGTCGTAGCCAGCTAGACAAAGATATTGATACTTTGGTCAGCACGCACGGTGAGTCAGTTTATGCATGGCAAGCGCTAATGATAAAGGCACGTCAACAAGTAGACAATGATGACTTTGCAGCAGCGACTGAGACATTCAAAAAAGCATTGGCCATCGATTTAGGTGATGCTGGCTTAGAAGCGATTACTCGTTTACGCTATGCAAAAACATTATTGGCCGCAGGTGATACAGATGCTGCACTATCAGAAGCAAACAATGACATGCCAAGCTCGTTTGAAGCAAGTCAGCAGGAGCTGCTAGGAGATATTTATTTAGCACAAGACAATAAAGATTCAGCGATTAAGTCCTATAGCAATGCGTGGGAGCTATTACGTAGTCGTCAAGAAACGCGTGCAGTATTGGCATTAAAGATGGAAAGTTTAGGTATCACGGCTGAGCCGATTGCTGAGCAAACTAGTCTTATTCAAGAGCCATCTGCTCCTGAGCCATCGCTAGTGATGGATACCTCGAATGAAGTCGCTGTCGAAGCAGGACAGTAAGTCAGTAGGCTAGATATTAAGTCAGTAGTATAGTGTTGAGAGTTGGTAATCAGCCAAAGCTCTTTTTTAATATAACCTAATGATTACTAATTTGCCGTTGGCCAATTTACCAATTAATAATAATTTATCTGTAGTGAGAACATACAATGACTCAATCTATTCGCTCTAGCAAAATGTTAAATACCAAGACTATCAAAAAGACAGTCATGCATGTGGCCGTACTGGCAGTAATGAGCACGGCAGTGATTGGATGTAATCGCGGTATTAAGCCGGTCGTTAATGATCCGGTAAAATTGGTACAAATAGCTCAGCCGATTAGCGTACTACAGCCTGTTTTTAGTACAGATGTTGGCAACAAAAAAGCCAGCAAAAAAGATCCGCTAGATTTGCAAGTTGGCTATGCTAATGGTCAAATCGTTACTGCATCACGCGGTGGTGAGCTGTCAGGGTTTAATAGTGCAGGCGAGCGCGTATGGTCACTCAATGTTGACGACCAAATCACCGGCGGTGTTGCAGTAGACGCATTGAGCCAGACAGCTATCGTTAGTACTCGTAGTGGCAAGGTCATGGCGTTTGATAGCACGACTGGTGCAAAACGCTGGCAGCAGCAGTTATCAGGCTCGGTTTTGACGCCAGCACTGATTACCAATAATCGTGTGGTATTATCAGCAAATGATGGTTTCTTACACGGTCTATCGCTGCAAACTGGACAGTCAGTATGGCAGTTCGCAACTCAAGTACCTGCTATCAGCGTTCGCGGTAGTGCTGCGCCGACTTTATTAGACAATGAGACGGCACTTTTGGCGACAGCTGATGGTCGTCTGCATGCAATTACTGTCGATAACGGTCTTCCGCTATGGTCAAGACGTGTTGGCGTAGGCGCTGGTAGTAGTGAAGTTGAGCGCATGAGTGATGTCGATGGCAAACCTATCGTAGATAAAAAGCAGTTATTTGCGATCAGCTATAGTGGTCAGCTATTAGGTATTGATTTGGCCTCACGTCAGGTGATGTTCGTCAATGAAATTGCGAGTCTCAAATCACTAGCGGTAAATACTCAGCAAGTTATCGCTACCAGTCTAGATGGCAAAGTAGTTGCTTATGATCGCAACAGTGGCGAGACGCTGTGGGAAAGTGACGAATTGGCTTATCGTGATCTCACCAATCCTATGATGATTGGCAACTATATCGCCATTGGTGATTTTGATGGCGTAGTGCATTTGCTTGATCCTGCTACGGGTAGCATCGTTAGTCGTGTAGAGACAAAAGGTGCGTTGACCAACTTGCAAGTTCAAGGTAGCCGTTTAATGACTCAAAGTACGTCAGGACAAGTTGCTATCTGGCAGTTAGTGCGCTAATAACTATATAGATAGGTGCTTATAGATAATTAACGAAGTGTCATATTTCACTATAGCCCTTAAGCCTATTCTTGATTATCATTTATAAAACACAAACGCTGCTTAGTCAGCGTTTAGTGCCTTGTGTAAATTGCTTGTTTAAACACAGGCTTTCGCGTACTCTATGCGACCGATGTGCTATCCATATATACTACTTATTTATGTATAATAGGTATAATGAAGCCATCCTATATACTATTTTTAATCGTAAAATAGCCATCTATTATTTTTGCTATTGTTCTATCATTCATTTTAATTCACGGTCAATTGCAGCATATCTATTACTATTGTTATGTCACTGGTTATAAGAATAACTGTACTGCCCGTCATTGTGCCTTTCACTGAGAGTAACCCATGAGTATCAAGCCTGTGGTCGCCTTAATTGGTCGTCCAAACGTCGGTAAATCCACCTTATTTAATCAGTTCACAAAAAGTCGGCAGGCATTGGTCGCTGACCTTTCAGGATTGACTCGTGACCGTCAGTACGGTGATGCAACTTATGAAGACAAATCCTTTATCGTTGTAGATACGGGTGGTATCGGTGAAGCTGACGACGGTAGCGGCAATATCGATGACTATATGTCTGAGCAGTCTCATACAGCAATCCATGAAGCAGATATTATTGTATTCGTCGTTGACGCTCGTGCCGGTATGATTGGCGCAGACGCTGAAATTGGTAAATTTTTGCATACGTTAGGCAAGCCTGTGTATGTTGTCGCCAATAAAGTCGACGGTGTACATGATGCAGCGCCTGCTGAGTTTTATGCATTAGGATTGGGCGAGCCGTATCCGATGGCAGCCAGTCATGGTCGCGGTGTGGGCAACTTGCTTGAAGTGCTAACGGCTGATATGCCTGAGCAAGAAAACATAGTAGAACCAAGAGGCTTGAAGCTCGCCATTATTGGTCGTCCAAACGTTGGTAAATCGACGCTCGTCAACCGCCTGCTTGGCGAAGACCGAGTAGTGGTATTTGATATGCCAGGCACGACGCGCGATAGTATTTATATTCCTTATCAGCGTGAAGGTCGTGACTATGTTTTGATCGACACTGCTGGTGTACGTCGCCGCGGTAAAATCGATGAAAAAGTGGAAAAGTTCTCTGTCATCAAGACCTTGCAAGCGATTGAAGATTCTAACGTAACCGTGATTGTCATTGATGCTCATGAAGGTATCGTGGATCAAGATTTGCATATGATTGGTTATGCACTTGACGCTGGACGAGCGTTAGTCGTTGCGATCAATAAATGGGATGGTCTAACGCAAGATCAAAGAGACTATATCAAGCTTGAAATGGATCGCCGTTTTAGCTTTATTCCTTATGTAAAAATACATTTGATTTCAGCATTGCATGGTACAGGCGTCGGTAACTTATATCCGTCTATCTTACGCGCGTATAAATCTTCGATGTTTGAAGTATCGACCAACCGTTTGACCCAGATTTTGCAAGATGCAGTAACGGCCAATCCGCCACCAACCGTTGCTGGTCGTCGTATCAAGTTACGTTATGCGCATATTGGTGGTCACAATCCACCCGTTATTGTGATTCATGGTAACCAAACCAGTGCGCTTCCTAAGAGCTATCAACGTTATCTAGAGAATCAATTCCGTCAAGTGTTTAAGCTAGAAGGCACACCGCTTAACGTTATCTTGAAGCAAAATGACAACCCATACGCCAATAAGAGCGATACGCCAACCAAGGCAAAAGCTCAACAATTGCGTCAGCGTGAGCGTAATAGATCACAGAAATTTACTACCAAAGATAAAAAGCCTCGTTAATTCTAGTGTCTATTGGCTTATAGTTAATGTCATCCGCTTGATAGTGTGATGACATTTTTCTATTAATACTCTATAGGTTGAGCTCATAGGTATCTATCTTGCTTAGTACTTCAAAAAATACTCAAATGTTTTACTTATCACATCTTCAAAACACTTGTACTATAAACGAAAGCTACCCGCGACTTAGTAGAGTGATATGAACAAGCGTTCGTCTCAAACCATCCATATGCTTATCTGGCGTTCTGTCATACAAGCTGTCATATTGGCAGTGCTGGCAGGCTTTTTGTTGCCTTTTATTTATGGCTTAGTACATTACTATCAAGAGAAAAACCACCATATCCAACAACTGGCAGCATTACTAACGACTAGTGCATCCACTGCAGATGGGGCACAGGTTGTGGCTAAGCAAGTTAATATCTTGTTAGAGAATGAGCCCACTATTCAAAGTATTGTATTTTACTCAACCTCTGAGCCAATTGAGGATATAGACCAGTCGCTTGCTGATTGGAAAAATGCTTTATTTGCGCATACGGTCAGTTTCAACTATCCAGTGATTAGTAAAGACCTTGATGCCAATAGTGCCGCGTCCAATGAGTCTGATTCCAATCAGCAGTTGGCACTGGCTTTATCAAACATTATGAGCGAGTCATCAGCGCCAGATCAGTTGGCTGGTAAGACCACTACAAATAGTACACTAATTGGTTATATTAATATTACGATAGATGTAAAGTTGATCCGTTTATATTGGTTCCAAAATATCCTATGGTTATGGCTAACAACAGTTGTGCTGATTATTATTTTTGCTTTTTACATTTTCCGAAAACTTAATTGGCCAGTTAAAGATATCGAAGCATTGACCGATGTTTGTGACATTGTTATAAGTAACTCTAATGTAGAGCAGTTGCCAGTTATTCCGCAACAATTCAATTTCCAAGAACTGACCCAGATCAAGAAAGCATTAATTGTGTTATTCAATCGATTACAAGAAGCAAGGCAAGGTTATGAAACCCTTGCGGCTTTTGAACAGCAATTACACAATAAAGATGTATCGTTAGATGTGCAGTTGCACAATTTTCAAAGCATGATTTCTCACGAGTTAAAAACGTCATTGAATGCAATTGTAGGCGGTTTACAACTGTTAGATTATGAGACTCTCAGCAGAGAGCAAAAAGACGCAGTAGAGATTATCAGTAGTGGCAGTGATAAATTGGTATTGTCTTTAGATCATATTATACAGTTGAACCAGATCCAAAAAGGTCAGATAAGAATTCATAAAAATGAGTTTAATCCATTACAGTTAATCGCTGATCTATTAGCCAAGTTTGAAAATATAGCTACTCAAAAAGGGTTAGAGCTGATTAGTAATATTCATCATATAGACCATAGTCTCTACGGTGACTCAGAAAAAATACATCAGATACTATCGATACTGCTCAATAATGCGATTAAGTTCACGCCTGTCGGGAAAGTTACTATTACGTCGCAACTGACACATTTTAATAAAAGTAATCGCTGGCAAATTAGCGTAAAAGATACGGGTATTGGTATCGATAATGAGCACCTAGACGATATATTTAATCCGTTCTTTCAGGTGGATTCGTCGCAAACTCGCCAATACGAAGGCTCAGGGGTTGGCTTGCCGATTGTTAGACAAATGGCGCAACTTATGGGTGCTACGATTGATGTTGATAGTGTGCTTGGCGTAGGTACACAGTTTACGCTGACCATAGCAATGCCCAACCAACAGCAATCAAAACAGCAGCGCTTATTGTCTGGCCTAACGATTATTTATTATTACTATCATGAGACAGGCTCCTTATTAGATGAATTGGAGTATCTAGGTGCTACGATTATTTGTCGTCAAGGTAATCAACTCGTCATAGAGGAGATGCGTAAGCAGAAAGTTGACATGGTAATGTTTGCTGAAGATGTTTTCCCAGAAAAAGCTGCGATGCTAGCCAAACGTATCCGTCAGTATGAAGGCGACGAGGGCAGTAAGAGCGAGCATCGTGCGTTATTAGTATATTGGTATCCGCAGCATCGGGCGCGCTATGTAGGCAGCTTTGAGTATGGTTTAAAAGCAGCTGGCATTGATTATTGTCATATTGCTACTTATAAAGACAAAGCGTTAAGCGACCTATTAAAACAATGGTTGGTTTAGACGTAGTACAGTTCTACTAGATCTGTGCTCCTAGTTGGGTTTATTTTACTAGGTAGCATTTCTCATATTTTCGACTTTTCAGGATCAAAGCATTTTTAAATTACAGTAGGTATAAAAAAAAGACGCCCATTTTAAGGCGTCTTTTTTTAAACAGTTTTTAGCTAGAATTGCTTTTTAAAGGTTTTTCTTAGAGAAGATTCTTTACCCAGCGTACGATATGTTCCCACGTACGGCTCATAAAGCCTGACTGTTCGATATCATTAGTTGCGATGATAGGAACTGAGGCTACCGCTTTACCATCAATGACAGCCATCATTTTACCAACTTCCTGACCTTTCTTGATCGGTGCTTCTAGGCTCTCAGGAATATCGACCACTGTGGTGATTTTGTTTTTCTGGGTTTTGCTGGTTAGAATTTGCAAGTTGTCGCCAGTTGCCAGTTCTACCTCGTCAGCTTCTCCAAACCATACTGGAAGCTTACTAACGAACTGCCCAGCAGGCGCCTTGGTAACCGTTGTAAAGTGACCGAAACCCCAGTTAAGTAGTTCGCGTGACTGATCAGCGCGAGCCTGTTGGCTCTTGGTACCCATAATGACAGAGATTAGACGCATGCCTTCACGGTTGCTTGATGCAACCAAGCAGTAGCCTGCCGCATCAGTGTGGCCAGTTTTCAGGCCATCAACAGTAGGGTCGGTAATCAGCAGAGCATTACGGTTACCTTGGGTAATACCGTTATAAGTGAACTCTTTTTCTGCGTAGATACTATAGTAGTCGCCGCTGTTTTTGATAATAGCGCGAGCAAGTTTAGACAAATCTAAAGCAGACGCTAAATGACCTTCATCAGGCATACCCGTAGCATTGACAAAGTTAGAGTTCTCCATGCCAATCTTTTGTGCTTGTTCGTTCATCAATATTGCAAATGAGGCTTCGCTACCAGCAATATGTTCAGCCATGGCTTTCGATGCATCATTACCTGATTGAATAATAATACCGCGTAGCATATCGATGACGCTGGCGGTTTTGTTCACAGGCACATACATACAAGATTGGCTGCTGCTACCACGGCACCATGCGTTTGGACTCATCAATACCTGTTCATCTTCTTTCAGGTCGCCTGATGCTAAGCGTTGCTCAATGATATAACTGGTCATCATCTTAGTCAGAGATGCTGGCGGCAGCGCCTCATTGGCGTTCTTTTGAGCCAAAATTTCGCCAGTGTTATAGTCCATCAACACATAGGCAGTATTGTCCATTTCAGGTGGTTGAATGGCTGCGTTTGCCACTACTGCACTCATCGAGATACTTACACCAACTACCAGCTGTATCAGCTGATTTTTTACACGCTTTACTGTCATATATCATTACACCGCATCATGGAACCAAATGTATCTATCGCTTATGTTTTGTACCTATTTCCATACATTATTTTAAGCAGCATGTCTTAAATGCAGTGTTTAAAATAATGTATCGATGAAAATAGTAACGCCTACACAATAGACATAAAATTAACGCCTTATCTTAGCAAAATGACTACCGATGGGGAATCGATAAATGCAAAAATAAGGCAAGTTTGAAAAGAAAAATGAAGGCCTATCATATATTTGTCGTGTCTATCATCTGACCAGTCTCTGTAATAAAAATTTAACGCTCACAAAAAAGCCTGCTGCACTGCTTGTGAATAACAAGTAAAGTGACAGCAAGCTTTGATGCTACAGATATCTAGACAATCAGTTGATAATATTTGCTTAATTGATGTTATAAAGAGTACATAGCTTTTATTTTATTATCATTGATACCAATATTATTAACACATTAAGCAGAGGACGCTAGTTATTGAATTAAACTAGCTAGTTGTCTAATAATCCGCGTTTGCCAAATCTTCACATAGTGCTTTGTTTTCTTGCTTTGAGAAACCCATCGTCCAACTACGAATACCTTGTAGTATCTGGCGATAGTCTTGCTGTGTAGATAAGTATTGAATAGCTGCTTTTGGATCTTCTAGAGAAGGCATTAGCTCATGTAGCTGTACAGTGTACGACTTATAGAACCGCTGTTTTTGCTTACCATTTAGCATTGGTGGGCATATCTCTGATAGTACCTGCATCACCGCAATTTCGTGCTTAGTGATGTTGATGCCAGACATGTCTAGCGGAATGGTAGTACCAGAGTTATTTGCAGCATTAGAAGCTTGAGACAGCATAGCAACAGACGTTATCAGTCCTGCAATCCCAACTTTTGAGGCAGTATTTGCTATCACAGAAGCTATAGATAATATCGATTGTTTATTCATTCAGTATTACACTCGCTCGTCTTTATTTAATGGTCATATGTTAATCGGTAAAAAAACAAAAGTCACATAAAATATTGATTTATGTGTAGATATCTTGTGAGCCAAAACCATTTTTTAGCAACATATCAGTAGCATACCCTAATGACGTTACTTCAGTATCAGTACATCGGTTTGTATTGTTGTGGGGTGTTGCGTATTGTAACGCGATGCTTAATCTACTGGTTGTTATTCGTTTGATACAGATCTTGTTACGCTACTTTCATCGTATAATTATCAGCATAAGAAGAACACGATACTTTGCTAACGACAGGGTTCGTGTCTGTATATTATTCAGTTATAATCGCCCATGCTATCAAAATGATACTTTTTCTCTAGACTGTGACGTCATGTCATTGAAGAATTAGAGTATCATGTTTTCATTTTAAATATGATCATCGTATTTTTATGCCATATCTTGAACAGACATGGCGCGATAGTAGAATTACCAAATACAGATGTAGAAAGACAGCTAATAAAATATTAACCATATACTGAGCAGAAATGAGATTTTTAATTAGTAACGATGACGGTGTGTATGCGCCAGGATTATTGGCACTATCTCAAGCATTATCGATTATCGGCGAAGTCGTCGTCGTTGCTCCCAACGATGAACAAAGCGGCTATGCCAGCGCGCTGAGTGTCTCAAGACCACTGCATACGCATCAGCTGCCTTCTGGATTTGTAGCGGTAAGTGGCTCACCAGCTGACTGTGTTTATTTGGCACTGCATGAATTGTATCGTGGTAGTGGCTTTGACTGCGTGATTACAGGTATCAACTCAGGGGCTAACTTGGGACAAGATGTGATGTTCTCTGGTACGTTCGGTGCTGCATTGACCGCGCAACTATCTGGTATCCCTGCTATAGCAACTTCTTTGGTAGGCGGGGGTGTCAAAAACGGCGGGCAAGAATCAGCCAGTGATTATCAAGTGGCCGCACATGAAATTATCAAACTGCTTACTGAGACTTCGATTTTAGAGATGCTCAAAAGTTTGCCCTATCATGTATTAAACGTTAATATTCCTGATGTGCAGCATGCCGATGATATCAAGGGTCGAAAAATAACCTCGCTAGGCCATAAGCAGGCTGCTCAGCCAGTACGCCATATGATAGACCCACGCGGTCGAGATGCGTATTGGTTGTCTCTACGAAAAGGTAAAAATGAGCGACCATCAGAGACGTCAATCGATGCGATACAAGCGAATCAGGATATGATGACAGATTATCAGGCTGTAGCGGCAGGGTATGTCAGTTTATCACCAGTACGCCTACATCATACGCCAACGGCAGCGCTGGAGAGATTATCAACACTCGCGCTATAAATTCTATAAGATATAGTCCATACCGGCTTATTAAACACTGACGTGTTATGAGAATATCAGAAGACTCTTGTATGATATCAAGCGCTTTTGAATGATTAAACAATGAATGAGCAACACAAAGAATAGGAACCTTGTATGAAAAAAATCATAGCTGGATCGCACCTTGTTAAAGCCGCGTTGATTGGTACTATGGCAGTCGCTACTCTATCTGTCGTTGGCTGTGCAACGAAGCCTACCTATCAATCAGCAAACCAAGCAGGTCCTAAGATTATTACTAACGCGCAAGGCGTCCCTAACTATCACCGTGTACAACGCGGCGATACGGTCAGCCAGATTGCAGCGCGCTATCGTCTGAACTACCGCCAAATCGGGGCGATGAACAATCTAGATAGTAAATATACCATCTATAGTGGGCAATGGCTCAAACTATGGCAAGGCAATGCAGCCACCACTGCAAGTAACAATAGCTACAGTGCTCCAGTTCAAACGCAACCAACTTATACGCCACCTGTGACCCAATCTCAAATACCAGCCTATGAAGCCACTGCCAACTCGACCTCTGGTTATGATTACCCTACGCGCAACCCAGTAACTCGTAACATTGACCCTGCTGCGGGCAATATGGGAATGTGGTTTGCAGGCAAAGTTGGTGATCCAGTACTTGCCAGCCACTCAGGAACTGTGCTTTACTCAGGCAACGGTCTGCCAGAATATGGCAATCTAATTATGATTCGTCATAGTGATAACTACATCACAGCCTACGCGCACAATAGCCAATTATTGGTGCAAGAGGGCGATACAGTACAGCGTGGTCAACGCATTGCCAGTATGGGCAGCAGTGGTCAGACCAATGAGGTAGGCTTAGAGTTTCAAGTTCGCTTAAATGGTAATCCTATTGACCCACGTAGCGTACTTGGGCGTTAGACTTAAATAATAGCTACGGATAGCTTGGCCACTGTGCGCCATTTTATTTATTCATGTTTGAGATTTTTTATGAGATTAAAAAAGCAATACCTCACCCTTATGCCAGCATTAGTGATGGTCGGGTGTACAAGCCAGCAGGCAATGCAAAGTAAGCCTGTTCGTCAAGGCGGCGTTGAGATTACTCAAACCCAAACCGTTCAGGTCAAACCCACACCTGCTCCAGTCGTAAAACCGCAGCCTGCGCCCAAGCCTAGCTATAGTAGCTTTTCTGATTGGAAGTCAGACTTTTCTATGCGTGCTATCTCGTCAGGCTATGATGCCCAAGTGATTGGTCGATTGCTTGACTCTGCTTATCTAAACCAGCAAGTCATCTCATTAGATTCAGGTCAGCCCGAGTTTTCCAAGATGCCGTGGGAATACGTAGATTCTGCGGTATCAAGTGGACGCGTCAGTGTAGGGAAGCGTAAATTTGCCGAGCAGCGTGCTTATTTGTCTCAGCTAGAGTCTCAGTATGGGGTCAATGCAGAGATTATCGCTGCGATATGGGGCATGGAGTCATCGTATGGCGCTGTGACCGGTAATAGCGATCTGCCAAGTTCGCTTGCCAGCCTTGCCTATGATGGTCGTCGTCAAGAGTTTGCTGAAACGCAGTTGCTATCGTTAGCGACACTGCTACAACGCGGTGATGTATCATGGTCACAGTTGGACGGTTCTTGGGCAGGTGGTATGGGACAAACCCAGTTTATCCCTGAGACTTGGCTCAAACAAGGGGTCGATGGTGATGGCAATGGGCATCGCAATCCTTGGGCGACTGGTGATGCACTAGCCTCGACGGCCAACTATCTTAGCAATTCAGGTTGGGTTCGTGGCTTAGCACCGTTTTATGAGGCAACGGTGCCAGCATCGTTTGATTACTCAGTGGTTGGTAGCAAACAACCTGCTGCTAGATGGGCTGCGATGGGTGTCGATACGATAGCGGACGTTTACCTAGATGCCAATACTCAGATGGAGCTATGGTTACCCGCTGGTAAGGATGGTCCAGTATTATTGCTAAGCCCAAACTTTGATGTGATTAAAGTCTATAACAACTCATCAAGTTATGCGTTGGGTGTCAGTCTGCTAGGCAAAACGATTAATGGACAAAGCGGTTTGCAAAAATCTTGGCCTCGTTATGAGCGTCCATTATCGACCACACAAGTGACTAACCTACAACGTCGTTTGACTAGCATGGGTTATGATACCAAAGGCGCTGATGGTATCGTGGGTACCAATACTCGTATGGCATTCCAGCGCTGGCAAGCAGATAATGGCCAAACGCCAGATGGATTCATTACTCAAAACAGTGCGTCTTCATTGGCTGGATGGTGAGGTAGGCTGAGGGTATTTATACATTGTATAAAAGCGGCTCTTTTTAATCGTATTTAGCCATTATTAATTAGCCACTAGTCATCAAATGATAATTTACTTTGTTCTACAAAAAGCACCTTGCCAAGGTGCTTTTTTTGTCTCAATCTATGTCTGATTTTGCTGACATCTTTAACACAATGGACAATGCAATAAATATCAAATATTAAGACCAGTGTAATCTGGCTTTATTCAAAACTTATCAGGACAAGGTTAATACAAGAAAGTTGATACTTTGAATGATAGACTCTAGATAATGTGTTTTTTAACGATGACTTTTACTCATAGTTTTTAGTGACAGTTTTCAATGACCATTTTAAATAACAGTTTCGATTACGAATAATTAGAACGACAGTAATTAGAACGACAGAAAGAGCGTGACCTTATGATTACCATGGAAGAATTACAAGCTGCGATACAGCAACGGATAGATAATTATCATATTACTGACTTTCCGCTACAGAAAAGAGCCGTCTACACTCTAGAGTTGCTGGGCAGCCTAAACCATATACTGGCTCAAGATATAGCTTCGCCCTTTGATGTGCCGAGACAGAATCTATCTGCAATGGATGGTTATGCGATTGCCAAAGGTAGTCAGTTATCAGAAAGCAGTACTATCGAAATCGTTGGTGAGTCGCAAGCTGGCAGTGCTTATACTGGTGAGACAGCGGCGGGGCAAGGGATACGTATTTTTACTGGTGCAGTCGTGCCAGATTGTTGTGATACGGTCATTATGCAAGAGAACACAAATTTCGCAGATATCAAAGCGACCGTTGATAAATCTCGACCTTATAACATCACGCTCACACAAACCGCCAAAGTTGACAACAACATCCGCTCACAAGGCGAAGAGATTGAGTCTGGCGAATCCGTTTTAAAGATCGGTAAACGCCTTAATCCTGCAGATATTAGCTTACTGGCTAACCTTGGTATTAGCCAAGTGAACGTGTTCCAACCGCTCGTTGTAGGCGTGTTGGCAACAGGTGATGAGCTCGTGGCTATTGGCAATGAGCTACAAAGTCTAGCCCAAATATATAATTCTAATACCCCAACGCTCAAAAGCTTGCTATCAGATCTGCCTATCATTATTCGTGATTATGGCATTATCCCTGATAACCTAGAGCAGACAACTATCGCAGTTAATGAGGCTATGCAGGACTGTGATGTACTGATATCGACTGCAGGTGTCTCTGTTGGTGACTATGATTTTTTGACCACTGTGATCGAAACATTAGGTCAGATTAACCATTATAAAGTGGCGATGAAGCCTGGTAAGCCTTTTGTATTTGGTGAATTGAATAAAAATCTCGATAAGCCGGTATTTTATTTTGGCCTACCGGGCAATCCGCTCTCTACGGTTGTGGGTACGTTACAGTTTGTGATACCTGCATTGTGGCAAATGTCAGGTGCTAGCGTGTCAGAGCAGCCGATGCCGCTAACGATCAAAGCCAAACTTATCAGTGATATCAGAAAATCTCCCGGCCGCAAAGACTTTCAGCGTGGCGTATTGTCACGAGATGAGACAGGTCATTATCAAGTTGAGTGCTTTTCAAGACAGCAGTCACATAGAATCAAACAGCTGAGCCGCGCTAATTGCTTCATTGTGTTGGATAAAGATAGTGGGAACGTAGCAGCTGGTAATGACGTCGTTGTACAACCGTTTCCTTGGCTACATCGCTAATTCATCGTTTGCCAATTTATTGTAAGGTGGTCGCACAAAGTTAGAGAGCAATCCCATGACCTTACACTGGTATGCTAAACACGAATAATAAAGTAGTGCTTATAGTAAGCAGTACTGATGGCAGTAACATATGATTGATGACAACATAGATGACAAACACAAAATAGACAGCCCGCAACTCTATTCACCGAGCTTGGCACCGGCATTATCTGATGGCTACATAGAGCCTTCCTTGGTCATGCCCACTGAGCAGATGAGTGACTATCACCAGCCGCTAACCGATGGGTTTGCACGGCGTCTGACCTACTTGCGTCTGTCTATTACTGACTTTTGTAATTTTCGCTGTGAGTATTGCCTGCCAAATGGTTATCAAGGTAAGCGGCCTGATGATGAGCTGAGTATCTCTGAAATTGCAACCTTGGTGCGCGGCTTTGCTCAAGTAGGTACCAAAAAAGTTAGAATTACAGGTGGTGAGCCCTCTATTCGTCGTGATATTGTCGAAATTATCGAAACGATTAAGCAGACGGACGGTATTGAGATAGTTGCGATGACCAGTAACGGCTATAAATTGGGTAAACATATAGCCAACTGGCAAGCTGCTGGACTTGATCAGCTCAATATCAGTATGGACAGTTTTGATGCTGCTACTTTTCATAAAATGACAGGCTTTGATACCTTGCCGCAGATATTGGCTGACATGGATACATTGTTAGAAACGACTGATATCAAACTGAAAATAAATAGTGTCTTGATGGCAGAGACTGCGTTTGAGAACTTAATCACGGCGATCGACTATGTCAAAGACAGACAAGTGACCTATCGCTTTATTGAATTTATGCAGACCAGTGACAATAGCGATTTGTTTTTTGCTCAGCATGCTCAGTCTGATATTATCACTGATTACTTATTAGAAAATGGCTGGCAGCCGCATGAGCGCGGTAGTGCCGATGGCCCAGCAGTAGAGTACAGCCACCCTGAGTATGTCGGTCGTATCGGTATGATTGCCCCATATGCGGCGCACTTCTGTGATACCTGTAATCGTCTGCGTGTAAGCAGCCAAGGCAAGGTGCATTTGTGTCTGTTTGATCAAGGCAACTACGATATCCGTCCATACTTACAGCAAGACGATATCCAAGGACTGGTAAACACTTTACATAGCTTTATGCCAATCAAACCTGAGCATCATCATTTGCATGATTCTAACAGTGGCATCATGCACAACCTGTCGATAATCGGCGGATAAAAACCTTTGAGTCTGCAGTCGTGACACTTATAGAGACTGTTTTCCAATGCAATCGTTTTTCAATATAGCTTTTTTGATACAACCGTTTTTTAATACAATTATAAAATGACATCTATAAAGGATTATTTATGAGTAAGCCTGCTGCACAATTTATACCGCTCAATATTGCTGTCTTGACTGTTTCTGATAGCCGTACGCTGGCAGAAGATACGTCAGGCCAATACTTAGTAAATAGCTTGACTGAAGCAGGACATCATTTAGCAGATCGTCAATTAATCACCGACGATATTTACCAGATTCGCGCAGTCATTAGTGGTTGGATTGCTAGTCCAGACGTTCATGCGGTTATCACAACTGGCGGTACAGGGTTCTTCATTAGAGACAGCATGCCAGAAGCTGTGAGTGTGCTGTTTGATAAATCAATCGATGGTTTTGGTGAAATGTTCCGTCTAATCTCAAAAGATGAAATCGGTATGTCTACCGTACAATCGCGAGCAGTTGCTGGCATGGCCAATGGTACGGGTATATTCTGTCTACCAGGTTCTTCTGGTGCTTGCCGTACTGGTTGGGAAAATATCTTAAAAGATCAGTTTGACAGCCGTACTCGTCCGTGCAATTTTGTGCCGCATTTTTTGGCACAAAATCCTAGCCATGATTGAGTTATAAATAATTGAGCTATGAGTGATATACAATCAAGCCTGACAGGTAATGGTAAATGAAAAACTGCTCAAATAATCTGGATGGTTTGGCAGGTGTGGTTATCTTGGCAGGCGGAGCCTCTAGACGTATGGGAACGGCTAAGGCTATGCTGACACTACCGTCAGGTGAGCAGCTGTTAGATTATCATGTTCGCCATGCGAGTAAGTTACAAGTTCCTATATTGATTGCAGATAATGGTCGCGACTTTCAAACTGGTTTAGATGTCCATTTAGAAAGCCTCAATGTGCCTGTTATTCATATTACTGATTATGGTGCTGATGTTGACTCTAATGAGCATGATGCGCGGGTCAAAACTGGCGGCGCATTGGTGGCTATTGAATCAGCCTTACAAACATTGAACGATTTGAATGATTCAGGCGTCTCAAAAGACGTACAAGCATCGTGGTTACTGGTTATTAGCTGTGATAGCTTAATACCAGCAACTGACTTGTGGCAAAAACTAAAATGTGAAATAAGCCGTGCTGCTGATAAGAAGGTGATTTGCTTAAAAGATGACAGTCACTTATATCCATTATTAGGCCTGTACCAGCTAATTATCGAGCCTGATTTGAAGGTCTATATAGATAGCGGACAGCGTAGAGTGATGCAGTTTATTCAGCCATTAGTGCAAGCTGTACCATTTAGCAAAGAGTGGCAAAATCTGACTAACTTCAATACGCTTGAAGATTTTAAGCAGGCATGTGCTGCTCTACCAAAATAATAAAAATATCACATAAGAAAGGTTATATAAATGAGTGACAGCGTTCAGATAAATCAGCAATCTACTTTATCTCACTTGGATAGTGATGGTGATATTACCATGGTCGATGTCAGTGGCAAGACAGCAACGACGCGAGAAGCCAATGCCACTGGACAAGTACGCTTTCCCAGTGAGATTTATGGGCAGATTAAAGCGGCTGATGGTATGACCAAAAAAGGCAGCATCACGCAAACAGCTCATATCGCTGGTATCATGGCGGCCAAACGCACTCATGATCTTATACCGCTTTGTCATCCACTACCGCTAGATAAGATAGGCTTAAGCTTTGAGTATAACGACGCGCTTAGTAGTATCACGGTCAGTGCTGCAGTCAAGGTCACGCACAAAACAGGGGTTGAGATGGAAGCGTTAACAGCGGTTAGCGTTGCCTGCTTAACTATCTACGATATGACTAAAGCACTATCGCATGACATCGTTATAGATGATATTCATCTGGTTAAGAAGACAGGTGGTAAGTCAGACTATAGTCATGCTTAAAGTGATAAAATTGCAGAGTGCGTCGTCAATCAATCAATGAATTAATAAAAATGTGCTAAGTGCCAAGCAAGGAAGCTTGCATAAGAGGGAGAGGGTTATGAGTGCTATCGATATGACAACTAATATCGAATTAACGATGAATATTAATGTCATGTATTTTGCCAGTTTGGCTGACGAGGCCCATTGTCAGCAAGAGACAGTAAGTGTACAGCAGGATACGTCATTGACTGAATTATACGAACAACTTAGTCAAAAGCATCGCTTTAGTCGTCCGCAGTCAGAGCTACGCGTTGCAGTAAATGACTACTTTGCCAAATGGACTGACCAGATAAACGATGGTGATAGCGTGGTTTTCATCACGCCAGTCGCTGGTGGTTAGATAAGCGTTTACTAGTGTCCATTTTGTCAGTGGCTATTCAGTTGCGATAAAGAGAAAATAATAAATAGAGAAGAAAAATGACCGACAACGTCCACGATCATTCAATGAGCATCAAACGTAGTGCTGACGAAGCTTACCTTATCGCTGAGCGTGATGGTTTTGCGCTACTAGATATTGCGATTGATGAAGATAGGCTAAAAAGTACGTTAGATAATGACAGCTGCGGCGCGTTTGTTTGTTTTGAAGGGCGAGTGCGTAATCATAATAACGCTACGAGCGTTGATCGTCTTACCTATTATGGTTATGAGGATTTGGCCATCAATCAAGGCCGCGCCATTATAGAAGAAGCCAAAAAGCGTTTTGAAATTACGCATGCTATTGCGATACATCGTATCGGTGCGTTAGAAATTGGCGACGTGGCTGTGTGGGTTGGGGTAGTGTCAGCGCACCGTTATCCATCATTTGATGCTTGTCGCTGGATATTAGATACCATCAAAGCAGACATTCCTGTGTGGAAGCAAGAATACTACGAAGACGACTCGTCTAAATGGCTCAGCAATAATGGTTAAGTCATTAGTTACTGTCTGTGTATCTGCTTGTCTGCTATTGTCACTAAATGCTTGTACGCAAGACACAGACGCCAATACGATGCTTGCTGGTGATACCACTGAACCAGCCCGGACTTTGCGTATTGCCGCGGCTGCTAACTTATCTGATGTACTCCCTCATATTATTGATAGCTATCAGGCTGATAACAGCTCATCTGCCCAAAATGTTTCAAGTATCTCAGATATTGAAGTTACTTATGCCTCTTCTGGTAAGTTATATGCGCAAATCAAAGCAGGGGCACCATATGATATATTCTTGTCTGCCAATCAAGCGTTCCCTGCTAAATTGGCTGATGAAAATTCAGCTGATGTTACTAGTAAAGAGCGTAAACTAACTAAGCCCTTTACATATACCAGAGGTCAATTAGCGCTATATAGTGTCAGCAAACCTTTAAACGATTTTACGCCAACATCGCTGGGTGATGTGTTTACCAGTGCTGACTTTACTCAGGACACCAAGGTAGCTATTGCGAACCCTGACCTTGCGCCTTATGGTGCGTCTGCAAAAGCCTATCTGCAATCACAAAATATGTATGATAAGTTAAATGCTCAAAAAAGCTTAATACAGTCAGAGAATATCGGTCAGGCATTTCAATATGCGTATACGGGTAGTGTGGACTATGGGTTTGTAGCACAGTCTCAGCTTGTTGCGATTAAGGCCAAGCCTAAGCAGTTTATTACCTTATTGCCAGCGTCTTATCCAGCTATCTTACAAGATGGGATAGTCGTTAATAACACTGACCAAGCAGCAGACTTCACTGACTACCTGCGCTCAAAAGCAGGGCAGCAGCACTTCTTACAAGCAGGCTATCTGGCCGTTCAGTAATACGTTAGACTAACCCCTCTCATCATAGAACGAGCAGTGACATTATATGATCGACCAGTCTCTTATGTCAGACATGCTCAGTCCATTTTGGGTGAGCATTAAGCTCGCTTGCGTGACTACCTTATGTCTATTGCTATTTGCAACGCCTATCGCTTATTGGTTGGCTAAGCCGAGCCGTATAAAAGCAATAGGACGTCTTAAGGTACTGCTCATGGGCATCATTGCGATGCCTCTGGTGCTACCACCTACCGTGATTGGTTTTTATCTACTGTTACTGCTCAGTCCTAGTGTGGGTATCGGTAAGTGGCTCATTGAGCATAATATCAGTCCATTGATTTTTACTTTTGAAGGATTGGTGATCGGTTCGATTATTTACTCGTTGCCTTTTTATATACAGCCAGTATATGCACAGTTTTTGCGTATTCCACAAAGTGTCACAGAAGTCGCGCATCTGTTAGAACCTAGTCGATTGCGCCGATTTATCAAAATCTCCCTACCGCAAGCGCGCGTAGGTATCATTTTGGGCAGCTTAGTTAGCTTCGCTCATACCATTGGCGAATTTGGTGTCGTACTGATGATAGGGGGCAGCATCTCAGGCGAAACTAAGGTGGTATCGATTGCTATATATGAGCAGGTAGAAGCGCTCAACTATGAGGCGGCGCATATGATGTCTGGTATTTTGATTATCATGGGGGTAGTAATGGTAGCGTTAATCGCTAGTGTGAGCCGAATCAGTCAACGCCCATAGGGCTAAAACATCTGTATGCGAGTTAAGACGTGTTAGCTGGCGCAGTAGCTATATAAACAATGTCCAAGCAGAATATACAGACACAAAAAAACCCCAAACAATCTAATGTTTGAGGCGAAACTTGCTTAAACCCAAAGGTTTAAATTCGTTTTAAATATGGCGCAGCGGACGGGACTCGAACCCGCGACCCCCGGCGTGACAGGCCGGTATTCTAACCAACTGAACTACCGCTGCTTAGGTCTCTTAGCTTTTTTAGCCACTTGCTAAGAAGTGGTGGGTGATGACGGATTCGAACCGCCGACATTCTGCGTGTAAGGCAGACGCTCTACCAACTGAGCTAATCACCCTTCGAAAAATTGCGATGCAATTTATTCAACATCAACTGAGCTCTTAAGTTTGTCACTAAGCTCTGCTGCTGTGGGTGTGTATTATATAGATTTACAGTTGGGTGTCAAATATTATTTTAATGTTTTTAGAAAATAATTATAAATTGGACTTGTAATCTATCAAAAATAGCACTCAAAGCCATGTATTATATAGCATTTCTAAAAATACACTTATTATCATTATTTGTTGTTTAGAGGTGAAAAGCTACTATACTATGGATGCTTTATTCGTTGAACACGGTTGATGGAGGCCAATATAAACACTTTTACTATTAAAGATGCTTTTACTAGCTGGACCTGGGGAGACTTAGCGGGTCTAGGTCTGGTGCTGCATATTGTACTTATGATAGTAATGACGCTGCGCGTGGTTTCTGTGCAGCGCAATATTGGCGTGTCTATTGCTTGGGTGGCTGTGCTTTACACGTTACCAGTATTTGGTTTTGTGGCTTATATCCTGCTCGGTGAGCCGATGATTGGACGGCGCTATCGTGAACGCGTGGATCAAGCCAGCATCTTGATGAATGATATGGCAAGGCGTGAGCATCTGATTTTTGATAAAGGGCAGGACTTATTACCAGCCAACTACCGCGGTGTTAGCCAAATAGGAACGCGTTGGACCGGGTTTGGTGTATTTCCCAATCATCAAATGCAGCTGTTGACAGATCCTGCTTCTATTTTTCAGCGTTTGATTGAAGATATTCATGCCGCCCAGCGTATTGTCCTTATGGAATTTTATATTGTCTATCCAAAAGGACAGGTGCTAGAAGTCATAGAGGCGCTGTCTGTAGCGGCTCAGCGCGGCGTAGAGTGTCATATATTGGCTGATAGTGTGGGCAGCTTTAGCTTTATTAATAGCAGCGTGCATCGCAAATTAGAAAAAGCAGGGGTTTATGTCCATCAGTCATTGCCAGTGGGGTTGTTTAAGACATTATTTAAACGCTCTGATTTGCGCAATCATCGTAAAATGGTGGTTATCGATGAACATATTGGCTATATCGGCAGCTTCAATCTGGTTGATCCAAGGTTTTTTAAGCAAAACAAAAACGTCGGTCAATGGATTGATGTGGCGCTACGAACGACTAGCCAGCACTCGATTAGTATCAATACAGCGATGGCCAAGGTAATTGTTACCGACATCGGTGCTGAAAGTAATGACAATCTTGCCGAGCTGCATCAACGGGTTAATAACTATACCCGTAAGTTATATGTGATGCATCCGACCATCAATGATCTAAATAGCCGCGTGAAGGTATTGGCGGATACGATTGATGATCATGAGCAGCCAGATATAGGCGCCACCTCGATTGTCGTACCAAAGATGCCTGTCGTGGACAAAGTCTTGGCGCAGCTAATACCTTCAGCACCGCAGCTAACGGCTCATGTGATTTACAATACGTTAGTTTCTGTGATTCATCGTGCCAATAAGCGCATTCGCATTACCACACCTTATTTTGTCCCTGATGAGTCCCTATCGGGTGCGCTGACGATAGCGGCTAAGCGCGGCGTTGATGTGACGATTATTGTTCCTGAAAAGGTAGACTCGTTTCTGGTACAGCATGCTTCTCAGGCTTATTATCAAGAATTGTTGGATGCAGGGGTAACGATCGCATTGTTTAGAGGTGGTTTGCTACACGCAAAAACAGTGGTTATCGATGATGACTACTGTTTATTTGGCACCGTCAATATTGATATGCGCAGCTTTTATCTAAATATGGAAGTCAGTTTGGCGATTTATACGCCAGAAATGGTTGCCCAAGTAGCGGACTGTCAGGAAGTCTATTTAGAAAACTGCCGAATCTTGGATAGTGATAAGTGGCAACAGCGTCATGGATCAAAACGCTTGTTTGATAATGTCGTGCGCTTGTTCAGTCCTTTATTGTAGCACTCGGGTTTTTAGGGTAAGGTAATCTACCAGTATTGTTCTATCATCTTAGTCGTAGCACTTTTATACCTTATATTTTTCTGGTTTATCTATCTGCAAAGAGGTCACGTCCGTCTATGTCTGCATCACCTTTAACGCCACTGGACTATATTGCAGAAGGCTACTGGCAAGACTTCTTGGCTGGGCGTTCTATTGCAGGCGGTATCGCCTACGAAACTGAGCTGCGCGCTTGTTCGTTAGATGAGTCGCTTGAGAGTTTACAGCGTATCGACACGCTATTGTTTCAAGTGCGCCGAGATATGATCAAGAGCGGTATATGGGATGAGACGACGCTGCTGGTCGATGAGCGCTATCGTAATTTCATGGTATTTTTGGCGTTTTATGCTGGTCGTGTATTGGCGCAGCAGTGGCAGAGCAAGCCACATTGGTATGGTCAGTTTGAGCTGCGTAAACGTTACCCTGAGTTGTCATTGATCACCGATGATTTTTATCAGCATATGGCAGTCGGTTATGATAATGATAGCGTGGTTAAAGAGCGCTTATTTTTTGCGCTAGAGCCAATAGGGCTGCGTCTTTTTGGTCATATTGATCGGCAGTTTGACCCAGTACAAGGCGGGCAAGTAGAGAGTGGGTTATATCAAGCGGTTAGCCTTAAACTACCAACTACTTTAAGCAACGATGTTCATTCAGTGCCTGAATTAACAGCGGATAAAGTAACAACGCATAAAGCAACCACTCATCAAGTCACTGAAAGCATCGTTCCGAGCGCAGATTTAAATACGCATATCGGTACTAGCCAATTAAATGCTCCTCTTAACAAGCCAGAGGAAGTATCGATAGGAGCTGAGCATAACCAAGCAAACGTAGTGCCTCCTGAGTCTGAGAATTCAATAAAGCCTGAGCTGACTAAAGTAGCGCAACCAACGGCTAAGCCTGCGTCACCTGTAAAAAACACATCAACGCCAGAGATTTTTACGCAACTGCTCGTAGAGTTAGATGAGATAACGGTGCCACAACCAACTGGTGATGTGCAATATAAGCAAGCACGCAAAGTATTAGACCAGTTCGAGCAGCATATTGCCAAACAAAGCAAACCTCGTCGCCAAGTTATATTTTCAGATAATCATATCGCAGCAAAAAACAAAGCGCTGCTAATACTGCAAGCTTCTGCTGAAGATGGGAATACAGCGGCTATGCTACGTTTGGCCATGTATGAACTGTTAGGTGAAGGTTTGACAGCGGACAGTGGTAACCAAAAAAAATCTGGCGTAGATTGGGTCAATCAAGCCGCTAGCAAAAACGACAGCCGTGCTCAGCGTCTACTCAGTAAAATGTACTACCAAGGAGTAGGGGTGTCTCAAGATATAGATAGCGGTAAATACTGGTTAGAGCAAGCGGCAGATAATGGTCATGCAGAAGCGGCCAATCTGGTCAAGCAATGGCAGCAAGCAGATATGCTGCTGACCACACAGAAGCAAGAGCAGCATAGCACCAAGCGTTATCAGCTGTTAATCGGCGCAATCATCGCAGTCGCTTTATTGATAATAGTCATTATCTAACAATTGTTATCTAATAACTATTTACTCAGTAACTTTTTAAAAGCTTATTGTTACAGCTTAAATTCAGGTAGAATTGGCGCGCTTTACCTTTACCCTTTTATTGTTTGATTCATAACTAATCTGGGCTGTTCCATGCCATCATCTAATACCTCGTCTGACCACTCTGCAAATCCAATTGACCCTGTATCATCGCCTAGTCGAGCGGTATACGAGACACCTTTATATTATCAGTCTCTTATTGGGCTACTAAAGCCACTATATCGTCTGCAAGTATGGCGTCGATCTCATAAAAACGACAACTATAAGCAGGAAATTGATCAGCGTTTTGGTAAGCAGTATCCACCGTGTCCAGTGGTCAATGCTGATAGCGATAAAGGGATAATTTGGTGCCACGCAGTCTCATTAGGTGAGACCAATACGGTCGCGCCTTTATTAGATATGTTATTGGCTAATGGCTATCAGATATGGTTGACTAATACGACTCAGACAGGTTTTGCTCGTGGTGCCAGTCGTTTTGCAGAACAGATAGCTCAGGGTCAGATGAGTCATAGCTATGTGCCAGTCGACAGCCCTACTGTGATCGAGACTTTTTTGACGCATGTGCAGCCGATCGCTGCACTGTTTGTAGAAACAGAGCTGTGGGCAAATATCTTGACCAAATTATCTCAGCACCGTATTCCAAGTATTCTAGTCAATGGAAGGTTATCGGCTTCTTCTTTTCAGAGTTATCAAAAGATTGGTGCAGTCAGCGCCAGTATGATGAAAAACCTCTCTTTAATTATTGCGCAAGACAGTGAATCTGCTAAACGCTTTAGGCAGTTAGGGGCTAGTAGCGCCCAAATTCGCGTAGCAGGCTCATTAAAGTGGGTAATCAATGCGTCCAAACTCAATGACAAAGCGGTAGAAGATAATGGTATTTATAGTAAGAAAGCTGATCTGCGAGCTGAGTTTGGTATAGCAGATCGTCCTGTGTGGGTAGCTGCGAGTACTCATGATGGCGAAGAGGCAGCAGCGTTGTCATTGCAGCAGCAACTACTGTCTCAAGCCACATTAGCAGATACGTTGCTTGTTATCGTTCCTAGACATCCTGAGCGTTTCGACGCAGTAGCAGAACTCATTCAAAAAACTGGGTTAAATATGGCGCGCCGCAGCGATGGAGAAGCGATTGATGCAGACACGCAAGTCTATCTAGCAGATAGCATGGGTGAGATGATGACTTGGTATACATTGGCAAATGTAGCATTTGTGGGCGGCTCGCTGGTAGATATTGGTGGGCATAATCCAGTGGAGCCTGCTAGTGTGGCAACGCCTGTACTGATGGGGGGTTACACTCAGTCTTGCCAAAGCGTAATAGACAAATTGGCTAGCGTAGGCGCTGTATATCAGCCAAGTAATTACTTCTATTGTCCAATCGAGTCAAATAGCTCAAGTAGTTCGGATGCACAGATAGTCAGTGATGATCAGTTAAAAGCGAATAAAAAATCCTCTCGTAAGAAAACAGCTTATAACTATGAAGACGCTGTGAGCATTTATACGCAGCTGGAGACTTGGCTGTGCAATTTGCCATTGGCCGCGCAGGCTGGGCAAGCTGGCGAGCAAATGACGATACAGCAGCAAGCGGTATTGACCCGCCAATTTACGATGATTGAAGACGCTATCGAGATGTCTTCCAACCAAGATAGCTTATGAACTGTATATTATTGCCCGCTGAAAACTTCTCATCAGATACAGCAAAAATCGATTCCTTGTCTCAAGTCAGCCATGTGACTAAAGTGCTGGGCGCGAAAGTCGGTGATACGCTTAAAATTGGCCAAATCGGCGGCAATCTTGGTACTGCTGTTATCGAAGATATTACCGCTGACAGCATTCAGTTAAGTAACGTTCAGCTCAATACTGTGCCGCCAGCCAAATTAGATTTGACTGTCATTTTGGCGTTACCGCGTCCTAAAGTGCTACGGCGTTTAATCATGGATATGACGGCGCTTGGTGTACGCGATATCATTCTTATCAATAGCTATCGTACTCAAAAAAGCTATTGGCAAAGCCCAATGCTTGAGCGGGTTGACGAGTTTGTATTAGAAGGTCTACAGCAGAGCATCGATACGATCGTTCCTAGTATTACGCTACAAAAACGTTTTAAGCCATTTGTCGAAGACTCACTTGGAAGCCTAATAAGCAGTCAAGCGATTGTCGCGCATCCTTATAGTCAGCAGTCCTTTTCTGAATTTTTACAACAGCAACCATCACGAGAGCTACCAAATCTAGTCTGTATAGGCGCTGAAGGTGGTTGGATTGACTATGAGATAGAGCTGTTGTTAGCTCAAGGCTGCACGCCTGTACATATAGGCTCTCGTATCTTACGTACAGAAGCTGCAGTCAATGCAATATTGGGACAATGGCTGCTTTAGATGGATACTAAAACGCGTCGCTAGACCAAACTATGGAAAGAGCGGTTAAAAAATAGTTCTTAAAAATCAATGCTAAAGACTCATCACAGGTATATTTACCAGTTAAACAAATGTATTGATAATTAATCTCACTTCCATTAGTATGTTGCTTTGATATATTATGGCCTGATTACTGCTAGCGCTTAGCAAATCATCGTTATAATCACTGTTGTTTTGTCTCACCATCCGTCTTACTTTTTTTACAGCATTACTATGGGGAAAACCATGTCATTGAACGCTATCAGCGCTAATCTAACCTCTACGAAGCTTATTCTACCTGCAGCCGTATTTGGCATGATGTTGGGTTTGGCAGGTTGTAGTAATTCTTCAACCACAGAAGAGAGCGTAGAAGTAGAGTCAACAGAAACAGGTGCTGAGCAGCAAGCAGCAACTGACGAAGCTACGACTGCTGATGGTCAGACAATTACTATCTACTCATCACGTAATGAGCAGCTGATTAAACCATTGTTAGATCGCTATACTGAGCAAACAGGTGTAAAAGTTGAACTGGTTACAGACCAAACTGGGCCTTTGATGGCGCGTCTAAAAGCTGAAGGTCAGAATACCCCAGCTGATATGCTATTGACCGTTGATGCTGGTAACTTATGGCAGGCTGCAGAGCAAGGCCTATTACAACCAGTATCATCTACTGTATTAGAAGCTAATGTCCCTGCAAAATACCGTGATCCAAAAGGTCAGTGGACAGGTTTGTCACTACGTGCACGTACTATCTTTTATGACCCAAGCAAAGTCACTGCTGACCAGCTATCTACTTATGCAGATTTAGCCGATCCAAAATGGAAAGGCAAATTATGCTTACGTACTTCTAAAAAGGTCTATAACCAATCGCTTGTCGCTAGCATGATGGAGCATTTGGGCGAAGAGAAGACCGAAGCAGTTATTAAAGGGTGGGTTGATAACCTAGCGACTGATGTGTTCAGTGACGACGTTGCGATGTTAGAAGCTATCGCTGCTGGTCAGTGTGAAGTAGGTATTGCCAATAGCTACTACTATGGTCGTCTATTGGACGAGAAACCAAACTTCCCTGTGAAGATATTCTGGGCAAACCAAGATACGACTGGTACGCACGTAAACATCTCAGGCGCTGGCGTGGTTGCAGGTTCAGACAATCCAGATGGTACGCTTAAACTGATAGAGTGGTTGTCATCTGATGAGGCACAAGGTCTTTATGCCAGCTCTGACAAAGAATTCCCAGTAAAAGTAGGTATCGATGAGTCAGACATGCTCAGATCATGGGGCGAGTTCAAAAAAGACGATATCAATGTACAGAAATTCGGTGAACTACAAACTCAAGCTATCCAAATGATGGATAAAGCGGGTTATAAATAAGGGGTCGCCAGTAATACTGATACCAATCTTAAAATCATAACTTTTAGGCAATAGCTTTTAAACAAAAGCTTTTACAGAATGTGTTCAAAGGTTAGCTATTACAGATGAGTTATTTGGGTAATGACGATTTTAAGGTTGGTATAAGCTTACAAGGTCTCTATACGTATGACACGGTAATGATAATATGATCACAACGCCAGATGCGTCTGTTAGTCAAAACGATACTGTCAATGATGGTGTTAATGACCAGCAGACTGTCAGCCAAGACCACGCCCTTCGTAAACGTATTATCTCGAAATCAGTCTTAGGGCTGATTTCGTTGTTTATGCTAGTACCGATTTTAATCGTGCTGCTGTCGTGGACTCAGCCAGTGGCAGAGATTTGGACACACATGGCAGACTATGTACTGCCGCAAGTGCTCAAAAATACGGCGATTTTATTGCTTATGGTGACGGTTGTTTCAGGCACTATTGGTACTGCTCTGGCTTGGGTCACTAGTATGTATCGTTTCCCTGGTCAGCGTTTCTTTTCGTGGGCGTTGATGTTGCCACTTGCCATTCCTGCTTATGTATTGGCATTTGTCACTATTGGGATTGTTGATTTTAGTGGGCCGCTACAGACAGCTCTGCGCGATTCCGGTATCAGTACTGCTATACCGTCGATAAGGAATGTATGGGGCGCAGGCTTGGTATTATCGCTAGCGTTTTACCCTTATGTATATTTGCTAGCGCGTCAGGCATTTTTGTCACAAGGCAGGCGAGCGATAGAAGCGGGACAGATGCTTGGTTTGAGTCGTAGCCGTGTATTTTTTCGTCTGGCGCTACCGCAAGCACTGCCTTGGATCATTGGCGGCTTGTTGCTAGCCAGTATGGAAACCTTAGCGGATTTCGGTGCAGTATCCGTATTCAATGTCGATACTTTTACTACCGCCATTTATAAGGCATGGTTTGGTTTTTTCAGTTTGACCACAGCGGCTCAGTTAGCAGCCTTGCTCATTGGCGTGATCTTTATTGTGGTATTGTTTGAGCAGTATTGGCAAGCTAAGCGTGGTAGCTCACTGACCCAAGGTAGCAGCCAACGCTTTGACGCTAGCAAACCTGCCAAACTCGCCATGACACTGCTGTGTACGCTGATCTTTTTAGTTGCCTTTTTAATACCTTTTTTGCAGCTCATCTATTGGACAGCACTTAATTTTCGCCAAGATTTTGATGCACGTTACATTGATTTTGTCACCAATAGCCTCATGATTGCTAGTATGACCACGCTGTTTATTGCCTTTTTGGCCATTATTATTGCGTGGATCAAACGGCAGTATCCTGATAAATCGACTAAGCTAATGACCACTTTAGCCAATTTAGGCTATGTCGTACCGGGGACTGTATTGGCGGTAGGGATATTTATACCTATTGCGTGGCTTGATAATCAAATGATTGCCTTTGGTATCACCTCACAGCAAGTGCTTTCTGGCAGTGTTATTGTTATGCTACTGGCGCTATCGACGCGTTTTATGACAGTGAGTTTTCAGCCAGTTGACAGACAGTTGCAGCGATTGACAGTCAATCAAGAAGCTGCTGCAAAATTACTGAGCGACAGTCCTTATCAGCGCTGGCGTCATGTGATGCTGCCTGTGCTTAGCCCTGGCGTATTGACTGCATTATTGATGGGTTTTGTCGAAGTGATGAAAGAGATGCCCATTACGCTGATGACACGGCGTCAAGGCTGGGATACGCTTGCAGTACGAGTGTTTGAAATGACGAGCGAAGGCATGTGGGGACGAGCCGCTTTGCCGAGTTTGCTAATCGTGCTGGTTGGTTTGCTCCCTGTTTGGATATTATTGCGTCAAAGCGACAAACACAGTTAGTAACAACAAAGCTAATAGCAATAATTTGACATAAGTTTAACAGCACACTCGTAGTGTCAGCTATATTATAATTTGCTCTGTTTTATCGATGGTTTTACTTACTAATAGCGAACTGGTACCGTTTATGTACACTGATTCAATGAACGACTCTACAAATTCTAAGTCAGAAAAGGCTCGGGCTAATCACATGCCTGTAGCAAAATCAGCACTGTCACAAAATAGAATCAATCCAGTTCAGCCGAATAAAACTGTAGAACAAAGCAATACCTCACAACAAAATACTGAGAAACATATCGCGACAGATCCTTATTTTAGTGTGCAAAATCTCATCGTAGGCTATGACGATACTATTGTCGTTAATGGTCTATCGTTGATGTTGGAGCAAGGCGAGATTGGTTGCTTCTTAGGTTATAGCGGCTGCGGGAAGACAACAGCGCTTCGAGCAATCGCGGGACTGGAGCAAAGTCGCGGCGGTACTATCTATCTAAACAATCAACGCCTAACTGAAAAGACAGCTCGCCAATCATTTGCAGCTGCGCCAGCCAAGCGTGGTATGGGTATGGTGTTTCAAGACTATGCTCTGTTTGGTCACTTAAGCGTGGCAAAGAACATCGCGTTTGGTCTTAATAAATGGTCAGCAGCTGACAAAAAAGCTCGGGTGGCTGAGATGCTAAGCTTAGTTGAACTGACTGAGCATGCAGACAAACGTCCTAATGAGCTTTCTGGTGGTCAGCAGCAGCGTGTGGCTCTCGCAAGAGCACTAGCCCCCAAACCAAAACTGCTATTACTTGATGAACCATTCTCTAATCTAGATGTGGTGCTGCGTGAGTCACTGGCAATGAATGTCCGAGATATCCTCAAACGTACCAATACCACAGCGATTTTGGTCACTCACGATCAAAATGAAGCGTTTGCGCTAGCCGATAAAGTAGGGGTAATGGATAAAGGACGATTGGTACAGTGGGCGCGACCAAGTGAGCTGTATCATGAGCCTGTCAGTCCTTTTGTTGCAGAATTCGTAGGCGAAGGCGCTATGATAGACGGTATTATCAAAGAAGGTCATGTTGAGACGGCGCTAGGTAATATTTATCGTCGCATGGAAGTCTATGATGAATCAGGCCAGCCACAGTACTGCGAATATGATTATCCAAATGGTACGCCAATCAAAGTACTCGTGCGCCCTGATGACATCATTCATGATGATGACAGTACGCAGACAGCTTTGGTTATCGGGCGTGTATTTCGCGGTGCCAACTATTTGTATCGACTGCAGTTAGACGATGGACAGACTGTCTTATCTTTGGTTGCGAGTCATCATAATCATGCAATCGGCTCGCATATTGGTATTCTGCCTTTGCTGGAGCATGTCGTAGTCTTCGATGAAAAAGACATCAATGCCACTACTTGGTCAGAATACGATAGGTCATCAAGAATGGATGAAGAGGTTTAGTAATCTCCACGATTCTTGAACTGCTGTCTCAATTTACCGTTTAGCTAGAATATGTAAATAACGGCCAAGCCATTTGTACGGCTCTAACTGTGAGTAGCGTAACTCCATCCTTATCACTGCATCTGGGTCGTTATGACCGCCACGTTTGAGTGGTGCATAGTCATGAAATACTCGTAAACCACTGCTACGTACCGTCTGATAATCATGCACTTTGAGCCAAGACTCGACTTCTTCTTTGGCAACGGGATGGTTGGGGGTGAGGCTTTTCTTATTGTCCGCTTTGTAATCGTTACCATCAAGTAAGCTATCAAGTAAATTAAAATTCCCCATGATAAGATTGCGATAATCAAAACTCGCTGGGTTATAGAAGCAGACAGATAGCGCGCCGTCATCTGTTAAATGCTGATCAAAAAAGTCCATGACCGCCGCTGGTTCTGCCAACCATTCAAGTAGCGCATGCGACATAATCAAATCAAATTCTACTGCCTCTGTTTCTGCTTGAGCCAGTTTCTCCTTAAGCGCTTGATAAGGGCAAACATACCAAGTGATGTCTAGCTTTTTATCAATTTTTTCTGCACTCGCTTTTGCCTTCTCAAGCATATTTGCTGATATATCATTGATGACTACGCTATGACCTTGAGCAGCAAGTTCTATCGCAATTTGCGCAAGCCCTGCACCCACATCCAGGATACGTAAAGGTCGCCCAAGCGCCTCACTCATCTGTGAACTATATTCAAAAATATCACGGCGTAGCACAGCCAATCGAATCTCGCCTTTTAAACCACCATAGACTTTCTTTTCGAAATGATCGGCAATAGCATCGAAACTACGATCTGCTCGATCGTTTTCTGCTGGTATAGAAAGGTTTGAGTCAGGCTGGCTATCTTGATGTTTAATTGTCATAGGTATTTAGATCAATAAGTAAGAGGGTCAAATTAATAAAACTATTCAGTATTAACTAGCGTTTCAGGCGTCTGTTAATTACCCATTTAAAAACGACTTTCGCTAAAACAATAACGATAAATACCACGATAACAAACACCCACATACCATTGCCTTGTAGGTTTTCTTGGTAGGCTTTTGACAAGTATGCTGATAAAGCCATAGCGACTAAAAGTGCTCCCCAACGGACATAGGGTACAGCGCGATTGTTATGGTTAGGAAAGCTAGCAACATAATCGCTCGAAAAGCTGTATAGCACCATTGCTAAAATCCAAACAATTGCAAGAATGATATCCATAATAAAAGTAGCCTGTTAGGTCGTTATGTAAGTGCTATAAAAGATGAGGTAGTGTAGCGTTTAGAATTTTTTTGTCCAGTATCACTAAAAAATAACCGCATTAAAGTGGTTTAAATCACCATGTACTCATTAAAATAATATGATTTTGAAAGCTATTAGCTCATGGCAAAGCATTATGGTTATGAAAACAATATGACCATAACAACAATCAGTTCACGTCAGAGACAGTTGTAGGTGTTGTTGTATTGGCTAAATATTCTAAGCATCCTAGTTGTTTGGTCAATAGAGCTTATATGCAAACCACGTATGAGTTCTATATTCAAGATTTTAGCGTTAAATTAAATGTTATGTTGAATTTTAGATAGAAATATAAGTATCCACTCAGTTAGTCAAAATAAATCTTGTCGAACTGTAGCTAATGAGTATAGTATTTTTCTATTTAATATCCATCAGATATGGAGAATAAACAATGAAACCAATCAGCACAGCGGTACTCGCCCTAGTATTTGCCTTCACATCTATGAGCCAGGCCCAAGCTCGAAATACGCCTTGTTCAGGAAAAATGGGCGGGGTGTCTCATTGCTCAGCAGATGGTAAGTTCGTCTGTAAAAATGGCAATATCAGCCAATCAAAAAAAACCTGCCATTAGAATTATTTTAGTGTGTATGGATAATTCAAAATATCACTGTGAATGAACCGTCTAGCTTGATTTTAATGGTACTCAGAACCCCCTAAATCAGCAAATTTGTGCTAAAATAGCTTCTTTTATTAAACATTGTTTTTAACAAAAACCGTATCACAATTTTCTGGTTGTTTTGCACGTATAGCAGTGTTTTTTATGGTGTGTATTTTGGTCATGACTGCCTATTTATGTGGCAGTATTTTTATATGATCTATAGGTGCCATAAGCGATGTGTCAACGTTAGAAAAAAATGTGAGTGAAGGAGTGTATATGAGCGAATCGGTCAGTCCTATTGGCATCGTAGATGAACTAAAGCAGTCGTATTTGGATTATGCGATGAGCGTGATCGTCTCGCGTGCGCTGCCTGATGTGCGTGATGGGTTCAAACCTGTACACCGCCGCGTGATGTATGCCATGCACGTGCTATCAAACGATTATAATAAACCGTACAAAAAATCAGCACGTGTGGTCGGTGATGTTATCGGTAAGTACCATCCACATGGCGATAGTGCCGTCTATGATGCCATCGTCCGTATGGCGCAGGATTTCAGCTTGCGCTATCCAATGGTTGATGGTCAAGGTAACTTTGGCTCGATCGATGATGATCCTCCGGCAGCGATGCGTTATACCGAAGTACGTATGACCAAACTGACCCACCAAATGCTTGCTGATTTGGACAAAGACACGGTCGATTGGGAAGACAACTACGACGGCTCTGAGCGCATGCCAAGTGTGATGCCAGCGCGTATTCCTAACCTATTGGTCAATGGTGCGACGGGTATTGCCGTTGGTATGGCGACCAATATGGCCCCGCATAATCTGACCGAAGTGATTAATGCCTGTCTGGCCTATGCTGAAAACCCACAAGTTTCAGCCGAAGAGCTGATGTCGCATATCTCAGGTCCTGATTTTCCTACGGGCGGTATTATCTATGGCCGCGCGGGCATTTTAGATGCTTATCGTACGGGTAAAGGCCGTTTGCATATCCGTGGTCGCTATCATATCGAGCCGATGAGTAATGCTGGCGTCAACCGCGATCGTGAGCGTATTGTATTTACCGAAGTACCTTATCAGGCCAACAAAGCCAAGCTGATCGAGCGTATCGCAGAGCTTGTTCGTGATAAAAAAATCGAAGGTATTAGCGAAATTCGTGATGAGTCTGATAAAGATGGTATGCGTATCGCTATTGATTTGCGTCGTGGCGAGACAGCTGAAGTTATTGTTAATAACCTATTTCTACAAACGCCGCTAGAGTCTAGCTTTAGTATCAATATGGTGGCGCTCGATAATGGTCAGCCAAAACTATTGACCTTGCGTCAGCTTATCGCTGCATTTGTCCGTCATCGTCAAGAAGTGGTGACCCGCCGTACGATTTATGAATTGAACAAAGCCCGCGTTCGTGGTCATTTGCTAGAAGGTCTAACGGTTGCTCTAGCCAATATCGATGAGATTATTGCGACGATTAAAGCGTCAGCAAACCGTGGCCTAGCACGTGAAAGCTTATTAAATAACACGTGGGGTTCAGGTAGTGTCGTTGCGATGCTTACGGCTGCTGGTAGTCAATCGGTACGTCCTGAGTTTATCGATGGCGAAGATCCTAAAGCGCCGTTTGGTCTGATCGAAGGCGAAGAGCGCTATCGCTTGTCACTTGAGCAGGTCAATGCGATTTTAGACATGCAACTGCATCGTTTGACGGGTCTTGAGCAAGACAAGCTGACTGAAGAATACCAAGACCTATTGCGTGAAATTGCACACTTAGAGTCTATCCTTGGCGATTTTGATAAGCTGATGGCTATTATCTCTAATGAGATGATCGAGATTCGTGATAACTTTGGTGATGAGCGCCGTACCGATATCATCGATTCACGCATGGACTTTAGTCGCGAAGACCTTATCCCTGAGCAAACGGTCGTCATGACGGTATCGCGTACTGGCTATGCCAAAACTCAGCCGATTGATGACTATGTCGCACAAAAACGCGGCGGTAAAGGTAAGTCTGCCACGGCAATGAAAGAAGATGATGTAATCGATCATTTAGTCGTGACATCAACGCATTCTACGGTACTGTGTTTCACTGATAGTGGACGTGTCTTTAGTCTACGTGGTTTTGAAGTGCCGATTGCCAGTCGCGGTGCTCGCGGTCGTCCATTGGTCAATCTAATTGGACTAAATAACGACGAAACCGTTACGACGATATTGCCAATTCCAAAAATCGTAGAAGACACATCAGTAGTAAGTGAAGTATCAGAAGTAAGCAATGATGACGATTCGGTAGAAGATAGCAACCAAGCAGAGCCGCCTTTCGTATTTTTTGCCACGGCCAACGGTACAGTGAAGCGGGTAGAGCTGAAGCAGTTTGCCAATATTCGCTCGAACGGTTTGATTGCGGTTGGACTAGAAGACGGTGATAAATTGGTCAGCGCTCGTATCACTAACGGTAGCCAAGAAGTGATGTTGTTTGCTTCAAATGGTAAAGCGATTCGTTTTGATGAGAATGATGCGCGTGCGATGGGCCGTACGGCAAAAGGCGTCCGCGGTATGCGTCTGGCTACTGATGAGTTTATCAAATCATTAGTCGTTATCGAAGATGATGTACGTGAAATTCTGATTGCTTGTGAAAATGGCTTTGGTAAACGTACCTTTATCGATGAGTTCAATACACAAAATCGTGGCGGTGGCGGTGTGATCGCTATCAAGACCAGCGAGCGTAATGGCGCACTAGTACGAGCGACCAAGGTTGACTCTACCGATGATATTATCTTAATCTCTGATAAAGGTACGTTGGTTCGTACCCCAGTTGAGCATGTTGCTAGCTCTGGTCGTAATACACAAGGCGTAACATTGATTCGTCTGTCAAAAGATGAAAAACTGGTTGCTATGGCGCGTGTTGAGCACGAAGAGAGCGATGACGAGCTTATCGATGCCATGAGAGAAGACGGTACGTTTGAGGTAGAAGGTCAGGAGAAGATAGATATTGATGCAACAACTGACAATACTGCAACTAATGACATCGATGATGCGATTGATATTGCAAACGATCATAAACCAAGTGACAATCTATAATAGACTAACTATGCATAAGACGATGACGAGTAACAGTCTTGGTAATTAGCTTTTGAGTCTAGTCTCTTAGCATTTTTCTAGAAAAAAGCCTCTGACGTTATCGTCGGAGGCTTTTGTTTTTTCATTCTCATTTTTTCAATACTGTAAATAAGGTTCTATTTTTTAAGGCTGTTGTTATGCTTACGACCAATCAAACTTTTCAGGGAACGGTTGCTTCGGTATCATCGAGCTTTTTATTCTCGATGATGTTTTTGTTTGGACTGTTTATGCTGCCCTTAACAGGGACGCAGGTAGCATCATGGCGTGTGCTCATGATGTTGCTCAGTTTGGTGATATTGGTCAGTTTGACTAAGCAGTGGCAACGTGTTTTTGATTATATAAAGACGCTAAAGACGCCAAAAGAATGGCTAATATTTATACTGCCTGCACCAATCCTAGGTGGACAGATTTGGTTGTTTATGTGGGCACCGGTCAATGGGTTTGGTCTCGATGTCACATTGGGCTATTTTTTATTGCCGCTAGTGATGATTGTGCTTGGTCGATTCTTTTACCATGAATATATGAGTATCTTGCAATGGGCTGCCGCGATATTTGCAGCACTCGGTATCGGCTACGATATTGTTCAGTATGGTTCAGTATCTTGGGTGACACTGTTTGTATGCTTGGGTTATCCACCGTATTATCTGCTACGGCGCACCCTTTCTGTACCACCTATTACGGGTTTGTTATTTGATTTGACGCTGTTGACACCAGTAGTGCTCATCGTGCTTTATATGACTGGCGGTTTTGATGTTGCAGCGCAAGACATGAAGTTCTGGTATCTATTGCCGCTGCTTGGTGCTTTTAGTGCGCTTGCGATGTCGCTGACGATGATTGCTAGTAGTAAGCTGCCAGTATCACTGTTTGGGGCGCTAAGTTATATAGAGCCGATGCTGTTATTCGTATTGTCTATTACTATTTTGAGTCAAAGCCTTGAAGAAGGTGGTTCGCTCTTTATGTACGGCATGATTACGCTTGCGCTACTGGTTATGATGGCTGATAGCATAAAAGGCTATCTCGTTCGTCAGCGTAATGATCGCTTGCATGGCTATAGAGAGCTTCAGATTGGCGGCTTTCCACCGCGTCGTCATTTTATCAATCAGCGTATCGATGGCGTGCTAAAAGCCCATCGTTTTCGCAAGATTCGTCGTTACCAAAAGAAGATGGATAAGATACAACAAAAAATCCAACAACTTGATGCAAAATAAGTATTTACCTGCATTAAATTTACTCAATTTAAAAGTTTAGACACTAGATGAACAGTGGCATTGCTTATTCATTCTGACTTTGACATAATGCCGACCATGATGTAAGCCTAGTACATCAAAAGCGTTCAACTTAGATTGCGCGACGACCTTATATGCAAAAGCCTCAGACGTTCTCGTCTGAGGCTTTTGTTTTTTTTAAAAATTGCCATGGATGTGCCCCAATCTTTAAAGGCTGTTGTGATGCTGACTACTAACCAAACCTCGCAGGGTACAATCACTGCCGTCGCTGCAAATTTTTTATACTCATTGCTGTTCTTATTTGGTCTACTGCTGCAACCATTATCAGGTACGCAAGTCGCTTCGTGGCGCGTGCTGACAATGTTTTTTAGTCTAGTACTGCTGGTAAGCGTATTAAAGCAGTGGCAGCACATTTTTGATTATTTAAAAACACTAAAAAATGCAAAAGAGTGGTTTTTATTTATATTACCCACACCGATTTTGGGTGCGCAAATCTGGATATTCATGTGGGCGCCAGTTAATGGTTTGGGACTTGAGGTAACGTTGGGTTACTTCCTATATCCGATGATTATGATCGTTGTCGGCAGGTTTTTTTATAACGAAGACATGAGCTTACTTCAGTGGGCTGCCATTGTATGTGCAGGTCTGGGTATCGCTTACGATATTTTTGAGTATGGTGCTATTTCTTGGGCGACTTTGTTTGTTTGCTTGGGTTATCCTCCTTATTATCTACTACGCCGTAAGCTTGCAGTACCGCCTATTACTGGTCTGATTTCAGACCTTGTATTGTTGTTGCCAGTGGTATTGGTCGCACTGTATATGAATGGTGGTTTTGAAGTAGCAATCACCAACCACAAGCTTTGGTATCTGCTGCCATTATTAGGCATTATTAGCACCGCTGCGATGTCACTAACGATGGTGGCCAGTCAGAAGTTGCCTGTTTCACTGTTTGGCACTCTGTGCTACCTTGAGCCAATATTCTTGTTCATATTCTCAATCGCAATTTTAGATCGTAACTTACATGATGGTGGCTCCATGCTGATGTACAGCATGATTTTCATCGCACTGCTGATTATGATTGCTGATAGCGCGTTGGGCTATATGGCGCGTAAACGTGAAGACCGCTTACATGGCTATAATGAGCCACAAGTGGGCAGTTTTCCACCACGTCGCCGTCTCAAAAACCGCCGTATCAAAGGCGTGCTAATCGCGCATCGATTCCGCCAAATCAAAAAATATCAGCAAAAGATAGATAAAATGACGCGCAAGATTGAAGCATTACATTTAGACTGATGTTGAAGAGTACACCGTCTTAGATAGTATCGATTCGGTAGGCATAGTTTTCCAGCATGTCTGCCAACTCACAGTATTAAAGAAGTAGAAATTACGCTATTATCGAGAGCAGTAGTGCCACGATCGAGTAAACGTATGGTGCTATATCTGAGATATTATGGCTGATTTACTACAATATATAACTAGGACGGTTTATGTTACATCTTCATCATTTAGCAAACTCGCGCTCGTTTCGTATTATCTGGCTGTTGGAAGAGCTCGGCGTCGATTATAAACTGACTTGCTATGAGCGCAACAAGGCATACCGTGCTCCTGATAGCTTAAAGCAAGTGCATCCGATTGGTAATGCACCGATACTAGAAGCGGACGATCGTGTGCTGATTGAATCAGGATTTATCATTGAGTATCTGATTAAGCACTATGATAAAGAAAAGCAGTTCAAACCTGATGATAATAACGAAGCAGCGTGGGAAGCCTATACGTTTTGGCTACACTTTGCAGAGGCTTCATTGATGCCCCTGTTGGTCATGCGTTTGGTATTTACAAAAGTAGTGTCTCAGTCGCCCATGCTAATCAAACCTATCAGCAAAAAAATCCAAGGTCAGATTGAAAAAAACATGATCAGTAGTGGTTTGGAGAAGATGCTAGATATGATGGAGCGTCATCTACATGAAAACCATTGGTTTGCAGGTAGCGAATTTAGCGCCGCTGATATTCAAATGCATCTTGCGGTCTTAGGTGCCAATGCTGATGCAGGTTTAGATCAGAGTAAATACACCAATCTCTTGAACTGGCTCAAACGCTGCGAAGAACGAGATGCCTTTAAGCGAGCAGAAAAAAAGGGTGGCCGTCTGAATTTTTAGAGGATACTGGTATAATCATCTCTCAACGCTTAAGTAGCCCTGTAGACTAAAGGCTTTGTTTATGAATAAACAAAGCCTTTTTTAGGATAATGTTATGACAGATCTAAACACCTCGAATAAAGACCATCTAAAGCAAGATAGCCTAGACAAAGATGACAATCAGTCAGCAACTCAAACATCACTTAATAAGCAAGATACCAGTATGCAAGAAAATAATAGCCAACAGATTAATAGCCAGCAAGTCTCCATCAAATCGTGGTCACAGAAAATTCTGGTGGTAATTCTGTGTGCAGCGAGCTTTTATGGTGGCTGGAAATCTTACGAATCAAATATGGTAAATGAGTGTACTGGCAATGGTGGACAAATGGTTGAAGGTCAAAAAACCATGATATGCCAACTGTCGTAGCTAGGGCATACTCTTCGTTTATCTTATTTCTGCAATCGTTTTAGGATGAAGGGATGCTCTCGTGCTTTTCAGCCAGTATTCCTGATAAATAAAAGGCATCATTATGCTAAAGCTAACCTTTTTGGGTACCTCTGCAGGTGTACCGACCAAACAGCGTAATGTGACTGCACTGGCAATAGAGTGTCTGAATCTGCATATCTCTGGCGCACAGCAAGGAAGTCGTCAACAGAACAATCAGAGTAAGAAGTCGCGTCCATGGGTGCTGATTGATTGCGGTGAAGGCACACAGCAGCAATTGCTACATACCAAGCTCTCCTTGCATCAATTGGCTGCTATCTGCATCACTCATGTGCATGGCGACCATTGCTACGGTTTACCAGGGCTATTAGCAAGCGCTGCTATGTCAGGACGCCGTGAGCCATTAACTTTGATTGCTCCAAAAGCGATTGCTACTTTGCTTGAAGCTATTACTGCCACTACAGAGCTATATCTACCTTTTGCTCTCGATTTTATAGCGATTGAAGAGGTGTTGGCTGAGCAAGGTGATATGAACAAGGTTAACATTAGCTTAAGCGACCAACATCAGCTTTATATTGATATCACGCGGCTATCACATCGGGTTGCTTCTCATGCCTTTGGTATTACCCAGACTATTAGCCGCCGCATCCTTAATACAGATAAGCTTGTGGCAGATGGTATTCCAGCAAGTGCACTATGGGGCAAGTTACAGCAAGGCGAAGATGTCACGACTGAGGATAATAGGCAATTGCACTCAGCAGATTATGTCGACGATGAGGTACAGCGGACGCGAGTGGTGATAGCAGGAGACAATGATACGCCAAGCTGTTTGCGCAAAGCCGTTGTCAATGCGGATTTATTGGTGCATGAAGCGACTTATACCCATGAAGTACTGACTAAGATTCAAGCTAAAAATCCAGACTATGATCCGATGCATAGCAGTGCGCAATTGCTCGGCGAATTTGCGCAAGCGGCTGGACTTAAAAATATAATTTTGACGCACTTTAGCGCGCGTTATCAGGGTTTTGATAACCCTAATAGCAAGACACCAAACATGGCACATATTCGTTTAGATGCTGAGAGCGTCTACAAAGGTAATCTATGGCTGGCGGCAGATTTTGACCAATATATGGTTGATGGTGCAGTTGAATCGGTAAGCAATCAAGAGAACAGTCAAGAAGAGAGTCGCGTGCAGTATATAGGCTCTGCACGCAGTGATTAGACATCGTTAAGCTTAGATATGATTTAGCGTTAAATATGACCTAGTACTTACTGTCTTCGATAGCCAATTGTGTTTTACCACTCCAAAAACGGCTAAATTGATAAGCAACTCGTCCTGAGCGACCACCACGTTCTGAGGCCCAGCGTAGCGCATCCTTTCTGATCTTATCAGGCATAGATTGACTTTCCAAAATGCCCTTAGCATCACTATCCACATCAGCTGAGATTTTTTGCTGCTCTAAACTCAGATAGTGCTGAACAATATGCAGATAAGTCTGCTGATCCATAGGATGGAAGGTGAGGGACAAACCGAACCGATCTGATAATGACACGGTCTCATCAATGGCCTCATAGGGATTGACTTCATCCGTCTGCCCATTATAGATATCGATATTGTCTTTCATCATCTGCGGTAGCAAGCGACGACGATTGCTGGTGGCGTAGACCAGTAGTTTGTCTTGCTCAGAGTCTAGCGAGCCATCGAGTACGCTCTTTAGCGCACGATAGCTTTCGTCTTGACCATTAAAAGCGAGGTCATCGCAGTATACGATATAGCGGCAATGACAATCTGCTGGTAGGGCATTAATAGCAGCACGAATCTTATCCAATACTTGCAGATCATCGCGGGCAACCTCAATAATACGCAAGCCTTCACTATGATGGGCTTGTAGCAAAGCGCGAATCAATGATGATTTACCGGCACCACGTGTGCCTGACATCAATACATGGTTGGCAGGGTAACCTTTAATAAACTGACGGGTGTTCTGTACCAGTTTCGATTTTTGCGTATCGATACCATGCAAGTCATCTAAGCTCAAAAACAGGTTGACTGACAAAGGCTGCAGGTGACCAGTGCGTCCACCAACCCAGCGATAAGCAAGCTGGCTCGGGTCGATTTCAATAGTTGGTGTGACTCGCTCTTGTAAGTACTGACTGAGTAAGTCTAGCAGCGGTGCGGGCAGGGCATAAGTGGGTTGATCAGATGGCGTGGTTGGGATAGTTGGTTGTGACATAGTGGCTCTAGCAGTTAAGGTTGTCTTTAATACCATACCCAAAAATACAATTAACGCTGCTACAATCTTAGTACCTACTAAGCGTAGTACTTGTAACTATTATTCGCGCTATTATTATCTTTGGAAATGATACGAATGGGAAGGCAATAATCTCACTATATTATGAGAGACAATACCATGGAAAATAGTGCCAGTAATCCGCCTATTACGCAAGCTTTGCAAGCTCAGGCGATGCAGCTATTGCCCATTATTAACCAAGAACTGGATGCACAGCATTTTAGTGAGATAGTGCATCAACGTATTGCTCAGCAAAACACAAAACAAACGCAAGGTCAGCATGCGCAAGTTGTTAAAACGCAACATATCGACAAGACTTACTTCCAAGGACTAACACGTGCCCAGCATCCACAATTTGGTAGCGTGATGATTAAATGGCAGTTGAGTGATGGCGCTTATACTATTGCTGCCGATTTAACTCATGAAGCGGATATTTTAGCTGCTGTAAATGCTTCATCAAAAATCAAAGATAACGCTATCGCACCGCCACTATTAGCTCATCATTGCGTGGACGTTCAAATACTAGAGCAGTTGCAACACCTAGTTATAGTAGTCACACCTTATTACTCTAATGGTAGCTTGGCGAGTCAGCTAACCGCTTCAAAACACCTGTCACTAATAGCATCACAAAAGCATTATTTCATCACCCAGGCTGCATACTTGATAGGCAATTTGCATCGGGCTGGCTGGCTACATAATGATATTAAACCCAGTAATATCTTGGTTGAAGGTTCTGATGATGAGTGGCCAGTAGATACTATGAGTAATAGTCTGACTCCTAGATTGTTACTCACTGATTTTGCTTTATCACAACGTATGACGATGGCTAATAGCCAACCAAATCCTGCTGGCACACCAGCGTATCTCGCACCTGAGCGCTGGCAAGGACAGGGTGCAACGGTGCAAAGTGATATCTACGCGTTTGGCGTAATGATGGTTGAGATACTAACAGGAAAACGCCCGTTTCAGATAGATGCCGACAGCCATGATAAATCAAAAGCGTGGACGATTCAGCATTGCCAACAGCCAATGCCAACGTTACCATCAGAATATAGTCACTATCAATACATGGTCGACAAAGCATTAGCGAAGCGAGTAGAGAGACGGTATCAGGAGATGGATAAGATATTGATAGATTTGAAGTTATTAGAAAATAGCTAAGTTTATGATTTTATTTTAAAAAGTGATTGTTTGTAGTATTCACATATTACCCAGTCGTTGTTTTTTATGTTTGAATGGATATTCAGGCTCATTTTAAGCGAAGTCGCTATAAACTAATTTGGGTTCCCGTATTTCATTACAATGTTTTATTACAATACAGTGAGAATATCATGGCTAAAGTACTGATTATAACTGGTGATTTTGTTGAAGACTATGAAAACATGGTGCCGTTCCAAGCGCTACTAGCGATGGGGCATGAGGTTGATGCGGTCTGTCCAGATAAAGTGGCAGGTGATAGCATCGCTACCTCAATACACGACTTTGAAGGTGACCAAACTTATACCGAAAAACGCGGTCATAACTTTGTCCTTAATGCGTCTTTTGCTGATATCAATGTCGCAGATTACGATGCTTTGTATTTACCAGGTGGACGTGCGCCAGAATACTTGCGTTTGAATGCTAAGGTCATTGCAATGATTCAGCATTTCGCAAATACTAATAAACCGATTGCATCAGTTTGCCATGGCCCACAAATGCTGACGGCTGCTGGCGTATTAAAGGGTAAAAAAGTATCTGCTTATCCTGCGTGTCAGCCAGAAATAGAAATGGCTGGCGCTGAGTATGTCGAGTTACCTATGGATGGCGCTATTACAGATGGCCAACTGGTAACGGCACCTGCATGGCCTGCCCACCCAGCGATGCTGAAGCAGTTTGTTGCCTTGCTATAAGCTTTAATTAAGGTCTATTGAATATTTAATAGACCCTAGTATCGAGAGAGGATATATGTGCCAACTTTTTATTAGTGCTGACGACAGCTTGTGGAGCTCTAAAACCAAATCACTTCGAATTCAGGGAGTAGTCACCTCAATTCGTTTAGAGGTGTTTTTTTGGGATATATTAGAAGAGTTGTCATTTCGGGATCAAATGACGGTTAATCAGCTGATCACTAAGCTATACCTAGAATCTCTCGATGCTGATCATGATATTGGCAATTTCACCTCTTTTTTAAGAGTTTGTTGTTCTCGTTATTTATCCTTAATAGCCGATGGCGATCTTTCTCGCGAAACAGCATTACCTTTAGAAAAGGTCGATGCAAAAAATATCATTGAACGTGAAAACCTCCGTAAAAATCAACGCAGTGCCTTATTCAATGACAGTGAGAAAAATCCCTCTGTTCATTAGAACATCCCCTAGTTATGCCTATAGCAAGTGTATGAAAGCATTGATGCAGCGGGTAGAGAGGCGCTATCAGAGTATGGATGAGGTGTTGAAGGACTTAGAAAGGTCATAAAAACAGATTAATACATCTGGGGAGTTATTTGATAGTTTTAACACCAAATTCCAGACACAAAAAAACCTGCTAAAAAGCAGGTTTTGATATTTGGTCTAAGATGTACTATCCGAAAATGGTGGGGCTGGAGAGACTCGAACTCTCACACCTTGCGGCGCCAGAACCTAAATCTGGTGCGTCTACCAATTCCGCCACAGCCCCATTTTCGTTACTCTATCATCAAAAGCAATTAAACTCAAATGCTATCTAAATAGTTAACTGATTCGGTAGTGCGTCTCAGTGGTTGGCTATTATATAGAGTTTTAATTGTTTGGCAACCCCTATTTGCAATTATTTTTGAATATTTTCGATATTAATTTTAAGTAATTGATATTAATAATAATTTAATATCGTGTTTTATGCGTTTATTTATTCTTTAGTGGGTACTCTTGGGGCAGAAATCTCCAACTGCTGTAATTTGCGTGTCAGAGTATTGCGTCCCCAACCAAGTAAGCTCGCGGCTTCTATCTTTTTACCACCGCTATGATTGAGTGCTGCTGTCAATAAAACGCGCTCGAACTCAGGAGTTGCTGTTTGCAGAATATCAGTTTCGCCCGTGTTTAGCGACTGCTCAGCCCAATCAGCCAATGCTTGCTGCCAACTTTGGCTTTTAGGCAACTGGTTACTTCGATCATTTTGATGATTATTTAACGCACTGCCTTTTAGTACATCGCTGCTTTGTGTCAAACTCTCTTGAGTTTCTTCCTCTGCTGCGCGGTGCTCTTCATAAAGCGCTGCATCAGGTGAGATGTTTTCAAGTAGCTCTGGCGGCAGATCTGTCGCCATCACAGTGTCACCAGTGGCCATCACGGTTAGCCATAAACAGACGTTTTCTAATTGACGCACGTTACCGCGCCAGTCAAACGTTTGCATAATCTGCAATGCAGCAGGATGTAAATGTTTTGGAGAGGTACTCATTTGTTCTGCAGCAGATTCCATAAAGTAGAGGGCTAATGCAGGAATGTCCTCAGGGCGTGTACGTAGTGGTGGTAGGGGTAACCGAATGACATTGAGACGATAAAACAAATCTTCGCGGAATCGGCTTTGTTTTACCAGCTCTTCTAAGTTTTGATGAGTGGCTGCGATGATACGTACATCGACCTTTATGGGCTGCTGACCACCAACACGATAAAACTCACCATTGGCTAGGACGCGTAACAGCCGTGTCTGAGTGCTAAAAGGCATGTCACCGATTTCATCTAAAAATAGAGTACCGCCGTCTGCCTGCTCAAAACGGCCTTGACGCATCGTTGTTGCACCAGTGAACGCGCCTTTTTCGTGACCGAATAGCTCAGACTCGATCAAGTCATGTGGTATGGCTGCCATATTAAGCGCAATAAACGGCTGCTGTTTACGCGGGGAGTGTTGGTGCAATGCACTGGCCACCAACTCTTTACCCGTTCCAGACTCTCCAGTGATTAAGACGGAAATAGGAGATTGTGCCAGCCTGCCAATGGCACGAAACACCGTTTGCATGGCTGGTGACTGTCCAATGATGCCGCTAGGGTTCCCATTACTTTTGCCTTCGACGGCACCTTTGCTCTTATTGTCTTTAGTTGTCTTACTAGAAGGTGCTGCTTTAGGTTTTATCAGGTCTTCGGTAGACGTGTCAGACGTTGTATTGGTATTGGATTCATCTGAAAGGGAAACAGTCGTTGTTTCTAAATTAGGCTGATAGTTGATGGCTTTATAAATCGTTGCAACCGCGTCATCTAAGTCAAAAGGCTTGGGCAAGTATTCAAAAGCCCCTGTCTGATAGCTATTGATAGCAGAGGTTAGGTCTGAGTGTGCCGTCATAATTACGATTGGCATTTTAGGAAAGTGCTGATGGACCCAGTCGCTAAAAGACAATCCATCCATCATTGGCATACGAATATCGGTCAGTATGACGTCTGGTAATTGCTCGGCTGACTCTTGCTGTTTTAACACATCGTTAAGGCGAGTCCATGCTGCTTGTGCTTGGGTAAAACTGATAACGGTCAATCCAGCATCTTCAAACGTGTCTGCCAACACCATACGTAGGGCTGCATCGTCATCGATTAACCACAATGTTGCAGGGTGGTCGCTGGGTGCATTATTCACAGTTACTATTTGTGATTGTGTTGATTGATCATCGCTTTTAGGTTGGAGGTCGTCGCTATATTCAGTCATGTATTGGGCCTAATCAGCAATTATTGATAGTAAGTTGGGGATTGGGAGTTGGGCATTAGGAAACTTAGCAGCCTTTAATTCATAAATTCATAATTTGTTTTATGTCTCAGTGATGGGTTGAGTAAATGGTAGGTATAGCGTAAATCGGGTTTGCTTGTCCTCTTGTTCTTTTGTCGAGCTCACATCAATCATACCATGATGATGACTGATAATATCTTGGACGATGGATAATCCAAGACCTGTACCGGCTGCACGGCTAGTGACCATTGGGAAAAATATTTGACCAATCAAGGCTGGATCAATGCCTGAGCCATTATCAGTAATAGTAATTTGCATTACTTGCTTGTGCTGCTGCCCGACGATCGTATGCTGAAAGGCAACCCGCGTTTGAATATGCAATGTCGGTTGATAATCAGAATTGCCCTCAGTTTGTATGGCAGATTGTGAGGATTCTTGAGACTCTGAGATTTTATTCTGTTGTAGCGTTTGTTCGAACTCAGTCATTGATTCACAAGCATTATTAATGAGGTTTAAAAACACTTGAATCAGCTGATCTTTGTCAGCGCACAACTCTGGCAATGATAAATCATAATCGCGCTGTAACACTACCTGTGGATACTGATTGGTCACTAAGGTTAAGACATGCTCTAGAGGCTCATGGATATTGAGCGTTTGCCAGTTTGGCAGTTGATTGGAACCCAGAAGCTGCCCAATAAGATGGGTTAATCGATCAGTTTCTGAAATAATGATGTCTGTATAGTTGCGCAGCTTTTGATTCATTTTTTGCAAATCATGATGCGTATCAATGTTAGTAGTTATCAAAGCATTATCAGCACTATAGGTGTTAGTAGTAGATGCGTCGCTGAATTTAATAAACTGCCGTTGCAACAGCTGGGCTGCCCCGCGAATACCAGCAAGAGGGTTTTTTATTTCGTGTGCCACTGAGCGTAGCATATGACGGGCCACTGTATACTGCTGTTGTTGGCGCTGCTCCTCAGAGATACGACTTTGCCGATCTTTGCCCCACATCTCGATAATAAAATAAGGCTGCTGTTCATAGATGACTGGCGTGACGCTATAGTCGACTGACAATGATAAATTACCGTTTAGCGGTGTTTTTATGATGTGGTCATGATCGATAAAAGGCTGTTGGTAGTTCTGCGCTTGCACAAAGCGCTCGGTCAAAGAGTATGCTGGCTCGCCCGAAGGCTCATTTTCATTTGTCTCACTACTATTATTATCGATAAATGCAGTATCTTTAGTCTTTAATTCATCGGGTGCGAGCAGTGTCAAGATGGATTGATTGATTAATCTGCCGCTACTAATGGCAAGTAGCTGCTCGGCTTGAGCATTCAACCGTGTGATTGATAGCTCATCGTTAACCCATAAAATAGCGGTGAATAAATGCTGAGATATAAATGCGAGGTCAGGGGTTATTTTGGCGGTTATAAAATCAGCGTTCATCAGTAGTGCCCAAAAAAGTCAGATGCTTGAGATAATATTTAACCACAAATCAAGACTATAGAGCGGCAAAACTGGTGATTTTTGCAAAAAAAACGTACAATGCGCTCAGCCAATTTATCTCTAGCAAGGTCAGCCATGTCCAAAACTTCTACCGAGTCAGTGAATACGACAGCAACAGCTCCTCTATCTGCCGTAAAAGACACTGCCACTATCTTCAATCCTGCCGCGCCTACCATAGTACAAGAGCAGAGTCAGGCAGATGCCAGTCAAACAGATACCAAACAACCTTACCATCATAAAGCCAACCACAATCAGAACCGTAGTGTAGCTCAAAGCAGCGATGTAACGACTGCCAATGCGACTGCTACGATGCCAGTTAGTGCAGCGCCAAAGATTGGTTTTGTGTCATTAGGTTGTCCAAAAGCATTGGTGGATAGTGAGCGTATTATTACTGAGCTAAGCCGTGATGGCTATCAAGTAGCCAGTGATTATGACGGTGCCGACTTGGTCGTGGTAAACACTTGCGGCTTTATTGAATCAGCAGTACAAGAGTCGCTCGATGCGATCGGCGAGGCCATTAGCAAAAACGGTAAAGTAATTGTCACTGGCTGTCTGGGCAAAGAAGCGGACAAAATCCGTGAGATGCATCCAGCTGTACTAGCAGTGACGGGCGCGCATGCCTATGACGAAGTAATTACGGCAGTAGCGCAGCATGTGCCTAAGCCAAATCGCAGTCAGGACGCCAACTATGATCCAAAAATAGATTTGATTAATGAAGCGGGTATCAAGCTGACCCCAAGTCATTATGCTTATCTAAAAATATCAGAAGGCTGTAATCACCGTTGTACGTTCTGCATTATTCCAAGCTTGCGCGGTGATTTGGTATCGCGCCCGATTGATAATGTGATGAACGAAGCACTGGCGCTCAAAAAAGCTGGCGTGAAAGAATTACTTATCATCTCGCAAGATACCTCGGCATATGGCCTTGACCTAAAGTACAAGACCAGCTTTTGGAATGGCATGCCGCTCAAGTCTAAGTTTTATGACTTATGCCAAGCATTGAACGATTTGGGCATTTGGGTACGCCTGCATTATGTCTATCCGTATCCACACGTAGACAAAGTCGTTGACTTGATGGGTGAGAAGAAACTACTGCCTTATCTGGACATTCCGTTCCAGCATGCCAGCCATCGTATCCTAAAGGCGATGAAACGTCCTGCGCATAGCGAAAACACCTTGGCTCGTATCAAAGCGTGGCGTGATATCTGTCCTGATATCGTCATTCGCTCGACCTTTGTGGTTGGCTTCCCTGGCGAAACAGAAGAAGATTTCCAGTGCTTGCTTGATTGGCTAGTTGAAGCACGCCTCGATCGTGTGGGTGCATTTACTTATTCAGAAGTAGAAGGCGCAGTGGCCAATGACTTGCCTAATCATGTGCCTGAAGACGTCAAGCAGTCTCGCTATGAGCGACTAATGGCGCTACAGCAAGATATTTCAGCGCAAAAGCTACAAGAAAAAGTCGGTAAAACCTTAACAGTATTGGTCGATGAAATTGATAGCGATGAAAATATTGCTATTTGCCGTAGCTATGCTGATGCACCTGAAATTGATGGTCATGTCTATGTTGATGACATCAACGCTCAAGTCAAAGTAGGGCAGTTCTTAACAGTGACTATCGATGATGCTAGCGAATATGATCTATTCGCCAGTTATCAAGGCTAGATATCCAATAAGATATGCGAGTGAAAATTGCCCAATGACGGGCAGTTTTTGCTACAATTAGCGCAATTTAGCCTTTTTAATACGCTTAGCTGTAAGTGTAGCGTTGTAGCCAAACTCGATTTGTATTTTACCGATAATTTTCTTTATAATTTCATGATAACAAGGTGACCTCATGTCTGACAAAAACCCGCGTTACGCTCGTATCTTGCTGAAACTCTCCGGTGAAGCCTTAGCTGGTAGTAAAGACATGGGTATTGATACCGAAGTGCTTGATAAAATGAGCTTGTCTATCGCTCACTTGCGTGGACTAGGTGTCCAAGTGGGTATCGTAGTCGGCGGTGGTAACTTATATCGCGGTGCACAGTTGCAAAAAGAAGGCCTGGTTGGCCGTGTTACTGGTGATCAGATGGGCATGCTAGCGACCGTTATGAACGGACTGGCGATGCGTGATGCGCTTGAGCGTCGCAACATCAAAACGCGCTTGATGTCAGCGTTACCGATTGGTGAAGTCACCGAAAGCTATAGCAGTCGTAATGCCATTCGTTATCTTAAAAACGGTGAAGTTTGTATCTTTGTCGCAGGTACGGGTAACCCATTCTTTACCACTGACACCGCTGCATGTTTGCGCGGTATCGAAATCGAAGCTGGTTTGATTTTAAAAGCGACTAAGGTCGATGGCGTTTATGACAAAGACCCAAGCCTACATGATGATGCAGTCAAATATGACGGTCTGACGTTTGATGAAGTACTAGAGCAAAAGCTAGGCGTCATGGATTTAACGGCTATCGCATTATGCCGTGAGCATAACGTACCGCTACAAGTGTTTGATATGACTAAGCCTAATGCATTGTTAAATGTCATCATGGGTGAAAATGAAGGCACACGAGTTTTTCATTAATTGACGCGATACTGGAAACTAACGTCAGTAAATAGCTAACGATTAGCAATAAATAATTAATATCCCAATAGCAAATAAAAGATTTGTCGGTAACGATAAATAAGGATACACAATGATTAAAGAGATTAAGCAAGACGGCGAAGCACGCATGCAAAAAACGTTGGAAGCGCTTGAAAGCACTTTCAGTAAAGTTCGTACTGGTCGTGCGCATCCAGGCATGTTGTCAGGTGTGATGGTTAGCTACTACGGTTCTGATACACCATTGAACCAAGTGGCAAGCGTCAACGTCGAAGACTCACGTACCTTACTGGTTCAACCGTTTGACCGTACAATGGTACAAGCAGTAGATAAGGCCATTCGTGAAGCAGATTTGGGTCTAAACCCAATGTCTGCTGATGTGATTCGTGTGCCGATGCCAGCATTAACAGAAGATACTCGTCGCGATATGCAAAAACTTGCACGTGGTGAAGCTGAGAGCAGCCGTGTTTCTATCCGTAATATTCGCCGTGACATGATGAATGACATCAAAGATTTGGCAAAAGAAAAAGAAATCTCAGAAGACGATGAGCGCCGCGCTAGTGATGATATTCAAAAAATCACTGACAAATATATCGAAACAATCGATGCTCGCTTGAGTAAGAAAGAAAGCGATTTGATGGAAGTTTAATACTGATATATTTGGTATTGAGAGCAAGAAATAGTTCGGTAGATTATCTGTCATTGAGCAGCCAATACTTTATAGCTATTGGCTGTTTATTATTGTGTAGACTGATATAGTCAATCCTTTCTAAAAGAGTGACAGCGTTAACCTCGCTTGAAATATCACAGTTACATCTGCACTCGTTTGCTCTGTTTCTCTTTTAAACTGAATCAACCATATGAGGCCATATCTAAAGCAAGCCAAAGGTGTGGTTGATTGAACTGGATTCATCGAATTCTGAACGCTAAAAACTAACAATGCAATTGTGATAAGTTAGTGAATTATATAAATGGCGCTTTTTAATCGCTGTTGCACACGTTATTATTATTTTACCTCAACAATAAGCAAGTTCGCCTATGTCCACTTCAGCCGTTTTGGCGCCCGCTATTCTTCCTCGTCATATCGCCATCATTATGGATGGTAATAATCGCTATGGTAAGGCCAATGATTTGGGCCACGGTCAAGGACATGTGGCTGGCAAAGATGCGCTCGATCCTATCGTCGAGTATTGTGTCAATACAGGCATTGAAGTGCTGACCGTATTTGCGTTTTCTAGCGAAAATTGGCAGAGACCACCTAGTGAAGTGGCACTGTTGATGCAGCTGCTTACATCGACGATTCATGAGCAAATGCCGCGTATGAATGAGTATCGTATTCGCTTGCGTTTCATCGGTGATCGCAGTCAACTTAGTGAGTCATTACAAACGCTAATGGCTGACGCAGAAGAAAAGACGGCAAAGTTTGATGCGATGACGCTGGTGATTGCGATTAGTTACGGTGGGCAGTGGGATATTGCAAATGCAGCACAACAGCTGGCTCAGCAAGTGCAAGCTGGCGAATTAAAACCTGAAGATGTCAGCGAAGAGCTGTTAGGTAACTACGTACAATTAGCCGATACGCCAGCAGTAGATATGCTGGTACGTACGGGCGGCGAGTATCGTATTTCTAATTTTTTATTGTGGCAATCTGCTTATGCTGAGCTGTTTTTCACTCCCACATTATGGCCGAACTTTGCAGCAGAAGAGCTAGCTTCGATGATCGCAGAGTTTGCAAAACGTCAACGCCGCTTTGGCAAAACCAGCGAGCAAGTAGTGATAGAGCAGCAAGGTCACTGAGCAGCGAGTGGATAGATAAGTTTAGTCGGTTCAGTTCAGTTCAGTTAGTATTGTATAACTGGTCAATAGGGTTGGTTTATGCAATGATAAACGGCTTGAATTAGTATTGAATGCTATCGCTCGGCCATCGTTAGTTAGCTGCTATAATGCATTTTTTGACCATCTGTTCTTCATTATTATAAGGCTCGATAAGTATGTGGCAACGAATTAAAACGGCAATTGTTCTCGTTATTATCGTTGGTATTGCAATGTTTGCGAGCCAAACGCCTATTTTATTTGCACCACTGTTGGCCATTGGGGTCATTATCGCCGCTCATGAGTGGGCTAAATTGATGCCTAAGTGGCGCCAGCCTGCTGTATTTGTTTTGTTAGTGTTGGCGATAACGCTCATATCGCTGATGTTTAAAGTGACATGGCTGTTTTGGTGGGTGGCATCACTCGTTATATGGCTGATGGCACTGTCTTGGGTCAGGGTCTTCCCGACACAAACGAGGTGGTACGGCAACCAGCTGGCAATGATGGGCGCGGTTATTTTGACGGCATCTATCACGGCGATGTTCTATCTCTGGCAACTGTCGGCATGGTGGCTGCTGTATGTGTTCTTATTAGTATGGTGTGCAGATAGTGGCGCATATTTCGTTGGACGCAAGCTTGGTCGCCGAAAAATGGCACCCAATGTCTCACCCAACAAGAGCATGGAAGGGTTGGCTGGTGGCCTCGTCACAGGGCTGTTAGTTGTGGTAGCCATTAGCGTCTTTAAATTACAGCTGACCGGTATACCATTAATCGCATTTGTAGCGTTATCGGCCATCACTATTCTTGCCTCTGTACTTGGAGACTTGTTCGAGTCGATGCTCAAACGTCGTGCTGATGTAAAAGATTCAGGCACTATCTTGCCAGGTCACGGTGGTATCCTTGATCGTATTGACTCCCTGTTGTCTGCAACACCGATATTTGCCCTTGGTTTTTGGGCGATACAGCAGTTTGGTTTGATAGTGGTGTAAGGTTATATAGCAGCACTGTTCTATTTAGACCTGTTCTGTAGTCAGTTCACCATAATATTGGTATAAGTCAGACAGCGAGCAATGCATTGGTATGGCAAGTGAAGTTATCAGAGCAGTGGCTTTATAGTTAACAGACGATATTCTATTTTTATTACTTTTAAGTATCATGGGCATTAATGGTTATGACGCAACGCATCGCCGTACTAGGCGCGACAGGCTCGATTGGCGATAGCACTTTAGCAATATTAGCGGCGCAACCGCACACTTATGAAGTCTATGCTTTGTCAGGCTATCATCGCTTAGATAAGCTATTTGCACTCTGTCAGCAGTTTTTGCCGAAACGCGTCAGTGTGCCGATGTCAGCCGTAGATGATTTTGCTCACAGGCTTAAAGCAGCAGGGATTGATAGTGATGTCGTAGGGGGCGAGGCAGGATTGGTAGATATTGCCACTGACTCACAGACTGATACGGTTGTAGCGGCGATTGTAGGGGCGGCAGGGTTGCCGTCTACATTGGCAGCAGCACGTGCAGGCAAACGTATCCTATTGGCCAACAAAGAAGCCTTAGTCATGGCAGGTAAGGTCATGATCGATGCAGTCAAAAAGCACAAAGCTACTTTGCTGCCGCTGGACTCTGAACACAATGCCATTTTTCAATGCTTGCCACTCGCTATTCAGCAAGACAATACTCAAATTCATCAGTCAAATCATGGTGTCCGTAAACTATGGTTAACAGCCTCTGGTGGGCCATTTTTGCAGCAGTCGTTCGAGCAAATGCAGCAGGCAAGCGTCGCAGAAGCGGTCAAACACCCGAATTGGTCAATGGGTCAAAAGATATCTGTCGATTCGGCCACGATGATGAATAAGGGGCTTGAGCTGATAGAAGCCTGTCACTTATTCGATTTGCCTGAAGATAAGATAAATGTGGTTATTCATCCACAAAGTATCATTCACTCAATGGTAGAATATAGCGATGGCAGCTTTTTGGCGCAGTTGGGTAGTCCAGACATGAAAACGCCCATTGCGCACGCGCTTAGCTACCCTGATCGGATGGATAGTGGCTCACAGCCGTTAGACTTATTTGCACTTAGTGGTTTGGAGTTTATTGAGCCAGATCTACAAAAATTTGCCTGTTTGCGTTTGGCCCGCCAAGCCATGCAAGCCGGAACGCAAGCCACTATTGTGCTCAATGCGGCAAACGAAATTGCAGTGGCGGCGTTCCTCGATGGGAAAATTCGTTTGACGGATATTGCTAATATTAACGAACAAGCCTTAAATGACATACAGCTGCCTCCATTGAACGAAACTGCTGACATAGAAGACATATTGGCAATCGATAAGATTGCACGCCATCTGACTGATAAGTTGGTAGCAAAGCTGACATAATCGTAGCAAGCGTCTCTTAGCTGATACGTGACATTGATAAACGATATTAGCGAAGATGTTGATGAAAATGCTGAGAGACAATACTGAGAAAAAATCATGACGTTTTTACTAACACTTCTTGCCGCTATATTTGTCTTAGGCCCGCTTATTGCCTTACACGAATGGGGACATTATATTGTGGCGCGGCTTTGCGGTGTCAAAGTGCTAACGTACTCTATCGGCTTTGGTCCTAAAGTTTTTGGTTGGACTAGCAAAAAGAGCGGCATCGACTATCGTATCTCAGCATTGCCACTCGGCGGCTATGTAAAGATGCTGGATGAGCGTGAAGGTAATGTCGCAAAAGATGAGCAGCATCTTGCATTTAATCGGCAGCATCCGCTAAAGAAAATTGCTATCGTTGCAGCTGGCCCTATCATGAATTTTGTCATCGCTATCGCGCTATTTTGGGTACTATTTATGACCCCATCTGAGCAGTTGGCGACTAAGATTGGACAGGTACTACCAGATACGCCTGCTGCGATGGCACAGCTGCCAGTCGGTGATAAGATTGTTGCGATTGATGGGCACGATGTGCAGACATGGGAAGGTATTAACTATCGCCTTGCAGGACGTATGGGTGAGACGGATAATGTCAGCATTACCTTGCAGTCAGACGCCCAAACCGATCAGTCGACTAAAACCTATCAAGCACCAGTTACGCAGTTTATGCAAGGCGAGGCTCAAGGCAAAGACGCACTGACCAGCTTTGGTATGTTGCCATGGCAGCCGCAGATTGCGCCGATTGTAGGTGGTTTGGCTCCCGATGGTGCCGCTAGCCGCCAAGGTCTAAAGGTTGGTGACCGCATTACTGCTATTAATAATGAGTCAATCGAAGATTGGATTACTGCGACGCGTATCATTCGTGATAATCCTGAAACGCTGTTGAACTTTACGGTGTTGCGTGATGATAAGTCAGTACAGTTGCAGATTATGCCTCAAGGTAAAAAAGACAACTTGGGTAATGATTACGGACAGATTGGTGCAATGGTGGATCAGACTGAGATTGTTATCCCTGACGATTACAAGACCACCGTGGTCTACGGTCCTAGTGAGTCGTTAGTTAAGTCATTTGAAAAGACTGAGCAGCTCGCAGTAATGACCGTAAGCTCGATGGGAAAAATGCTGTCAGGTATGATTGGTTTAGACAATCTATCAGGGCCAATTACCATTGCCAAAGTCGCCAAACAAAGCTTTGATATCAGTTGGCAGATGGTATTGTCGACAGCGGCGCTAATTAGCTTGAGTCTTGCCGTCTTAAACCTTTTGCCGATTCCAGTATTAGATGGTGGTCATATTGTCTATCACTTTATTGAGTTGATTCGTGGTAAGCCACTGTCTGAAGGTGTGCAAATGGTCGGTCTAAATATCGGTTTACTCTTGCTGGCAGGTTTCATGGTGTTAGCAATTGGTAATGACATCAGCCGACTATTTTGATTAGCTCATGAGCAATATGGCTGATAAAGCACGATATACTAATGGTTTTACGCCTATTATAAGCTGATTATTGTTATGATAGGCATGCTACTCTGTGTCGCAGCCTCTGTACTAATCGTAATTTTTAGTTTATTTTGTGATGCAATTTATATAAAGTGTTCTGAGTTACCCTTGCATGGGTTTATAACCTTATGCGCACGGGTTAGACAATACGTGCCTTTTAACTTAACTTAAGCAATTTTTTTATTGACGGATAGTGTTTATGCGTACGCCTTTAATTATGAGCGCGGCTGGGTTGCCGTTAGTTGTAGCGATGATGAGTATGCCAGTACAGGCTGCAGAATTTGTAGTAACTGATATTGGTTTTAACGGCCTACAACGCCTAACCCCTGATAGCCTCTATCCGGTCTTACCTGTTACGGTAGGCGATACGGTGAATGATAGTAGCTTAGCTGCCAGTATCAAGGCGCTATATGCAACTGAGAACTTTGCTGATATTCAAAGCCGTGTCGAAGGTGGCAAGCTAAGGTTTGACGTCATTGAGCGTCCAACGATCGCTGAAGTTACTTTCGAAGGTAACAAGCTTATTCCAAAAGAAGGGCTTGAGCAGGGATTGAAGAATGCTGGCCTTTCTGCTGGTGACGTGCTCAAGCAGTCTACCTTGCAAGGCGTGGCCAATGAGCTACAACAGCAATATATTAGCCAGGGCTACTACAATAGTAATATCGAAGTAGATCAAACGGTCCTTGATGGCAACCGCGTAAAACTTGACGTGCGCTTTGTAGAAGGCAAGCCTGCTAAAGTTGTCGATATCAATATCATTGGTAACAAGCACTTTAGTGATGAAGAGATCAAAGACGTTTTCGCGGTAAAAGAGTCTTCATGGACGCGTCTATTATCTAAGTCTGATCGATACGCTCAAGAAAAACTGGCCGCTAGTCTAGAGAGTTTAAAGGCGCTATATCAAAACGATGGTTATGTGCGTTTTTCAGTTGATAATGCCGTATTAAATATCAGTGAAGACAAGAGTAGCGTGTTTATCGAAGTTAGCTTAAGCGAAGGCGAACAATACCAGTTTGGCGAAGTAAACTTTTTAGGTAAACCTACCTTTGAGAACAGTGAGCTAAAAGAGCTGGTTAGCTTTGCATCTAATGAAAAATACTCGCAAGCAAAACTAGACGAAACCACTGCTTCTCTTAAGAGACGCTATGGCAACGAAGGCTACTACTTAGCCCAAATCAGACCAGTACCACGTATCAATGACGATACGAAAATGGTCGATGTCGATTACTATATCGACCCTGCACGTCCTATTTATGTTCGCCGGATCAACTTTACGGGTAATATCAAAACGCAAGACGAAGTATTACGTCGTGAAATGCGTCAGTTAGAAGGCACACTGTCATCTAATGAAAAAATTCAGCTGTCACGCACGCGTTTGATGCGTACTGGTTTCTTTAAAAATGTCACTGTCGATGTTAAGCCAGTACCTAACCAGCCGGATCAAGTCGATGTGAACTATGTGGTTGAAGAGCAGCCTTCTGGTAGCTCAACGATTGCAGCCGGTTACTCACAAAGTGGTGGTGTGACTTTCCAGTTGGATCTGACCCAAAACAACTTCATGGGTACCGGTAACCGTGTAAAGGCTGCGCTTTCTCGTTCAGAGACACGCGACTCTTATAGCCTAGGTTATACCGATCCGTACTTTACAGAAAACGGCGTTTCTCAAGGTATCAGCGGTTATTATCGCAAAACCAAATACGATGACGACAACGTTAGTAACTATGTGACCGATTCATATGGTGCGACGTTGAACTATAGTTATCCTATTGATGAAACCAAACGCCTGAGTGCTGGCCTAAATGTAGACAACACAAAGGTTCGTGGTGGTCGTTACCTAGGTATATCTAATGTCCAAGAAATTCTAGACGAAGGCGGTACAAAAACGCCGGAAGTTGAGACTGATGGTGTTGCTACCTTCAAGAATGATTATCAGACTTACAACCTATTGTTTGGTTGGGACTATAGTACTTTAGACCGTCCAGTATTCCCTACTAAAGGGATGAGCCATGCGATTGATGCAACCATCGGTCTTGGCGATGCCAACTACCAAAAGCTAACTTATAGCGGCAATATATATTACCCTATTTATAAAGACGTGATCGCGCGTGGTTATACTAAGCTTGGTTATGGTAATGATTTACCGTTCTATGAAAACTTCTATGCTGGTGGTTATGGCTCAGTACGTGGCTATGAATCATCTACTCTGGGACCTAAATCACAAGTCTATTATGATGCGGTCAATGATCCAGACAACCAAACCTTTACCGCGGAAGAAGTTGGTGGTAATGCACTAGCAACGTTTGGTGCTGAACTGATTTTACCAATGCCGTTTAAAGGCGATTGGGCAGATCAGGTACGTCCAGTATTGTTTGCTGAAGGTGGTCAGGTCTTTGACACCTCTGATAAAGAAGATCGCACTTTTAATGACTCAGATGTTCCATTGCTGACTCAAGATAATGACTTCCGTTACAGTGCTGGTGCCGGTATCACTTGGTATACGCCAATTGGTCCAATCTCACTTAGCTACGCGGTACCATTTGGTGACAAAGAAGGCGATGAGACTGAAAAAGTCCAGTTCCAGATTGGTAATACATTCTAAATTAATGACATCATTCTCATCTATTTGAGCAGTTTTAGAGATTGTCTCAAATAGACGGAAATATCATTAGAGCTTAGTAGGTCGTCAAAACGCATTGTTATTTTGGCGACCGTTTCATTTATAACCATATTTTATTAATAGTCATTATGATAACGATTGAGCAACTCATTACTCGAATTGAGCAGCGTCAGCCTATTATTAATAAGGCCGAGATTGATACTGAGCAATTGTGTCAACCATTCAGTAGCGTCGGTAGTTTGACGACAGCCAGTCAGCAGCAGTTAAGCTTTTTGGCAGATCCTCACTATATCTCTAGCTTGGCTAGCAGTGACGCAGGCGCGGTGTTGGTAACGGAAGCATATCGTGACCAAGTGCCTACCTCAGCGATAGCGCTAGTCGTCTCAAATCCATATTTGGCTTATGCCAGTGCCAGTCAGCTGTTTGCACGTCATTCTTTATCTAACGGGATTCATCCTAGTGCGGTGATTGCAGACAGTGCTGTTATTGGCGAGAAAGTTAATATCGGCCCTTTTTGCGTGATTGGTGACAATGTGCAAATAGGGGCGCGTAGCGCACTTGATGCTCATGTCGTGGTTGAGGCCAATACCAGTATCGGTACCGATTGTGTGATTAAGTCGCAAGTCGTTGTCGGGCCTGAGTGTGTTATTGGTAATTACGTTAGATTGCATGCAGGGGCAAGCATTGGATCTGAAGGGTTCGGTTTTGCGCCTACTAAAGATCCTAGTACCACAGGTTGGGAGCGCATTGCTCAGTTAGGCCGTGTCATTATTGGTGATCATGTACGAGTTGGTAGCCAGACGTGTATCGATCGTGGCGCTATCGATGATACCGTTATTGGCAATCACGTGATTATTGATAATTTGGTACAAGTTGCCCATAACGTCCGTATCGGTGACGGTACTGCTATTGCTGCTCAAACGGGTATTGCGGGTAGTACTACGATAGGTAAGCGCTGTATAATAGGCGGCGCTGTCGGTATCACAGGGCATATTGAAATTACAGACGATGTTGTTTTGTCTGGCATGACCATGGTAACCAAATCCATTAAAACCGCTGGCTCATATTCATCCGGTACGGCTGCAATGCCAACTGCTAATTGGCGACGTGCTGCTGTACGTTTTCGTCAGCTAGGCAATAACTAATGCAAACACAAACAAATAATAGATATTCAAAACATAGCAAGGAAGCGTCATTATGAGCAATAACAATATAGATATCCCAACTGATGAAGACGTTAAAAGCTTGGCTGAGCAAGGTCTTACGCTACCGTTAACGTATCATACGATTAAGCATTATTTACCGCATCGCTATCCTTTTATGTTGGTAGATCGTATTGTAGCTTGTACGCCAGGCGAGTGTATTACTGGTATCAAAAACGTGACTATTAATGAAGAGTTCTTTAACGGTCACTTTCCTGATGAGCCAATTATGCCAGGGGTATTGATGGTGGAATCAATGGCGCAGGTGTCAGGAGTGCTTGGTTTTATTAGTGCAGGGCTGACGGCAGAAGACGGTTACCTCTATCTATTTGCAGGTGTGGATAAAGTTCGTTTTAAACGCCGTGTGATTCCTGGTGATCAGCTTATCATTCGTGCAAAAACCGTGATGCAAAGACATGGCATCTATAAGTTTGATTGTACTGTCCATGTCGAAGATGAACTGGCGGCTAGTGCTCAAATCATGATTGCACGTCAAGAGCAGCAAAAACCTGCTAACACGAAGGGTGCTTAAGTTTTCAATAAGCCATACTGTACGAAGAGCGATATTGAAACCGCTTACTATCACTGCAATAAACAGCTATATGTAAACTCAACAACACAACTGGTATTAGCTTCGTTAGTAACACTGAAATAGCGATACTTTTTTATTATTTACTCGCATCAAATGATACAAGGGCCCATCTTATGAGTCAGATTCATCCTACAGCACTCATCTCACCGTCCGCGCAGATTGACGAGACTGCTATTATCGGGCCCTATTGTATCGTTGGTGATGAAGTATCAATTGGTGCGCATACGGTTTTGCATAGACATGTCGTTGTGACTAAACTGACTCGTATTGGCCAACACAATGAGTTTTATCAGTTTGCGAGTATTGGTGAAGATCCTCAAGATTTGAAATATGCAGGTGAGCGCACTTGGCTTGAAATCGGCGATCATAATACGATTCGTGAGGCCTGTAGCTTACACCGTGGTACAGCGCAAGACGGCGAGCTGACTAAAATCGGCAGTCATAATCTACTGATGGTAAATACCCATGTCGCACATGATTGTGTCATTGGCGATCACAACGTACTGGCCAACAATGTTGGTGTGGCGGGGCATGTGACTATCGGCGATCATACCATTATTGGTGGTAACTCAGGCATACATCAGTTTTGTACAGTAGATGACTATAGCTTGATTGGCGGAGCAAGCCTTATTTTAAAAGATGTGGCTGCATTTACGATGGTATCTGGCAATCCGGCAAAGGCCCATGGACTCAATATCGAAGGCATGCGCCGTAAAGGTTGGTCAAAAGAAACGATTAATGTATTACGTCAAGCGTACCGTACGATTTTCAGATCAGGTTTGACCACTGCGCAAGCGTTGGAAGTCTTACATAATGAGCTGTTGGCTAAAGAGCCAAAAATTCAACTACTTATTGATTCCTTACAAAATAGCAGTCGCGGTGTTGTGCGCTAAAAAAACATAACTCGATTAAAGATGAGTTTGACACTTTTAATAAGCTAAATTCTTATAGAATGAAGACGAATTACGTAGAAGCCATAACTATTTGTTATGGCTTTTTATATTTATGAGCACTTGACTTTTTTGGTCGCTTAGCAGAAACTGAGCGTTTATGATATTGTAAACAATTCTTTCTTAATGTTGCTGGGCGTTTCACATCGAAGCGTTTACTAAATAGTTCAACGGTAAGGCCGACTATTTATGTTGATCAAGGAAGATTATCAGTAACGTTAATTGAAGCACGAGGACGGAAAAAATGGCTATCAATAAACAAGAACATGCCCAATGGAGCTCAAGCTTTGGCTTCGTATTGGCAGCAGTAGGCTCAGCAGTTGGTTTAGGAAACATATGGAAATTTCCATACATGGTTGGCGAAAGCGGTGGTTCAGCTTTCGTTATTGCTTATTTGTTCTGTATCGCGCTGGTCGGTTTTCCGATATTAGTTGCTGAATGGTTAATTGGTCGACGTGGTCAAAAAAACCCAGTCAATACCTTTTCAGACGTAGCAGCGACTGAAGGTAAGTCGCGTAGTTGGGGCATCGTTGGTGCTACTGGTATCTTAGGTGGTTTCTTAATTCTATCGTTCTATAGTGTGATCGGTGGTTGGGCGCTTAACTATATCACTAAAGTTGCAACAGGTAGCTTTGCTGGTCAAGACAGTGATTCTGTTGCTGCAACCTTTGATGCTATGCTTGCATCAGCTGGTACATTGACGATCTGGCATACGGTATTTATGATTTTGACCGCTATCATCGTTGGTATTGGTGTGACAAGCGGTATCGAAAAAACAGCTAAGATTTTGATGCCATTATTGGGTGTGATTCTGTTCGTTATCGTTGGTTACAACGTGATGAACGGTGGATTCGGTGAAGCAGTTGCTTACTTATTTACGCCAGATCTTAGCAAACTAACGGCTGATGTTATGCTTGCAGCATTAGGTCATGCATTCTTTACTCTATCAATTGGTATGGGTATCATGGTTGCTTATGGTTCATATTTGGGCCGTGAAGTGAACTTGCTAAAAACAGCACGTACCGTTGTTATTTTGGATACGGTTATTGCGTTGGCTGCTGGTCTTGCCATCTTCCCAATTATCTTCAGCAATGGTCTAGATCCTGCATCAGGTCCTGGTCTTATCTTTGTAAGTTTACCAATTGCTTTTGGTAGCATGGGTGCGGGTACTATCATTGGCGCATTGTTCTTCTTACTTATTACCTTTGCAGCTATCACCTCATCTATCTCGTTACTTGAGCCAACCGTTGAGTTATTAGAAGAGCGTACGTCGATGAGTCGTACTGTATCGACTATCGTGGCAAGTACAGTAATCTGGTTGTTAGGTATTGCAGCACTGCTATCGTTCAACCTATGGTCTGAATTTACTATCATGGGTAATGGTATCTTTGATGCATTAGATAAGCTTACTAGTAAGTTCCTATTGCCTCTAACAGGTCTGGCTGCAATTGTATTTGTTGGTTGGAAAATGGATCAACGTAACATTCAGCAAGAGCTTGGTTTATCTAATGGTACATGGCAGCTGTGGCAAATCGTTGCGAAATTCATCGCGCCAATCGCTGTTATTGTAGTATTTGTGACGTCATTGATGGGATAGTAGTCAAAATAGACTCTACTTAAATCATTAAGTGATAATCATTGAGTGATAAAAGCAGCACAGAAAAAGGGCTTAAGATTATTCTTAAGCCCTTTTTTATTTCAACAGATATCGTTATACGGTCGTGAATATTAAATAGGATTAACGCAAGTTTAACTCAGGAACCGTTTGACCGCGTTTGGCATAAAACTCACTGACAAACTCATCAAATTTATCTTGCTCGATAGCATCTCTGATACCTTGCATCAAACGTTGGTAATAGCGTAAATTATGAATGGTCGCTAACTGAGCACCTAGCATCTCTCTGCACTTATTAAGATGGTACAGATAAGCACGGCTAAAGTTTTGGCAAGTATAGCAGTCGCATTCAGGATCTAATGGGCCTTCATCATTGCGATATTGGCTATTACGAATACGTACCACGCCAGCATTGTCTGCATCGCCCGTCACAAAGTAATGGCCGTTACGCGCGTTACGCGTTGGCATCACACAGTCGAACATATCCACACCGCGACGTACGCCCTCAACTAAATCCTCAGGCTTACCAACACCCATAAGATAGCGTGGCTTATCTGCTGGCATATCGTCAGGCAGGTAGTCTAAGACATCTATCATCTCTTCTTTAGGCTCGCCAACCGAAAGACCACCAATAGCATAACCATCAAAGCCGATCTCTAACAGGCCTTCAAGTGACTGCTGACGCAAATCAGGATACATACTGCCTTGCACGATACCGAACAATGCGTTGGTGCTGCCCAGTCTGTTGTGCTCATCGATACAGCGCTGTCCCCAACGTAATGATAGCTCTAACGACTTTTTCGCTTCATCATGGGTGGCTGGATAAGGCGTACACTCATCGAACTGCATGACGATGTCTGAGTTCAAGCTGTACTGAATCTGCATAGATTTTTCTGGTGAGAGAAATACCTTTGCGCCATCGATAGGAGATTTAAAATTTACGCCTTCTTCGGTAATTTTACGCATTGCGCCGAGGCTAAATACTTGGAAACCGCCCGAATCGGTCAAGATAGGCTTGTCCCAATGCATAAACTTATGCAGGCCACCGAATTTATCAATGACTTCGGTACCTGGACGTAACCAGAGATGGAAGGTATTGCCCAAAATAATATCAGCACCGATGGCTTCGATATCACGTGGCAGCATGCCTTTGACCGTGCCATAAGTACCAACTGGCATAAAAGCAGGCGTTTGCACGTCGCCATGATTGAGATGAACCGTACCACGGCGTGCACGCGTTGCACCGCTGGCCGTTTTATGTAAGACAAATTGCATATGATAACCGCTATTTAAGCTATGAAAATGGCGCTAATTATAGCATTGTTAGCGGTTTTTTTGGACATGGATATTTAGTGGTATCGATACATAGTTAATATGTTCTTTAGGGATTTTATTTGACATCCCTTTTTCATAACCAAAAAATACAGACAGCACGCCAAAAGACACAGACAGTGCTAGAGGTCTATTGATACAGTAGAAGTTATACAGGTGAGGTGATAATCATTACCACATCATGCTTTTAGATGCTGGAGACATAATATGAAAAAGACAGCTTATTTATTATTGAGTGGTTCATTATTGATATCAGGAGGGGCTATGGCTACCGAAGAGCCGAAATATACGGTGTTGACCCAAGTAGATGACTTTGAGTTGCGTCGTTATGATGAGCAACTAGTGGCGCAAACGTGGGTGAGTGGTGATCAAGACTCAGCAAGCCGCGAAGGATTTAAGGTTTTAGCGGACTATATTTTTGGTAATAACACAGCACCAAGTGGAGACAGTAGTAAAATTAGTATGACGGCACCTGTCACGATGCAAGCTAATAGTAAAGAAAGTGATAATGAGTCACAAAAAATTGCCATGACAGCACCAGTCAGTATGCAACAAGACAATGGTAAGTGGCGCGTACAATTTACGATGCCTAGTAAATATACGATGCAAACACTGCCAAAGCCAAACAATCCAAACGTTGAAATTATAGAAGTGCCTGCACAGACGTACGGTGTGATTAAGTTCTCTTGGCTCGCAGGAGAGGACAAAGTAGCGGAAAAAACCGAAGCGCTGCAAACATGGATGCAAAACCAGAATTTGACGCCTATAGGCGAGCCTGAATTAGCACGTTATAACCCACCTTGGACGCTACCATTTTTACGTCGTAATGAGGTGATGATTGCATATCAATCTAAATAGTAATCGATCCATAAAAAAAGACAGCAACCGCTGTCTTTTTTGTGCTTAATATAAGGTATCTAAGTTAGACGTTTTGCTCACGAATGATATTAAGCATACGACGTAATGGTTCTGCTGCGCCCCATAACAACTGATCACCAACGGTAAAAGCACCTAGATATTCAGGACCCATATTAAGCTTACGCAAGCGACCTAGCGCAACGGTTAAGGTGCCAGTTACGGCTACTGGAGTTAGGCGGTTCATAGTAGCTTCTTTGTCATCTTCGACCAAGTCCAACCACTCGTTGCCACTGTTTTTGAGTGCAGCTTCGATTTCTTCTAGTGGAATGTCTTTTTTTAGTTTGATCGTTAAACCTTGCGCATGACAACGCATAGCGCCGACGCGTACACACATACCGTCGATAGGAATCGTACTGGTATCATCGTTACCCAAGATCTTATTGGTCTCGACGCCGCCTTTCCATTCCTCTTTTGACTGTTTGTTTTCTAGCTGCGCATCGATATAAGGAATCAAGCTACCTGCCAATGGTACACCGAAGTATTGTGTAGGGAAGTCTGCTGAGCGCTGAGTCTGAGCGATTTTTTTATCAATCTCAAGAATAGCACTAGCTGGGTCAGCCAATTCGTCTTGTACGGCATCACGTAACACACCCATGCCATTGATGAGCTCGCGCATGTTGTTTGCACCAGAGCCACTAGCGGCTTGGTAAGTCATCGCGCTGACCCATTCGACCCAGCCTTTATTAAACAGCTCGCCGATAGCCATCAGCATCAATGATACGGTACAGTTACCACCGATAAAGTCTTTTTTGCCATTGGCTAGGGCACTATCAATAACGTTACGGTTGACTGGATCAAGAATGATGATGCTGTCATCTTTCATACGTAAGGTACTTGCCGCATCAACCCAATAGCCGTTCCAACCACTATCACGCAATGGTTGATGGACTTTTGACGTATAGTCACCACCTTGGCAAGTAATAACGACATCACAAGCAGCAAGTGCGTCAATATCATGAGCGTTTTTTAGTTGGCCGGTTTCAATACCATCGAATTTTGGTGCATCACCACCAGCATTACTGGTAGAAAAAAACACGGGTTTGATCCCGTTAAAGTCATTTTCTTCCTGCATACGTTGTATCAATACTGACCCTACCATACCGCGCCAGCCTACCAAACCTACTGTTAAATCACTCATGAAGTTCAATCCTATTTACAATTATTTGTTGCATCGTCAACCGATAACAATGCCGTGAATGGCGTGAAAAAGCAAGGCGTTTTGGCTATTATTTGGTCGTTTTCTATACACTATTAACTATGTCGACTATAACTTTAAGTTATTACTATTGAAGAGGTACTTGGCGACCTTGCGACCTCAAAAATATAATGTTAATAAATCACGCATTACATTGAATGAGCCAATATTGTAACGTTTTATGATAGTTGTCGCATAATTGAGACTCACCAGTAGGCGAGAATCTTCTGAAATGCTAAAGTAAGTCTCAAACACAGTTACTCGACGTTAGTTATTCGATGTCAGGCGGGTTACAAACACGATATTTCTTATCAAACAAAAGCTTAACCAATATACATCATCAGCTCTATCGACTCTTTAATCAACGGTTAGTACCTACTTATGGATCTCTCACTATTATATTACGCCTTACAAGGTCTAGCAGGATTCATCGCCTTTGTCACAATCTGGGGCTGGTTGCCGCTGGATAACTGGTGGGTGCGCGGTGTTGAGTTTCCACGTATTCAAATAATGGTGCTTGGTATTATCGCTTGGGTTGGCATGATAGTGTTTTTCTCAGAGTGGGAGTTATGGCAGTGGATATTGTTTGTTGTGCTGAGTGGTACGTTAGCATTTCAGCTGAGAATGGTACTGCCGTATACTAAGCTGTGGAAAAAAGAAGTTCAAAAGGCAAAAGATAAGCCAGAAGGGCAAGCGCATCAAATAAAAATCATGGTATCAAACGTATTGACGCCCAATGATGAAACGCAGAAGCTGGTCGATTTGGTTAAGCAAAAGCAGCCTGATATCTTAATTACGTTAGAGAGTGATAAGAAATGGGAGCAAGCCTTACAGCAAGTTGAGTCTGACTATCCCTATACCGTGAAAGTGCCACTAGATAATCTATATGGTATGCACTTGTATTCTAAGCTTGAGCTTATCGATCCTGAAGTTAAGTATTTGATGATAGATGATATACCTTCTATCCATACACAGTTACGTTTGCAAGGAGGCCGCGTCATTTGGTTATATTGTTTGCATCCCATGCCGCCTAGCCCAACTGAAGCTGATAAGTCCACCACACGTGATGCTGAGCTGCTCATGGTGGGTAAACATATAAAAGAAAACGACCAAACGGCGATACTGGCAGGTGATCTTAATGATGTCGCATGGTCAAAAACCACACGTCGTTTCCAACGTATCTCAGGACTACTAGATCCTCGTATTGGTCGACATTTTATTAATACCTTTCATGTTAAATATCCATTTCTACGTTGGGCTCTAGACCATATCTTTCATAGTGCCTGTTTTACAGTAGTTGATATTCAGCGTATGCCATCCGTAGGCTCTGACCATTTCCCTGTAATGACTACCTTACAATATGAGCCAGAAGAGGCAAGCAAGCAAGAAGGCAATGCGCCTACTGCACAAGCAGAAGATATCCAAGAGACTGACAACAAAATCGAAGAAGGTAAGAAAGAAGGCGAAAAAGTGTCAGAAGAGCACAGACAAGAGCAGCGCAGTTTTGGTTAATAAAAGAGGCTGTTTATTAACGGTAATACATAGAGATAATGTAAGCATATGCTTACGCAAAATAGAGTCTTTAGCTTCTATCGGCACCAAATTCATTGGCCTATAATACATCCATCAACACAAGGATACGCATGGATGTAGTGTTGAGACAGTATCAATAAAAGCACAGGTCAGCCCGCTGTCTTATATTGATACCGTTAAATGACTTAGGATGAGTCAGCACGGAAGAGAGATAATAACAATAACACGAAGTATTGAAACCCTGAACCAATCGCCCTAGGTTCGGGGTTTTTCTTTGTGTATAGATTTTGGTTTAGCAAGATTTAAACTATTTAACTTTGGGATTTTCCCATCAAAGCTTTCAATTAAATATTTAACTGCGCAAACCAAAGAAGGGTATATGCCATTGCATATACCCTTCTTTATTTAAATCGATTCAGTACTTTCGCTAACTTAATACTATTAGCTTATTGCAACCTATTAGCCAAGTATCTGAATATAAGCGCCAGCACGTAGCTCTTGTAACCAGTCTTCTTGAGCTTGTGGAGCTAGGCGTTGATACAATGCTTGACGTGCCATATTGCGACGATATTGCTCGCTAATATCTTGATCGCGTTTACCGTCGACTTTTAGGATATGCCAACCAAATTGCGTCTTAAATGGTACAGAGTAGTCGCCAACAGCCGTATTCTTCATTGTGGCTTCAAATGGACCAACCATATCTTCTTCGCTAACCCAATCAAGATCACCGCCACGTCCCGCAGAACCTGGGTCGTCTGAATACGTTGAGGCTAAGCTAGCAAAGTCAGCGCCGCCACGAAGCTGCTCGTATAGATCATTGATTTTTTGTTCAGCAAGCGCGTCAGTCTGTAGGTCATCGACTTTGACTAGAATATGGCGAGTATGCCATTGTGGTATCAGCATCGTATTGCTGGCTTTTTTATCAGCAAGCTTGATGATATCAATCCCTTCAGGAGTCAATAGTGGCTCGCTTACAGTACCAACGTCTAGCTTGGTAATTTTGCTAGACAGCTCTGTCGGTAACGAGGCTGCCTTGTGAAAGCCCATATCTCCACCTTGCAATGGAATCGGATAGCTACCTTGGCTAGCAGCAACGGCTTCAGCGACGTTGACATTTGGCTCAAGCAAACGCGTACGTAATGCTTGCGCGACTTTCAATGCTTCTTCACGTTGAGCGGCCGATAGGCGACTATAGTCATCTATATAAGGCACACGTACGTGAATGGTTTGATATTCGCTTTGATTCAGACGTTTGGCTTCAGGTGAGGCCAAAAATGCATCAATGTCTTGCTCGCTAATACGTACTCGGCGAGTAATTTGACGCTGCTGTAGCGCTTGGATAGAAGCCTCTTCGATCAGTTTGGCGCGTAGATTGGCATAGCTACCAGGTTGCGCTGCATCTAGACGTTGCTGCAATGCTGCGATGCTATTAAGGCCTTCAGCTTGAGCGATTTGACCAAGACGTTGATTGATCTCTGCTTCATCAGCAGACAGTCCCGCACGTTTGACCATAGACAGTTGTAGTTCACGCAAAATAAGCGCGTTTAACACTTCAGACTGTAGTTGTGCTGAGTTTGCGATAGGCTCACCAGCAGCTTTGGCACGTGCTTGGGTTTGCTCGATAGCATCAACCAATTCGCTTTTTAAGATAGCATTTTCATTAACTAAAGCAATAATACCGTCTGTACTATTGGCTGGCGTCAAGCGATCAACTGAGCTTTGCGCAGCAGAAGTAGAAGCTTGAGCCGCTGCAGGTTTGACAGTAGCAGCGTTGGCACTTAACGTAAGCGTAAGGCCTGCCATAGATAGCAATACTGCTCTGCTAGTCTGACGTAAAGAAAAAAATCTCATGATGCTCCTCATCAATGTCATTGCATCGGATGGTAGTCGGTCAACTCTATCCAATACTCTTAATAATAAAATATTCGACAGCGTTTCCCATAATAGGGGTTCAAATAGTGTCTTATAAATATTTACGTAAATAACTCTAATCTAGCAAAAAACTGGTTAGTCCTTCCATGCCGTCTGTACAGGTTCAAAGCCCAAAATCTTATCAGCAAGCAATCGTGTCAAGCGGCTACTACCACTGCCAAGACCATTTAATCTAACTTCTGCCATAATAGCTTGCGTTGGCTCGTCTTTTACGTTTAGGTCATTGTAATAGCGACGACCATAGACAGCAAAGCCGAAACAGCAATCTTCGTAATCAACACCGATGAGTGAATCAAGCATCTTGTTACGATTATAATCGTACTGACCCTGAGCCAATATACGCCAGCTGTTATTGATAGGGAAAACAGCGGAAGCGGTAAACGCAGATAATGGCAACTGATCGGTATTATCATCACGCTGACGCTTAACATAACCCACATTAAATAAGCTGTTGTCTGATGGCTGATAACGAAGTTCAGTCGTAATGTAGTTCAAATCATAATTACTGGTTAAGGCACCGCTGACATCAACCCAAAAGTTATTATAAGGCTGAGTGCTGGTATCCCATACCATACCCGAAGAAGACGAGGTAAATACTGGCTGATCGTCATCAAGTGTTACACGTCCATCATCTAGATAGAACTGTTCTGCAATGCTACCATCAAAACGTGTCACACCCGTTGCATCGATGTAACGATAATTGACGCCAGGCGTAATAGAGTGCAAATCCTGCAAACGATCATGACCTAAAAACCAACTGTCCGAAAACAGCTGCTCATAGTTAATAGAGGCAATACGCGTATTAAAGTTAGGAATGTCGTTTTGGTTCTTATATGGTGAATACGTATATTTTACGCGTGGGCTAAGTAAACGATAGCCGCCCATCGTATCGTCAAACGCACCAAATGGTGAGCCCGCTTGATAGAAGTGTAGTCCTGCATCGATACTGGCTTGCGGAACAAACACAGATTGACTGCCATCTTCTTCACTAAGCTGATTATCTTCTAAGCTATCTTCATCATATGACGTATATAGATGCTGCAAGCTAAGCTTAGGTTTGATATAACCCCAAGAGGTCTCCATCGGATAGGCGGCGCTCAGTTTATTATAAATACGTGCGCCACTTTTTTCGTTTTCAGAACCATCATCGATAGACTTCTTGAAGTATGCAGAATCATGAATACCAGTGATATCGAAGCGCTCAGCCCAAGGCAGACGATAATTTAATTTGAGCTGTGGCAAGCGTGAGTACGGCTTGTCTTTGTCTTCTAACGCTTCACCACTATCAGTGAATGCATCTAAAGTCTGGAAAGTTTCTACTTTTAGTTCACCATCGACATAATCATTGTAATAATTGACACGAGCACGACGTGGCAAGTTTATCGTGCTGTCTGACAAGCCCAACGTATCAAAATCATTAAGGTAATCGGCATCTGATACATAGTTGTATTCAGCGTCGGCGCTTAAACGTGGAATGCTTTTCGACGACCAAGTATGGTCATAAAACAAGCTGGTACGATCTTCGTCGTCATATTCTTTATCGTTAGGTAAGTATGAACCGTTTAAAATACCTTCCCCATAGCTCTCAGTCAGATAACGGAACTCACCTGATAGCATCGGGTTACGGTCAGTATAAATATGCGTGTTAAGGGTGGCATCGTAGTTAGGTGCTAAGTTGAAATAATAAGGAATATCAACTTCAAGACCGCTTTCACTGCTGACACTGGCACTTGGCAATAAAAACCCACTACTACGGCGACTGTCTATCGGGAAGTTAAAGTAGGGGAGATAAAATACGGGTATATCAGCCACACGGAAAGTAGTGTTATACGCTTCGCCGCGCCCTGTATCGGTATTTAGATCGATACTTTTGGCTTCAAACTGCCATTTGCGGTTGGTAGGTGGACAGGTACTAAACATCACCTGATCCAGCTCGTATTCACTTTCGTTAGGTTTGTTTAAGCGTTTGGCATAGCCGTGCGCTTGTAGACCGACACTGGCAAACGCCACATCATTGGCCGTTGATTGACCAGTCTCAGTATTGTAATTCAAGCTATCTGCAACGCCAATTAGGCCGCCTTGTGCCGCTCTATCATTAAAGCTGGCTTGGCCGTTATTCGTAGCTGCATTGTTTGTAGAGACGTTGCTTGTACGCTGTCCAGTCGCATTATCTGTAAACATGACTTTGCCTTGAGCAGCTGCAACGCCATTGCTCAAGTCAATCATGACTTTTTCTGCTTCGATATGCTGAGTGCCTTGGTCAATTTCTACATTGCCTGAGAGCTCAGCGTAATTCACGTTATTGTAATAACCGTAATCAGACTCGGTAAATAAAGGGGCTTGATTGTTCGGAACGCTAGCCACATTTGGTGCTGGTTGTCCGTTTGCCGTACCAGCTTCGTTTACAGCGCGTTGATAATTGGGGTTACTCTGCGGATATACCCATTGACCTTCACAGCGCTGGGCACTGTCCACGGCATTTGGCAACAGACGCAAATCTCTACCGACCTTTGGAATCGTCTGTGCAGCAGGCATCGCATTATTATGAGTATTGTTCGCTTCAGTGCTGATAGCCTCATTGTTTAATGTTGACGCATCGGTATCTGGCGTTAGCTCATAAAACTCTGCTAAGCGCATTAGACTGGCTTGAATACTCTCATCATTAAGATCTAGCTTGCCATTGTCAGTTGTTATCGCTTTAGGAACAAAGGCACTGCTATCTGGTGTATCAATGCTTGCTTGGTTGTTAGTTTCTGTATTTAAATTAGCAGTATTAGAAACTTCGTTGCTAAAAGCTTCAGAGTCAGCAGCCTCATTAATCTCTGTAATATTTAGGTCATTGTTCTCAGAAAATCTACTATCTAACGCAGTATCATTCGATAAAGCAGCGTTATTCGTATTAGCAGAATTAGCATCGTCTGGATAGCTGTCATTTAGAATATCTGCTTCTTGATAGCCATCATTACTTTGAGTACGACTAATACTATTGGCGTCAGTCGCCACACTATTAGAAACATAGCTGCCTGTACTATCCGTAGTGAGTGGTTCAGTTTTTTGCGTATTGGCATCACCAATGGCAGCACTGACAGTTAGGCTAGATAAGCCTAAGGCACCAAATAAGATCAAGCGGATGCTTTGGTAAAGCGGAGAATATAACAAGGGCACACCTATGATTGCAGAGCTTATTGGATTGCATGACTGAGTTTAGTAGCGGTATCACCGAACGACATAGAGCGATGAATAAGCGACTAAAATATGACTAATGTATTCTCAAAAATTTGGATGTTTTACATATAATGACGACTAATCATAGTCAAAAAAAACCAAATCAGCTACACTATTTACCAAAATTTATAATATAGCCATGCTGATTTTTAAGTAGCGATAGCGATTCTATCCGACATCAAGTATTGAATGATATAGCAATACGTCTGTGGCAGCTTGTATAGCACCGCCGCATATCGCTATTTTAGCAAGTATTTGTCAGACTTATCACTACTTTAATTATTTATGACTTATATTTAACCAGCGACGCCCAATATGACTGACAAAACGACTTTAGAGACTGATATGATCGATGAAAATAACAACCGCCAGCAGCAATTAGAACAATGGTTACAGCAAGTATTTTTAGATCAAACCTTTAGTCTAGATAGCTTACCTGGTGACGCTAGTGCCCGCCGATATCATCGTATCGAACTATCAGAGACAGATAATAATGCCAATAAGCATTATATCGTTATGGACTCCGCTGACGAGCAAGATGCGATGCTACAGTTTATCAATGTTGCAAAACTGATGGCACCTGCTGTTAACGTGCCGACCCTGACTGCACAAAACGTAGAAAAAGGATTTTTGGTATTACAAGATTTTGGCACAGTAGAATTTGCCCATTTGCTTGTCCATGCAACCGCAGACCAAATCAATGACTACTATCAACTAGCAATGCAGACACTAGTCGCGCTACAAACGGTACCAGTAGAAACGGCAAAGTCGCAACACCAGCTGCCAAATTATGACACAGCACTATTAGACCGTGAGATGGATTTATTTAGCGAATGGTTTATGCCTTATATTGGTGTCGCGCTAGATGAGCAGGTTTGGGGAAACCTAAAAACAGCGTTAATGAATGAGATTTTGCAGCAGCCACAAGTGGTGGTCCATCGTGATTATCACAGCCGCAACCTTATGCAAGATCAAGCAGACCAATCAAAGTTGGGCGTGATTGATTTTCAAGATGCTGTCATTGGCTCTTATGCTTATGATTTAGTGTCGTTAGTGCGTGATGCTTATGTTGAATGGCCAGAGAGCCAAATATCTGCATGGATTAATGACTTTTGGCAGCTACAAAAGCAAAAATCACTAACCACTGCTGATAGCGCGGTACAGTTTGAAAACGATGTAAATGTCATAGGCGTACAACGTCACCTAAAAGTATTAGGGATTTTCATTCGTTTGTCTGAACGCGATGGCAAAGACCGCTATTTGGCGGATATTCCTAAAGTCATGCGTGATTTAATTATTGAATTAAACTGGCTTGCCGAACATGGCAACGATGAACTAAAGCAATCAATTATGCCGTTTAATCAATGGCTGCAAGCGGCAGTGCTACCTGCTTATAAAGAGAAGTTTGCTTCAGCGTAGATGACGCTCAGCTAAATTAATTTAAATAATAAAGATAGGAACGCAGATGTCTACCTCTACGATTACACAAGCCATGATTTTGGCAGCGGGCAAGGGCACACGCCTACGTCCATTAACACTTGAGACGCCCAAGCCTTTGGTTGAAGTCGCAGGTCAACCGCTTATAGTTTGGCATATTAGAGCACTACAAGCAGCAGGCATTACCGATATCACGGTCAATGCATCATGGTTGGCAGATAAGCTAATGGACAGCTTAGGCGACGGTTCACAGTATGGCGTAAAGCTGCATTGGTCAGTAGAAGACGATGAACCGCTTGAGACCGCAGGCGGCATTTTTCAGGCATTACAATCAGGTAAGCTAAAGGATGAGCCATTTATTCTGGTTAATTCTGATGTCTGGACTACCTATGACTTCTCTCAATTAACAGACTATACATTGGGAGCGGATCAGCGCGCGCACTTGTTATTGATAGATAATCCAGAGCACAATAATGGCGGCGATTTTGCGATTAATAATGGCCTAGCGAGTGAACAGCCGGTAGGCGATGCAGATAAGTATACCTTCGCTGGTATTAGCGTAATGTCACCCAAATTGGTAGAAGGTCTGGTATCAGGACAGCCTGCTGCATTGGCACCACTACTAAAGCAAGCAATGATAAAGTTTCAAATTACTGCTGAAGTGACGACAGATAATTGGATAGACGTGGGGACCCCAGAGCGTCTAACACAGGTTAATGAGTTTATCGAACAGAATGATATCGAGCATGCAGGTAAACTAAGCTGATAAATTTAAGATAAATAAAAAGCAGCGTTGATTATTCAACGCTGCTTTTTTTATGCATATAGAAATATTTTTTACGACATGTCTTAAAAGGGGGATTTGCAAGACAAAAGTTCAAATGTAGCATCTAGCAAGCGACTCATTAACTAACTGGCACTCAATCGTATGAGTAGGTAATGATGCTAAACACCCATGGCCAGTTTAATTAGCTGAGCAATGGTAAACACCACTAAAAACCCTGCCAAATATAAACCTACAAACCATGCCCATTGCGATTGTTTTTTACTGAACTTTTTCATAGAGATCTCCTGATTAGCGTATGAAGTGTGACTACCATCTACAAACAATGATAGCCATCTTTTTTAGCTGATCCGTTGCCCGTCTCGATTAGCGACTAGTACATCGGATTGTGATCAGATTTACCTTTGAAGGTATAGTAAGCAAATGCCGTATAGCTCAAGATAATCGGTAACATAATACATGCGCCAATCAGCATGAATGATAACGAAGTATCGGCAGCAGCAGCCTCATAAATCGTCATTTGATACGGTACGATATAAGGGAATAGAGCAAAACAAACCCCGATATAACCCATTAAAAATAAGGCAACCGTTAGTAAAAATGGACGATACTCACGCTCAGTTTTCAAATCTTTACGCATGATAAAGAATAAAAGCATGACAATGATAGGCATAGGAGCAAGATACAATAAATCTGGGAAACTAAACCATCCCTCTAACGCATCGATGTCTGAGAAATACATAAATGCTGTGACCACAATCATTGCTACTAGTAACGCAGTAAGCATCCATCTAGAAACTTGGCGCGCCCATACTTGTAATGTGTGCTCCGTTTTTATGATAAGCCACGTAGAGCCAAGTAAGGCATAACCAATAATCATGGCAAATCCGCACACAATCGAGAAGGGTGTGAGCCAATCAAATGGGCCACCAGTATATAGACGGTTACTGGCTTCTAACCCTTGTACTAACGCCCCAAGCATAATGCCTTGAGAGAAAGTGGCAACGACTGAGCCGACAAAGAAAAAGGTATCCCATACATGACGACGTGAAGAGGATTTGAAGCGAAACTCAAACGCCACGCCGCGCATGATGAGACCGAACAACATGGCAGTTACTGGCAAATATAGACCTGTCATGATGATGCCATAAGCAACAGGGAATGCTGCGAATAAACCACCACCACCTAGTACTAGCCACGTCTCATTACCGTCCCAAAATGGTGCGATAGAGTTCATCATGCGGCTACGGTTTTTATCTGAGCCTGCAAAAGGGAACAAGATACCGCAGCCCAAATCAAAACCATCAAGCAGTACATAGACAAAGACAGACAAAGCAATCAAACCGCCCCAAATAAGAGGTAAATCTAATACATCACCGAAGTTAAACATTAGCGTAATCCTCCATCATCGACATCGTTTGCAGGCTCATCTAAGCCTTCTTCAGTACCTTTGGCAGGATTACTATCACCACTTAACGCGCGGCCTTGACTCTCGGTCACTGAGTGCTCGTAGAAGTTATCTTCTGCAGGATCTGTATAAGGTTTCGGCCCTTGAGCAATCAAGCGTAAGATATAAAAACTGCCTGCACCAAAGACAAATATGTACAGAACGATAAAGCCAATCAATGTAGTCGCTACTTGCTGTGCTGCAAGAGGAGACATACTTTCAGCAGTACGAATAACCCCATAAACCGTCCAAGGCTGACGTCCTGTTTCAGTTACGAACCAACCTGATAGTAATGCGATAAAACCAAGCGGTGTCATCATCATCCACGCACGGTGGAACCAGACACTTTCGGGATTGAATTGCTGTTTTTTGAAGTATTTATAGGCACTAAATAAACCGACCAGTACCATCAACATACCAATAGCGACCATAATACGGAACGCCCAAAACACAATAATGACGTGCGGTTGGTCTTCTGGTGCCCAGTTTTTGAGACCCTTCACTTCACCATCTAACGAATGGGTGAGAATCAAACCTGTGACATAAGGGATTTTTACTTCGTATTTATTGGTTTGATTTTCTTGGTCAGGAATCGCAAAGAGACGCAATGCGGCCCCACGCTCATCTTCCCAAATACCTTCCATCGCAGCCACTTTGGCTGGCTGATGCTCAAGCGTATTCAAACCATGCTCATCACCGATCAACACCTGTGCTGGTGCCACAAAGATGGCCATAATCATTGCCATACCTAGCATGACACGACCATGCTGACGGTGCTCGGCGTGTTTTTTGGACTGGATATAGTAGGCACCGATACCGCCAATGACAAAGGCAGTGGTTAAGAACGCCGCCGTCACCATATGTGCGAAACGGTAAGGGAATGAGGGATTGAATATAATCTCAAGCCAGTTGGTCGGATAAAGTAGGCCGTCTGCACCCACCATAAAACCTTGAGGGGTTTGCATAAAACTGTTAGCCGACAAAATCCAAGTAGCTGATATCAGTGTACCAATGGCAACAATGGCAGTGGCGGTAAAATGCATGCGTTTGCTTACACGGCCCCAGCCAAATAGCATAATACCTAAAAAGGAGGCTTCTAAGAAAAACGCGGTCAATACCTCATAGGCAAGTAGTGGGCCTATGACGTTGCCAGCTTTATCTGAGAATACTGCCCAGTTGGTACCGAACTGGTAGGACATCACCACACCCGACACCACACCTAGACCGAAGACTACGGCAAATATCTTGACCCAGTGCTTATAGACCTCAGCATAGATAGGTTTGCCAGTTCTTAACCAACGAAATTCTAGTACGGCAAGCCAGCTGGCAAGCCCGATAGAGAATGCAGGAAAGACAATATGAAACGAGACAACAAAAGCGAATTGGATACGAGCGAGTGTCAGCGCATCGAGCTGGTCAATCATAAATGTAGCGAACATAAACGGTTACTCTCATCTGTTAGCTGAATAGCGCTGACTTCCGTACAACGCTTAAGTAACTGTCCGTAACTGTACATAAATCAAGGTGACAAAGATTACGGGCAATGGCTCAGTGACGTGGGCTTAGCAACGTTGGACATAAATTGCGACTAAGTTTGCGGCTCACTGTTTAGCTGAATTGAATAATTTATGTCCCTATAAATTCATATATTACAGTCATGTGCTGTATATATTATGCGCTTCCCTAGATAGTCACGCAACCCATGCCGTTAGACAGCTACATACCTAAGAGTCATCAAAATAACATAATTCAAACATTGAAAAATAAAATTAATATTATTAAAAACAAAGCAGTATGCGTGAACATACTGCTTATCTGAAAGCTATAACTAATGTTTAAAGGTTACGATTTATACGCCAAAAACCTCGTGAAATAACAAAAATCTACATCATTCTTGTAGCTGCTTATGCAAAATCCTTCGCAACGTCAAAATGGTCTGCGGATTGGTCTGGATACTATGACCGCCATTGATAATTGTTTCAGACGCGGCACCATCGAGATGGGCACTATTATAAGGAACGATACCATCTGACAAACGCTCGGTCAGTGCTTGACTGATATCATCATTGACTGTCACAGCGGCAACAAGCGGCTCGGGTGGTAGCTGTGATGTCTCAGTATTGTCACTCACATCAACGCTCGCTGTTTCATTTCCAGAGTTGTCTTCTACTGCTTGAGACAAATCAATTTTGGCACCGTTTGGTTGCGTTTGTGCCAGTCCTTTAGTGATATCGGCATCGTTATTGGCAATGATTGAATGGTAAGTGATACGCTCATTAATAGTGATGTCTTTGGTTAACTCTATAAAAGAAGACTTATCACTTAACTGGCTGGCACCGTTCTGCAAATATAATGCGCCCAGTGGGTTTTGTGCCAAGTCGCCTTGTGTGGCAATGGTCGCTAAGTTATCAGTGAATGTTTTGACCAGACCTACAGGTAAGTAAACGATGCGGCGTAGTGCACGGGTGAACCAACGATCTGCATAATCGGTACCACGGAAAGGTGCAGATAGAAAAACAGCAGTGTCTACTTGCGGCAACGCCTGTAGCTCAAAACGCTCCTTTAACTCATCTTCGCCAAAAGAAGTCTTAAGCGCGTTACGGATTTGCTGTTTCTCATTACTAGAGAGTATGTCTTTATCATTGAGCTTATCTAAATCATCGACTAAATTTTCATCAGACAGCATCATGCGAGCGATAATGGCACCCATGCTATGACTGATAATCACACTATTTCGACTGGCCCGATTTTGTCCATTGGGATCAGTTTGCTGGTAGGTGCTGTTGATTAACTGCTGAACCTGATAACGATTTTCTAAAATAGGCAGATTGGTTGGATAGAATATTTGCCAAACTTGGTAATTATCACGCAGCTTGTCATCATTAAGAATATCGTTGGTCAGATTGACCCAAGTGGCCGGACTAGAGGCTAGCCCGTGCAACATAATCAACACGCGCTTATCAGGATCATAAGGCTCAAGCATGAAGAGTTTGGGCAGCTGAGCATCTGGTTGGCGCGTAATCAAGTTTAAATAACCCACGCCATCTAACTGGTTCTCTGATAGCCATAAGCCATATCCCGCCGAAAAGTTGGCTGCCAGTGGGTAGTCATCATTGAGAATATCGACGGATTCGGTTTGGTACGGATTGTATAAATGAATATCAAGCCTACGACTGCTCAGCGCATCTAATACGCTATCGCCGTCTGGCTTAATCAGACCAGTCAATAGCAGATGTCCAGTCGGATAAATACGAGAGCTTGGCTCGCTATCGTCCGTATTTTTATCTTCATTTGTTAGACGACCAGATAAGGAGGCGACTAGTAACTGACGGATTGTAGTGGTGTAGCGATCATCCAACGATGCTACCAAACTGATGCCTAAGCCGGGGCGTTTGCTCACAGAATTGAGACCAGATAGTCGCAGCTCATAAGTGGATGATAAGTCTGCCAAAGCGGAAGTTTGTTTATGAGCATTTTGCAGATAGTTGTTTTCGTTGGGCAAATAAATATCAAGATTGTAGTCATTTACGGTCACTTTCATGACTTTGACTTGGTCTGTTGCTTTGCCCTTTAGCGGTGGTCGATTGGCAATCGCTGCTTCATCCGTGTTGTCACGCTTGGTAGAGGTTATTGGCAAATACTCTACCGTCGTATCACCCATCAATTTATTGGCATTTTCAGTCGACTGATAGATTTGAGTAATAACGTCGTTACTGGCAGCGTTATAAATGTCTTGGGTTTGGATGTCATTGTCATTCGGAATACGGTTTTGCGCACGATGGCTATTGCTATTTTGCTCTGCACCTTCAAAGTCATGGGTCAAACTGTCATAAAATAGATAGGTGTAGCTGTATTTGACGGCATCAAACAATCTTGCTTGATAATCGGTTAAACACAGGTCAGTCTCTTCTTGCTGTGTTTTTGAATCCTCATTACTTAAAGGCGCATTGGCGTAATACGGATCAAGTGGCGGGCGTGCAAGCGCATTACGACAGTTTTTTGAATCAGATAGTTGACGCGCTTTTGCATAGTGCAGTTCTGCAAAAATAGCTAAGGCAGGCCGATAGTGCCTGTTAAGCATACTGTCAGAGAGCTGAGTCAAGCATAAGTCAAATTGCTGCATACAGGCTTGCTCATTCAGTCCTGCTGATAGCAAAGCAGATGTTGTGTCGCTACTTAGCGCATTGTCAGTGACGATATTGCCGCGCTGCGCTGAGATGGTCTTGGCCGAGGCTTGTTTATCTACCGTCACTGTACTACACGCTGGTAACAATACTGTTGCCGCCAAAAGCATAAGTGAAGTAATGGGCAGAGTTTTTTTATTCATATGCATTACTGTCTGTTTGCCAAAGCCAGCGAAAGTCATAAGTCAGTCCAATAAACGGTAGTTAGGAGAGTATAAGTAATGAAAGTAGCAATTGATAATGAGTGTAGCGCAACTTTTGGCGTTAGACTATTCATTTGCAGTTCTACAAAAGCGTGTTTTAAAACGAATGGGTTTCTGCTAGTCGAAAAAAAGCGCTTTTGTCTTATAGATATAAAACAAAAGCGCTTGGTATTTGAAGCTTAGATTATTTATTAGATATTTGACCTAGTGAAAGTCTTATTAAACAAATATCTTATGAATCAAGTCTTCAATAGCTGATCCCAACAAGTACATAATTTCTAGGCACCTGGTTTTACACTGATATCAGGGGCAGGAATATCCCAAATATAGAACTTACCTTCTTCAACGAGTTTGATTTGTTGAGGAATAACAGTATTGTTAGGGTATTGCCCTTCAAGACGACGTAGGCGCTCTAACGCATTAGCACGGCGGTCACTAAGTAGATCTGACTGTGCCAAGCTTTGTTCTGCTTCGGTGTACCCTAAAGCGACCGCACGATCTAGATACTTTTGACCTTCTTTAAAACCGCCACCTTCTGATAGCATCATACCGTATAAGAAGTTAGCCTCACCACTATCAGGTTGCAGTTTGATAGCGCGATCGACATACTGACCACCACGTACCGTGTAGTCTGAACCCAAATCTAGATTACGACCCATACCGTTTAGCTTAGCGGCACGAAGCAACACATCATAAGAAGCATTTGGCGACTTAGCATAAGGTTCGATCCAATCCGCTAATACTTTGATTTTTTCACGTGTGTAATGGCGCTGTGAGCGGTTAGGGAAGTTTGGTGGATAGTGGCGCGCGTTAGGGGATACATCAGCGATGAAGTCATCCAATAAACTGACATCAAGTTTATCAGTACCTAGCCCTTTTTGTTGCGGAATCAGTACAGTTTTGACAAAGCTCATATCTGAGAGCTGTACTTGCGGTGTAGGAATGTTCGGAAGTTGTCCGCTACGCAAGTCGATACCGGTAGCTGTCATTGGACCAGGCTCATAGACACGAGTAGTGCCGTTCATGACAGGTGCAGCAGCAGGCGACATCATTTGCGGTGTTTGAGGTTGAGCAGTGCTAACAGATGCGTTGTTTTGCAGAGTGCCGCTTAGTTGCATGTTAGTGGTTTGCGCATTAGTCGGCTGGCTGTTGCTCGCAGGTGTTGCTGGCAAGCTTGTTTGAGCGGCATTGGCTTGAGCAGGACTGATGGCTGCATTAGGACGAGCAAGACGAATCACACGTTTGCTTGAATCCATTGCACTAGGTACAGCCGTTGCAGTGGCGTCAGTTTCTGCAGCGTTTACAGGTGCAGATAACAGCATGGCACAGGTTGCAGCCATGACGGTCAACGTTGCAAACTTCGGTGACTTAATAGAGTGGCTACTAGAGAGAATCGCTTTCATAAAAATCGTTACCTTGTTTAATTTATTTGGTTGTTATTCATTGATTGGACGGTAATATAAATAGCGCATTGCTGCAAAATCGTACAAATTTTTAATACCGTAGCAAATTAAGCTTTACGCTATCTGTGGTAGGATTGTTAATCGCTAGAATTAAGCAAACCTACGTAAATCTGTGCAGCTATTAATTAGTAAGAAAATCGACAACAGTAGCTAACCACAGTACCTGTAACCATAAGCTATAAGCTATAAGTGATAAGCGGTATCTTTCATGCGATTTGCCATCCATCGCATGGTCCGACGTACTGCCGGAGACAGGGCAGCGCCGCCACTTGCAAGTGCTAGCTCACGATGGTGCAGCTCCTCTTTATCCATTTGTGCCAATATTTCTTTTGAGCGCTGATCATGTTCAGGTAACTGCTTGATATGATCCTGTAGATGCTCGCTGACCTGCGCTTCTGTCTCCGCTACAAACCCTAGGCTAAACTCATTTGAGATCGCGCCTGCGACTGCACCGAGTCCAAAAGACATACCGTACCAAAGCGGCGTAAATACGCTGGCATGGCTACCAAGTTCGCTTAGACGAGTCTCGCACCAGACCAAATGATCGACTTCTTCTTCGGCCGATTGTTGCATGGCTTGTTTGACACCACTATCTTTCGCGGCAAACGCTTGGCCATGGTATAGACCTTGCGCACATACTTCACCTGTATGATTGATACGCATAAGACCTGAGACGTGCCGAGCCTCTGTGATGGTCAGCTCAGGAATCTCATCGCTACTGACGGGCAACGGACGCGTGCTTGGATTAGAATGTGGCACGACAGCTCGTAATGCCTTATCGACCCCAAGTAACAACTGGTCAATTTTAGATAAAGGACGCAGGGTCATAACTCACTCCTGATGGTGTTAAAAACTGTCAATAAAATAAAATGTATTACCGTTTAAACGCAACGGCATAATGCGTATTACTATAGCAAACAATCCAAATTATCGGCTCAAATATTACTGTCTAGGTAGCCCATAAATAATCTATAGATGGTTGGTAGACTGCTCTAGCTATAACAGCAACGAAGTCATCAGCACAACATTAGACTATATCTATAGAGCCAAACTTATTTACGGCGCTAACCATATTTACGGCGCTATACCATCGTTGGTTTGGATAACGGCATGCTTAATATGCTTATTGAGTTTGATGTATAAAAATGCGCCAAACACGATATTCAATAGCCCTGTCACCAAGAATAGCTGTGGTAGCGTAAATCCTAAGACGTTTAAGATAACAATCGCAAAAATCGCTGATGTAACCATAAATATCGCATTAAAGATGTTATTCGCACCGACAATACGTGCTCGATGACTCTTAGGTGCGTAGGCTTGCATGGAAGCATATAGCGGTACGATATACAAACCACCGCTAAACCCTAATAAGAATAGATCTGCAAACACACGCCAGCTACCACTTATATTAAACAAGTCACCGATGCCAAGTAATGTGTCATTATTCACATTTATATCTAAACCTGAAAGTGAAAAATACAAATCAATAGCAAAGATACTTAATCCAGCAATACCAAAAGGTAATAAACGCAAGCTTACTTTATTTCTGGTCAATGTTTTGCACAGCACCGAACCGATCGATACGCCAACAGAAAACAATGTGAGTAAGAAAATAACGACTGACTCATCACCAAGCAAAATCACCTTGCTGAACTCTGGCACTTGGGTCAAAAACGTCGCCCCATAAAACCAAAACCAGCTGTTGCCAAGAATGATAAAGAACAAAAAAGGCAGAGAGTATAAGTAACGTACAGTGGCTAAGCTGGTTGTAATAATATTCCAGTTAATCTTCAGGTCAGGCTGCATCGCTGGCATGTTAGGAATATAGCGTGCAGCTAAATATCCCAAAACAGCGACAACCAACACTGTGGCACTAATCCAATATAATGATTGTGATAGCTGAGTCAAAATACCAGCGACAATCATACCGACCAAAATAGCCAGCGAAGTACCCATCTGAAAAAGACCATTGGCGCCGACCAACTCATCTTCTTTCATCGCTTGTGGCAGATAAGCGTATTTGATCGGTCCAAAGAAAGTCGAATGTGTACCCATCAAAAACAACGCGACAAATAGCAGTGCATACCATTCAAAGACAAAACCGACTGCGGCAACTGCCATGATGACCAGCTCAAGCAGTTTGATAAATTGCGTGAGCTTTGATTTTTCATACTTATCAGCAATCTGCCCTGCCAAAGCAGAAAACAAAAAGTAGGGCAGTATGAATAACATAGCGGCCAAGTTATTAAGGATGCTGACCTCTACGCCCAATTTACTGGCGGCAGTATAAGTGAGCACCAGTATTAGCGCCTGCTTAAAAATATTGTCATTGAATGCGCCCAAAAACTGGGTAAAAAACATAGCGCTAAAACGACGGCGCTTGAATAACTGAAACTGGTTGGACATGGACATTCCTACAGATAAATCGCGACTGATAGAGAAAATAGCGGCGCTGAACGACAATTTTTTTATGAGAATAATCGTAAATTTTATTAAAAACTATATCAAGATATAGCATAGGTTTTATCAATATTAAGCCGTATAATAGCAAGGCTTCGGTGAAAATACATGCAGTCAATGCTATGATTCGATATTTAACTAAGTTATGATTTATAAATTTTATGTGATTGCGTTTTAGGGTATAAATAGTAGTGAAAACAAAGGCTACTACCCATTAATGCTATCTATAAGCTAGTAGCCTTCTCTAAGCTAGTAGACCTACAAGGCAGTAGACATACATTGCTAAAGCCGACACTATAGATAACCAGTCATAAAATTAAAGTAGTAAACCATTAATTCCAGATAACTGCTATAAGTTTATTCACCGGTCAGACTTGACGATCGTTATCGTTGATAAGATTGTGCCGCGTGAGCTGATAGGACGTAAAGATGATAAAGCAGCCTTCAACTCGAGCATTCAAGGGTCTCATGATGCAGCGTGACACGGCCATAATTCAAAACGATAGTAATAATCCAAGTACGTACCCAGTAGCGCCGCGTAAAAATTTCAGACGCTCTGCACTGTGCACTGCGCTTGCGACCAGTTTGTTCGGTATAGCACCTGCGGCAATGGCAGATACCATTAATAGTGTAAACAATACCGCTATCACCAACTCATCTGCTGCTGACCAAACTGATAGCAATCAAACGCTTAGTAACCAGACTAACAATAGTCAAGCTGCGAATGATCAGGCATCTATCAAGCAATCAGCTACATTGTCAGATGACGATACTCAGCTAGATATGGCTCTAGATGCGCTACGTCTAAAAAAAGCAGTAGAACAAGGCATCATTGATCAGTCAGTATTGGACGACTATAGCGAACAGAGCTTGGGCATTAAGAAACCTAACTCGACAAAGTCAGGCTCTAAAAACTCGACGACGCAAAATGCCAATGCTCAAAACACAACTTCTCAAAGAAATAACTCTCAAAATCTAGAGATTTTCACTGATAGTCCAAGTACTTCATATAATCCAAATAACGCTCAATCAATCGCTTCTAATGATGACCTGTTGCAACAAGCAACCGAGATTCAGCAGCAAGGCTATCAAATGATGACGCCTGAGCAGATCGATCGTGAGCTAGCGGCAATGGATGCGCAGAATGCTCAAGACATTGACAGTATCAATATTAGCAATAATGACAGTGACTTTGATGCGCCAATCGCTACGTTAGATGACACAACATCGCCAATTGGTCTAGATACAGAGCTAGATGCAACAAACTTGCCAGCACCCAACAACCTTGATACGTTGGGGAGAAGTGAAACAACGCAAGAACAGGCGAACGCAGCTGAAGGGATGTCACGTCCGATTGAGGTAAGTGGTGCTTTGAGCAATGAAGATGTCGTTAGCAATGAAGCTATTGTTAAGAATGAAAATGGCCTGACGACTGATGATAGTAGTGATGAGGTGATAACTGGTACGAATGTGCCTGCCAATGTAGAAGGTACGACAACAGATATTATCAATCCTAATGACTACCTACCAGATTATCAGAATGATACTCAGGCCGTCGATCAAAGTATCGAACAAGCCAATAGACCACGGCCACGCGCGCGCAATAGAGGTAATATCGTGACGCGTCTGTACAATCGTTTTTTTAACGACGGTGGCGTGGTGGCTTTGCCAAATGTAGAAACCACTATTTATCTAGAGCAAGTATCCGCTGAAGACTCTCCTAACGGTAAGGCTCAGCTGATTGAGGCTGATAATGATATTCAGCCAATGAAAAACATTAAAGCAGCACTGGATGACACTTCCGTTCAGTCGGTTATTGACTTTACTGCGGCATTGCCACGTTTGCGTGAGACGGCACAGAATGCTGCTAAAGCCGTTGGTTACTATGAGGTTGAGATGCGTTTGACCCAACCTGATCGCGATACAGTTAATGTTGTGATTGAAGAGCTAGGCGAGCCGGTACTGGTAGATAGCCGTATTATTGAGATTCGCGGTGAGGGTAGTGAGCAAGAAGAGTTTGCATCGCTTGAGGCAGACTTGCCACCGCAAGAAGGTGATATTTTTAATCACCGTGTCTATAAGAGCAGTAAAGCGGCGTTAGAGTCCTTGAGCAATACCTATGGCTATTTCGACCAGTACTGGCTGAACAAATCTGTTGATATCATCTTGCCGGACAATAAAGCAGATGTCTCGTTGGTTTACAACACGGGTGATCGTTACGAGTTTGACGATGTGGTGTTTTTTACCTACGACAAAGAAACCAATACGCTGACCCAAGACCCTGACAAGCTACCAGTAGAGCTTTCATTGTTACAACAGCTCTATGGCTTTACGCCGGGTGAGCCGTTTTATCGTCCCGCAGTTACGAAGTTTAGTAATGACTTATCGGCAACTCGTTACTTTAATACGGTCAACGTCGAGTCGATACTACCACCAACTGATAGTAGTGAAGCTAGTACCTTGGCGTTTGACAATGCTGCGACCGAGGGTAACGACACATTAGATGACGACATTAACAATATAGACAATGATGGCGTCGCAGGTCTGAGTAGTAATGATGGCGCAGCTGCCTCAAATGTCACTGCTAGCAAAGAAGATACGGTCAATGATAATAGCGATATAGGTGCAGAGAGCGATAATGCTCTGAGTGCTAACAGCGGCGAGACAGTCAATGAAGCGGATATCGCTGCTATTGATTTTGAGGCTGATGAAGCCACCCTTGATAAGCTGCAAGCTATCAGACAAAAAGCAGAACGACTAAGCCGCTTGCCGAATGATCGCGTGCTTGATGAAAAAGATCAGGAGGCTGATAACCTATTGGGTAAAATCAGTGACTCAGTCAGTAATGTTGCACAAAAGATATTCCCTGATGAAAAGAGTCTAATCGCTGATGAAAACTTTGTACCGCCAACGCTAGCAGGACGTAAAACGCCGCAAGACGTTGCAGAAAGCAAAAAAGTACCTTTATATGTGTTTGTATACGCGGATAAACCACGTGATGCTCAAGTTGGTCTGGGTTATGGTACAGATACTGGCGTTCGCGCCACCGCAAAAATAGACTACAACTTGCTCAATCGCCAAGGCTATCAAGCAGGTGCAGAAACGGAAGTTTCGAGAATCAGCAAAAACGTGGCTGTGTATGCCAGTCGACCATGGAAGCACCCGCTCAATGATAAGCTAGATGCACGTCTTACTTATGAAGAGGAAGTGATTGACCAAGGTGAAGGTAATTTCGATCTATCAACCACAACGCTAAAAGCGGCTTTGGCACGTAACATTCGTAGTGACACTGGCTGGAATCGCAGCTACTCTGTGCGTTATCGCTTGGATGAGCTTGAGACAGGGGTTGATGGGGCAGCACTAGATGATCTGCCTATCCGCTTTACCTCTTCAAGTCCGAAACAGCGCGCGCTGCTATTTGGCTACGGTATGAATAAAACAGATACTGACAATGCTACCAACCCAACGCAGGGCATGCGCCAGTACTACTCAATCGAGGCTGGCACTGATAGCGCATTCAGTGATACCGATATGGCGATTATTCGCGCAGGCGTTAGTGGTATCTATAGCTTTGGCGAAGACAAAAAGCATCAGGTATTAGGTAGTGCCAATGCCGGTTATATCTGGGCGGATGATTTTTACGATGTGCCTTATAAGTTGCGTTTCTTTGCAGGTGGCGATCAGAGTATCCGCGGTTATGACTATGAGAGCTTGTCACCATTAGACAAAGGCTATCTAACGGGCGGGCAGGTGCTAGCGGTCGGTAGCGCTGAGTATAACTATGAATTTAAACCAGGTTTCCGTGGCGCATTCTTCACTGATGTCGGTAATGCCTACGACAAAGATTTTGACACTGAGACAAAAGTCGGTGTCGGTGTCGGTATCCGCTGGGCATCGCCTGTAGGAATGGTGCGCGTCGATGTGGCAGCTGGCGTGACTGAGGAAAGTATTCCAGTACGACTACACTTCTTTATTGGTTCACCGTTATAATCGCTTAATGTAGTAGTTCCAAATGTTTAGTAGCTCCAAATGTTCTAATTATCACTTATCGTACCGATTGCTGGTCTTCATTTTTTAACGTAGTTGAGTGTCATGCTGACAGAAAATACCCCGCCTAATAATGCTCCAGATGAAGATCCAGCACAGCGTGATGCCCGTGCCGTTAGGCGTTGGTATCCGTTGTCATTTCTGCTCAAGCTACTAGTATTGGTACTTATCGTACTGGCGATCATGTTTGCTATATTCTTTTATGCGGCAGGGACTGACGCTGGTACGAAGTTTATATTAGAAAAAATCAGTGTTGAAACAGGTATTGATTTCAAATACGGACGCGGTAACTTGCGCGATGGTATTTGGGTCACTGATATCGATATTGAAGCGACTGAAGATCTTGAGATATTGGCAGATAAGGCCTATGTAAAAATAGGCTGGCGTGCAGTATTTGCAAAAGAAGTGCATTTAAGCGATGCAGACATTCAGACCATAGAGATTATCAATAAAAAACCGCCTACTGGTGAACCGTTCGATTATAAAACCTTAAAGTTGCCAGTAAACTTGCGTTTTGATCAAGCAAAAATTAAGAAAATTATCTATAAGCAAGTAACCAAAGACCCTATCGTTATTCAAGATATTACGGCGCGTGACCTGACGTGGGTGGGTAGTACGGTAACCGTTGGCCGTGGTGACTTGCAGTATGCTGATATCGTGAAAGTCAGTGCCTTACAAGGAGAGATCGACCTACAGGGCGACTATCCACTAGATTTGAGTGCAATTGCCGAAGTCAGCGCCCTTGAAAAAGCCTATATAGACCCATTGAATATCTCTGCAACGGGAACGCTCAAACGTACTGTCGGTAAAGTACGTAGTCGTTATAACGATAGCGATGTGAAAGGCGACTTTGTAGTACAGGGACTAGATGCGGGTGCGCCGTTTGATGCAAAACTACAGTGGGATGATATTCTTATCCCTTACGCCGATAGCCAAAACATTCGCCTACAAAGCGGTACAGCCACAGCTTCTGGTGTCATCTCTGAGATACGATTGCGTATCAATACTGAATTGACAGCCAAAGACATTCCATCAGGTCATTATCAAGGCCGCGCCGTTATTGCCAATAGTCAGCTACGTATAGATCGCTTGGACGCTGACGTGCCAGCGGGACGTTTGGCGTTACAAGGTATTTTAGATTGGAAAGACAGCTTTGAAGCCACAGTGCGTGCGACGGGTAGCAATTTTGATATTCGCCAAGCTATTCCGGCTGAGTATGCTGACTTCAAAGCTTATGCGCCGCAAACCCTTAACGGTAGGCTGTCATTGCGTTATCAGCAGCAGAATCCTACTGGTAACACGCAGATTGATGCAGATTTGCGTCAGCGTGATGGTGAGCACATCAATGCCAATATGATCCGTGGTAAAACTTCTGCTAAATCTAAGCAGGTTGCGCCTTGGTATATTGATGCTAACTGGAAAAACTTAACCCGCCGTAACGTACCCAATATTGGCAATATCGACAGTCCTAGTGGGCAGGCGGACGTCATCGTTCGAGGTTCGACCCTATCAGTCGATGCCAATGCCGTCATCAATGAGTTAAATGCTGCCCCCAAGGGCAACTATGATCTACGTATACGTAAGGCTGGTGATGTCATAGATATCAATCGTCTTAATTATAATGGCATCGTAGGAGACTTATCCGGCACAGGACAGATTCAGTTGGCGAGCAAGCAGCGTCCACTGACATGGCAGATTGATGCCAGTACCAAAGGTTTACTCCCTAAGAAATATCGTAGCGATTTACCGCTTGAGCGCCTAACAGGTAGTATAAGTGCGCGTGGTCGACTGCTAAATATCACTAAAAACGGCGTCAGCGGACAGCGTCACGTGATTACTTTAAACAATACCGATATGCAAGCGCAGCTCGATGCGACGCAAGCAGATCGTGCTATCGGTATTACCGGTGCTGGTGATGCCAGTGTTGATATCGTAGGTGGTGAGCTGTCAGTATTTGATGCGCGTTTTGATGGTCGGATTGATACAGCAGATGTACCACAAGGTCGTCTATCTATCGATGCTGCGGGTACGCCAAAGCTGATTAGTATTCGTAAGCTGAACTATAAAGGTGAAGCGGGCGCAGTTGATGCGAAAGGTGTTATCGACTTACGTAAAAATATCGGCTGGAATATAGATGGTCGTTTTGACCAGTTCAACTTGGGTTATTTTTTACCCAATAATCCAGCGATAATCACAGGCGATCTAAAGACCAGTGGCGAATGGCAAAATGCGCCAAAAAACAGCAAAAACACCGCAGGCACATTGCAGCGCTTTGCCGTAAATTTCAACGGCATATTAGATGCTGAGCAATTGCCAGCAGGTAAGCTAAATATAGAAGCCAGTGGTGACAGTCAGTTGATCCGTATCAACCGTTTCCGTCATGTGGGTGCGGCAGGTAGTATCGATGCCAGCGGTACCGTTGATGTGCGTCAAGGCGTTGCATGGGATATCAACGCGGTGATGGATCGTTTTAACATTGGTTATTTCCTAAAAGATACCCCAAGCCTCATTACTGGTACGATTGATACAGATGGCCGCTGGAGTGACACGCAGCAAATCATCAATATTAAACAAGTTAATCTGAATGGCATGCTAAAAGGTCAGCAACTGAGTGCCAAAGGCAGCCTATCAGCGAAGATGCGTTTGCCTAAAGATTTAGCAAGTTACTTCAAACAACTTCAGACCAAAGATGCCCAAGCGCAATACAAGCAAGTAAATGCTTTGATTGATAGCCTAAATGCTAATAACCTTGTGCTGCGTTGGGGTGACAACTATGTCACCGCTAACGGCAACGCTAAGCAGCTACAAACTAAAATTAATATCACCAGTCTAGATCAGCTGTCTAGCCAACTGGCTGGCAAAGTTACTGGCGGTGCCACGCTGTCTCAACCAACTGGTCAAGCACTGCCTACTATTTATATTGATTTGGTCGGTGAAAGACTCGCGCTACCTGGCTTTATATTGCGTCAAGGCCGTGTACGCGGCAAGTTAGTCAACTTAGCCAATAGCCCAAGCCAGTTAATCGTGACGGCTGAAGGCCTAGATGCTGCTGGTCAGAGTTTCGATAGTGTTAAAGCGTCTTTTAATGGTACCGAAAAGTCTCATGTGGTCGATCTAAATGTGGCCAATAAGCAACTCGATGTCGGCGCTAGGCTAAAAGGTGGTTTTGATCGAGACAGGCTAAGCTGGTCAGGTGTCATTGGAAAAGGCCGAATCAAATCTAAATATGCGACTTTGAATCAATTGCAACCTGCACAGCTGATTGTGAATTTACCTTACAATCAGGGTGGTGAGAATCGTGATCTAAAAGTACAGCTTGCCGCTCACTGCTGGCAGGCCACGGATCAAACCGGCAAGCTCTGTCTACGAGAAAAACTAGTGGCATCGCCAGACCAAGGCGAAGTCAATGTAGCGTTGCAGAATTTAGATACGTCGTTATTCTCAGTGTTCTTGCCAGAAGATATTGACTGGAATGGTAAGATTAATGGTAAAGCAATCGTTGGATGGCAACGTGGTCGTCCGCCAACTATTAATACTACTTTATACTCAGACAATGGCAAGATTGGCCTCGCTCAAGATGGCGAAAGCACATCAATGACTTTGCCATACAAGCGTGTGTCTCTCATTGCTCTGTCTGTGCCTGAGGGTATCAAGCTGCGTACCGATATCAATACTGGACGCGGGGCACGTGGTTATGCTGAAGTGATCGTTGATCCTTATAAAGACCCTAAACCAATCTCTGGCGCATTGGTGCTGAACGAGCTTGATCTTGCGATATTTAAGCCTTTCTTCCCCGGTATGCGCGTCCTAAGAGGTAATGTCACAATGGCGGGTGGCCTAGGCGGCACCTTAACCAAACCACAGTTCTATGGCGATGTAAAACTCTCTGACGGCCGTATAGCGATGCTTGATTTGCCAGTGAATCTGTCTAAAGTAAATGTGGCAGCCAAAATCCGCGGTACACAAGCAACCATTGATGGCACATTTAATAGTGGTACAGGTGAAGGCGAACTATCAGGGACAGTCAACTGGCAACAAAAACTGCAAGCCAAGTTGAGTATCGTCGGTGAAGGCCTAGTCATTACTCAGCCGCCATTACTGGTTGCTGAAATCGATCCTGATATCGATATTATCGTGCGTCCAGGCGACCGTTATGTTGATATAAAAGGGGCTATTAGTGTGCCGTCTGCGACCATTCGTCCGCCTGAGGCCAGTGAAGATATTATCACTCAAACCGAAGATGCAGTCGTACTAGATCGCCGTTTGATTGGTAATATCGATGAAGTACTGGCTATCTCAAAACCTTGGTCAATCAATGCTGATATCGGTGTTGATTTGGGCGATGATATCAATTTCCGTGGTTTTGGCGCCGTCATTCCGTTGGCAGGTGCGATTAATGTTACTCAGAATGGCACTGGTATCATGCGTGCCAGAGGTGTTGTACAGGTCTCACGCCGTACCAATATCAATGCCTTTGGCCAAAGCCTAGAGCTAAATTATGGTCAAGTTCGTTTCAATGGCGATGTGATGAAACCGAGCTTGAGTATTGAAGCGGCCAAAACGATTAATGGCAAAACAGTTGGTCTGCGTGTCCAAGGGACGACTGAAAGCCCCAATATTATCGTCTTTAACAATGCAGGACTGACCCAGCAACAAGCCATGAACGCGTTGGTGACAGGTCGCATCGATAATAAGAGCGCCACACAAATCAGTGAGCAAGGGTTTAAATCGCAAGTGACCAATAATCTGGCTGCCGCTGGATTGAGCTTCGGTCTGAGTGGCACTCGTAGCCTGACCAATCAAATCGGGCAAGCTTTCGGTTTGCAGAGCCTAACAGTCGATGCCTCAGGTAGTAGCGAGGACACCAATGTCAACGTCACAGGTTATGTAACGCCTGATTTATACATTCGCTATGGCGTAGGTGTTTTCAACGCGCAAAACAGCCTTTCTGTTCGTTATCAATTGACACGCCGCATCTATGTAGAAGCAAGCTCAGCAGCAGAAAATGCAGTAGATGTGGTCTATAGTTGGCAGTTCTAAATTGTTTATTAATAAGACGACTGCTTTTTAATTGATGTCAGCTGAGAGAGTTTTTGAAATTATTTTTAAGTTGTATAGCCTATAAAAAAACGCCTCATAATGAAGGCGTTTTTTTATAGAAGTATTGAAAAAAGTGTCACTTAAATAGACGTTACTTGGTTAGAATCAAGCGATTGTTACGAGTTAGGCGTAGTCGATACTCTTCGCCTTCATGCTCGATACGTACCTCTTTAGTCAGTGCAAATAGATGTTGTGATTGCAAAGTAGGTAAACGGTTTTCACGACAGTTTAAATAACGAGAGATGACCATGCTCATAGTAAATTCCTTTTGAAAAAAAGTGGCTTATAAATTGGCTAACCATAGCGTAATTGTTTTTAACGATAATAATTATCATTTAGATTTGATAAATTTGCAAGGCAATTGATAAAATAAAATGCAGTTATTATGTAAACTTATCTAAGTTTACTGTTATAAACTATCTCGATTAAGCATTTTATTTAAATAAATTAATGAGTTAAGTGCTAAATCCAAATAAATCATCTAGCCTATAAAAACTATTAAATTATCAAAAATAATCAAGGTAAATACCGAAATAAAGGATATAAGTATGTTGAACGGGTCAAATCAACAATCAGAGACCAAGCCGGAAAGTAAGACGAAAACTAACAAACCTAACATCGTAAATGTTGCAGTGGCTGTCATTCATTATAAAGATCAGTATTTACTTGGGTTTCGAGATGCTACTCAGCATCAAGGAAATCGTTATGAGTTTGTCGGGGGAAAGATAGAAGCAGATGAGTCAGCAGCGCAGGCGTTGATAAGAGAAGTGGCTGAAGAGACAGGTATCTTACTTGATGATAATACTATCGTTAAGCTTGGGCGTTTGCATCATGATTATGGCGACAAGCAGGTCAGCTTACAGGTTTATAAGATTGAGCTGACAGCAGAGCAGTACGAGCAGCATAAACATCGTAAGCAGGGTTTAGAAGGGCAGGCATTAACTTGGGTAAGCAAATCACAGCTTTTGGCAGGAGCGTATCATCTGCCCGCTGCTAATAAGACAATCCTTGAATGGTTGAAACTCTCATCGAAGATAGCGATTACTTATCCTTTGGCACATTTTGGCACACACACTGATGCAGCCGCGGCATGGCTACAGTATCACCAAGAAAATCTAGCATTAGAGTCGTGGGTATATATCCGCTTGAAGGACACAAATTCTAAGCATCTTGCTGAGCAACTGATGACGGCACGCCCAGATATTTTAGCGATTTTACCTAATGATAATGAGCAGCCTTTGAATGAGCAAGGCTCATTAACCGCTAATGAGACAGAGATTAGCCAGCGAATAGTTGCCAAGCATTTGACACACTCAACACTGATGCAGTGTTTCGATGAGGTAGGCAGTCCTACAGTTCTCACACAGTCGCTATCTAAAGACCATCCGCTTATCGTCAGCTGCCATGACATCGCGAGCATAACAGCAGCCAATCAACTTGCTAGCATGCGCATACAGAATGCATTACCACCAGTGATTGGTACTTTCGTATCACCTGTGCTCGCTACCCAAACGCATCCTGATGATACACCGCTTGGCTGGGAAGCATGGTCAGGGTTAGCAGAGTTAGCTGACATGCCTGTCATTGGGTTAGGTGGTCTGGAGCCTGCTATGCTCAATCAAGCATTGCAGTATGGCGGTATCAGTGTGGCAGGCATTCGTCAGTTTATATAATCCGCATGACTCAAAAAAGCTATATGCAATCTACGGTGTCATATACCTGAATGTGACCCGTATTAGACGTTCGTATTAAGCTTAGTAAGTTCAAATAACTGATTTTTAACTTAGTTATCCAGTAAGTAACTGTGTGGTTATGATGTGTTCAAACAACACTCAAACCCTATAGTTACTTACAAACCGTTGCGTTTTCCTACATTGCACTACTGTTTTAATAGTCCAGTTATCCTTAATATATATTGCATATCTACGATACGTTGATCTTATTTCTATAGACGAGTGACTAACCAAAAGTAATGTTCAAAATACAATAATAAAAAAGCTTTTGTAGAGTCAAGTTTTGCACGAATAATTTATACCAAAGCAAATGGCTTTTAGAAAACGAGACCAAATAGATGCCGTACATAAAGCGTTTTTAACAATCACTATTTAAGAATGGTACTCCTATGAAAACCAATAAGTTACCTGAGTCAACATGGACTGATTCACAGGCAGCTGGTTCTCAACTTCAGCAGCCTAAGCAATCGCTCAATGACAATGAATATGGCGATGATACGCAACAGACAAACCAAGCTAGTAACGATGCTAGCTATAATCACGACAGCTCGAATGGCGAATATTCGCACCATCTGGCAAAAGACACGTCTTCGCAAGACAGCTATTTTGGATACAAAAGCGCCGACAAAAGCCCTAGGGCAAAAGAGTCAGCTATGAGTAACAATGAAATAAGCAAAGATCTAAAAAATAGCAATGAGGACAATCATGACGTGGCTAGTGGCTATAAACCATCTGGTTATAAGTCAGCGCAAAATAAGCAACTACAAAATAAGCAACCACAAAAGCTAAATGAAGATGAGCCATTAATGTCAGGACTGTTAGAGGATCAAATAGATAATCTAAACAGTAGTTCTGAACACGCCATCGACGCTGAGAAAATCAGTGATTCATCAACAAATAATTCATCTTACAAAGAAATACCGGAGCGCATATTTATGAATGGACTTATCAAACATACAGGCATTGCCTTAGCGATTATTATACCGTTAGCAGCGTTCTCAGCCTATGCGGCCACGCCACCAGTAAACATGGCAACTAATAACACGGCAACTAATGGCATGTCTGATGATGCGATGAGCGAGAAGACCACGACTGATGTGCTATCGGTTAAGCCAAGCGATATTATTCATAAATCTGCAAGCACGCCAACTACTGTAGATAGCGTAGATCTAAATACCTATGCAGGTACTTGGTATGAGATTGGCCGTCTGCCGATGTATTTCCAACGTAAATGTGCTGGTGATGTGACCGCCAATTATGCTCAGAAAGATGACGGTTCAGGAATTACGGTTACTAACAAATGTATGGCTGAAGACGGTTCAGGTATTGGCGCAGAAGGTTTGGCTAAGCCAGTCGATGAAAGCGGCAGCAAACTAAAAGTGACGTTCTTACCGAAGTGGATTCGTTGGATTCCAGTCGGCCGTGCTGATTATTGGGTGCTGGCACGTGATGCAGAGTATAAAACTGCGCTAGTAGGAACGCCTGATAAAAAATACTTATGGCTATTAGCACGCTCGCCAAATATCAGTCAGGAAACGTATACTAAATATCGTCAAATTGCTCAGCAGCAAGGTTATGACTTAAAAGAGTTTACATTGACGTCGCAGAGCAACCAAACGGTGAATCTAGCACCATAGGTGTTATAACTAAATCTACTGCTTTGATTAAACCATATAGTGATTATTATTTAATTACGTCTCGAATAAGGCAGCATATATAGCTGCCTTTGTTTTTATTACTAGTTATATATAAGAACTATATAAGAGAATGAAACCTATTATGCACGCTAGCTAATCGGTTACTACTGGCAAAATGAGGCGTTTTAGGCTAAAATCTAGGCGATTCAAATACTCTAGCGTCAATAACCCATATTGATAGTGGTTGATTATCATATTAGAGTCGCCATTTAGAGCATACACGACCTATCTATTTTACACTTCTTCATATTTTATTGATCATACATTACTGACCATAAGGATGTTTCTCGTGAGCAACGCTGATACCTTACGCCAATTACATCAAGACCACTTGAACAACTACAACAATCAAGAGCAACAAGCGATTGAGCTTATGGGGCTACTAAATAAGCTCTATAACAAGCAAGACGTACAAGTGACTTTGTTTGGCGAAACGCTAGACTCTACCTCAGTTGGTCAAATACTTGCTTTACATCAAAAAGTAGCACTACGCGACCATGGCGCCAAAGCTATCGATATCGCTGATACTCTAGCGATGGTAGAAGTTATTTCAGAAAATGCTGATATCCAAGCCACTCGTATCGATGTTGGTCAATTGATTGCTAATGATACTGACTTACAAACCGCTCTACAGTCTATCAACAACGCTGGTGCTGTAAACGGCGCCACGGACGTTGTACTTTACGGTTTTGGCCGTATCGGTCGTATCTTGACTCGTCTGCTATTGGCGCAAGCGTCAAGCGCAAAAGGTCTACAACTAAAAGCGATCGTTGTACGTCCAGCCGCTGCTGGTGATTTGGCTAAGCGTATCTCATTGCTTGAGCGTGACTCAATCCATGGTAGATTCTTAGGTGGTATTAGCATTGATGATGATAATAACGGCATGATCGTTAATGGTCGTTTTGTACAAGTTATCTATGCCAAAGACCCAAGCGAAATCGACTATACTGCTTATGGTATCGATAACGCTCTTGTTATCGATAACACCGGTATTTGGAAAGACGAAGCAGGCCTTGGCAAACACTTGCAGTCTACTGGCGTGAAAAAAGTGTTGCTAACAGCACCTGCTGGCGGTGATATCAAGAACGTCGTTTATGGTGTGAACAATGACACCGTTGGTGATGATACGATCGTTAGTGCTGCTAGCTGTACGACCAATGCGATTACACCAACGCTGAATGTATTGAATGATGAGTACGGTATTGTAAATGGTCATGTAGAGACTATTCACTCATTTACCAATGATCAGAACTTGGTTGATAACTATCATAAAGCAGACCGCCGTGGTCGTAGTGCGGTGATGAACATGGTTATCACCAGTACTGGTGCTGCAAAAGCAGTTGGTAAAGCATTGCCAGAACTAAACGGTAAGCTAACGGGTAACGCTATTCGTGTACCAACACCAAACGTCAGCTTAGCAATCTTGAATGTGAATCTGAAAACTGCTCCAGCAAGCGCTGATGCGTTGAATGAGTTCTTGCGCAAAATGGCTAACAGCAGCACTTGGCAGTCGCAGATTGCTTACACAGATTCTACAGAAGCGGTATCAACGGATTTCGTTGGTACGACTCATGTTGGTATTATCGATGCTCAAGCCACTATTTTGACTGACAACCAAGCTATCGTATATGTTTGGTATGACAACGAAGTAGGTTATAGTACTCAGGTACTGCGTTTGGCGACGCAAATGGCCGGAATCAGCTACGCTCAGATTCCAGCATAGATTACTAAATACAGTAGAGCAATAACGTCATACCAAGTATAGTAGCGCTATCGTGTCATAAGAATGGCGCTGTGGCAGATTCTACTTTGAATAGCTTGGTAGGATTTTAACTGTCATACTTAAACACCCGATAGTCCGATTGATTATCGGGTGTTATTGTCATAATGGGCACTAAGTAAAAGTAGTATTTATATAGTGCTCGTTGCGACGCAACAACATAGCAAAACCCCAAAATACAACCGCTGGTTGTAACCAGTTTATAGACTGGATTGTGAATTAAGGAACGTAAGATGCGATTTATTGATGAAGCCGTCGTAACGGTAAAAGCAGGTGACGGTGGTAACGGAATCGCCAGTTTTCGCCGAGAAAAGTATGTCCCACGTGGTGGACCTGATGGTGGTGATGGCGGCAAGGGCGGAGATGTATATGTCATTGCAGAAGACAACACCAACACCCTAGTTGACTATCGTTATACGCGTCGTCATGACGCTATGCGTGCTGAGAACGGCCATAGTAGAAACTGTTCAGGTAAAGGGTCTGATGATCTTTATTTGCCAGTACCAGTTGGTACCACAGTAGTTGATACCGAGACAGACGAAGTATTGGGCGATTTGATTGAGATTGGCCAGACACTACTGATTGCCAAAGGTGGTGACGGTGGCCTGGGTAATACCCATTTCAAAAGCTCGACCAACCAAGCACCGCGTAAAGCGACGTCAGGTTTTGAGGGTGAGCTAAAAGTTCTTAAGTTTGAGCTAAAAGTAGTGGCTGATGTTGGTTTGATTGGTTTGCCTAATGCTGGTAAATCGACCTTTATCCGTCAAGTCTCTGCTGCTAGACCAAAAGTGGCTGATTATCCGTTTACCACCCTAGTGCCAAACTTGGGTGTGGTCGATATTGGTCGTCATCGCTCATTTGTAATGGCAGATATTCCTGGTCTTATTGAAGGTGCATCAGAAGGCGCAGGACTTGGTATTCGCTTCTTAAAACATGTTGCGCGTACACGTCGTCTGCTACACTTAGTTGATGTTAAGCCTGTTGATGGCAGCGACCCAGTCGAGAATGCCCGTGTTATTTTAAACGAGCTTGAGCGTTTTTCTCCTGAATTGGCCAACTTACCGCAGATTTTAGTATTAAACAAAATCGATCAGGTCAATGATGAAGATTTGAATGCGCTTTGTACTCATATTGTCGCAGAGCTTGGTTGGACTGGTATGGTCTTCCGTACGGCAACGCTAACTGGTGAAGGCGTTGATGCGGTCAAATATCATCTAATGAATGATATCGAACTTGAGCGTGAGCGTGAAATAGAAGATCCTATCTTCGCTGAAGCACAAAAAGAACGTTTTGAGCGTTTAGAAGCTGAAGTACGTCTTAACACTGAAGCACAGCGTGAAGCATATCGTGCAGCTCGTAAAGCGGCGCGTGAAGGCTTGGATGCGTCTGATTTTGACGACGATGATGACGATGGCGTTGAGGTAATGTACGTTCCTTAAGCTAGTATGCTTGAGCAGTTATACTTGAATTGTGAATTTAATCCCTACAATCAATTGATATGAAAAAAAGGAGTTTATATGGCAGATGACATAGCAAACACGATGGAAGAAGCAAGATTTGTTAAGCAAACTCGCAACTTTGATATTCAGCGCGTTATTGTCAAAATTGGTTCATCACTATTAACCAATAACGGTCGAGGGCTGGATCGTACTGCCATATATGAGTGGGCAAAGCAAATTGCTAAGCTGCACAAAAAAGGCGTTGAGGTACTGCTGGTATCATCAGGTGCTGTTGCTGAAGGTGTGGTACGTATGAACCTTGAGGAACGTCCTAAGAAACTAGCAGCACTACAAGCCTGTGCTTCTATTGGTCAAATGGGGTTGATTGAAACATGGTGGTCAGCTTTGATTCAGCATGGCATTCAAAGCTCGCAGCTCCTACTAACTCACGATGATTTATCTAATCGTAGCCGTTATCTTAATACGACGGGGGCGCTGACACAGTTATTAGAATGGCGCGTACTACCTGTTATTAATGAAAACGATACCATCACGATTGATGAAATTAAATTCGGCGATAACGATACCTTGGGTGCGATGGCAGCCGCGATGGTGAATGCTGACTTGTACATCATCTTAACCGACCAAGAAGGTGTCTTCACTGATAACCCACGTGATAATCCTGATGCCAAGATGATTCGCCAAGAACGTGCAATGGCGGATTATTTATTTGATATTGCAGGAGACGGCGGTAAGCTTGGACGCGGTGGTATGTTGACCAAAATTCGTGCTGGGCGCCTTGCGGCAATGGGTGGCTGTCCTACCGTCATCGTTAGCGGTGCTATCGATGACGTTATCACTCGTGTGGTATCAGGCGAAACAGTTGGTACCTTGCTGACGACCAATGACGAAGATAAAATCATCGCGCGTAAACAGTGGCTAGCCGCGCATCTACGTATGTCAGGTAGCTTGGTCGTTGATGCAGGTGCTGCAAGAGCATTGACTGAGCATAATAGAAGTTTATTGCCAGTGGGTGTTGTAGAAGTGCAGGGCGGATTTGATGAAGGTGATGTGGTAGAAATCATTCATCAAGATACTGGCGAACGCATAGCCGTCGGGCAGGTAAACTTCTCATCGAATGATGCGCGCCGTGTCGCTCGTGAGCGTACCGAACAGTTCGATAAGATCTTTGGCAGTAGCGAAGAACGTGTCGTCATGGTACACCGTGACAATCTTGCATTAACTGTATAGCGCTTTTATATAACCTTTTTTATTCAACTTATTTTATCCAGCACAATATCCATTGATAAATATGGATATTGTGCTGTTTTGGAGATTTGTACATGAGTGCTTCAGACGGTAGTAACTCGGTTCAGCAACAGTTTGCACCTTTAAAAAATGATAGATTGCTACGTGCATTACGTTTTGAGCCCATTGATACCACACCGGTATGGATGATGCGTCAAGCTGGTCGTTATTTGCCAGAATATAAGGCCACTCGTGCTGAAGCGGGTGACTTTATGAGCCTGTGCAAAGATACAGACCGTGCTACTGAAGTGACTCTACAGCCATTGCGTCGCTATGACTTAGATGCTGCTATTTTGTTTAGTGATATTCTAACTATTCCTGATGCGATGGGATTGGGCTTGTATTTCGAAACGGGTGAAGGCCCTAAGTTCAAACATCCTATCCGTGAGCAGGCTGATCTTGATAGATTGCCAGTGCTTGAGCCAAACGACTCTCTAGATTATGTAATGCGTGCTGTAACCAGTATTCGTAAAGCATTGAACGGTCAAGTTCCACTATTTGGTTTTTCTGGCAGTCCATGGACATTAGCTACTTATATGATAGAAGGCGGTAGCTCAAAGGATTATCGTTATACCAAAGGCTTCTTGTATAGTAACCCTGATTTTTTACATCAGTTATTAGACAAACTTGCAACGTCAGTTATTGACTATTTAGATGCCCAAATCGTCGCTGGTGCTCAAATTGTTCAGATATTTGATAGTTGGGGCGGGGCGTTAGGCCATCGTCAATTTATCGAATTTTCACACATTTATAATAAACGTATTGTCGCCGAACTAAAGGCACGTCATCCACAAGTACCTGTAGTGCTGTTCACTAAAGGTGGTGGGTTATGGCTTGATATTCAGGCTGACAGCGAAGCAGATGTATTAGGTTTAGACTGGACGATGCCGATTGATCGTGCGCGTCAAGTATTGACTGAGAGTCAGCGTCAATTGACCAAAAAGCATAAGAAATTGCAAAGCAGCAAGGCTATCCAAGGTAACTTAGACCCAGCGACGTTATATGGCTCGCCTGCAACTATCCGTTCGGAAGTCAATGCAATGCTTGACCGTGCTTACGCCGACGGTGAAAAGACTGGTTACATAGCAAACTTAGGTCATGGTATCACCCAATGGGTCAATCCTGACAATGCCAAAGTGTTTGTGGATGCAGTACACGACTATAAAATTTAAGAGTCAGAATATTTAGAGAGTGATTCTATCTTTGTTCTATATTTGTAGAATTACAGGCAAACATAGAATCTATCAGTGCATATTCAGTATTTACCAAGAAAAGGGTGTTTTATGATTTCAGCAGCGATCGTCGGTGGTACAGGCTATACGGGTATTGAGCTCATTCGCTTATTATCTGCTCATCCTGAGGTTTTTATTGATTTATTAACTTCTCGTAGCGAAGCTGGCACTCGTGCTGATGAAATCTTCCCAAGCTTACGCGGTGTGTCTGACATCGTTTTTAGTGACTTGGGTGATAATACGCTTGCTGCATTGCAAAAATGTGATGTTGTATTTTTTGCGACGCCGCATGGTGTTGCAATGAAGCAAGCCGAAGCGCTTACACAAGCTGGCGTCAAGGTCATCGATTTGGCTGCTGATTTTCGTTTGCAGTCACTGACTGACTTTGAGCATTGGTACAAGCAGTCACATGCTTGCCCTGAATTGTTGAAAACAGCAGTCTACGGTCTACCAGAAATCAATCGTGACAAGCTTGCGAATGCGTTACTAGTAGGCAACCCAGGTTGTTATCCAACTACTGCGATTTTGGGTTTGAAGCCGATCATTGAAGCTCAGAATAAGCAAGCAGAGCGTTTGATTGAGTCTCGTATCGTTATCGATGCAAAATCTGGTGTATCTGGCGCAGGTCGTCAAGCATCACTTGCGCTTAACTATGCTGAGACGACGGATAGCTTTAAAGCTTATAGCGTCGAAGGCCATCGTCATTTACCAGAGATTGAGCAGGGTGTGGCACAGTTATTAGACAGTCAATTCGCGCATCGCATTCGCTTTTTACCGCATTTAGTACCGATGATTCGGGGCATGCTAAGCTCTATTCATATGGAGCTGACTGATGCTGGCGCTGCTATCGATTGGCAGCAAGCGTTTGAAAATAGCTATGCGTCAGAGTTGTTTGTTGATGTCATGCCAAAAGGGCTTTATCCCGATACGCGTAGTGTTCGCGCTAGTAACCGTCTACGTATTGCCGTACATCAGGATAATGAGCGTGCTGAGCTAACAGTTATCGTCGTTCAAGATAATTTAGTCAAAGGTGCTGCTGGGCAGGCTGTGCAAAACATGAATGTGGTGTTCGGTTTTGATGAGTCAATGGGGTTGAACTTTGCACCGATTGTTCCTTAATATCAACGACTTCATATTCCAATCATTCACATTTGCGGTGCTAGGTATTGATTATAAATTCGGCTATAATGACTTGCCCTTACCCTTAAGAGATACTGTCTAAATGCGTTCTCAGCTCGTACTACGCTTTTGCTCACAGCCAGCACGTCTATCGTGCAAAGACTCGGTTATACCTAGCTTGGAGCGCAAACAGCATTCCTTTAGAAATAATAATGTCCCTATAAGTGGTATTGCTAGCTCACAACGCGGCGCTTCTACATTGGTATTGGCACTGTTTGTAGTGGCCGTATTAGTGACAGCAGTGGTTGGGCTGGTATTCGGTCATAAGCTTGGCTACCAACGTGGCCTTCATTCGATGGAAACAGAAGCCAAGCAAGCAATCATCGATAGCACTGAAGCGACACAAGCACTAGAAGATTTGCGCCTTAGCAACAAGATAGCTACTAACCAAGCGGCAACTGCCAAACAAGAACTGGCCATCAGTTTGGCTAATTTAAAAGAGCTGCGTGAAAGCCAGCAAGAATTAACAGTAGAAAATAAGCAAGTATCACAGCTCAATGAGCTATATTCAGATGTCATCCGTAAGAAAGGTGGTATGCCTTTACAGGTATTAGGTGCAAAGATTTCGCCATTACCTGAAAATGCTTTTGAGTATGGTTTTGATATTGGGATGCTCAGTAGCGACGGTCAAGCCAAACGCTTGAGGCCTGTATTGACGCTACTTAACAATGATGACCTTGTAGAAGTGCCACTTGACCCTGCATATCATATGATCGAAGGTATCGTTCGGATACGTGGTCGCTTTGTAATGCCATCAGGCTTTAGACCGTTGCAAGCTAAACTGACTTTGCAAGCTGGTGGTCAGAAAGTAAAGCAATTGTATGACTGGAAGCTCGGTGATAGTGTGGATAACATGCTACCATCGCTCCTAGATTTACCAGAAGTTGATGAAAGTCCTATCGTACCTTAATTACCTCATGTCTTAATAAAATACTCAGTGACGATGCTGTGGTTGAAATCTAAGCACAATAGCCCTAGTTAGTAGTTGTACTTTATACCATGCCTTATCGCCTGCCTTAACAACCTCTTCTATCTTAAACTTACCTTATAATTATATTTTGATTATGATGAAAAAAATGATATCACAAGCCACGCCAACGGTTGCTGATTGGCACTTTCCCAATATGCCTGCTCATCGTGCACAAGACGGTGATACCGATGGTGAAACGTCACCGCAAGCAGATGTATTGGTCGCAGAGCCTGAAGTAGCCAAACCGCCCATGTATGCGGTCGTTATGTATAATGACAACTACACGCCGATGGAGTTTGTTGTATACATATTGCAGTCAGAATTTCGTCATAGTATGGATTCTGCAGTTGAGATTATGCTGACCATTCATAATAGCAGCAAAGGCATTGCTGGCATTTATCCCAAAGATATCGCCGAGACTAAGGCCAAAAAAGTAAATAGTCTGGCACATCGTGAAGGCTATCCATTATTGACCCAAATCGAACCGCATCAAGGCGAGTAGAGCAATTTATTCATTTCTTGTACTGATATATGGCTCTATTAAAGTTTTACCTACTGTTCCTTATTTCTAAGTAATCCTTCTTAAAGCTCACCTTTATAGTGAGCTTTTTTGACTTTTCAGTCACTCCTCTTATAAATGAACTTTGCCTTTTAAAATATTTTTATTATTCATATAGTATTGATTTCTATAGCGAATAACCCTATCTATTAAACAGCCTATTCAATAGTTTTAGACTAAGTATCTCAGTTAAACTTGCTAAAACTCTGTCATTTCTAGCTTCTAAAATATCAATCTCTCTTTCTATCTAATCAGTTTTTCAACATTTAATATTCGTTATTAGAGTTGTCGCTACTAGCTTGTAGCACGCTTTGATACATTTTAGTCTGTGTTAATAGATTGACTCCGTCGAAGTATCGTGTTGATATAAAGAAAAGCGGCCATGGATAGTTGTGATTACTGTTGGCTGATAGCGAGATTATAGTATTTAATAAATAGTCTACCGCTCACCTCATTTATTCATGACTTCTAATAATACGAATATAGCCCTTGAACAATTCATCTACCGCCCTGATTTACTTACTAACTCATTCATAAAACTATCAATTATAAAGATAGATATAACCGTAGGAAGTTGTTATGTTAAGTCGTCATCTTGAAGTTTCTCTACGTTTAGCAATGACGCTTGCGCGCCAAAAATCGCATGAGTATCTCACTGTTGAACACCTGCTTTTGGCCTTATTAGAAAACACTCATGCTGCCAATACGTTGACTGCTTGTAATGCTAATGTCTCGGCGTTGCGTACTGAGCTTGAGATTTATATCAATAAACACACGCCAACTATCGATGCTGATACAGAACAATCACCGCAGCCGACTCAAAGCTTTGATCGTATCTTGCAACGTGCTATTTTTCACGTGCAGTCGATCGGCGGTGGTCGTTTGGTAGAAGGCTCTGATATTTTGGTCTCTATGTTTTCAGAACATGATACCTATGCTGTCTACTTGCTTAAAAAACAAGGTATCAGTCGCCTTGAGCTAACCCAGTATTTATCACACGGTCAAGACAAAGAAGAGCCATCTGAATCACGCGGTTCAGCAGGTACTGAGCGTCGTAGTGCTTCTGAAAAGACCAGTAAAGATCCCTTAGTTGAATTTGCGACCAATCTAAACCAGCGAGCTGCCGAAGGTAAAACGGATCCTTTGATTGGTCGTGCCTCTGAGATTGAACGTGCCGCCCAAGTACTGTGCCGTCGTCGTAAAAATAACCCATTGCTAGTAGGTGAGCCTGGTGTAGGTAAAACCTCTATCGCTGAAGGTTTAGCATGGTTAATCATTAACGATAAAGCACCAAAGCCCCTTAACGGTTGCGTGATTTATAGCCTTGATATTGGTTCACTGATTGCGGGAACCAAGTATCGCGGTGACTTTGAAAAACGCATGAAGTCATTGCTTGATGCGCTAAAGAAAAAACCAAATGCTATTCTTTTTATCGATGAAATTCATATGATTATTGGTGCTGGTTCATCTATGAGCAGCAATATGGATGTATCGAATCTTATCAAGCCAGCACTTGCTAACGGTGAGCTGCGTTGTATCGGTTCAACAACCTTTACTGAGTATCGCCAAGTATTTGAAAAAGACCATGCATTGTCGCGTCGTTTCCAAAAAATTGATGTCAAAGAACCCAGTGTGGATGACACCATCGATATCCTACGCGGTCTGAAACCTCGTTATGAAGAATTCCATAATGTTGAGTATACGGATGAAGCGTTGGTCACAGCGGTACAGTTATCAGCCAAGCATATTCATGAGCGTTTTTTACCTGATAAAGCCATTGACGTGATTGATGAAGCAGGTGCGTACAAGCGCTTAGGCGTGGTGCCTGATGTCGATGATATCGAAGCGGAAGAAAGTTTCATTGCTGATTTAGAGCAGGATTTTGATGCGCAGATTGATGCTGATATCGAAGGTATCGATGGTGATACAGACAATGAAATGCAGGATGAAGCAGCGACTGCGAAAGCAAGCGATAGTGCTAAACCAGCAGATGGTGTGAAATTATCAAAAGGTCAAAAGCCACCGATGAAAATCGATGTGGCTGATATCGAGGCTATTATTGCTAAACTGGCACGTATTCCACCTAAATCTGTATCGAGTGATGACAAGAGTATCCTTGAACATTTAGATCGAGATCTGAAGCACTTGGTATTTGGTCAAGATGAGGCGATTGCCACGTTAGCCGATGCTATCAAGCTATCACGTGCAGGATTAAAAGCACCTGATAAGCCAATTGGTTCGTTTATGTTTGCAGGTCCAACTGGTGTGGGTAAAACAGAAGTGTCGCGTCAGCTAGCCAACTTGCTAGGTGTAGAATTAGTACGCTTTGATATGTCAGAGTATATGGAAGCACATACGGCATCACGCTTGATCGGTGCGCCTCCAGGTTATGTTGGCTATGATCAAGGCGGTTTACTCACCGAAAAAATCAATCAGCATCCACATTGCGTGTTGTTGCTTGATGAGATTGAAAAGGCGCATCCAGATGTGTTCAACTTGTTACTACAAGTGATGGATCATGGTACGTTGACCGATAACAATGGTCGTGTTGCTATCTTTAAGCAAGTCATCGTTATTATGACAACGAACGTTGGTGCTGATAGTATCAGTCGCTCGTCAATGGGCTTTACTCAACAAGACCATAGCCGTGATAACACAGAGTCACTGAAACGTGTCTTTACGCCAGAGTTCCGTAATCGCCTAGACGCCATTATTCAGTTCAATCCTCTAGATACGTCAGTTGTTGTATCAGTTGTCGATAAGTTCTTAGTTGAGCTGCAAGTACAGCTTGATGATAAGCAAGTGACATTAGAGATTGATGATGATGTACGTGATTACTTGGCGGATAAAGGCTATGACCGTCTAATGGGTGCACGTCCGATGCAGCGTCTGATTCAAGATGAAATCAAAAAACCATTGGCAAGTATGATTTTGTTTGGTGATTTGGTCAATGGCGGTGTCGTACATCTGACTTTAGAGCCTAAAGTCGATGATTCCCAAGAGAATGATACGATGAAGCTTGATAAGGTATCAGACAAAGGCTCAGCTGATAGTCGTATTATTCTGACAGTCGTTGAAACTCATGAACCGCATCCTGATTCTGAGTCTCTAGCCAGCTAAGTTACTAGTGTTAATATGATAAAAACGGTTACCGTATTACTGCGGTAGCCGTTTTTTTATTGCTATAATTCATCAACAAAGCGTACACCGTTTTTTGTTAGTATGATTATTTACAGTAAGCTGGCTTTAACAAAACTATTGAACTTATAACAAGTACAAAAAGGACACACTATGGAACTGTTTGATGAATCGACAACCAAGACTCCAGAACAAAAACAAGCGATTTTAGACAATGTCCGTTTACCAGAGGATTGGAAAACAGCATTAGCAGATGAATTAACGTCTGAGAATATGGATAATCTACGCGCATTTTTAAAGGAAGCCTATCAGTCCGATGATAGTATCTATCCGCCTGCACCATTGATGTTCAATGCGCTTAACCTCACGCCTTTGTCACAAGTCAAAGTGGTAATCTTGGGCCAAGATCCTTATCATCGTCCAGGTCAGGCTATGGGGTTATCATTTTCTGTTCCTAAAGCCATTCCAAAGCCACCATCATTGAATAACTTGCTCAAAGAAATGGCAGATGACATTGGTATTCGGCCTTCAGCGCATGGCGATTTGACATACTGGGCACAGCAAGGCGTTCTCCTGCTTAATAGCTCACTAACTGTCCGAGAAGGCGAGCCAAACAGTCATCAAAATAAAGGCTGGGAGCAGTTTACTGATGCTGTCATCGATGCAGTCAATGAACAGACAAAGCATACCGTATTTATTTTGTGGGGTAGTAAAGCCCAGAAGAAAGGCAAGTATATCGATACGGATAAGCATTTGATTCTGACAGCGGTACATCCATCACCACTAGCGGCGAACCGTGGCGGCTTTTTTGGCACTAAACCTTTTTCTAAAACAAATGACTACTTGGTGCAGTATGGCCAAACTCCAATTGACTGGCAATTACCACAATAAATGCAAAATATACAGAATATAAGCTTAATGCCGTACCAATCTTTAAATATTCAGGTCAGCACCTTTTGGTTAGCTGAAGATGTTATATGGATGCAACAAGCAATCCAACTTGCTAAGCAAGGTGCTGAGCGTGGAGAGGTGCCGGTAGGTGCGGTATTGGTACATGATCAGCAGATTATCGGCCGAGGTTTTAATCAACCCATCAGTAGCCATGATGCTACTGCTCATGCAGAGATAGTTGCATTAAGAGATGCTTGTACGCGTTTAGAAAATTATCGACTGCCGCTACAGACTACTTTATATGTCACTCTGGAGCCGTGTACAATGTGTATTGGTGCATTAATTCATGCGCGTGTAAACAAGCTGGTGTACGCAGCGAGTGAACCGCGTGCTGGGATGGTTGGTAGTCAAATGGACTTATCATTACAACCTTTCTACAACCATAGTATTCAAGCCTATGGTGGATTATGCAGCGAGCATAGTAGTCAAATACTCAAGACGTTTTTTCGTGAGCGTAGGCAAGCGGCAAAAAAGAACAAAGCCACTATGTAAACTCAAAATACTAATAAACAAGATATCAGTCTTGGTGCTAGTGGTCACGATGATTTTTTGCTATAATATTGCCCTATTTGGTAGCACTCATCTTAATGGGCTATTAAAGACTTAACATACGAATAAATATTGTTTTATTAATGACATATGATAAGCGATATAAGTAACGCATATTATTGAGTAAGTATTATGACTAGTTCTACACCTGATAATGTTTTACTCAATACAGAGGATAGCCACACCTCATCAGTGCGCTACCCTGTTATTTGTATCGATGGTCCTAGTGGCGCTGGTAAAGGTACGGTCACATGGCGTCTGGCACAAGTGTTAGGCTATCAGTTGTTAGACTCTGGTGCGCTTTATAGAATTGTCGGACTAAAAGCCTTTGAAGCGGGTTTGATTAGCGCAGATGCCAGCCAGCCAATTGACGAAGATGCTGTATTAGCATTGACTGAAAGCTTGAAGATAGCGTTTGTACCGAACAATGACTCAGGACGTGTAGACATTATTGTTAATGGACAAGCAGTAGGTGAGCAAGTACGCAATGAAACGGTTGGAGGCTATGCATCACAGATAGCTGTCTTTCCACAGGTTCGCCAAGCATTGCTCAAGCTACAACAAGATATGGCCACTCGTTCAGGTTTGGTTGCTGATGGTCGCGATATGGGTACGGTTGTTTTCCCAGATGCTGATGTTAAAGTATTTTTGACGGCCAGTGCTGAAGCCCGTGCAGAGCGCCGTGTGACTCAGTTACTGAACGCTGGTCAAACAGCAGATTTTGAAGCGATTTTAGCGACGATAAAAGAGCGTGATGACCGTGATGAAAATCGTAGGACAGCGCCATCGAAGCCTGCGGCAGATGCTTTATTGCTTGATAGTTCAGCGCTTGATGCTGATGCAGTATATGAGCAAGTCAAAAAGCATTGCCAAGATAAAGGTGTGTTTTTCACTAGTTAGTCATTTAATAGCTAGTAAAAACAACATATTAAGTACTAAAAAGTTTCCTATTAATCATTGTTTTAGTATAAAATAATACGGTTAAGTTAAATTTTATTAAAGCAGTAAGAAAAACTTAGTTTATTCAAGATATTGCATTCGATATAAGACAGTTGTTGTTAGTCAGTTTTAATTACGATGAGCTCACTATCAACAAACGTTTTTTTATATGATTGCATGGGATATAAAACCAGTATTTCGTTCTATACAATCATAAATTTGATCCGTACTGTGCTGGACAGGATACGGCTATACAAAGGTAGACATAATGGAATCATTTGCTGAACTATTTGAAGCGAGCATTGAAGAGCAGGGCCTAGATATCGAGCGTGGCTCGGTTATTACAGGTGCTGTTGTGGCCATCGATAGTGATTGGATCACAGTAGATACTGGTCTTAAATCTGAAGGTATCGTCGCTCGTGAAGAGTTTTTAAGCGAAGAAGGCGAACTTGAAGTTGAAGTTGGCGATAGCGTTGATGTCGTAGTTGAAGCGGTTGATAACGGCATGGGTCAAACCTTGCTGTCACGCGAAAAAGCTAAGCGTGTTGAAACTTGGAACTTCCTTGAAAAAATCGCTGACAATGATGAGATCGTAAAAGGTATCATTTCAAGCAAAGTTAAAGGCGGTTTCACTGTAGATATCGGTTCAGTACGCGCGTTCTTACCAGGTTCATTGGTAGATGTACGTCCTATCCGTGATACAACGCATCTTGAAGGCAAAGAGCTAGAATTCAAAGTCATCAAACTTGACCAGAAGCGCAACAACGTTGTTGTTAGCCGTCGTGCAGTTATGGAAGCTGAAAACTCAGCTGAGCGCGAAGAGCTATTGAACAAACTTGAAGAAGGCATCGAGATCGAAGGTATCGTTAAGAACCTTACTGATTACGGCGCGTTCGTTGATCTAGGTGGTATCGATGGTCTATTGCACATCACTGACATGGCATGGCGCCGTATCAAGCATCCATCTGAAGTTGTTGAAGTTGGCCAAGACCTAAAAGTTAAAGTATTGAAGTTTGACCGTGAACGCAACCGCGTTAGCCTAGGTCTAAAACAACTTGGTACTGATCCTTGGGATAACGTTGGCGGCACTTACCCAGTAGGTAGTGTTGTAAAAGCTCGCGTAACCAACTTGACTGACTATGGTTGTTTCGCTGAGATTTCTGAAGGTATCGAAGGTCTAGTACACGTATCAGAAATGGATCATACCAACAAAAACATCCACCCATCTAAAGTGGTTCAAGTGGGCGATGAAGTTGAAGTAATGATTCTTGATATCGATGAAGAACGTCGTCGTATCAGCCTAGGTATCAAACAAACTCTAGCTAACCCATGGGATGAGTTTGATAAGAAACATGAGCGCGGTGATAAAATCACTGGTACTATCAAATCAATCACTGACTTCGGTATCTTTATCGGTCTAGACGGTGGTATTGATGGTCTTGTTCATCTATCTGATATCTCTTGGAACGAAACTGGCGAAGATGCTATCCGTAACTACAACAAAGGCGACACCGTTGAAGCAATGGTATTGTCTGTAGATGCAGAAGCTAACCGTATCAGCTTAGGCGTAAAGCAGTTAAGCTCTGATCCATTCAACGAATACCTAGTCAACAATGATCGTGGTGCTATCGTTAATGGTAAAGTAAAAGAAGTAGATGCTAAAGGCGCTACTATCGAACTTGCTGACGAAGTTGAAGCTTATCTACGTGCTTCTGAAATCCAACGTGACCGCGTTGAAGATGCAACTAAGCATCTGACTGTTGGTGATGACGTTGAAGCGAAAATCATCAGTGTTGATCGTAAAACACGCAATATAAACTTGTCTATCAAAGCGAAAGACGAAGCTGAAGAGCGTCAAGCGATTAAAGATCTTGGTAGCACCAACACTACTGCTGCTCCAGGTTCTGATGCACAGCCAAAAACGATTGGTGATTTGATCAAAGAGCAAATGCAGTAAGCTGCAAACTATTGACATAAAAGTAATATAAAAAAAGCGACTTCGGTCGCTTTTTTTTATGATTAGATTTTATTAATACAGTTAGTAAGAGATGTTTTTAGCCAAATGGGCAAACTCTTATTCCCATTTACGCTAATATCCGCTATCATTTGCACCATTGAGTAACGAGATGATAGTTATAAGCTTTTTATAGTCATAATATGATTCTGAATGTTAGTTTTCAAAGATTCAGTATATATAGTTTAATTATCCAAACGCATTTACGTACTATAGAACGTTGACTTATCATCAGCTTATCCATCAATCAACAAGGCAAGCGTAATAATGCAGCAAGCGATTAACAAATCCGAATTTATTAGTAATTTGAGTGCAAACTGTGACAACATGGCAGACACCGTGGTTGATGACGCAGTGCGTGAAATCTTAAACTTGATGACCCATACTTTAGCCAATGATGGCCGAGTCGAAGTTCGCGGATTCGGTAGTTTTTGTCTACATCACCGCCGTGCCCGTATGGGACGCAATCCTAAGACAGGTGAAAGCGTACCTGTGCCGGCTAAAGCGATCCCACATTTTAAGCCAGGTAAGGCCTTACGCGAAGCAGTAAACGATACGGTAGCAAACGGTTAATTAAACCAGCACTGGCTATCTAACCGTCAAAATTTATCATTCCAAACAGAGGTAACTGTCTCATGCGCTTTCTACTATTTGTATTGCTATTCTTGAGCTTTGCCTATTCACTTGGTTTGGTATTGGCAAATAATACTGAGGTCGGAGTCAACCTACTGTTTTCACAAGCACCTACGATGAATCTAGGGTTGCTACTTATTTTGTGTTTGATGCTAGGTATTGTTATTGGTATTTTACTGGCATTGCTTATCTTTCGTGTGCTGCAAAATAAGTGGGAAATCTCACGTCTGCAAAAAGCAAACGCAAATCTACAAGAGCAATTGACTCAAGCCAATACCGTTATCGATCGTCAAGCAAGCGCGCCAACAGTAGATGAAGCTGTTTATGGTGCTTCTGCTGCCAATGTACAAAGTAGTGACGCAACTAGCCTAACTGAAGGTTCTACTCTGTCTAAGCGTAGACGAGATTAAGTTGTTAGGTGATCTGCTAGGTGATAGCTTAACGATCGCAGTACTGACCTCAAATACAATACTTTGATAACTTCAAAATATATGGTAAAACCATGAATAATGTAATTAACTCTCCAGTTGTCGTCGCTCTAGACAATATGACGGTAGAGGCGTCTCTAGCGTTAGCTGACCAGTTAGATCCATCTCAATGCCGATTAAAAGTCGGTAAAGAGCTGTTTACGCGTTGTGGCCCTGATATCATCAAGGCACTGCATCAACGTGATTTTGAAGTGTTCTTAGACTTAAAATTTCATGACATTCCGAATACCACTGCTCAAGCAGTGTTAGCGGCCGCTGAGCTTGGTGTATGGATGGTGAATGTCCATGCTAGCGCAGGGTTAGAGGCCATGTCGTTGGCAAAACAGCGTTTGCTAGATAGAGATCTTGATACCTTGCTCATCGCAGTTACCGTATTGACCTCTATGGATAGTGAAGCGTTGATGCAAACAGGCATCACTGATAGCTTAGATACCCAAGTAAGCCGATTAGCACAATTGACCAAGCAAGCTGGTCTTGATGGGGTAGTTTGCTCGGCTCAAGAAGCAAAGGCACTCAAAGCATTATGTGGTCAAGACTTCAAACTGGTAACGCCTGGTATTCGCTTAGCTGAAGACAATGCAGATGATCAAAAACGTATCTGTACACCAAGTCAGGCGCTAATAGACGGTTCTGATTATTTAGTCATTGGTCGTTCGATCACTCAAGCTTCAGATCCTGCTGCTAAACTACAGACAATACTTCAAAGTATTTAAGTTTGAATAGACGTTAAGAAAAAGAGACAGCCTAAATGGCTGTCTTTTTACTTTTTGATGGCAAAGAAAAAGCTGCTACACTACTTAAATTTATTCTTACAGTATCTCCAAAATATAATAACTATATTAAAAACGCTCATGTAGCTAAATATTAGTAGTACTGCTATGAGCGTTTATCGCTAATTAGATTTTTAATAATAACGCCACTAAATGATGTTGAATAATATGAAATTACAGATATTGAGTGACTTACATATTGATAGTTATGCACGTCAATCGCACCCCGTTGGACATATTCCTAAAACTGATGCAGATCTAGTATTGGTAGCAGGAGATACTGCTAATAGCGACAAAGGTATGCCGTGGTTGCAAGAACAAGCGGCGCGCTTAGAAGTTCCCCTGATTACTATCGCTGGTAATCATGAATACTTTGATGAAGACGTATTGAGCTTTGACCATAAACTGGCAACTTGGGATAACTATGATACTGTGTCTAAAAAAGGCGTTCGCGTCTTACAATGTCAGCATATCGATATCGGTGATATACGCCTTTTAGGTTGTACGCTTTGGACAGACTATCAGTATCATGCTAACGAAGATACCATGGCTGCTGCTAGGCATTTTATGCGTGATTACAAGCAGATTTACGCAGGCAACGAACTGTTTTCACCTGAAGTATCTATGCAGATTCATGCTGAGCATCGTCAGTGGCTACAGCAAGCTTTGATCGAATCTTATAAACTTGGTAAAAAAACTGTGGTAATGAGTCATCATAGCGTCAGTGCGTTATCGGTGTCTGAAAAGTATGCCAATCTACCGAGTAATGCGGCTTTCGTCAGTGACTTGTCAGGATGGATGCACGAGGATTGGGCACCGATGCTATGGGTACATGGACATACTCATGAAGCATTTGATTATAAAATTGGTAATACGCGAGTGATTGTCAATCCACGAGCCTATCCAAACGAGGTTAGCAGTACGGCATTAGAGTTTGCATGGGACAAAGTCATTGATATTGGCTAGGACCGTGTGTAAATATTTGGCAAATCTCCATTTATTCTAGGTATAGACTCTTTTGAATAAAGCGTTTTTCTGAAAGAGTACATAGTATTTATAAGATATATTGCAACTAGATTTGTCTGTGGTTCATTCCTGATAAGAAATCTGCTAGGCTTGCTATCATGAGTAAATATCTAAATAACACCCTGTCCAAAATATCTGCTGACAAGCTTGCGAGTCACACCCCAAGCGCGCCTGCACCTTCGCACCTACCAGATAGTATGATTTCCTCCGTTAGCCTATTGCCTGAAAATAAGCGGCTGATACTATTTACTAGGCACTCTTTACGCGAGCGTTCTGATGGTAATGGCTTTGCTAGCTATCAGCTACCGTTGACTCCTAAAGGCCGTATACTGGCAAAGTCTTGGGGTCGTTGGTTATCAGGTCATCTACCATATTCGCTCGACGTCGATAGTATTTCTAGCCCGATTGGGCGTTGTATCGATACCGCGCAGCTGATGCAAGAGGGGGCAGGACTACGGCGTGACATTACGCATCAATCATTGTTGGTTGAGCCTGGCAGTCTCGTCACTGAGCCTGAAATAGCCAATCCTGTGTTCAAAGAAATTGGCGTCCTGAACTTTATTAATCGTTTTTTGCAAGGCAATCTCGAAGGGACTAAAAACACCTATCAAGGCGGTTTGGATATTCTGTCGCTTTTTTATCAGAATCAGCCGCAGCATGGCCATCTGATGCTCGCTGTGAGTCATGACACGTTGCTATCTGCGTTCTTGGCCGTCATGTTCGATGTGGTAGAGATTGATTGGAATGATTGGCCAAAGATGATGGAAGGCGTGTTCTTATGGTTCGATGATAAGCCATTTGATCAAGCGAGCGCGCATTTTATTTGGCGGGGTCAGGTATATACTCGGCCGATTAGTTCATTATTAGACGGTTACCGTGCAGCTGGCTATCATCCTAGCAAGTTGCTATTGCCGCCAGAAGTACAGTGGAATTGATGCTTTGTTCAAACATTGAATGAGTTGATAGAGCAACTATTCGTTGAATACGTTTTGAACAGGCATAAAAAAAACCTTGCCACGGTATTAGAACCAGTGACAAGGTTTTAGTCATTACGCTATAAAAACGAAATGCGGTCTAACCAATACAAATCTTAAGCTTGTAGGCCTTTGATTGTTTTGTTTAGGCGGCTCTTACGACGAGCAGCTTTATTCTTATGAATAATACCTTTGTCAGCCATACGATCAAGAACTGGTACCGCTTTTTTGTAAGCTTCGGTAGCCGCGTCATAATCTTTAGCTGCGATAGCCGCATCAACACGTTTTAAGTAAGTACGAACCATAGAGCGTTGTGACGCAGAGTTCTGACGACGTTTGGTGTTTTGACGGGCGCGTTTACGAGCTTGTGCAGTATTAGCCACGCGTATCTCCTTGATAAAGATAGATAAAAATATGAATGTTGATTGCAATAATGGGTTTAACAATCATCGGTGACGAGCAGCCGTCTCGTCAAATATGATGTCGATGTCTGATATTAAAGTATCTAATATAAATAGAGCATCGTAAGCGTCAGAGCTGTTTGGAATAATTAAACAGCGTTGACGTGTAAAGCCGATTATCTTAGCAAATTATTGAACTAAGGACAATATATTTGATGATTAATGCTCAAAGAAGTTACGTAATATCATTGAATCTGGGTCATTCTAGTAACTAAATCCTTAGTAAGCGCTGACAGACATAGAGGGTTGATAAAATCTCTTACAATATATCCTATATAATAGCATCAGTTATTGAGGAATTTAGGTATGATATTCTAACGATAGACCTTGATATAGGTATTTTCTCATCAATATAGTTCATCTAATGTTATATAAGTGGATAGGGTATGCAGCGAAAAGCAATTGTGATTGGCGCAACGGGGTTAGTAGGGCAGCATTTGGTAAAGCAACTGAGTGAGCTTTATGACACATTGATTGTGATTGCTCGTCGTCCGCCACGCTACATTAATGCCAGCATGCGTTTTTATCAAATCAATGATTTTGATAGTCTCTCTGAAGTGTTTGCAAGTGTCGGTGCCGATCGAACCACGGATGCTTTTAGTTGTTTGGGTACGACAAAAAAACAAGCTGGTAGTGATGAGGCTTTTCGCAAGGTAGATCGAGACTATAATGTAAATTTTGCCAAGTTATGTCGTGATAAAGGGGTAGAAAATTTCTTTTTACTCTCCTCGATGAATGCGGATATTGAAAGCCGCTTTCTGTATAATCGAGTTAAGGCTGAGACAGAGCAGGCTGTTATGGCATTAGATTTCGGACAATTGGTCGTCTTCCGTCCGTCGTTATTGCTTGGTAAGCATAAAGGTCGTCCGCTTGAGAGCATTGGTCAAAAAGCCTTTAAACTCATCTCGCCCCTCGTATCAGAATCACTGTCGTTACATCCTATCTCGGCTAAGCGCGTTGCTAGTGCTATGGCCATGAGTGCTCATGGTATATATCATCGTAGTAAGTACCGTACTGAACCTCAAATCAAGCGTACGGATATTATCGAAAATAAGCAGATGCTAGCGATGACCCGTGTTAAAAAATAAAAGGACAGTTTTTCTAGTGATAGATTCAGTCTTAAAACTGGAAAGTTACAGATATCGATTGTTAATTGCATTAGGACAAGATTGCATTAGAACAAGAGTACAAGAGTAAAAAACACAATAACTATTATCAAAGCATCAATAAGTATTGAAAAACCAGTCAGTTGAAACACTAAAACAAGGAGCAGGAGCAATGTCAGAATCGATACAAATGGATAGAGGGAATTTTGTCACTTGTGATCTATTGGATGCCAATCCTGAATCGCAAGTATGCTTGCCAAATATCGAAGGCAAGTCATTCCGTCAGTTTGGTGCGAAAGACAAATTCTGCGGTGAAATCGTGACGGTTAAGTGCTTTGAAGACAATAGCCGCGTTAAGTCACTGTTGAATAGCGATGGCAAAGATAAAGAAGGCAATGGCAAGGTGTTGGTCGTTGATGGTGGCGGCTCTATGCGCTGTGCATTACTAGGCGATATGATTGCACAATCAGCTATCGATAATGGTTGGGCTGGGGTTATTATATATGGCTGTGTCCGCGATGTTGATGACATGGCAGAGATGGATCTTGGTGTGATGGCGCTTGGTTGTATCCCGCGCAAATCAACCCGCCGTGATGAAGGTCAAACGGATATCGAAATCAGCTTTGGTGACTTAACGTTGAACTCGGGTATGTTTGTTTATGCTGATAACAATGGCATCATCGCTAGCGATAAACCACTTATCAGCTGAAGTTTTAGGCTTGGCTTGATTAGTAAAAACGAAAACCTCAGCTGATAAGTTGGGGTTTTTTGTTATGTAACGACAGTTAAAGCGCAATAATCGTTGTTAACCCTTAATCATTAATGAGTAAACTCTTAAGTGACAAACCGTTACGGCATAAGTTTTGGTAATTGCTCAAATATTCGTATAATAGCTTTCTGACTCCTTAACTTTGATTCTACTCTTTATGCCTATTACTGCTCTGACTGACGCGTTTGACCCTATTAACCAGCAGTTGTTTCCTATCCAAAATGCCGAGCGGCGTTGGCTAGCGCCTGTCCATGGGGCGGTCAGCAGTTTATGGTTGGCAAGCTTGGTGCAAACACCTATGTGGAATGTTGCCGAGCGCCTAAAAGTTGTGGTAGCACGTGACCAGAACCAACTCAATCAAATAGAGACTGAGCTGGCATTTTGCGGAGTCGATGCTTATGTGTTCCCTGACTGGGAGACACTGACTTATGATGAGCTATCTCCACATCAAGACATCGTCAGTGAACGTATCAATCTATTGACGGATATGCCGAAAACGGGCGTGCTACTTATTTCGATACAAGCCCTCATGCATCGCGTCGCACCGCCAAGCTGGTTGATTGGACAGCATTTTGATTTGAGTGTCGGCGATCGATTTGATATCAATACCCAGCGAGGGCTACTGGCAAAGGCTGGTTATCGAGCGGTTGAAAATGTCTTTGAACCAGGTGAGTTTGCAGTACGTGGTAGTATTATTGATATTTTTGCCATGGGTCAGCCTTTTCCGCTACGTTTAGACTTGTTCGATGATGAAATCGAAACCATTCGCTTTTTTCATCCTCAGACGCAGCGTACATTGACCCCTGACGACCTCAAGGCGATGTTAACGGGCAACGACACCAGTATGGCAAAAGAGTCATTGTCACTACTGCATAAGATGCCAGATATCTCTAAACCTATCGACCAATTTCAAATCTTGCCCGCAAAAGAGTTCCCGCTCGATGAAGGGCGTGAGACGTTCCGCACGAACTTTGCTGCGATGTTCCCTAATACCAGTAGCCGTAAGTCTGAGCTGCACAAAGACGTAATGGCAGGAATTGCCAGTAGCGGATTAGAGTATTATCAGCCGCTATTTTTTGACTTAAAAGACTGGGAGGCGGAGAGTAGTTTATTTTCCTATTTACCAAGCGATGCGTTGTTTATAACCGATGAATTAATCAATGAAAAACAAGCTGATTACTGGTCACAAATCCAGCGTCGCTACGAAGAGCGTCGACATGATATTGATAAGCCTATCGTAGAGCCAGCAATGCTGTATCTATTATCTAACGCGCTTAACGAGCAGCTAAACCAGTATCCACGAGTAATATTAAGTGCTCGTGATGAACTGGCTACGATGAATGATGTGGGAGCACCAGAAAGTACAGATGCTTCTCAGCCGCAACTACCATTGGTGAGTGTCACTAAACAACAAGGACTGGTGACATTAAGTGCTCAAGAACCGCCACAGTTAGCAGTCAATCATCAAAAGTCTGAACCATTATCCGAATTGCTCGACTTCTTGGATACGCAATCAAAGACTTCAACACCCGTACTAATCGTTGCAGAGACTGCAGGCCGTCGCGAGATTCTCATTGAACTCTTCAAAGGCAAGATTGATATCAAGGCGTACGATAGCTTTGAAGCCTTTCTAGCCGCAGATAAAACCAGCGCTATTAATAACAGTCATCTACCACATGTCGGTCTGACCGTAGCGCCAATTGAGCGCGGTGTCTATGTGCCTGAGCGCTTGGTGTTGATTAGTGAGACGCAGCTGTTTGGTCGTCAAGTTTTACAGACACGCCGTCGTCGCCAAAGCGGGGTATCAGAAGAGTTCTTAGTCAAGAGCGTCACTGAAATAACAGATGGTAGTCCAGTGGTACATATCGAGCATGGTATCGGTCGTTATAATGGCTTGATTACCTTAAATGTGGGCGATGGTGAGCAAGAGTTTATCCATTTAAAATATTCTGATGACGCTAGTATCTATGTGCCAGTTGCCAATTTGCAAATGATTAGTCGCTATAGTGGCGGTGATCCAGCGTTAGCACCGCTACATAAGATTGGTAGCGGCAAATGGGATCGAGCCAAGCAAAAAGCATTAGAGCAAATTCATGACGTCGCTGCTGAATTGCTCAATATGCAGGCAAGACGTGAGGCCAAAGTTGGCATTCATTTTAAGATAGACCCATCACAGTATGAGCTATTTGCCAGTCAGTTTGCCTTTGAAGAAACCGCCGACCAAGCCAATGCCATTCATGCCGTAATGGAAGATATGAGACAAAACCAACCGATGGATCGTCTTATTTGTGGCGACGTTGGTTTTGGTAAAACAGAAGTCGCAATGCGAGCCGCCTTTATTGCGGTTAGTGCTGGCTATCAGGTTGCCGTACTGGTGCCTACTACATTGCTTGCCGGTCAGCATGAAGACAACTTCCGCGATCGTTTTGCCGACTGGCCAGTCCGTATCGAGAGCTTATCGCGCTTTGGCGGCAAAAAACATCAAGAAATGGTATTGGCTGATTTGGCTGCTGGCAAAGTGGACATTGTCATTGGTACTCATAAACTGCTACAACCAGATGTGAAATTTGCCAACCTTGGCCTGATGATTGTTGATGAAGAGCATCGCTTTGGAGTGCGTCATAAGGAGCGTATCAAGGCCATTCAGACAGATGTTGATAGTATGTCTATGACGGCAACTCCGATCCCTAGAACGCTAAATATGGCGCTCTCAGGCATGCGCGATATGTCGATTATCGCCACACCGCCTGCCCGTCGTCTTGCGATAAAAACTTTTGTAATGCAAAAGACAGAAGCCTTGATGAAAGAAGCCATATTGCGTGAGCTATTACGTGGTGGGCAGGTCTATCTGCTACATAATGATGTTGCCAGTATTGAGCGTATGGCAGAAACCATTCGTGACCTAGTGCCAGAAGCGCGAGTAGGGGTAGCACATGGGCAAATGCAAGAGCGTCAGCTTGAGCAGATCATGCAGCAGTTTTATCATAAAAAATTCAACGTGTTGGTTTGCTCTACCATTATTGAAACGGGTATTGATGTGCCTAATGCCAATACGATCATCATTGAGCGCGCTGATAAGTTTGGTCTTGCGCAATTACATCAGCTGCGCGGCCGAGTAGGGCGTAGTCATCATCAAGCGTATTGTTACTTACTAGTGCCTTCCCTTAAAGGCCTCAAAGGCGATGCCAAGCGCCGTTTGCATGCGATCGAGCGTGCTAATACTTTAGGTGCAGGCTTTATGCTGGCAAGTGAAGATTTAGAGATTCGCGGTGCAGGGGAAATATTAGGTAAGCAGCAAAGTGGTAATATGCAGGCGATTGGTTTTAGCTTATACATGGATATGCTTGAGCGTGCGACTAAAGCCATTAAAGCTGGCAAAGAGCCTGATTTAAATACACCATTGTCGTTGACCAGTGAAATTAATCTACACAGCTCTGCCCTCATTCCAGAGGAATACCTACATGACGTGCATCAGCGCTTATTGTTCTACAAGCGTATTAGCAATACCGATGATAAAGAGGCATTGACGGATATTCGTACGGAGATGATAGACCGCTTTGGGGCATTGCCAGATCAAACCAAGCAGCTATTCGCCATTCATGGATTACGTTTACAAGCAGAGCCGCTTAAAATCAATAAAATTGATGCCAACAGTAGTAGTATGACACTGGAGTTTGCGCCAGACACTCCAGTTGATGCGTTAGCGATTATCAAGTTAATCCAATCAAATGGTCAGCATTATCGTATGAATGGCGCATCTGGTATCCGTTACCAAAATAGCGATAAGTTAGCCACACCGCAACAGCGTGTGACGGTCATACAAGAGCTGCTGCGCTATTTTAGCGAGCACATGGTGACAGAGCCTGCTTAGTACATAGCTGGATATCAAGTAGGCTAGGTAGTCATACTAAGGCAATAAATTATGATGCTATTTTATCAACCCGATAACTGATAAAATAGCCAAACTAACTTTTTAACCCTCTGTATTTTATTTGCATTAAACAACAAGAGAACCGTCATTATGTTCCAACTTCATCATAAACTTGCTGCTGATAGTTTTTTAGTGGGGGATTTTCCATTATCCACTTGTCGTTTAATCAATGACTGCCAATTTCCTTGGCTTATATTAGTGCCACGTGTATCCGGTATCAAAGAGTTATATGAACTGTCTGAGGCAGACCAAACGCAGTTCTTACGAGAGTCCAGCTGGTTATCGAGCCAGTTAGCCAAAACCTTTCAAGCCGATAAAATGAATGTGGCCGCTCTTGGTAATCAAGTGCCACAGCTTCACTTTCATCATATTGTCCGTTATCAAAATGATATGCAATGGCCAAACCCAGTATGGGGTGTGCCAGCTGTGCCATATACTAAAGAAGTATTGGCGCAAATGCAGCAAACATTAATGATGGCATTACGTGGTCATCACCAAATGCCGTTTGACTGGCAAATGTAATTATCATTCTATCCTGCCTTCAATAAGAATAGATTGAACCTAAATTCTATATGCAAAAAGGGAGGCCAGATACTTAAATGTATCTGGCCTCTCTTTTTATTTAAATTTGGATAAAAACTGTAAAATAGCGAACAAACTAGACAAAAGGTCGTCTTTTAGTCATCAGTAACCTTGTTTTACCTTATTTCGAAAGTATAATATATTATTAGATATATCTTATGATAAATCGTCATAAGGGCAAATGATGCACGTGTGCTAGTGTGATATATCCTTGTCTCTCATATCGCTCGAAACATTTAAGTGAAACTCATATGACCTTCTCAGAGACACTAAAATCAAGGTCGCCGCTGAAAGATGCTGGAGTTTGTCGTTTCGATTATCCAGAAGTGTTCGTGTTAATACTGACGGTTGTTTTGCGTGCTATATACTACGACTTCCGCTCTATCTCAATGGCACTATTGGTTATTATCACATTGCCAAGCCTCATGATCCTGATATACAACTACCGACGCCAGACCAGCTTTTGGACGTCTAACATCGTTATTATTCTATTATCGGTTGTCATCGGCTCACTACAATGCTGTACGGTCATATCAATCAGTTTGGCTGCTTTGATTGGTGTACGTATCATTCTTAGCAGACCTGAGAATCACCTCAGACTGTTATCCGTATCCGCCGTGACGATCATTGTATTTTACTATGTCAGCACAGTCTTAAATGCGAATAGTATGGACTTTGATGATGGTCTATTACCATTGATAGTAATGGTGGCAAGTTTAGGCGTTATTTTGTACCAGTTCTGGCGTATCTATCAGCAACATATTACTTTTAAAGCACGTGCCCATCAGGCTAGTGGACGCCTGAACACGATGGTATCAGTGATCAATAAGCTTACCCGTTTTGTACCCCCACAAATTTGGGAGCCTATTGTCAAATCGGATAGCCCTGTTAGGGTTTCTAATAAACGCGCAAAAATAACTATCATGTTTTCAGATATTGTCGGCTTTACCGAGCTGTCTGATAGTCTAAGTTCTGATAATTTGGCAGATATTCTCAATACCTATATGCATTGCATGACGTCGATCGCTAATAAGCATGGTGCAGTGCTTGATAAGTTCATTGGTGATGGTATGGTATGTTTCTTTGGTGAACCGAATAGCCGTGGCTCGCGTCAAGATGCACTAGATTGTGTGGCGATGGCAATTGATATGCGCCGAGAAATGCGCACTTTACGTCAAAAATGGCGGTTGATGGGGTTTGAAGGTTTATATATACGTGTTGGTATCACCACTGGCTACTGTCACGTTGGCAATTTTGGTAGTAATAGTCGATTAAGCTATACCATCATTGGCAAAGAAGCCAACCTAGCTTCTAGGCTTGAGTCCTGTGCGGGCAAAGATCAGATATTGGTCAGTGAAAGCACTTACGATTATATATGCCATAACTATGAATGTGAGCACGTTGCCGCATTTTGCTTGAAGGGTATTGATGAAAAGGTCGATGCATGGCAAGTACTTGACCCTAGTGCCAGTACAGGTCATCTTTCTAAATGGGTCGACCACACATTGCCCGGTTTCAATTTGCATTTGAATTTTAAAGATATGAAAGACAATGATTATCAAGATATTAGAGCTCGTTTAAATTTTGCACTGGAACGCATCGAGCAAGAGGAAGAAAAAGTAGTAAAGGACATAGCAGCAGAAAGTAAGCGTGAGGATGCTAATCGCAAGTAAGCGTTTCAAGTCTATCGTCTTAAAATCATATATAGAAAAAGGCCAGCTATATGATAGCTGGCCTTTTTTAATCTTAACTAGAAAGTATCATCAGTGTTTAATGATTTTCTTTAGCGTGATTGAGGGTATATTTAGGGACCTCGATGGTCAAGTCTTCATCATCAAGCATGACCTGACAAGATAAACGTGAGTCAGGCTCTAAGCCCCAAGCACGATCAAGTAGATCCGCTTCGATATCATCCATCTCATCCAAACTGTTGAAACCCTTGCGTACTACAACATGGCATGTGGTACAAGCTTTTGACATCTCACAAGCATGCTCAATTTTAATGCCTTTTTCTAATAGTGCTTTGCATAAGTTTTCACCAGCTTGTAGCTCAACTTCTGCGCCTTCAGGGCAAATTTCGTGATGGGGTAGTACGGTAACTTTTGGCATAAATTATCTGTCCGATGCTAATCAATTTAAAAAATATTAGAAATTAGCTTAACGTGTTAGCTAAGCTATATATGTCGATGTATTTATTACCAGTCTTTGGCACTAGTACCGGCCATACTGGTCTTGACGCTTTGATTCATAATACGTGCAGCAAAGGCATCACTATGTGGCTTGAGCTGTGCTTGTTGTGCTTCAATAAGCGCTAAGTCATCAGTGCTAAGAGAGTTACGTAGCGCTTGTATATGCTCTGCTAGTGATTGTTGTTCTTCAGTAGAAAGCAACGCCGCAAATTCGTTAAGTGCCGACTCTAGGGCAAGTACTTCACGTTCCGCTTCTACTTTGGTCTCAATTAAAGAACGCGCGTTTTTGTCTTCTTCTGCGTGTTTAAACCCTGCAACAAGCAACTGTTCTTTTTGTTCATCTGATAGACCATAAGAAGGCACAATCTCGATTTTGCTTTCTGTTTTGGTCGTAGTTTCTTGCGCACTGACAGTAAGCTGACCATTAGCATCAATACTAAAGGTGACTTCGATACGAGCAAATCCAGCTTTCATTGGCGGGATGCCATACAGCTCAAAACGTCCAAGTGAGCGACAGTTTTCTACCGTTTCACGCTCACCTTGCACCACGTGTATCACCATGCCTGTTTGACCGTCTTGATACGTGGTAAACACTTGACGTTTCTTCACAGGGATAGGCGTGTTGCGTGGGATGAGTACTTCAACCAAACCGCCCATGGTCTCAAGACCTAATGATAATGGCGTCACATCCAATAACAACAAATTGTTATCACTATCACCATTCACCAATTGATGAGCAGTTTGGGCAGCGCCCAAGGCAACAACCTCATCTGGATTCAGACGACAAAGTGGCTGCTTAGCAAAAAACTCAGTCACGACTTGCTGTACGGCAGGCATACGAGTCGAGCCGCCCACTAAAATAACTTCATCTAGATCTGTAGTAGACAGCTTGGCATCGCGTAGGACTTGTTCGCACACGCTTAGGGTACGGCGGCTAACAGGCTCTACGATAGTTAGCACGTCTGTACGGCTTAATACGCCTTGATAAGACTGACCATTGACAACCACATTGATGTCCACTTGCTCAGCATCAGTCAATGCTTGTTTATAAGCCTTGGCTTGCTGAGCTAGTATTGATTTGTCATGTAGGCTTACGTCTTTTGGGTCGATATTTAATTGTTTAATAATCCAATTGGTAATAAGGCGATCAATATCATCGCCGCCTAGTGCGCTATTACCGCCAGTTGCCAACACTTCAAAGACGCCGTCGGTAAGCTTTAAGATAGAGACGTCAAAAGTACCACCGCCCAAATCATAGATTAAGTAATAGCTTTCTTTTTTACTGTCTTCTGATGATTGGTCAAGCCCGTAAGCGACCGCCGCCGCCGTTGGTTCATTCAACAAGCGAAGTACGTTGATACCCGCTGCTTGAGCGGCATCTTTGGTTGCTTGACGCTGTGCTTCATCAAAATAAGCGGGAACCGTAATCACGGCACCTTCAATGCTATCTGCAGGTAAGGCACTCGCCGCACGCTGCTCAAGAGCGGCTAAGATACGTGCTGATACTGCAACAGGAGAAACCTCACCTTGAGCCGTTACAAATGCAGGCATATCATCTTTATTACCAGACAACTCATAAGGATGAGAGAATTTGATATCAGCTTGACTACGACCCATAAAACGCTTAGCCGAGACGATCGTATTTTTTGGATCATCCGCTAAATGCGCTAGGGCGTCATAGCCAACCAATGGCGTGCCAGTTGCTGGATAATAGACAACAGACGGTAATAATGTATCTGTCGCTGAACCTGCCTCTAAGACTTGTGCCTTACCTGAACGCACCACAGCAACCAACGAGCGTGTAGTACCAAGGTCGATGCCCAAGCCAAATTTATGTTGGTGAGGTTGAGCGCTTTGATTGGGTTCAGCAATTTGCATTAAAGACATAAGGATAACTCAGAGATAAAATGAATAAGTGAAATGGAGCAAATATAGCATATGTAGTACGAGAGCTTAACGTCAGTAATCTCACTCCATGGAATACAGGTTCTGACAGTTTGATGCGCTTAGACTCAAAGATTATACGGTATCACGGTCACTATTTTAACCAAATATATAGAATTTAGCTTGTTAGTGAAAGCCATAACCACAGATGTTTAGACGTATAAGTCATCGTCATCTGAATGCGATGAATTTGCGACATCATCAAGCCCAGTCGTCACATCAGCATTTAGCTTAACCAAAAACTTTAGTTTCTGTGTCGCATCAATCGCTGTTTGCCAATCTTGATTTTGATAAGCATTATTAAAGCGTTCAGATTGATTTGCTAGACGCTCTGTAATTTGAGGATGTAATTGCTGCAAGGCTACAAGATCTTTGTCTTCGATAGCATCATCTAGATCCATACGCATCTGCATTGCATCTTCTAAAAAGTCCAAATCTGCGATTGAGTGCTCTATATTTTGTGCTTGATCCGCCATGTCTAATAAATAACCAGCACGGCTATCAGGAGCGCTTAGTGTTTGATACGCTTGATTGATTAAAGCGGACGCTTTTTCAGACTGCAGCTGTGCTTGAACCATATCGGTCTGATTTTTTGCAACATTATCAGGATGAAAGCGTTTCTGCAGCAATCGCAAACGTTGTTCTAGACTGTTTTGATTGATTTCAAATTGTACAGGCTGCTCAAATAGGGCAAAGAAGTTATCAAACTGTGGTTCTGAAGTAATATCTGTCATAATCTGATGCCTTGCTTTTTTATTTATTTTTGAAGTCATGACCTAGCTAAGAATACTGAATCGCTTGGCTACCTAAGTAAATTAGCCATTTTTCATAGCGATAGCAGAGATACTGCACTGCTCTTATGAAAGCTTGCTGAAGCATAAATCTATCAGTTTTTAGCCATTGAACAATTAAACTGTGAAAGACTCACCGCAACCACATTCACCTTTTTGGTTAGGATTGGTAAATTTAAAGCCTTCGTTTAAACCTTCTTTTTCGTAATCCATCAACAAGCCGTCTAAATATACGAGGCTTTTAGGATCAATAAAGATGCTAACGCCGCGACTTTCATAACGCGTGTCATTTTCATCAGGGGTATCTACAAACTCTAAAACGTAAGCCAAGCCCGAGCAACCCGCCGTACGGATACCAACTCGAATGCCTTCGCCTTTGCCGCGATTGTCCAAAAAGTCTCGAACATGCTGAGCGGCGCGTTCTGTCATTTCAATCATGCCAACTCCCATTGACTATTAATCATAAATATCAATAAAAAATCTAGATAAACTGACAACCAAAATTACAAGATTGCCAAAAGTGTAGGCTTGCGACTATTAGAAAACAAAAGGTGACAATTACATAAGTGTCATTGTCACCTCTTTAGCGTCAGTAGCGATTACACATTGCTACTTTAGCGTTGCTAGTACAACGTAGCGCATACGCTAGCAGGCTTAGCCTAACTTAATTTAGATTGCAGCTTCTTCTGCTGGAGCTGCTACGCCATGCTTGCCTTTATAGTCGCTAATAGCGGCTTTAATAGCGTCTTCTGCAAGTACAGAGCAATGCACTTTTACTGGTGGTAATGCTAGCTCTTGAGCGATATCATTGTTTTTGATTTCGCCAGCTTGATCCAAGCTTTTGCCTTTTAGCCACTCAGTAACAAGCGAGCTTGAAGCAATCGCTGAACCGCAGCCATAAGTCTTGAAACGTGCATCTTCGATAATACCATTATCGTCGACTTGGATTTGTAGACGCATTACATCGCCACATGCTGGGGCACCGACCATACCGGTACCAACGTTTTTGGCATTTTTATCAAGATTACCAACGTTGCGTGGGTTTTCGTAATGATCAATAACTTGGTCACTATAGGCCATGGGGTTTTCTCCTAGTTAGATGATGAGTAGTCGTTTATCAACTTTAAATGTCTAACTACTCATCGATAATTGGGGTCAAACGCTTAATTTAATTGTCTGATCAATCGTTTAATAAATATATATATTGCTAGCTATACTAAAAAGCTATGTTAGAAATTAATGCTCAGCCCATTCGACTGAGTTTAGATCAACACCTTCTTGGTACATATCCCAAAGTGGTGATAGGGCACGTAGTTTATCAACGGCTTCATGCATCTGTTTGATAACAGTATCGATATCTTCTTCAGTGGTATAACGGCCGAAGCTGAAACGGATTGAGCTATGTGCCAATTCATCTGGGCGACCGATTGCACGTAGTACATACGATGGCTCAAGCGTTGCTGACGTACAGGCTGAACCTGATGATACCGCTAAGTCTTTAAGTGACATCATCAATGACTCGCCTTCAACGAAGTTAAAGCTGATGTTTACGATGTTTGGTACGCTATTCTCAAGATCACCGTTTAAGTAAATCTCTTCGATATCTTGTAGGCCATCCCAAAGCTTTTGACGTAGTTTGGCTGCATGTGCATGGTCGGCTTCATAGCTTTCATTAGCTAAAGCAAATGCGGCGCCTAGGCCAACGATCTGATGCGTTGGTAGAGTACCTGAACGCATACCGCGCTCATGACCACCGCCGTGTTGCTCAGCTTTCAAGCGGATACGTGGCTTACGACGAACAAACAATGCGCCGATACCTTTAGGGCCGTATGCTTTATGACCTGAGAAGCTCATCAAATCAATTTTCATTTCTTCAAGATTGATTTTTACTTTGCCAACAGACTGAGCGCCATCAACATGGAAAACTACGCCAGCTTCGCGAGTGATTTCACCAATCGCTGCAACATCAGTAATAGTACCAAGCTCATTGTTCACCATCATAAGTGATACTAGAATCGTATCATCACGTAGTGCTTCTTTTACTTGCTCTGGCAGGATAAGACCTGTGCTTGGCTGTGGCTCAAGATACGTAATCTCAAAACCTTCTTGCTCAAGCTCACGGCAAGTATCTAATACAGCTTTGTGCTCAATTTTACTGGTAATGATATGTTTGCCACGAGACTGATAAAAATGTGCTGCACCTTTAATGGCTAGGTTGTCAGACTCAGTCGCACCAGAAGTAAAGACGATTTCGCGTGGATCAGCGTTGATAACTTCAGCAACTTGACCGCGAGCAGTTTCTACTGCTTCTTCCGCTTGCCAGCCGTAACCATGTGAGCGTGAAGCTGGGTTACCAAAGACACCATCTACAGTCAAATACTCGCTCATTTTAGCAGCTACTGATTTAGCAACTGGGGTAGTGGCGGCATAATCTAAGTATATAAGGTTGTTATGTTGGCTCATGCTGGGTTTGCCTCGCTGTTCGATAGAGTAATAGTATTAATGTCTTTTATGGAAATATCTTTTGTAGAGATGTGCTGACGCTCTGAGACTGACTGCACGTTTTCCATATCTAATAATTGCGCTAATGTTATATTTTTCAAGTACTGTTCGATATGATTCGACAGTGCACACCACAGATCGTGAGTTAGGCACATTGTACCACCTTGACAGTCACCGCGTCCTTCACACTGCATCGCGTTTACTGACTCATCAACCGCAGATATGATGCTCATCACATCTATCTCATTCAATGGTTTAGCTAGGTGGTAACCACCTGCAGCACCGCGAATACTCGTGACAAGGCCGCGTTTACGGAGTTTAGAAAATAACTGTTCAAGATACGAGATTGAAATCGATTGCCGTTTGGCGATATCGGATAACGATACAGCACTGTCTTGTTGGCTGGTCTGTAATGCCAAATCTAATAATGCGGTAACAGCGTATCTGCCCCGAGTAGTCAAACGCATGTGTTATCTCCAAACTTGATATCATTTATGTTTAACAACGATCTTAGCCAAAAGTTCTAATCAGCGCTCATAAGATGAAAAGAGCAACCAATAATCCGTCAGCTAAGTTTTGTCTTATCGTTATTGAACAACAGATGATTAACCCGATGTGTGCAACGATTAAGGTAATTATACTTAATCCCGAGTAATTTAGTCAAGATTAAAGTGTGGTTCAATGGTTAATCAAGCTTATTGCTGTAATTGATAAAAACAATGATGTTTAGAAGAGATATATGAGTGAGACATAAGTAGCTTAATTCGTCTGCTACAAATATATTTAATGAAGTAAAAAATAAGCGTTCAATATCTATAAAAGACATTGAACGCTTATTTATAGGTAATTCAGCGAACCAAAACTAATTCATCAATAGTGCGATGACTGAGCCGATCATAATGACGAGGGCGACAACAGTGACAGTCATCAACGTCTTTTGCTTGCTTTGAAGCTCTCTTAAGGTTGTTTCAAGTTCACGGTTTTTAATGGTCAAGGTATTAATCTGGGTTTGCTGTTCTTTAATACGAAGTTTGTAGTTGTTCTTTTTTTCTTCCAAATCTGCTTCTGTAGGTTTAGTTTTAGTCTTGCCACCTTTTATCTTTTTGATCAGACCCTGAATCAAGCTGCCAAGCCCAAGTTGCATAATAAACTGTTTGACCAGTTGTACTTGAATCGACTCACCGCGCATCTGTAGCTTTTCAGTGGTTTCGCTATCATGAGTGGTGATGGCGTTGATAACTTGAATGCTATAGGCGTTGATAACCACGTCAGGCTCACTACGACCAATCGGCAGCTGAGCGTCTAGTAACACGCCCTTGGTACTAAAGGTGGCAAATACTTCTACATGCGGTAAATACAGGCGAAGCGCCACCACGGTGCCTTGCTTGGCGAGCGGATAAGCGATCTTACGCAATTCAGGATCCAAACGTAACAGTAATGTCAGCGCCGACTCGATAAATACTAAAATGATATTAAGAAAAGAGTGAGACAACGTAGAACGCTTCATGTAAGTAATCCGTTTTTTATTTAGCAAGTTTTAGATATTGAGCAAACAGAAGTCTGTATTTGCCCAAGGCTTGCAGTGATATTTTGCTTATAGTAACGTCTTTATAATAAAAAGTAACGCTAGTTTCTGTAGTGGCTAAACTATTACATTACAATTTAGCAGTCAATAAAGACACTCTTATTTATGACCAGTAATATACAAACTTAATGTATAGCAACGCACAGACGGCAATTGACAAATCTGTCAAAGCGTAGAAAATAGGAAAGCCAATCGTCTCAGTTATGCAGAGCCACTTATATATAAATTCCTAACGCTTTGCGTAACATTAGGTGTCAAATACGTAGTGTAGAGCACAAAAATATGTAAAATCGCTTGCGCTCCTTATGCTGCCTTGATATAAAGACGATAACAAAGAAGAACCTGTTAATGCGCCAGTTAGGTAGTTTTTATTGCGTAAGCACCATGAGAGCGTTACAATACTTGGCGTGAGCATTTATTACCCCCTTAAACTTGAAGGAAATTTTATGAATAAGTCAGAATTAATTGATAGCATCGCAGACAAAAGTGGTCTAAATAAAACCCAAGCTGGTGATGCACTAAACGCTGTTATGGAAAGTGTTGGCGAAGCGCTAGAAGCTGGCGATAGCATCTCATTAGTTGGCTTTGGTACTTTCAGTGTAAAAGATCGCAAAGCACGCACTGGTCGTAACCCTAAGACTGGCGAAGAGTTAAGCATTCCAGCAAGCAAAGTACCAAGCTTTAAAGCTGGTAAAAACTTAAAAGAGCGCTTGAACTAAGCCGCCTTTTTAAGCGTAAAATGATAGTCGGTGGTCTATAGCTGAAGTAATGAGCTAACCATCGAAGAGAGCACCTAATATTTAGGTGCTTTTTTTATCGCTATAGTTTGTATCATGCGTCGTGAATATTTTGAGTCTGCATGAAAAATCACGTATCATAGGGCGCGCGATAGGTGTGTCATTTAAGTCAGATTTCTTTAGTAAATTTTGTTTTTTACTATAAAATGCATACGCTCTTACTCTTACCATTGCTAGCTTAGATAGCACTGATGTTGGCAGGTTGCACTTAACAGCTCCTAACAGTATTACAATGGTTTTTCATCAATATAGGTTAATAAAGCAGAGATAACTATGGATAAATTGCGCGATTTCTTAAAAAGCTGGCCAGGTCGCATTTTATTGATTTTATGCCTATCGCCGCTCGCTCTCTTGGGTGTCGAAAGCTATTTTGGCGGCAACGTCGATCCCAACCAGATTGCGCAGGTAGGTGAGGCAAGCGTAGGACTGTCCGAGTATCAAACTGCTGTCAATAGCCGTCGTTCTGAAGTGCTAGAGCAAGTCGAAGATGCTAGCTTGTTGAATGAAGATGTGCTTCATGAGCAAGTATTAAAAGGTCTAATCGACCGTACGTTGTTAGAGCAGCAAGCAGGCAAGCTTGGTATGACAGTTTCTGACGACACGATCAATCGTCTGTTACGTCAAGAAGAAATATTCCAAGATGCAGAAGGTAACTTTTCAAACGATCAGTTCTCAAACTTCTTGCGTCAACGCGGCATGACTAAAAACCAGCTATTTGCAGAATTTCGCAATCAGTTAAGCTTGGATCAACTAAATGCCAGTATCGTTGGTACGGCCGTTTATCCTATGCAAGCGGTCAGTCAATTGATTGACTTGCAACTTGAGTCGCGCAACGTTTGGGTACATCGCTTTAATTGGCAAGACTATGCTGACAAAGTTAAGCTTAGTAAAGCAGACATTCAATCATATTATGATGCTAACAAAGACACATTGAAAAGTGCAGCGATGGTTGACTTGGCTTATATTCAGCTTAGCCCGCAAACTATTAAGGTTGATGAGGTAACGGCAGAAGAGTTGCAGCAGCAGTATGAAGCATATAAGCAGAGCATTTCGGCTACTGATGAGCGTAAAGTCAGTCAAATATTGTTTACTGGTAAAGATGCCAAGACAAGAGCCGATAAAGTCAAAGCACGTCTGAATAAAGGTGAAGCGTTTGCTGCGCTTGCCAAAGCAGAGTCGGATGATCCATCAGGTGAAACAGGTGGTGATATCGGACGCTTTAATCCTTCAGTGTTTGGCAGTGATGCAGATACTGTGGAAGAGGCACTAGAAGGGTTGAGCGTTGGTGATGTGACTGCGCCTATCAAGACTAGCTTTGGTTATCAGATATTTACGGTCACTGAAGACAATGGCAAAAAAATTCCAAGTCTAGACAGTATGCGTGATGAGCTGACTGCAAAAGCAAAAGAGTATAAACGTCAGGAAATCTATGCTGATAAAGTAACGTCAATCAATGATTTGGCAGCAGATGGTTTCAGTATCGAAGATATTGCACAGCAAGAAAACGTCAGTCTAAAGCGTATCAAAGATTATCGTAAAGTTAATAATAAGTCTGCATTGCCGCAACCAGCTGTGGTTAAGCAGGCCTTTGATGAGTTTACTATTCAAGATCAGGCGGTAACGGCAGGCGTAGAAGTTGGCAACGGTACCGTATGGTTACAGCCAAGCAATTATCGTCCTACTAAGACGCTTGCTCTAGCAAATGCAACTCCAAGAATCACTCAAATACTCCGTCAGCAGAAAGCGACAGCATTAGCTTTAAAAGATGCTAAAGCATTGGCTGCTGGTATCAAGACGCCAGCTGATATCAGTAAGCAGTCGGTAAGCTTCCAAGCACTGGGTGAGATTAACCGTCAAACGACGCAGCTAACGGACAAAGAGCGTGGATTGGCCTTTAGCCAGCAAGCCGCTGATAATGGCGTCGTCGCGATTGCTAGTGAGACTGAGATGGGTGCAACGCTACTGGTTGGAGACCGTATTAAAACTGAGCAGCAGTCACCACTGTCTGATATGCAACGAGCGCAAACAGCCAGTATCATTCGTGACAATTTAGGCCAAGACCAGTTGCAAGACTATTTGGACTATCTACGTATGGTGTATACGGTTGAGATTAATGAAAGCAACATGGCAAACGCACAAGGCCGCTAAGTATTTGCTAGTTTATTATTTTTAGATATTAAAAAAGCCACTGTATCGATTGATGCAGTGGCTTTTTTTGGGTGATGCTTTAACGATAATTATCACAAATACTATATAGACTGGGATTAGTCGCAATAACAAATACAATTGCTGTGACTAATCCCAGTCTTAAATCAATAGATAATTATTTAATGGCGGAAATGGCGCATGCCCGTGAATACCATCGCGATACCATGCTCATTAGCAGCAGCAATGGTCTCGTCATCACGCATAGAGCCACCTGGCTGAATGATAGCAGAGATACCTACTTCAGCAGCATTGTCGATGCCATCACGGAAAGGGAAGAACGCATCTGATGCCATAACAGCACCTTCAGTTGCTAGTCCAGCATGCTCTGCTTTGATAGCAGCAATTCGTGCTGAGTTAACGCGGCTCATTTGGCCTGCGCCAACACCGATAGTACGTTGGCCTTTTGCATAGACAATGGCATTAGATTTAACGTATTTTGCTACGTTCCAGCTGAACAGTAGATCTGCCACTTGCGCTTCAGTTGGTTGTACATCAGTGACGATTTTTAAGTCGTTAGCAGTGATTAAACCAAGGTCTTGCTCTTGTACCAGTAAACCACCGTTAACGCGCTTGTAGTCAAGTTGGATATCACGCTTATCTGGTGCTGGTAGCTCGCCGCATACCAATACGCGTACGTTTTTCTTAGTAGCTGTCGCTTCAAGCACACCGTCTTCGATACTAGGTGCAATGATTACTTCTACGAACTGATTGTCGATAATGGCTTTTGCCGCAGCAAGCGTCAACGGACGGTTGAATGCGATGATACCACCAAAAGACGATTCAGGATCGGTGCTAAAAGCAGTACGATAAGCCGCTACTTGGTCATTATCAACCGCGACACCGCAAGGGTTGGCATGCTTAACGATAACGCAAGCAGGCGCGCTGAAAGCTTTAACGCACTCAAGCGCAGCATCGGTATCAGCGATGTTGTTATAAGACAATGCTTTGCCTTGTAACTGCTTAGCCGTTGCGATTGAAGCTTGTTTGCTTTTTAAAGGCTGGTTTTCAGTATAGAAAGCCGCGTTTTGATGCGGGTTTTCGCCATAGCGTAGGTCTTGTGCTTTTTCAAGCTGTACATTGAATGTACGTGGGAAGTTTTCTGGTTCTTGAGTTTCGTTGACACGGCTACCTAAGAAGTTTGCAATCATACCGTCGTACTGTGCCGTATGCTCAAACGCCTTTACTGCCAAATCATAACGCAAAGCAGTCGTCAGTTCAGTGCTACCATCTAAGGCGTTAAGTACACGGTCATAATCAGCTGGATCAGTGACGATACCCACATGAGCGTGGTTTTTCGCCGCTGAACGTACCATGGTAGGGCCACCAATATCGATGTTTTCGATAGCATCGTTCATAGTCACGTCAGCACGTGCGATAGTTTCAGCAAACGGATATAAGTTTACGACGACCAAGTCAATACGTTCGATCGCATGATCACTCATTACTGCATCATCTGTACCACGGCGTCCTAGAATACCACCATGAATCTTAGGATGCAGCGTTTTGACACGGCCATCCATCATTTCAGGAAAGCCTGTGTAATCTGATACTTCAGTCACGTCGACATTGTTTTCTGTGAGCAAACGATAAGTACCGCCAGTAGATAATAAACCAAAACCTGCTTTGAGAAGGCCTTGAGCAAACTCGACGATATTAGACTTATCGGAGACCGATAGTAGGGCAAGTGGGGTTGTACTCATAAGAAATTTTCCATAAAAAAAGCCTGACGTAAACGTCTGGCAAGGTGATGATGACAACGGTATGCCGTATCATGATAGATAAAGCGGGAAACATTTGATTGCCATACATAATGATAGTCAATGATGATGGGTGAGCTCATATAACAATGTTACATTAAATCATAGGTTTTCATTTTTTTGCGCAAGGTGCCTCGATTTAGGCCTAATATCTGAGCACATTTGGTTTGGTTGCCTCTTGTTTTTTCTAGGACGACAGATAAGAGAGGCTCTTCGACTTGCTTCAAAATCAGCTCATACAAATCAGTGGGCATCTCATCTCCTAGCATCGCAAAGTACTGACGTACCACACGCTCTACATGAACTCGTAGAGGTTGCTGCGCACTATTTGTATAGTGTTGACTAGCAAAATCAAAGCCGTGCGTAGGTGATTGGTATTCGTCTTTATTATAATCGGCAGGGTGCTCAGAGCTTTTAGCAAAATGATTGGCATTATGCTGTGCATGAGGTGCCATAAAATAATATCCTTGAGATGAAGAAAAATTCTGATTGTGAGGGGTCAGAACCATAGTATATCAAATTAATATCGTCTAGCGCTGATAGATTCATCGTTATCTTGGCTATCACGGTTTAATTGAAAGTGAATTTACGGTGTATTTTCTACTCACGCTTATCTATATATGACAACTTAATTTAATAAAGAGCGGTCATAGTAATGTCGCGAATTTGCGCACTAGCCACAGGAGTAGTAAATAATAGCTGTCTATCTGTATTGGCAGCTAACTGACTTTGCTTGCCTAATAAATAATCGTTTGGATCTGCAATGAACTCTCCAATAAGCTTGTCTCTACCATAAACGCTTATTTTTACATTGGGATATAGTTGTGCTTGCGGGCTGCCGTTACTTAGAGTAGCGCCTATATCGCTAAATGTACCAGCGGTTTTAATCTGACTGCTTCTATGAAAGGTATTACTGATGGTAAGTGCTGATAAGTCCGCATTGGGCAAGCTGCAGGCAGCGACAGAGCATATTGATTGGAGACGCTGAGCATATGCTGGGTTTTTCACTAAATTTTCTAAGTTAAAAATAACATACTGAGCCGCGAGTAGCAGTGCTAGAACCAAACAACCTAATATCCATAATAATGATGCAATTGAACGTGTCGTTTGAGTTGGTGCAAACGGTAGCTGTGTTTTTCTTAAACGATCGTCGGCAGCAGGGTCTTCATCTTTAACGGGTACTCCCATATCAGACAGAAGCTGTGATAAGTCTGTATCATCTGGTGGTGTTTCTTCGGGTTGATTTTGTTCTTCTAATAGTTTTTGTAGCCATGAATTGTTGTCAGTACTCTCAACGTTGGCATGAATATCATTGGCCGCTGCCGAGCTGAGCATGTTCTGTGTTGATGCTGATATTGTACTAGTAGATGGTTTCTTTGTTGATGGATTAGGGGTTTTGATAGTTTCTTTAGAAGAGGGCACTTTTGGTTTTTCTATGGTTGCTACGCTAGGACTGGTATTACTGGCTTGGGTCAACCATGCATCCATATTATCTAAAGAGTCATACTCTTGAACGTCTTCTTCTGGCTCGTCTATATCCATATCGTCATGGATTAAACCATCATAATTTAAAGCATCAGATGATTTTTTCTTATTGGTTGAAGCTGTGGGGGGCTTCGGAATATTTTGAGGCTTATGCTGATTGCTACTAGTATTCGCTTTTTGCTCGTTTGATATTGGTTGAGTTTGAGCTTTTTGTTGAGCAGGAATATTTTTTTGTGGTGTTGGCTTTTGAATGACCTCAGAATTGACAATAAGATGTTTATTGACCAAAAAACTTTGCTGGCACCGATCACAGCTGATGGTAGCATTGACTTGATTTAGTTGAGTTTGTTTAACGCTATAGCAAGCTTGGCAATGGGGGCATTGGGTTTTTATTGGCGTGGTCATAGAGGCGAATCCAAAAAAGTATGGTTATCAATACCGCTTAGCCACTCACCAATAGCTGCCCACAATACGCATTTTACTTATTTAATTTCGATGAATTGTAGGTAAAGACAGAGTGGCGTCAAATACATAACATTTGACTGCCCTCTATCGTAACAGATGTAATTAAATGTTGCTAGCTGGTAAATGTACCTGATAAACGCTGCCAATGTTGATCTTCTTGTGCAGTAAAAGCATGCTTCGGATCGAGTGCAAAATATGGCTGATAAGCTTCTGTGACTTGCTCGGTTTGCGACTCAATCAAACCTGCTAATACGATACGGCCCTTTGGCGCAATCAGTGTTGCAAAGTAAGGTGCTAAACCGATAAGCGGCTTTGCTAAAATATTGGCAACAATCACTTCTACAGGCAACACATCATTTTGCGAGCAGTACTCTGTAAATTCTTCTGGTAGAAATGCCTGTAAACGATCGCCCACATTGTTACGTACCGCATTCTGATTGGTAGCAAGTACCGCCTGCGGGTCGATGTCGACTGCATATACCTGATGTGCACCTAAAAGCAAAGCAGCAATCCCTAGAATGCCTGAACCACAACCATAATCGATAACCACTTTGTCTGTTAGGTCTTGCTCTGTTAGCCAGTCTAGGCACAGGCGAGTCGTAGCATGATAGCCAGTACCAAATGCCAAGCCTGGATCCATAATGATATTGGTGGCTTCAGGGTTAGGCGGCGTTAGCCAGTCAGGCACAATCCATAAGTCATTAGCACATTCGATAGGATGATAGTTACTCATCCACTCGCGCTCCCAATCCTTATCATCAACAGCCGTTAACCAAATACGAGTAGCCTGTACTTGTGCAGCAATTTCATGACTTAATTGCTCAACCGCTTGACGACTGCCTGCATCAGTAGTCGCATCAAATAGCCCTGTTAGTATCACCTCATCCCAAAGCGGTGATTCACCTGGAAGTGGCTCAAACAGAGGTTGATCGCCAGCATCGTCTAAAGCTATTGATAATGCGCCTGCTTCTAACAAAAGCGCTTCAGCTAAGTCGACGTTTGATTTTTCGCATTGTAAATGCAGTTGTTGCCATGCCATAAAGATAACCTTAAGCGGAAATAAAAATAAGTGTAGGTGTTAGGGGTTGCCTTAGATAAGTCTACATACAACGAAATCCAGGATGTATATAGAGGTTTTAACTAATGAGTCTAAAATGTATAGATATCAGTTATTAGCGTAGTGCTTGTTTTGCTTCATTGACCACGCGTGAGTTGCCCTGAGCTTGACCTGATTGCAATATAACTTGCCATAGTGCTCGTCTACGACTACTGTCTTGAGAGACGCTAAGACCACGGCGTGCCATCGCTTCTGCCTTACGAGGTTGGTTCTTTTTTAATGCTACTTGTGCCAAATAGAAGTATACCGCCGATGATTTGGGCGCTAGACGCTGTGCACGGGTAAAGCTACTCTCGGCATTGGTTAGATTGCCAGCTTTCAATTGACTGATACCTACTTGCATTAAATTGCGAAACGCAGGTAGATTGCTATTGTTGCTGGCAGATTGTTGAGTACGTTGCTGCGAGTTTCTTCTGGCGTGCTCAAGTAACTCATTATGCGACGGTACCGATGGCTCAGAGATTATATAGTCGTTACGAGAAGGCGCAATGATAACAGGTTCAGGCTGCGTCACTTCTGGTGCAGGAGGCGTAAATACAGGTGTCTCTTGCGTTAACGGATTTGGGGTTTCGGACTGTTCAACTGCATCGTAAGGCTCGGTTGGATAGTTGCTTTGATCATTTGCTTCCGTGATAGGCGCTTGAGCAGTTGTCGTTGATGGTACAGTCGGTTGTGACGTTGGTAATGTTTGAACAGGCGTGGTTTGCACTGTAGTCGACGTGCTAGGTGCTGTTTGACAGGCACTTAGGCTTAGCATGCCAACGATCGCACTGCCTGCAAGCAAGGTATTGCTTGACGTGATTTTTTTACGCCATAACATCATTGTCTGTTTTACTGAAGTAGTTGTCCTTAAAGATGACACCATCATGTTAAAACCTTTTTTAAATATTAAAAGCTAGAAACCAAAAATAATGTTAGAACCATTCAACAGCGCGGTCATACCAAGTATCAGCACTGTCTTCATCACTGCTGCCCTCAGAACCATCAGATTCAACAGCTTCGCCATTTGGAATTTCTAAACCTTCGCGGCGACGTTGTTGATTGATATCACCTTGCTGGTTCTGAAACTGTGTCTGTTCACGAGCACGATCTTGCTGATACAGGCTTAGCGCACAACTGCTGGCTTCTTCTGGTAGATGAGCTGACATTACTGGTAAGTAGCGAGCGTTAGCGCAGCGTTCATTAGACAGTTTGCCTGAATTGTTCTCTAGCCATAACCACTCGATACCTTCTGGCTCTGGTAGGGCAACCGGAGTCAGTTTTAGGCGTTTCATATAATCTACCCAAACTGGTAAGGCGCCAGTACCACCACTCAAGCCAATCGGTTTATTATCATCACGACCAACCCAAACGACACTCACATAGTTGCCACTATAGCCTGCAAACCAAGCATCACGGTAGTCATTTGTTGTGCCCGTTTTTCCGGCTAGGTTTAAATTACTGCCGAGCGATTGCGCACGTCTGGCCGTACCATTTGAGACGACTTGCTGTAATGCATAGTTGGTCAAAAAGTTGGTTTCAGGTGGAATACTGCGCTGAGTGTTAAGCCCAGTACGCTGTAAAATACGGCCGCGATCATCAATGACCGTACGGATACTATGAATAGGCGTACGGAAGCCACCAGTGGCAAAGACTTGATAAATGCCAAGCATATCCATTGGACTCAAATTAACTGAGCCTAGTAATGCTGATGGGTAAGGTGGAATTTTTTCTTTGATGCCCATGCGCTGTAATTGCTTAGCAAAGGTATTAACGCCGAACTCCATACCTAAGCGTACTGCCGCTTGGTTATATGATTGAGACAATGCCGTGGTAAATGGTACATAGCCATGATCACGATTGTCATAGTTTTTAGGGTTCCAGTCAGTACCGTCGTTTAGATTGACCGTAATAGGGGAGTCATCTACTGAACTGGCTAAGTTATAACGACCGCTCTCAAGCGCAGTCATATAAATGATAGGCTTCAGCAGTGAGCCAACTTGGCGTTTGGCGTCGACCGCGCGGTTAAACCCTGTAAATTCACTACCACTACCTACGACAGATACTAGCTCGCCAGTCTCAGGATTGGCACTCACTAACGCGCCTTGTAAATCCTTAGTTTTGCTACTATTACGGCGCAGTTCACCAAGTTTTCTATCAACGGCTTTATCTGCGGCCAATTGAGCGATAGGGTCTAGAGTACTGATAATAATCAGACCTTCGTTTTTGAGGTCGTCAGAATAGTAAACGGTATTTAGTTCACGTTTGACAATATCTAAGAAATCAGGGAACTGGCTTTTGCCTTCAGCAGGCTTATCCACGATGCCAAGCGGTTGCTTTAAGGCTTTGTCGTAGTCTTCTTGGCTCAATGTGCCCATGGTCAGCATGTTATTAAGCACTACGTCGCGGCGTGCTTTTGAGTCGTTTGGGTTACGACGTGGGTTATAGATACTTGGGCCTTTTGCCATACCAACCAGCATCGCTTGCTGATCTAAGCGCAGCTCATTAAGAGGTTTGTCAAAATAAAACTGTGATGCCAAACCAAAACCATTAATAGAGCGATTGCCATTTTGACCCAGATAAATCTCATTCAAATAGGTCTGTAAAATTTCATCTTTGCTGTAGTGCAGCTCAAGTAACACGGCCATCAATGCTTCATTGGCTTTGCGTTTGATAGTGCGATCTGAATTGAGGTAAAAGTTTTTGATCAGCTGCTGGGTGATAGTCGAGCCACCTTGTCTGGCACCACCAGTAAAGTTATTGATTACGGCACGAGCGATACCACGTACCGATACCCCTTTGTGCTCATAAAACGCGCGATCTTCGGTAGCGATAAGGGCATCAATTAACGGCTGAGGCACTTCGTCCAAAGACACAACCATCCGATCTTCATTGCTGTCGGGATAGATACCACCGATATTGACAGGCTCTAGACGAATGATACCGCTTTTGGCTGGCAGAGTACTCTGGATAGATTCTACTTTATTGCCAGAAATCGTCATTTTGATGACTTGCTCGGCATCTTTATCATTAGCACTATACGTAAAGCCGCGAGTGTGAATAAAGTAAGTATTACCTGTTCGGTGGTAGGTGCCCGTGCGGTTATAAGCCTTGTTGCTTTGATAATTAAGCAACTCCAGCCATGTCTTCATTGTGTCTCTATCGACATTGGCGCCTTGATACAGCTCAAGCGGCTGCGAATACACTTTGGCTGGAATGTCCCAGCGCTTGCCCTCAAACTTATGAGTAATGGTGCGATCAAGTTTGATCAAATACAGCGCCAATAGCACCATGCCTGCGATAATGATAATTAATAGCAGACTACTAAAAACCAAGCCGCGCTGCTGCGAGGGTAGCGTGTGCATAGCAGACTTAGATGACGCTGATAACTTGGTATTTGGTAACTTGTAATTAGGTTTTTGCACGGATGTCGCACCATTTTTGGATAAAAAACTGCCTCATAATGACGCAAATTGACAAATTTTTCAATCTATCATCGTCAACGCAGGCATTTATTGGTCGTAGACCATGAGCAATGATACTGCTCATAGCGATAGCTTATAGTATAATCCCTATTAAAATACCGATACTTGTAATAAAGCGTCAGTCACTTTCAATCTGGTAGATAAACGCCATATAAGATAACAATTTACGATTGCCCTCACGATGTATTTTGTATGAATTCGCTGTTGCTAATGGTTTGCTATTAGCCGTTCGTTATCAATATTATGCTACTAGCGGTAGTGATATTTAAGTGATTAAAAACGGCTCTATTGCATGACGTACAGTACAGTCAATACGAGCAAGTTTGCTTTAAATGAATGCATTTTGAGCAAGCCTGTCAAAGGAAGTAAGCGCGACTATGTCTAGTATCCCATCATCAGTATCATCTGCTATCAATCATTCTTACGAAGACACCTCTATCATCGAAGGCTTAGTGCTTCCGCTGGCTGACCACTGTTTTCACTGTGGTGATCCCGTACCTCAGCCACCGTTTCATGCTGAGATATTAGGTCAGTCACGAGAGATGTGTTGTATGGGCTGTCAGTTAGCTGCCCAAAGCATAGTAGAGGCTGGTCTTGAGCAGTATTATCTTGACCGTTCAGAGATTAACCGTACGGCAAGTTTGCCAACTCAGCTGACGCGTCTCGAGGTCTACGATCATGACGAGATAAAATCGCAATTCGTTTACGCGCAAGATGGCATGTCAGTAGCAGAGCTGTCTGTTAATAACTTACGCTGTGCTGCCTGTACTTGGCTGATTGAGTCGCGTCTCGATGAGCTAGAGGGTATTGGTAAATGTCAGGTAAATTTGACCAACCAACGTATGCGGGTCATTTGGAATGAAGATAAGTTACCCATCAGTCGCATTTTAGCGGTCATCAACGAAATCGGCTACGAAGCCAAGCCTTATCGCCAAGATACACACGAAGCCATGCTGGCACGTCATAACAACCAAATGCTGTTGCGTCTCGGCATCGCTGCACTAGGTTCGATGCAAGCGATGATGTATGCCGTTGCGCTTTATTTTGGTGAGTATAGCGACATGTTGATATTCCAACGTGACTTTTTGCGTTGGGTGTCTTTATTTGTGAGCACACCTGTATTTTTCTATGCTGGCATTCCTTTCTTTACCTCTGCATGGTCAGCGATTCGTGCCCGCCAAGTCAATATGGATGTGCCCGTCAGTCTTGCGTTGATTATTACTTTCTTTGCCAGTCTCTACGCTACCATCACTGGGCAAGGGGAGACGTACTATGACTCGGTTAGTATGTTTATTTTCTTTTTGCTGGCAGGGCGTTATATCGAGCACAATGCACGTTTAAAAGCCGCGACTATGGCTAATGATTTGGTGGTGGTTGAGCCGGTATTGGTACAAAAAATCGCTGAAGACAAAGCAGCTGCTAAGCGTATTTTACAACTGCTAAAAGAAAATACGTCTCAACAAGATGAGCTTATTAAAAGTGAGCTTACTGAAAATGAAACTATTAAAGGTGAGTCAGCTATAGTAGAGCCGATGCCTGATTTTATGCAACGTATGGACGCCAATGTTCATCAGCTCACATCGCGTATCGCTCAAGACTGGCAGCAGTCACGCAACCAACAGAATGCGCAATCACGACCCGAAGGCGATATAGAGTCAAAGCAAATGGTCACCGCTCATAGTTTACAAGTGGGCGACATCATTTTGGTTGAAGCGGGCTCTGAGATTATCAGTGATGGCATCTTGCTAAGTTCTACTGCAACGGTGTCACAAAGTCTACTGACGGGCGAGGGTGATTTAATCATCAAATCTCAAGGCGATTATATTGTCGGCGGTGCACAAAACGATAGCCAGCCGTTTGAGATGTTAGTCACCGCATTGCCAAAAGACAGCCAGATAGGCTTAATTGATCGATTGATGAATCGTGCCATGAGCGAAAAACCCAAATTGGCGCAACAAGCAGATAAGCTGGCACGTTGGTTTGTCGCGCGTATTTTGGTTTTATCCGTCTTGGTATTTGTTGGCTGGTATATCGTTGATCCAAGCCAAGCCATTTGGGCGACGGTGGCAGTCTTGGTCGCTACTTGTCCTTGTGCGCTATCGTTAGCGACGCCGATTGCCTTAACCGTCTCAACCAATCGTCTGGCAAGCTATGGTTTTTTGACGACGCGTGGACATACACTACAAACGCTAGCTGAAATCACACATGTTGCCTTTGACAAGACAGGAACACTGACTTATGGCAAACCAAATTTATTAAATATTGAGTTAATCACACCAAAAATCCAGAACGAAACTGTCGATTTATCATTAACAGCGCAAAAAGATACGCTGTTGGCCATTGCAGCTGCACTAGAAGTAGGAAGTCGTCATCCAATTGCCCACGCGTTACTGACGGCAGCCTATCAGTTACACCTGCCATCGACGCAAGCCGTACAGCATTATCCAGCAGGCGGTGTAGAAGCGATGATTGATGGCACTGTATATCGAATCGGTCACAAGGACTTTGCATTAGACAAAATAAATGACGGTGCCAATAATGTCTCTGAGAGTAACGATTTAACCATCAATTTGGTAGCTCAGCGAGCCAGCTCAGCAGTGGTATTGTCTTGTCAAAATACTGATAGCAAAAAATGGCAAGCGCTGGCATGCTTTTATTTCAATGACAAGGTACGTGATAGTGCGCAGTCAATGCTCGATACGCTTAAAGCACTAGGTATCGAGTCTGTTATGTTGACAGGTGATCCAAGCCCGCAAGCGCTAGTCATGGCTGAGAACTTGGGAATGCAATCTGCATACAACGGACTATCACCAACCGATAAGGTCAATCATATTCAGCAGTTGCAAGCTAACGGTGCTGTGGTATTGATGGTAGGTGATGGTATCAACGATGCACCAGTGCTAGCAGCAGCAGATGTGTCGACCTCGATTGCAGGTGCGGCAGACTTAGCACAAGTATCTAGTGATAGTATTATCTTAAATGGACAAATCGAGGCCATCACTGCGGCTAAACGTATCTCTGATAAGACGGAACGTATTATCAAGCAAAACTTCCGTTGGGCACTCGCTTACAACAGTATTGTTCTGATACCAGCGGCTTTAGGTTATGTACCACCATGGCTCGCTGCAATTGGTATGTCGCTCAGTTCGCTATTTGTCGTATTAAATGCATTACGCTTAAAACGTGCTTAGTCTCTTTAAAAAGCATTTAATATAAACAGGTCTGTAAAGTTTGCCCATAAAAAAACCGCCTTCCATCAAATGAAAGGCGGTTTTTTTATACATAGACACTGTTAAGTAGCTCTTACAATTAGTCTTGTAGATAGCTTAATAGACGCATAAATTCGATATACATCCAAACTAGGGTCGCAAGAATACCAATACTGAACAACCACTCGTAATCTTCAGAAACACCCATCGCAACACCGCGATCAATATTATCGAAATCTAATAGCAAGGTGAAAGAAGCGATAACGATGACAAATAAGCTAAAGCCAATAGCGATAGCGCCACCTTCAAATAGGAACGGCAATGATGAGCCAAACGCTAGAGAAAGTACCCACTGTGCTACATAAACAAGCATAATGGCAATGACCGCCGAGGTCACGATAGAACGGAACTTTTCAGTAACCTTAACTAAACCTGAACGATATAACCCAAGCATAACTGCAGCTGTGACGAAAGTTGCGCACATTGCAGTGACTGGTACTGTTGGATACATTCTCATGAAAAATAATGAGATGCCGCCCAAAAAGATACCTTCTAACAAGGCGTAAGGCACTGCCAAAGTCTTGGCTTTTTGCGGCTTGAAGGTAATAAAAAGAGCCAGAACAAACGCAGCAATCATGCTACCAAAGGCTGCCATCGTAATAAAACCTTGCGATAAACCTGCCATAAGCGCATAAAAGAAAAAGCCCACACCAGTAATGGCTGATAAACCAAGTAACAAGCTGGTCTTTTGAATTACGCCCTTGACCGTCATTGGATTACCGCCGATCGCAAGTTCTGCGCGACTGACAATAGGATTGGCCATACATAAGTCCTTAATAATAAAATATAAAAATAGTAATGTTAGTTACTTTAGCAAAACCGCCATTATTGTCAACTGTGTTTGCGTGACAACTGCTGCGGTGCAACCTTAGACAGACTGCTCATTGGCTAGCGCATCGAGCTACTGTATCGCTCAATATGCTAATTTAACAACTGAACAGAAAGATCTGACTAAGTAAAACATTCGATAGCTTTTATATGGGGTCAGTTACGACAGTTAACAACGATAATTCATAAACATGCTAGTCTAAGCGCGCATTTATCGCTATCATTACCTTGTACTTCACCGTTATACCGAGTCGTTTTATGGAAAACTCAGCGCAGTCAGCAAGATTGCCACACTTACATGAATCAGAGCTATTCCACGCTATTAAAAATCCTGCCTTTAGGCGTATTGGTCTAATGGGCCGTGCTGGTAAACGTAGTGTCACTCAAAGCTTGGTACAGATTGCCCAAACCGTCAATGATATGAATTTGACGTTAATAATGGATGTACAAACGGCCAATTTGCCAACGCTTGACCTCACAGACATAGAAAGAGTCAAAATCGTTAAACGTGGTTTGATTGGTGAGATTTGTGATTTAGTTATTGTGGTTGGCGGTGATGGTTCGATACTACATGCTGCTGAGGCGCTAGCACGCTACCGTGTACCTGTACTTGGTGTAAACCGTGGTCGCTTAGGATTTTTAGCAGATGTAAAACCTAATGAAGCTGCGTTTAAGTTACGTCAAGTGCTGATGGGAGACTATCAACTGGACCATCGGTTTTTATTGACGATGGAGATACGAGAAGGGCGCAAAATTATCCATGAAGACATGGCGCTGAACGACATCGTACTGCATGCCGGTAAATCCGTACATATGATTGATTTTCAGATGAAAATTGATGGACATGATGTTTATAGACAGCATAGTGATGGCTTGATAGCGGCAACGCCGACTGGTTCTACTGCTTATGCCTTATCAGGTGGCGGTCCAATCATTCATCCGAGTATGGACGCTATTTGTCTGGTGCCGATGCATCCCCATACATTATCTAGCAGACCGATTGTGGTCAGCGGTAATAGTGAGGTCTGTATTCGTATCCACGAAGACAATCGTACTCAACCGATGGTGAGTGCAGATGGTAAGCCAAGCGTGCCACTTGAGCAAGAGCAACGCCTCCATATTCGTAAGCATCCTGATAAGCTTACCTTGTTGCACCCACCTGGGTTTGACTTTTATGAAGCCTGTCGTACCAAGCTGCACTGGAACGTACATGCCGAAGAATTCAGTCTGGATGTCGATGATGATATTATAGATGATGAATGAGCGTATCTATTAGAGCATGTTTTCAAATCGTCCAATAGCCATCAAAAAAATATGATGAAAAAATAGTAGTGGAGAGTAGGCAAGATGGATAAACAAACAATACTAGCCAGTCTAACACCGGAAGTGGTTGATAAATTTCGTATGGCAATTGAGCTAGGTAAATGGCCTGACGGTCGTAAGATTACCGCTGAGCAGCGCGAGACTTGTATGCAAGCAGTGATGGTATGGGAGCATGAGCATCTGCCGCCAGCTGAGCGTACAGGTTATATTCATAAACCCGTAAAAGACGATGGCTCTGTCGTTGGTGCTGAATGTGATGTCGAGCATGAGAATCACTACCCTAATATGCCAAATCCTAAAGGTGCGGTACAGCCTGTTAAGTTTCGTGATAAATAGGTTTATAAGAAGTCTATAATGGTTGTTATAAAGACAATTATCATAAAAAAGCCACGCTATATAGCGTGGCTTTTTTTATTTTATCAATTATTAAATTATCAGAAATAGCTTAATCATCATAAATGATTAAATAGCAGTCGTATCAACACTAGGACGAACCGTTAGCGGGTTCTTCTGCATCAAAAATCCTTGCCAGCCCCAATGTAAAAAATTACGGATATTGGCATGATCGGTACCGTTAGGCGTTGCTTGAACCTTGGCATAATGCTCGCCAAATAGTTTAAGCGTGTCTAATTGGTTCAGGCCATGGTGCTTAGCAAAACCAAAAATCTTTGCGCTACCTTCGTTCTCACCGGCTGCATTATGTACCATTCCATTTACGAAAGGAGCAGGCGCATAGCGATAAAAATCATCGATAAAGCTGATGACATCATTGAATCCAATGGCTTTTTTGTTCAAACCATTAAGTAATGCCGATACATCTGATTGGCGGATACTCATAAATAAATGACCTCAGAGCAGATTAAAAAAACAATATAATATTTATGTGTGCTCAATGATGATAGTAGCCGTTGAGCGTTCAGCATTATAATTTAGCTAGCTTAGCGATTAAAGTAATCTTCATCATCAAACGAAGGCGAAAAGTTGCCTTGTTCAAGATGCTGCATTTGCGACTGTACAGAACGCTCATGCTGAATACGTTGATAAATCTCTTCGCGGTGTACTGCAATATCTTTAGGTGCGTTTACACCGATACGTACTTGATTGCCTTTGACGCCTAGAACCGTCACACTTACTTCGTCGCCAATCATTAGCGTTTCGCCCACGCGGCGTGTCAAAATTAACATGCGTCACACTCCTTATGTCGCATCAACAAATTATTACTCATCAGATTACTTCTCAATTGCAGAACATCACCGCAGCACCAAACACGCAATATAACCATTATCACGATGCCAGATATCGTGCCGATAGCGGTAATGATAGGTAGATTCATTTAGCCCAAATGAAAGCCCCATTATAGGCGGCATAACAGATACTGTCACGGTTTTTCACAAAACTATTAGGTAAATGCTCATTTCAACTATGCTAAAAAATAAAAATAGGACCTAAAAAGATCCTATTTTATTTAAGTACTGTATTTATTTGGATACTATTAATTAAAACGCTATTAATCCATATGCTGTTTGTCTACATACTATATAAAGTCATTAATAGCGATTAATAGATAACCATCAATGCTAATGCTATATTTTAACAGTTTTTATGTCTTATAGCCCAGCGATTTTACTTTCGCCGTCTTCACGATCTAGGCCAAATGCCGTGTGCAATGACTTAACGGCTTTTTCTAGGTGTTGATCTTGAATCAAAACAGACACTTTGATTTCGCTGGTTGAAATCATTTGGATGTTGATGTTGTTTTCAGCGAGTGTTTGGAACATAAGACTAGCAACACCTGCGTGTGAGCGCATGCCAACACCAACCAATGACACTTTAACAACTTCACTGTTGCCCAATATTTCTTTGGCGCCAATTTCATCTTTCACTTCTTCATTAAGCACTTTTAGCGTCTTATCTAAATCAGTGCGGTTAACTGTGAAAGTGAAGTCAGTGGTACCGTTATCCGAAAGGTTTTGTACAATCATATCGATTTCGATATTGGCACGACCAATTGGGCTTAAGATAGCAGAGGCGATACCAGGATGGTCAGGCACGCCGCGTACTAAGATTTTTGCTTCGTCTCTGTTGAACGCGATACCTGAGATGATTGCCTGTTCCATATTGTCTCCTTCGTCTATCGTAATTAGGGTACCCACGTTGTCTTGGAATTCTTGGTCAAAGCTACCGTCTGTGTTTTCATCAAAGCTAGAGAGTACACGCAGCGGCACGCCATATTTACCAGCGAATTCTACTGAGCGAATCTGTAGAATCTTAGAGCCAAGACTGGCCATTTCAAGCATTTCTTCAAACGTAATTTTTTCAAGCTTTTTGGCTTTTGAGGTCACGCGAGGGTCAGTGGTATAGACGCCATCGACATCGGTATAAATTTGACACTCGTCAGCGCCCAAGGCCGCGGCAATCGCCACACCTGTGGTATCAGAACCACCGCGTCCTAATGTGGTCGCGTTGCCTTCTTCGTCGATACCTTGGAAACCTGCCACAATAACGATATTGCCAGCATCTAATTGCTCACGTATGTTTTTGTCATCGATGCTTTCGATACGGGCTTTATTATGGGCGTTGTCGGTCTTAATCGCTACTTGGCGACCAGTCATTGAACGGGCACCAATACCAAGCTCTTTAATCGCCATAGCGAGTAGTGAGATAGAAACCTGCTCACCTGTTGAGACCATTTGATCGTATTCGCGAGGATCAGGCTGTGTGCTAATTTGGCGAGCTAGATCAATCAAACGGTTGGTTTCGCCGCTCATGGCTGAGACTACGACGACCACTTGGTGACCATTGTCATGCCAGCGTTTGACTCGTTTGGCGACGTTTTTGATGCGGTCGATACTGCCCATCGAGGTGCCGCCGTATTTCTGTACTATTAACGCCATAAAAATCTACCTATTTATTCAATAATGACTTTTTATTGTCATTGATGAGAGTCAATGTGATGCTCGTCAATGCTTGTATAGATAAAGCCAGATGATAAGAGTTATGCCTTTAGGTCTTTCATTCTTCTAATGGTATCTATCAACCTTATGGAATGAACAATATGCCCAAACGTTGACCTTTATACCATATCTGCCGCATAACTTTAAGCCTCAGGAGCGCTTAGATGTATGGCGATTGGTTATAGTAGTTATAACCAATCACGTATTCTATGTGTAATAGAGTAAAGCTATGCGATAAATATAAAGTACATTGTGACGCGCTATACCAATATATTCACGAGTTTAGTATTCGCTAGCTTAGCTTAGCTGGGTTTCAATCCAAGCAGGTAGAGCGCTGATAACCGCTGTACTGTTGCCAGACTTCGGTGCGCCGCCTTGTGCGTAGTCAGGCTTACCGCCACCTTTACCACCAAGCTCACCTGCCAAATGACGAATAATATCGCCAGCTTTCACTTTGGCAGTGACAGGTTTTGCGACGCTCGCTGCGAGTGCTAACTGGTCATCTTTATCACCAATCAATACAATTACGCTATCAGGCAGTTTTGATTTGATATCGTCCATTAGCGTACGGATGGATTTACCATCGATACCGCTTAAAGTACTGATAAGAACTGGCGTATCTGCGATAGTCTGTACATCATCAAGCAAATTGGCTGCTTGAGCACTGGCTATTTTTTGCTCTAAGCGCTCTAGTTGTTTTTCTAGGTCACGTTGCTTATCAGCCATCGTACGGACACGCTGCGCCACTTCAGGACGTTTTACTTTCAGCTGACTTGCCAATTCGCTAAGTTGTTGCTCGCTTTGCTGGATGTTTTTGACCGCGTTCATGCCAGTGACCGCTTCAACTCGGCGGATACCAGCCGCAATACCAGACTCGCTAGTGATTTTCAGCACACCGATATCGCCCGTACGCTGTACGTGCAAGCCACCACATAGCTCGATAGAAAAAGGCTTACGCTGACCATCAACGATACGGTCTGTACCCATGGTTAGGACTCGAACATCACTACCGTACTTTTCACCAAACAGTGCCATAGCGCCTTGATTCATCGCTTCATCAATCGACATGTGCTCGATACGGGCAGGGGTGTTGGCTTGAATTTGCTCATTAACGAGACGTTCGACACGCATGATTTCAGCGGCGCTAACAGGTTTGTCATAAGCAAAGTCAAAACGTAACACTTCGCTTGAGACTAGTGAGCCTTTTTGCGTGACCGCATCGCCTAGCACTTCTCTTAGCGCTGCGTGCAATAGGTGAGTGGCCGAGTGGTTTTTGGCGCTGGCTGCACGAATGCTAGACAGTACTTGCGCTTCAGCGGTTTGCTGAGTGCTGATATCACCCATGGTCACGACACCATAATGGATAATCGCCTGACCAGATTTTTTGGTATCTTGCACTTCAAAGACGCCAGATGCCGTACGGATTTCACCAAGCTCACCAACTTGACCACCACCTTCAGCATAAAATGGGGTGCGATCTAATACCACAACGCCTTCCATGCCTTCTGTTAAGCTGTCTGCTGGGTTGCCGTCTTGATAAAGCGCGTCAATAGTCACGCCGTCTTCTTCAAGCTGCTCATAGCCGATAAATGTCGTTGGCGTTTCTACTTGGATAACGCTGCTGTAATCGACGTCAAACTTGCCAGCATCACGTGCACGCTCGCGTTGTGCCTGCATATGCTCATCAAATTCTGCTTCATCAATAGCAATACCGCGTTCACGAGTGATATCGGCGGTCAAGTCAAGTGGGAAACCATAGGTATCATAGAGCTTAAATGCAGCTTCACCAGATAGCGTATCGCCATCTTGTAAGCCTTCAAGTTCGCTGGCAAGCAAACGTAAGCCTTGAGCCAGTGTTTTAGCAAACTGTGCTTCTTCTTTTTGAATAGCACTTTCGATGACGCTTTGTTTGTCTTGTAGCTCAGGATAGGCACTGCCCATTTCAGCTACAAGCGGCGCAACCATCTTATAGAAAAACTCACTATCAGCGCCCAGTTTGTTGCCATGACGTACCGCGCGACGAATGACACGGCGCAATACATAGCCGCGACCTTCATTACTTGGCGTGACGCCATCAGCAATCAAAAATGCTACCGCACGAATATGGTCAGCGATGACTTTTAGTGATGATTGTTGCTCATTATTGATTTCTAAAATGTCAGCCGCTGCGTCCATCAAATGAACAAACAAGTCGATCTCGTAGTTGCCATGAACGCCTTGCATAATGGCACTAATACGCTCAAGCCCCATGCCTGTATCGACGCTAGGTGCTGGCAGTGGCAATAGCGTGCCGTCTTTTTGACGATTGAACTGCATGAATACGCAGTTCCAAATCTCAATATAGCGATCGCCGTCTTCTTCTGGGGTACCTGGCAAGCCGCCTTCGATGTCGGCGCCATGGTCATAAAAGACTTCGGTACAAGGACCACAAGGACCAGTATCACCCATTGTCCAAAAGTTATCAGAAGCGTAAGGAGCACCCTTGTTATCACCAATACGAATGATGCGCTCACTTGGAATGCCGATATTTTTATTCCAAATCTCAAAGGCTTCGTCGTCAGTTTCATAGATAGTGACATAAAGACGATTTTTATCAATCGCTAACCACTTCTCCGAGGTCAAAAACTCCCAAATGTACTCGATGCCTGCTTGCTTGAAATAATCACCAAACGAGAAATTACCAAGCATTTCAAAGAAAGTATGATGACGTGCGGTATAGCCGACATTATCCAAATCATTATGTTTGCCGCCAGCACGTACGCACTTTTGCGAGGTTACCGCACGTGTATAGTCACGTGGTTCCATACCCAAAAAGGTTTCTTTAAATTGATTCATACCGGCATTGGTAAATAGCAATGTCGGATCATTGTGTGGAATCAAGCTAGACGATGAAACTTGGGTGTGCTGCTTGCTTATGAAAAAATCGATAAAGGCTTGGCGAATATCGGCTGAGCGAAATGGCTGGCTCACAGCGGCTCCTTACTGACGGATAGAATTGAGTAAATGACATAAAATAATTTTGCAAGCGATTTTAGCACAAACGCCCAAGCTCTTGGTACAAGAGTTATAACTACTAGGTTATTATACGTGTGCTAGTCATCGCCTAATTTATAGAGTATTAAGATTAATTGGTCAAAATTGCCGCATCCGTTTCATCTAATTTGTCTTGCGTCGTTGGATTGGACTCGATTACTTGCACAGGCAAATAACGTAGTTGGAGCTTAATTGGCAAGTACTCTGGGAAATTCTCTGCCATATCATTAGTAATGAGTGTCTCAATCTGGCGTACGTCATATGAGCTCGGCAAAGTCTCTCCACGTACGATTGCCCGCACTACTTGATTTTCTTCTGAGGTATCAAATTGCGTATTGGTTAATACATTGCCTTGGTCGATAAAGTAGTTGTTAATGGTTTCTTTGACATTACTCTCAAACACTTGCTGCTTGGCATTGGTCTGTAGGTTGATGGTTAAGTAGGCACCTAAGCCACCAAGTAGTAATAAAGTCACGGCGTTACGCTGCAAAAAAGTCAAATAGGTATTGGATTTATAATCGTCATCGACCAAACGACGAAACCCTAAAACCCATAAGACAAGCGCATTGGTAAATTGAATAGCAAGAATGTTGGTCGCTGCCAATAACAGCGCACCAAGCCCAAGCTGCATCTCGCCATTAGCGAGTAAGATACCACTAGCAGCCAGTGGTGGTACCAAAGCTGTGGCAACCGCAACACCAACAACAGCAACCGAGAGATGCGGTGATACCATCGCATAAGCACCAGCTGTACCACCTGCTAAGGCAATCATTAAATCCATAGAGGTGGGCTGGGTACGTGATAGGATTTCTGCCGTTAGCGGTTGGTCCTTATGTAGCCAACCAACGATAAAGCCAACCAATACCACCAGTGAGACACCGATAATGACGGTAAAAAGCGACTTACGTAGTAATGGCATACGGTGATCGATAATCGCTAGTGCTATACCCGTGATAGGGCCTAGCATCATCGCAACTAACATCGCTCCGATGACCACGGCTGCTGAATTGGTCACTAGGCCATAACTGGCAATGATGGCAGACAAAATATTCATGATGAAGTACATCTTGCTAGGCAGCGCGTTCGCCTCAATTCTAACCCGTACTTCTGGGTAATCTACCTTTTGATTGCTGAATTGCTCGGCGACAAACTGCTTATAAGACTCAAGCTTGGCTTCTTTTTCCTCTTGAACCTCATCTTCGTCACTTTCATCTTGAGACTTTTGAGCGTCGCTATCTTCTACATCGGTGTCTTTACTTTGATTATCATCTGCTGAGTCACTATTTTGATTGCCGTCATCGCGACTAGATGCATTTTTTGTTTTTTGTTGATTGGCTGTTTTGTTATCTGATGACTGTGCTGCGATATTTGTGTCATCAGCAGGGTCGTCTTCTGCTTCTACCGTTACCTCCGCGTCACTATCGTCTCGAGCACTTTTTTCTGTTGTTTCAGCCGTATCCGACTGGAAGAAATCGGACTTTTCTTTCGCTTCTATAGACTCTGATTCTGCAACCTCTGACGCTTCAGTATTTGATTGTGACTCAGGTTCTGTCGATTCCAATGTTGCCACGACCACATCGTCACTGATGGTTTCCATCGTTATCTCAGCGTCAGGTGGCTGCGCACACTCAGTGTCTACTTCGGAGTCTATTTCGTCATCTGTATCAGTCGATTGCTTGTGTTGATTGTCTTCGCTTTCATCATTGTCTACAGCATCATCAACTACTGGATCAATTAACGCGTCTTGATTGTGAGAAGCGTCAGTAATGGCTGATGAATCATTTTGATCCACTGAGTTAGGCGCAGTGTTTTTTTCAGATGAGGACATAGCAGATAGTGTTCTTAGTAGATAAAGAAAGTCATTATTGTAATGATAAATAGATAAAGATATAGGAGATTCTTGAAAGTTGTAAAAAAGAGTTGAGAGAAGATGGGGGTAAGAACTGATGTTTCTTATATTTAAGTCTAAAACCTTAATATTAGCATGGTTTTTATTCAAAAGTCATCTAATATAGATGCTACAAAGGTTCACGGTAAATACTTACTTTTTTTGTGGAATTAAGGTTAAATATATTATATCCACAATAAAGATAAGGAATAACTTATGAACTGGCCATTATTTTCTGTCATCTACTCAATGACAGCCACCGTGACTATCGGACTTTTTATGATCGGAGCTCTCATTACAGGGTTCAATGAGATATTTCATATTCAAATAGCAGTTGGATTGGGCGTTCTAGCTTCGATACCTGCAGGATTATTCTTTACCAAAAAAATTGGCAGTATTACTGGGAATGAGGAAGGCTATAAGACATAAAGGCGAACAGTAAAACATAAAGACAAGCAGTGTTATCGATGTAAAGTGGAACCACCTATCAACAAACAAAAAAAGACCTCAATATTGAGGTCTTTTTTATCATCGTTAGAATTATTTGCTAACTAGCATCGAAGCTAGATTTAATAAGGTTCTATTTATTGAAGTTCGACAACCGCGCCATTTTCGATATTGGCATAAACTTCTAACACATCCCAGTTGGTCAAACGAACACAACCTGCTGAGCCTTGACGACTGATACCTTCAGGTACTGGTGAGCCATGTAAACCGTAAGAAGGCTTAGATAATCCCATCCAAACGACACCGACTGGGTTGTTTGGTCCTGGTGCTATCATGTGAACTTTCTTTTGAGCGCCTTCACCAACGGTTGATTTATACCAAGGCATTTTCACTTTATTGATAATTTTGAACGTGCCTTTTGGAGATGGTGTGGCATCGCTACCAACAGTCGTCGGATAAGTAGCAACCAGTTTGTCACCGTTATAGGCATACAATGTTTTGTCGGCTTTGTTGGCGACTACGCGATTGATACGTTGGTTCAGCTTGTCACGAGTATTTAGCACCGTGATAGTCTCGCCAACAGCATACTTTTTATTTTTGTTGAGTTTGTCTAAGTAACGTACATCCATATGGAAACGTTCACCTAGCATCTCTTTAATATCTTGATAATAAAGACCTTTCATTTTTGACTTCGCTTCTGAACCAGAAGGCGTGGTCGCAAAATTGGTATTGATATCGTCTGCGGTCAACGTATAAGTGACCAGTACAGGTTTGTTCGCAGGGATATTTTTGACCAAGGCATCCCAAGTTTTTTGATCCATTTTACCAGTCGCTGGCAAGCCTTTCATCGTTTGGAAGTTAACAAGGGCTTTTTTGCTGTTCATGCCCCAACCGCCATCGATAGGACCAGGAGAAGCATGGTTCCAATCGAGCAGCGCCTGCATTTTAATGGTCATCGCTGAGTTGACTTTCATATTAGGTGACCAAACAGCACCGTTCACTTGCTTGGCATAGTTCGACAAGTTCAGCGTTGTATGTTTCTTACCATCTTTGTCTTCGATGTTTTTGATGGTCGGATCATCGCTAAAGTCTTGACGCTTCTCACTCTCTGGTAACTCAAAAGCGAGTGGATCAGACGAGTCGATAGATGATAGGTCGCTAGGCGCCGCGACGGCTTGACCTTCACTAATGTCATCATTGCGGTCAGCTTGCTCATCTTTACGCGTCAGTTCTGCTGCACTCATATTGTCAGCAGCTGGGGCTGGCACGTTTTGGTTGGCTTCTTGCTTATTATTGATAAGCTGGTTCATGCTGTCGACTGGTTTCGCTTTCTCTGTATTTAACTGTACAGTAGCAGCGCCATCTGAGCGACTACGGTTCTCTTGCACATTAAGGCTGACCTTTTTTGCAAGACCTGGCATAGCGTCAGCCGTGCGTACTGGCAATGTGCGAGTACTATCGGCAGGTGCAGCAAGTGCGGCTACACTAGCACTTACAGCTGCGATAGATATGGCAGTAATAATTGGCTTTATTTTCATCATATTGAGTCACTTGTGGTTGCTACTAATGCGGCTATTATGCGCATAATTTGATTGCATCGCAAACTTTTGACACATCTTTTTGCATTTAAGACTTACCAAACGTCAACTGCTGACGTATTCGCTACAGTTGGGTAATAATTTAACCAAGGTGTGTATGGCGTCGTGCTCGATTCTTACGCAAACTGTTCATTATTCGCACTATTTTTTGTGCAAGTAAAAATGACAGTTATTGGCGCTACTAGAGGTTTACGTCTATAATGTATGACTGAATTTTATTTAATATAACGATTTTTAGCAAAAAGCAATTTAACCCGCTAGCAGTTAATCCACAAGGTGCGATATGTCAGAAGACCAAACAATGAGTGCAGAAGAGTTTCAAAACCAATACTTCAATGATGAGTCTGAGGGCTTAGACGGTGAGATGGAGTATGATTTAGAGACTGGACTTCTTGGTGAGCACGATGAATTTGCTAACTTACATGCAGAATTAAACGAAGCACGAGAGCAGCTCGTCAGTATTCGCGACTTTATTCGTTTTTCAGTCACACAGCTGCGTAATTATGACGTCGTTGTTGCACAAGGCACGACCGACGAGTTTGCAGAAGCGTCAGCCATTGTCCTGCACTCTTTGTCTCTCGATTGGTCTGCTAATGAGCAGATTTTAGACTGTCGTCTGACCACGTCTGAAAAGCAGTTGGTACTAGGACTATTAGAAGAGCGTATCGCTGAGCGTAAGCCACTAAGTTATTTGATTAACTTATCGTATTTCTGCGATTTGCCTTTTTATGTCGATGAGCGGGTTCTTATCCCTCGTTCACCGATTGCAGAGTTGATTCGTCAGCAGTTCCATCCGTACTTTGAAGTTACCGAATTGGCCAAACCACTGGGTGTCAGTCCGAACGAAAAGTCAGCGGTATTTTATGATCATGGCTTAGATGTGAAGCAATTGTCGCAGCCTGAGCGTATCTTGGACTTGTGTACTGGCTCTGGTTGTATCGCAATCGCGCTTGCTACTCGTTTCGTTGATGCGTTGGTCGATGCCGTTGATATCGATAAAGGCGCATTAGAAGTGGCAATGGTCAATGTCGATCATCATAATCTTGGCCATCAAGTGAACGTAATCGAGTCTGACTTGTTTGCCAAGATACCTGCTGAGAACCAGTATGAGCTTATCGTCACCAATCCACCGTATGTGGACGCCGCTATCATGGCAGATTTGCCGCCTGAGTTCTTATATGAGCCGGAGCATGCACTAGCAGCTGGTCAAGATGGTTTGGATTTGGTACACCGTATCTTATTTGAAGCGCCAGACTATCTGAGCCCAGATGGGTTGCTGATCTGTGAAGTGGGTGACAGCGAATGGGCACTAAAACAAGCCTATCCTGAAATCCAGTTTGATTGGTTGAAGTTTGCCCATGGCGGGCATGGTGTCTTTGCGATTACCTATGATGAGTTAGTCTCAAACCGTCAACTGTTTGCCTCTTATGTTCAGTTATTAGATAGCCTTCAATAGATAAATATTAGGTCAAATAGGTATCGGCTGCACGAGCCGAAACTATAAGCAACAACTACAATCACTCATTACAAGCAGTATAATTAACAACCATGAGTGATTGGTCAAATAGTCATCAGTAGCGTTTACTTGTTTAAGGACAGTTATGGCAGGCAATAGTATTGGGCAGGTTTTTACGGTTACCACTTGCGGTGAGTCGCATGGCGCAGGCCTTATGGCTATCGTTGATGGCGTACCACCAGGTTTAGCATTATCTGAAGAAGACCTACAAGTAGATTTGGATCGTCGCAAACCGGGTACGTCTAAGTATTCAACCCAGCGCCGTGAGTCTGATGAAGTTGAGATTATCTCTGGCGTATTTGAAGGCAAAACCACAGGTACGTCTATCGGTTTATTGATTCGCAATACCAATCAAAAATCTAAAGACTATAGCGATATCAAAGATACTTTCCGTCCTGGACACGCTGACTATACTTATAGTATGAAATATGGCTTCCGTGACTATCGTGGTGGCGGTCGTTCGTCAGCGCGTGAGACGGCTATGCGTGTAGCAGCTGGTGCTATCGCCAAGAAATACTTGCAAGAACGTCTGGGCGTACAAATCCGTGGTCACGTGACTCAGATTGGCAATGAGCATAGTAATGTCTTAGACCCAAGCCAAATTGACTGGGAATTTGTAAATAGCAATCCGTTCTTCTGTGCAGACAAAGAAGCGATTGGCCGTTTTGAAACCTTGATTGATAACTTGCGCCGTGAAGGAACTAGCTGTGGTGCGCGCCTTGATATCATTGCGAGCGGTGTGCCAGTAGGCTTAGGTGAGCCAGTATTTGATCGTTTAGATGCAGATATTGCTCATGCGATGATGAGTATCAATGCGGTCAAAGGCGTCGAGATTGGCGATGGGATGGCGGTGGCAGGTCAATTCGGACATAGCGCTCGTGATGAGCTGACGCCAGATGGGTTTGCAGCCAACCATGCTGGCGGTGTCTTGGGCGGTATCTCATCAGGCCAAGATATCCGTGTCAGTATTGCGCTAAAACCAACCTCTAGTATTACTACTGCTGGCAAGAGCATTAACACTCAAGGTGAAGCGGTCGATATGCTGACTAAAGGTCGTCATGATCCTTGCGTTGGTGTGCGTGCTACGCCTATTGCCGAAGCGATGCTGGCGATCGTACTGCTTGATCACTATCTACGTCACCGTGGTCAAAACGCGGATGTAAAGCCGCCAGTACAATCGATTACTTAGTATTTTTGTCGTAGAGTAATCAGCCCTTTGGTGTTTCCAGTAGTTTAATACTAGAAATAATAAAGGGCTTTTTTATGTCCAAACAAAATACAGGTGTTACCTAAATACAATTAATGTATTGAGCGAGCAAGATATCAGGCTGCCAATTGATACTCGTCAATAGCGACACATTTCTGATGTCGAAATATCAACAATAACCGCTGACTAGGAATTGCTAGCCAATGACCAAACTCAATACTATCGACGCCTTGGCTCGTTAATGTTTGTTCACAGTAATGACGGCTAAAGCCGATTAGGTTATTGATAATAGGGTTATCCGTTAATTGATGTGACATAGATTTTTTACTCCTAATTTACTTTACGAATTTGACGGTTCAATAGATCCTAGTGCTATCGTAAAACAATGAAGTAGAAATCCTGTGTAGTTATGATGGAAAGTTGATGAACTATTATATAGTCATTCCACTATAAAAGTATTACAGCGTTAACCTCGCTTGAAGTAACACATATACATCTGCACTCGGTTGCCTTGTACTACTCTTAAATTGAATCGACTATAAGTTATTATTCTCAAGCTAAGGGCAGGGTGATACTAACCATCACACCAGAACGTTGGTCTTTACCAGTATCAGTGTTATCAGGGCTAATTTTATTATCGTTGGCATGAACATTATTAATGGCTACCTGACCACCATGATGTTCAATCACTTGCTTTACTAAGGTGAGTCCAAGGCCAGTGCCCTTTTTAAGCGTATTACTATTATAGTCAGTTTGCCTCGAATCTGCCGATTCTATATATAGATCATTGCTGTCTGTGCGATTCGTTGTTTGAGATGATGGTTGGCTTTGATGAGATAAGCTAAAATAACGCTCAAATGCTTTTGCGACAGCATATTCGGGTAGCAGCTTACCATCATTGAATATATCGATAGTGACGGTTCGAGCAGTGCTATGCAAAGTGATATCAACGGTACGATTTGCAAAGTGTATCGCATTATCAAGCACATTTTGCAATACCTGTATTAACCAAAATTGGTCAGCATACACACTAGTCGCTGCCAATACTTCTACTGGCAAGTTTGCAGTATTGTTCACATTCTTATTATCAATATATATATCAATAGGGTATAGATTCTGCTGTTGCTGCTTGGCCGTATTATCTCTGATCAAACTTTGCAAAAGCGGTAATAGGGGAGTCAGTTGTCGGTTGAGCTTAAAGGTAGGCTGTTCTACTTTAGCGAGCAACAGAAGTCGGTCGATGAGCTGTTGCATTTTTACGCTTTGCTCACCAACCGTCTCAATGAGCATCTGACGATCTTCATTATCCAGTTTATTGCCATCTAGTCCATCGTCCTCTAACAGCTCGCTACTGGCACGTATGGCGGTCAAAGGGCTTTTTAGCTCATGGGTCAAAGTATGGACATAATCAGTGACGTAAGCACGGTTTTCGAGTCGATGCTTCATGGTCTCGATAGTATCTGTCAGGCTATTTAATTCATGACCCAGATAAAAATAGGGCTTTTTGGTGTCTTCTGCCAATGCACTGGTATATTGAGTCACTAAGGTAATGCTCTGCTTGAGCCACCATGCCACTAGACCTGCCAGTATAAGGGCGGCGATACTGATAAGTAGTGCGGTGATAAGCATACGGTTACGCGTGTCATCTAAATAAGGCAATACGCTAGCGACAGGCTTACCGACACTGACTACGCCGATGATATCTCCAGACGGATTTTTGATGGGCTGAGCCACATACATGACCGAACCATCGCGCCGCTGATAGTCTCGCAGCGTGCTTCTTGCGCCGTATTGTCCCTTTAAGGTGAGATAGACATCGTTCCAGCGTCCATAGTTCTGCCCTTCATTATTATCAGGTTTGGGCAGGGAGTCGTAAATGACTATGCCGCTACTGTCTGTCACATACACGCGAAAGCTACTGTAGCTTTTGGTTTGATCGACAGGACTGAGCGTTTCATCCATCGCTGGCATGCCGACAAATGCAGCATCAAGTTGCGCTTGATACTCTTCATCATAGAGCTGCCCTGTAGATAACGGCACCTGTAGACTGGCCGCGAGTAATTTACTGGTGTCTAGAAGCGTGTCTTCGATGACTTGCTGCGCAGTTGGCTTGACGTAGCCAAACAATTGAGTAAACACGACCACGCCGCATATGACGAGCACTAAAGCAACGGCTAGCCAAATTCTAAAAAATATACTTAAATTGAGCAGTCGTTTGCGTGTAGGGGCTTGCTGAGCAGTACCAATGGGGTGCAATTTGGCATACCAATTGCTTTGGTCGTTATGAATATCATTTTCAGCAGGATTGGTTTTATTATTCATAAACTAGCAGCCACTGTTAAGCGGGACATAGTGCATAACCCAGTCCGCGATGCGTATGGATGACATCGATACTCGTATCAACAGTCGCAAGTTGCTTACGAATCGACTTGATATGGCTGTCTATCGTGCGTGCTAGGCGATGATCGGGATAGTCGCTTACTGCATTAAGCAACTGCTCACGGCTAAAGACTTGCTGCGGCGCTTGTAATAGTGTCAGCAAAATTTTGCGTTCTGTATTGCTAAGCTCAAGCTTTTGCTCTTGCCACGTTAATGAATAGTTGAGCGGTTGATAATGCCAAACGCCAGATTGGTTCTCAAACGTTAACGCTTGTCCTGATAGATTATTCGAGGAAGTAGTATCAGTACTGTCACCTGAGTTTGTAGTATGAGAGCTTGACTGCTGAATTAGCTGTTCACGTCGCCAAATGGCTTTTAAACGAGCGACCAACTCACGTGGACTAAAGGGTTTTGCGCAATAATCATCACCGCCCATCTCCAATCCCAAAATCCGATCGACCTCATCGCTACGCGCGGTCAAAAACACGATAGGCAAATCTTTTAAGGCGTCGATATCAGGCGTATGACGTATTTGCTGACATAGACTCAAGCCATCACCATCTGGTAGACCTACATCCATAATGATCGCCGACAGATCTTGTGCTTCATGACTATGCAACATGGGTAACACGCTACTGGCATTATCCAACCAAGTTATCTGCCAGCCTTCGCGCTTACAGGTAACCTTAAGCGACATCGCGATCGCAGGATCATCTTCTACCAGTAAAATATGGGTCATAGTCTCTACATCGTCTTATAAGCTTAGTAAATTATCGTAGCACAAAACAGCAGGTTGCTTTTGCTGCCACGAGTTAAATGGTGTGAAAAGTTAATGGAAAAGTAGGGTGCTCAGTAGATAGTTTGTGATGTAATCACCTTAATACATTCAACAAAAAGGCCAGCTCAATAAATAAGTTGGCCTTGGTAACGAAGATTAAGCGTGGTTGTATATTAATAGACTAAGCGAAAATCTATTTAAGACCTTTGCAGTTAGCATAGTAGCTCACTGTAGCGGGCCAATCTGAAAAAATGCCTTGGACACCGACGTCCTGCGCTAGTACGTCAATATAATTCATCATATCACCATCATTGTTGATAGCATCACCAAGACCGCTATAGTACCAATCGCCACCATCGGTTAATGGTCCTGAACGCTCTATCGACCAAGTAATGATTTTTAGACCATTTGCTTTGGCTTGTCTTGCGTATTCTGATGGTTGCATATTTCCCTTACCATCAGTAGTGACTAACAACCAAAGTGCCGGAGCAATGGTGTTAATGCCACGTGCTTTGATATCAGCCAATGAGTGCTTCCAAGTGGTTGCGTCATCTTTATCAAATGTTTTCGCCTTAGCGGTCTCATTGCTGTCATCGATCAGATAGACGGCATTAGCACCATAAGCTGGCTCGTTTTTGATCCAGTAATCAAGATCTTCTATATTGAATGACTGGGCAAATACATCGCTTGCAGGTACATCCGCTGCCTTATAAGTATCTATCAGCTGTTGGCGATAATCGTCCAAACGATAGCCGTTAAACGGCATGGTCACGGCGGGCGCTTTTAGCTCAGGTGTGTGCTTCATGCCTAGCTGGCGTGCCAACGCGATATGCTCCGTTAAAGTTAACACTTTGCCATTTTGCGAGTATAAGTCCGTTCGCCAAGGCGCAGTTGCATTCATATATTCGCTAATGCTAGTTGCTTTTTTATTGGCAGCATCCATCTTACCCGTCAAGGTTTTAAACTGAGCGGCACTGATATCTGAGGTGCGACATTCGATACTATCGGCATTGGTAAGTTTGCCTTTAGCATCTAAGGTGGGCGGTACAGTGCATTGCTTGGCGAGCGGCGTGGCTAATATGTTAGTAGTGGTGTGCAAATCGTTTTGGGCATGACGACAGACAAGCTCGCCGTCATTGGTAAAAGCGACATCACATTCCAAGATTCCAGCACCCATTTGTGCTGACGCCACGTAGCTATCATAAGTATGTTCAGGCAGCTGTAATGGCGCACCTCGATGTGCAATAGAGAAGTCTGTCTTACTTGGCAATTGCCCACTGCACGCCTGTAGCTCTTCTTTTAATGGTCCCTCGTCCATATCATTTATCAGATAAAACGGACGCACTCCATAGGTATATGCGACAGGTAAGGACGATTGCGGTTGCGCTGTCGATAAAGGTGCTTTTGATATGAGCGTTGAGCGGTTATCGGTAGTGCAGCCTACTATCAATAATGAGCTGATCAGCGTTAAAGGTAAGGCGAGATTCATCTTATTAACTTTAGCCGGCGTGTGCTTACTCAGCTCAAGCGCTGATTTATTAGAAATTGTCATGTAAAATGTTCCTGCAAAATTATAAAAAATCCCATCGGACGTATGGATAGAAATTGAAAAATTAACGTTTGACTATTGGTTGCTACTTGCCAAAAGAAGCTAAGGGTCATGCATTCTTGTAAAAGCTTAGCCTTGTAAGAGCTTAGCCTTGTAAGAACTTAGCATTGATGCGGATACAATTGTAGGCACATGTACTAAAAAATAGACAGCTGACAGTATTTAAGCTTGACAGTATTTAAACTTGATAGTATTGAGCTTATCGGTCGTAAAATCATACGTGTCTTCTTATACTGTTCACATTTTCGCTACTGTCCGTTTGGTACCTCACTATTGACCATACTCTCAAACTAACAGATGATATTGACCATATAATGACACACACATTATCTTGGCAAAAAATATAGAAATGCTTAAGGCATATCTCACTACATTATTAAGGATAACTATGAGTAACTATTTAGACGCAGTCGTCGTTGAGCACAATCCCTCTCAAAAAAAGATAGATCGCGCAGTGATTTGGCTGCATGGCTTAGGTGCTAGCGGTCATGATTTTGAGCCAGTGGTACCGCAGCTTGGCTTGGCTGATGATATGGCAGTACGTTTTATCTTCCCACATGCCCCTAAACGCCCAGTCACAGTAAATGGCGGCATGGTGATGCCAGCATGGTACGACATCATAGAGATGAGTCTAGAGCGTAAAGTAGATGTGGCTCAGATTCAAGAGTCTGCTCAGCAGATACAAGATTTGATTAGTCGTGAGATAGAGCGCGGCGTGTTACCAGAGCATATCGTTATCGCAGGGTTTTCGCAGGGCGGGGCAGTTGCGTACCATGTGGCACTTGGCTATCCAAAACGTTTGGCTGGCTTGATGACGCTCTCTACCTACTTAGCAACCAATGACAATATTGAGTATAGTGCTGCCAATAAAGATATGCCGATTTTGATTGAGCATGGTTCTCATGATCCAGTTGTGCCTGTCATCCTAGGTGAGCAAGCCCAGCAGTTATTGTCGGCAAAGGACTATAATGTGTCTTACAATACGTATCCGATGGCACATCAAGTCTGTATGCCGCAGATTCAAAATATCGGCAAATGGTTAAACACTGTTTTAGCATAGCCCATTAAGCTGTAACGTAATGTAATGCAGGCTAATTATAGGTTGAAACCTAACCGATATCTCCTATATAATAGCCAGTCTTATTGGGGATGTTCTGGCTTCGACGCTGGTGATGAAACTCAATGATGCATGTCGAGAGTGTATGTCCTCTCGTTAATCAAACATATATTGTTATAGTCGCAAACGACGAAACTTACGCTCTAGCA
>Ga0208015_1000011_pt1 | contig 206635 bp, 191 predicted proteins | sample 26BtaG_FD_184101 | JGI IMG/M metagenome (GOLD analysis project Ga0208015, IMG submission 184101) | Marine viral communities from Cariaco Basin, Caribbean Sea - 26B_WHOI_OMZ_CsCl (SPAdes) (version 2) | ecosystem: Environmental > Aquatic > Marine > Oceanic | place: Caribbean Sea: Cariaco Basin... | reverse complement strand
TTCGTAGCCTACCGAGGCTTGAATCAACCACGCATCCCTGGCCAGTGTTCGCCACCCAATGACCTCACCTGCCCAGAATAAAAGGTGGTCACCCGTTCGCCACTGAACACCCCCAGCCGGATCGACCTCAAGCTCGAACTCGTCTGAACCCTCATAAGCCGTCTCATACTCAACGCCCAGGCCAAGCCCAACACCCCAGCCATCGCCATCGGTAAAATCAACGACAGAGGGAAGCGGAACCAGAGGGGTTCTCGTCTCCATCGCATTTACCAACCCAAAACAAGAAACTGCGCCAAGAAATGTGGCGGTTTGTAGAACTGCTTTTTTCATGGTTTTTCCCTCATCAAATCCTGAGGGGTTATACGACATACGCATCATTATGGATGCATATTTTAGAGAGGCTGCCGGGCCATAAGCCCGACATTCAAATATCGATTACCCCAGTTTTACGTTCATGGTGATTTCTGCAGTGAATACCGTTTGCCTGTCTTCGTCGATGACAGAAACCGGAACGATTTTTTGTCCCGCACTATCCCAGTCAATTCTTTCTCCGTTTGCGATCGCGCGCAGGTCGGTTTTCGCTTTGGCCAGGTAGTTCACGCTCATTGCCTGAGGAATCCATCGGGCACCGCTCGGAATTGTCGCATCAGTCATCAGGCCAGCGACTAACTCGGCGGCGTTGCACATGGCAATGGCGTGGACCGTTCCCAGGTGGTTTGTGATTTCCTTCCTGAATGGCACCTTCGCCGCGGCGTAGCCTTGCTTCAATTCGACAAGCGTTGGCTGGATAGTGCTGAAGTAAGGCGCTTGCTGACACACCATGCTGGAAAAACTTTCGGCACCAAAGGCGTTGAATGCTGCGAGTGCTTGGCTCATAAATCGTGATCTCCATGATATTTGGTAGCGACAAGTTACTAAACAGAATAATATTCTGTAAAAGAATAATGTTCTGTTTATGGAGGGGCTGTCAAGGAGTAAACTGCCGTATTAATCGATACAGGAATGAGCGAGAGCCCTTTATGCCTGACAACGATATTCTCGAAAAGCCGTTCCCGGGGCGCAGATCTGCGCTGAAGCGAAACATTCTTGAGAACGCCCTGGCTTGCTTCAATGAGCTTGGCGTGGAAGCCACGACCATCGACACCATCAAGGTTCGGTGTGGCGCCAGTGTTGGTGCTATCTATCATCATTTCGGAAACAAAGAAGGCATTCTGAGCGCCCTATTCTTCTGTGCGCAGGATAATCAACGAGCGAAACTGACATCTGCTCTGGAGACGGCGAAAACACTGAAAGAAGCTGTCCACGTTATCGTTAAAAGTTATGTGGACTGGGTAACGAGTTACCCGGAGTGGGCTCGTTTCCTTTTTCAGGCACGATCCGCTGTGGCTAAAGGGCCACATCAGCAGCAACTCAGAGAGCGCAATATTGAAAACTACCGTGAGCTGAGGGAGGTGTTATTCAGGCTGGATTCCGGCGCGAATGAGATTATTCAATGCCAGGAATTACTTCCATCTCTGATCATCGGGCCGGCGGAGAACTTTTGCAGGGCCTGGCTTTCCGGGCGGATCCAGACGTCACCCCTCGAGTATCGGGAACAGTTTGCGGAATCGGCCTGGCGGTCCATTCATAGGTAAGGGCCTGATAATGGCGTTGGAGTCGGGCAGTACCCCGCCCTTATTTACATGCTCAGTAGCCTGCGACCGACGAAAGGCTTAGAATCCTGCCCTGACTATTCTCCGGCCTTTCTGGCCGATGCTTCTCATTACCGTATCAGGATCCGCCGATGTCTGCCCTTGATGCTGCCCTCATTGTCCTGGCCATTCTGGCGTTGCTTGGCGTTATTTTCGAAGAAGCCATCCACGTTAACAAAGCTAAAACCACTTTATTCTTCGGAACACTGAGCTGGATGCTGCTCTTTCTGTTCAGCAGCGGTGATGAGCACACCACAGAGATTGCCGCGGGCTTGTCAGAAAGCATTGCCGAGATTGCCGGCCTCTGGCTTTTCCTGGTGGCGGCAATGACGTTTGTTGCTTACCTGAACAAGAAAGGCATGATTGAGAACATGATCTACCTGATCATGCCCCGCCAGGTTACGGAGCGGCGGCTGCTGTTTCTTACCGGCCTGTTCTGTTTCGTGTTTTCGTCGCTGGCGGACAACATTACGGCGACCCTCGTGTCTTGCTCGCTTATTCTGTCATTAAACCTTGAGCTTAAGAAACGCCTGCAATTTATTGTTTTGGTTGTATTTGCGGTTAACTCTGGCGGGGTTTCCCTGATCACCGGTGACGTCACAACCCTGATGATCTTCCTGGCGGACAAGGTGGAAATACTCACGCTGCTGACTCTTGCCATTCCTGCATCGATTACCGTGTTTATATTGGCCGTGCTGCTATCCAGAGGGCTAGATGGAACCGTCTCGCTTAAAGGAAGTTCCAACGAAGTACGTAAGGTCGATGCCGTTATTGCTGCTTTGTTTCTGATCACCATCATCGGAACGATTACCGGGAATGCTCTGTTTAGTGTTCCGCCAGTACTTACCTTCCTGTTCGGCTTGTCAATTATGTTCCTGGTGTCCCGCTTCATGAGCGACGACTCCGACCTGGACCCGATCCTGGAATACATCCGCGTGATCGAGTTCGAAACCCTGCTGTTTTTCCTCGGTATTCTGTTGCTGGTGGGTATGCTCAAGGAAATCCACGCGCTGGATTCGCTGGTAGCGATCTATGACGTACTGCCGCCGGTCTACGCCAATTATCTGATGGGCATTTTCTCGGCTATTATCGACAACGTGCCGTTGACCGCTGCGTTGCTGAAATCCGGGATTGATATGAGCCCTGCGGAATGGATGGGGCTTACCTACGCCGTGGGCGTGGGCGGTTCTTTGCTGGTGATCGGCTCTGCCGCAGGCATTGTGGCCATGAGCAAGATTCAGGGACTCACCTTTGGCACCTACATGCGCTACGCCCTTCACTTGCTGGCTGCCTATACGCTGGGCTATGGCGGGGTGTTGTTACTCGGATCCTTTATTAACGGCTGAGCATGAAAAAGCCCGCGGGAAGAGGCTTCCGGCGGGCTTTGAGCCGTTGGGCGCGGGGTTAGAAATTGACCTGCATGCCGATGCCCAGGCCGTCCACGGTTACATCGTTATCATCGTAGTAACGCATGTACTCCAGGTTCGCGGACAGGTTCGGGGCGAAGGCGAAGTTGACGCCAGCGCCGTAAGAGAAGTCGGAATCGTCATCCTCAACATTGCCGGCCTGGGCCTCGATGCGGGTGAAACCCAGTACACCATATGGCGTAATCGGGCTCTCGTTCACCATGTTAAAGGTGGCGTAGCCGCCAAAGAAGTTATCCAGCTCCACATCGACACCACGAACGGTATCGTCATCAACACCAAAGCCCGCGCGCGCTTCCAGGCCAAAGTATTCGGTGGCCATCACACCCACTTTGCCAGACAGCGTGCCAACATCGGCATCACCAACACCGTCAAAATCTGCGTTCATAAAGGTGTAATTTCCACCCGCATACAAACCGCCAACGCCAGATTTGTACATATCCTGGGCCGACGCGGCGCCAGCCATGGCGATGCCGGCAGTAGCCACAGACGCAATCAGAACATTCTTCTTGATAGTCATAGCGTTTCTCCTTGGTGAAAAACGGAGCTGTGTTGCACTCCTGTTATCAACTTGCACCAACTCAACGGCACTGACCATAGTAAGGTTCCGCATTTACCCGGAATTTACAATGTTTTAATTTGCCGGTAATCCTGCGCCCCGCGGGCTGTTACCTTGCGGATACAGGGCACCGCGGGTATCCTGACGGCCTCTCACTGTCAGCTGGTACGGGCGCACCTTGAGAAATCTAAATCCTGTTATTTTTATTGTCAGCGTGATGTTTGTACTTTTGAGTGCTTTCATGACGTTACCGGTGTTTCTCCTGGCCGGAACTCCCTCCGGCGCGCCTAATGCCATGGCGTTTGCAGAGTCTGCTGCGATCGTCTGTGTGCTGGGTATTCTGGGTATCCTGTTTACCCGCAACAATAATCGGGAGCTCAAGCCCCGATACATGTTTGTTCTGACCGTATCCAGCTGGTTTATTATCGCCCTGCTCTCGTCCCTGCCTTTTTATCTGAGCGATAATGGTATTTCTGCTGCCGACGCGGTATTCGAGGGCACCTCCGGCATTACCACCACGGGCGCTACCGTGTTCAGCGGGCTGGACAACTTTGACCGGGACCTGTTGCTCTGGCGCTCCATTCTGCAATGGCTCGGTGGCATCGGGATTATCGGTATGTTCGTTGCCGTTCTGCCGTTCCTGCGGGTGGGCGGTATGCGCCTGTTTGCGACCGAATCCTCGGAGTGGACCGACAAGGCCCTGCCCCGGATGAAAACCCTCAGCCGTGGCCTTCTGTTCGTTTATTTGGTATTCACGGTCATCGCAGTAACGACCTATTGGTTATCCGGTATGGGCCTGTTTGATGCGTTCAACCACGGTTTGACCAGTATCGCTACCGGCGGCTTTTCTACCTCCGATATGTCCATGGGCAAGTTCAACGACTTGATCCTTATGGAAGCGACTTTCTTTATGATGCTCGGCAGCTTGCCGTTCTTCCTGTTTGTGCGGGAAATGCACGGCCAGCACTTTGTGCTGTTCAAGGATCAACAGGTACGCCTGTTCCTGGCGATTCTGCTGGTGGTGCCGCTGTTGCTCACGCTGCACCGGTGGTGGGTATCGCCGGTAGCATTCGACCCCTTCCATAACTATGTTTCCACGCTGTTCAACGTTACCTCGGTGGTGAGTACCTCCGGTTACGCCTCGGAAGACTATTCAGCCTGGGGCCCACTGGCGTTTGTTGCCTTCTTCTTCCTGATGTTTGTCGGCGGTTGTTCCGGCTCTACGGCCGGCGGTATGAAGATTTTCCGCTTCCAGCTGTCTCTGATCATCCTGCGGGAGCAGCTGATGCGCCTGTTGCACCCCCGCGCGGTGTTTACCCGGAATTACAACGGCCGGGCGGTCAGCGACGAGATTATCTCCTCGATGATTGCCTATACCTTTATATTCCTGCTGTGCCTGCTGATAATCACAGTGCTGCTGGCTTCCCTGCAGCTGGACTTTGTCACTTCGCTGTCGGGCGCGCTGACATCGCTCACCAACGTTGGGCCTGGACTGGGCGACATTATCGGCCCGGCGGGTAACTTCGGCCCGCTGCCGGATGCCGCAAAGTGGATTCTTTCGGTGGGTATGCTGATGGGCCGCCTGGAGATTCTCAGCGTGGTGATTGTGTTGTCACCGGGATTCTGGCGCGGCTGATTCTAGCGGTACCAAAGGATGTGGCTGTCTTCCAGCGGCAGGTTCAGGCGGGCATCCTTCACCCGGATTCTCGGGGTGAAGTGGCCCGCCGGGCGCGGGGGCACGGTTGCCCGGTAGAGATAGCTGTCTTCTGACCCCTCCAGTGCATGCTCCATAGCCATGGGTTGCACCAGTCTTGGCCCGAACTCCGACGCTTCCGCCACCAGTTCCACCGCCAGTTGTTCATGGCCCAGGCCGTCCAGGTAAACACAGAGTGAAAAGGTCTGGCTGTTGTCGCCCGTCTGTTCGGTCAGTTCACCAAACCGAAGTTTTGGCCAGTGCCGGCAGACGTTCTTTCGGTTGGCAACCAGCTCGGCCGCGATTTCCGGGGTGCGTTCGTTACCCTGGGTCACCATCGGCAGGTAAAAGTCGGAAACATACTCCCGCACCATGCGGTTTGCCGAATAGCGGGCGGTCAGCTGGTCCATACTGGCACGGATGCGTTGCAGCCAGGTACCGGGCAAGCCCTTGTCATCCAGGTGGTAGAACTCCGGAATCACCTGCTGTTCCAGCAGTTCATAAAGTTCCCGGGCATCCGAGTCGTCATGGCTGCCATCCAGTGCCAGTTCTTCAAAGCTTGCCCCGGGCCGTATCGCCCAGCCAACCTGATCGTTCCAGGCTTCCGCCCACCAGCCATCAAACTGGGAAAGGTTGAGCCCGCCGTTCACCAGAACTTTCATGCCACTGGTGCCACAGGCTTCCCACGGGTGGCTCGGGGTGTTTAACCACACGTCAACGCCCTGAATCAGCTGGCCGGCCACGGCAAGGTCGTAGTCTTCAATGAACACTACTTTGCCTTCCACTTCCGGGCGCTGCGAAAAGGCTTTCCAGCGCCGGATCAGTTCCTTGCCAACCTTGTCCTTCGGGTGTGCCTTGCCAGCCAGCACGATCTGCAACGGCCGGTCACGGGTGGTCAGTAACCGGACGAGCCTTTCCGGGTCTTTCAGCAACAGGTCCGGGCGTTTGTAGGCCGTGAACCGCCGTGCGAAACCCAGTGTCAGGCTTTCTGCATCCAGCAACAGGCCGCAGGCGGCGTCCGGGTTGCTGCCGTAGTTGTGTTCGCAATGTTGTGCGTGCAGGCGTTTGCGCAGATAACCCACCAGCCGGCGGCGCTGGCTGCGGCGCATTTCCCAGATAGACAGGTCATCAACGTCGCACATGGGTTCCGGATCGAGCATTGGCTGGCGCCAGCGGTCCTTGCCACAGGCACGAGTCCAGAGCTGGTCGGATTCCGGAGAATCCCAGCTCGGAGTATGGATTCCGTTGGTCACGTAGTCTGCAGGGATATCCGGCGTGGGCCAGCGACCAAACCAGGGCTGGAAGATGGTCTGGGTCACCTTTTGGTGTATCCGGCTGACACCGTTGAAGCGGCCGCTCATACCCAGGGCCAGCCCCGCCATATTCAGGTCTGATGTGCCGCCATTGGCGATGCCCAGCAGGTGAACCAGGCGGTTACCCTGCCCGGACAGCCAGGGTTCCAGGTACAGGGCCGCCAGTGCGCGGGGAAAACGGTCGAACCCGGCAGCCACGGATGTGTGGGTGGTGAACAGGTTAGTGGCCCGAGTGGCAACGCGGGCGACTTCGAAATCGGTTTGCTGGCTACGTTGCCACTGGTGGGCCCGCTCTACCAGGGCCAGGGCGCTGTGGCCTTCGTTAATGTGGCAAAGTGCCGGTTTCCGGTCCAGAAGTTCCAGCAAACGCCAGCCCCCGATGCCCAGAACCATTTCCTGTTGCAGACGCTTTTCCGGGTCGCCACTGTAGAGTTCGCTGGTGATACCCCGGTCGCCGGGTTCGTTGCGGGGGTCGTTACTGTCCAGCAGCAGGAGCTCGCAACGCCCCACCTGGCCTTTCCAGCCCCGAAGCCGAACCTCCCGGCCCGGAAAGGGTACAGTCACCCTCGCCCATTCGCCGTTGCTGTCCCGTAAGGGCGATACCGGCAACATGGTGGGATCGTTGTAGGGATGGAATTCGATCTGTTCGCCTGCCGTGTTCAGGGCTTGGCGAAAGTATCCTTGCTGATACAGCAGGCCCACGGCCATCACCGGAACACCGAGGTCACTGGAAGCTTTGAGGAAATCGCCAGCGAGTACTCCGAGCCCGCCGCTGTAGAGAGGCAGGGATTCGGAAACACCATATTCCATGCAGAACCAGGCGATTCCGCCATCGAGTTTGTTATTGCAGGAATCCGAATACCAGGTGGCAGCCCGGGTAAACTCTTCGTGCCGGCTGACCTGCTCCTGATAGAGCGTCAGGAAGTCCGGATTCTGGGATAACGCCTGCAGGTGCTCCACTGCAACCCCGTTGAGCACCAGCCAGGCATTATGGGTGGCTTCCCAGGCTTCTTCGTCCAGGGCCCGCCATAACTGATCACCGCCGTGATGCCAGGTCCAGCGCAGGTCCAGTGCCAGGGATATAAGCCCCGACAACTGGTCTGGCAGGGCCCGCATGGAATAGGCGGCAAGTGTCATAGGCTGGCCTCAAGCCGTCAGTGTGCGGTGTAGCCACCGTCGATCACCAGTTCGCTGCCGGTTACAAACTTGGATTCATCCGACGCCAGGTAAACCACACCCCAGGCAATATCGTCCGGCTCGCCCATATGGCCCAGCGGGTGCAGGGCGGCGGTGGCGTTCCTGGCCTCTTCCGGATCCACTCCGGTGGTTTTCATGTGGCCCTCTACCATCGGTGTCCAGATAAAGCCGGGGTGTACAGAGTTCACCCGGATTCGGTCTTTGGCGTAGATCATGGCATCTGTCTTGGACATCAGCCGTACCGCACCCTTGGAGGCATGGTATGGCGGTGCGTCGGGTGCCCCTACCAGGCCATAAATGGAGGATAGGTTGATGATGCTGCCGCCTCCGGCTTTCAGCATGTGCGGAACCGAGTGCTTGGTGCAGAAAAACACACCCTTTACGTTGATATCCTGAACCTTGTCCCATTCTGCCTCGGTCACTTCGTGGGTCGGCTTGTTGGCACCGGAGATACCGGCATTGCTCACCATAACGTTGAGCTTGCCAAAGCGCTCGGCCACGCCATCCAGCGCTGCTTTCACCTGGCTTTCATCGGCCACGTCACAATGCCAGTAGGCCACCCGGAAACCTTTTTTGGTGAGTTCCTCCACCAGGGCTTCGCCTTCTTTGTCAAGCACGTCAAGCACACCGACCGCTGCGCCCTGCTCTACGATCCGTTCCACCATGGCCCGGCCTAGGCCTAATGCTCCGCCGGTTACCGCTGCTACCTTGCCTTCCAGTCTAGCCATTACTGTTTCTTCCTTTCGTTTCGGGTTTTCAGTGAATCTTGCGATGTCTGAGGGTTACCCGGCCGTCTGCATCTTTGTGGTCTTCCAGCCAGAGTATCAGCTCGGAAATGACCCTTGCGTCATTCTCTGCGCTGTCAAAATCGACGCCGAGCCCCTGGTCGGCCCTACGAACCACGTGGGCCTTCAGCGTATGGTGTTTCTCGGGTTGCTCGGGAAACCGGAACGACAAATGCAGGGCCTGGTTCAGCCGCACATCATCAAAGCCGGTGACAATAAAAAGCCCCCGCCTGGACGCATCTTTTATCGCCCCGGTAGCTACAGGCATACCTCGCTTGTACACCAGTATAGGCAACTCCCCTTCAATTCGCTGGCTAAGACGGTGTTCCATTCGAGCCCCCTTTCACAAACTTTTGTTTTCTGGCGGATACAGGTTAGACCTGTTCATGCACCATTTATATCTGTTTATTCATTGATCAGCTTGATTCTGATCAATAAATAACCGGAGCAACATTACCGCCCGTATAGCTGCACCGTTTCCCTGAGCCGGGCAATATCCACAAGCTCCTGATAATGCTCTGGAAGCTGCCATATCCAGTTGTTCTCGATGGTGCCGGGGGTGTTGAATCGGGCATCAGAGCCCAGGCCCAGCAAGTCCTGTACGGGCACAACCACCAGCCCGGAGACCGATCCCATGGCAGCCTGGATAATTGGCCAGGGCATCTGCGCTGCCTCTTCGCCGGTAATTCTCAGGTAGTGGTTTACGTGTTGCCGTGTGCGCTCATCAAGGCTGTGGTACCAGCCCAGGGTGGTGTCGTTGTCGTGGGTTCCGGTGTACACCAGGTCTTCTGCCCTGTGGTTATGCAGCAGGTGTGGATTGCCAGGGCTGCCGTCGAAGCCGAACTGCAGAACCGTCATGCCGGGCAACCGGAAACGGTGGCGCAACTGTTCCACATCGTCGCCGATAATGCCGAGATTCTCGGCTACCAGGGGAAGGTCCGGCAGTTCCCGGAAACAGGCCGACAGAAAGTCATCCCCCGGGCCCGGCACCCAGTAGCCGTTCACCGGCCGGGGGGCACTGGCAGGAATTTCCCAGAACGCCTGCAGGCCCCGGAAATGATCGATTCGCAACAGATCAAACTTTTCCCGCTGGCTGGCCAGGCGGCTGAGCCACCACCGGTAACCATCCCGCGCCATGGCCTGCCAGTTATAAAGCGGGTTACCCCAGTGCTGGCCGTCCGGCGAAAAGTAATCCGGCGGAACGCCAGCTACTGCCAGCGGCTGACCGTTTGCATCCAGCTTGAACTGCTCCGGGTTGGCCCAGACATCGGCGCTGTCGTGGGCAACAAAGATGGGAATGTCCCCGAACATCAGCACGCCCCGGTCCCGGGCGTATTGCCGGAGTGCATGCCATTGCCGGTGGAACAGGAACTGCTCGTACTTCACCTGTTCGATGGCTGATTCATTGGCCCGGGAAAACTCTGTCAGTGCGCCGGCATCGCGCCGTCGCAGGGGTTCGGGCCAGTCCGGCCAGGGTGTCCCCGGGTATCTGGCCCGGATGGTCATAAACAGTGCGTAGTCATCCAGCCAGTGGCTGTGGCTGGCCAGAAATTGTGGCCAGGCATCGTCAATCTCTCGGCTTTCCAGTTTGCCGGGCAGTTCCCTGAAGTCGATCAGCTCCGGGTTACCGGCGTGGGCCGACAGAGACTGGTAGGGTGACAGATCCGGATGGGTCGGCCCGATAGGCAGCGTTTGCCAGACGGTTACACCGGCCGCTGCTAGCCAGTCCACAAACCTGCGAGCGCTTTCGCCCAGCTTGCCGTGGCTGCCCGGCAAGGCTGTCGGGTGCAGCAGCACACCGGCACGGCGCCGGGAAAACACAGAAACGGGCGGCAGGGCTTGAGTCATGCACCCTCACCCGATTCGTGCCCTGGCCGCATGGCGCCGCCCCGGGCCGGCTCGCCACCGCCCTGGCTCAAGGGCTGGAAGAGGCTCGCTGGTGCCGGGTATCCGATGGCGTCGTACAGGTTGACCAGGTGGCGCCGATAAAGGTGTTCGAAATCTTTCACTACCGCAGCCGGGTTGTAATCACCAAACCACCAGAACCAGTCCGAACCTTCACACAAGCCCAGCTGCCTTGCAGCCGCCGCCTTCTGTTCTGCATTTAACGAGCCGTTGTCCATCACCTTGTCGTAATGCTGCTTGGCTTCACACAGCAAATCCCAGGCACAGTTTTTGTCGGGGTCGCCAATCCAGGTTGAGAAGGTTCCGTAAATCCAGCTGCCGGCAACAAGGTGAGGCAGGCCCTCGGGCTGGCAATCCGGGGTATCCAGGTAATCCCGGTAGGTGGTCAGTTTCAGATCCGAGTGGTTCTCCAGAACCCGGTACAACTCGTCCAGGAAGTAGTAGCCGTTCTCCGGGTAATATTCCCAGGCATTCTCACCGTCCAGAATCACCGAAATCACCGCATTGGCGTTGTTGCGATTATCCTTCGCAATATTCTCCATGTGATGTACCAGGTCACCCACGGCATCCCGGGCGTGCCAGTCGGCATAGGTAAAGCCGATCAGGTCAGACAACCCGTCATCACGGAAAAACACGGTCAGCGGCTGTTCAGCAAACCGGAATGGCCGGTGGATACTGCCGCCGCCATCGCCGGCACCTTTGTTCCGGGCCAGTTTCATGCTGTTGTGGATCACTGAATCGCCACTGGCGGTCCAGCGGAATCCATGATCGTTCAGAAGGGGTAACAGTGACTGGCTCAGCGCGCCTTCGGAAGCCCAGCAACCGGTGGGCTGTTTGCCGAAAAACCGCTGGAACACTTTCTTGCCCTCTTCCAGGTGCCATGCCGCCCGCTGATCTCCCCCGGGGTAGTGCCCGTGTTCGGGCAACCGGATATCGGGAATCGCTTCACTGGCGGAATTCAGGTCCAGCAGCAGCGGCATGATGGGGTGCGCCCAGGGGCTCATTGCCAGTTCTACCTGCCCGTTCTGCTCCAGGTGCCGGTATCTCGGGCCGATGCCCGCTAACAGCTCGGCAATGACATCCAGCACGGCCAGCCGGTCTTCCCGGGAATACTGATGGCCTTTTTCCTGAAGGCTGCGGATAACAGGGTGAGACCGGCGAACGGTTTCTCCCATCCAACCAAGGTGGTACCACACCAGCAGGTCTTCCAGGAACTGGACAGAAATGTAGCGCTGTATATCCGGCCGGGCGCGATAGAAACCGGCCAGCTCAGACAACCTGCGGTATGGGGGAAATCGTTTGATGATTCGGTCGGCATTGGCCCGAAGGCACTTGTCCATCAGGTCCAGGAAGCCGGGCGAACCGGGCTCCGGCAGGGACTCGCTCACCAGGGCTGCCAGTACCGGATCACCAATACCGGTGCCTTTATGTCGCCAGCACTCGATCTGCACCAGGTATTCTTCAATCTGTTCCAGCAGCACCGGCGCAAAGTTCACCACGGCCCGGGCATCCGGGTGGGCTTCCAGGTGGGCGGCCATGTCGGCGTAGTCTTTGATGCAGTGCAGGTACACCCAGGGGAACAGGAATTCGCCGGTACTCTGGTCCTGATAGTCCGGCTGATGCATGTGCCAGCAAAGCACGACCGGTGTGCGGTGGTCAGAGGCCATGGGGGTAGTCCTGCTCCAGCATCTCCGGGGTTACCAGCACAATGCCTTTGGGTGATACGTAGAAGCGTTTGGCATCCTGTTCTGCGTCATAGCCGATACGGGTCCCTTCCGGAATCCGGCAGCCCCGGTCGATGACCGCCCGGCGGATTTTGCAGTTTCGGGCAATATCCACATCGGGGAAAATAACCGTGTCTTCTACAGTACAAAAGGAATGGACAATCACCTTGGAAAACAGCAGTGAACGCTGCACCTGCGCGCCGGACACAATACAGCCGCCGGCCACCATGGAATCCACGGCATAGCCACGCCGGTTATCGTCATCAAACACGAACTTGGCCGGGGGCATCTGTTCCTGGTAGGTCCAGATGGGCCATTCCGAATCGTACAGATTGAGTTCAGGGCTGACGCCGATCAGCTCCATATTCGCCTGCCAGAGCGAATCGATGGTGCCGACATCCCGCCAGTAGGCCGGCTTGTTGTTGACCGGGTCCCGGAACGGAAACGCAGACACCCGAAGGCGTTCGATAATTGACGGGATAATGTCCTTGCCGAAATCGTGGGATGACAGTGTGCTGAGTTCGTGGTCCCGCAGCAGCTCATCAAACAGGATTTTGGTACTGAACACGTAGATGCCCATTGAAGCCAGGGCTTTTTCCGGCTGCCCGGGCATGGGTTTGGGATTGTCCGGTTTTTCAACAAACTCGGTAATCCGGAGCTTGTCGTCCACCGACATCACCCCGAAGGCCCTGGCGTCTTCCAGGGGCACTTCTATACAACCGACCGTAACGTCTGCCTCCTGCTCCACATGGGCGGCCAGCATGGTGCCGTAGTCCATCTTGTAAACGTGGTCACCCGCCAGGATCAGCACATACTCCGGATTGTGGCTGCGGATAATGTCGAGGTTCTGCAGTACCGCGTTGGCGGTGCCTTCGTACCAGGAAGTTTCGATGCGCTGCTGGGCTGGCAGCAGCTCCACAAACTCCCCCATCTCGCCCCGCAAAAAGCCCCAGCCCCGCTGGATATGGCGCATCAATGAGTGGGACTTGTACTGGGTAATCACACCCACCTGGCTAATGCCGGAGTTGATACAGTTGGAGAGTGGAAAATCGATAATCCGGAACTTGCCGCCGAAAGGCACTGCTGGCTTCGCCCGCCACTTGGTGAGGTCTTCCAGCCGGCTGCCCCGGCCTCCGGCCAGCACCAGGGCGAGGGTTTGCCGTGTCAGGCGGCTGACGTAACGCTTTGCCATTTGCATAGTTCTGCTTCCCTGAAAACCCGCTTGGTCCTCTGCCCGTCCTGAGCGAACGGTAATAGACACTGCATTGACGATTTATAAGATTCTAGAACACTACCATCCAATTATGACGTAAAATTGTCGCAGGTCATTTTTCGATCAGCGGCAAAAACGTCCAATGGTCTAACCTCCAGCCGTACCATTCTGAACGGGAACCCGAGGACTATGGAAAGCCCCACCCTGAGCGAGTTCGACCTCTACCTGCTGGCCGAAGGCCGGCACTGGCATATCTATAATGTGCTTGGCGCACACCCCATGACCCATGAAGGCACCGAAGGTGTTCGTTTTGCCGTCTGGGCACCCAATGCCAAGGCTGTCAGTGTCGTCGGTGATTTCAATCACTGGCAGGCCGACGCAGACGCCATGCAGCTGCATGAAGGCTTTGGCGTATGGTCGGCGTTCATATCTAACGTCCAGGTTGACGCCCTGTACAAGTTTTCAATTACAACCCGCGACGGTCACCAGCTCACCAAAACGGATCCTTACGGCCAGGCCTTCGAGCTAAGGCCGTCAACTGCCGCCCGGGTTACCGAGCGCCGGGGTTATTGCTGGGAAGACGGCGACTGGCTGGAAAGCCGTAACCGGTTTGACTGGCAACGCAGCCCCATTTCCATTTACGAGGTGCATCCCGGCTCCTGGCGCCACCACGGCTCCGGCCGCTGGCTGAGTTACCGGGAACTGGCAGAGCAGCTGATTCCATACGTACTGGAGAGCGGCTTCACGCATATTGAATTGCTGCCGGTAACCGAGCATCCCCTGGATGAATCCTGGGGCTACCAGACCACCGGCTACTACGCGCCCACCAGCCGCTACGGCAGTCCGGACGACCTTCGTTACCTGATTGACCAGTGCCACCAGCACAATATCGGGGTAATTCTCGACTGGGTTCCCGGACACTTTCCGGACGACGAACACGCCCTGGCAAAGTTTGACGGCACCGCCCTGTACGAACACGAAGACCCGCGCCGGGGCCGGCACCAGGACTGGGGCACCCTGATCTACAACTACAGCCGCCATGAAGTAAAAAACTTCCTGATTGGCAGTGCCCTGTTCTGGCTGGACACCTTCCATGTGGATGGCCTGCGGGTAGATGCCGTTGCCTCCATGCTGTACCTGAATTACTCCCGCAATGAAGAAGACTGGTTGCCGAACGAATACGGCGGCAACGAGAACCTGGAGGCTATTGCCTTCCTTCGGGAGCTCAACCAGGTGTGCCAGGGCCGCTTCCCGGGGGTGCTGATGATGGCCGAGGAATCCACCTCCTGGCCCCAGGTTACCCGGCCACCGGAAGTCGGCGGGCTTGGCTTCAACCTGAAGTGGAACATGGGCTGGATGCACGACACCCTGCACTACTTCCAGCAGGACCCTGTTTACCGGCAATTCCACCACGACAAGCTCACCTTCGGGCTGCTGTATGCCTTTTCCGAGAACTTCCTGTTGCCGCTGTCCCACGATGAAGTGGTACACGGCAAATCCAGCCTGATCCAGAAAATGCCCGGAGACGACTGGCAACAACGGGCATCGCTGCGGCTGCTGTTCAGCTACATGTTCACCTACCCGGGTGCCAAGTTGCTGTTTATGGGCGGCGAGTTCGGCCAACGGCAGGAGTGGAGTGAAAAGCGGGAGCTGGACTGGCACCTGCTGCAACACGAAGGGCACCAGGGCATCCACAAACTGGTGCAGGACCTTAACCGCCTGTACCGGGAACAACCTGCCCTGCACCGGCTGGACTACAATGCAGCCGGTTTTGAGTGGATTGATTGCCACGACTCCACCCAGTCGGTGGTCAGCTACCTGCGCAAACCGGACCAGCACGGTGGCGAGGCCCTGGTGATCTTGGTCAACTTTACCCCCGTGCCCCGGCATCACTACCGGATTGGTGTTCCCCTGGCCGGCAACTGGCAGGAGATCTTCAATTCCGACTCCACCTACTACGGCGGCAGTAATCTGGGCAATCCGTTTACCCTGACTGCCACCGACACCCCCTGGATGGCCAGGCCGGCGTCGGTGGAGGTTACCCTGCCACCCCTGGGGCTGATTATTCTGAAGGCCGATGCATGACCCGAATTCTGTTTGCCACCAGCGAAGTCTTTCCCCTGGTAAAGACCGGCGGCCTGGCCGATGTGTCAGGCAGCCTGCCGGAAGCCCTGTGCCGGCTCGGCTACGATTGCCAGATCCTGCTGCCGGGTTATCCCGCTGCCCTTAAGGCGGCCCGGGAGGCCGGTTCTCAGCGCAAGGCCCGCTTCCGTTTCGGGCAGTACGATGTATCACTCTGGCAAACCCAGGTGCCGGAGACCCAGGTACTGCTCTGGCTGGTGGATTGTCCGGCCCTGTTCGACCGGCAAGGTGACAGCCCGTACCAGAATGAGAACGGTGAAGACTGGTGGGACAACGCCCATCGTTTTCACCTGTTTGCCCGTATCGGGGCCATGATGGCGCTGGGGCAACTGGGGTCATCCTGGACGCCGGATATCGTGCATTGCAACGACTGGCAAACCGGCCTGATTCCCGTCTTTCTGCACAACGACAAGCACGCGCCCGCCACTGTCTTTACCATCCATAACCTGGCGTATCAGGGCCTTTTCTCCCATGAAACGTTCAGGGCGCTGGGGTTGCCGGATCATCTCTGGTGTTTTGACCAGCTGGAATTTCACGGCCAGTTTTCCTTTCTCAAGGGCGGCCTGGTGTTCAGCGATGCCATCACCACTGTCAGCCCGAGCTACGCCCGGGAAATCCGCACGCCGGAGTTTGGCTATGGGCTCGACGGTTTGCTGGAACACCGGTCCCATGCCTTGACCGGCATATTGAACGGCATCGATAACCGTTACTGGAACCCGAAGTCGGACCAGCACCTGGATTTCCACTACAGCCCGGACGATACCTCCGGAAAAGCCCAGTGCCGGGCAGCCCTGCAGCGCAAACTGGGGCTCGAAGTCAACGGCGCTCCGGTGCTGGGATTTGTCGGGCGTCTGGTAGAACAGAAGGGGCTGGACTGGCTGCTGGAAGCACTGCCGGCTTTACTGGAAAAGGGTTGTCAGTTTGCCATTCTCGGTTCTGGAGAGGCCCGTTACCAACAGGCGCTGCAAAACCTGGCCCGGGACTGGCCCGAACAGTTGTCACTTACGCTGGGTTATAACGAGGCCCTGGCCCACGAAATAACCGCCGGCGCGGACATCTTCCTGATGCCATCCCGGTTTGAGCCCTGTGGCCTGAACCAGATGTACAGCCTGCGCTACGGCACCATACCGGTGGTGCACGGCACGGGCGGGCTGAACGATACCGTACTGGACCCCGGCGAGGTGCCGGTACGGGACGCCAACGGATTTGTTTTCCGGGAGCCCAACGCCCACGGGCTGAAGCGCGCCGTGAACCGGGCGCTCGAGGCCCGCAAGCACCGGAAAACCTGGCAACAGCTGCAGCAAAATGGCATGACCGCAGATTACTCGTGGAAGCACCGGGCCGGCGAATACGCCGCCCTCTACAACAAGCTCAGGCATAACCAGTAACCACAGGGAGGTTCTGAACATGCACAAGGCTACGGAATTTCGGCTTGAAGCCCGCCCCCAACTGCCCGAAGCCCTGCATCGGCTGGGGGAGCTGGCAAACGACCTGTTTTACAGCTGGAACCACGGCGTAAGGGGGCTGTTTGCCCGTATTGATCTGCGCCTGTGGCAGAAAGTGGAGCACAACCCAAAGCTGTTTCTGCGGCGGGTATCCCAGCACCGGCTCGAAGAAGCCGCTGCCGACCGGGCCTTTCTCGCCGAATACCGTCGGGTGCTGTCCAGTTACGATGCCTACGTAGAGGCCGGGCCGGGTGCAGAAGTAGTGGAGCTGCTCAACCCCGAAACCAGCCTGGTGGCCTATTTTTGCGCCGAGTTCGGGTTTCACGAAAGCTTTCCGATCTATTCCGGTGGCCTGGGCATCCTGGCCGGTGACCACTGCAAGGCGGCCAGCGATCTCGGCTTGCCCTTTGTGGCCGTCGGGCTACTGTACCAGCAGGGCTATTTCATGCAGACCATTGATGCCCAGGGCCAGCAAGTAGCCCGGTATCAGTGCCACGACAGCGACGAGCTGCCCATCAGCCCGGTAGAACAGGATGGCGTGCAACTCAAGGTTTCCGTGCCCTTCCCGGGGCGGGAGCTCTGGGCCCGGGTCTGGCAGGCGCGGGTTGGCCATATCCGCCTGTACCTGCTCGATGCCAATACACCAGAGAACAACGAGCAGGACCGGGAACTGACCCTGCAACTGTACGGCGGCGATTCAGACACCCGCATCAGCCAGGAAATCCTGCTGGGCATCGGGGGCACCCGGGCGCTGGCAGCACTGGGCATCAAGCCCGCCGCCTGGCACATCAACGAAGGCCACGCCGCCTTCCAGATCCTGGAGCGCTGCCGGATGGCCATGGAAAACGGCCTCAGTTTCGAGGCCGCCCTGGAATCCGTTGCCGCCTGCACCCTGTTTACCACCCATACGCCGGTTCCCGCCGGCCATGACATTTTTCCTCGGGACCTGGTTGCCCATGCCCTGGGCCCGTATACAGAAACCGCGGGGCTGGATTTCGACCGGGTTTTCGAGCTGGGCAGCAAGAACGGCGATGGCACCTTCAACATGACCAGCCTGGGCTTGCGGGGCTCGCGGTTCCACAACGGTGTCAGCCGTATCCACGGCGGGGTCGCCTCAGAAATGGAAGGCAGCATCTGGCCGCAAATTCCTCCGGAAGAAAACCCCATCGGTTACATTACCAACGGCGTGCATGTTTCTACCTTTCTGGCGCCGGAATGGGCCAGCCTGTTTGAAATGCAGGCGCCCACCTGGAAAAGCGAGCTGAGAAACCCGGATTTCTGGAATTTTGTCGACAGAATTCCGGATTATCACTACTGGAGCGTGCACAAAGCCCTGAAACAGCAGATGGCGGAATTCATCGTGCGCCGGTTGAGGCGCCAGCACCAGCGTAACGGTACCGGCCATTCGGTCACCGAGCGCATGACCCGAAAGCTGGTATCCCCCGAAAAAGATGCCATGGTGATCGGCTTTGCCCGGCGCTTTGCCACCTACAAGCGGGCAACCCTGATATTTTCCGACCTGCCGCGGCTGGAACGGCTGCTGACAGACCCCGACAACCCCGTGGTCCTGGTCTTCGCCGGCAAGGCCCATCCCAAGGACAACCCGGGGCAGCAACTGATCAAGGTCATCCACGACCTGTCCATGCAGCCTTCCCTGATGGGTCATATTATTCTGCTGGAAGACTACGACCAGGCCATGGCGCGGCGGCTGTTAAGCGGCGTGGATGTCTGGCTGAATACGCCGGAATATCCGAAAGAGGCCAGCGGCACCTCCGGCGAGAAAGCCGCCATGAACGGCGCCCTCAACCTGAGCGTGCTGGATGGCTGGTGGGGCGAAGGTTACGACGGTAACAACGGCTGGGCCATTGCCCCCCGGGATATCCGTCTGGACCAGGAATTCCGCAACCGTGAAGAAGCCCGGGACCTGCTCGACTTACTGGAAATAGAAATTATCCCGCTGTACTACAAACGGGAAGCCCAGGGTTACTCGAAAGACTGGGTGGCCCGTTCCAAGGCGTCCATGAAAACCATTACGCCCCGGTTCAATTCCCAGCGCATGGTGATGGATTACGTACGGAACTATTACCAGCCGGCCAGCGCCCAGGGCCACCGCCTGGCAGCAAACAAAGGCGAACTGGCCAATGAGCTGGCGCAATGGAAGGCGCGGATACGGGCGGCCTGGCACGGGGTAAACATTCAGATGCACGGTTGTGTCACAGACCGCTGCAACTGGGATGAAGAAGTGGAGCTGAGCGTAGAAGCGGCCCTGAACGGGCTGGCACCGGAGGATATCCGGGTGGAATGCGTGGTGTCACCGGACTGTACCGGCAGCCACGGCGAGCCAGGGCCGGACAGTTTCATCCTGGAGCCGGCAAGTGACCAGGATGGCAAAACTCTGTTCTCCGCGCGCATCAAAGCGCCCTACCCGGGCCTGCAAACCCTGCGATTGAGGGCCTATCCCTACCATGACGCCCTCACCCATCCGCTGGAGATGGGCGCCATGCTCTGGGCCTAGGCTATTCTTCGGTTGGCGTCAGCGCCTCGCCGTTGTTATTGGCGGCCAGGGCGTTGACCACGGGATTGGCGTACATATCCAGCAGGTAAGGCCGGATAGCCGGATCACAGGCTTCCAGCCGGCGCTCCATTTCCGCACGGGCCGCATCCAGGTCCGCCGGCGACCAGGTTTCTGCCGTCACCACGCTTTCACTGACACTGCCCGGTGTTTCCCGGGCTTCCGGGTGAACGCCCCGCATCTGGTAAGCCACCAGGTTGGATGCATGCAGATGGTAATTGGCGTGCATTTCGTGGTCGATGCGGGCGGCCAGGGCTTTCGGATTGTCCGGTGCATCGGCAATAGGCGCACCGAAGTGCACATGCACATGCCCCTTGTAACCGGTCAGGCCTTTTACAATCTGCTCGGAATCTTCCCCTTCGGTTTTCTGGTAGCTGCCGGTACGGGCCTTCACTTCCAGCTCCCGGGCCTTGTCGGCATCGCAGGGGTCGTACTCGTAGGCAATAGACACCGGCACAATATGCAGCCGGTTCATGGCCTCGCCAAAGTCCAGCCCGGATTTTTTCCGGCTCATGTAGAACATCTTGATGATGGCTGGGTCTGTGGCGTCTATACCGTCCTTCGCGCGGCCTTCACGCTGGGCTATCCAGATGCTGTGGTTGGTGTCGATGCTGTGGTTGATAAATCCGGACAGCGTCAGGTAGGCATCGCGCATTTCCCGGGGGCTGGTCATGTTACGACGCACCACAAAGCTCTTGTTCAGGCGCATCATCTCTGCAAACACCCGGTTCTGCAGCAGATTGTCGCCAATGGCAATGCGGGTGGTCAGGAAACCGTTCTGGAACAGCAGGTAATTCACCACCATCGGGTCAAACACGATGTCCCGGTGGTTGGAGATAAACAAATGGGCGTTAGTCTTGCTCAGGTTCTCCAGGCCGCTGTGGGTTACCCGGGAGGTGGTGCTTTCAACCAGTTCGCCCACGTACTTTGACAGCTCCGCCTGCAGGTCATCCACCCGGTGGTAGTGGCCGAAGTTGCCAACCAGCCAGCGCCGTACAAACATCCGCAAGACCGCCGGCGCCCACTTCGCCGCCAGGGGGGACTTGAAGCGGCCCACCATGTCGAGGAACTCCCGATCATTAACCAGGCGTTTGATGGCCGGCGCTGTTTCTTCATCCGAATAGGGACGGATTGCGTCAAATTCCTGCATGCAAGCCCTGTTGTTGTTCGAAGCGGTTAATCAAGTGGTTGGAAATTGGCGGTATTCTATCCTGTCTTGGCACTCATTTCCTCCACCGAAATGGCGGGGTTAACCAATCCCGCCGGCGGATCTGTTATCATCCCCGCCCTGAACATTTCCCGCCCACAGGCAAAGACCAGCATGTATCCGGACCAGGATTTTGACCAACTGACCCGCGAACCCCCTTCTGCCACCGGCCGAAGCCCGGAGCAGGTTCTGCACGAGGTATTCGGTTACGAAAGTTTCCGGCCGCTGCAGGGCGATATCGTGCAGGAAGTGGTGGGCGGTGGTGATGCCCTGGTACTGATGCCCACCGGCGGCGGTAAGTCCTTGTGTTATCAGGTGCCGGCCCTGGTTCGACCGGGTACGGCGGTGGTCATCTCGCCGCTGATCGCCCTGATGCAGGACCAGGTGGCCGCCCTGAAACAACTGGGCGTTAAAGCGGCGTTCCTGAACTCCACCATGGATTTCGAGCAGGCCCGGGCCACCGAATATGCCCTGATGACCGGCGAGCTGGACCTGCTGTATTGCGCACCGGAACGGCTGATTCAGCCTCGTACCATCGAGCTGCTGCACAACGCGTCGCTGTCGCTGTTTGCCATCGACGAAGCCCACTGTGTCTCCCAGTGGGGCCATGATTTCCGGTCTGATTACCTGCAGCTGAGCATGCTGGCGGAAGAATTTCCCGGCATTCCCCGAATTGCCCTGACCGCAACCGCCGATGAGCGTACCCGAAAGGAAATTGCCGAGCGCCTGTCGCTGACCCAGGCCCGGCACTTCATCAGCGGTTTCGATCGCCCGAACATCCAGTATCGGATCACTCCGAAAACGAATGCCAACAAACAGTTACTGGACTTTATTAAAGCCGAACATGAAAGTGACTGCGGCATTGTTTACTGCCTGTCCCGGAACAAGGTAGACGCCACCGCCAAGTTATTGGCCAGCAGAGGCTACCTGGCACTGCCCTACCACGCCGGCCTGACTGCCGAAGAACGAGCCAGGAACCAGGAGCGCTTTCTGCGCGAAGATGGCGTAATCATTGTGGCGACCATTGCCTTTGGTATGGGCATCGACAAGCCGGACGTGAGGTTTGTTGCCCACCTGGACCTTCCCAAGAGCCTGGAAGCCTACTACCAGGAAACCGGACGGGCCGGCCGTGACGGCAAACCCTCGACGGCCTGGATGGTTTACGGCCTGCAGGATGTCATCAAGCTTCGCCAAATGCTGGAAGCGTCCCTGGGTAATGACCAGTTCAAACGTGTCGAGCGGCAGAAACTGGATGCCATGCTGGGCCTGTGTGAAGTCACTCAATGCCGCCGGCAGGTTCTGCTGCGCTACTTCGGTGACACCCTAGAGCAACCTTGCGGTAACTGCGACACCTGCCTGAATCCGCCGGAAACCTGGGATGGCACGGTTGCTGTACAGAAAGCCCTGTCTTGCGTGTACCGCACCGGCCAGCGCTTTGGCGTTAACTATGTCATTGATGTGCTTCGTGGTTCAGAGAACGAACGTATCCTGCAATCCGGCCACCAGGCCATTTCCACCTATGGCATCGGGCAGGATCTGTCGGCGACCGAATGGAAGTCGGTATTCCGGCAACTGGTGGCTAACGGATATCTCCGCACAGACCCGGAAGGCTACGGTGCCCTGCAGCTGACCGAACTCTGCCGCCCCCTGCTGAAAGGTGAACAGCCTATTCAGCTGCGTAAAGACCCGGTGCAGAAGAAGGGCTCCGGCAGCAAGTCATCTGGCAGTCGCGCCAGCGGGCAGGATATCCGGGACCAGGTCACCGACCACGCTGGCTGGGACGCCTTGCGGGCCTGCCGCAAGGAGCTGGCAGACAAGCAGGGGGTGCCGCCCTATGTGATCTTCCACGACACCACCCTGTTCGAAATGCTCCAGCGCCGCCCTGGCAGTATCGAAGAGCTGGGCGAAATCAGCGGTGTTGGTGCCGCCAAGCTGGAGAAGTACGGCGAAACTTTCCTTCAGGCCATCGCCGAACTGGGCGCTGGCTAACCAAGCGAGGGCGGATTATTCCGCCTTGAAGCCCTTTTTCCGGACCCGGTTCGGCCGAACCTCCTCTATACTGTCGATCAAAGCCATGAATTTGGTGTCCTGGTTCCAGTTACCGCGAATTTGCGTTGCAAAATTGCCCGTAAAGCAACAACAATGCAAATCAGAACAATACAACGACATTTCACGCATCTTCCAGAAGGAAAGCCGACTTGGGTTGTACTCCCCTTTTCCGCGTCGTTTCTTTCGCGGCCTGCCTGCTGGCAAGCCTGGTGCCCGCTACCCATGTAGTTGCCGAAACAACAGACAACCACCGGGAGCTCACCCTCTGGTACCGCAACTACGATAGCCCGGCAATTCGCAACCTGGTGTTGCTGGCCCTGGATAAAACCCCCGAGTACGGCAGCTATGAACTCCTTCGCAGTTTGGAGGTCAGCCAGGGGCGGGCATTGCTGGAGCTGACCAAACGTAACAACCGGATCCTCGATATTGCCAACGTTGCCACCACGGCTGATCGGGAAGACAGCCTGAACCCGATCCCCGTTCCGGTAGATGGCGGCTTGCTGGGCTTTCGGGTTTGCCTGGTAATGCCGGAAACCCTGCCGAAGTTCAAAGATATTTCCAGCCTTGAAGACCTCAAAGCCCGTAAAATCAGTATTGGCCAGGGAACGCACTGGCCAGACACCCCGATTCTCGAGGCCAACGGGCTGAGGGTCATCACCAATCCACGTTTCGAAGTGCTGTTCGGGATGCTGCTGAACCAACGTTTCGACTGCTTTGCCCGGGGCATCAGTGAAGTGCTTTTTGACCTCGAACAGCCTCGCGCCAGTGGCCTGGTGATTGAACCCGATCTCCTGATTGCTTACCCGCTACCTTCATACCTGTTTGCCGCAAAACACGATCACGACACCGCCCACCGGCTTCAGCTTGGCATTGAGCGCGCCATCAATGATGGCAGTTTTGCGGACTATCTGAACACATACTTCGGCCGCGCGATGAACGAACTTAACCTCAAGCATCGCACCATCATCACCCTCAAGAACCCGTACCTCAGTGATGAATCCAATGGTGTTGGCCGGAAAACGCTGGAAGAGCTGGACCGGCGTATCAAATACCTGGACCAATAGTCCCGGGCGAAGTATTCAGGAACCTCTGTTAAACTGATGCATCCTGAACCGTGCATCCGCTCGTCAAAAACGGAGAATCTCTGAATGGCCCACGAAGAACTGCACCTGAACCTGCGCAACCTCACCCTCGAGGATTACCCACAGCTCCAGGAACTGATGGACGATGTTTATGACGACATCGGCGGTGCATGGCCAAAAGACACCATCAAGGCGCTGGTGGAACAATTCCCGGACGGCCAGATCTGTATTGAAGACAATGGCCACCTGGTCGCCGTAGCACTAACCGTAAGCGTTAAGTACGAGCGGTTCAGCAACCCCCACGCCTACGATGACCTGATCCTTCGCAACGAAAAGATCTGGCACAACCCCAATGGTGACTCCCTGTACGGGCTGGATGTGTTCATCCACCATGAATATCGCGGCTATCGCCTGGGTCGGCGCTTGTATGAAGCCCGAAAGGAACTGTGTCGCTCCATGAACTTGCGGGCCATCCTGGCCGGCGGCCGTATTCCCAACTACTTCAAATATTCCGAGCAGTACACCCCGGAAGAGTACATCCATCGGGTAGACCGCAAAGAGATCTACGATCCGATTCTGAGCTTCCAGCTCTCCAATGACTTCCAGGTTACCCGGCTGATGCACAAATACCTGCCGGAAGACGAGAAGTCCATGGGCTATGCCACGCTTCTGGAGTGGCGAAACATCCTGTATACCCCGCCCTCCTCAGTACTGGACGTGAAGAAAACCCAGGTGCGCATGGGGGCAGTTCAGTGGCAGATGCGGGAATTCACCTCGGTTGAGGAAGTGCTCAAGCAGGTGGAGTACTTCGTCGATGCCCTGTCGGATTACAAAAGCGATTTCGCCCTGTTCCCCGAGTTCTTCAACGCGCCGTTGATGGGCCTGACCGATCAGATGGACCAGACCCGCGCCATTCGCTTCCTGGCCGGCTTTACCGAACAGTTCCGTAACGAGATGTCGGAAATGGCGGTCAGCTACAACATCAACATCATCACCGGTTCCATGCCGCTGATCGAGAACGACCGGGTATACAACGTCTCCTATCTCTGCCACCGGGACGGTCGGGTTGATGAGCAGCGCAAGATTCACATCACACCCCATGAACGCCGTGACTGGGTGATCGAAGGTGGCAACAGCTTCGAGGTGTTCGAAACAGATGCCGGCCGCGTGGCTATCCAGATCTGCTATGACATCGAGTTCCCGGAACTTGGCCGTATTGCAGCCAGCCAGAACGTCGATATTATCTGTGTGCCCTTCTGGACAGACACCAAGAACGGCTACCTGCGGGTACGCCACTGCGCCCAGGCGCGAGCCATTGAAAACGAATGCTATGTGGTGATCACCGGCAGCGTGGGCAACTTGCCCAAGGTGGAAAACCTGGACGTTCAGTACGCCCAGTCATCCGTATTCTCGCCTTCGGACTTCGCCTTCCCCCACGATGCCGTGATGGCGGAAACCACGCCCAACACCGAGATGATCATGTTCTCGGATATGGACCTGGAAAAGCTGAAACTGGTGCGTAACGAAGGTTCTGTCACTAATCTTAAAGATCGCCGTGTTGATATGTACGAAATCAAAACCCGTTCACGGTAACGGATCTGGCCCGGAATCACCGGCCAGGCTCTTGAACCATTCCCTGAAAGGGTTACCGTAGACGGCTGACAGCATTGCCATAATTGCTTTCGCCGTCTATTGTTTGATCTATATACACATTCTGATGTACTGAAAAACGCAGAGATACAGGTTAATGAACGACCCACTACCGGATCTGGTTGCCCGCTTCCGTGTTCGCCAGGGACTGTTTCGTAAAGAAACCGTCGAGGCCCGCGTGTACGAGCTGGACAGCTATGGCTGCGTGATGAAAACCGACAAGGTTTTCGAGCCGGGCGATACTCTGGTTCTGGAGCTGGTAATGGATATGCCGTTTGAGGAAATCCGGGCCGAGGGTGTCTCCGGCCTGGTCACCGAAAAGAGAAAGCACTGTAGCAATTTCTTCTATTCGATTGATTTTTCTGACCTTAACACCAAAGACGCTTCTCCCCTGTCAGAAAAACTCCGGCGCATTCACGAAGTACTTCTGAAAAAACAAAGCCTCAAATCCCGCCGTGGCCCGAGCCCCGTCGCGAGCATGAGACAACTGGCCTGATACCCCGTAGTACTTACCAAGCATCCGTCTGCAAGGAGACGTCCCCATGGCAAAGAAAGCCAAACCGAGCGTAGATAAGATCGTCAAGAAGGTGAACAAGGAGTTCGAGAAAACCTCTGCCCAGATCGAGGGGCTGATCAGCGATGCCCTGCAACAGTTCGACCACCTGCAGCACCAGATTCAGGACCCTGTGCGCAAGCTACTCAAAGACATGGACGAGCTGCGTGACCGGGAAATGAAGCGCTTTAACGAAGAGTTCGAGCGCCGGATGAACGAGTTCCACGAATTGCAGGCCACCCTGCTTGAGCGTGTGGGTATTGCCTCCAAGGAAGCCCGCAAAGCGGCCGACGAAACAGCCAGCAAGGCCAAGTCTGCGGCCAAATCCGCTACAGGCAGCAAGCCGGCTGCAAAAAAGGCGCCTGCCAAAAAGCCTGCCGCCAGGAAAACTGCCACTCCGAAGGCAGCCAAGCCTGCGGACAAGTCTGATCTTACCCGCGTGAAGGGTATCGGACCGGCGACTGCGAAGAAGATGAAAGAAGCAGGCATTACTTCCATCGAGCAGATTGCCAACCCGAGCGCCGAAGACAAGCAGAAGCTGGAAGCCTTCAAGAGCATGAAAGGCTACAGCCAGCTGACCGCCGAGGCGAAAAAAGTACTGTAAAACGTACCTTAGCCTCGAATGTCGAGTACCCGCGCCAGAGCCTCGTCCAGGCTCTGGCGTTCTTTTTCAGGAGTGAAGGTTTCAGCGAGCGCCGACACAGCCGCTCTCAGTTTTGCCAGGTACTCCGGTTCCCGCTCTGCCCGGTACATCAACTCGGCCAGTGCCTTGTCATCCCCAACCGGGAAATAGCCCGGATAATCCTCACCCAACAGCCCTTTATTGCCCGGAATATCCGACGCCAGAATGGGCAAACCTGCCCTGCAGGCTTCAGAGACCACATTCGCGCCACCTTCCATCACCGAGCTGATGACCATCACACTGCTCACGGCCATCAGGTTTTCCAGGCCCGGTTTATCCAGCTCCCCTAACCAGTGAAAGCGCGGGTTATCCTTGCTTTCTGCCAGCGCTTTCTCGCGCCATTCCTCGGTGTGCGGGCGGCCGGCACAATTAACGACAATGCTGGAATCTTCCGGCAGATGCCGCGCGGCAAGGGCGGCCCGCAGGCTGTCTTTTTCATCACGCAGATGGCCGATCACACAGATATTGAACTGTCCTGGTTCCGGCCGGGAGCCGCCACGCACAGCAGGCTGCGCCGCAGACTGGCGAAGGGTAACCAGTTTATCGCGGAATGATTCCGGAATGTCCCGGGCTACCAGGTCGTGCAGGCCTATCAGCAAATCCGCCGTGTCCATCGAAGCCAGGGTAACCCCGGGATATTCATGCTGGTGATGATAGATATCGGTACCCGTCAGCACGACAATTAATGGCTTGTCCGGATTTTGCTCTCTCCATGCCGCTACCGCATGCGCACTGCGCCAGGCGTGAAGGGCGATCATAAGATCAGCCGTTTCTCCTTCATACCCGGTCAATACCTGGACCTGATGGCCGGATTGCTGCAGCAGTACCTGCCAGCGCAGGGCCGTGGCTCGATTACCGGCCTTGGAGTCCGGGCCGGCAGGAGTGATGATCAGTAGATGCATAAAGGGTGTCCGATAAATTTACCGAAATTCTGCACGGGCCAGTGCTCCGGGTAAAGGATACCTGCGTATACAGGTTCAGACTTGTAGTAATTCACGGTATCCTGAGGCTGCCTTCGGCGCTGGCCGGGCCACCCAAAAGCTCCCCCGACTAAAAGGAATGAATCATCATGGTCATCAAACATCTACGGAAATGGCTGGTTTCCGGCCTTCTGTCTTTTTCTGCCGTCACTGCCGTACAGGCACAAACCTTCGTGTTTACGGCTATTCCTGATGAAGATGAAACCAAGCTGGTAGAGCGCTTTCGTGGCGTGGCCGATTACCTTTCCGAGCAACTCGATGTAGACGTTCGTTATATCCCGGTGAAATCCTATGCGGCCGCGGTATCCGCCTTCCGCAACAACCAGGTGCAGCTGGCCTGGTTTGGCGGGCTGTCCGGTGTGCAGGCGCGGCGCCTGGTGCCGGGTTCTGAAGCCATCGCCCAGGGCGTGGAAGACGAAGCCTTTGTCACCTATTTCATCGCCAACACCAGCACCGAAATCGAGCCGGCAGACAGCCTGGCGGACCTTGAGGACAACCTGCGTGGCAAAACCTTTACCTTTGGATCCAAGGGTTCCACCTCCGGCCGCCTGATGCCCGAGTTCCACCTGCGCGACACCTTTGGTGAGGCACCGGAATCTGTATTTTCCCGTGTTGGTTTCAGCGGTAACCATACCCGTACTCTTCGCCTGGTAGAGGCTGGCACCTATGAAGTGGGCGCGCTCAACTTCCAGGTATGGGAAAAAGAGCTGGCAGATGGAAACATCGATACCGATGCCGTTCAGGTTATCTGGAAAACCCCGGCGTACCCGGATTACCAGTGGACCATCCGCGGTGACGTGAACGAGCGGTTCGGTGAAGGTTTCAAAGACAAGGTGACCAAGGCCCTGCTGGAACTGGATGATCCGGCACTGCTTGAAAGCTTCCCCCGTTCCGGCTTTATTCCGGCATCTAACGATGATTACGAGCCCATTCGCAAGACGGGTGAAAACATCGGAATTCTCGATTGATGTCAGGATTTGATTTTCATGGCCTGACAGCCAGCTTTAACGGAGAGCGGGTAATTGGCCCGCTCTCCCTTCACGTAAATGAAGGCGAGCATGTGGCACTGGTCGGCAAAAGTGGCGCCGGCAAGTCTACGCTGATCCGTTTGCTTTACGACCGGCTTGAGAGTGAGGCATCCCTGATTCCGCAAGGCCTGGGGCTGGTGAACGCGCTGCCGGTGTTCCATAACGTGTTTATGGGGCAGTTGGACCGACATCCCGGCTGGTATAACGCCCTGACCCTGATTCGCCCGTTCCGTCGCGACCGCGACACCGTAAAGGCCTTGCTCAAAGAACTGGAAATTCCCGAGAAACAGTGGATACCGGCGGCTGCATTGTCTGGCGGGCAACGCCAGCGGGTAGCCATTGCCCGGGCCATCTACCGGCAGGCCCCTGTCCTGTTGGCGGATGAGCCCATTTCGGCACTGGATGGCCCCATGGCGCACCTGGTCATGAAAACCCTCACCAACCGGTTCTCCACCTCGATTATTGCCTTGCACGATGTGGACATGGCACTGCGTTACTGTAACCGGATCATCGGCATTCAGGACGGCCAGGTAGCGCTGGACGAAGCGGCTTCCTCGCTTGTCGCATCCGACATCATGTCGCTGTATTAACGAGCCAGAACCAGTTTATGTTTTCCTACCCCACCGTCAGAGCCAGTTTCATCTTCCTTGCCATTGCGCTCGGAGGTTTGCTGGTGGCCGATATTGCTATCACCACCGCCAACCCCTGGCAGGATCTCGGCCGGTTCTTTCTGGGCGTAGCTACCCCCAACTTTTTCAGCACCGAAGGCCTGATGACCGCCCTGCTGCGCACGGTAGCGTTCGCCTTCGTGGGTGTAACCATCGGCAGCCTGGCAGGATCTCTGCTGGCGCTGGGTTATCGGTTTCTGCCGGTTCGAATCTTCTGTGCCTTTATCCGCTCGATTCATGAGCTGTTCTGGGCGCTGATCTTCCTGCAGTTCTTCGGTTTCCACCCACTGACCGGCGTGCTGGCCATTGCTATCCCCTATTCGGGTATCTTTGCCAAGGTGTACTCGGAGATCTTTGAAGAATCTGATCCGGAGCCCGGCCGCCTGCTGCCTCCCGGCACTGGTTCGGTGTCAGCCTTTCTGTATGCCCGTATTCCGGATTGCTGGGAACAGATCCGCACCTACACTTCTTACCGCCTGGAATGCGGCCTGCGCTCCTCGGCTATTCTCGGTTTCGTGGGTTTGCCTACGCTGGGGTTCTACCTGGAATCGTCGTTCTCCCAGGGCATGTATTCCGATGCCGGCGCCATGCTGATTCTGTTCTATATCCTGATTGCCACGCTGCCCCTGTGGGTCCGTCCGAAATTGCTGCCATTCTACATCCTGGCCGCTCCGTTCTTTCTGGGAGACGGGTTCCCCATTGTCTGGGGCAATGTGGAGCGATTCTTCACCGAAGACATCATCCCGGCGCCGCTGCGTAATGGCGAGGGTCTTGCCGGCCTGTCTGCCTGGTTCGGGGATGTGATGGTCACCGAGGCACTGCCGGGCATCTGGAACACCATTGTCCTTACCCAGATTGCCCTGGTGGCTACGGGCATTATTTCCCTGCTGGCATTCCCCCTGATTTCCAACCACTTCGGTGGCCCGGTGCGCCGTACCTCCGGCCATGTGTTGCTGGTGATTGCCCGCTCCACGCCGGAATACATCCTGGCCTACATCCTGTTACAACTCTGGGGGCCGTCCATGCTCCCGGCGGTGGTGGCACTGGCCCTGCACAACGGTGGCATTATCGGCCACCTGATCGGGCGCCAGACCAACACCATTCAGTTGCGCCCGGATGCGCCCATCGGCTTCACCCGGTACAGCTGGGAACTGGTTCCCCGGGTTTACCGGTCCTTCCTGGCGTTTCTGTTCTACCGCTGGGAAATCATCATGCGTGAAACAGCCATCCTGGGCATCCTCGGCATCTACACGCTGGGCTTCTATGTCGACAGTGCCATACAGAACATCCGTTTCGACCGGGCCATGGTGCTGATACTGATCACCGCGCTGCTGAACATCGGCGTTGATGCACTGGGCCGCTACATTCGCCGGAAACTGGCCCTGCAGACCATGCAAACCTGCTGACCAGCTGAGACCAGCATCACAATTCCCGCGCCTGAAATGCCGGTACTGCCAGAATTGGGAAGCCGGTTACCTTGCCGATCGTTACATATCGTTACAATGCCTTATCGTTCTAATTTCAGGAATGCGAGGCAAGATACCCTTCATGGTCAACGGACTGGTCACTGTTACTGAACTCGGCTTGCTGGCACTGGTCGGCATTCTGGCAATCCGGATGGTTGCCCTGTCCCGGGGAGAAGCACTTCAACTGGCAGGTGGTATAGCGGAACCGGAAATATCCGGCCCGGTGGCAAGGCGCACGGCGCGTACCGGCAAGCAGGTGAAAATTGCCTCTGCCCATGGCACCGAACTGCGCACCCAGCTGCACATTCTGGCCGGGCTCCAGGAGCGGGATTGTCGGGATAAGGGGCTTTTGCTGGCCGAGGCACCAGAGGCAGTGCGGATGTACGCAGCCGCCTGGTTGTATGGGGCCGGTTGTGCACTGAGCCGCCAACCGGTGCGCCATTCCGATGCCCTGGCAGTCATGGTGGCACGCATTGTCAGCCGTAAAACAGGCATTCGCCAACCGGAAGCATTGCAGGCTATCAGCACCCTCACCTCCAGTTCCGTGTTACTGGCCTGCTACCGGGCCGGCCTTGAAGGTGCTGAACACTGGCAGCAACATTATTATGTGCCGGCTCACTCCAGCCTTTACGACGCAGCCACCAGCAACGCGTTTATCTGACGGCTTCAACTTCCCAATTACTGCCAAGGTTAATCGCTGTGGTGCCGGTTTCGTCCTCTGCTGGCACTGCGGCGATCACTGGCCGGGTAAACCCGCCGTCGTCAGTGTGCTGCATGGAGTCGACATCCACAGACCGTACCAGCCAGGATTTCCCGCCTGCGTTCACACGCGCCCGGTGGGTGAGCCCGAAGACAAAGCGGCAGTAATCGAGTTTGAGCTGAAGCAAATCCTGTTCTGCCTTGAGAATCTTTCTGAGCAGAACCTTTTGAACACTTTCCCCGTAATCCATCACATTTCCCTGGAGATTGTTGTATTTTCCAGGAATTTAACTACTTCTCCGCACGAAAGACCAGTGTTGACGGCACATTTTCGATTAAATCCTGGCCATCCTGAAAATCGATTCTCCAGATCATTTCACTGCCAGTGGTACAGAACGGCGCGGTAAACCTGGCCCGGTATTCCAGCGATTCTTCCCGTACCAGCGGCACCGGGTACTCTCCCATGTACATGTTTTCGCCCCTAAGTACCGCCAGAAACCGATCCGGCGCTTCCGGCACGGTCACCTGAAGCTGGTACTCCACGCCCTGATCTCCTTCCGGGCCTGGTGTCAGCTTGACCTGCCACTGGCCTTGATCCGTTTGCCAGCTGCAAGGGCCTGCAAGCAGGTCGCAAGGTGGTTTCTTCTCCTCGTTGCTGGCTTCGTTCAGGTAGTCAGGAGCAAATGCCAGTATCGCTACAGCAGCAATCAGTAAACCCCCTGTTACGATGGCTCGTATCATATCAGCAGCCTCTCATCCCCTTTTTGAAGGGGGCATTATGGGCATAAATGCCGACATGGCAAAGGTTTCTAAACCGCGGCCAGCATGAGAAAATGCCCGGCTTTCTGGCTTGAATCACCGAAGAAACAGGATACCGCTGTGCAACCGGACATCTCCGTAAAGCACCTGAACAAGATCTACGAAGACGGCTTTCAGGCCCTGAAAGACGTTAACCTGGAAATCTACCCGGGAGAGATCTTCGCCTTGCTTGGCCCCAATGGTGCGGGCAAAACCACGATGATTTCCATCATCTGCGGGATAGTGAACAAGAGCAACGGCGAAGTAACCGCTGCCGGCCACGATATCGTTAAAAACTACCGCAAGGCCCGCGAAGCCATCGGCCTGGTACCCCAGGAGTTGAATACCGATTCCTTTGAAACCGTATGGGATGCGGTGTCGTTCAGCCGCGGCCTGTTCGGCAAGGCCCCGAAACCGGCCCACATAGAGAAGGTACTGAAAGACCTCTCCCTGTGGGATAAGCGCAACAACCGCATCATGTCGCTGTCTGGCGGCATGAAACGCCGGGTGATGATTGCCAAGGCCCTGTCCCACGAGCCTCGCATTCTGTTTCTGGACGAGCCCACCGCGGGCGTGGATGTAGAGCTTCGCCGTGACATGTGGGAGATGGTCCGGAAACTCCGCGAGAACGGCACCACCATAATCCTGACCACCCATTACATCGAAGAAGCCGAGGAAATGGCGGACCGCATCGGGGTGATTCGCCAGGGCCAGATTATCCTGGTTGAAGACAAGGACACCCTGATGTCCAAGCTGGGTAAAAAAGAACTGCGCCTGCAGCTGCAGCACAAACTCGACAGGGTGCCAGGCGAACTCACCCTGGAGCCCGTCGAGCTTTCGGAAGACGGCTACGAGCTGATCTACACCTTTGACTCCCAGCAACAGCAAGCCGGCGTCGCCCGCTTACTTCGGACCCTTGGGGATCTGGGCATCGAGTACCGGGACCTGCAAACCCGGGAAAGCTCCCTGGAAGAGATTTTTGTGGGCCTGGTTCACGAATAAGCCGCCCGAACGGAGAGAGCAGAATGAATCTTTACGGTGTAAAAGCCATCTACAAGTTCGAAATGGCGCGCATGAAGCGGACCATCATGCAAAGCGTGCTGTCGCCGGTGATCTCAACCTGCCTGTACTTCGTGGTATTCGGTTCTGCCATCGGCTCCCGCATGGGCGATATCGACGGCATCGACTACGGCGCCTACATCATCCCGGGGCTGCTGATGCTGTCCCTGCTGATGCAGAGCATCTCCAACGCCTCTTTCGGCATCTATATGCCAAAGTTTTCCGGCACCATCTATGAAGTGCTGTCTGCCCCTGTGTCCTATACCGAGATCGTTCTGGGCTACGTTGGCGCTGCGGCCACCAAGGCGGTTATTCTGGGGCTGATTATCCTGGCGACCGCACGGCTGTTTGTCGACTACTCGGTCCTGCATCCCGTGTCGATGCTGGCCTTCCTGGTGCTGACTGCGGTGACCTTCAGCCTGTTCGGGTTCATCATCGGCATCTGGGCCGACGGTTTCGAGAAATTGCAGATCGTGCCCATGATGATCGTAACCCCGCTGGTGTTCCTCGGTGGCACCTTCTATTCCATCGATATGCTGCCCCAGGTCTGGCAGACCATTAGCCTGTTCAATCCGGTGGTGTATTTGATCAGTGGCTTCCGCTGGGCTTTCTATGGCGTATCTGATGTGCACGTGGGCATCAGCGTTGCCATGACCCTGGTATTCCTGGCCATGTGCATGACCACCGTCTGGTGGATCTTCAAAACCGGATACCGGCTGCGTTCGTGATGTTTCGTGTATTGCTGACAACCTGCGCCCTGGTGGCGCTGGCCGCCTGCGGCGCGGCAGACGCCCGGGACGAACAACCCTTGCCGGTGATTGAGGCCTGTTTTGTAACCGCTGATCGCTCCTACCCGGTCATGCTTGAAGTGGCCAGTGAACCGGAGCAGCGGCGCCGGGGCCTGATGGGCCGGGAACACCTGCAGGATAACGCCGGCATGCTGTTCGAGTACCAACAGCTGCGACCGGCCGACCACGGATTCTGGATGTACCAGACCCTGATCCCACTCGACATCGCCTATCTAGGTGCACAGGGCGAGATAGTAAGCCTGCGGCAAATGCACCCCTGTGCATCCTCCCGCAGCAGCGACTGCCCGGCTTATCCGGCCGGCAAGCCCTTCCTGAGTGCGGTGGAAATGAATGCCGGCTACTTCCATGAACGCGGCATTGGCACCGGTGACCGGCTGGTATGGCCAGCCAACGGTGCCTGCAAGCCCTGAAACTACTCCGGCTATTTGTGCTGCCAGTTCGGGTCCCGCTTATCCAGGAACGCTGAAATACCTTCCTGTGCATCTTCAGCTGTCATATTGGTGGCCATCACCCTGGCGGTGTAATCGTAGGCATCGGCCAGGGGCATTTCCAGCTGCCGATAGAACGCCTCTTTACCGATCTTCAGGGTGTGGCCAGATTTACCGGCAATGGTTGCGGCCATGTTGTAGACGCTCTCATCCAGGGCTTCCGGTTCCACTACCCGGTTCACCAGCCCGATATGCTCTGCGGTTTCCGCATCAATCATTTCTCCGGTTAACAGCATTTCCATAGCATGTTTGCGGGAAACATTGCGCGACAGCGCCACCATTGGCGTGGAGCAGAACAGCCCGATGTTCACTCCCGGCGTGGCAAACCGACTGCCCCGCTCCGCTACCGCCAGGTCACAGCTGGCCACCAGCTGACACCCTGCAGCCGTTGCCACACCGGCTACCCGGGCGATCACCGGCTTCGGCAGGTTCACAATCTGCTGCATCACCTTGCTGCACTGCTGGAACAGGGCCAGCTGAAATTCGTGGCTGTCGAATTTATCCCGAATCTCCCGCAGGTCGTGGCCGGCGCAAAACACATGGCCGGCGGAAGCCAGCACCACTACCCGGCTGCCGTCATCCCGGGCGATTTTCTCAAGGGCTGAAGACAACCCTTCCAGCATGGCCATCGACAGGCTGTTCCGGCGCTCCGGCTGGTTCAGGGTCAGCGTGGTAATACCGTTTTCTGTACGGACTCGCACTGGGCTTTCTTGCGCGGCAGACATAATTCAGAACTCCTTGATGGCTATCACCCCAGTATTGCCAACAGCTGCCAGCCTGTCGAACAGACTTTGGGCGTATACAAATAGTTGCAATTTGCGGCTATTACCGAGTATTCGCAGGCAACCCCGACCGGTACGATGAATGCTTAAAACAAGCAAGCCTGAAGCGTATTAAAACATCGAACAGGTAAACGCAGTATGAAGCAAGTCCGCCACTCACTGGCCTCCAGGTTTGTTCTGTTTCTGGCGGGCCTTCTTGTACTGGCCATGACCGCCCTGCTTCTGATCGAAAGAGTTGTTTTCCAGCCGGACCTCATGAAAGCCGAGAACCAGCAAGCCGGCCAGGAACTCGCGCGCATCGAAAATTCACTGACGCAGAACCACAATGCGCTGACCGCCCAAACCCGGGACTGGGCGCACTGGGATGACACTTACCAGTTGTATGGTCTGGTACTGAAGCCACTGGGCCTGTTCACCCGCTTTGTTACCGGGAAACAGGGAGAGAGCTCCCTTGCCCAGCGTGAGAACCTGGCGGACGTACCAGGCAGCCTGTTGCAGCGGAAAGACGAGTTCGGCACCCTCGCTCGCCACGCCCAGAGGTTGATCAGCCAGCAACGGGAACAGTCAAAAATGTTGCTGGACCTGTCCCAGCACGATCCGCTGACAGGCCTGGCCAATCGCCGACTGTTCGATGCCAGCTTGCAACAAAGCCTGTCGGATGAACCGGAAAAGCCGACCTCCGTGTTGATGCTGGATATTGACCATTTCAAACTTTATAACGACCGCTATGGCCATCCGGAAGGTGACAGATGTCTCGCCAGCGTTGCGGAGTGCATGGAGCAAACCGTCAAGCCCCATGGCTTTCTGGTTGCCCGCACCGGCGGTGAGGAATTCAGTGTGCTGATGCCCGAAACAGGGTTGGAACAAGCCAGAACCTGTGCCGAAGAACTCCGTAAAGCCATCGCAGGCCTGAAACTGCCCCACGCAGACTCTCCAGTGAGCGATGTCGTCACCGTGAGTGTCGGTGTTGCCAGTAGTGTAAACGTGGACAATGTTTCCGGCTCCACACTCATGCGCAGCGCAGACCTGGCGTTGTATGAGGCGAAGGATCAAGGCCGGAACCGGGTTGCCTGCTTTGGTGAGGATGCGGCAAACATTTTCGGCTGAAGGGCCGGGGAAATCAGGATGGTGCTCCGGGCCGGAATCGAACCGGCACGACCTTGCGGTCGAGAGATTTTAAGTCTCTTGTGTCTACCAATTTCACCACCGGAGCATCGGGTGAAAACTGAAGGCCGGAATTGTATAAGGCCCGGATGGCTAACGCAATTCCGCTTTCAGAATCGCTCAGTAATTAAGCAACTTCCGGCAGGGACCCTGATTATTCGGGCTTGGTTGCCCGGCCCTTGTAGATATACCCGGCAATTTTCGGTGCATTGGGCATATACAGGTTCTCCAGCTCCTGAATATCGAACCCTGCGTGTTCAATCAATTCCGCGATGTGCCGGTTCAGGTGGCAGCCGCCGGCCAGCTTTCGCCATCCCGGTGTTATCCGGTGCTGCCATTTGCGCGTGGTGTCGTGTGGGGCTTCTCCGTGTTCCAGGAACAGCAGGTCGCCACCGGGCTTGAGTACCCGCTTCATCTGCAGCAAGGCCGTGTGCCAGTCCGGGATGGTGCACAGGGTAAAGGTAAGCAGAACGGTATCGACCGAATTGTCCTGCAGCGGAATCTTCTCACCCGGCAGGTCCAGCCACTCTACTCGCACCGGTGACCGGCCCAGGTTCGGCAAGGCTTTGCGCCGCATCCCTTCCGATGGTTCCAGCCCGTACACCATCTCCACCTGGTCCTGGTTATAGAATTCCAGGTTAATACCCGAGCCCATTCCCACTTCCAGCACACGGCCGCGAGCCCTTGGCACAAGTTGGCTGCGCAGTTTCATTACCTGGCCCATGGAGCAGGCCTTGTCGATAATGTGGGGAAGAATCCGGTCTTCGTAGAAGCTCATAGGTTCACCGTCATTGTTTTATATCAAGGGTGCGACAAACTGCCCTATTTCTTTCTGCTACAATTCCCGTAGCATCATAATTAACTGCCGGTAATAACAACATAACAAAATCGCCTAAGGCAGCGGCCGGGCGGGTTAGCACCTGTCTGTTGTGACTTGTGAAAGTTACCGGAGGTTCCTGTGGAACTAGATCCCCTCATCCTATCGCGAATCCAGTTCGCGTTTGTCGTGTCATTTCACGCCATTTTCCCGGTATTTACCATCGGGCTTGCATCTTATATAGCCGTTCTGGAAGGCCTTGCCTTCAAAACCCGTAACCCGGTTTGGACGAAGCTTTCCGGATTCTGGACAAAGGTCTTCGCCGTTGTCTTCGGGATGGGGGTGGTCTCCGGGATCGTGATGTCGTTCCAGTTCGGTACCAACTGGAGTAACTTCTCCCAGGCTTCTGCCAACTTCCTTGGCCCGATTCTGAGCTATGAGGTTATCACGGCCTTCTTCCTGGAAGCGGCGTTCCTCGGGGTTCTGCTATTCGGGCGCAACAAGGTTCCTGCGGGCGTTCACCTGTTTGCGGCCATTATGGTTGCCACCGGCACGTTCATTTCCTCGTTCTGGATACTGTCGGCCAACAGCTGGATGCAAACTCCGGCGGGCACTGAACTGCGTGACGGCGTGTTCCATGTGGTGTCATGGAGCGAAGCCATCTTCAACCCGTCATTCCCCTACCGCTTCATGCACATGGGGCTGGCTTCATTCCTGACCGGCAGCTTTGTGGTAGCCGGTGTGAGTGCCTGGTACCTTCTCAAGGGCCGGGAGGTAGAAGCCAACCGCAAGGCGCTGTCCATGTGCCTGTGGCTGCTGCTGTTTATTGCCCCGGCCCAGTTGGTGGTCGGTGACTTCCATGGCCTGAACACACTGGAACACCAGCCTGCGAAAGTGGCTGCTATGGAGGGCAACTGGGAAACCTCTTCCAATGTGCCGCTGTTGCTGTTCGCCATTCCGGACCAGGAAGCACAAACCAACCATTTTGAAATCGGCATCCCCAGCCTGGCCAGCATGATTCTCACCCACGAGTGGGATGGTGTGGTACCTGGCCTGAAGGATGTTCCCAGAGAAGAGCAGCCTCCGGTGGCGATTGTGTTCTGGTCGTTCCGGGTGATGGTTGGCCTGGGTATGCTGATGATCCTGTTCGCGGTAACCGGGCTGGTGCTTCGGGCCGGCGGCCGCTACTACAAGGCCCGCTGGTTCCTGCAGGGGCTGCGCGCCATGAGCATTGCGCCCTTCTTCGCGGTACTGACCGGCTGGTTCGTAACCGAAGTTGGCCGGGCTCCCTGGCTTGTATACGGCATTATGAACCAGGCTGATTCGGTAACACCCTCGCTGACCGGGGGCATGGCGCTGTTCACCCTCATCGGTTACATCCTGGTGTACGCAGCGGTATTCTCCGCCGGTGTTTACTACCTGATGCGGGTGTTGTTCGTCGGCCTGGAAGGCGATGAAGACGATACCGACCATGAAGCCGATCGCCCTGCCCGCCCGCTCTCGGCGGCCCATGTTCCGTTCGAGATCGAATCCGGCAAGGGTTCGGTTAACCACGCAAAACCCGTTAACGAAGGAGGGCAATCCTGATGGAACTGTTTGATCTGGCCCTCATCTGGGCGTTTATTATCGGCTTCGGCATCATCATGTATGTGCTGATGGACGGCTTCGACCTGGGCGTGGGCATTCTCTTTCCCTTCGCCCCCTCTGAAGAAGACCGCGACACCATGATGAACTCGGTGGCACCGGTTTGGGACGGCAACGAAACCTGGCTGGTGCTGGGCGGTGCCGGGCTGCTGGCCGCCTTCCCGATGGTGTACACCATCTTGTTGCCTGCGCTCTACATTGGCGTGTTCCTGCTGCTTGCCGGGCTGATTTTCCGGGGTGTGGCGTTCGAATTCCGGTTCAAGGCGCGCACGTCCCGCTACCTGTGGAACTGGTCGTTTGCCGGCGGTTCCACCGTCGCCACCTTCGCCCAGGGGGCGGTGGTTGGTGCCTATATTCAGGGTTTCAACACGGTTGATGGCGTGTATGTGGGTGGCGCGCTGGACTGGCTTACCCCGTTCACCGTATTGACCGGCCTCGGCACTCTGGCAGGCTATGCCCTGCTCGGCTCCACCTGGCTGATCCTGAAAACCGAAGGCCGCCTGCAAGACTGGGCTTACCGGGTAACAACGCCGCTGCTGTTCGCCGTGCTGGCCATCTTCGCCATTATCAGCGTGTGGACACCGTTTGTGGACGACATGGTGCGTGAACGCTGGTTTGACCACATCGGTATCATCTGGATCCTTCCGGCCCTGACACTGTTGTGCGCCTTCCAGATCTGGCGCTCTGTGCGCAACCGCTTCGAAGGTATGCCCTTCGTAGCCACGATGGGGCTGTTCATCACCACCTATCTGGGGCTTGTGGTCAGCCGCTGGCCCTATATGGTGCCGCCCAACTACACCCTTTGGGATGCAGCGTCTGCCTATGAATCCCAGCTGTTCCTGCTGCTGGGCCTGCTGTTCGTAATTCCCATTGTGCTGGTATACACCGCCTGGACGTACTGGGTATTCCGCGGCAAGGTGCGGGCCGGCGAAGGGTATCACTGAGTGGCAGAACCGGCCCAGGCTGATGTCAAAGGCTGGCTGGCCGGGCTTGCCCGGACCAGCCAGCACTGGATAAACGCCACAGTAGTCGCCGGTACCCTGGCCGGGCTGGCCACTATCGTGCAGATGGTGTTACTGGCCTGGCTGGTTTATCAGGGGGTAATTGCCGGTGAGCCGGTCTCTGCCCTCACCCCCTGGTTTCTGGTTTTGGTGGGCACGCTCGTTATGCGGGCAGTTTGCCAGGGCCTGCAAACACGCTTTGCGGCGCGCTGCAGCGAACAGGTACGCCGGCATGCCCGTCGCCAACTGAATGACCACTGGCAAGCTGCCGGCCCCGTAACTCTGTCGGAGGCCTCTGCCGCTTCCCTGGCCCGGGAATGGCTGGACCACGTGGAAGCCTTGCACGGTTATTTCGCCAGGTTCCTGCCCCAGATGATCCTGGCCACCGTTATCCCCCTGATGATTCTTGCGCTGGTGTTCTGGCTCGACTGGCTGGCCGGCATCTTTCTGTTGTTATCCGCGCCCCTGATTCCTCTGTTCATGGCCCTTGTGGGTATGGGTGCAGAAAAAGTGAACCAGCAGCACTTCGAGACCATCAGCCGGCTGTCCGGGCAGTTTCTGGACAAGGTTCGGGGCCTGACGACCCTGCAACTGTTCGGCCAGACCGCTCAGGCCAGCGATACCCTGTATCAACGCTCGGATCAGTACCGGCGTATCACCATGAAAACCCTGAAGGTGGCGTTTCTGTCGTCGGCGGTACTGGAGTTCTTTTCCTCGGTCGCCATTGCCGTCATCGCCATCTACATCGGTTTCGGGTTGCTGGGCTACATCACCTTTGGCCCCAGCGATCAGCTTACCCTGTTTTCCGGCCTGCTGATCCTGCTGCTGGCACCGGAGTTCTTTCAGCCATTACGGACGTTATCCCAGCATTATCACGACCGGGCCGCCGCCCTGGGCGCCGGAGCAGAGATTCTTGCCCGGCTTCAGGAGCCCGTTTCCGGCGCCGGAAATGTCCAGGCACAAACCGAACCCACCGCCACGGCGGACACAATCGCCCTGAGCGGCGTATCCCTGCGCTATTCCGATAGCCCTCCAGTGTTTGATCAGTTGGACATGCAGGTAAAGCGCGGTGAAGTGATCGCGCTCACGGGGCCATCCGGCGGCGGAAAGTCATCGTTACTGCACCTGTTAGCGGGGTTTATCCGCCCCGATGCCGGCACAATATCGGTGTTCGGACAACCTGCGGGCTCATCCCCTTTCGGCTGGCTGGGCCAGAAAGGCTTCTGGATTCAAGGTTCCTGGGCGGACAATCTGAGGCTGACCAGCCCTGACGCATCGGATATAGCCATTGAGAATGCCCTGCGCATGGTCGGCCTTGCCGAGTTGCTCGACAGCCGGGAACAGGGCATCAACAGCCGTATTGGCGAAGATGCCCAGGGCTTGTCCGGCGGCCAGGCCCGACGGCTCAGTCTCGCCCGTATCTTTCTGGCGGATCATGAGCTGGTTCTGCTGGATGAGCCGACCGCCGGCCTGGACGCCACCAGCGAAATCTGTGTTCTGGAAGCCCTGCACAAGCTTTCCGAAGCCGGCAAGACCGTGATTTTCTCTACCCATCACCAAGCGCTGCTGGCACTGGCCGACCGGGTTCTGATCGTCTCCGGCACAGAGGTGCGCAATGCGTGAACTCCGGCCCTGGTTACAGCTGATTCTGCGCCGCCGGGGTCGGTTGGTGGTGGGCGGTGCCCTGCTGCTGGCAACACTGATCTCCGGCATTGCCTTGCTGGCCCTGTCCGGATGGTTCCTGACCGAAACCGCCCTGGTGGGCTTGCTGTTTGCGGCGGGCGTTCAGGCGTACATCAACCTTTATGTGCCCGGCAGCGGGATTCGATTCTTTGCGGTGTCCAGAACGGTTTCCCGATACCTGGAGCGGCTTTACAACCACAATACGGTGCTGAGCCTGCTTACCGATATTCGCGTAGCGCTGTTCAACCGGCTGGCGCAGGCGGGCAAACGCCAGCGAGGCGATAAAACCGGAGCCCAGTGGTTGTCCCGCCTGACTGCCGATGTAGACGCCCTGGACACCCTGTACCTGCGCCTGATTGCCCCTACCGCACTGGCGGCGCTGGTTACCCTGATGATTGTCGGCCTGGCCTGGCTGCTGTTCAGCGGCACCATTGCGCTGATACTGCTGGGTATTCTGGCAACAGCCTTCGGTCTCGCCACCTGGGGGCTGTATGTTCGCACCCGGGCGCTGTCGGGACAGTTAAACGAACGGCAGGAACAACTTCGCGGCCAGGTGATTGAACACCTCGAAGGCTGTGCAGAACTCACCGCCGCCGGCCGTGCTGGCAAACATTCGGGCCGGCTGATGCGCCACGCCTTTGCGCTTTCACAAAGCCAGGCGGAGGTCGATGCCAGGGTGGGCTGGCACCTCTCGGTAACAGTGTTGCTGGTAAACCTGTCAGCGGTGATTGCCCTGTGGGCCGGCTTTGGCTTGTTCCAGCAGGATCTCGTATCCGGGCCGGTTCTGGTGCTGCTGCCCATTGCCCTGCTTGGTCTGGGAGAAGTTTACGGCATGCTGCCTGAAGCCTTTGGAAAGTTTGGTGCAACACTGGCAGCCGCCAGGCGTCTCAATGAAGATGTACAACCCGCAGATGAACAGCCTGGCTTCCAGAAGAGGCCGGCCGGACAGGGCGCAAAACAAAGCGCTCTGACCGCGAGCGACCTGGCCGTTGGCCACCCGGGGCAGTCTTCGGTTATCACCCACTTCTCGGTAGCGGTCGAACCCGGAGATCGCCTGGGCGTAGTCGGGGTGTCTGGCAGCGGAAAATCATCCCTGGCAGATACCTTTGCCGGTTTGATTGCTCCGGTTGCAGGTTCTCTGGAGTCCCTGCCCTGCACCTACCTGACTCAAACTACGGTTGTGTTCGACGACACCGTCAAAGCCAACCTGTTGCTGGGTAATCCAGAAGCAGCAGACGGCGAACTCTGGCATGTACTGGAGCTGGTGGAATTGGCCGAGCGCTTCAGCCGTGAGGTTGCAGGCCTGGATACCTGGCTGGGCAACGGCGGCAGCCGCTTGTCGGGCGGTGAAGCCCGCCGGCTGGTATTGGCCCGGGTATTGTTGAGTAAAGCACCGCTGGTGATTCTGGATGAACCCTTTACCGGCGTGGATGCCGATACCCGGGGCCGCATAGCTCCCCGGATTGATCAGTGGCTGGACGGGCGCGCAGTGATTTCATTGGGCCACGGGCCGGAGGCATTGCTGCCATCCGGCCACATTCTGCATTTGAACTAGCGGCTCAGCGGGTTTCGAGCAGCTCGAAAGTCAGCCCCGCCCTGGTAGTCAGGCGCTCAAGCAACTTGCCGTTAAGCGCAGAGGCCGGAGTCCAGAAACCACCAGGCACTTCGTCTTTCACATCAAAGGCCAGGCACATACCGGATTCACCCAGCATCTTGCCGGTAGAGCCGTAGCCCGGATCCCGGTCGCCCGTCACCTTGGTGATCAGGGTCTTGCCATCTTCTGTACGTCCGACAAAGCGGATGTCGTAGAAGCCTTTTTCCTGTGATTCCGGGCTTGGCCCCTCACCCGGCTTGGGCACCAGTTTTTCCACCACCCAACGAGTTGGCTTGATGGCCGATGCGGTAAAGAAGGCACCCAGGGCGGCCACAATGCCATAGGCCGTCAGGCGCCCCTTGGTGCCCTTGCCGGTCATGATGGCTTCGTCGTAGGTGAATTCCTTGCCGTAGCGGGCTTGCTGCAGGGCGTTTGAGCGATGAACCACCCGGGTATTGATGGCACCCATCACAAACGGTGCCAGCCAGGCATTGAAGGTTTTATCGAATTCCGCTGTTTTAAGGCTCGGCTGGCGCGTGCTGGAACGATGTTCCGGCGGGCAGATGGAGAACGGGTTAGCCAGCTCTTTCCGGAGCTTCGGGTCTGCCCCGGCCTCTTTCGCCACGTTGATCATGGAGGCTACAGTACCGCCGGACAGCCCGCCCTTGGCCACCTTCACCCGCATACGCACATCACGACAGGGCTGGCCGAAGGTCTCTTCGGATTTCTGCTGCAGGAACCAGACGCCCATATCGGAAGGAATCGAGTCAAAACCGCAACAATGAACAATCCGGGCTCCGGTCTGCCTGGCCTGGTTTTCATAACGCTCGATCATCCGGCGAATCCACTGAACTTCGCCGGTCAGGTCGCAGTAATCGGTGCCGGTGGACACGCAGGCTTTCACCAGCGGCTCGCCATACAGCGCATAGGGCCCAACGGTAGAAATAATCACCCGGGTCTGTCGGCACATGGCGGCAAGGGCGTCGTCGTCAGAGGCATCAGCCAGAATAACCGGCAATGCAGAGGCGTTATCCCCCAGCTCAGCCTTCAGGCTGGCCAGTTTGCTCTCGGAACGGCCGGCAATGGCCCAACGGACTTCACCACCGGTGCCGTAAGTCTCCATCAGATACCGGGAAAGAATCTGGCCCACAAAGCTGGTGGCGCCAAATACGACCAGATCAAACTCTGCCTGTGTGGTGTTGGTCATTATTTATCCTTATTCAAACGGGTGTTGGGTTACGATGGTAACAGGTTTGAACACAGGTTCTACTTTCCTGTTTACGCTGTCCGGGGCGTCCTCCCGGCCAATCGTTTGTCATGCAGACTGGGGCACACTCTGTACATGCACACAAGACACCCGGGAGGTGCCCTTTGAACACGTTGCTTGCACTCACCAGCCTGATTCTTCTGGTGTTCAGCGCCCTGCTGCTCTGGCAATTCCTCGAGCAGAAGAAGATGATCGCCCAGATGCTGGAGAACGAAGGTATCCCAGAGACCAGCCAGGATCCGGAATTGATACTGACCCTTCGGGTGCTGGACCCGATTTCCCTGGCCAAGCGGGAATCCCGGACCGGCCGGCTGCTTGCCGATCGCTTACCGGTAATGACCCGGAAAATGGTCTATCAGGAAGTCATGAAAGAACTCGAAGTGGAACTCGAAGAGCGTGATATCGATGTCGAAATGCACATTGAATACCGCTGAGGAGCCTCGGCCATGATCGCCCAGATTCTTGTTGCCCTGAGCCTTGCCGCCACCGCCGGCTGCCTGTTTGCCGGTTTTCGTGTATCCGGCGATAACCGCCGTGATCTGAGGATTCTTAACACCCACCGCATCAGTGCCCGCAGTGCCGTCCAGAAAAGCCGTATGGAACTGCTGGAAGTCCGTAACCGTGCGAAATTGCTGGAGGATACGGTCTCTGGCGGCGCCATGGCGGTCGAGAAAGTGCACAAGGCCATCGCCAACACCACGTTTGGCCTGATCGACATGTTTTCCAGCGATGAAGAGTTTCGCAACAGTACCAGGAAGGTCCAGCAAACCCATCACGAAAAAACCGAGCAGGTGTACAAGGCGGTCCGTACCACCAACCGGGCCCTGCATATCCTCGCGGATACCCTGATTATCGGTAAAGCCGAAAAACGCATTGTTTCAAAAACAAAAAAGGCACCCTGAGGTGCCTTTTTTGCTAAAAAGATCTGAAAGTTACAGAACTTTCTTCAGCTCTTCTTCGAACTGCGGAACTGCTTCAAACAGATCTGCTACCAGGCCGTAATCAGCAACCTGGAAGATCGGCGCTTCTTCGTCCTTGTTGATCGCAACGATCACCTTGGAGTCAGACATACCTGCCAGGTGCTGGATGGCACCGGAGATACCCACCGCAACGTAAAGCTGCGGAGCAACGATCTTACCGGTCTGACCAACCTGCATGTCGTTCGGTACGAAGCCGGCGTCAACCGCGGCACGGGATGCACCAACAGCGGCACCCATCAGATCAGCAACCTGCTCCAGCATCTTGAAGTTGTCGCCATTCTGCATGCCACGACCACCGGAGATTACGATACCGGCAGAAGCCAGGTCCGGACGGTCAGACTTGGCCAGCTCTTCGCCTACGAAAGAAGACAGGCCGGCGTCTTTTACAACGTCCAGCTGTTCTACAGAAGCAGAACCGCCTTCAGCAGCAACCGGGTCGAACGCGGTCGGACGCACAGTGATAACCTTGATGCTGTCGCTGGCCTTTACGGTCGCGATGGCGTTACCGGCGTAGATCGGACGAACGAAGGTGTCGTCAGACTCAACGCGGATAATGTCGGATACCTGGGCAACGTCCAGCAGCGCAGCAACGCGCGGCATGAAGTCTTTACCGGTGGTACCGGCAGAAGTCAGGATGTGGCTGTAGCCCTTACCCACTTCAGCAACCAGCTCGCCCAGGTTCTCACCCAGGAAATGACCGTACGCGGCGTTGTCTGCAACCAGTACCTTGTTCACGCCTTCTGCCTTGGCAGCGGCTTCAGCGACGGCGCCTACGTTCTCACCGGCAACCAGCACGTCGATGTCGCCACCGATGGCCTTGGCAGCCGCTACAACGTTCAGAGTAGCCTGCTTCAGGCTGCTGTTGTCGTGTTCAGCAATTACCAGGATGCTCATTTAGATCACCTTCGCTTCGTTCTTCAGTTTATCCACCAGCTCAGCTACGTCTGCCACCTTGATACCAGCCTGGCGTGCAGCCGGGGCTTCGACCTTCAGGGTGGTCAGGCGCGGGGCGATTTCAACACCCAGATCGGCGGGGCTCATGGCGTCCAGCGGCTTCTTCTTGGCCTTCATGATGTTCGGCAGAGAAGCGTAACGCGGCTCGTTCAGACGCAGGTCAGTGGTAACAACCGCCGGCAGGTTCAGGGCAACTGTCATCAGACCGCCGTCTACTTCGCGTGTTACGTTAACCTTTTCACCGTCAACAACCACTTCGGAAGCGAAAGTGCCCTGGGCCATGCCAGTCAGAGCGGCCAGCATCTGGCCAGTCTGGTTGTTATCGGAATCGATGGACTGTTTGCCCAGAATAACCAGCTTGGGCTCTTCTTTCTCGACAACCGCCTTCAGCAGCTTGGCCGCTTCCAGGGACTGTACTTCTTCGTCAGTCTCGATGTGGATACCACGGTCAGCACCCAGCGCCAGTGCAGTACGAATCTGCTCCTGGGAAGCCTTCGGGCCAATGGATACAACCACGATTTCACTGGCAACGCCCTTTTCCTTCAGACGAACCGCTTCTTCAACTGCGATTTCGCAGAACGGGTTCATTGCCATCTTGACGTTGGCGAGATCAACGCCGGTGTTGTCCGGCTTGACACGCACCTTCACGTTGTAGTCGATAACTCGTTTTACAGCGACCAGAACCTTCATAGATTCCTCGTTCTTCTACGATGGGTTTAATGAGTCTTCACAGTCAAAGGACCGGGTTGACCCGACCTGACAATGAGACGATACTAAAAATCGACTCAAAACACACGATATTTCGGTGTATACGTACAATGCCAAAGGTAAGGGCAGATTTCAAACAAACGTTTGTTTGATTCTTGAAATGCGCTATCCTTCGGGTTAATAACATTCATTAAAAGCTGTTTGAGGAGACCAACGTGGAACGCGAATCGATGGAATTTGATGTTCTGATCGTCGGCGGCGGCCCTGCTGGCCTGTCTGCAGCCTGCCGCGTCATGCAACTGGCGCAGGAAGCTGGCGAAGAACTGACTGTCTGTGTAGTAGAAAAAGGTTCTGAAATCGGGGCGCACATCCTCGCAGGTACCGTATTCGAGCCTACTGCCCTGAATGAACTCTTCCCGGACTGGAAAGAAAAAGGCGCTCCCCTGAATACGCCGGTTACCCGGGACGACATTTTCCTGATGAAGAGCCAGGAAAAAGCCACCAAGGTTCCCAACGCGTTTGTGCCCAAGAACATGCACAACCACGGCAACTACATTATCAGTCTGGGCAACCTGTGCCGCTGGCTGGCCGAACAGGCCGAGCAGCTGGGCGTAGAGGTTTACCCGGGCTTTGCCGCAGCTGAAACCATCGTTGAAGACGGCCAGGTGAAAGGCATCATCACCGGCGACATGGGCGTAGCCCGTGACGGTTCCCAGAAAGACGGCTACATGCCGGGTATGGAACTGCGCGCCAAGTACACCCTGTTCACCGAAGGCTGCCGCGGTCACCTCGGCAAGCAGCTGATCAAGGATTACAAGCTGGACGAAGGCAAGGATCCGCAGCACTACGGCATCGGCATCAAAGAGCTGTGGGACATCGATCCGGCCAAACACGAGCCGGGCCTGGTGGTTCACTCTACCGGCTGGCCGCTGAGCGAATCCGGCACCACAGGCGGTTCCTTCCTGTATCACCTGGAAAACGGCCAGGTCTATGTCGGCCTGATTACCGACCTGTCGTACAGCAACCCGCACGTCAGCCCGTTTGAAGAAATGCAGCGCCTGAAGCACCATCCGGAAATCAAGAAGTACCTGGAAGGCGGCAAGCGCGTAGCCTACGGTGCCCGCGCTATCTCCAAGGGCGGCTACAACGCCCTGCCGAAGATGAGCTTCCCCGGTGGCCTGCTGCTGGGCTGTGACGCCGGCACCCTGAACTTCTCCAAGATCAAGGGCTCCCACACCGCCATGAAGTCCGGCATGCTGGGCGCGGAAGCAGTATTCGAAGCCCTGAAGGAAGGCAAGGCCGGTGAGGAAATCACCAGCTTCCAGCAGCGTTTTGAAGACAGCTGGCTGTACAAGGAGCTGTACGACGAGCGCAACTTCGGCCCGTCTATCCATAAGTTCGGCAGCATGGTGGGTGGCGCGATCGCCTACATCGAGCAGAGCATCCTGGGCCGCAGCCTGCCGATCACCTTCCATGACACGGTGCCCGACTACGCTACTATGAAGCCGGCCTCCGAGTGCAAGAAGGTCACCTATCCGAAGCCGGATAACAAGCTGACCTTCGACCGCCTGTCCTCGGTGTTTATCTCCAACACCAACCACGAGGAAGACCAGCCGGTTCACCTGAAGCTGACCGATCCGGACATTCCTCTGAAGGAGAACCTGCCCAAGTTCGACGAGCCCGCCCAGCGCTACTGCCCGGCTGGCGTGTACGAAGTGGTTGAAGCGGAAGACGGCAGCGGCAAGAAGTTCCAGATCAACGCCCAGAACTGTGTTCACTGCAAGACCTGTGACATCAAGGATCCTGCCCAGAACATCACCTGGGTAACGCCGGAAGGCGGCGGTGGTCCGAACTACCCGAACATGTAAGCGGGTGCACTAGCCTGAAAATGCCGGAGCTTGCCTCCGGTATTTTTTTGCCACGAAATCCACGAAAAAACACGAAAAATAATGAAAAGATGAACTGATTTTTTAAGCCACGGACACTCACGGAATTACACGGACAAAAACCATCCAATTTTATCTTTTGTCCGTGAGCGTCTGTGAGTGTCCGTGGCCAAAGATTTTTTTATCTTTTTCCATTTTCGTGTTTTTTCGTGGATTTCGTGGCAAAAACCAAAAAAAACGGCCCCCGCAGGAGCCGTTCTTTGATCAACCTTTCGGAAGAGATCAGTGCACGTGGCCGTGCTCTTGCTCTTCGTCGGTTGCTTCGCGAGCTTCTACCACTTCTACGTCGAAGTGCAGAGTCTGGCCAGCCAGCGGGTGGTTGGCGTCGATGGTGACGGTCTCGTCACTGACTTCAACAACGCGAACAACCTGGGGGCCGCCCGGAGTCTGGGCCTGGAACTGCATGCCCGGCTCGATGGTGTCGACGCCTTCGAAGGCAGAACGCGGAACCGGCTGGATCAGTTCTTCGTTAACTTCGCCGTAGCCCTCAGCAGGAGCTACAGAGACTTTAACCTGGTCACCAGCGCTCTTTTCGTTGAGTGCGTTTTCCAGTCCACCGATAATGTTCTGTGCACCTTCCAGGTAAGACAGCGGCTCACGGCCTTCTACGCGGGAGGAATCGAGTTGCTCTCCCTGGTCGTTAGTGAGCGTGTAATGGATGGTGACAACACGAGGTTGGGCCATGTGATCTCCTTGCGTGTCGCAATGACTGTGTATTTAAGATGTAGGTAATCGAAAGTAATCTTGAACAGCCATACTGCACAGAGGGACTAACGACCACCGGGCCTCGTTAGAGAGCCAGGCTCGATAACAAGTAAGAAAAGACAGTTTAACAAGTGACAGACTGCGTTTTCTACCTCATTCATTGGGGTGGTCAGGGGCTTTTCAACCGCCCTGCCCGATTTTCCAGAATTTTCCGTGGCTAAAAACTCCCAGCACGGTTTCGCCGTTTACCGTTTGCTCTTCAACAAACTCTGCCAACTGGTAAAAGGCATTGGTCACCAACCGCGCTTCCACGCCGTGCCTGACGGCGACAACTGGCCGGGGCTCTTCGCTATCGGGATAGGCCCCCACCTCAAGCGGATGGTCCGGGCCGATTTCCAGGGTTTCGCCCATATTGGTGGTCACCGAAATCACCTGGCTATCACCCTCTCCCGTGGCCTCTGCCGAGTGGGCCAGCAGCGGCGTGTCTTCTACCGCAATCCGCCACTTCTCCACCGGGGTGACCAGGTAGTAGGCGCCGTCCTGCTCTTTTCTCAAAATCGTGGAGAACAATCGCACGATCGCTTCCCGGCCGATGGGTTTGCCCTCGAACAGCCAGGAGCCATCCCGGGTGATCAGCAGGTCCATATCCCCCAGCAGCCCCGGGTTCCATTGGTCTAGCGGCGGTAAGGCCTTGCCACCGGCATTCTGTTCAACAGCAGAGGCCAGTTCATCAGGCTTTCGGGTCATAGTGATCTACTCCGTTTACAGTCCGCGCATCCACTCGGGGCGCAGCGCCGCCGCACCGGGATTGCTGATGGCCAGGTTGACCTGCTCCAGCATTCGCTGTTTGTCCCGCCCCAGAGTGCCCTTGAGCACCAGGTAGTTGGAGGCATGGTCACTGCGGAAAATGGTTTTCTCCAGTTCCAGGTGCTCGAGGAACAGGCGGATTTCCTCAAACAACCCTTGCTGGCTCAGGGGTACGAAGTCATCACCAAAACCCTCCCGGAAACGCTCTTCGCCCTGAGGAAAGCTGACAACCAAAGTCGACAGGTAATCCGGCTGGGTTTCGTTGCACAGGGTGGCGGTGTTGATGGCATGCTGGCGCGACAGGGTTTCACCACCCAGGCCGTTAAGCACCATCACAGAGCTGGTCAGGCCTGCCTCGCGAATCTTGGTCAGGGCGGAACGGGTGGATTCCCAGCTCTCACCCTTGTTGATACGTTTCAATACTTCGTCGTCGCCGGATTCCATGCCCACGTACAGGATGCCAAGGCCGGCTTCGCGCAACTGCACGAGGTCTTCAACAGATTTCTTCGCCAGGTTTCGTGGTAGGCAGTAGCTTGAAACCCGCTGGAGGCCCGGAAAGGCGGCTTTCAGGTCACTCAGGATTTCCAGCAACCGGCGGGTTGGCAGCACCATAGCATCGCCATCGGCCAGAAACACCCGGCGGACGTCACCGAAGGCCTCGGCAGCCTTGGCGATATCGGCCCGGATGTCCTCAGGCTTCCTGGCCCGGAATTTCTTCTGGGGCTGGGTGTACATTTCGCAGAACGTACACTGGTTCCAGGAGCAGCCGTTGGTCACCGGCAGGATCAGGGACTTTGCCTCGCTCGGCGGGCGGAAGACGGGTTCGATATACTCGATCGGAAAGCTGTACATGGCGTCTCGAAACTTGCGAAATGGAATGACAGGGTAAAGGTCAGGGCAGAAACTGTTCTTTCAAGTCAGCGCAGCCCGGGCCCACCACCGGCATATCCAGCACCACGGCCTGGGCGGTCATAAGGGGAATGCCCTTGCGATGGCCGTCCACCAGCAAGGTAGACAGGCTGCCCACCAGGGGCATGTGGGACACCAGCATCAAACGGGAAACATCGGTTTCCAGTAAAGCGTCAAGGCAAAGCCCCGGATCATCGTCCGGGGTAATGAACGGCTTTTCGTCTACCGGGCAATTCAGCACTTCAGAGACAATCGCTGCGGTTTGCCGGGCCCTGGTGTAGGGGCTGCACCAGATCCGGTCCGGGCGCCAGGAGGATTTGCCGATTGCCGCGGCCACGGCCGCTGCCCCGTGCCGGCCCACATCGGTGAGCTCCCGTTCCTGGTCCAGGCTGTGCCAGCCGGCTTCGCCATGGCGCATGATGATCAGTTGCATAAGCGCTCCTCGTTCGCAGAAGCCTTTACTGGGTGATGGTGCGGGGCAGAATAAATTCTACGTCAGAGTTCTGTACCGCCATCATCAGGCTGCTGATGACCGCGTTGATCGAGGCACCGTTGTACAGAATCTCGTAAAGCCCGCGCACCAGCGGCATGTAAATTCCGATGGATTCCGATTTCTCCCGCACCAGTTTCAGGGTGTAGATGCCCTCGGCCACCTGGCCCAGCTCTTTCACCGCTTCGTCCAGTTGCTTGCCCTTGCCCACCGCATAACCAATCCGGTAGTTCCGGCTTTTGTTCGATGTGCAGGTGGCAATCAGGTCACCAACACCCGCCAGCCCCATAAAGGTCATCGGGTTGGCTCCAAGGCTTACGGCAAAGCGGCTCATTTCCGCCAGCCCTCGGGTAATCAGCATGGCCCGGGCGTTTTCACCCATCTCCAGCGCCGAGGCCAGTCCGGCCACAATGGCGTAAATGTTCTTGAGGGCGCCGGCCAGCTCTACGCCATACACGTCTACGTTGGCGTATACCCGGAAATACTCGCACCCCAGCAGATCCTGCACCGTGCGGCGAACTTCCGGATCCTTGGCGGCAATGACCGTGGCGGTCAGCTCACGATTGACGATTTCGGCCGCCAGGTTCGGGCCGCTGAGCACCCCGGAGCGACAGCGTGGAAGCTCCTCCATCAGGATTTCGCTCATCAGCTTGAAGCCGTGTTCTTCAATACCCTTGGTCAGGCTGACTACAATCTGCCCTTCCCGGAATGCGTCGGCATTCTCGCGGATCACAGAGCGGAAAGCCTTGGAAGGGATAGCGACCAATACCACTTCGGCCCTGGCAACGGCTTCGGCCAGGTCTGTGGTGGGCTGCACGTCGCCTTCAATGGTGACATCCGGCATGTAGCGCTTGTTCACACGGGTACGGCGAACTTCCTCCGCCTGGGCTTCATCGCGCATCCAGAAATGGACGGTGTGGCCGTTTTCGCCAAGAACCTTGGCCATGGCGGTACCAAAGCTACCGCCACCCAGCACTGCAACGTCGTAAGACTTCGCCCCGTCTTTCGGGGGAGTGGTGTTTTCAGGCATATCATTTCCGTTTTATTGCGTACGGGCAGCGCACCCGTGGCGTGCTGAAACCTAGCCGGTTTCTTCACACTCCAGGGCACGCACCAGATTCTTGAATTCTTCCCTGTTCTTGCTGTTCATACCCATCAGGATTTTATGGGCGTCCAGAACCTTGTCTCTCACCTGCTGCTCGCTGGCCTTGAGTACGGGAATTTCTTCGAGTTCTTCTATCCGGGAAGCGGGCTCGCGTACAATGATAAAGATCTTGTCGAAACCCATTGAGGTAATAATGCGGGTAATATCAGGGTTGGTCGAGATCAGAGTCGGCAGGAAGCGGCTCTGCTTTCGGGCGGCCAGGGCAATCTTGGCCAGCAGCCCGAGGGTGGTGCTGTCGATAATTTCGGTCTCTGTCAGATCGATAATTACCGTTTTGAACTGCGGGTTACCCGTGATGGTCTCAACCAGATTGTCCAGCGTCGAACACAGGTTCAGCCGGATTTCCCCAATAAACTTCAGGACGTAAATTCCCTGCTTTTCTGCTTGCAGGATCTTATAACCAGCCATTTTTCACACTGCCACTACGTCGACGACGTGTTATCTGGCCCGTCAAGGGCATCAGTTACCGAAACTATCGCGATATCGTCGGGCAACTCGGAGATGGTATCCAATCCCAGAGCCTCACTCAGCGATGCGATAGTGTGACTACCTCCAGACACGAGTTCAAGTAGTGTTCGTTCCTTTTCATCCAGCGATTTCGGAGCAATTACCTCCAGAATGCCGTCTGAAAACATCAACAACCTGAACGGCCGGTCCAGATGAACCTGATACACCTCCCATTCGGGATCTTCGAATAACCCCACCGGCAGGCCATTGCCTTCCAGAAACCGGGTTTCGCCGTCTTCAAACGACAAAATCGGCATCGGGAAATGTGCACCCACCGCATAACTCAGTATACGTTCAGATATGGAAATTATCCCCACAAACACGGTTACGTGTTTACCCAGGCCGGTATCGAGCAGTTCCGAGTTGATCCGCTCAAGAAAGCGCTCCGGGTGAAGAATGTCGTCGCTGGACTGCCGTTTGAGATTGCGCTGTAAACGATTGGTCAGGTTTTTCAGCAGGACAGTGACAAAGGCAGAGCTGGCACCGTGGCCGGAAACATCGGCGATGTACACCAGCACCTTGTCTTCGGAGATGCGGAAATAATCTAGAAAATCGCCACTCAGGTAGAGCGAGGGTTTGATCTTGTGGTCTACCTGCAACCCGGAAATCTGCAAATCGTGGTCCGGAAGCATTCGCAGCTGCACTTTGCGCCCGGCATTCTGGTCTGCCCTCAGCTCCGCAATACCGCTGCGCAGCTCCCGGTTGGTTTCTTCCAGTTCCTGTCTGTACAACTGGTTCAATCGGTTAACCCGCACCCGGTCGAACAGTTTGCCGATCACATCATCCAGTGCGCCTTTGTCGTCGTTGCAGGGCTTGAGCACCACATCGGCGGCACCGGCCCGCAGCGCCTGGATAACATCGGTACTGGAGTTGCTGGCCGTGCAGGTAACCACCGGAATAAAGCTTTCCGAGTCCGCCAGCCGGGTGGTGAGATCACGGATGGCGTCGGCGGGCAGGTCTGCAAAGATGACGTCCGGGAGTTTATCTTCGAACAAGCCGCGGGCGGACTGGATATCGGGATACCCGGTCACGTAGAAACCCCTCGCTTCAAGGTAGCGTGACAAATCGTTTCGCGCCTGTTCGTCGGCATCGATAATCAGTATGCGCTCGGTGCGCGAGTTCATGTTGATTGCCTTAAACTACCAGCGATAAAAGAGAAATTCGGGTCATATCGCCTATTCTGGCATGCCCCTGTGATATAACAAGGTCGCTGTCATCATTTTGGGAGAATTGTAACCATGCGACGTGCCGTCAACGACCTGCTCGGAGCCTACGACAAGCTGATCATGGACCCGGTTCACGGGGGTATTCCCCTGTACCGCCATGAAATACAGGTTATTGACCACCCGCTGTTCCAGCGTTTACGCAACATCTGCCAGAACGACATTCTCAGCCTGGTGTTCCCCGGTGCCACCCACTCCCGGTTTCTGCACAGCATCGGTGTGATGCATGTGGGCACCCGGATGTTCCGTTCGATGATCGATGCCTACCTGCGGGAGCGGCAACTGAGCGAGAGCATGGACCTGAGCCTGAGCCAGCTTGATGCCATCGACTACCTTGCCAAGACCATCCGGCTGGGGTGCCTGCTGCACGACAGCGGCCATTCCAGCTTTTCCCACCAGTTTACCCAGGCCCGGCGCATCCGGGAGCTGATGTCCCGCCCCGGACGATTTGCCGACCTCTGGCAGGGCGTGGATTACTCCCGCTATCACCGGGGCGAGCCGGACGAACTGGAGCATGAGCACTATTCGGTGCGGGTGGCGCACGAAGTGCTGACCTCGGTCGACCTGGAAAGCGCCGGCCTGGATGCGGTGGATGTGATCGGCATTATGGAGACCACAGACGTCACCCCCAGCGACACCTTCTGCCGCCACGCGCGCACCTTCTGGGATTTCATCGCCGGCGACGATGCCGTTGCCGGGGCGATTCCGGAACGCGACATACCCGGGCTGGTCATGGGACTGTTGTCGTCCATTGTATCGGGCGAGATTGATGCCGACCGGGCCGATTATATGCTGCGTGACGGCTTCCACAGCTCCGTCACCATCGGTGGCTTTAACCTGGACCACCTGCTCAGCAACCTGCGATTTGGCTGGGACGTAACCGAGCCCTGGATGGGGCTGGCCATTACCCAGAAAGGCCTGGGCGCGCTGGAAGACTTTGTATACAGCCGTTACCAGATGTACCGCAAGGTCTATGCCCACAAGACCGCCCTGGGCTTTGACTGGCTGCTGCGCGAGGCGATTAACGAAGTCCTGGAAGACCCGGAAAGTTTCGAGTGGATCGATACCTGCCTGAGCGATATGAACTACTTCGCCGAACTGACCGACAGTTTCTTCTGGGAGGCGTTCCGGAAAGTGGCAAGACGGCAGCCAAAGAGCTATTCCTTCAGCATTGTGAACCGGGTGAAGCTCAAGCACCTGGACACCCGGGAGAACATGGCCAAGGCAGAGATTACCCAACACGGCAACTGGCTGGCCGGAGAGCTGGGCCTGAACCCGATGGATGTGGTCACCTGCTCCATGCGGGCCCGGTTTTCCAACATCCAGGACAATTTCAACGGCATCAAGGTACTGGTGAAGAATCCAGTCAGCCGGGAGCGGTCGCTTCGAAAGATCACCGATGTCAGCGCGTTCTTCTCCAAGTTTGGCGATGGCACCATCACCCACTTCTACCACCGGCCGGAAGTGACCACCCGGGCCCCTTCCGACCTGATGAAATAATCAGCCCAGGGCTTCAACCAGGCGAGTGGCGCTTTCCCAGGCGCCCTCTACCCGGCCGCCATTGAGCCAGTCTCCTGCCAGGCCTACGCCCAGCCCGGGTTCCAGCAGATAACCCGGCTGTTCCTGCTGCACCGAGCGGGCGTAAAGCCACCTGTGCGCTACGGCATCGGTCGCAGCGCCCTGATACCCGGTCAGTTCGTAAAAGGCAGCCAGCAGCTGCTCCGACACTTTTTCGGCGGGCTCCTCTACGTGGGCCTGCGTCCATTCCGGCGTGGCATGCAGCACCCACCACTGGCCCTGATCGTTGCGCTCCGGTTTAGAGGAGTTGTTAGCCACCCAGTAAAGCACGTCGGAATCCGGCCGCATGGCATCAAAATCATCGCTCGGCACTTCTTCAAAGTGCGCGGCCACCGCCCAGCAGGCCAGAATACTGTCTTCAGAATGGCCAAGACCGCCGGCAAGTTCGTTCAGCCCACTGGCCTCCAGCAGATCCCGGGCCTGGGCCGGAGGCGCTGTGATGATCACCTGGTCGTAGCTGCCGTGGTCGTTGCCTTCGGTGCAGATCAAGCGCCATTGCTCCCCGACCCGCTCCAGTTTCGCAATCCGTACCTGCGCGGTTACCGGAACGTGTTCGGACAACGCCCGGGTAATGGCGGTCATTCTGGGTACGCCTACGTAGCGGGTTTCCTCGGGGAACGCCTGCCACTGTTTATCGTCGCCCTGAAAGCCGAAACGGCCCTGCCAGGGGCCAAAATTGTCGGCTCCGGCAAACGCCTTCAAAAACGCCAGAAACTCCGGGTGACGGGCCGTGAAATACTGGGCTCCGATGTCCGCCGAGCTTCCCGAAACCCGTTTAGACGACATACGGCCACCGGGGCCACGACTTTTCTCGAAGACCCTGACATTATGGCCCTTTCGGCCAAGCAGAATTCCTGCGGTAAGGCCCGCAAGGCCTGAACCAATAATCGCGATACTTCGTATTGATGGGGTGTCTGACGTTACATTGAGCATGGTTATTTATGACCCGAGTGAATTACTGGCTGACAAATATTCTGAGATGGTTCGATTCCGAAGCGGGATCAGATCACCTGGACACCTCGTCCCGAACCTTTAACTGGGTACGGGTACTCCCGTTTATTGCCCTGCACCTGGCCTGTCTCCTGGTACTGGTGACCGGCACAAGCACCTTCGCGATGGTGTTTGCCCTTGGATTTTTCCTGGTTCGGATGTTCGCGATTACCGGCTTCTATCACCGCTACTTTTCCCACAAATCCTTCAAAACCAGCCGGCCCGCGCAATTTGTGTTTGCCGTTCTGGGCGCCAGTGCCGCGCAGCGCGGCCCTCTTTGGTGGGCGGCGCACCACCGGCACCATCACCAGCATTCAGACCGCGAGGAAGACCTTCACTCCCCCCACCAGGGCGGATTCTGGTGGTCCCACGTGGGATGGTTTACCTGCGACGCCGGTTTTGCCATGAACGAGCGCCGGGTAAAAGACTGGCTCAAGTTCCCGGAACTGCGTTTTATCAATCGCTTCGACTCCCTGGTGCCTGCCGCCTTCGCAGTTGCTATTTACCTGCTTGGCGAATCACTGGCTGCCTGGGCGCCCGGGCTGGGCACCAACGGCCTGCAACTACTGGTTTGGGGTTTCTTTATCTCCACCGTGGTGCTGTTTCACGCCACCGTCTCTATTAATTCCCTGTCCCACGTGTGGGGCAAGCGCCGCTTTGAAACCAGCGATGACAGCCGCAACAACTTCTGGCTGGCACTGATCACGCTGGGCGAAGGCTGGCACAACAACCACCATCGCTGGCCAACGGCGGTTCGCCAGGGCTTCCGCTGGTATGAAATCGACATTACCTGGTACGGCCTGTGGGTATTGTCGAAACTGGGCATTATCTGGGACCTGAATCCGATCCCCGACCATATCCGTAAGGAAACCCTCGAACTCGACCGCAACCGTACCGGGAGGGCAAGCCAATGAGCCAACACCTTTCCAGCGTAGACACCAGCACACCGGTTGCTGAACTACCGGAAGTGCTTGAGCGCTTCTGCACACTGTACAACCAACTCGACAAAGGCAACCTGAGCCAGCTCAAGGACGTGTACAGCCAGGATATCCACTTCCAGGATCCGTTCGGCCAGGTGTCCGGGTTGAACGAGCTTACCGAATACATGGCCGGGGCTTATGGCAACGTACTCCATTGCCAGTTCCGTTTCAGCTCGCCGGTTATCCAGCAGCAATGGTGCACCATCCCCTGGGTAATGGAGCTGCGCCACAAGCGCATCCGTAACGGCAAGACCGTGTTCGTAGACGGCATCAGTCACCTGGAAATCAGCAACGGCAAGGTGCGCTTCCATCGGGACTATTTTGACGCCGGGCAACTGCTTTACGAAAACCTGCCGGTGGTCGGTGGCGCTATCCGCTGGGTGAAGAGGCAGGCAGGATGAACAAACGACTGCAATCCGCATCGAACATCTGGGTTACCGGCGCGTCTTCCGGAATCGGCGAGGCCCTGGTGCATGAACTGGCAAACCGGGGCCACAACCTGGTGATTACCGGCCGGCGGGCCGAGGCGCTGGACAAGCTGGCCAGCCAACACCCGAACCGGATTACATCCGCCGTGGCAGACACCACCAGCCTGGACGATTTGTCTGCCATTCAGGGCGATCTCCAGCATTTTGGCGACCTGGACATGGCCATTCTGAACGCCGGCACCTGCGAGTACCTGGAAGTCGCCAACTACAACAGCCAGGTCATCGAGGCCAATATCACTACCAACGTGCTCGGCACCGCCCGCAGCCTGGACATCGCCCTGCCCGCATTGCGGGCCACCCGGGCAAAGGGCAAGCCATCAACCCTGGTGATTGTCAGCTCGTCGGCCTGGTGGTTTCCGTTTGGCCGGGCCGAAGGTTATGGCGCATCCAAGGCCGCCCTGACCTACTTTGCCCATGCCCTGCGGGCAGACCTGGCTGCCGAAGGCATTGATGTTGTGGTGGTCTCACCGGGCTTTGTAAAAACACCGTTGACCGATCGGAACGACTTTCCCATGCCGTTTATGGTGACCGCAGACGATGCCGCACAAAGGATTGCCAACGGGCTGGCCAAAGGCCGCAACGAGATTGCTTTCCCTAGACGGTTTACCTGGCTGCTGAAAGCGCTGGGCGCCTTGCCTCAAGGAGTGGTGGATCGCATGGCAGCATCCATGGCCCGCAAAGCCGACCAGAATTCCTGACCAAACCTATTTTGTGAACAAACCGCTTAAGGAAAACCATCAATGAATCAGGACCGTCAGCGCATTGCAGTTATTGGCGCCGGTGTTTCAGGACTGACCGCCGCCTGGCTGCTCAGTGAACACCACGACGTAGAATTGTTCGAAGCCGCCGACTATGCCGGCGGCCACACCAACACCGAGCTGGTCAAGGCCGGGGGTCGTACCTGGCCGGTCAACACGGGCTTTATCGTCTTCAATGACTGGACCTACCCGAACTTCATCAAACTGATGGACCGGCTGGGCGTGGCCTCGGAAGTCAGCGATATGAGCTTCAGCGTGGATTGCCACACCAGCGGCCTGCAATACAACGGCACCAGCCTGAACACCCTGTTTGCCCAGCGAAAGAACGCCCTGAACCTGCATTTCCTGAAAATGATCCGGGAGATCCTGCGCTTCAACAAGGAAACCCGGGCAGACCTGGCCGCCGGTGACATTCCCGAAGGCGAAACCCTGGGCGAATACCTGAACCGCAACCATTACAGCCGATACTTCCGCAACAACTACATCGTGCCCATGGGAGCGGCCATCTGGTCCGCGCCGGAAATCGTGCTGGAGCAGTTCCCGATCCGGTTTTTCCTGCAGTTCTTCAACAACCACGGCATGTTGTCGGTAGATGACCGGCCCACCTGGAGGGTCATTTCCGGCGGTTCCGCCAGCTATGTCACCCGCATGATGCAGAGGCTGGGCGACAAAACCCACCTGAACAGCCCTGTCTCCGCCATCCAGCGGGATGAAAACGGCGTAACGCTGGTTGTTAACGGGAAAAACCACCGCTTCGACCAGGTTATCCTCGCCTGCCACAGCAACCAGGCACTGGCCATGCTGAGCGACGCGAGTGACCAAGAGCGGGACATTCTGGGCGCCATCGGCTACCAGAAGAACGATGTTGTGCTGCACACCGATGCCAGCGTGCTGCCCTCCAACCGTCGGGCCTGGGCGGCCTGGAACTACATGATTCCCGAGCACAGCACCCATCCGGTATCTGTCACCTACAATATGAATATCCTGCAGAACTTCGACGACGCTCCGGAGACATTCTGCGTAACCCTGAACCGCAGCCGGGATATCGATCCAGCCAAGGTGATCAAGCGGTTCGAATACGACCACCCGGTGTTCACCCTGGAGGCTGTTGCCGCCCAACAGCGCTATGACGAAATCGGCAACCATAACCGCACGCACTTCTGCGGCGCGTACTGGTTTAACGGCTTTCACGAAGACGGCGTGCGCAGCGCCCTGCGGGTGACACAGGCCTTTGGTGTGGAGCTTTGAGCATGGCCAGCCAGTGGCTAGAAGGCACTATAAGACATCGCCGTAAGTTGCCGGTACAGCATGAGTTTCTGTACAACATTGGCATGCTGGCACTGGACCTTGAGGAGTGGTCTTCTGTCACTTCCATCAGCCGCTTTTTCTCACTGGAACGGTTCAACTGGCTGGGGCTTTGCCGGAAAGATTACCTGGACCCGCACATCCCGAACCTGCACCAGGCAGTGGTGCAGCGGGTTCAGATCGCCACCGGCTGGCAGCCGGACGGGCCGGTTCAACTGATCACCCACCCGCGGTATCTGGGGTATATTTTCAACCCGGTCAGCTTTTACCTGTGCTACGAAAAGGGCCAGGACCCGGCCCGGGGTGACGTGCCCCGGGTGATTCTGGCCCAGATTACCAATACCCCCTGGAAGGAACGCCACGTGTATTGCCTGGAATGCCGAAATCACGGGCCGGGCGATGCAAGCAACTGGCAAACCGAGCGTTTTTCCTTCAGCAAGCGTTTCCACGTGTCGCCGTTTAACGGCATGAACCAGCACTACCAGTGGCTATTCAGCTTCCGGGGCCCGGAACTGCGCATCCACATGAACGTGGAACAGGAAGATCACAAACATTTTGATGCCACCCTGGTAGTCCAACGGCAGGTACTTGATCGTAAAACCCTGCATCGAAGCCTGCGACGTTTCCCCCTGGAAACTCTCAAAGGCACCGCCGGTATTTACTGGAACGCCCTGAAACTGAAACTCAAGGGCGCCCCCTTCTACACCCACCCGGACAAACTGGAGCCACAGGTACCGGAGTTCCGCCGGGGAGTGGAAGATCAGGGGGTCGATGTCAGTGAACCGGCCATCAACGCGTCAAATGAACAATCTTCAGGAAGGGTAAGCTCATGGAGAACCTGAATACCTCCGTCACCAGCCAGGAATCCAGCGTTGCCAACACCGGCACCATTAGCCGGGTTGCCCGCAAACTGGTGTGCCATCAGTTGTCCATGCTGGGGCACGGCAAACTGGTGGTACGTGAACAAGGTTACGACGACCAGGTATTCGGCGACAACGACGAGCGTTACCCGACCGCAGAACTGATCATTCACAACCACAGCACCTGGCGGGACCTGGTTACCGGTGGCAGCGTGGGTGCCGCGGAATCCTACGTGGCTGGGGACTGGAGTTCACCGGACCTGACCGCCCTGTTGCGCTTCTTCACCCGTAACCTCGATACCATGAATGCCTTCGAGGACAAGTTCAGCTGGATCAGCAAACCGGCCCTGAAGGCCCTGCACTGGCTGAACCGCAATACCCCGGAAGGGTCCCGCAAGAACATCAGCGCCCACTACGACCTGGGCAACGACCTGTTCCAGCTGTTCCTGGACCCCACCATGATGTATTCCTCCGCCATTTATCCGGGCGAGGAGTCCACACTGGAACAGGCTGCGGTTCACAAACTGGATGTCATTTGCCGAAAGCTCGACCTGCAACCCGGCGACAAGGTGATGGAGATCGGCACCGGCTGGGGCGGCTTTGCCATCCATGCCGCCAAACATTACGGCTGCCACGTAACCACCACCACCATCTCGAAGGAACAGCTGGAGCTGGCCCGGGAGCGTGTGAAGGCTGAAGGGCTGGAAGATCGCATTACCCTGCTGTTCGATGATTACCGCGACCTCACCGGCCAGTTCGACAAGCTGGTGTCTATTGAAATGATTGAAGCGGTTGGTCCGCAGTTCCTCGACAGCTACCTGTCCCAGATCAGCAAGTTGCTGAAGCCGGATGGCCTGGCCCTGGTGCAGGCGATCAATATGCCGGAACAGCGTTATGAACGTGCCCTGAAGAACGTGGACTTTATCCAGCGATATATCTTCCCAGGCAGCTTTATTCCTTCATTTGGGGCGATCCTGCAGTCCATGGGCCGCGGGTCAGACCTGGTACTCACCCATAACGAAGACTTCGGCTTCCATTACGCCCGCACGCTTCGGGATTGGTGTGAACGCTTCATGGCAAAGCGCAGTGAGCTGGATGCCCTGGGCTACGACACCGCTTTCCAGCGCCTGTGGCACTTCTATTTCGCCTACTGCGAAGCAGGCTTCAGTGAGCGAGCCATTGGTGTGGCCCATTTGCTGATGGCCAAGCCCGCCAACAAGCGCGCCAACATCATCAGCCTATGATCACCTCGGAAACGGCCCGGAATGTCCTGAACTTCGTACTGTTCCAGGCCGGCTGGTTCGCATGTGTGCTGTACCCCGGCCTGCCGGTAACTGCCCTGGCACTGGGGTTTTTCATCGCCCATATGGCGCTGGTCAGCCAGAAACGCTTATCCGAATTGCAGTTTATCGGGGTTGGTGTGGTGCTCGGCGGGCTGCTGGACACGCTCTGGTTCCGGCTTGGCATTCTCGGCATCCCGGGTATCGAAGAAACTGCCGTTGTGCCGCCCTGGCTGGTGGCTATATGGGCCCTGTTCATGACCACCCTGTGCCACTCACTTGCGTGGATAGGCCAGCACCGCTGGCTACCGTTTGTACTGGCACCGTTTGCCGGGGCACTGGCTTATTGGTCTGCCGCCAAGCTTGGCGCAGTCACACTGCCGGACACTGCCCTGTCGGTAGCGGCCATCGCGCTGGGCTGGCTGGTGATCTTCCCGCTGCTGCTGTTTATCCGGAAAAGTTTGTACACGGAGCTTGAGCCATGAAAATGACAACAGCGGTTGTTGGCGCCCTGCTCGGTTGCAGCCAGGCCAGTGCCGCCGTCTTCGAGTTCCATGGCAGCGCCCGCAGCCTTGATGACGACAGGCCGGTTTACCAGGAACACCATGCCGTCAGCGGCACCTGTGAGACTGGCGTATTCGTTCCGGAGCAACACCGGGTCGATTACCTGAGGGCAAGTGACGACACGGGCTTTGCCAGCAAGCAACTGACTTACCGGCAATCTGTCCAGCTGCCGGAGGTGGATTTTCACCAGTCGGAGTTCAACGAGCGCCTGGAGATCAGCTACCCCGAAGCCAACACCCTGGACATCACCTGGCAGAAACCTTCCAGCGAAACCGCCATGTTCGAGCTGCGCTTTGGCAGCAAACTGGTGGTGGATGCAGGCTTTGACCAGTTCGTACGCGCCAACTGGGCCGCGGTAACCAGCGGTCAGTCTGTGGAATTCGATTTCCTGGCACCCACACGGGGCGATTACTACGGCTTTGTGCTGGAACCCGGCCCGAAAAACCGTGTAGATGCCGACTTTGTGGTGCAAATCCGCCCCACCAGCCTGATGCTGAGAGTACTGGTTGATCCGATCATCCTCGGCTACAACCGCAACGGCGCCCTGACCCACTACCTGGGGCTGACCAACATTCGCAAGAACGCAGATGCCAATTACACCGCTGCAATCAACTACCGGGTCATCCGATACCCGGAGTGTGAACTGACAGACTGACGGCGCCCCTTCAGCCACACGGCATAGGCCATCCCTTATGGTAAACTTCCGGGCAAACTGATCCGGAGATTCCACGCCATGATGTTTGTGTCGTTTAACGTAAACAGTATCCGCACCCGCCTGCACCAGCTTGAAGCCGTCATTAAAGAGCTGAATCCCGATTTCATCGGCCTGCAGGAAACCAAGGTGACCGATGCGGAATTTCCGGAAGAAGCCATCCGCCAACTGGGCTACCACGTGCATTTCCATGGTCAGAAGACGCACTACGGCGTGGCGTTGCTGTCGCGGATAGAACCGGAGCATGTGGTTAAAGGCTATCCGTCTGATGGCGAGGATTCCCAGCGCCGCCTGATTACCGGCCGTTTTACCGTAAATGGTGAGCCGCTGACGGTCATCAACGGTTACTTCCCCCAGGGCGAAAGCCGCGACCACCCGGTGAAGTTTCCGGCCAAGCAGAAATTCTACGCGGACCTGATGGCCTACCTGGACGACCTGAAACAGCAACCGGGCCATGTGGTGGTGATGGGCGATATGAACATCTCCCCCACCGACAAAGACATCGGCATCGGCCCGGACAACGCCAAGCGCTGGCTGCGCACCGGAAAATGCAGCTTCCTGCCGGAAGAACGGGAATGGCTGGGAGAAGTGGAAAAACGGGGCTATACCGACGTATTCCGCCACCTGCACCCGGATGAAGCCGATACCTTCAGCTGGTTCGACTATCGCAGCAAAGGCTTCGAGCGGGAGCCGAAACGGGGCCTGCGTATCGACCTGATCATGGCCAGCGACAGCCTGCTGCCGAAAGCCAGGGCAGCCGGGGTGTCCTACGACATCCGTGCCATGGAGCGGCCATCCGACCACTGCCCGGTTTGGGCCAGCTTCGAGCTGTAAAGGCGCGCCACTGCCCTTATGAAAAAGGTCAAAACCAGAGACAGGATTCTCGACACCAGCCTGCAACTGTTCAACAGCCTGGGCGAACCCAATGTCACCACGCTGCTGATCTCCGACGAACTGGAGATCAGCCCGGGTAACCTGTATTACCACTTCAAGAGCAAGGGCGACATTGTCGAGGAGCTGTTCGACGGCTTTGAGGCGGAAATGCTCGACCTGCTGGCGGTGCCGGAAGATGTGGAGATTTCACTGGACCAGTTCGGGTTCTTTCTGCACATGCTGTTCGAGGCGGTAGCCCGTTACCGGTTTATGTACCAGGACCTGGTCAATGTGCTGTCGCGCTACAGCCAGTTGCAGGTCCGTTTCCGGCGCATTCTCAAAAAGAAAACGACAGCGTTTCGTACCCTGTGCGAGAGTTTTCGCGGCCAGCAGACCATGGCCATTGAAGAGGCAGAACTGGAATCCCTGTGTGAACAGCTCACGCTGACGGTGTGCTACTGGAGCAGTTTCGACACGCTGTCACACCTGGATAACCGGGAGTCGGTGGATCCGGGCAAGGGGGTGTACCAGATGCTGCACCTGATACTGCCCTACATGGCGGCTGAGGAACAGGAACAGATCCGTCTCACCAGCCACACGTATCTGTAAAGCTTATTCTTCTTCGTCACGGGCCAGTGAGTCGGAATCGCGAAGGCGGGTCAGTTCAGATTCAAGAGCCGCAATACGATGTTCGAGGGCTTCGATTTCTTCCCGACGGTGAATACCCAGACGCCGGAGCGCGCCGGACACCCGCTGGTCAAACATGTGCTCGAGCTTGTCCCAGGTACCGGTTGCCCGCTCGCGAACTTCGCCAACCCGGTCTTCCACGGTACGGATCTGCTTGCCGACCACACCACGGGTTTTCGATTCCAGTTGTTCGCCTTCCTGGACCAGGCGGTCGAAAAATTTACCGGCGTCTTCCTCGGCCTTGGTGTAGGCGCCCAGCCCGGCCAGCCAGATCTGACGGGCAGAGCCCTTGATTTTGTCTGCCAGCTGCGGATCATTCTCCGGCGAATTTTGGTCTTGGTCGGACATAGCTACCTCTTGAATGCGGGCAAAGGGTGTTCAGCGCCCATTGTATTACAGCTATACCGCGATTTCAGTGTTACCTTGGGCGGCCCTGAAACCCGCATGGGAAAAGGCCGCAGTATAAACACGGGTGCGATATGAAAAAATGTTTTCAAACGAAAGGGCCTCTGGCTTGAACTGCTCAAATTATGGTCAATACTTCTCGATACCGGTATCCGAGTTGATGCCGGTTTGTCTGGAAGTCTTTCATGGATACTACTCGCACGCCTCTGCCCGGCATCCCTTGCCGGGCTTTTTTTGTTATTATCACACCCCATTATATCCTTATTCCAAAACCAACCATTCAATCCGGAGATTCTGAATGATTGATATTGCGTGGAGCCAGTTTACCCCTGGCGCAGCCCTCACGGGCGGTATCCTTATCGGCCTGGCAGTGGCTAGTTTCCTGCTTCTGAACGGGCGTATTGCCGGCATCAGTGGAATTCTGGGCGGGCTGCTCGCCCCCGTTCGCACCGACATCCTGTGGCGCGTTGCCTTCCTGGCCGGCCTGATCGGCGCGCCAGCGGTCTGGGCCCTGTTCGCCCAGCTTCCGCCGGTTGAAATCAATGCCGGCTATCCGGCGCTCATCGTGGCCGGTTTGCTGGTGGGCATCGGCACCCGCTACGCGTCCGGCTGCACCAGCGGCCATGGCGTATGCGGGCTGTCTCGCTTGTCGCTGCGCTCGCTGGTTGCCACGCTGAGCTTTATGGCCACCGGTTTCATTACCGTCTTTGTTATTCGCCACCTGATCGGAGCCTGATGCCATGAAATACTCTTTCGCTTCGCTGTTCGCCGGCCTGGTCTTCGGTATGGGCCTGGTTGTCTCCGGCATGGCCAACCCGGAAAAGGTACTGGGCTTTCTGGACATCGCCGGTCTGTGGGATCCTTCCCTTGCGTTTGTGATGGGGGGCGCCATCATCGTCGGGCTGGTGTCTTTAGCAGTCGCCCGTAAACGCACCCTGTCGTTCCTCGGCTTCAACATGAAGTTGCCGACCAATAACCGAATCGAGAAACGCATGGTTATCGGCAGTATGATGTTCGGCATCGGCTGGGGCATTGCCGGTTTCTGCCCGGGCCCCGGACTTGTGGCACTGGGCGCCGGCGAAATCAAGGGCGCCGTGTTCGTTGCTTCTATGGTGGCCGGCATGGTGCTGTTCGAGTTGTTCGAGCGCAATCGTGCCCGGGGCGACTCTGAAACCGATCGAGAATTCGCCGGCAGCGATGCCGCCTGACAGAACGTTGGAGAATGCTAGTGGAAATCAGAAAGATCGATGACAACCTCTCCGTAGCACCGCAGATTGCGGTGCAGGATGTCGCAGAAATCGCACGCCTGGGGTTTAAAACCCTGGTTGCCAACCGGCCGGACCGGGAAGAGCCGGGCCAGCCGTCCATGGCCGATATTGAAGCCGCTGCCGCCGAGCACGGGCTCAAGTGGGTCTACCTGCCAGTGGAGTCCGGCAACATTACCGATGCGGATGTCGACAACTTTGCCCCGATGATCCGGGATGCCGACAAACCCGTATTCGCTTTCTGTCGATCTGGCACCCGCTGTACCGTACTATGGGCCCTGAGCGCCGCCCGCGAGCTTGACCCACGGGAAATCCTGACCAGGGCCCACCGGGCCGGCTACGACATTACCAGCTTGATTCCGCGGCTTCAGCAGCAGGCAGACCAGCACTAACTACCCAACACCGGAAAGCTTCAATGCCATACAAAGGGACAGAGAACTTCAGCCACAAGCAGTCGGAGCGCCTTGGCGTTCTGGTAACCAACCTGGGCACCCCGGATGCCCCCACTACCCCGGCACTGCGCAGGTATCTCGGGGAATTTCTGTGGGACCCCCGGGTGGTTGAAGTTCCCCGCCCCATCTGGTGGCTGGTCCTGCATGGCATTATTCTGCGCATCCGCCCGAAGAGAAGTGCTGAAGCCTACGCCAGCGTGTGGGACAAAGACGGCTCACCCCTGCTGATCCACACCGCCAACCAGGCGGAGGGCATCCGCAAAGCCCTGCAAGCCCGATATGGCAACGACGTGGTAGTGGGCTTTGCCATGCGTTATGGCAACCCGTCTATTCCCCGCGTACTGGACGAGATGCAGGAACAAGGTGTACGCAAGCTGCTGGTGCTGCCACTTTACCCCCAGTATTCGGCCTCAACCACGGCCTCAACCTTTGATGCCATTGCTGGCGATTTCACCAAGCGGCGATGGTTGCCGGATTTCCGGTTTGTTTCCCATTACCATGACTTCCCTCCCTATATTGAAGCCATGGCGAAGCACATTGAGAGCCACTGGGCCGAGCACGGGCGCAAGCAAAAGCTGATCCTGTCCTACCACGGGGTGCCGCTCAAGTACCTGCAGAGGGGCGACCCGTACCATTGCGAATGCCACAAGACTTCGCGCCTGCTGGCCGAGCGACTGGCACTCAAGCCCGAAGAATACATGACCACTTTCCAGTCCCGCTTCGGGCGTGAAGAGTGGCTGCAGCCCTATACCGACGAAACCCTGAAATCCCTGCCGGGCAAAGGCGTGAAGAGCATTGATGTGTTCTGCCCCGGCTTCTCTTCCGATTGCCTGGAAACCATCGAGGAAATCAACGAAGAGAACCGCGAATACTTCATGGAAGCCGGCGGCGAAGGCTTTGCTTACATCCCCTGCCTGAACGCCACCCAGGGCCATATAGACGCCCTGGTGCAACTGGTAGAAGATAACCTGCAGGGCTGGGCCGCACCTGAAAGCAGACCGGTAGTGCTTGAGCAGAGGGCCGCGCTGGCCAGCGAGCGCAAGCAGGCAACCTGGCCCGGCCGGGACGACCTCTGAGCGAGTCGATAGCATCAAGAGGGGGGTACCATGAAGCTGAACTGTGATCTGGGCGAAAGCTATGGTGCCTGGCAAATGGGCCAGGACGACCTGGTTATGCCGCTGATTGATATGGCCAACGTGGCCTGTGGCTTTCACGCCGCAGACCCGATGGTGATCCGGCACACCCTGGTACTGGCAGCACAGCACAAGGTTGAAATCGGTGCCCACCCTTCCTATCACGACCTTCCAGGCTTTGGCCGACGCTCCATCTATCACACCCCGGATGAAATCGAAGCCCTGATGCTTTATCAGTTAGGGGCACTGGAAGGCATGTGCCGCAGCGAAGGCCTGGCCGTGAGCTATGTAAAACCCCACGGCGCCCTCAACAACGACATGATGAAGGATAAGGACACCCTGGCAGTGGTTATGAAAGCGGTACGGACCTTCCGTGAAGGCCTGCCGCTGATGATTCCGGTAACCCTGGGTTATCGGGAGCATCAGGCCCTGGCTGAGAACCTGGGTGTGCCGTTGCTGCTGGAAGCCTTTGCCGACCGCGCCTACGACGATCTGGGCCAACTGGTGTCCCGCCGCCAGGCTGGAGCTGTGCACGAAGACCCGGAGTTGATCGTAAAGCAGGCCTTGTCTTTTGCCCACAATGGCGGAGTCACCAGCACTACCGGCAAATGGCTGGATTTACCCGCCGACAGCCTGTGCGTTCACGGCGACAACGAAGCCGCCCTTGAAGCCGTTCGCGCCATACGGTCAGCACTCGGCAAAGCGGCATAAAGCCCGGCGCCAGGAAACCGACGGAAGTCCCTGATTACCCAGCAGGGTGCGAATGACCGGTTACCCGGGTTGATTTGACGTTGGCGTCGTCTTCAAGGTCCGGCACCGCCTGGCAAAAGGTGCACTCTTCGGCATCCACTGCCGCCCCACCCGTTTCCACGTAACGAATGCGATGGCTGGCCTTGCCCCGATTGGCAGACACGGCAAAGCGACGATTCTTGCGCTCGTTTTCGGCTTCAGGAGTTTGATGTTCGTCCATAGCGACACCTGCTGTTTTCAGTAAACGGTTCAGCAATGAGTGTACGGCAAAATCGGAATTGATTGGTAAAGCGGAGGAAAATGCGTATTCGGGAAGGTGTGTCTGAGAGAAAAATGGCGGTGGGCCAGGGATTCGAACCCCGGGACGGCTATTAACCGTCGGCGGTTTTCAAGACCGCTGCATTCAGCCACTCTGCCAGCCCACCGTCTTGTTGGATCGGCGATGACTCGCCTTTCCTCAGCTGCCTTGCGACAGCGGGTGGAATGATACCGGATTTGCCTGTGCTGTCAACGCCCTGTAGAAAAAACGATGTAAATTCCGGAGCTTCTGAACAATCCATAAACAAGATTACAGCGGTTTAATGGAATCCAGAAGGCGAATTACTGTCGTAAATGATTGAAAGTTGCGGATTCAACATTATGATGGGACATAGTATCCAGTTTCACTAAACGGAGATGACAATGGAAGACAGACGTTTCGGCGTTCAGAACAACCAGGCTGCCTACGACACGACCGGGGAAAGAAGCCAGGTCACTGCGGGTATCAGCGATGATGCCATGAAGGTGCTTCGCAACACTTACATGTTGCTGGGCATGACCCTCGCCTTCTCAGCCCTGACTGCGTTCCTGAACATGAACGGCACTCATCCGGGCTTCCTGATCACCATCGTGGGTTACATTGGCCTGCTGTTCGCTACCTATAAACTGAAGAACAGCCCCTGGGGCATCGTAACCACCTTCGCGCTGACCGGTTTCATGGGTTATACCCTTGGCCCGATCATCGGTGCGTTTGTGGCGGCCGGCGCCTCCCAGATTGTGGCCCAGGCCCTGACGCTGACAGCCGTTGCCTTTGTTGGCCTGTCTGCGACAGCGATCATCACCAAGAAAGACTTCAGCTTCATGTCCAGCTTCCTCACCGCTGGCGCATTTGTGCTGATCGGTGCCATGCTGCTGGCGTTCTTCATGGAAAGCTCTGCCCTGCACCTGGCGGTGTCTGCAGGCTTCACCATCTTCGCCTCCATCATGATCCTGTTTGAAACCAGCCAGATCATCAAAGGCGGCGAGCGTAACTACATCATCGCCACCGTTGGTCTGTATGTATCCATCTACAACCTGTTTGTCAGCCTGCTGCACCTGCTGGCGGCATTCAGCGGCGAAGACTGATCTCCGGTCAGTCCCTCGCTTCCAGAAACCCCGGCCTTTGCCGGGGTTTCTGCTTTAGGTACACTGCAAATCCTCAAGATTCACTCCCGGGTGCAGGACGCCATGACGCCACTGAGCTATACCCTCGTAATCACCGGAGCCCCCTGGTCTTCCCAGGCCCCCCAGAGCGCCCTGGCCTTTGCCCGGGAACTGCTTGTTGCGGGCCAACGGATTGACCGGGTATTCCTGTATGGTGAGGGCGTATTGCTGGCCTCGGCGCTGGCGACGCCACCCTCTGACGAGGTGAACTGGCCGAAGCAGTGGGCCGGCTTCCTGGCTGACAACGCCATTCCTGCCACCGTTTGTATTGCCTCGGCGCTGCGCCGCGGAATCATTGATGATACCGAACAGGCCCGCTACGAACTGCCCGGCAACAATTTGCTGGAGCCGTTTGGTATTGCCGGCCTTGGTGAATGGGTGGAAGGCAATGTGAAATCGGACCGGGTTATCTATTTCCACGGGAGTAACTGACGGTGAGCACGCTGATCATAGTAGACCAGCCCCCATACGGTAACTGGGCCGGGCGCGAGGCCCTGGACATGGTGTTCTCGCTGGCCGCCTTCGACCAGCCGGCTGCCCTGCTCTTTACCGGCGCCGGGGTCAACTGGCTGCGCAAGCAACAGGCTCCCGACGCCATTGGCCAGAGATCCGTGGAGAAAAACCTCTCGGCAGCGCCCATGTTTGGCGTGGAAGAAATCCTTGCAGACGCGGCGTCCTGCGAGCGTTTTGGGCTTGGGCCGGAGCAACTGGTTTCCGGTGTCACCCTCGCCGAAAACCTGCAAGACGTCATGAACGCCCACAGTAACGTGGCCTTTGCAGGCTGAGGCAGGAAGATAATGACAAGCACGCAGCCAGCAAACCCGACACTGCACATTCTGAACAAGCCACCGGGGCACCCCCGGTTTGAAACCTGCCTCCAGGCCATCCAGGACGGCGATCAGCTGGTACTTACCGAAAACGCGGTACTTGCCCTGGCCGATCATTCCGTCGCCCTGCCTGACGCCTGTAAGGCCATGAAAGCGGATGTCGACGCCAGGGCACTGGATGAGCAAGCCCGGACAGGAACGATCGACTACGCCGAACTGGTACGCCTGACCGCCGAACATTCACGCATCATCAGCTGGTAAACCATGCCCATAACTGACATGCCGCCCCGCAATAACGAAGGTTTCCTGGAAGACGCCAATCAGTGGACACCGGAGGTGGGCCGCCAGATTGCCGCCGACGACGAAATAGAGCTCACGGAAAACCACTGGGAAATCATAGAGTTTCTGCGGGATTTTTATAAATCACATGAAATGTCGCCGCCATCAAACCGGCTGTTCGTAAAGGCGGTAAAGGAAGCACTGGGCGAAGAAAAAGGCAACAGCATCTACCTGATGCAGCTGTTCCCCGGCACACCGGCCAAAACCGCGTGCCGGATAGCAGGCCTGCCCCGCCCCACCAATTGCCTGTAAGCCTGGGCTGCGATCAGATCAGTACAAACTGGATAAAGCCCGCAATCGCCCCGAACAAGCCACCGATCAGCATCAGCTGGATTTCCTCTTCCCGAAACGCCGGGCGCAGGATTTCCTGAAATTCTTCAGGCTTGAGGGCTTTCATCTGGCCCGCCAGAACTCCCGCAACGACCGGTGCCCGTTCCTTGTTGAATGCCGGGTCAGAGAAGACATCCCGGGTAGCCAGTACCGCCTTGTCATTCATGGCCCGCTTAAGGTCGGTGTAACCGGACATACCCACGGTCACCTGCGCAGCCAGTCGCATGACCATGGAGTTATCCAGCATCGGGCGCAGGTGTTTCTGCAAAATGGAGCGGGTACGGGCGCCGTGGCGACCGTTAATCATGGCATCCGCCACCTTCTCCACGGTAATCAGTTCCTCGGCCACCAGCTGCGCCCAGATGTCGCTGATTTCGTCCTGTCGCTGCAAAAACAGGCCCTGAAACTTCCAGAACAGCATCCGGCGCGGCCTGAGCGGGGCAAAAATCAGGTTGATGGCCAGCCAGTTGGTGATAAAACCGATGGCAAAGCCACCCACCGGCAACACCCACGGCTGCGGGTAGGATATCCAGAACGGCACCAGCAGCGCGCCCAGCAAGGCACCGATTAGCGCACCCCGGTTGATCACGGACTGCAATTCCACGGCACCGGCCTGTTTGAAAATGCGGTTCATCAGGTCCGGATGGTGTTGCAGTTCGCGGCTCAGCAGCGCTTTCAGGTCTACCAGGTCGTCCAGGTCGTCACCAAAGTCTTCCACCAGCTCCTCTATGCGCGATGGCAATTGCTGTCGCGCCCACTGGTAAATGCGGTCTTTCACAAACATCGGCAGATTGTCCCAAAGCACCGGCTGGACTTCGTACATCACTTCATCAATGTATTCGTCCATGCGCGGCGATACCTGGGTCAGAACCTGCTGGACAATGCGCTGGGGTTCGAGCTTCTGGTACACCGAGTTGAGGTCGCCGAAATGCTGCAGGGTGCGGTCGATGCAGATGTGGGCCATTTTCTCGGCTTTGCGGGGAATCACGCCCTGCCAGCCAACGACGCCGAAACCGATGAACTGAACCGGATAGAACGACATCTGAATAGCCAGCCAGTTAGTAAACCAGCCAACTATGGCAGCCATCACTGGCACGGATAGAAGTGTTAGGTCCGACAAGACTTACCCCGAGTAAATACCAAGTCATTCTGTTGATGGCGGGAATAATGAAACAGAAGACACTCTCGGGCATTGGCCGTGTAGCCACGGCGGAGGGGTGTCTGTGGCAGACTGTCCAGGCTCGGGAAGTCAGCCTGCCACAGCAGTCGCTTACTGGTAGTAAGCGTTTTCGGTGTTGGTGTGGTCTGTTACGTCACGCACGGCGGTAATTTCCGGCACGCGCTCTTTCAGGGTTTTCTCGACACCCTGCTTGAGAGTCAGACTCACCGCTGAACAACCCTGGCAGCCACCACCAAAACGCAGCACGGCCACAGACTCTTCAACAATCTCGACCAGCGATACATCGCCACCGTGAGCCGCCAGATTGGGGTTGATCTCGGAAGCCAGTACGTAGTTCACCCGGTCCGGCAGCGGTGCATCGTCAGATACCTGGGGTACCTTGGCGTTCGGCGCCTTGATGGTCAGCTGGCCGCCCATCTGATCCTTGGAATAATCCACGTAGGCTTCTTCCAGGAAGGGTACCGAGTTGTGATCCAGGTACAGCGTAAACTTCTGCAGGTCTACCGTTTCGTCGGTGGGGACGATTTCGTTCGGCGGACAGTAGGCCAGGCAGGTTTCTGCGTTACGAGTGCCGGGCTGGGTCACAAAGATACGAACCCCCATACCTTCGACGTCCTGTTTTTCGATCAGTTGTGCAAGATAGTCCCTTGCAGAATCAGTAACAGTTACCAGAGCCATGCTTCCTACCTGTTTTCAAATGTGACCACCATTTTAGGAGAGTTCGCAGGAACTTAAAAGACCAAGTAAAATAGTCGGGCATTAATCGGGCTAATGAGTTTCCCTTATGACCCGGCTAACCGCCGCACACGGCAAGGCACTTGATAATGATCATCCGTACTAAGACGAACTGCTCGCTTTTTGCTATGATCCCGCGCCATTAACCGTATTAGACGTTATTCACGACATCCGGAAGATTTCCCTATGACCGATCGCAACACCCGTCTGGACCAGCTTAAAAAGGCACTCAAGGAACGCATCATTGTTCTTGATGGCGCCATGGGCACCATGATCCAGAACCAGAAACTGGATGAAGCCGCGTTCCGTGGCGACCGGTTCAAAGACTACGATCGGGAAGTCCAGGGCAACAACGACCTGCTGAACCTTACCCAGCCTGCCCTGCTGCGCAATATCCACGCAGAATACCTGGATGCCGGCGCCGATATTATCGAAACCAACACCTTCAACTCCACCCGCCTGTCCCAGGCCGATTACGGCATGGAAGAGCTGGCCCGGGAGCTCAACGTGGCTTCGGCCAGGCTGGCCCGGGAAATCGCTGATGAATACACCGCGAAGAATCCCGACAAGCCCCGCTTTGTGGCCGGTGCCGTGGGCCCCACCTCCCGCACCGCGTCGCTGTCGCCGGATGTCAACAACCCGGGGTACCGCAACGTCGATTTCCAGACCCTGGTGGATAATTATTACGAGGCGGTGTCAGGCCTGGTGGAAGGTGGTTCCGACATCATCCTGATTGAAACCATTTTCGACACCCTGAACGCCAAGGCCGCTATCTACGCCACCCAGCAGTTCTTCGAAGATTCCGGCATTGAACTGCCGATCATGATCTCCGGCACCATTACCGATGCTTCCGGCCGAACCCTGTCCGGCCAGACTACCGAGGCGTTCTACAATTCCGTGGCCCACGCCAAGCCGATTTCCATTGGCCTGAACTGCGCCCTGGGTGCGGATGCCCTGCGCCCCTACGTGGAAGAACTGTCCAACAAAGCGGAAACCTATGTCTCCGCCCACCCCAACGCCGGCCTGCCCAACGAGTTCGGTGAGTACGACCAGACCCCGGAAGAAATGGCCGAGATCATCGAAGGCTTCGCCAGAGACGGCTTCCTGAACATCATCGGCGGTTGCTGTGGTTCCCGCCCGGAACACATTGAAGCCATTGCCAACGCAGTCGCGAAATATCCGCCCCGGCAGATTCCCGAGCGCCCGAAGGCCCTGCGCCTGGCCGGCCTTGAGCCCTTTACCGGCGACGAAAACACCCTGTTTATCAACGTGGGTGAACGAACCAACGTGACCGGCTCGAAGCGTTTCCTGCGCCTGATCAAGGAAGAGCAGTACGAAGAGGCCCTCAGCGTTGCCCGGGACCAGGTAGAAAACGGCGCCCAGATTATCGATATCAACATGGACGAGGGCATGCTGGACTCGAAGGAGGTAATGGTTACCTTCCTGAACCTGGTTGCCTCCGAGCCGGACATCTCCCGTGTGCCGATCATGATCGACTCCTCCAAGTGGGAAGTGATCGAAGCCGGCCTGCGCTGCATTCAGGGCAAGGCAGTGGTGAACTCCATCAGCCTGAAAGAAGGCGAAGAGGCGTTCATCAAGCGGGCAAAAGACTGCATGCGCTACGGCGCCGCGGTGGTGGTTATGGCCTTTGACGAAGACGGCCAGGCCGATACCTACGAGCGCAAGACCGAGATCTGCAAACGCTCCTACGATGTGCTGACCAGCATCGGCTTCAACCCGGGCGACATCATCTTCGACCCGAACATCTTTGCCATCGCTACCGGTATCGAGGAACACAACAACTACGCGGTGGACTTCATCAACGCCACCCGCTGGATTAAAGAGAACCTGCCCCACGCATCCATTTCCGGCGGCGTGAGCAACGTGTCCTTCTCGTTCCGCGGCAACGATGCCGTGCGTGAAGCCATCCACTCGGTGTTCCTGTACCACGCCATCAAGGCCGGCATGAACATGGGTATCGTAAACCCGGGCCAACTGGTGATTTACGATGAAATCGAGCCGGATCTGAAAGAACTGGTGGAAGACGTGGTACTGAACCGCCGCGAAGATTCCACCGACCGCCTTCTGGAAGCGGCCGAGAAGTTCAAGAGCAAGGGCGGTCAGACGAAAGAAGAAGACCTGGCCTGGCGTGAATGGCCGGTCGAGAAGCGTCTTGAGCATGCCCTGGTTAAAGGCATCACCAACTTCATCATCGAAGACACTGAAGCCTGCCGCCTGAACGCCAGCCACCCCATCGAGGTGATCGAAGGCCCACTGATGGACGGCATGAACGTGGTCGGTGACCTGTTTGGCGACGGCAAGATGTTCCTGCCCCAGGTGGTGAAAAGTGCCCGGGTAATGAAGCAGGCGGTCGCCCACCTGATTCCGTACATTGAGGCTGAGAAATCTGAAGACCAGCAAGCCAAGGGCAAGATCCTGATGGCTACGGTGAAAGGCGATGTGCACGACATCGGCAAGAACATCGTGGGCGTGGTGTTGCAGTGCAATAACTACGAAGTGATCGACATGGGCGTGATGGTGCCCTGCGAGAAGATCCTTGAGACGGCGAAGAAGGAAAACGTCGACATCATCGGCCTGAGCGGCCTGATCACCCCGTCGCTGGATGAAATGGTGCACGTTGCCCGTGAAATGCAGCGGCTGGACTTCAAGATTCCGCTGATGATCGGTGGCGCCACCACGTCCAAGGCCCATACTGCGGTCAAGATTGAGCCTCACTACAAGAACGACATTGCCCTGTACGTGTCTGATGCGTCCCGTTGCGTCAACGTGGCGTCACAGCTGCTGAGCAAGACCGCCAAGCCGGCCTTTGTGGAAGCAGCCCGCACCGAATACGACGAAATCCGTGAGCGCCGCAAGAACCGTGGCGACCGCACCAAGCTGGTATCCCTGAAAGAAGCCCGGGCACGGGCGCCGGAGATTGATTTCGAAAACTACCAGCCGCCCAAGCCGGCGTTTACCGGCGTGCGGGTGTTCGAAGACTATGACCTGAACGAACTGGCGGAATACATCGACTGGACGCCGTTCTTTATCTCCTGGGACATTGCCGGCAAGTACCCGGCGATTTTCGACGACCCCAAGCGTGGAGAAGCCGCCCGCAACCTGTTCGACGACGCCCAGAAACTGCTCAAGCAGATGATTGAGGAGAAGCGGATCAGTGCCCGTGGCGTGATCGGCTTCTGGCCGGCCAACCGCCGGGGCGACGACATCGTGGTGTACACCGACGAGACCCGCACCAAGGAACTCACCGTACTGCACCACCTGCGCCAGCAGGACGAGAAAGCCCCGGGCAAGCCAATGATGGCCCTGTCTGATTTCGTGGCACCGGAAAGCTCGCACCTGGGTGATTATGTGGGTGGCTTTGCGGTCACCACCGGCATTGGCGTGGACGAACTCACCACCGAGTTCAAGAATGCCCACGACGACTACAGCGCCATCATGGTTCAGGCCCTGGCGGACCGCCTGGCGGAAGCCTTTGCCGAGCGCATGCACGAAAGGGTTCGCAAGGAGTTCTGGGGTTACGCCAATGACGAGCAGATGGCCAATGAAGACCTGATCAAGGAACGTTACCGGGGTATTCGCCCGGCACCAGGCTATCCGGCCTGCCCTGACCACACAGAAAAGGCTACCCTGTTCAAACTGCTGGATGCCACCGCCAATACCAGCCTTGAGCTGACAGAACATTTCGCCATGTACCCAACGGCTGCTGTATCCGGTTGGTACTTTGCTCACCCGGAATCCAAGTACTTTTCCGTGGGCAAGATTGGCGTGGACCAGGTTGAGGACTATGCTGAACGCAAGGGGCTGTCAAAGGCAGAAGCCGAACGTTGGCTGATGCCGAGCCTGGCCTATGATCCCGCAGAATAAATCAGGGCGGTAAACCATGACTGACGTTGCCAACAAAAACAAAGAGGACAACGAAGACCAAAAACCCGGTTCGCCGGGTGTTCTGAAAATCATGCAAAGCATCCTGGCCGGGGCCCTCGGTGTGCAATCCGACCGGCGCCGGCAGGAAGACTTCTCCAGCCACAGTCCCGTGCCCTACATAGTTGCGGGGCTGCTGTTTACGGCCGCCTTCGTAGGCGGCCTGATCCTTGTGGTGAACCTGGTACTGGCCGGTCAGTAACCTACTGGCCAGCCACCCAGATTACGGCAAACGACACAGTTAACACGACTAAAAGAACGGCTGCTACGGCATCGACCTTGCTGTCTGAACCTGCAGATTTGCTCATGGCTACCTTCACCTCTCTTTATTGGCTTTTGTTCTTCGCGTACGCCCTTCATTTAAGCAGCAAATTGATATTCGTCCAGCCCTTCAGCGCCGCCCTTATCACCTGAATCGATAATGTTATGTTGAAATAATCATTTTGAGAATAACAAGCCGGTGATATCCTGCCCCACAGGAATAAGGCGCTCCCTATTTTCGAGCCCGATATCACAAGACTCTTTGATGTAGCAGGCAGGACGTTACCCTATGTACGTTTACGATGAACACGACAAGCAAATCGCAGCCGAGCGTGTGGCCCAGTTCCGGGATCAGACCGAACGCGCACTGGCCGGTGAGCTTTCCGAAGAGGAGTTTCTTCCCCTTCGCCTCCAGAACGGCCTTTATGTTCAGCGTCATGCCCCAATGCTTCGCATCTGCGTACCCTACGGTATGCTGCGCTCCGAACAATTACGACGGCTGGCGCGGATTACGCGGGATTACGACCGTGGCTACGCACATGTAACCACCCGGACCAACATCCAGCTGAACTGGCCAAAGCTGGAAGATGTGCCGGATATCCTGGCCGAGTTGGCAGAGGTAGAGATGCACTCCAACCAGACCAGCGGCAATTGCATTCGTAACACCACCACAGACCAGTTCTCCGGTGTGCAGGCGGACGAAATTGCCGATCCGCGGCCCTACTGCGAAATCATCCGGCAGTGGTCTACCTTTCATCCGGAATTCGCCTTCCTGCCCCGCAAGTTCAAGATTGCAGTGAACGCTTCGGAGAAGACCGACAGGGCCGCCATCCAGATTCATGACATCGGCCTGCAACTGGTCCGGAATGAACAGGGTGAGCTGGGTTTCCGGGTACACGCCGGCGGCGGTCTCGGCCGCACCCCCATGGTTGGGCCCGTTATCCGGGAGTTCCTGCCGGAACTGGACCTGCTCACTTACCTCGAGGCCATCGTTCGGGTGTACAACCGCTATGGCCGCCGGGACAACAAGTTCAAGGCGCGTATCAAGATTCTGGTAAAAGCCCTGACACCGGCCGGGTTCGCCGAAAAGGTCGAGGCTGAGTGGGCACAGATCAAGGATTCCCCCACCCGTCTCACCCCTGACGCGATCACGAAGTTTCAGGGCTACTTTACCGAGCCGGACTATCAAACACTGGAAAACGCCAGCGACCTGCTGGGCAAGCAACGTTTTGAGAACCGGGAATTCGACAAGTGGCTGACCCACAACGTGGACGAGCACAAGAAGCCCGGTTACGCCATCGTCACCCTGACCCTCAAGAAAACCGGCACACCTCCGGGCGATGTAACAGACGCCCAGCTGGAAGACATTGCCGACCTGGCCGACGAATACAGCTTCGGCGAAGTTCGGGCCACCCATGAACAGAACATTGTCCTTGCAGATGTACGCCAGGACCGCCTGTTCGAGCTTTGGCAGCGCATTACCCCGATGGGCTTTGCCACCGCCAACCTGCACACCCTGAACGACATCATCTGCTGCCCGGGTGGCGACTTCTGCGCCCTGGCCAATGCCAAGTCGATCCCCATCGCGGAAGCCATTCAGCGCCGCTTTGACAACCTGGATTTCCTGTACGACCTGGGCCCGATCGACCTGAACATCTCCGGCTGCATGAATGCCTGCGGCCATCACCATGTCGGCAATATCGGCATCCTGGGTGTCGACAAGAAGGGCGAAGAGTTCTATCAGGTAAGCCTTGGTGGCGCTTCCCATCACGACGCCGCCATCGGCAAGATCCTTGGGCCATCATTTGCCCGGGAAGAAATGCCCGATGTGGTTGCGAAGATTATTGACGTGTTTGTTGAGAAACGCACAGAAGAAGAGACTTTCCTGGATACCTATCGCCGGGTTGGTCTGGATCCTTTCAAGGAGCGGGTTTATGCCTGATGTCATTGCCGTTGACGGCACCCTTCGTAACGACAACTGGGCCGTGGTTGCCCGCCCGGAAGCCGGCGAATCGCTGGCCATTCCAGAGGGCCAGCCGGCACTGATCCCGGTGGATCTCTGGCTGGCCGGAGCTGAACACTATGCCGGGCGGGAAGATATCGGCGTATGGTTCGACAGCCATCACGAACCAGAACTGTTGGCCGACAGAGCCAACCAGCTGCCGGTAATAGCCGTTAACTTCCCACGCTTCGTGGATGGACGGGGCTACAGCATTGGCCGCTTGCTGCGGGAAAGGTACGGATACAGCGGCGAGCTGCGGGCCATAGGTGACGTACTGCTGGATCAGCTCCAGTTTATGAAACGCTGCGGCTTCGATGCCTTTGTGCTTCGGGCTGACAAAGACGCCACCAAGGCAGCCCGCTGCCTGAACTTCTTCTCCCAGACCTACCAGGCGGCAGCCGACACCGACGTGCCGCTGTTCCGCCGCCGGGCTTCCTGAGGAAGCCCGTTACTGGATTTTCTGGTTACGGAACGCGCTCAGCACTTTCCACAGGGTGTGCTCGAGCGCGGCACTGGTGGCCAGCCCGAGTTTTTCCGGCAGTGTCCGCTTGCGCTGGAAAGATACCGACACGACATCCCCCCGATCACAAGCCTCGATCAGGTATTCGTCTGAGGTTTTGATCTCGTCAATCAGTTTGACCTCCAGCGCCCGCTTGCCAAACCAGATGTCACCGTTCGCCACCGCCTGGATATCCAGGTCAGGACGGCGCTCACTGACGTATTCCTTGAACAGGCCGTGGGTGTCTTCGAGGTCTTCCAGGAACTTCTGGCGGCCTTTGTCGGTGTTCTCACCAAACACGGTCAGGGTGCGTTTATGCTCACCGGCTGTCAGCACTTCGAAGTCCACGTCGTTCTTTTTCAGGAACCGGTGGAAGTTGGGCAGCTGTGCCACCACGCCTATGGAGCCCAGCACTGCAAACGGAGAGGCAATAATTTTGTCTGCGACGCAGGCCATCATATAACCGCCGCTGGCGGCCACCTTGTCGACACAGGCGGTCAGCGGAACGCCCTTGCTGCGGATGCGGTCCAGCTGCGCGGCAGCCAGGCCGTAGGCGTGTACCAGGCCGCCACCACTTTCAAGGCGCACCACTACTTCATCGGTTTTCGGGTCTGCCACACTGAGCACCGCAGACACTGAACGGCGCAGGGTATCGGTGTCGCTGGCCTTGATGTCGCCATCAAAGTCGATCACATAGATCCGGGACTTGCCAGGCTGCTCACCCTCACCTTCCTTGGTGCTGCTTTTTGCGGCTTTTTTCTCGGCCTTATATTCTTTCTTTTTCTTCTTCGACCAGCTTTTGTATTCTGCATCGGACATCAGGCGGGTCTGGATAGACTCTTTCAGCTTGCGGTACTGGTCGTTCAGCTTTCGGATTTTCAGCTCACCTTCACCTTCGTGGTCATCGCGATCACGATGGGCAGCCGAAAAGATAATAGAGGCAAGAATGATGGCCGCCACAACGAAGGTGGCAACCTTGGCAAGGAACAGGCCGTATTCGGTGAGAAATTCCAAAATGCAGTCTCCGGAAGTGTTTCGCAAAGCCAAGAGTGTACCCGCTCGGGCCAAGTGTGATAAGCCCGAAAGAAAATTAAAACAAGCGTTCGATCAAGCTTGACACACACTCTCTGTGCCCATAAAGTCGAATTGCGAAGTCACCATGACAAGACAACCACCAAAAAGGGTAAAACAATGTCTGTAGCTCAGGTATTTGAAAAGCTGGAACAGAACTTCAACGCAGACGCGGCACAGGGCCTGGACCTGGTCTTCCAATTCGATATCGAAGACGACAAGACCTACAACCTGGAAATCAACGACGGTACCTGCAAGATGAACGAAGGTGCCCACGATGATCCTTCCGTTACCCTGATCATGAACTCTGAAACCCTTCAGGGCATTGTTTCCGGCGAAACTGACGGCATGCAAGCATTCATGGCTGGTCAGCTGCGCGCCGAAGGCGACATGATGCTGGCCACCAAGCTGGGCGAACTGTTCAACATGGGCTAATCCCCTGCAGAGCGTTCCACAAAAAAACCTGCGCAAGTCGCAGGTTTTTTTGTGGCTGGACAAAAGCCCTAAAAACGGGCCGGCTGTTACAGCCCTACGTCATCCAGCGATGATTCCGCCAGCTTCAGAAGATCGGTGTTGCGATCTTCACGGCGGCCGATGCTTTCAATGTAGTATTCCAGCGAGGTCAGAGCATCCGCCAGCGCTTCCAGCACCTGGGAAACCGGCGCTTCGCGGGCATCCAGCAGCCGCTCCTGGATAGAAGCCGCAACGCGTGCGATCACATCCGCGGCCTGCGGATCGTTGACCATCACCAGGCCACCCCAGATGCTTCGCAATGTTCCGGGCAGGTTTGCCAGGTGCAGCTTGTCGTAGTCAGATTCAATAAACGCAGTAATCGCCCGCTTGGCCAGGGTCAGTGCACTTCGGGCTTCGTCTGCTACCACCCAGACCGCTTCCTGCAGGTAAATCGACTCTTCTGCTTTGCGCTCACTGGTAGCCAGGGCGTCGGTTTCAGAGGTAATGCCACGGGGCACAATCTGCATCACCGCGTCTTCAACACCCAGCACCGAATCGGCCAGGCGATATAGTTCGTCTTCCTCCGGCAGGCGATCCTCTTTTTGCCACTGGCGAAGCTTGCCAGCTTCTTCGCGGGCAACACCCGCCAGACGGTTCAGGTCGAGCATCACCAGGGTATTGGCCAGGCGTTCGAGAGACTCGGCAATGGACACCAGTTCAGCAAGATCCGGCTCGATGCCCCGTTCGATGATATCCAGTTTGTCCTTGAGCTGGTTCAGCTCTTCCTGCAGCGCTTCCGACAGGGATTTCAGGACGTCGGAACCCGGGCCATATAACCGGCGGGAGTGGGCTTCCAGCAGGGAGTCCGGGAAGTCAGACGGTGCTACCTGCCAGGCTGACAAGACTTCGGCGACTTCCGGGTTGCCGGAACCACTGCGGTACAGCAGGTAGACCAGGTCACGAATCAGGGAATCCGGAGCGTCTTTTGCGGTAGCAACCTTGCCCACATACACCACTTCTCGGGCGTATTTCTCAATACGCATCAGCAGCCGCTTGCGGGCTTTATTGAACACCATCGCCCGGTCGAGCATGGTGTCCGCAACGGTGGCCAGCAAACACCACATCTGCCCCATGGGTGCGCCCTGGCACAATCTTGCAAAGCCCCGGGCCGAGCGGGCAATCAGTTTTTTACTGACCACCTCGTTCCGGTCCCGTAAAACACCCAGCAACGCCACCTGGAAGGTCAGGCGCATGCGCCGGGCAAGGATTTCGTATTCCGCTTCGCCACCTTCCAGCGGCTGAATCGCCTTGCCCTTGCAGAAATCCGGGCATTCCCTGACCTCCAGGTCAAAAAAGCAGGATTCGGGATAAGGTTTTTCGCGGCGGGCTTCGCGCAGATCGTTTATCACCGGCAACAATAGCTCGGGATGGTCCTCCCGCTGCTGGTGGTAATACTCTACATAGCGGCGAAGAATGAACAGCGCACCGCTGAGAGTGGTCAGGAGAATGTTTTTGTCGTCGTTTGCGCCAACAGGTACATCGTTGGCCAGGCTGACGGCTTCCTGGCAAAGCAGTGTGCCACCGCGCAGCTCCACCAACAAGAAAATGCCGCGAAGCTGGTTCAGGTAATCGACACAGTTTTGCAGGTCTTCCCCGCTCTCGCGGTTTTCCTGGAAACGTTCAAGGCTGGCCTCGGCCTGCTTGATGGTCTGTTCGATTTCGCTTTTGACCAGATCAAACGACTGCGATTTCGTCGCCAGAGACGATTGAACCATAAACGTTTCCTGCTTCCTTACAAAGAATAATCAGTTACCAAAAAACTGGCGAACTTCCCATTACTTATAACACAGAATTCAAGTACCTCAAGAAAGCCGGAATGTAACATTTGGTACACCCTGACCCAGTTCTCATTCTGCTCCCTGTAACTTGCTCCAAACCGTTCCGCCGGCCTGTTTTTCCATCATCGCCATGAACGCATCATGGGCTTCGGCTTCTTCATCACTGGCGCGTACAACGGCCAGCGGCTGGCGCTCTGAACTGATCCTGCGCAGGCCTCCGGCGCTACCATCATCACCGGCGCCGCTGTCCAGTGACAGCGCGGTCTGGCCGCCGGTCATCAGCAGATAGACATCGGCCAGGATCTCGGCATCCAGCAAAGCGCCGTGCAGGTCACGGTTGCTGTTATCTACGCCGTAACGCTTACAGAGCGCGTCCAGGTTGTTCTTCTGGCCCGGATGCTTGGCCCGGGCGATAGCCAGGGTATCGACAACACCGCAGTGGTCCGCCGTTTTGCGGACAGGCTTCAGGCGTGCAAACTCGGAATCCATGAAGCCGACGTCGAACGCCGCGTTATGGATAACCAGCTCGGCGCCCTTGATGAATTCGAAGAACTCGTCGGCAATCTCCGCGAATTTCGGTTTGTCTTTCAGAAATTCGTTGGTAATGCCGTGAACGGTTATGGCTTCGGCCTCTACTTCCCGTTCCGGATTGATGTAAACGTGGTAGTTCCTGCCCGTCAGCTGCCGCTCGACCACCTCAACACAACCAATCTCGATAATCCGGTGGCCATCGTTGGGATCAATACCCGTTGTTTCGGTATCCAGTACGATCTGTCTCATTGCTTACCTTCAGAAATACCCATCAGACTTTAGAAAATGCCGGTTCAGCTGCCGGACAACTCAGCCACGCCACGATTCGCCAGCTCATCCGCCAGCTCGTTATCCGGGTGGCCGGAATGCCCTTTGACCCAGTGCCAGCTTACTTTGTGCCGGGCGGCTTCAGCATCAAGCTCCTGCCAGAGGTCGGCGTTTTTAACCGGTTTTTTGGCCGAGTTTTTCCAGCCGTTACGCTTCCAGCCGGCCATCCATTCGGTGATGCCTTTACGGACGTATTGGGAATCGGTGTACAGTTCCACCTCACACTCCCGCTTCAACGCCCTCAAGCCCTGAATGGCGGCCATGAGTTCCATACGGTTATTGGTGGTTTGCGCCTCTCCGCCGTGCATGGTTTTGCAGGCATCGCCATAACGCAACAATACACCCCACCCGCCGGGGCCCGGGTTACCTTTACAGGCACCATCGGTATACATCACTACCTTGCCGGCCATTCACACTCCTGAACTGTTCTGCTGTTTCTTTACCGTGCCGGTACTGGCGCAGGTTCCGTGGGAACCCACAGCCCCGGGTAACGACACGACCCGTGTTTTGCGCCAGGGCACCCGCCGCTGCAACCGGGCATAGACACGTTTGCGGGCAAGGATACAGTAATAGGCCCCGACTGGCAGGAAATGTCCATGACAATCCAGGTCTTTGCTTTGCCGGCTTATATAGTTGCCCTTTCTTTGCAGCGGAAGCGTACAGAAAAACGTGGCACTGCCCTCCAGCTGAAACCCCAGCAACCTGAGCCAGTCTTCCATCCTCGCCCGGAGCAGAAAACGACCGCCCCATGGGCCAAGCTGATGCCGCGAAACAAGCTTGCGCGCGCCCCAGAGACTCAGCGGGTTAAATCCGATCAAAGCCAGGTGCCCTTCTCCCCGCAACACCCGGGCCGACTCCCGGAGCACCTGGTGTGGATCCGGTGAAAAGTCGGCAGTGTGGTGCAGGATGACCAGGTCCATGGAATCCCCGGGAAACGGCAACTCGTCCGCATCGCAAACCGCTACACCGTCCGGCATGTGGGGATACCAGGCTGGCGTGGTGATAATTTTCTGGGAGAAGTCGGTACCGCTGGCCAGGGGCAATCGATGGCTCAGCCCCACCTGCAATTGCCGGGCGCCGGTTAATCCATCCAGGTGATGGTCAAGGACACGCCGCTGGCTGGCCAGCAGGGCGCGGCCAAGCGGGGTCTGTATCCAGCGCTCGAAACTTTCGTGGCGTGCGGAATAATCTACAGGCTGCAAACCTTTCACCAGGATTTCTCCAACATCAGCGCCCCTGTTCCGGGCCGGATTCGCGGGCGCGCTTCTTGGGATGACAGCACGGTTGCATTATCATAACAGGCACATTCATCGAGCACATGGGGCCACCATGTTCAGTATTCACCCGATTCCGGCGTTTTCAGACAACTATATCTGGTGCCTGGCAGACCAGGACACCGGAAAGGCACTGATTGTAGACCCGGGGCAGGCGCAGCCGGTGAAGGACTACCTGGCCGCCAACAACCTGGTTGCAGACACCATCCTCGTTACCCACCACCACCCGGACCACGTCGGCGGCATCAAAGACCTGCAGCAGGCATGGCCAGACGTGCGCGTGGTCGGGCCGGCGGAATCCCCGTTCAAGGGCAGCAATCACCCTGTTCATCCCGGTGACGAAGTTGCCTGGCAGGGGCTGACCTTTGACGTGCTGGCCGTGCCGGGCCACACCCTCGACCACCTGGCTTATTTCAGCCCCACACAGGTCGATGGCAAGCCGGTACTGTTTTGTGGCGACACCTTGTTTGTTGGCGGTTGTGGTCGCTTGTTCGAAGGCACGGCGGAGCAAATGCACCAGTCCCTGAGTACCCTCCGGGACCTGCCCGGCGATACAGCCGTGTATTGCGCCCATGAATATACCCTGGCCAACCTGCGCTTTGCCCGTAGCTGGTTGCCCGACGACCAGGCCCTGGCGGATTTCGAACAGCAGTGCCAGGCACGCCGTGACCAGGGCCTGCCCACCGTGCCCTCAACCATAGCCGCCGAGAAATCGCTGAACCTGTTCCTGCGCTGGGACGACCCGGCAGTGGCAGAAGCCGCCCATCGGTACTGTGCCGAGCAGGGTTTGCCCTCCGGCTCGGACAGCGAAATTTTTGCAGCAGTCCGGCACGGAAAGGATCATTTCTGATGCTTTCCGGCGCTGCCGGTTAACAGTTCTTGTCACAGCTGTAACACGGCAATTCTTGACCGCCGTGAAAGGGCTTTCTTAGAATCCCAACCTGCTATCGACCGTAACCAGTCATTTCTGCCGGCCCTTTATACATGACGCTGCCGGCGCTACTCGGAACTCTTTTATGCCGGTCAAACGACTCTCATATGTGTTACTCGCTTCCTCGCTGCTTTCTGCCTGCAGCAGTACCCAGATCATGGAGAACTGGAACTCCCCATCAGCCTGGTTCGGATCGGACACTGACCAGCAAGGCAACCCGGTGGATTCCGAGAAGGTAGTAGTAGCCCGGGGAGACGAAGACCTGAAAGCCTCGGTGGCTGCCGGCAATGGCGATGAAGCCACGGATGCCCCGCTGGATGACGCCATATCCCCTGAACTGCGCGCCAAGGCGAAGGATGCCCGGCAAAAGCTGGACGATCCGAAAACCCGGGCAGATGCCAGTGCAGACAGCCAGGACCTTTGGGACCGGATGCGTTCAGGTTTCGCCATGGACCACGCTGTCGACAACGCCAGGGTCAAATCGCAACTCGACTGGTACGCCCGCCACCCGAGCTACATCAAGCGGGTTGTCGAACGAGGCTCCCGTTACCTGCACCATATTGTGGAAGAAACCGAGGCACGGGGTTTGCCGACAGAAATGGCCCTGCTTCCGATTGTCGAAAGTGCGTTCGACCCGTTTGCCTATTCCCATGGCCGGGCAGCCGGCCTCTGGCAGTTCATTCCTTCTACCGGCAAATACTTCGGCCTGACCCAAAGCTGGTGGCACGACGACCGCCGTGATGTGCTGGAAGCAACCGACGCAGCCCTGACCTACCTGGACCGTCTGGCGAAGCGGTTTGACGGTGACTATACCCTCGCCCTGGCCGCCTATAATGCCGGTGGCGGCACCGTATCCAGCGCCATGCGGCGTAACCGGAATGCTGGAAAGCCGACGGATTTCTGGTCTCTGTCACTGCCCAAGGAAACCAGACACTATGTGCCCAAGCTGATTGCACTGGCAAAGATCTTCGACAACCCCGAAGCCTATGGCATCGAGTTGCCAGCACTGGACGACGAGCCCTACTTCGAAGTGGTGGATACCGGCTCACAGCTGGACCTGGCCCAGGCTGCCGAGCTGGCCGGGGTGGACATTGATGAAATCTACCTGCTGAACCCGTCTTACAATCGCTGGGCCACCAATCCGGAAGGCCCGCACCGTCTCCTGGTTCCGAAACAGAATGCCGGAGAGTTCCGCCAGGCCCTGGCGAATTTCCCGAAAGAACAGCGTGTATCCTGGCAGAACTACAAGGTCCGCAAGGGCGACAACCTGAACAGCATCGCCCGGAAGTTCGGCACGACTACGTCCGTGGTGCGCCAGGTGAACAAACTGGATTCCGACCTGATCCGCATTGGCCAGAGCCTGCTGATTCCATCCTCAACCCGCGGCGCTGATGCCTATGCCCTGAGCCAGTCCCAGCGCCTGCAGCGCACCCAGTCACGCAAGCGGGATGGCAACAAGGTTGCCTATACCGTGCGTTCCGGCGACACCTTCTGGGACATCGCCCGCGACCACCGGGTGTCGGTGCGTGAAGTGACCGCCTGGAACGGCATGGCCCCCGGCGACCCACTGATTCCCGGCAAGAAGCTGGTTATCTGGTCCAAGAACGCACAACCCACCGTGGCCTCCAACAACTCCGCCCGCAGCAAGGCGATGGTTCGCAAGGTAGGCTACCGGGTCCGCAGTGGCGACTCACTGTCTGCCATTGCCAGCCGTTTCTCGGTGAATGTGCGGGACATCGCATCATGGAACGATCTTAATACGAAGCGTTATCTGCAACCCGGACAAAGTCTGGTACTCTACGTTGACATAAGAAACAGCCCTTAACGTGCGAGAACCATGATAAAAACACGGAAAGCCGCCTTTTCACTGACCAGTATTTTCACCTCCCTGGCCCTGATGGCCGCAGCAGCAACCAGTGTTGCGGAAACCCCGGCGGCTTCGAATCCCGCTCCCGTGCACGGCATTGCCATGCACGGCGAGCTGAAGTATCCGGAAAATTTCAGCCACTTTGACTACGTAAATCCGGACGCCCCGAAGGGCGGAACCCTGCGTATGTCTGTGGTCGCCAACGGCTTCGACAGCTTCAACCCGTTTGTTATCCGGGGTGTTGCGGCAGCTGGCGTCAGTACCTACGTTTACGACACCCTCCTGGAATCCTCTGCCGACGAACCGTTTTCCGAATACGGACTGATCGCCGGGAGCGTTGAAGTACCGGAAGACCGCAGCTACGTGATCTTTAACCTGCGGGAGCAGGCCCGCTTCCAGGACGGTGAACCCATTACCGCCGAAGACGTTGAATTCTCGTACCGGATACTCACCACCGAAGGCCACCCTTTTTACCGCAACTACTATGCGGACGTGAGCAAGGTCACCGTCGAAAACAGCCATCGTATCCGCTTTGATTTCGGTGCAACCGAAAACCGTGAACTGCCCCTGATCCTCGGGCAGATGCCTGTGATGCCGGCCCACTACTGGGCCGACCGAAAGTTCGAAGGTAACGGCCTGGATGTCCCGGTTGGCAGCGGCCCTTACCGCATCGACAGCTACGAGGCCGGGCGCTCGGTAACCTATGAGCGGGTCGATGACTATTGGGCGGAAGACCTGGGCATCCGCAAGGGCCGTTTCAATTTCGATCGCATCAAGTACGAGTACTACAACGACGACACCGTCGCCCTGGAATCCTTCAAGGCCGGCAACTTCGATTTGCGGGTGGAGACCTCCGCCAAGAACTGGGCCACTGCCTACACCGGGCGCGGCTTCGACAACGGCGAAATCACCAAGGAAGCGGTTGAACACCACCGCCCCAGCGGCATGCAGGGCTTTGTCTTCAACACTCGCAAAGCGGTGTTCAAAGACCCGAAGGTACGCAGGGCCCTTGCCTATGCCTTTGACTTTGAATGGGCCAACCGCAACCTGTTCTTCGATCAGTACACCCGCACCGACAGCTATTTCGAGAACAGCGACCTGGCCTCTTCCGGCCTGCCCTCCGGCCGCGAGCTGGAGATTCTCGAGACGTTCCGGGATCAGTTGAACCCGGCTGTTTTCACCGAGACCTACACGCCTCCAACGACCGGTGACGGCACTTCCATGCGGGATAACCTGCGCACGGCCATGCAACTGCTGCAGCAAGCCGGCTACAGCGTCCGCGACGGCAAGATGGTGCACGCGGAAACCGGCAAGCCACTGGCCTTTGAGGTGCTGCTGTTCCAGAAAAGTTTCGAGCGCGTTGTCCTACCCTTCCGGCAGAACCTTGAGCGCCTCGGGATTGACGTATCCGTGCGGCTGGTGGACAGCAACCAGTATGTTCAGCGGGTACGGGATTTCGATTTCGACATGATCACCCAGGTATTGCCCCAGTCCGATTCTCCGGGCAATGAGCAGCGTGAATACTGGCACTCATCCAACGTGGATGTGTCCGGTTCCCGCAACTACATGGGTGTGAGTGACCCGGTGGTGGACCGCCTGGTGGAGATGGTCATCCAGGCACCGGACCGGGACGAACTGGTATACCGCGTCCGCGCCCTGGACAGGGTATTGTTGCACGGCCACTACGTGATCCCCCACTGGCACCTGACCAGGGACCGGGTTGCGTACTGGAACAAACTGCAGCGCCCGAAGGTCACACCGAAAAACGGTATCGACCTGAACAACTGGTGGGTCAAACCCTGATCCGCCGGTTTATTCCACAGCAGTAACGGAAGGACTCCTCCCCTCAATGGGCATTTACATACTCCGCAGGCTGGCCCTGATTATCCCGACCCTGGTCGGGATAATGCTGCTGAACTTTATTATCGTGCAGGCGGCGCCCGGCGGGCCTGTAGAACAGCTGATCGCTGAAATGGAAGGCCACGGCGGCAGCGCCCTGGCCCGGGCCGGTGGTGGAGACACCGGCGGCGAGGTGGCGACCGGCTCTTCTGACAGCCGGGGTTCCCGGGGCCTGCCACCGGAACTGCTGCAAGAAATCGAGGCAATGTACGGCTTCGACAAACCGGCCCATGAACGTTTTCTGATGATGTTAAAGGACTACGCCACCTTCGATTTCGGCGAGTCTTTCTTCCGGGACCGTACGGTCATCGAACTGATCATCGATAAAATGCCCGTTTCGGTATCCCTGGGGCTCTGGTCTACCCTCATCATCTATCTAATCTCTATTCCCCTGGGTATTCGCAAAGCGGTCTCGGACGGCTCGCGCTTCGACGTCTGGACCAGTTCCGCCATCGTGGTGGGCTACGCCATTCCCGGCTTCCTGTTCGCTATCCTGCTGATCGTGCTGTTTGCCGGTGGCAGTTACTTCGACTGGTTCCCGCTGCGGGGGCTGACCTCCGCCGATTTCGAGCAGATGACCTGGTACCAGAAGATTGGTGACTACTTCTGGCACCTGGCCCTGCCGGTAACCGCCAACGTAATTGGCGGCTTTGCCACCCTGACCCTGCTCACCAAGAACTCTTTCCTGGATGAAATTGGCAAGCAGTACGTGGTCACGGCCAGGGCCAAGGGCCTTGAGGAAAAACAGGTGCTTTACGGCCACGTATTCCGTAACGCCATGCTGATTGTGATTGCCAGCCTGCCCGGGGTGCTGGTGTCGCTGTTCTTTACCGGTTCCCTGCTGATTGAAGTTATCTTCTCCCTGGACGGCCTGGGCTTGCTGGGTTTCGAGGCCGCCCTCAATCGTGATTACCCGGTCATCTTTGGCACCCTGTACATCTTCACGCTGATGGGCCTGGTCCTGAAGCTGATCAGCGACATCACCTACGTGCTGGTGGACCCCCGTATCGACTTTGAAAGCCGGGAGGGTGCGTAATGCCAACACTCTCTCCCATACAGAAGCGACGGCTTCGTAACTTCAAGGCCAACCGGCGCGGCTACTGGAGCCTGTGGTTGTTCCTGCTGCTATTTGGCCTGTCCCTGGCCGCCGAGCTGATCGCCAACGACAAGCCGTTGATGGTGTCCTATCAGGGCGACTGGTATTTCCCGGTAGTACAGAACGTACCGGAGGAAACCTTTGGCGGCTTCCTGCCCACCGAAACGGACTACCGGGATGATTTTATCGCCGGGGAAATCAACGCTAACGGCTGGATGATCTGGCCGCCAATCCGCTTCAGCTACAACACCATCAACTACGACCTCGACGTACCGTCACCAGCGCCCCCCAGTGCCGAGAACTGGCTGGGTACCGATGACCAGGGCCGGGATGTCGCCGCCCGCGTTATCTACGGGTTCCGAATTTCCGTGGTGTTCGGCCTGACCCTCACCATTGCCAGCTGTATTGTGGGCGTGATCGTGGGCGCCATTCAGGGCTATTACGGCGGTAAGGTTGACCTGTTCGGGCAACGGTTCATCGAAATCTGGTCCGGCCTGCCCATGCTCTACCTGCTCATTATCCTGTCGGCTATCGTTCAGCCCAATTTCTGGTGGCTGCTGGGCATCATGCTGCTGTTCAGCTGGATGGGGCTGGTGGATGTGGTGCGCGCCGAGTTCCTGCGGGCCCGAAACTTCGAGTACGTGAAGGCTGCCCGTGCCCTGGGCCTGGAGAACCGTCACATCATGTTCCGGCACATACTGCCCAACGCCATGGTCGCCACCCTCACCTTTCTGCCCTTTATCCTGACCGGTGCCATTACCGGCCTGACCTCACTGGATTTCCTGGGCTTCGGCCTGCCGTCCGGGTCGCCATCCCTGGGGGAACTGATCGCTCAGGGCAAGTCCAACCTGCACGCACCCTGGCTGGGCATTTCAGCGTTCGTGTCTTTGTCCGTAATGCTGACCCTGCTGGTGTTTACCGGTGAAGCCGTGCGTGATGCCTTTGACCCGAGAAAGAACTGATATGAGCGAACTACTGAACATCTCGGGGCTTTCCATCCGTTTCGACAAGGGCCCGCTGGTGGTGGACGACCTGTCGCTATCCATCAACAAAGGCCAGACCCTGGCGCTGGTGGGTGAAAGTGGTTCCGGTAAGTCGGTTTCCGCCCTGTCGGTACTTCGCCTTCTGGACGAGCGACACGCCGACTATCCGTCTGGCAGCATCACCTATCAGGGCGAAGACCTTTTGAAGACCCCGAAAAAACGGTTGCGGCAAATCCGGGGGCGGAAGATCAGCATGATCTTCCAGGAGCCCATGACCTCCCTGAACCCGCTGCACACGGTAGAGAAGCAGATCACCGAAACGCTGGAACTCCACATGGGCCTGCGGGGCGAGCAAGCCCAGGCGCGATGCATGGAACTGCTGGCTCTGGTGGGCATTCCGGAACCGGAACGTCGCCTCAAGAGTTATCCGCACCAGCTTTCAGGTGGGCAGAAGCAACGGGTCATGATCGCCATGGCCCTGGCCAACGAGCCGGAGTTACTGATTGCAGACGAACCCACCACCGCTCTGGATGTCACCGTACAGAAGCAGGTGCTGGAACTGCTGAAATCCCTGCAGCAGAAGCTCGGTATGGCCATGCTGCTGATTACCCATGACCTGAGCCTGGTGCGCCGGTATGCCGATAACGTGGTGGTTATGGAGCGCGGCAAACGGGTCGAGGAAGCACCGGTCGCCACCCTGTTTGAATCGCCATCCCACCCCTACACCCGCAAGCTGATTGATGCGGAGCCACCGGAACACCCGGTTGCGGCAGAAACCGGCGGCCCTGAGCTGATCAAAGTCGATAAGCTGAACGTGCACTTCCCCATCAAAAAGGACCTGTTTGGCCGGGTAAAAGAGAGCTACCACGCCGTTCGGGACGTGGCTTTCACAGTGCGCCCCGGGGAAACCCTGGGCATTGTCGGCGAAAGCGGCAGTGGCAAGACCACCATCGGCCACGCGTTGTTAAAGCTTACCGGCGCAACCGGCAACATCCAGCTGGGTGGCACCGACATCGGCAACCTCACCCAGAAAGCCTTCCGGCCCTGGCGCAAGCGTATCCAGATTGTGTTCCAGGACCCGTTCGGCAGCCTGAGCCCGCGCATGTCCATTGCCGAAATTGTCGGCGAAGGCCTGACGATTCACGACCCGGACAACCAGGACCAGCACGAAGCCCGTGTCATCCGCGCCTTGCAGGATGTCGGCCTGGACCCGGAAGCCAGGCACCGATACCCCCATGAGTTCTCCGGAGGGCAACGCCAGCGCATTGCGATCGCCCGTGCCCTGGTTCTGCAACCTGAGCTGATTATCCTGGACGAGCCGACATCCGCGCTGGACCGAACCGTGCAGAAACAGGTGATCGAACTGTTGCGGGATATACAGCAGCGATATCGGTTAAGCTATATCTTTATCAGCCATGACCTGGCCGTCGTCCGGGCATTGAGCCACAAGCTGCTGGTGCTCCATCATGGCAGCATCGTGGAGTACGGCGATGCGGAGAAGATCTTCCGGCAACCGGAACAGCCGTATACCCGGGAATTGCTGAACGCAGCCTTCTTCTACCAGACTACGACCAATTGACCGTTACCCGCGTGTACCCCGGTCGGGGATAATACGCGCAAATCACAGGAACACAGGGAGCAGATACCCATGGGAATTCTCAGTGGCAAGAAAGCACTGATTGTTGGCGTAGCCAGCAAGCATTCCATCGCTTACGGCATTGCCGAGGCGTTTGCCCGTGAAGGCGCCGAACTGGCCTTCACCTACCAGAACGAAAAGCTGCAGTCCCGCGTTGAAAAATTCGCGGAACAGTGGGGCAGCACTATCACCCTGCCCTGCGATGTCGCCAGCGACGAGCAAATCGAGAATGTGTTCACCGAGCTGAACAAGCACTGGGACAACATCGACATCATCATCCACGCCGTTGGCTTTGCCCCGGCCCACGAGCTGAACGGCAACTATGTGGATGTCACCACCCGCGAAGGCTTCAAGATTGCCCACGACATCAGCTCCTACAGCTTCGTGGCGCTGGCCAAGGGTGCCCGCAAGATGATGCACGAAGGCAGCAGCCTGCTGACCCTGAGCTACCTGGGTGCCGAGCGTGTCCTGCAGAACTATAACGTGATGGGCCTGGCCAAGGCCTCACTGGAAGCCAACGTCCGTTACATGGCCGCCAGCCTGGGCGAAGAAGGCATCCGGGTGAACGCGATTTCAGCCGGCCCGATCAAGACCCTGGCCGCCTCCGGTATCGCCAGCTTCCGCCGTATGCTGAGCGAGAACGCCAAGCGCGCTCCGTTGCGTCGTAACGTGACCACCATTGAAGTGGGTAACGCCGCTGCGTTTATGTCGTCTGACCTCGCCTCCGGTATCACTGGCGAGGTTCTGTACGTAGACGCCGGCGCCAATATCTCCGGCATGGGTTCGCTGGACGACTGAGCACCGCCGTTGAAAAGCACTGCCAAATAACGCAGACTAACCAGCTCACCGGCGGGCGGACAACCGCCTGCCGGCACCATTTGCGTTAATCTTCAGTCACCGGGGAAGCACTACAAGATGTCGGGCAAGAAACTGGAAAACCTGAACGTGGCCAGCCAGGAACCACTGATCACTCCTGAAGCCCTGAAAAGCGAACTGCCGCTTTCAGATACCGCTGCAGAAACCGTGGCCAACGGCCGTCAGGCAATCTACGACATCATGGACGGCAAAGACCACCGTCTGTTCATTGTAGTTGGCCCCTGCTCTATCCACGACGTGGACGCGGCCCGGGACTATGCCGACCGACTGAAGAAACTGGCCGACGAAGTCAGCGATACCCTGCTACTGGTGATGCGGGTTTACTTTGAAAAGCCGCGGACTACCGTTGGCTGGAAAGGCCTGATCAACGATCCGCACCTGAACGATACCTTCGACATCGAACAGGGCCTGCACATCGGCCGTCGCCTGCTGCTGGATATCAATGAACTGGGCCTGCCAACGGCAACCGAGGCGCTGGATCCGATTTCTCCGCAGTACCTGCAGGACACCATCGCCTGGTCTGCCATCGGAGCCCGTACCACGGAATCCCAGACCCACCGGGAAATGAGCAGTGGCCTGTCTATGGCTATCGGCTTCAAGAACGGCACCGACGGCAGCCTGGATGTTGCTGTTAACGCCATGAAGTCGGTCTCCCATCCTCACAGCTTCCTGGGTATCGACCAGCAGGGTAAAGGCGCCATCATCCGCACCAAGGGCAACAACTACGGTCACGTAGTACTGCGCGGTGGCGGCGGTAAGCCCAACTACGATTCTGTGAACGTTGCCCTGTGTGAGCAGGCACTGGAGAAAGCCGATCTGCGCAAGTCCATCATGGTGGACTGCAGCCACGCCAACTCCAGCAAAGACCCGGCCATCCAGCCGCTGGTAATGCAGGACGTTACCCACCAGATCCTGGAAGGCAACAAGTCTATCCAGAGCCTGATGGTGGAAAGCAACATCAACTGGGGCAACCAGTCTATTCCGGAAAACCTGGCAGACCTGAAGTACGGCGTGTCGGTGACCGACGCCTGTATCGACTGGGAAACCACCGAGAAAGCAATCCGCACCATGCGTGAAAAGCTCAAGGACGTACTGCCCAAGCGAATCGACTGATTCGATTCGCGAGGCATAAAAAAACCGGGCTCATTCAGCCCGGTTTTTTTGTGCCTGATGTTTGGCCAAACTCAATATGGCTCGGGTTGTACGCCCAGCCAGTCCAGGCGGTTGCGCAGGGTGACCACCTCGCCAATAATCACCAGCGTGGGCGCGGCCACTTCCCGGTTTTCGATGATACCCACGATGGTCTCCAGCGTACCGGTAATGACTTCCTGCTCCGGCGTGGTGCCCTTTGACACCAGTGCAACCGGCATATCCGGCGCCATGCCGTGGGCGATCAACTCCCGACTGATAATCGGCAGGCCCACCAGCCCCATGTAGAACACCAGGGTCTGGCTGGTCTGCACAAAATCAGCCCAGGGCAGATCACAACTGTCGTTCTTCAGGTGGCCGGTAATAAACCGGACCGACTGGGCATAGTCCCGATGGGTCAACGGAATTCCCGCGTAGGCCGAACAACCAGAGGCGGCGGTGATACCCGGCACGACCTGAAACCGCACCCCGGCCTGGGCCAGGGTTTCGATTTCCTCGCCACCACGGCCGAAGATAAACGGATCGCCGCCCTTCAGGCGTACTACCTTATGCCCTTCACGGGCCAGGTCCACCAGGCGCTGGTTAATCTGATCCTGCGGCAGGGTATGGTTAGCACGCTGCTTGCCGACATGGATCTTCTCGGCAGTTTCCGGAATCAGCGCCATGATTTCCGGTGACACCAGGCGGTCGTACAATACCACTTCCGCGTTGGTAATCAGCCGCCAGGCTTTCAGGGTCAGCAACTCGGGGTCGCCGGGCCCGGCGCCCACCAGGGCAACCTCTCCGGCAGAGTTGTTCGGGTTTTCGGTAATCGGATTCGCCCGATACCTTGGTGCGGCAGAGGCCACACCAATCGCTCCTGGCGGTGGAGTACCTTCTTTATTCTGGCTCATTGGATTCTGTCCAGGCCTCTCATATACGGCTTCAGCACTTCCGGAACGAGGATGCTGCCGTCCGCCTGCTGGTAGTTTTCCATCACCGCAATCATGGCACGGCCCACCGCCAGGCCGGAGCCATTGAGGGTGTGTACCGGCTCCGGCTTGCCGGTTTCCGGGTTGCGCCAGCGGGCCTGCATACGGCGGGCCTGGAAATCGCGGGTATTGGAGCAGGAAGAAATTTCACGGTACTTGCCCTGCCCCGGCAGCCACACTTCCAGGTCGAAGGTCTTGGCCGCAGAGAAGCCCATATCGCCGCCACACAGGGTCATCACCCGGTACGGCAGTTCCAGAAGTTGCAGCACTTTCTCGGCGTGGCCGGTGAGCTGCTCCAGCGCCTTGGCGGAGTCTTCCGGGCGCACCACCTGAACCAGCTCTACCTTGTCGAACTGGTGCTGACGAATCATGCCCCGCACGTCGCGGCCGTAGGAGCCGGCTTCGCTGCGGAAACAGGGTGTGTGGCAAACCAGGCGCAGCGGCAGCTCCGCATCATCCAGAATGGTGTCAGACACCAGGTTGGTGGCCGGCACTTCCGCCGTGGGAATCAGGTACAGCGGGTTGTCACCGGCCGTGCGGAACAGGTCTTCCTCGAACTTCGGCAACTGACCGGTACCAAACAGGGTATTGGCATTCACCAGGTACGGCACATAGGCCTCGGTGTAGCCATGCTCTTCGGTGTGCAGGTCGAGCATGAACTGGGCCAGGGCCCGGTGCAGACGGGCCAGCTGGCCGCGCATAACGGCAAACCGGGAATGGGCCAGCTGGCTGGCTTTCTCGAAATCCAGGCCTTTCAGGTCTTCACCCAGTGCCACGTGATCTTTCGGCTCAAAGTCGAATTCCCGGGGCGTGCCCCACAGGCGGGTTTCGACGTTGTCGTCTTCATTCTTGCCCGCCGGAACGTCTTCGTCCGGCAGGTTGGGAATTCCGGCGAAGAAGGCATTCAGGGATTCCTGGACGGAACGCAATTCGTCTTCCGCTTCAGCTTTCTGGCGTTTCAGGTTGTCCACTTCCTCCAGCAAAGGCTTGATATCCTCGCCAGATGCCTTGGCCTTGCCGATGGACTTGGAACGCTTATTCTGCTCGCTCTGCAGTGTTTCCGTACGAACCTGGATGGCTCGGCGGCTTTCCTCTAACCGTTCGAAGGTAGCCACATCAAACTCGAAGTTCTTAATGGCCAGCCGGCGGGCGATTTCTTCAGTCTGGGTACGGACACGTTTCGGATCGAGCATGATCTTCCTGAATTTTCCGGTTAACGAATGAATTAGAATATAGCGGCATTATACCTGCCGGAGTGCTGCTGGCCACCTTCTGCCCTGCGCCCGGCACAAATTCAGTAAACCGGGGGTATCAATAGCGCTTTTTCGGGCTCTGGGCATCCAGGGTGTCGAGTCGTTGGCGTTTCTCGGCCAGCCTGATTTCCAGCCCGCGCATCACCGGTTCGTAATAACGGCGCTGGTGGATGGCTTCCGGCAGGTAGGATTCGCCGGCGGCGAAGGCATCCGGCTCGTCATGGGCGTAACGGTATTCCTCGCCATGGCCCATGCTTTTGAGGAGCTTGGTCGGGGCATTTCGCAGGTGCACCGGCACTTCATAATCCGGGTCTTTGCGAATGTCGGCCATGCACTGGTTGTAGGCCTTGTAGACCGCATTGCTCTTGGGCGCCATGGCCAGGTAGGTAACCGCCTGGGCCAGGGCCAGTTCCCCTTCCGGAGAGCCGAGCCTTTCCTGGGCGTCCCAGGCCTGCATGGTGATCTGCAGCGCCCGGGGGTCCGCGTTGCCGATATCTTCGCTGGCGATGCGCACCAGCCGGCGCGCCACGTAGAGCGGATCACAACCGCCGTCGAGCATCCGGCACAGCCAGTACAGGGAGCCGTCCGGGTTGGAGCCGCGTACGGATTTGTGTAGGGCGGAGATCTGGTCATAGAACACGTCGCCGCCCTTATCGAAGCGGCGCAAACTGGTTTGCAGCACCTGCTCCAGGGTGGCGGCGGTAATACGGCTGGCCTCTGGCCCTTCCGGGTCTGCCAGGTCGGCCGCGACTTCCAGGATATTCAGGGCCCGCCGGGCATCGCCACCGGCGGATTCGGCCAGGGTGTCCAGTACGTCTTCGTCAATCAGCAGCCTGCCGCCAAAACCGGCGTCACTGGTGAGCGCCCGGTTCAGGAGTTGCAGGATGTCATCCCGCTCAAGGTTTTTGAGCACATAAACCCTGGTACGGGATAACAGGGCGCTGTTTAGCTCGAAGGAAGGGTTTTCCGTAGTGGCGCCCACAAAGATAAAGGTGCCGTTTTCGATATGGGGAAGAAAAGCATCCTGCTGGCTTTTGTTGAAGCGGTGCACCTCGTCCACAAACAGCAGGGTTTCCCGCCCCTGGGACTGTTTTCGATTGCGGGCCCGCTCCACCACTTCGCGGATTTCTTTCACCCCGCTAAGTACGGCAGACAGGGTTTCATAGGAAAGCTCGCCAACATTGGCCAGCAACCGGGCAAAGGTGGTTTTGCCCACCCCGGGCGGCCCCCACAGGATCATGGAGTGCAGCTGGCCTTGCTCTACCGCCCGGCGCAGGGGCTTGCCGGGGCCAACGAGGTGCTTCTGGCCTACGTAGTCATCAAGGGTTGCCGGCCGCATGCGGGCGGCCAGCGGCTGGAAACCGGCTTCAGTCTGAAACAGGCTGTCCTGCATCAGACGCCGTCCCGGATAACATCAACCTCCTCCGGGTATTCCAGCCGGAAGGCGCTGCGTTCAATATCTTCGTTCAGGCGGATCTCGTCAAAGCTGAGAATGCTCATCTGGGACAAGGAATCCTCCATGCGCATTTCCTGCAGCTCACCATCGTAGAAGCTCAGGCGCAAAGAGGTGAACAGCGAGTCGGCGCTGCGGGGCTCCAGGGTAAACTCCCGGGTATCTTCCCCGATACTGCGGCCGGACACCCTGTAGCTCTCGTTCAGGTTACCCACTTCGCCGCTGAGCAACAGCGCCGGGGTGGTCTGGATGCGGTCGTCCAGGGTATGGATGGTTACCTGCTCCAGGTCCGGATCGTAAACCTCCACTTTTTCGCCATCACTGACAATGAACTGGGACAGCGGCGCACCGGTTTCCCAGTAGAACAGGCCCGGGCGCTTGGCCTTCAGGTTGCCCCGGGTTTCCTGCACGCGGCCACCGCTGGAGTCCACCACAATCTGGATAAACCGGGCCTGGTAGGTTTCGTAGCTGCGCAGCATGGCGGACAGCTGCTCTGCCGCTTTCAGGGATTCCTGCTCGCTGTCAGCCAGGGCCGGTGCTGCCGAGCCAAGGGCCGTCACCAACGCGAACCCGGCCAGCAGTGATCTGATCATAGTAGCCTTCAAAGCACCTAGCATAGTTGATCTCCTAGTCTCGTGGCGGCGGGGGCGCCAGCACTTCACGTGCGCCATTATGTCCCGCCGGACTGACCACACCGGAAGCTTCCATGGCATCCACCAGATTGGCGGCCCGGTTGTAGCCGATTTTGAATTTACGCTGCACCGACGAGATCGACACCCGCCGGTTTTCTGTGACAAAGGCCACCGCCTCGTCAAACAGGGCATCCCCTTCGTCTCCGCCGCCCCCTTCCGAGAGGGTTGGAACGCCCGGCAGGTTCTCGCCCTCGGCGCCATTAAGGACGTCGTCCACGTATTCCGGCTCGCCCCGGGCTTTCCAGGCGCTGACGACCCGATGCACTTCGTCATCGTCCACAAAGGCGCCGTGAACCCGAACCGGCAGGCCGGAGCCCGGCGGCAGGTACAGCATGTCACCGTGGCCCAGCAGCTGCTCTGCCCCGCCCTGGTCCAGTACTGTGCGTGAGTCGATCTTGGACGACACCTGGAACGAAATCCGGGTCGGGATGTTGGCCTTGATCAGGCCGGTAATCACGTCCACCGACGGCCGCTGGGTGGCCAGGATCAGGTGGATACCGGCCGCCCGGGCTTTCTGGGCGATTCGGGCAATCAGCTCTTCCACCTTCTTGCCGACAATCATCATCATGTCTGCGAATTCGTCGATCACCACCACGATAAACGGCAGGGTGTCGAGTTCCGGGCGTTCCTGCTCGTCATTGGCCAGGTATTCGTCCGGTTTCCAGAGCGGGTCCAGCAAGGGTTCGCCTTCGGCGCGGGCGTCCTTCACCTTCTTGTTGTAACCGGCAATGTTACGCACGCCCAGATTCGCCATCAGGCGGTAGCGGCGCTCCATCTCGGCCACACACCAGCGCAATGCGTTGGCGGCTTCTTTCATGTCGGTTACGACCGGCGCCAGCAGGTGGGGAATGCCATCATAGATGCTTAGCTCCAGCATCTTCGGGTCTACCATGATGAAGCGAACTTCTTCCGGAGTAGCCTTCAGCAGCATACTCAACAGCATGGCATTCACACCCACAGACTTACCGGAACCGGTGGTACCGGCCACCAGCAGGTGAGGCATCTTGGCCAGGTTGGCCACCATGGGGTTGCCACCGATGTCGTTACCCAGTGCCAGGGTCAGCGCAGACGACGATTCGGTGAATACCCGGGCGCCCAGCACCTCGCTCAGGCGCACGATTTCCCGCTCTTCGTTCGGTATCTCGATACCCACTACGGATTTTCCGGGAATCACTTCCACAACCCGAACGCTGAGCACCGCCAGGGAGCGGGCGAGGTCTTTGGCCAGGTTGGAAATCTTGCTGACTTTCACCCCGGCCGCAGGCTTGATCTCGAACCGGGTAATGACCGGCCCGGGGTTTACTTCTACAACCTCGACGGACACCCCGAAATCGGCCAGCTTTTCTTCCAGCAGGCGGGACATGTGTTCCAGGGATTCCTCGGAGTAGCCTTTTTCTTTGTGCTCTTCGGCCGGGTCCAGCAGGGAAATGGGCGGAATCGGGCTCTCGATGTCCTCGAGTAGCGACGCCTGCTTGTTCGAAGCCTTCTTGTCCGACGGTTTCTGCTCGTCTTTCTTGAACGGAGAAATCTTCAGGGACCGGCTGGCTTGAGGAGCCGGTTTGTCGGAGCTGAGAGCCGGCTCGGGCCGGGGCTCGTCGACTTCACGGGAGCTGAAGCTTTCCAGCCGCACAGGTTCCGGGTCTACATTGGCAAGGCCCTCCAGCCCGGGTTCTTTACGGACTTTCGGTGCAGGCGCCTTCTGCTCTTTGTTGGCGACCTTGGCGCGGCGGCGGAACAAACGGTTCCACCAACGCTCGGACTTTGGTTTGGTGCTGTCCGGACCTTCATCAGCCACCTTGTCCCGAATAACCGGCGGCTCGGGTTCCGGTTTTGCGGGCCGTTCGGGTTTCTCGGCTTTGTCACCCGTGCGGGTGAACAGAGCCTTCACGGCCAGCCCGGCTTTCAGGGTTAAGGCCCCCACCTGGTCCATCAGCCGGAACCAGGACAAACCAATGGTGACCGTCAGGGCAAACAGGAAGATAGCAATCAGCAGCAGTGTAGTGGCTGGCAAGTTAAAGAAGCGCACCATGGCTTCCGACACCGCCATGCCCATGACACCACCGGAGGATTCCCCCAGCCCGAACACCGAATACAGGGACAACAGGCTGGTGGCTGAGAGCAGGATCAGCAGGAAGCCACCGAAGCGCACCATGAATAACGGCCAGTGCAGATCCAGCGACTGGTTACGCAGGCGGATAAGCATGACCGCATAACCGGCAATCATGGCAGGAAACAGCCAGGAAACATGGCCGAAGAAATCCATCAACAGACTGGCCAGCCAGGCGCCGGTGCGCCCTGCGTAGTTCTGCACGCTGGTGTCGTGGCCGATACTGGCCCAGCCCGGATCAGACGGGCTGAAGGTAAACAGGGCCATAGCCAGATAGATGCAAAGCACTATCAGGCCGATGACAGCCCCTTCACGGGCGCCCTGTGCCATCAGGCGGCGAAAGCGTTTCTGTTTTTCCGTCAGCTCGGCTGATACTGCTTTTTTCGCTTTAGCGGATTCCGCCATGAATGCCCAAACCGTCAGTGAGTTTAATCTTTCAGGGCCTGAAAACCTCGATCCAGATCGGTTTTCAGGTCATCTATGGCTTCTATGCCAACAGACAACCGAATCAGGTTTTCGGTGATGCCTGCCTTGGCCTTGTCTTCCGGCGCCAGCCGCCCGTGGGTGGTGGTTGCCGGATGGGTGATGGTGGTTTTCACATCGCCCAGGTTTGCGGTGATGGAGATCATCCGGGTGGCATCGATAAACCGCCACGCCTGCTCCCGCCCGCCTTTCACCTGGAACGACACCACACCGCCAAAGCCATCTTGCTGGCGTTTGGCCAGCTCGTGCTGGGGATGGCTTTCCAGGCCGGCATAAAACACCTTTTCCACCTCCGGCTGCTGTTCCAGCCAACGAGCCAACTCTAACGCATTGGCACAGTGAGCTCGCATACGAATCGGTAAGGTTTCCAGGCCCTTCTGGAACACCCAGGCGTTGAACGGGCTCATGGTGGGGCCGGCAGAACGGATGAAACCGTAAATTTCGTCCAGGTACTTTGCCGGACCAACAACCACGCCGCCTACACAACGGCCCTGACCGTCCAGGTACTTGGTGGCCGAATGCACTACCACGTCTGCGCCGTGTTCCAAGGGCCGCTGCAGCACCGGGGTACAGAAACAGTTATCCACCACAAACAGGGCATCGTTGGCATGGGCCAGTGCCGACAGTGCAGCAAGGTCGGCCACATCGCACAAAGGATTCGAAGGGGTTTCGATAAACAGCATGCGGGTTTCCGGCCGCACCGCGGCCTGCCACTGTTCCATATCGGTCAGGGACACAAAGGTGGTTTCCACCCCGAATTTTGCCATGTACTTCTGGAACAGCACGTTGGTGGTGCCGAACACGCCCCGGGAGCAAATCACATGGTCCCCGGCTTTCAGCAGCGCCATACAGGTGCTGAGAATCGCCGCCATGCCGGAGGCGGTGGCGACGGCTTTCTCGCCGCCTTCCATCGCCGCAATCCGGCCTTCGAAGGCCTGCACCGTGGGGTTGGTAAAGCGGGAATAGATGTTACCCGGCTCCTCGCCTCCAAAGCGCGCCGCCGCCTGGGCGGCACTGCCGTAGACAAAGCTGGATGTCGGGAAAATCGCATCACTGTGTTCCAGCTGCCCGGTACGGATCTGCCCTGCCCTGACCGCCAGGGTGTCCACAGACATGCCGTCCAGGTCCGATTCCGGAATCCAGAGCTGTTCTTCGCGGCCGTAAGTCATCGGGTTCTCCTGGTGCTGGCGTCAGTCTTCATCATTGTGCAGGTCGATAATACCGTTATCTTCGTCCATCACCTGGCCACCGGAACGCTTGGTGTCGTTGCGCAGGTCTTCCAGGCGCGCCAGGTAGGCGGCATCGACATCACCGGTCACGTATTCGCCGGTGAATACCGAACATTCCCAGCCATCGATATCGTCATTGACGTCGTCCACACAGGCCACCAGGTCTTCAAGGTCCTGGTATACCAGCCAGTCTGCGCCAATCAGGTTGCGAACTTCCTCAACCGTGCGGTCGTGGGCAATCAGTTCATTGGCAGACGGCATGTCGATGCCGTACACGTTCGGGTAGCGTACAGGGGGCGCAGCCGAGGCAAAGTAAACGTTGCGGGCGCCGGCGTCCCGGGCCATCTGCACGATTTCCTTACAGGTGGTACCGCGCACAATGGAGTCATCCACCAGCATCACGTTCTTGCCGCGGAATTCCAGGTCAATCGGGTTCAGCTTCTGGCGCACGGACTTCTTGCGCATCTTCTGGCCCGGCATGATGAAGGTACGGCCGATATAACGGTTCTTGATGAAGCCTTCGCGGTACTTCACGCCCAGCTGGTAAGCCATCTGCATGGCAGAGGTACGGCTGGTGTCGGGAATCGGAATCACAACGTCGATGTCGTGTTCCGGGCGTTCGCGCAGCACTTTATCGGCCAGCACTTCACCCATACGCAGGCGAGCCTTGTACACAGACACGCGGTCCATGATGGAATCCGGGCGGGCAAAGTAAACGTGCTCGAAAATACAGGGGTACAGCTTGGGCGCCTCGGCGCACTGTTCGCTGTAGAGGGTGCCGTCGGTTTCAATATACACCGCCTCGCCCGGTGCAATATCCCGCACCATGGTGAAGCCGGCGGCGTTCAGGGCCACGCTTTCAGACGCGATCATGTATTCCTTCTGGCCGTTTTCGTTCTCGCGTACGCCGTAGCAGGCCGGGCGGATACCGTTGGGATCACGGAATCCGACAATACCGTAGCCGGTAATCATGGCGATAACGGCGTAGGCACCGCGACAGCGCTTGTGCACGGCCCGCACCGCCGAGAAGATCTCATCCTTGGTGGGGTTCAGCTTGCCCTGCTTCTGCAGTTCGTGGGCGAACACGTTCAGCAGGACTTCGGAGTCTGAATTGGTGTTGATATGGCGCAGGTCGGTACGGAAAAGGTCCTCGGCAAGGTCGTCGGCGTTGGTGAGGTTGCCGTTATGGGCCAGGGTAATACCGTAGGGGCTGTTCACGTAGAACGGCTGGGCTTCTGCCGAGCTTGAGCTGCCGGCAGTCGGATAACGGACATGGCCGATGCCCACGTTACCCACCAGGCGGCGCATGTGCCGGGTGTGGAATACATCCCGAACCAGCCCGTTGTCCTTGCGCAGGTAAAACCGGTTGTCCTGGAAGGTCACAATTCCCGCCGCATCCTGGCCACGGTGCTGAAGAACGGTCAGCGCATCGTAAAGCAGCTGATTAACGTTGGAAGTACTGACAATACCGACAATGCCACACATGGCTGGGCAACTCTCCGAGTGTTAGAACTGAATGTTATCGGGATGCAGACGCGGGTTGCACGTCTTCGATTTCGTTAGCAGGTACGGGTTGTTCCTGCGCTTTGTCTGCCGGCCCGAGAAAACGGGCAAATTCATCCCCCAGTGTCCGGCGTGACCAGTCTTCGACTACTGCAAGCCGGTCAATCATCACTGAGGTTTTCCACCAGGTATCCTGTGCCAGCGGCGTGTATCGGGTAAATGCGATAGCGACGATAACCACCACCACGCCCCTCAGCAGGCCAAACCCCATGCCCAGCACCCGGTCTGTCGCGGACAAACCGGTGGCCCGGACCAGGTGGCCGATCATGTTATTGATGATCGCACCGATAATCAGGGTGCCGAAAAAAAGAATCGCGAACGCGGCGATCAGCCGCACTAACGGTGTTTCAACCGAAGATTCCAGCAGCGATTGCATCTGGGGGTGAAAGGTTCGGGCGATGATAAACGCGCCAATCCAGGTTACCAGCGAAAGGGCTTCTTTGACGAAGCCACGCTTGAGACTGATAACCGTGGAAACTGTAATGAGGGCAATGATGACCCAGTCAATCCAGATCAGCGTTTCCATGAACATCCCGGTGTAGAAAAGGAAACGCGAATTCTATCAGGAAACCGCACCGCACCAAACTGCAGAGTGCCCAAAACAGCGGTTGATTTCCGGCGCCGGCGGATTATTTACCGCCAGTGGTCACCAGGCTGTTCAGATTGAATTCCTTGTCGAGTACGGCCTTTGCCTTCTTCGCTTCAGCTTCGCTTACGAAGGGGCCGCTGAACACGCGGGTCAATTCGGTGTCACCACGGGTCACTTGCTGCAGGTGCGCTCCGTACTCCATCTCGATCACCTTATCCCGCAGGCGACGGGCATTATCGGCGTTGCCGAAGCTGCCAAGCTGAACAATCCAGGCTCCCTCAAGAGTTTTGGAGAACTCCTTGGGTTGCTCGGGCTCACTGGCACTGGCCACCGGTTCGGTTGCCTGCTGTGGCTCTGGCGCTTGCTGTGGTTCTGCCTGCGAAGCTGTTTGCGCAGGAGTTGCTTCCGTAGCTGTTTGAGAAGCTGACTCTTCAACTGTTTCCGCTACCGCAGCATCGGCTTCTGCGGGCTCTTCAACCATTCGGTAACCGACGCTCGAATCGTCTGCTTCAGGCTCTTCGAAATTCCGGGCGTCAGGCTGGGCCGGCATATCCACTTCCGGGAACGGCGGCTCTTCAGGGATGGTGATCGGTGTGGACTGACGTTCCGAGTGCGGCTCATCAAAAATCATCGGGACAAAAATAACCGCCAGTGAAATCAGTACCAGCGCGCCGATTATCCGTTGCTTCAATCCATCCACCGTTGACGGCTCCCGTTCATTATCCGTTCACCACGATACTAACCGCCACCTGCGCCAAGTCCAAGCCCACCGCACGGGAATGGACAAAGTTTAAGAACCGGCACCCGCCAACTTCGCCCGGGCCTCGGCAACGGTATAGAAAGAACCGAACACCACGATACAGTCTTCCGGACGGGCATTGGCGATAGCCGCATCCAACGCCTGACTGACCGAGCCATAGCCCTCACCATCGGTGATGCCACAGGCGCGCGCATGGGAAACCAGCTGGTCAACGGCAAGGCCGCGGGGAACATCCAGCCCGGCGAAATACCACTGATCGGCCACAGACTTCATGGCCGTCATCACGCCTTCTACGTCTTTATCTGCCAGTGCCGCATAGACCGCATGCACCTTTGAGCCTGTAAGGCGACTGGCCGAGACCTGCCCGGAAAGCCAGCGCGCCGCATGGGGATTATGGCCAACGTCTACCCGTATAAACGGACTGCTACCAAGCAGCTCGAATCTCCCGGGAACACTGACCGTTCGGGCAATATCACCCAGCGATGACGGCGCCACATCTGGCAGTAACTTATGAGCCAGCACAACCGCTGCGGCAACACTTTGTACCGGCAGGGGGCCGGCCGGAAGCTTGATTTGGTCACCCGCCACGGTCAGTTCAACGGTATTGGGGTCACCATTAGCCGGAGACAGCTGGTAATCCCTTCCGGTTACCTGAAGGTTCACTTTCTGCGCGGCCGCTTGCTGCAAAACCGAAGCCGGCGGCTCCGGGTCGGCACACACGGCAAAGATTCCCGGCCGTAAAATGCCAGCCTTCTCAAAACCGATCACTTCCCGGTTATCACCCAGAAACCCGATATGGTCGATATCAATGGAGGTAATGACTGCGAAATCAGCATCAAGCACGTTCACGGCATCAAGCCTGCCGCCCAGGCCAACCTCGAGTATCCAGTCTTCCACGCCGGCATCGGCAAATGCGACAAACGCAGCCAGGGTGCCGAACTCGAAATACGTCAGGGATACCTTGCCCCGGGCTTCTTCCACTTTCTCGAAAGCGCTCACCAAGACCGGGTCTGAAATATCTGTGCCGTTCAGGCGAACCCGTTCGTTGTAGTCCTGGAGATGCGGAGAGGTGTAAGCCCCGGTGGTGCGGCCCGCTGCCTGCAACAACTTTTCCAGGGTCGCGACTGTGGTGCCCTTGCCATTGGTACCCGCCACGGTAATGATCCGGGCATTGGGCTTGCGCGGGAACAGGCGGCGAAGAACCACCAGAACGCGGTCCAGGCCAAGGTCGATTTCGGCAGGATGGATGGCTTCGAGCCAGTTCAGCCAGTCCTGAACGGAAGCCCCGGCGCCGGGGCTGGATACCGGCGCCGGAGAGGGATCAGTGCCCGGAGGGTTCATCTGTATCGGGTTTCTCGGTAATTTCGAATTCAATCGGAGCCTCGGTCCCCGGCTTCTCACCACCGGTGAACTTGGCCAGCAGGTGGGCAATACGCTCACGCATGTTATGACGGTGCAGGATCATGTCGATGGCACCGTGCTCCAGCAGGAATTCGCTGCGCTGGAAGCCTTCCGGCAGTTTCTCACGCACGGTCTGCTCGATAACCCGCGGGCCGGCAAAACCGATCAGCGCATAGGGCTCGGCAATGTTCAGGTCACCCAGCATGGCCAGGCTGGCAGACACGCCACCGAATACCGGGTCTGTGAGCACGGAAATGTAGGGAATCCCCTCCTCCTTCATGCGCTCGAGGACTGCAGCGGTTTTCGCCATCTGCATCAGCGACAGGATCGCCTCCTGCATACGGGCACCGCCACTGGCAGAGAAGCACACCAGGGGAATACGGTGCTCCAGGGCCACGTTGGCAGCCTGGACGAACTTCTCACCCACTACCTGGCCCATGGAACCGCCCAGGAAATTGAATTCAAAGGCGCAGGCAACCAGCGGAACACCCATGGTCGTGCCTTTGAAGGCCACCAGTGCGTCTTTCTCGCCCGTGGCTTTCTGGGCTGCCGACAGGCGATCCTTGTAACGCTTGGTGTCTTTGAACTTCAGGCGATCGGAAGGCTCGAGATCCGCAGCGATTTCCTCACGGCCGTCTTTGTCCAGGAAGATATCCAGCCGACGACGGGCGTTTACCCGCATGTGGTGGTTACACTTCGGGCAAACGTCGAGATTCTTCTCGAGCTCCGGCTTGTACAGGAAGGCGCCACACTTGGGGCATTTTTTCCACAAACCTTCCGGCACGCCGGTACGCTGCCGTGATTCCGAGCGAATCTTGCTCGGCATGATCTTTTCCAGCCAGTTACTCATGCTTTCATCCTGTCCTTTGATGCCTGGACGCCGTTAACTCAGGAGAGACTGTCCAGAGCCTCGCGCATCGGGTGCAACAGATCGGTCAGAGCCTTACGAAGACCGTCCGGATCTGTCTGGTGTCGGGCTATTGTATCCACCAGCACGCTGCCAACAATTACACCATCGGATACTCTGCCTACTGCGGCGGCAGTTTCCGCATCGCGGATACCAAAGCCGACACCCACCGGCAGAGCGGTCAGTTCGTGCACATGTGCTACTTTCCGGGCCACTTCGTCGACGTCGATGGTGGCAGAGCCGGTCACACCCTTGATAGAAACATAGTACACATAGCCGGAAGAGTGCTCACTGATTGCCCTGATTCGTTCATCCGTGGTGGTCGGCGCCAGCAGGAAGATCGGATCCAGCTTGCGCTCGGCGAACAGCGGGGCCACCTGATCCGCTTCTTCCGGCGGCAGGTCTACCGTCAGCACGCCATCAAGGCCCGCATCGGCAGCTGCATCGGCGAACGCCTCATAACCCATGGCTTCCATGGGGTTGAGGTAGCCCATCAACACGACCGGCGTGTCACTATCGGTTTTCCTGAACTCTTTCACCATACCCAGCACATCGCGCAGCGACGTGTTGAACTTCAGCGCCCGCTCACAGGCCAGCTGGATAACCGGGCCGTCTGCCATCGGATCCGAGAACGGCACGCCCAGCTCGATGATATCGGCACCGGCCGCCACCAGTGTGTGCATCAGGCCCACGGTCTGATCCGGGTGCGGATCACCGGCAGTGATATAGGGGATCAGGGCCTTCCGGCCCTGCTCTTTCAGTGATTTCAGTACACCTTCAATTCGGCTCATGCCTGCTCCTGATACCTTCAGATCTCGATGCCATCCAATTGGGCAATGGTGTGAATATCTTTGTCGCCACGACCGGAGACATTGATGACCAGCATTTGGTCTTTATCCATAGTAGCAGCCAGCTTGAGTGCGTAGGCCACCGCATGGGCAGACTCCAGTGCCGGCATGATACCTTCAATACGGGTCAGTTTGCGGAAACCGTCCAGTGCTTCTTCATCGGTTACCGAAACGTAGTTGGCGCGGCCAACATCCTTCAACCAGGAATGCTCGGGCCCTACGCCCGGATAGTCCAGGCCTGCGCTGACCGAATGGGTGCCGGCAATCTGGCCATTTTCGTCTTCCATCAGGTAAGTACGGTTACCGTGCAGTACGCCCGGGCGGCCGGCACACAGGGGTGCGGCATGCTGGCCGGTTTCAATGCCCAGGCCACCGGCTTCCACGCCGTAAAGCTCAACAGATTCGTCGGTCAGGAACGGGTAGAACATTCCGATTGCGTTGGAACCCCCACCCACGCAGGCTACCAGGGCATCCGGCAGTTTGCCGGTTTTCTCCAGCGACTGGCGACGGGTTTCACGGCCGATCACAGACTGGAAGTCGCGCACCAGCAACGGGTACGGATGCGGGCCAGCCACGGTGCCGATGATGTAGAACGTCTCATCCACGTTCGCTACCCAATCACGCATGGCATCATTCATGGCGTCTTTCAGGGTCTTGGTGCCACTCTCAACGGCATGCACCGTGGCACCCAGCAGTTTCATCCGGTACACGTTCAGGGACTGGCGCTTGACGTCTTCAGAGCCCATAAAGACGTGGCACTCGAGACCAAGACGGGCACAAACGGTAGCCGTGGCCACACCGTGCTGGCCGGCGCCGGTTTCCGCAATAATGCGTTTCTTGCCCAGGAAGCTGGCCAGCAACGCCTGGCCGATTGTGTTGTTTACCTTGTGGGCACCGGTGTGGTTCAGGTCTTCCCGTTTCAGCCAGATCTGGGCACCACCGGTTTCACGGGTCAGGCGCTCGGCAAAGTAAAGAGGGCTTGGGCGGCCAACATAGTCCGCGAGATCCTTGTCGAACGTTGCCTGAAACTCAGGGTCGTCTTTCAGGCGCAGATACTCCCGCTCGAGCGTCATCAGGGAGTCCATCAGGGTTTCCGATACAAACCGGCCACCAAAGGCACCGAAGTGGCCTTTCGCATCAGGAAGCGCCTTGAGCATTTCTTCAGTCAGTTTTACAGACACGGTGAACCTCTTTAATGAATTCGGATAGTTTGGTGGCGTCTTTCCTGCCTTTACTCTGCTCTACCCCACCACTCACATCGACAGCCCAGGGCCGTACCTGCTCGATAGCGCTGGCTACGTTAGCAGATGACAAACCACCGGCCAATATCAGGGGCAGCGGCCGTTGCTCCGGAATCAGCTGCCAGTTGAAGGAATGACCTGTACCGCCGTACCGGTCCGGATCCCAGGCATCCACCAGCAGACCACAGGCTTTCTGGTAATCCACGAAGGCCTGTTCGATCTGGCCAGCTTCCTGAACCCGGATCGCTTTAATCCAGCGCCGCCCGAAAGAGGCGCAGAATTCCGGCGTTTCGTCGCCGTGAAACTGCAACAAGTCCAGCGGCACCTGTTCAAGCACCTCTTTGACGAACGCTGGGACCGGATTAACGAATAGCCCGGTCAGCGTGACAAAGGCCGGAATCCTGGCCGCAAGTTGTTTTGCCTGCTCTGCAGAGACAGCCCGGGGGCTCTTGTCGAAAAACACCAGGCCAATGGCATCTGCACCGGCGTGAATGGCCGCTGCCACATCCTCTGGCCGGGTCAGGCCGCAGATCTTAACGCGGGTTGTCATGATTCCGTTACCGGCTGTTTCGGGTGAATATGGCTTGGCGGAATGGGCTGGTTCGCCTCGGCTGAAAACCAGGGACTGGCAAAACCGGGCCCGCACAGGGCTTTCGGAATACCATACCCGTCAGGATACCCCACATCCACCAGATAAAGCCCGTGTGGCGGTGCAGTGACCCCGGCAAGCTGGCGATCCCTTGCCTCAAGCACGTCGCCAACCCACTCCACCGATTCCTTTCCTGTGCCCACATCCATCAGGGCACCGGCTATATTCCGAACCATATGGTGCAAAAACGCATTGGCCTGCACATCAATTACGACATAACTGCCGCTTCGGGTTACCGAAATCCGCTCCATGTAACGAACCGGCGTACGGGACTGGCAGCCGGCTGCCCGGAATGAGGTGAAATCGTGCTCGCCAATAAGCGCCTGGGCGGCCTGGTGCATTCTTTGCTCGTCCAGCGGGCGAAAGTTCCAGCTCACCTGCCCTCGCTGGATTCCCGGCCTGACCGCGTGGTTGTAGATGATATACCGATAGCGGCGGTAAACCGCAGAAAAACGGGCATGGAAGTCGTCGACCCCGTTGCCGGCCCAGTGCACGGCAATGTCGTCGGGCAAAGCAGTGTTCATACCCATCACCCAGGACCGGAGGTTGCGTACCGAGGGAGTATCAAAATGGGCAATCTGAAAACTGGCATGCACCCCCGCATCGGTCCGGCCGGCACACACCAGGTCCACCGGATGATCAGCCACCTTTGCCACAGCCTTTTCCAGTTCGGCCTGCACTGATCGCACGCCGCTTTTCTGGAACTGCCAGCCATGGAAGTGCCGGCCGTCGTACTCAAAGGCAATGGCAACACGGCCGTTACCGATGGCGTTATCTGTGGTCAGGGGTTGTGGAGTAAGAAACAAGGGTCAGCCCGGAATGATGTCTTCTGAAAAACAAAGCGCCGGCACAAAGGCCGGCGCTGTTGCCACGATGGAACTGATTATAACGGATCAGGAAAGATTTTTAAGGAGCTCCTGCGCCTCGGCTTTCTGATCATCGTTACCTTCCAGCGCAACTTCCTCCAGGATGTCACGGGCACCGTCGCTGTCACCCATCTCGATGTAGGCACGGGCCAGGTCAAGCTTGGTGGCAGCCTCATCGGTGCCGGCCAGGAAATCGAAGTCGTCGTCTTCAAGATCGCTTTCGTCGATATCCAGTCCGGTAGCGGGAGTGACCGCCTCAGCCTCGGGTTCAGGCTCAACAACCGGTACGTCGCCAAGAGGATCTTCTTCGGTCTCCAGTTCCTGCAGGGCATCTTCAAGGCCCAGTTCTTCGTCGACCTCCGGGCTCTCGCTGTCTTCGGAGAATTCTTCCATCAGGGCCAAGTCTTCGTCGGAAACGTCCAGTTCCAGCTCTTCAAGGGAAGAATCTTCAAGGTCCAGCTCTCCCAGGGAGTCTTCCTCGCTGGATACTTTCTCCAGCTCGGCATCCAGCTCGTCCAGGAAGGATTCGTCCAGCGACTCGCCCTCGAGGCCGAGGTCGATCTCTTCTTCAGCAGGCTGCTCGGAATCCAACTGGTCCAGGCCAGCATCTTCAGCGTCCAGTTCGAAATCGGAGAGATCGAATTCAACGGAATTGTCTTCTGCGTCGGTTTCGAGTGAGCTGTCGGATTCCAGCTCGCCGAACTCGTTTTCTTTCACTTCATCGGCAGCGGCTTCAAATTCATCCGCCTTGAGCTCATCAGACAGGGACCAGTCTTCTTCCGGCTCCTGCTCAGGTGTCTCGAAGGAAAGCGCCTGCTCCGGTTCGTTATCCGTCAGACTGAAGGAATCGGAACGCAGCTGGGACTCCAGGTCATCAATGCTGGGCATGGACTCCGCTTCGTCCAGACGGCCGCGAATGGCTTCCGCTTCCTGCAGGGCGGACTCGTCTTCCAGTGCCGCTACTTCACCGTACTGCTTCTCGAAGGCATCACGATCCTGGTTATCTGCATAGACAGACAACAGCTTCAGGCGCAGGTCTGCGCGGCTGGGCTCGCGGGAAATTGCGGTTTCCAGGACTTCGATGGCCTGATCGTTACGACCGTAGGCAATGTAGGTCTCGGCTTCTGTCAGCGCATCGGCAGTTTCTTCCTGGTCGCTGCCGGCAACAGCCGCTGCGGGGCCAAGGTCTACCGAATCATCTGCCGAATCGTCTTCACCACGATTGAACTCATCGTAGAAATCCTTCTCGCGCTTGGCGTTTTTACGAGCCACCAGTAGCAGAAGCAGGAGCAACAGAATCAGGCCACCACCCAGAGCAATCTGGTACATCGGGTTGCCCAGAACCGTGTCCATGAACTGACCGAAGAAGCCCTTCTCTTTGGCAGGCGCAGTCTGAGGCGGCTTGGGCTGGGCCCTGGATTCTTCCTGAGCCGGAGCTGCAGCCGCTGCAGGGGCGTCGTCGGCTTCAGCAGCTTCTGTCGCTTCTGCAAACTCGGTGTCAGCACCAGGCTGTGCAGCCGTATCAGCACCCGTTACGTCAGACTGGCCAGAACCAGATGCATCGCCTTCGGCCTCCGCAGGAGCCTCGGCGCTTTCACTCTCACCTTCAGCAGCACTGGCTTCCGCTTGCTCGCCGTCACCAGACATTGCGGCAGTCGGGTCCGCGCTGCCTTCAGCCATGCCAGCCTCAGTTTCAGCACTTTCACCTTCCTGGGCCTCAGCACTTTCACCTTCCCGGGCCTCAGCGCTTTCGCCGGCCTGAGTCGCCGGTTCTTCTGCGGCAGCAGGCTCCGTAGCCGCGGCGGTTTCACCATCAGCATCGGCGTCCGTACCTGCGGCACCGGCCTGGGCACTCTCACCCTCGGCCGCGAGCGCAGCAGCAGCTTCTTCCTGGGTCATACCCTGAAGTTCTGCCAACTGGCTATTCTTCAGCTCGAGCAGTCGCTGCAGGGTCTGAACCTGTTCCTCCATATCCTGCAGGCGATTGGAAAACTCTTCGTTTTCACGACGAGTCGCATCCAGCTCTTCCATGGCAACCGCGCTGCCGGCATCTGCACCACCAGCCTGGTCACCATCACCGCCGGCAGAACCGGACTCGTCAGCCGTCTTCGGTGACGTTTCTTCTTCGGCTACTAACAACTTCAGTTCGTCAGTACCACCAGCATCCGCTACCGGTGCCGGTGCAGCGTCAGGCTGCGCGGTACGGGTTGCGTCAACCGGGCGCGGAGACTTAAGTGCTTCATTCTGCCGGGCAACAACACGGTTGGCCTCGGCCTTGGTACGGCTCTGGATCTGATCAAGGGTCGGAGCACGAAGTACCTGACCGCGTTTCAGCTTGTTGATGTTGCCGTCGATAAACGCATCCGGATTAAGATCCTGTATAGCCAGCATCATTTGCTGCATGGACACAGAGCTATCCGGCCTCATGCGCTGGGCAATCGTCCAAAGCGTGTCAGACGGTCCGGTCGGGCCAAAAGTGTCAGGCTGATAGCCCCGGGCGGGCGCACGCTGTACAGCCGCCTCACGACGAACCGATTCCGCACTGCGAGTGGTGGTCTGACGTGCCGGCGCAGATGCTGTCGACGATACCGGGGCACTCACCTGCTCACGCACACCGGATTCCTCGGCATAGACCGGGGGATCAACCAGAACCGCATACTCCCGCATAAGGCGACCGTTGGGCCAGGTCAGTTCCAGCAGGAAGTTCAGATATGGTTCACGCACCGGTTCCCGGGACGACACGTTGATGGCAAGGTTGCCATCGGAGCCCGTCACCACCTCGAACTTCAGTTTGCTCAGAAACTGGTTCCGCTCCAGGCCTACCCGTTGGTAAGCAGACTCCGGTGCCACATTGACGAATACATCACCCGGATCCACACCCGCACTCTGTCTGAGCGAGATTTCTGCGTCCAGGGGCTCATTCAGCCAGGACTGCAGTTCGATTTCACCGAGTCCCAGGGCCTGTGCCATGCCGGAGCCAAGCCCTCCCGCCAGCGCCAGGGCAACCGCAAGCTTGCGTACCTTCATGCTTTTTCCTTTCCAGTCTCCGTTATTCGTTACTGCTGACTTTCAACAGAATCGGACGAGGTTGGATGACGTTTCGTCTTGTTATTTCTCGTTTTTATATCGTAAGTCTAACTATGGTGGGGAAAGTATTGATGATAAGTCCCCTTTTATCAATCAATCAGCTGCAATCCTTGCACTGATTCCTGACCTGTCGGGCGGAACTCCTTACTGCCCTTGAAAATAACAGGGGCGGACGCTGAAATCAGCCTCCGCCCCCGACCGGTTTGCTAAAAACCGGACACAGTTGGCATTAATTGCCCCTGCGTAACATTTCTTAACGCTCTTGCAGAATCCGCAGCATGCGGCGCAGCGGTTCAGCGGCGCCCCAAAGCAGCTGGTCACCCACGGTGAACGCTGAAATGTATTCCGGCCCCATGGCCAGTTTCCGGATGCGCCCAATGGGAATACTCAGGGTACCGGTCACCTTGGTAGGGGTCAGCTCCTGCATGGTGGCGTCACGATCGTTCGGGATCACCTTCACCCAGTCGTTGCCCTTGGCCAGGATGCCTTCGATTTCAGAAACCGAAAGATCCTTCTTGAGCTTGATGGTCAGTGCCTGGCTGTGAGAACGCATGGCGCCGATGCGCACGCAGATACCATCAATCGGGATCGGGTTGCCGGAGCGGCCCAGAATCTTGTTGGTCTCCACACCCGCTTTCCACTCTTCCTTGCTCATGCCGTTATCGAGCTGCTTGTCGATAAACGGAATCAGGCTGCCGGCCAGCGGCACACCGAAATGCTCGGTGGGGAAGTCGCCGGAACGCATGGTGTCGGTCACCTTGCGGTCGATTTCCAGGATGGCGGATGAGGGATCGGCCAGTTCAGATTTCACGCTCTCGTTCAGGGCGCCCATCTGGTTCAGCAGTTCACGCATGTTCTGGGCACCAGAACCGGAAGCCGCCTGGTACGTCATCGGGGAAACCCACTCGATCAGGTCCTGCTCCAGCAGGCCACCCAGGGCCAGCATCATCAGGCTCACGGTGCAGTTACCACCAACGTAGTCCTTCACGCCTTTATCAAGGGCGGAGTCGATCACGTTACGGTTAACCGGGTCCAGCACGATCACGGAATGATCCACCATCCGCAGGGTGGATGCGGCATCAATCCAGTAGCCTTCCCAGCCCGCATCACGCAGCTTCTGGTAAACCTCGGTGGTGTAATCGCCGCCCTGACAGGTCACGATCACATCCATGCCTTTCAAGGTATCGATATCAAAGGCGTCCTGCAGAGGAGGAACACCTTCCTTGCCTACGTCCGGGGCCGGCTTCCCTGTTTGGGAAGTGGTGAAAAACACCGGATCGATATCGGCAAAATCGTTTTCTTCACGCATGCGCTGCATGAGGACTGAGCCTACCATGCCACGCCAACCTACAAGTCCAACTCGCTTCATGTGCGACCTTTGAACCTCACATTATGCCCGCCCATTACCGTTATCGCTGGCAGGGACAGGATGGATGATCCCGCAGCGGCAGCATCGCGCCGCTGTCGGGTCTCGGTTTGCCGGATCAAGCCTGGCTTAAAGTGCGTTCAGAACCGCCTCACCCATTTCGCGGGTGGAGACCTTCTGACCGCCGTCAGACATGATGTCTGCGGTACGCAGGCCCTGATCCAGCACCTTGCTGACCGCCGCTTCAATCGCTGCTGCGGCTTCTTCCTCATTCAGGCTGTAACGCAGCATCATGGCTGCACTGATGATGGTGGCCAGCGGATTGGCAATGCCCTTACCGGCGATATCCGGTGCCGAACCGTGGCAAGGCTCGTACATGCCCTGCTTTTCAGAGTTCAGCGACGCAGACGGCAACATGCCGATAGAGCCGGTGAGCATAGCCGCTTCGTCAGAAAGAATATCACCAAACATGTTGCCAGTCACAATCACGTCGAATTGCTTCGGCGCACGAACCAGCTGCATGGCGGCGTTGTCCACGTACATGTGGGACAGCTCCACATCGGGATATTCCCGCTTCAGGTCTTCCATGATTTCGCGCCACAGCACGGTCACTTCCAGCACGTTGGCCTTGTCGACAGAGCAAAGTTTCTTGCCCCGCTGCTGGGCCGCCTCAAAAGCAACCCGGCCAATCCGGCGAATCTCGGATTCTGTATATTGATAGGTGTTGTAACCCTGACGCTCGCCGTTCTCCAGCTCACGCACACCACGGGGCTGGCCGAAATAGATACCACCGGTCAGCTCGCGCACGATCAGGATATCCAGCCCGGAAACCACTTCCGGCTTCAGGGAAGACGCAGACGCCAGCTGCGGGTACAGAATGGCCGGGCGCAGGTTGGCAAACAGCTGCAGGTTAGAACGCAAACCCAGCAACCCCTTCTCCGGGCGCTTGGCCATCGGCAGGCTGTCCCACTGGGGGCCACCTACGGCGCCCAGCAGAATGGCGTCGGCCTTGCGGGCCTTCTCAAGGGTCTCGTCCGGCAGAGGAGTATCATTAGCATCGATGGCCGCACCACCGACCAACGCGCTGTCAAAACTCAGGCCAAGACCAAACTGTTCATCGACCTTGTGCAGAACCTTTTCTGCCTCGGCAACAATTTCCGGACCAATGCCGTCACCCGGCAGAAGCAATACATTACGGGACATATCCAAATCCTTGTTAATCAGTTTCCAGCGTTAAACAGCCAGGGAGCCGTCTTGCGGCGAGCCTCTTCGTAGGCGCGAATGGTATCGGCATCTTCCAGCGTTACACCAATGTCGTCCAGGCCATTCAGCAGACAGTGGCGACGGAAGTCATCCACATCAAAACCGAACGACTCGCCAGACGGCGTGGTCACGGTCTTGGCTTCCAGGTCAACGGTCAGCTGGTAGCCTTCGTTCGCTTCGGCTTCCTTGAACAGCTTGTCGACAACTTCTTCGTCCAGAACAATGGGTAACAGGCCATTCTTAAAGCAGTTGTTATAGAAGATATCGGCAAAGCTCGGGGCAATGATCACCCGGAAACCGAAATCATCCAGCGCCCAGGGCGCGTGCTCACGGCTGGAACCGCAACCGAAGTTGGCCCGGGCCAGCAGCACACTGGCGTTCTTGTAACGGTCCTGGTTCAGCACAAAATCCGGATTCAGCGGACGGCCAGCACAATCCTGGTCCGGCTTGCCTTCGTCAAGGTAGCGCAGTTCATCAAACAGGTTCGGGCCAAAGCCCGTGCGCTTGATGGACTTCAGAAACTGCTTGGGAATGATCATGTCCGTGTCCACATTGGAACGGTCCATGGGGGCTACGATGCCCTGGTGTTGCGTAAATGCGCGCATGGTCTCTCTCCTGTGGCTCAGTGCATCAATTCACGGACATCAACGAAGTGGCCGGTTACCGCAGCGGCGGCGGCCATGGCCGGGCTCACCAGGTGAGTCCGCCCACCAAAGCCCTGACGACCTTCGAAGTTCCGGTTAGAGGTAGACGCACAATGCTCGCCCTGCCCCAGCTTGTCGGCGTTCATGGCCAGACACATGGAGCAACCCGGATCACGCCATTCCAGGCCCGCCTCGATAAAGATCTTGTCCAGGCCTTCCTGCTCCGCCTGCGCTTTCACCAGGCCGGAACCCGGAACCACCATGGCCTGCTTCAGGCTGGAAGCCACCTTGCGGCCTTTAACCACCGCCGCAGCTTCCCGCAGATCCTCAATCCGGCTATTGGTGCAGGAACCGATAAACACGCGATCCAGCTGGATATCGGTAATCTTCTGATTCGGTTGAAGCCCCATGTACTTCAACGCGCGGACGATCCCCTCGCGCTTGATGGGATCCTCTTCCTTCGCCGGGTCCGGCACCGCGCCTTCAACACCAACCACCATCTCCGGCGACGTACCCCAACTCACCTGAGGCTGAATGGCGGAACCGTCCAGTTCAACCACCTTGTCGAACACCGCATCGTCGTCACTGTGCAGCGTGCGCCAGTATTCAACCGCCTTGTCCCAGGTCTCACCCTTGGGCGAAAACGGACGACCTTTGACATACTCGATGGTGGTGTCATCCACTGCCACCATACCCACACGGGCACCGGCTTCGATGGACATATTACAAATGGTCATCCGGCCTTCCATGCTCAAACCACGGATCGCCTCGCCACCAAACTCAATGGCGTAACCGGTACCGCCAGCGGTACCAATCTTACCAATGATGGCCAGAACCACATCCTTGCCGGTCACACCCGCACCAAGTTTGCCGTTCACCTTCACCAGCATGTTCTTCATCTTCTTCTGAACCAGACACTGGGTGGCCAGAACATGCTCAACTTCCGAGGTTCCGATACCGTGGGCCAGGCAGCCAAAGGCGCCGTGGGTAGAGGTATGGGAGTCCCCGCACACAATGCTCATACCCGGCAAGGTTGCACCCTGCTCCGGCCCGATCACGTGCACGATGCCCTGGCGCTGGTCCTTGATCTTGAATTCCAGAATCCCGAACTCGTCGCAGTTCTTGTCCAGGGTTTCCACCTGGGTGCGGGAAACCGGGTCCACAATGCCGTCGATGCCCCGATCACGATCAGTGGTCGGTACGTTATGGTCCGGCGTCGCAATATTGGCATCAATCCGCCACGGCTTGCGACCCGCAATCCGAAGGCCTTCGAATGCCTGCGGTGAGGTTACTTCGTGAAGCAACTGACGGTCGATGTAAATCAACGCGGAGCCGTCGTCCCGCTGTTTGACCAAATGGTCGTCCCACAATTTGTCGTATAAAGTCTTGCCCGCCATGGTTCTCTCTCACTCTCTGGGGGTTTCTGTTTCTGCTTTGATGCCTCTATCTTACTCTTCCGCCTGACATAACCTCAATTCATCTTTTTCATCCATCGCATTCCCTTTGGTTATGCTCTATATTCCAGGTAATCCGGAGTTTGGCGTTAACTTCGATCCAACTCCGTGCCGGGCGCACGTTGGTGGGGTCCGCTTCCCAAAAGGCGCTCAAGCCATCCATGGGCGCTTGTCTCCGGCCATCCATGGCCTCCGAAACTTTTGGGAAGCGGACCCCACCAACGCGCTCGAAACGCCGTGCAAATGCCCACACCAGACGGCCTATTCAATTGTCCGCGGAGCGGCTTCAGGGCCCCCTCCCAAAAATGTGCGGAGCCATGGATGGCGGAGCCCAAGCGTCACACGGACGTGCCGAAGGAGCGTTTTTTGGGAGGGGGCCCTGAAGCCGCTCCCAGCTCCCCAACAAGAGGTAAGAAGCAAGGGGGTACATAGTGGATCCAAACGCACTGAAGGCATTCCTGACAATCGTAGACCAGGGTTCCTTCTCCGAAGCCGCAGAAGCCCTGCACCTGACACAGCCGGCTATCAGTAAACGCCTTGCTGCGCTGGAAAACCAGCTGGGCACCAAGCTGATAGAACGCGGCCACCGGGAAATCCGTGTCACCGAAGCCGGCGCCAGGCTGCTGCCCCACGCCAGGCGCATCCTAGACGAAATCCATAACGCGCGCATGGCGCTGTCAGCCGACGACGGCATCATCAGCGGAGAACTCGAAATCATCGCCAGCCACCACATTGGCCTGCACCACCTCCCGAACTGGCTGCGACGGTTCGTCAGTGACTACCCGGAGGTAACGGTCAACCTGCAGTTTATGGAATCCGATGCCGCTTACAGTCAGATGCTCAAACGTAACGCAGAGCTGGCGTTTGTCACACTCAGTGACAGCATGGGAAGCGAGTTCGTGGTATACGAACAGTGGTCTGATCCTATGGCCTTTGTGGTGGGCGCCGGCCATGAGCTTGCAGTGGGTAAAAACGCCAGTCTTGAAGACCTGGCCCAGTATCCCGCGCTGCTGCCAGACACCACCACGGCAACGTACCGGGCGGTCAGCCGTTTGTTTCTGGAAGCCAACCTTCCACTCAAACAGCAGATCCCCACCAACTATCTTGAGACCATCAAGATGATGGCCAGTGTAGGCCTTGGCTGGAGCGTGTTGCCGGTGAGTATGGTGGATGAAAGCCTGCACCAGCTGGATACCGGGTTTCCGGTCAGCCGGGTGCTGGGGGCGGTGGGCTTGTCAGGCCGGCATCTGAGCCCGGCGGCGACCGCCCTGCTCGGTATTGTTCATGACGAAGAAGCAAACCAAACAACCTGATCCGGATAAACAACGGGAGACAAGATGGGCTTTGATGATTACCTGAAAATCCTGGCCAAGCACGATGGCTCAGACCTTTACCTGAGCACCGGTGCTCCGCCCTGCGCCAAGTTCCACGGTACCCTGAAGCCGATTGACCGAATGCCGATGCCCTCGGCCTGCCGCCGATCCTGAAAGACGTGGTGATGGCCAAGCGGGGGCTGGTGCTGTTTGTAGGGGCGACCGGCTCCGGTAAGTCCACCTCCCTGGCGGCGCTGATCGACCACCGTAACAGCAATTCTGCCGGCCATATCATCACCATTGAAGACCCGGTGGAATACATTCACAGGCACAAGAAGAGCATCGTGAACCAGCGGGATGAACCTTCGGGCGTTTGTGTCACAGCGCCTCATTCCTACTGTGGACAAGAAACGTACCGCTGCCATCGAAATCCTGCTGGGCACGCCCACTATCAGCGAACTGATCCTGCGGGGCGAGATCGACGGCATCAAGGAGATCATGGAGAAGTCTGCCAACCTGGGCATGCAAACCTTCGACCTGGCCCTGTTCAAGCTCTGGCAGGAAGGCAAGATCAGTGAAGAAGAAGCCCTGAAGAACGCAGATTCCGCGAACAACCTGCGCCTGCGCATCAAGCTGCACGGCCAGGATGGCTCTTCCGCGAAAGACCGCACAGGTTCCGGCGGCCCAACCGGAAGCGGGCTGTCATTGCAACTGGAAGACGACGAGGAAGATCCGGATCAATAAACCCCAGGTCAGGCTTCTTTCGGCGGGGGCTGCAGCCCCCGCCAGGTAACCAGGATGGCAACGGCCATTGCGACGGCACCGCCCCAGAAGGCGGCCGAGGTGCTGTAGCCATCCACCAGGAACCCAGACATCCAGGCCCCGAGCGCGCCACCGGCGCCGAAGGTCAAACCGCTGTACAGCGCCTGCCCCTGACCATGGTGATGTTTACCGAAGAAGCCCTGAATGTACTGCACCGAAACCGCATGCAAGGCGCCGTAAGACGCCGCGTGCAACAGCTGGGCAAAGATCAGCACCGGCACAAGCCCGGTGAGTTCGGCAATCAGCCCCCAGCGAATCATGGTCAACACCAGCGAGCCGACCACAATCTGGCGCACGGTAAACCGCGTCGATAGCCGGTGCATGACCAGGAACAGCCCGATTTCCGCAATCACCCCCAGTGACCACAACAGCCCGATCGACAGTTTGCCGTAACCGTGTTGCTCCAGGTGAATACTGAAAAACGTGTAGTAAGCGCCGTGGGACACCTGCAGCAGGAAGTTCATCAGGAAGAAGGCCACCACCGCCGGATGGGTAACGATGGCTTTCAGGCTGCCTTTGGGAGCAGACTCTTTGCGTTCACCCCGTTCGGACGGCACCAGGAAGGCCGACACGGCAATGCCGGCGAAGACCGGCAGCAACAGCCAGGGCAAATAGCGAATCGGCACCAGTTCCAGCAAGCCGCCAACCAGCGCCACCGCACCGATAAAGCCCACCGAGCCCCAAAGCCGTATCTTGCCGTAACGTTCTTTCTTTGAACCCAGTACCCGCAGGGTGATCACTTCATATAACGGAAGAATCGCGTTCCAGAAAAAGGTAAAGGCGAACATGACCAGCAGCAGGCCGTAGAAGCCGGGTTCCAGAAACACCCCGGCAAAAAACAGGGAACCGGTGATAGCTCCAAAGCGTACCAGCCTTACCCGCTGGCCGGTGCGGTCGCCCAGCCAGCCCCACACGCTGGGGGCCACTACCTTGGTCAGCTGAATGGTCGCCATCAGGGTGGCGATTTGCAGATAGGAAAAGCCCTGCCCCTCCAGGTAGAGGGACCAATAAGGCAAAAGCCCTCCAAGGAGGGCGAAGAACCAGAAGTAAAGGTTAGACAGCCGCCAGTAGATGGTAGCGCCTCCCGGTTATCAGAGCTGGCCGAGTACCGGCGTATCGACGCTTACATCACCATTCTGGCCACGATGGCGCAGGTAATGATCCATCAGCACAATGGCCATCATGGCTTCGGCAATCGGCGTGGCTCGAATACCCACACAGGGGTCGTGCCGGCCAGTGGTGATCACTTCCACCGGGTTGCCATTCACATCAATACTGCGGCCCGGCAGGCGCAAGCTGGATGTGGGTTTCAGGGCAATACTCGCGACAATGGGCTGACCGGAGGAAATGCCACCCAGCACGCCGCCGGCGTGGTTAGACAGAAAACCTTCTGGGGTCATCTCGTCCCGGTGCTCCGTACCCTTCTGCTCCACGCAGCCAAAACCGGCGCCGATTTCCACACCCTTAACAGCGTTAATGCTCATCAGGGCATGGGCCAGGTCGGCATCCAGCCGGTCAAAAATAGGCTCGCCCAGCCCGGGCGGAACACCGTCGGCCACCACGTTGATGCGGGCGCCAATGGAGTCGCCCTCTTTACGCAGTGCGTCCATGTAGGCTTCCATTTCAGGCACCTTGTCGGCATCCGGGCAGAAGAACGGGTTCTGGTGTACCTGGTCCCAATCCAGCTTCTCGATCTTGATGGGGCCCAGCTGTGACAAGTAACCCCGAATACGAATACCCAGACGCTGCTCCAGGAACTTGCGGGCAACGGCGCCAGCGGCCACCCGCATGGCAGTTTCCCGGGCAGAGGAACGGCCACCGCCACGATAGTCACGCACACCGTACTTATGGGTATAGGTGTAATCGGCGTGGGCCGGGCGGAACTGTTCGGAAATCTTGGAATAGTCCTTGGAGCGCTGATCGGTATTTTCGATGATCAGGCCAATGGGCGTGCCGGTGGTTTTACCTTCGAACACACCGGACAGAATCCGCACCTCATCCGGCTCCCGGCGCTGGGTGGTATGGCGGGATGTGCCCGGCTTGCGCAGGTCCAGGTCCTTCTGCATATCCGCTTCAGACAGCTCCAGCCCGGGAGGGCAACCGTCAATAATGCAGCCCAGAGCCGCCCCGTGGCTTTCACCGAAGGTGGTTACGGTAAACAGTTTTCCAAAAGTATTTCCGGACATAATTCAGCACTTTATAAAGGTTTTATAATAAATTACTTTAGCTGTTTCTGGCCTGCCATTCACGCAGGTCCCGGGCCGTGACCAGGAACACGCCGTCGCCGCCATTCTCGAATTCCAGCCAGGTCAGCGGCAGGTCCGGATAGGCATCGTCCATCGCACCCCAGGAGTTACCCACTTCCACAATCAGCAGGCCGTCTTCGGTCAGGTGATCGGCGGCACCGGCAATGATGCGGTGGGCAATATCCAGGCCGTCGTCGCCTGCGGCAAGGCCCAGTGCCGGCTCATGCTGGTATTCTTCCGGCATGTCCGCCAGGTCTTCCGCATCCACATACGGCGGATTGCTGAGGATGACATCGTAGCGGCCCTCGATGTTGTCGAACACATCCGAGCGAACCGTTTGTACCCGCCCTTCCAGGCCGTGCATCTCGATGTTGGATTCGGCAACCGCCAGCGCATCTTCAGAAATATCCGACAGGTCTACATCTGCCTCGTCGAACACCGTCGCGGCGCCGATTCCGATACAACCGCTGCCCGTGCACAGGTCCAGAATGCGCTGAACGTGGGTGCCGCCAAGCCAGGGCTGCAAGCCGTTTTCCAGCAGCTCACCCAGTGGTGACCGGGGCACCAGTACCCGCTCATCTACGTTGAAGGGCATGCCCATGAACCAGCCCTCGCCCAGCAAATAGGCAATGGGCACACGCTCGGTAATGCGCCGCTCGATACGCTCGATGATCAGCTCCCGCTCGCTGCGGGTCAGGCGCGCATCCAGGAACAGGTTGTTGTTTTCCAGCGGCAGGTGAACGCTGCGCAACACCAGTTGTACGGCTTCGTCCCACACGTTATCGGTGCCATGGCCAAAGTACAGGGGCGAGGCAGCAAACCGTGAGGCGGCATAGCGCAACAGGTCGCGAATGGTCTGCAGGTCATCTACGGGGCTGGTCACAAAGTCGGTTTCCTGGTCGGTAAGTTTCAGCGCGGCATTATACGCTGATTAGGCCGATGGCTGCAGCTTTCCGCCCGCCTGCCATCACAGCGCCAGCGGGCCGGAACTGCTGCGGCTGGCCTCAAAACGGTCCAGGGCCGCGGTCATACGCTCACGCCCCAGCTGGATCAGCTCCGGCGCCTTATGGAAGTCGTAGCTGCGGGACGCGTTCTTGGGAATGTTGATCAGCAAGTCCGGCGGATAACCGGCAATCTTGTACTGCACCAGGGCGCTCTGCATGGTTTCGATGGTCAGGTTCATCACATCAAACTTGCCAATGCCCAGCTTGTCCCAGTCGATGGTGTCGTGCTCTTCCCGCTTTTCCGCATCCGGGTGGTCGGCAGGCACCGGAGCCTTGGCCTTGGCCTCAATCGCTTTTTCCTGCGACTTTTTGGCAATCTCCCGGCTGATCTTCTGTTCCGGTGTTTCGTCCTCACTGCCCTTGCGGTTGGTGAGCGCTTTCAGGGCATCCCAGTCGAACCAGCGGGAAGCTTTGTCCCGGAGCGCATCCATCCACTCTTCCATATCGCCGCCGGTATCTTCTGCGGGCGTCAGCGCTGCGTCCGGAATTCGCTGGAGTTGCTCTTCCTCGCCCGCCAGGTTGACCGCCATAATCAGGTCTGCGTGGGCAGAGATGGTGGGAATAATCGGTAAGGGATTCAGCACCGCACCGTCCACCAGCACACGGCCGTCCAGTACCAGCGGTGTCACTACACTGGGAATCGCAATGGAGGCACGGATAGCCTTGTCCAGGGGCCCTTCCTGGAACCAGATTTCCTTATGTGCCAGCAGGTCAGTCGCTACGGCCGTAAAGGGAATCGGCAGGTCTTCAATGCGGGTATCACCCAGAATTTCCCGCACGATGGAAAACACCTTCTCGCCCCGGATGGCGCCGATGGAACTGAAGGTAAGGTCCAGCAGCTTGATCACATCGAACTGCCCTAACCCTGTTACCCAGTCTTTGTACTCTTTCAGCTTTCCGGCGGCATACATACCGCCAATCAGGGCGCCCATGGAACAGCCGGAAATGGCAGCAATCTTGTAACCACGCTCTACCAGCACTTCAATGGCGCCAATGTGGGCATAGCCCCGGGCGCCACCGCTACCCAGGGTCAAGGCAACGGTCTTGCCCTTTCCGGTCTTGCGAACATTGCTGCTGGCAGGCGCACTTGCAGGAGAAACATCAGAGCTTTTTATGACAGCACTGGCGCCGTTATCAACCGGTTTATCCTTCTGTGCCATGGCTTACCTCTTGATCACCAATACTTCTACACGATCACCACGACGATCCGGGTCTTCCACCTGCACCACGGGCCCTACCGTGACAATTCGAATCTGGCTGCGGGAGATTCCGGTTTTGCCCAGCACCTCGGCCAGGGCATCACCTGCCTGCCGGGCGCGCTCCAGGGCCGCCTCCAGACGCTCGCCGTCCTGCAGGGAGGAGAACGCGGCCAACACCACTTCGGCGCCCTCATCTGCCGCCCAGTCGGTCAGCCTGCGCCGGTCATCGGCACTGAAATCAAACCGATAGGTAACTCCACCGCTCCAGGGCACCACCACCGGCCCCTTCATTCGCCCGTTTGACGCTTCAAAGCCCGGAATGGACGCACCTGCGCCTAACTCCAGCTGCTCCACCCAGACATACTCCCGCAGGTTACCGCGAGTGACGGTATACACCAGCGTGAGCCACTGGGTGCCGTTCTCGTCTTCCACTGCAGCGGCCACGTAATCCTGGCTGCCGTCACGGCCCAACAGGCGGGATTGCTGGAAAATCTGGTTGGCCCAGACGTTGTTGCGACCGCACTGGATACCGGAACACTGGTACAGAACGCTGGCGCCCCTGGCCCGGAGTTCCGTCAGGTAATGGTCCAGCGCCGCTTCGCGACTGGCGTCCCGGTTGATCTCGAACAGCTGCCCCTGGCCAGACACCGGCAGGCGCGCCATTACATCGGAACGGATTTCGTTGCGAATCTCCCGCACCGGGCTGAACAGAACCAGGTGGCCGCTGGATTCAATCGCTGCGGTATTCTGCAGCGACGATTGCGAGAACTGAACAGGGGCCTGTGCCAGAGCGTTCGCCTGGACAGCACCGGCAGACGAAAACAGAACTATGGCCGCCAAACCTCTCAAAAAGCCACTGCGGGATCGGTTAAACATCAAAAAGAAACCTTTTTATGGCATCACTGACTGGCGTGGTATCGCCATCCAGGTGACAGTGGTGGCCGCCGGGAACATCCACCGTGGTCAGCTCCGGAATCAGCGCCGCGCGCTGGTCCAGCCCCTTCCGGTAAGTCAGCAGGCCTTCCTCGGCACGCACAAACAGCGCCGGGGTTTTAATGGCCGCCAAAGAGGCTTCCACCTGTTGCTCTGTCATCATCAAAGCCGTGGGGTGCCGCAACCTTGCATCGGTCTGCCAGACATACCCCACCCCGTAACTGCGCATGTTCCGGGGCACCAGCAAGCTGGCCGCCTCGGCACTAAGGGGGCTGAGGCCTCCCTCGCGAATTCGTGCTGCGGTTTCCACATCCGGATAGATCGCCGGCGGTGCCGAACCGTTACGCTTTTTCTGCAACGCCCGGCGCAGCTGGGGAATGGTTTCTTCCGCCGGGCGGCTAAGCGCCCCCAGGCTGTCGATCATCACCAGCCGCCGAACCCGCTCCGGAAAGGCCGCTGCGTACAAAGCACATACGATGCCGCCCAGAGAATGGCCGACCAGGTCTATCGGTTCTTTTTCGCTGTGCGGAAAATGGCTGTCAATCAGTTCGGAAAGGTCGCCAACATAGTCCATCAGCCAGTAGCTGTACCCCGGCGGCCGGTGGCCGGACTGGCCGTGGCCTGCCATGTCGATGGCGTGGACCGGCGCATAGGCGGCAATTTCCGGCGCAAGGTGGGCAAAGCTCATGGCGTTATCCAGCCAGCCGTGCACCATCAGCACAGGTTGCCGGGTAGCTGCTTCGCGGGGCGGATGCCAGCTCAGGCCGGCAAGGGTGATGTTTTCGAGTGGCCAGTGCGCCTCCCGGCAGTCGGCCGGAACTTCGTGCCCACTGTCGGGTAACACTGTGTCATTCATGCAAGGCAGGTCCTACATGGTGTGGGTGGGGCGATCAGAGCTCAGGGAGCCGGCCAGGTAAGATTCGATCTTAGTGCGGGCGGTTTCATCATCACCGTTGAACTGCACACCAATACCGGCAGCCCGGTTGCCCTGGGCGCCTTTCGGGGTTATCCATACAACCTTTCCGGCCACCGGGATTTTCTCCGGCTCGTCCATCAGGGTCAGCAGCAGGAAAACCTCGTCGCCAAGCTGGTACTGCTTGTGGGTCGGAATGAACAGGCCACCCTGCTTTATGTACGGCATATAGGCTGCGTACAGCGCGGCTTTGTCGTTGATAGTCTGGGTCAGAATACCACTGCGTGCTCCGAATCCGGGCCCCATATCAAACACCTTCTTTTTTCTGATATTTCGCAATCATAGCAGCTGTTAACCGCTAAAGCTCAACCTGCGGCGCGCTTTCTGGGCATCAAATCACGCCAGGCAATCAACAGCTGGCTGGCCTCCAGTTCCGGGCTGGCATTATACACGGCGGCCTCCCGGCTCTGCCGGACCCGGTCCAGCAATTCATGGGCCCGCCAGGGTGGATTACTGCGGGCCAGGAACATCAGCATGTCCGCCGCTTCGGTATCATTGGGCTGACCGCCGGCGCTGCACCGGGCCAGGTCGCAGGCCCAGCTTTCGAACAGCCAGAGGGTATCCTCCAGGCCGATGGTCTTGAAGCACTTCGCCGCATCACCCACGGTGACCTGCCCTTTCATAAACTGCTTGAAGGCCTCGAACGCCTTGTCCCGCAACCCCGGAAACTCTCCGGTGGCATATTCCAGCGCCAACCTTGGTGCATTACCGGCCAGCATCAGGCTCTTGGCCAGTACCCCGGCTCCGGGGCGCTGATCCTCCTCCAGCCCGGACACCTGCGCCGCCAGCCAGTTCTGGGCCTGTTCTTCCGCCGGCACCGGAATGGTCAACGCCTGGCACCGGGAGCGAATGGTGGGCAGCACTGGCCGGCCACTTTCCTGCAACAGCAGAAGAGTGACATCCGGCAGCGGTTCTTCCAGGGTTTTCAGCAGGGCGTTGGCGGCATTGATGTTCAAAAGGTCTGCCCGGTCGACAATGGCTACCTTGTGATGGGCCACCTGGGGCGAACCCACGGCAAAGGTCGACAGTGCCCTCACCTGGTCCACCTTTACCATGCGGGATTTCTCCGGCGCGTAGATTCGCAAATCCGGATGACTGCCCGCACGCAGCAACTCACACTGCTTGCAGTGGCCGCAAGCCACCAGGTTGCCATTGCCCTGGTCTTCCCGGCGATCGCACAGCAACAACCCGGCAACAGCCTCGGCCCAGGCACGCTTGCCCACACCCCGTTCGCCGGCCACCAGCAAGGCGTGGGGCAGCCGGTCTTCCACAAGCCGGTGCTGAACCGCGTGCCAGGCCTTGGTCAGCCAGGGCATGTCTTGGGCGATATCACTCATTGGGTGGAGTCCGTATTTCGGGTACTGGTTCCGGGCCATTGCGCCGTTGCCGCTTCATGGTGCGCAGCAACCGCTTCAAACGGCGGGTATCGTCGGCTGAGGCCGGCGCAGATGAAGCACTATAGTAATGATTGTTCACGGCCCGGGCAAAGACCCGCGCCGATTCAGACACCGCCGGAACCGCCCGGGACAGCCTTTGCGCCAGCGCCTCCGGAGTCTCACCAGCGCGCACCGGAACGCCCGCCTGTTCACAGAACCGGTGCCAGCTGCTGACCACCCGGCGGAACGCATCCTGCCGTGCGCCCCGCTTCATGCCCAGGGCAGACACCAGGCCGGCCACCAGCAACGCCAGGCCCACAATACCTGCCGTCAGGTAGCCCAGTTCCTTCATACCCACGCCACCGGGCAACCGGGACATCAGATCCATCTGGCTCTGGCCCTGATAACCCACCACCCAGCGCTGCCATTGGTAGTTGATGCGGTCCAGCTGCAGTGAGGCCCACTGCAACACCTGCAGATCGCTGTAACGCTGAGGCGAGATCAGTTCGTTTTCCAGGAATGAACCTTCGTCTGCCATGGCGTCCCGCAGCCCGGATTCAATCCGGCTAGGGGCGATGGCGGCAGTAGGATCAACCCTCACCCAACCGCGCCCTTCAAGCCACACTTCCACCCAGGCGTGGGCATCGTATTGACGAACAATGTAATACTCGTTGTTGGCACCGGCGTCGCCACCCTGGTAACCCACAACCACCCTTGCCGGAATACCTGCTGCCCGGAACACAAAAGTAGCTGCACCGGCATAGTGGGCACAGAACCCCCGCTTTTCATCGAACAGCAGTGCATCAATGCCATCTTCCGGCATGGCGGGTGGCCGCAGCGTGTAGAAATACTCCTGCTCCCGGAACCGGCGCATCAACTCCATCACCGTTTGTTCCGGGCTTAACTGCGAACCCAACTGCTGCGCCAGTTCCCGTGCCCGGGGGTTGCCCTGAGCTGGCAGCTGCAGGTATCGGCGTTGTTCCAGCGGTGACAACCCCTGCACTGCGCTGCTCGCCGCCACATTGCCAAGAGCCATCCGATAGCGCACAGAACTGTCTGCCGGGCGCCGGAAACGGAACAGGTTCTGTTCCGCCTCTACCACGTTATCCGAGACAGCTTCGGAGCCATCCAGGGCGAACGCCCAGCGCTGGTCGGTAGGTTCCATCAGCACATCGTACTGGTTCGGCTCCAGGTCCCCCACGCCGCCATCGATGGCCACCCGGCCCGGCCGGAAGAAACGCTCGGAATCGCCCTGGCGCCAGGTTTCGCCGTCCAGGCGGTCCAGAATCAGCCCGCGCCAGTAGCGGTCACGGTAATCCGGCGCATCACCACCGAAGGTCACCCGAAAGGCCCGCTCACTGCTCTGGGCCAGGTTGGAGATATCTCCCGGGCGCATGGTGTCCGAAATCCCGCTCCGGGCCTGGCCAGACACCATGGGCACACTCCACAGCGGCGCCATGCGGGGGAAGAACACAAACAGCAGGATCACCACCGGCAGGGTTTTCAGTATCAGAAGGCCAAGGCGCTTCCAGCCCCGGCCGATGGCATTGGGCAGGTCCGGCGCGTTTATGGTTTGCAGCCCCACCAGCAACAGTGCAATGGCGGCAAAGTTCACCAGCGCCCAGAGAATGTCCTGCCGGAACAGGAAGTTCACCGTGGCCAGGTACACCAGGATAAAGAACAGCACATAGAAGTCCCGGGCACTGCGGGTTTCCAGCCATTTCAGGCCCACCGCCAGCACAAAGAACGATGCCGCCGTATCCACCGTAAAGCGCCCCTGAACCGTGGCAATGTACACCGCCATCAGGATCAGCATGATACCGGTGCGCAACCAGCGCCCGGGCAAACGCACCCGGCCCATCTGCGCCAGCCAGCGCCAGCCGGCCAGCACCACACAGGCGGCAATCAGCCAAACCGGCAGGCGATCCCACTGGGGCACCAGCAACACCGCAAAGGCCGCAATCAGCCACAGCAGCGCCTTGCCGGGAATGGTCTCTTTCGGCGGGTCTTCGCGGCCACTGAAGAGGCCAAAAGGCAGGGAAAGCTTCATGCTGCCTTGCCTCCCCGTGCTGCCCGATCCAGTTTCCTGCGGGTACCAAAGGCCCTTGCATCATCATCCCGGGGCTTTTCTTCGCCCCAGATAGCCAGCGCCCGCAGGCAACGCTCCACATGCACCTTGCCGGAATCCGGCTCAATCACCTCACCGGGCAGGTTCAGACCAAAACGGGCGCCCTTGGCTGCCCTGTCCTGCACCAGCCAGGCCAGGTAACTCAGCCGCAGCTCGTTATCCACGCCCGGGAAAGCAGCAAAATCCAGCCAGTGCGGGCTGCCCTGCTTCGCCTCCCAGTCTGCCACCACCATCTGGCCGGAGCGGGCAAAGCGCTTCCACATCACCCGGGGGCTTAAGTCCCCTTCCCGCCAGGGCCGCAAGTCCGCTTCGTCCTGCCCGGCTGTTTTCGCGGCCGCCGCGTTCTCCGGGCCATCCTCCAGGGTACTGAGTGCTTCCGGCGCCGCTAATGGCCGCGGAAACACCAACCCAGCCGAAGACGGCCGCACCCAGGACCAGGCCTTCAGCAAACCAAACGGAAACCGGGTTTCAATACGCACCCTGTCGGGGCGCAGATAGCCGCGCCAGGCCGAAGGGACAGGCAGGGTGACGTCTTTCGACTCCCCGGCTGGTACATGAATGCCCGCAACCCGGGAGTCCTCCACCGACAGGCTGATCGCCAGTGAATCGTCTTTGCCACTGCTGACCCGGAACCGGAAAGGAATATCTTCACCAGCCACACCTTCCCCTGCCTGAATGAGGGCAAGCGTCAAGCCGGACAGGTTACGGTGCGTCTGGTGCATGGCTCCCACAAACAGGGCGCCCAGCATGAAAGTAAGCAGGTAAATCAGGCTGTTCTGATAATTGATGCCGGTAATCAGCATGATCAGCAACAGCATGCCGAACACCACACCAGCACCGGTGGGCAGAATGAAGATGTTTTTCTGGCTGAACAGAACGCTGTCTGCACGGGGAATACGGCGGTTGATCCAGCGGCTGAAACGACGGCCAACAGATTGTTTTATCATGCCCATCAGGCCGGAAGACTCCTGAAAAGTTCAATGCAGTTTACGGACTATGAAACCATATCCACAGTGTTTTTATAACTGTACTCCGTAGGGGAAGATTCTGATCACAATACCGGCACTTTCCGGTTGAAATCGTGTCAGACAAACCGAATACTGACAAAATGAAGCGCATAGCCTGAATGCCCTGAGTTCAGCAGTCCTCGCAGTCTCAGCAGCGCCTCTGCACACACCGGTTACCCAAGAGGCAACTCATGATACGTCGCAAACTGCTTGCCGCTGCCATAACGGCCGCCATCGCTGCTCCCGCAATTGCGGGCGTGCAAACCATGACGTCTGACGAAATGGTGGAAACCTACGTAGAAGACTCCGCCGTTATCGTGGTACCCAAAGACCAGCAGAAGTCCGAGGCAGATCGCCAGCGCATCATTCAGGCCCTGACTATTTCCCCGGGCGAGCCCGTCGTCACCGAGGCAGAAGAAGAAGCCTACCGGGAAGCCCTTCAACGCTATTTGGAAGATGACCGCAAAGATTCCTTAACCGACGCCGAAGAAGAATTCCTGCGCCGCGCCCTGCTGCTGCCGGTAGACGAACTGGCCCGGGCACAACCACCGGCCGAATTCCGCCCGGACATCCCCCAGCTGATCTTCGGCCAGCAACCGGAAATCCCGGATGAGCCCTTCACCCAGACCTTCCTGAATGACCAGCTGGGTATTGGCTTCGACGGCCAGAACCTGAATTTCAGCATTGGTAACCCGCCGGGGATTGACCGGATCAATATTCCACAGGGAATTAATGAAGGGCCAATTAATCTGACGCCGCGACCTGGGGGTGGGTTTGATCTTTCTATTCAGGTGCCGGATCAGTAAGGCCTGATTACAGTCTTCTCGACTAACGAAAAACGGCAGCTAATGAGCTGCCGTTTTTTATGCCTGCGTGTTCTGCAGAAACAAGAACGCCCCGCCGAGGCGGGGCGTTGTACCAGTTTTGGTGTCAGGTCGAATTAGTCCTTACCGTAGACCGCCAGACGGGTGTCGGAGATGTGCAGGTTGTCGATGCCGATGGTACCAATATTGGTGCCACCGATAGTGGTTTCAGCAATGTTGATATCCATCAAGACATCTGTAACATCGACTCTCAGGACGTCCGACTTGGCGTTAACACTCCCGGCAGCAGCCAGATTGTTACCTTTATAAACATCTAAGCTTACAATCGCAAACCCGGCCTTTGCCAGGCCAATTTTCCGCTGCGACTCAGCAGTTAATCCGCCAGCCGGATCAGGTTCGCCAAAAATAGCCGCCAGCCCTGCGTCGCCAAGCGTAGCACCACCTGCCTCAGAACTCTTAATGGACATTCCGGAGACACCCAGCGCCAAGAAGTCAGCGTTGAAGCTCATCTCTTCCACAGTGAATGCAGCGTCTAGGTTGAGCGTGCCACTATCGGCATAGCCAGCCACATCGTCTGTATCTACGCGGATGTCAAGAGCGCCCAAATTACCCCAAGCATCCAGATTGGAAATCAGCGTAGTTTTTTCATTGTTGTTGCCGCGGAGCTCCATAGACTGAGCTGTCATACCCCAGTCAATCGGTGCCGTTATTTCCTCGGTACCAGGATCGTTATCGTGGTCATAGGTTTGCAATGAACCGACGTGGATAATGGCATCACCATCATCCGCAATATCGATGTCAATTTTCAGATTATCCAACAACTCGCCACCAAGCGGATTAGTAGTTCCACTAGAACTAACCGAAGAACCGCCAAGCTCAATGCCACTAACAGCAAATGTGCCTTCGTCTTTATAGGTGAACTCACCAATGGAAACACGAGTTTCCAGCTCGATGGTCACACCAGCCTGGCCGGTGACATTTCCCATCGTGGAGTCATCCAGGGCTTTCAGATCAGCATTTGCAGCAAACGGAGCTGCGGCGATCGCGGTAACCAATGCAATTTTTTTCAGGCCTTTCATTCTTATCTCCTTATAAACTCATTTTGTTGTTATCTGAGTTTTTGTTTAAGTGCGAGCTCAACTGCTCACGACTCCATTTAAGATTGTTTTACAGTCTTATTCCGTGACTACTCTCACACTTCCAAACACCGCCAGACTTGTTCACTTTCCATCATAGAAAAATTCGAAACTCTTATCCTGCGATACCGCAGCTCTAAACTCTGCGGTACCAGAGTTCAGAGTTACCGGCACTAATTTTATTCCGGATACACCCAAACGGTGCTCGTGTTCAATCGCAACAACTCGGCGCTTCATACCGTTCTTTTCTATAGTTCCAGGGTAAGCAACTAAGCCAGCATCGATCCGCCCGTGGCGAGCTACTGACTTCAGACTTGCGCGATACATTAGTACCTTGATTTCTGGAGGAGCTCCCTTCGCATCTTCTCCTAGCTGAATTTTCTTCAGCTCACCGTTCTTCATCAACATCCAAGCGTTTGGTTCAAAAACACCAGAGGATTCAAGTTCGTCTTTGACCTGGGCAATCGAAGCCTCCGTCATCGCCTTCAAATCTCCTTGCGCCTGTCGCACAACTAACGACAGCTCTTCGGCCGTAAGCTTCCCGTCAGCTAGCACATGGTCTTCGTATTCCTTTTCTTGAGCACAGCTCAATGGAGCCCACATACCGGCCAGTGTTAGTGTAAGTATGAGATTCAGCGAGAGAAATTTATGCATTTTCTTAACCCAACATTTGTTTTTTTAGAGCACGAACAAAGCGGATCTCCGTTAGAATGATCCGCTGGCGGCACGATCATTAGATCAGCGCCTGTCCCAATCGGACAACGCCCGTTTTGTGCAGCGTGTAGCATTCTTCCAATTTTTAACGGAGGTAACTTGGCCTTTCCTGTCTGCCAGTCCATTTCCCGCCAGCAGTTTGATCATCTTTGCAGCCATTCGGCCGCAGAGCCGGACTTTGTGTTTCTGGGCGGCCAGGCAATTGCGGGTGGGCGCGGGGCTGCGCGGGGGTTCTCCTGCCAGGCGGTGGAACGGGTCTCGTTGCCAGCCAATGCAGGCATGGGCGTGGACACTCAGGCTTTGGCCCGGAAGATGGAACGGCTGGCGGCGCCTTACCAGCACGCGCTCAGTTCGTTAAAGGCAGCGCCCTGCCCGCTGATCGGCGGCTGGGTGGGCAGCCTGGCCTATGAATTCGGCTATGCCCGGGAGGCGAAGCTGCAAGGGCTGGTGCCGGAGCTGCCGTTACCGCTGATGTTTGCCGGGCTGTATCTGTGGTTTGCCAGTGAAGACCTGGAAACAGGGAACTGTTATCTGTGGGCACACCCGGACTTGCCGCAGGCCCAGCAAAAACAACTGGAAAGCTGGCTGGCTACGCCCGCTGCGCCACAACCAAGGCGCTGGGCCATGGAGCAGCCGCTCAAACCGACTCAAGCCCCGGCCGATTTCCGAAATCGCGTGCAACAGGTGCAGGATTACATCCAGGCCGGCGATTGCTATCAGGCCAATCTGTCCCAGTCTTTTGAAGGCCACTACAGTGGCGACCCCTGGCTGGCGTTCACGGAACTGAGCCTTGCCAACCCCACCCCCTACGCGGCGTTTCTGCGCCACGAAGGCAGCGCGGTGGTGTCGGTGTCACCGGAGCGATTTCTCGCGATCCGCGACGGGGTGATCGAAACCAGCCCGATCAAAGGCACCCGGCGGCGCGGTGCCACACCGGAGCAGGACAAGGCCCTGGCCGATGAGCTGCTGGCCTCGGAAAAAGACCGTGCCGAAAACCTGATGATTGTGGATTTGCTGCGCAACGACCTGAGCGTGAACGCCCTGCCCGGCTCGGTGAAAGTGGACGAGTTGTTTGCGCTGGAAAGCTACCAGAATGTGCACCATCTGGTGAGCCACATCCGCGCCCAATTGAAACCGGATGTAAGCCCGCTACAAGCCCTGTTTGACGCTTTCCCGGGAGGGTCCATTACCGGCGCCCCGAAAATTCGGGCTATGGAGATTATCCACGAGCTGGAACCCCACTGGCGCGGGCCCTATTGCGGGTCGGTGTTCTATTACGGGCTGGATGGGCGGCTGGACAGCAACATTGCCATTCGTACCCTGCTCTGCGAAGCAAACGGCAGAATTCAATGCTGGGGTGGCGGCGGAATTGTGGCGGATTCAGACCCGGAGGCGGAGTATCAGGAAACCCTCACCAAGGTGAAGCCACTGATGGACTTTCTGGAACAACTAAAGCGGTAAGCGCGAACGGTCTGTGCCGCCGGGTTTCCCGCAGCGGCACAGACCGGAATACCGGAAAATCAGGCGCTGTGAATGGCGCTGGCTTTCAGGAATTCTTGCTTCAGGTCGTCAAAGTTGTGCACCGCCGGGAACTGCGGGAACTCGTCGATCACGTTCTGGGGCGCGTGGAACAGAATACCGGCTTCGGCCTGGCCCAGCATGGTGGTGTCGTTGTAGGAATCACCGGCGGCAATCACCCGGTAGTTCAGCAACTGGAAGGCCCGCACAGACTGGCGCTTGGGGTCGCGCTGACGCAGCAGATAGTTGGTGATCTGGCCGTTGTCGGCCACTTCCAGCTTGTGGCACAACAGCGCCGGGTAGCCCAGTTTCTTCATCAGCGGCATGGCGAATTCGTAGAAGGTGTCCGACAGGATCACCACCTGGAAACGCTCACGCAGCCAGTCCAGAAACTCCCGGGCGCCGGGCAGTGGGTCCAGGGTACCGATCACTTCCTGGATTTCCGGCAGGCCGTAACCTTGTTCGTCCAGAATGCGCAGACGCTGCCTCATCAGTACGTCGTAGTCAGGAATATCCCGGGTGGTTGCCTTGAGTTCTTCAATACCGGTTTTTTCTGCAAAGGCGATCCAGATTTCCGGGATCAGTACGCCCTCAAGGTCAAGACATGCGAGTTCCACAACGGTCTCCTGAATAAATGATAAGGTGGCAGGCACAACAGGCGCCCGACTTGCTGCCGCGTATGATATGAAAAACGGGGCGGGAATGCATCGGGAATCCCGGTCTTTAACCTGCCGGCGAGCTATAAATATATAGTTTGTCATTCCTTCAGGTTATGAGCGGTTTGATGATAGCCTTGCGGCAACACGATAACGATTGCTGGAACAACATGACTGATATCGATTCTCTGCGCACCGAACTGGACGGCCAGAGCCCCCGGGCTATCCTGAAAGCCGCCCTCGCCCGCTACGACAACATCGCCATTTCCTTCAGTGGTGCGGAAGACGTGGTGCTGATCGAAATGGCCCATAAGCTGACGGACAACCTGCAGGTGTTCACCCTGGACACCGGCCGGCTGCACCCGGAAACCTACGAGTTTATCGAGAAAGTGCGCCAGCATTACGGCATTGAGATTGAAGTGCTGTTTCCGGATTCCGGGGAAGTTCAGGCCCTGGTGGGCAAGAAGGGCTTGTTCAGTTTCTACGAAGACGGCCATTCGGAATGCTGCGGCATCCGCAAGGTGAACCCGCTGCGCAAGAAACTGGCCACGGTGGATGCCTGGATTACCGGCCAGCGCCGGGACCAGAGCCCGGGCACCCGGAACGATGTTCCGGTGGTGCAGGTCGATACGGCGTTCTCTACCGATGATAAAACGCTGGTTAAGTTCAACCCGCTGGCGAACTGGACCTCTAAAGAAGTCTGGGACTACATCCGCATGGCAGAAGCCCCCTACAACAGCCTGCACGAAAAGGGTTTTGTCAGCATCGGCTGCCAGCCCTGCACCCGCCCGGTACTGCCAGGCCAGCACGAGCGCGAAGGCCGCTGGTGGTGGGAGGAAGCCACCCATAAAGAGTGCGGACTGCACGCCGGTAACCTGATTGGCAAATCCGGCTGACACCAGCCCGACATCAAAAAAGCCCGCCTGTCATCGCTGACGGCGGGCTTTTTAGGTTCAGGGCGCTCAGTAAACCGGCAGTTCGACGTCCTTGAACAGTTCCTGGATCTCGGTACGGCTGCCCTGATGAGCCACTACCCGCTCCACCATTTCCTTGGTCAGGTGGGGGGCAAACCGCTGCATGAAGTCGTACATATAACCCCGCAGGAACGTACCCTTGCGGAAGCCGATCCGGGTAACCGAAGGGCGGAACAACTTGCTGGCATCCAGTGCCACCAGGTCACTGTCGGTTTTCGGGTCGAACGCCATGCTGGCGATAATGCCCACACCCAGTCCCATGCGCACGTAGGTTTTGATAACGTCGGCATCCGCCGCCGTGAACACCACCTTCGGGGTCAGGCCCTTGGACTGGAAAGCTTCGTCCAGCTTGGAGCGGCCGGTAAAGCCGAATACGTAGGTGACCAGCTGGTACTCGGCCAGCTCTTCCAGCGTCAGCTCCTGCCCCCTGGCCAGCGGATGGTCTTTCGGCACCACCACGCAGCGGTTCCAGCGATAGCAGGGCATCATCAGCAGGTCGTTGAACAGGTCCATACCCTCGGTGGCGATGGCAAAGTCCACGGCCCCGTTGGCCGCCATCTCGGAGATCTGCATGGGCGTACCCTGGTGCATATGCAGCGACACATCCGGATACTCTTCAATAAAGCCACTGATCACCGGCGGCAAGGCATAGCGTGCCTGGGTGTGGGTGGTGGCAATACTGAGGTCGCCCTTGCGCTGGTTGCTGAACTCCTGGGCAATTTTTTTGATGCCCTCTACCCGGCGCAGGATTTCTCCGGCCTCGCGGATGATAATCTCGCCGCCCGGAGTGATGCGGGTCAGGTGCTTGCCGCTGCGGGCAAATACTTCCAGCCCCAGCTCGTCTTCCAGCAGGCGGATCTGCTTGGAAATCCCCGGCTGTGAGGTAAACAGGCTCTGGGCGGTGGCGGACACATTCAAATCGTGGTGCGCAACTTCCCAGATATACCGCAGTTGTTGTAATTTCATTGAATCTGTCGCTCCCTGGATGAGTCTACCGCCTGATAATACGCATAAGAACGGTTATTTTCATTCTTTTTTGATATACAAAAGGTAACTGTATTCAGTGTAGACCAATTCCATGCTTTCGCAGCCATGCCAAAGCCTTGCGTCACCGCAGCCCTTGACTTGCCGGCAGCAAAGCACACAATTCAAGACCTACATTTCGGTTAACCGGACAACCATGCTGCTGACCACCAAGTTTCTGAGACCAACACCCGACCCGAGAGCCGTGCGCCGGCAACGGCTCGACTCGCTGCTGGAGCCGGAAACCGGCAAGCGGCTGAATATGGTGGTTGCGCCGGCGGGCTTCGGTAAAACCACCCTGGTAAGCCAGTGGTGTGCGCTGAACAGCCACCGCACCGCCTGGTTATCGCTGGACGAACACGACAACCAGCCACGCCAGTTCTGGCAGTACGTGGTGGGTGCCTTTGAACACGCCGGGCTGATGGGGCTGGAAGATATCCGCAAACAGCTCGCCCGCAGCGACGGCGAGGACCAGACAGCCGCCATCACCGGTTTGATCAACACCCTGAGCCAGGACGACACGGCCTGGTTCCTGGTGCTGGACGACTACCATGAGATCACCAGCGACACCATTCACCGCCAGCTGGGCTGGTTTATCGACTACCTGCCCCCGGGCATGCTGGTCACCCTTGCTTCCCGCACCGAACCACCCCTGCCCCTTGCCCGCTGGCGGGTACGGCGGCAGGTGCAGGATATTCATCCGGGGTTGCTGGCGTTCTCTGAAGACGAATGCCGGGCATTCTTCCGGGACACCATGGCCATGGAGTTATCGGAGCAGGAAATCCGCTCGGTGTGCCAGCGCACCGAAGGCTGGGTGGCCGCCATGCAATTGTCGGCGCTGTCGGCCAAGTCCGGCCAGCTCAACCTGGATCAGACCTCCGCGCCCCCAAGCCTGAACCCCGATGGCCGGCTGATCAGCGATTACGTGCTCACCGAGGTGCTGCGCCAGTTGCCCCGGGAACTGATGGACTTCCTGCTGGATACCGCCTGCTGCCCTCGCCTGTCCGGCGCCCTGTGCGATGCCATCCGGGAACGCAGCGACAGCCAGGATGCTTTGACCCGGCTACTGGCCCAGAACCTGTTCCTGATTCCGCTGGACACCCGTAACGAGTGGTTCCGCTACCATGACCTGTTCCGGGAAGCCCTGTTGCAACGCATTCAAAGCAAAGATCCCGCCCGGGCAGAGCTGATGCAATCCCGCACCATCGACTGGCTGCTCAGCCATGGCCAGGTGCAGGAAGCCATCGGCCAGATTGTCCGGCGCAAAGACACCGAGCGGCTGGCCCGGGTACTCTCGGAGCACGGCAACAACCTGATCCACGGCGGTTTCCATTTGCCGGTACTGGAATGGCTGGAGAAAATCCCTGCGGATGTCATCAACGACAGCCCGCAACTGCAGATGCTCAAGGTCTGGGGCCTGTTCTTTGCCAACCGGGTAGAAGGGCTGGAGCCCTTGCTGACCCGGGTGGAAGACCTGCTGGACCGCCGGGTGGCGGACTCGCACCCCGATGCCGAAGGCGCCCTGGCCATTCACAGTGAAGTATCGCTGGTGCGTTCGTACCTTGCCCGCAGCCGAAACGACGAGAAGAACGCCTCGGACCTGACCCGGCAGGTGCTCAAGGACATCGACAAGATCAGCATTCCCCTGAAATCCGTCACCTACTACGGCCTGGGCATGGACTATTTCGGCAAGGGCGAGCTGAACGAGGCCGAAGAAGCCCTGGAAAGCGCCGTGTATTACGGCCAGGTGGAACGAAAACCCAGCACCGTGCTGTCTTCCGGCGGGTTGCTGGCGTGGATCCAGTACAACCGGGGCGACACCGACCTTGCCCTGGAAACCACCAGCCGGGTACGGCAATGGGTAGACGAACACTATGCCGACCCCAGCCAGCCGCGGCTGATCTCCTGCTGGCAGAACAGCGCCCTGATTGAGATCTACCGGGAACAGAACCAGCCCCAGACCGCAGCCGGCTATCTGTCGCCATTGCTCGAACACGTCGAAAAAGGCACCGAGCCCGGCCAGCATGTGGTTATCCAGTTTGTTCGGGGCCACCTGGCGTTTAGTGAAGACAAGCTGGATGCCGCCATCGACGCCCTGAAAGATGCCGTTGCCGTTGGCCGAAAACGCCGGGATCACATCCTGTTTGATCCGCCCGCTGCTGCTGCGCTGCTGGCGCGCTGTTACCTCGCCACAGGCCAGGCTGACAAGGCCATGGAATGCCTGCAACCAGCCCTTGAAGAGCCGGCCACCAACCCCCTGAACCGGGAGCAGAACCAGATCGCCCTGGCCCGGGTATTGATTGCCCGGAATGACAGCCAGAAGGCCCAGGAGATTTTGTCTGCACTGATTCCCGCTGCCGAGCGCAACGCCCATACCCGTCACCTGGTAGAGATTCTGCTGGTGTACGCCGAAGCCCTGTTCGGCCAGGGATATGAGGAAGAAGCCAACCGCATGCTGGAACGTGCCATGGACAGGGCGGAACATGCCGGCTTCCTGCGTCTGTTTGCCGAAGAAAGCCCGGCACTGCGGGAGAAGATGCTGGAGCTGCCGCGGCTGAGAACACCGGGGCGCTGGAACCGGGAATTGCTGACCATGCTGAAGGATCAACTGCTGGAGCCACCCATGGCTGCAGGTTCAGAACCGGCAGAGCCGGAAGCGGTCGCCGCAACCCCGGCACTGAGATCCGCCGCCAGCGAACTGGCCGAACCTTTAAGCCAACGGGAACAGGAAGTGCTGGAGCTGATCAACCAGGGCCTGGCCAACAAGGACATTGCCGGTAAGATGTCGGTGGCACCGGCGACGGTGAAAGCCCACATCCGTAACCTCTACGGCAAGCTGGGCGTGGGCCGGCGCACCGAGGCACTGGCCCGGGCCCGGGAGCTTGGGCTGTTGGTGGACACGACCAAAACGTGACGCAGTTCACACTTTGACCGAATTAAGCCCCCTCACTACGCCCTTTGGACGATCCGTTTACGCCCCCTTACGCCCTATCATTTAACCATGGTGAGGTTAGCGCCTTACCGCGAATTCTGAAATTCAGGCCTTCAGATTTCTTGTTCCGCGTTATTTCGACGCCCGGGTTCGTCAGAACCCCTTGATAAGAGCCACCCGATTGGGATGGCTCTTTTTTTATGGGCAAAGGGAAAGGCTCAGTATTCGATTACGCGCCGGAACGGCGGCAGGGCATCCAGCAGCAGCTGGCCATACCGGCGGGCGACAATGCGCCGGTCCAGGATGGTCACCCGGCCGGTATCCTGTTCGGTACGCAACAAACGGCCCACAGCCTGAACCAGCTTCACCGAGGCATCCGGCACGGTAATTTCCATAAACGGGTTACCCCCTCGCTGGGTGACCCACTCCGCCAGGCTGGCATCGATGGGATCATCCGGCACGGAGAACGGCAGGCGCGTAATCACTACGTGGTGCAGGTACTTGCCCGGCAAATCGATACCTTCGGCAAAGCTGGCAACGCCGAACAGCACGCTGGGCTTGCCTTCATCAATGCGGGCGCAGTGCTGCTTGAGCACCTCGTTCTTAGCCATGTCGTCCTGGGTCCGGATCAGTTCCGGGTATTCCGGAGCCAGGGCATCCCTCACCTGCTGCATCTGCCGGCGGGAGGTGAACAACACCAGGGTGGCCTTTTCGCCGGCCCAGAGTTCCGGCAGGCGCTTGATCAGGGCATCGCCAAAACCGTCATCGGTGGGCATGGCATTCATGGCCGGAACTTCCACCGTGGCCATTTCGCCATAACGGAACGAGCTGGGCACCACCAGGTAACGGCTGGCTTCCGGCAGGCCGGCCCGGGACCGCAGGCGATCGAACTTGCCCAGCGCCGTCAGGGTGGCACTGGTGAGCACCGCACCATAGGCCCGGGACCAAAGCCGTGAATACAACAGGTTGTCGGCCAGCACCGGCGAGCTGTACAGGGTAATGTCTTCCGCGTGGTCCCAGCGCTGGCGAACCGCCCACCGGGCCGCGGGCGGGCCTTTGCGGATAACCGGGGCCGCGTCTGTGCTTTCAGTTTGAGTAGTGGCATCGGAACCGGTCGCCCCCTCACACCAGGCTGCCCACAGGCGCAACTGCTCTTCTGCCCGGCTGTGGAAAGCGCCGATCACCGGGTACCAGGAATCGGCGGTGTCCCGGTCCAGTTCCGGATCTTTGCGTTCGTCGAAGGCATTCTGCAGCTCTTCAACCAGGGTGCCCAGTTGCCGGCACAGGCCAGCGGTCACAATGCGCGTTTCGGCCGCCAGTTCCGCCAGGGTATCCGGCAGCTCGCCGTCCGGATAGCGCCACTGGGCGCTGCGGCGCTCGTCGTTGAACTCCCAGGCGGTATTTAGCTCCACCTCGTCGTACACCTTGGCAAGGGCAAGGTCGAGATCCCGACCAGACAGGCTGATCTTGTCCACTGCCTTGGCTGCCTGCGAACCACCGGGCAACCAGGGCTGCATTTTCACCAGGGCCTGGGAAAGCTGCTTCAGCCACTGACGGGTGGAATTCAGGGGAACCGAGGCGGCAAAGTGGTTCAGGGCCTTGTCGGGCAGGTGGTGGGCCTCGTCGAAGATAAACAGGGCGTTTTCGGGCTCCGGCAGTATGGCGCCGCCGCCCAGCGCCAGGTCTGCCAAGACGAGGTCATGGTTGGCCACCACCACATCGGCATCGTCCAGGTCTTTGCGGGCATCGAAAAAGGCACAACTGTCGAAATAGGCGCAGTGGCGATTGGTGCACTGGCGGTGGTCGGTGGTCACCTGGCGCCAGATTTCATCGGGGATCTGTTCCGGCCAATGGTCCCGGTCGCCATCCCATTCCCGGGAGCCGTAGCTGGCCAGCATTTTTTCAAAGGTAATCCGGCTGGCCGCTTCATCGTCGGCCGGCTGGTCCAGCAGGAACAGCGGCATGGTGTCGCTGTCGCCATGGCCTTCGTCGTGCAGCCGGGATTCCAGCCGGGACATACACAGGTAACGGCCACGGCCCTTGGCCAGGGTCCAGCTGAAATCCAGCTTGCTGTGCTTGCGCAGGTCCGGCAGGTCTTTCAGGACAATCTGGTCCTGCAGGGCAACGGTGGCGGTGGAAATCACCAGGGTTTTGCCCAGCGCCCTGGCCACAGGGATGGCGGCAATCAGGTACGCCAGGGTTTTACCGGTACCGGTACCGGCCTCCACCACGCAGGTGGCCGGCGGCGAGGTGCGCTGGCCATCGTTGTCGGTGATATCACCCATGTAGCGGGCAATCTCGGCAATCATCAGGCGCTGGCCATAACGGGCACGGATGTCCTTGCCGGCCAGCAAGTCGCGGTAGGCCTGCTGGATTTGCTGCTTTACGTCTTCTGTCAGGGCCATTATCTCGGGCTCACCCAGTCCCTCACGGTACCAACACGGAAGTACTGGCCGTTCTTGCTGAGCACCACGCCGTCTTCGGTAATGCGTTCAATGGTGAGCTGCTCGAACCGGTCGCCGGTGCGCAGGTAACGATTATTGATCATCACGCGGCTGGCGGACGGGTCCGAGGAATAGATATGGCTGTTGAAGGTCAAGTCGGGCACGCTCTTCTGAAAGGACAGGGGCAATTCTACCAGATGCGGCACCCTGCCCTCTGGCTGGGGCTGGGTCAAGCCCGGATTGGATTTTGACTGGCTGGGCACGATCACCACCGGTTCCGCCCAGAGCTCTTCGGTGCCGGAATGGGCTTCCGGGACATCCGGAATCGGTACCGCCGGCGCCGGCGCTGGCTCCGGTTGTACCGTTGCAACCGGTTCCGGTTCGGGCTTCGCTTTCGGGGCGTCTGCAACAGACTGTTCGGTGGGTACCGGTTGTGCCGGGGCAGGTTCGTCCTGCATGGCGGCGGCAACCGGGCCGGTGTCCGGCCAGAACACATAGGCCATCACCCCGGCATTTACCAGCAAGGCCAGCACCGCAATCCACACCACCGCGGGTACCCGCTTTTTCTTCGGCCGGTACACCATCTGTACCTGGTGGCCGAGATCCGGAGCCTTGCCTTGCCGGCGCTCTGCTTCGGACTTTCTGAGGGCATCAAGAATGTACGACATAACCTACCGGGTGCCTCCCGCCGGGGCTGTTACCAGGCGCGGCACCCGCACTTTCAAATCGTTGTTCATCTGAATGATGGTCATGGCACCGGGAATACCGTCTACCGTCAAACCTTTCTGCTCCTGGTACCAGCGCACCTGCTGCTCCATGGCCAGGCGCTTTATCCGGGTACTTTCTGGCCCGGAACCGGCCAGCCGGTCTGCGATTTCCATCATGCGGGCACCAATCCAAAGCTCCTGGCCGGACTCATCGCCGTAGAAGCCGTCACCGGTCATGAATTCCGGCACCCGCCAGAGTACCTGGAAATCACCAAACCAATAGCGCTCCAGTTCCCGGAACGGAACCGTTTCGGTGCCCCCCGGAACGGCCAGTGTGGCGGTGTCGCCATCCAGTGAACGCAGCACCGCATAGCGGGCCTCGCCATTTTCCGGCTTGAGCACTAACAGGGCCGGGCGATCAATAAATTCCAGGCTGCGGCGGCTGCCCTGGCGCTCCAGGCAACGTAACCCTGAGTTCTGGGCGTGGTCACAGGCGTTGGGAAAAGCGGTAGGATTGTAGTCCTTGCCCCAGATATCAAACAGTTCCACAAAGGCCTGGGCGCGGGGCATGGCGTGGCTGTCGAGAACAAATGAAGCCGGCTGGCTGGCAGCGGGTTCGGCCGGCTCGGGGCTTTGTTCGGCAGGAACGGGATCTGTAGTCTCGTCCCGCTCGATGGTGCCTCCGGCCTGAACTTCCGGGTTGCTATCGGCCAGGGCCGTGTTCACCGAATCCGGGCTGTCCAGCAGCCACAGGGTGGCAATAATGGCCAGCAGAATACTGGCTGCCACCAGGGCCAGTTGGCTTTTGGCCGGCCCGCCGGAGCCGGTCCGGCGGCTGCCGTTACGGATACCACCGGTCACTTCTTTCGCGGCCCGCTTGATATGGGCGCGGGTTATCTGGTGTTCGCCCTCGGCATAGGCGCCCAGCAGCGCACGGTCGCTGATCAGGTTGATCAACCGGGGTACACCCTCGCTGGCGCGATACAGGTTTTTGACCGCACCGGCGGAAAAGAGGTCACCGCGCAGGCCTGCCACGCTCAGCCGGTATTGCAGGTAGGCGGGCAGTTCCGCCTGGTCGATGGCATCCAGGTGGTAACGGGCGGTTACCCGCTGGTTCAGCTGGCGCAACTCCGGCAGGGCCAGGATGTCCTGCAGCTCCGGCTGGCCCAGCAGCACAATCTGCAACAGCTTTTTCTCGGCAGTTTCCAGGTTGGTCAGCAGGCGCAGCTGTTCCAGCACTTCTGCGGAGAGGTTCTGGGCCTCATCGATAATCAGCACCTTGTGCCGGCCGGCGGCGTGGGCCTTGAGCAGATCCTGGTTGATGGCATCCACCAGGATCTTGATGGTCGCGTTGGCGGCGTGGGCAATGCCCAGCTCGTCGCAGATAGCCGACAGCAACTCCCGGGCCGAGAGCCGGGGATTCAGGATAAGCGCTATGTCGACGTGATCCGGTGCGTTCTCGATAAAACAGCGGCAGACCGTGGTTTTGCCGGTTCCTACCTCACCGGTAATCACGATAAAACCGCCCTGCCCCTGCACGCCATACATCAGGTGCGCCAGGGCTTCCTTGTGGCGGTCACTCAGGTACAGGTAGCGGGGGTCCGGCGCAATGGAGAAAGGCGGTTCCCGAAAGCCAAAAAAATCGTAGTACATGTTTCCTCAGGACCTGGCCGGCGCAGTACCGCTGACCAGTTTCAATTCTACCGCCCGCCGGTTCTGCTGCTTAAGGCGGCGCACACAACGTTCGAGGGTCTTGGAAATCCGGGCATGGGTCCGGATCATCGAAATCTTCGGCCAGGTGGCCCGCTCGCCAGCCAGGATCATCTCGCGAACATACTCCGGGCTCGGGTTCGACAACATGCCGCGATAGTGCCGCAAGGAATACTCCGGGGCAATGGTTACGTCGCCGGAGTAACGCTGGGCCATGATGGTATACAGTTGCCCGGAGGCCTGCCTGAGCAATTCCGGGCGAACCCGCTTGCGCAGGTAGTCGAACACGCCACGGCCATGGAACTGCACTTCCGACTTCAGGAAATGCATTGGCAGGCGCGGCAGCGAGAGTTTTTCGTCTGTCTGTTCCGCCAGGAACGGTACCACATGGGGGTTGGTCTGGCTGACGATGCTGAAATTGGCATCGTACAAATGCATCAGGCGCTCGATGGGCAGGTCACTGACCACGGAACCGTCCACAAACTGAATTCTGGGCATGTACGGCAGTGCATTGCCGTAAAGGTCTTTCTTCATCAGGGTAACCGGCGGGAACACCCCGGGAACCGCAGCACTGGCCAGGGCGGCGCTCCACACCATCAGGTACGGCGAGGTATAACCGCACAGCAATCGGGCTTTCTGATTGGACTGCACCGGCGACACGCTGATGTTAATGCTGCGGCCAGTGCGCTGATAGGCTTCTTCGAAGGTGTATTCGCCAATATTCGCGCGCAGACATTGCTGCAGGGTTTGCTGGTCCATCAGGCCTTCGCCGCGCATGGCGCTGATCAGCCCGCGCCATTTCCAGGCCTTGAGGTTGTGGTTCTCCGGCACCAGCATTTCCGGTATCTCGGCATCGGTGTGCACCCCGAGAATACCCGCGATAATAGCGCCGATACTGGAGCCGGCAATCACCTGGGGCAGCAGTCCCTTTTCCCACAGTGCCTTGATGACTCCGAAATGGAACATGCCCAGCGATGCGCCACCGCTGAGCAACAGGGTGGGCCGGCCGAAGCTGGTCAGGGTATCGCGGAAGAACTGCAGCTTGTCGTAAACCGGAAAGCCCGGCACCGGGTGATCGCACAGATAATCCAGGGCTTCACACACCTGGCTGATGTATTCTTCGATCAGGTGCTTGGTGCCCACCCGGGAACGGGTGTACAGCGCCGGGTTCCCCATATTGCCCAGATCGTGGTGCAGGCCTTCACGCAGCGCCCGCTTGAGGCGCTCGAAGTCATTTTGCTGGCGATACTGTTTGAGGTTGCTCAGGCGATCGTAGATCAGCTCGTAGTGGTAAAGGTCAGAAACGAACTCTTCCTTCCACTCGGCATTACCTTCCAGAAAATCCAGCTCCAGCCCGGCTTCCATCCACTGCTCATAGGTCGTAGCGCCGGCCAGGGCTTTGCGAAAACGGGAAATTCTGGGGTCCTTGATCACCTGTTGCCTCCCGGCTTTACTGCTCAGAAGTCCTCGAGCATGAAATCGTCGTCGTCCGCGAAGGGATCTTCCGTGATCTTACCATCGTTAATCAGGAATTCACGACGCTGCAGGAAGGCATTGCGCACAAACGTGTACTGGTCCCCGGAAATAAAGCTTTCTGCTGGAATCAGGTCTGCCCGCTTATCAACAATCTGCAGGGTGCGCAGGTAATACCATTCCGGGCTGTCGACCGCATCCCAGGCTGACGGCAGCATAAAGCTGTCTGAGGCCAGGCCGCTAAAATGCCGTGGCGTGGACGGGCCCAGCAGCGGAAGCATCAGGTAAGGGCCGGAACCTACGCCCCAGTGGCCGAGGGTCTGGCCGAAATCTTCCGGCCGCTCGGGCAGATCCCACGCCGTGGCTACATCAAAGATACCGCCCAGGCCGAACACGGTATTGAAGGTAAAACGGCCAAAGGCCACCACTGCCGATTCCCCTTTCAGCTGAAGCAGGCTGTTGGTGAAGTTGCGGATTTCGGTGAGGTTGTTGAAGAAATTGGTTACCCCGCGGTCTACGATGTCCGGGGTCACGGTCCGGTAACCACTGGCTACCGGGCGCAGGAACCAGCGGTCGATGGCATCGTTGAAGGCGTAAACCTTGCGGTTCCAGTTCTCGTAGGGGTCGTCGGTATTGGCAGGCATCGCCTCGCCTTCCATGGGCGGCTCTTGCAGATTCTGGGCCTGCACGGCTGTTGCACCAAGGGCCAGTGCCATAAACAACAGCATGCCGGGCGCCCAACGCCGGATATCAAACTCTCTCATTTTGCACTCTCGGGTTGTTTAACCTGTTTCAGTTCGTCGACAATACCGGCGTTTTATTATTCTTGTGTCACTGTTCCGGAGGAAACTCAGATGTCTGTACCGGGTAATCCCGTCAGTTCGCTGTCCATGGCCCTGCGCTGGGGCGATATGGATGCATACGGCCACGCCAATAATACAGTTTACTTCCGTTTTTACGAGGAAGCCCGCATTGTCTGGCTGGCGGAACTGGGTCTGGGTAAAACAGAAGACCCGACCGGACCGGTCATTATAAAGACCAGCGCCACCTTTCTGAAGGAACTGACGCACCCTGCCAGTGTCGTTGTTGAAACCTATGCAGACAAAGCGGGAACGACCAGCCTCGACACCTACCATCTGCTGAAAGATGCCGACACCGGCGATGTATACGCGGAAGGCTATGCAAAGATCGTGTGGGTAGACCGGACAACCCGCAAATCCACCCCGCTGCCAGACACCCTGAAGGCCCTGGCAGCGAGGTAAACCGGATTAGCGGTGGCGAACCACCACGCTGCCGATGGAATAGCCGGCACCGAAGGAGCAGATCACTCCCAGGTCGCCGGCTTTCAGGTCATCCTTGTGCTTGTGGAAGGCAATGATTGAGCCGGCCGAACTTGTGTTGGCGTATTCGTCCAGAATCACCGGTGCTTCCTGCTCGGTGGCATCCCGGCCAAGAACCTTGCGGGCAATCAGCTGGTTCATGTTCAGGTTGGCCTGGTGCAGCCACATGCGGTCCAGGTTGTCCGGTTCCAGGTTCAGGGAAGCCAGGTGATCCTGGATAGTGGAAGCCACCAGCGGTGACACTTCCTTGAATACTTTCCGGCCCTGCTGGATAAACAGCTTGTCCGCTTTGCCCACGCCACTGTCATCCGCCCGGTTCAGGAAACCGAAGTTGTTACGGATGTTGTTGGAGAACTGGGTCTTCAGACGAGTGCCCAGAATCTCGAAGCCCTGCCCCGGCTGGGTGTTTTCTTCCCGCTCCACCAGGATGGCGGTGCAGGCGTCACCAAAGATAAAGTGGCTGTCGCGGTCACGGAAGTTCAGGTGGCCGGAGCAGATTTCCGGGCTGACCACCAGTACGGCGCGGGCGGCACCGTTTTCCACCGAGTTCACCGCAGCCTGCAAGCCGAAGGTGGCAGAACTGCAGGCCACGTTCATGTCGTAGGCGAAGCCGTTAATACCCAGGGCTTCCTGCACCTCAATAGCCACGGCGGGATAGGCGCGCTGCATGTTGGAGCATGCCACAATCACCGCGTCTACATCGGCGGCGGTTTTACCTGCCTGTTCAAGGGCTTCTTTACAGGCTGCAACTGCCATGTCGCACTGCACCGATGGCTCATCGTTGCTGCGCTCGGGAATGTACGGTTTCATCCGCTTCGGGTCCAGGATTCCTTCCCGGTCGATCACGTGCCGGCGCTTGATGCCAGACGCCTTTTCGATAAAAGCAGATGATGAGGGTTGCAGGGCTGTCAGCTCGCCGCGGGCTATCTCTTCCGCATGCTCATTGTTGTACAGCTCTACATACTGGTTGAAGGCTTCGACCAGTTCGTCGTTCTCGATGATGGCGGGCGGCGTAAACAGGCCGGTTCCGCTGATGACGGCTTTAATCACAATAACCCCACGTCATGGTTATAAAACAGTTTTTGACAATTAACTGTAAGAAATACTAACACAGTCCGCCAGATTTGCCCGCTGGACTCTCATCCACGGGCACCAGGCTGGTGCAATTTATATCCGGGTGTTTTCCCACTGTTTATCCAGCCGCTTGACCGACACCGTCATGGCGGTGCCCAGTTGCTGGGCGAAGAAGGAGACCCGGTACTCTTCGAGCATCCACCGGTACAGTTCCAGTTCCGGGTCACGAACGCCCTGGCGTTTCTGCTGTTCCTGCCTGGTGGCATAACGGGCCCAGAGCGGCTCGATAGTGTGCAGGAACTCCCGCTCCCGACCCATTTCCCGGGGCATTTTCTCCAGCCGTATCAAAGCCGCCTCGAAATACACCCCGAATCGATCCAGCCATTTTGCCGGCGTGGCCACCAGGAAACCGGGATACACCAGGTGCTGCAGCTGGAATTTCAGGTCTGCCATGCTGTTGGCGAGGGCCAGGTTGATCTTGCCTTTGAGTTGCTTTGCCACCTTCTGGTAGCCGCTCATGGCCTGGAACAGTCGCTCATCAGCCGCTTCCAGGGCTGGAATGAAATCGCCCCGGTGCTGCTCGTAAACCCGGTTGAAGGCGTCTTCATTCCTGGGCAGGTCGCCGGCCAGGAAATGCTGCATCACCGCAGACAACAACAGGTCATCCAGCAGTGCCTTCGCCTGCCCGACCGGGGCAAACATCAGTGCCGACTGTTTGAACCGGGGCAGCTTGCGCTCCAGGTCTGACAGGGTGTTTCCGAAACGGTTGATGATCAGGCGGGCGATACCACGGCGGGTGGTATCCCCGGCGGTCAGCCGGTCCAGGCAGCGGATTTCCCGAACCTGTTTGCCCAGGTCTTCCAGGGCCGGGTACACGGTTACTTGCATACCGCCCTTTTCGGTCTGGACCTGCTCCGGCAGGCTGCCGAACTGCCAGTCCGGGTATTCCTTTACTTTATGCTCGCCAGTGTTTTCGCTGGTCGCCGAGGCCAGGGCTTCAGTTGCCCTGCCCTCCAGCTTCGCCTGCAGCTCGTCGGTGTACCGGCTTTCGGCAATGGTTTTATCCTTGTTGCCGGTTACCCGAAGGTTCATCCGCAGGTGTCTGGGTAATTCGTCTTCCGGCCAGGCCTGGGGGTCAATCTGCACACCGGTCATCCGGCGCAGCTGCTCGCCCAGCTTCAGGGCCAGCGGCTCGTTACCCGGCTGCATGTTGGCGAGCGCGGCATCGACAAAATCCGGCACCGGCACAAAGTTCCGGCGCAGGGATTTGGGCAAGCCTTTAACCAGTGCGATGCATTTCTCTCGCAAAAGCCCTGGCACCAGCCACTCCAGCCGGCGGGAAGGAATCTGCTTCAGGGCCATCAGGGGCACTTTCAGGGTCACCCCGTCACGCTCGCTGGTGGGCTCGAATTCATAGCTCAGGGGGTATTTCACCCCTTCCCACTCCAGATAGTCGGGATACTGCTCCGCCGCGCCCTGGTCCAGCGGGCGTTGCAGCACATCGGCCTCGGTCAGTTCCAGCTTTTTCAGTTCTTCTGCCGACAGGCCTTTCCACCAGCTTTCAAAATGCCGGCCACTGACGATTTCCGCGGGCAGGCGCTCGTCGTAGAAGGCCACCAGCACTTCGTCGTCGACCAGCAGGTCCCGGCGGCGGGTTTTCTTTTCCAGGTTCTCGACGGTGTCGAGCATTTCCCGGTTGCGGGCAATGAAGGGGGCTCTGGACTGATAATCGCCTTCCACCAGAGCCCGCCGGATAAACAGGTTTCGGCATTCTGCCGGATCAACCTTGGCGTAGGGAATGCGGCGTTTGGGCACCACATCCAGGCCGTAGAGGGTGACCTTTTCATAGCCCATGACCTGGGCCCGCTTCTGTTCCCAGTGCGGCTCGAAATAATGATGCTTCACAATATGCCCGGCCAGCGGCTCCACCCACTCCGGCTGGATACCCGCCACCATGCGGGCGAACACCTTGCTGGTTTCGACAATTTCCGCCGCCACAATCCACTTGGGGCCGGACTTGGCCACTTTCGAGCCGGGAAAGATCATCACCTTGCGGTTTCGGGTGGCCAGGTATTCCCGCTTTTCGACTTTCACGGCAATCTGGCCCAGCAACCCGGCCAGGATAGCCTTGTGGATCCGGTCGTAGTTGGTGGGGTCCCGGTTCATGCTGAGCTTTTGCTCACGGCAAATCAGGGTCAGCTGGCGATGGATATCGCGCCACTCCCGCATGCGCATCCAGCTCAGGAAGGTCTTCTGGCACAGCTTTTTGAGCTGGTTCTGGGACAATTCCTGGCGCTGTTCCTCGAACCAGTTCCAGATATTCAGCAAGGTGGCGAAGTCGGATTCTTTGTCGTTGAACGGGGCGTGCGCCTGGTCTGCCGCCTGTTGCTTGTCCTGGGGTCGCTCCCTCGGGTCCTGGATGCTGAGGCCGGCAATCACAATCAGCACCTCTGCCAGGCTGCCGTGGTCTGCCGCTGTGACCAGCATCCGGGCCAGGCGCGGGTCCAGCGGCAGGCGGGCCATGGTGCGGCCGAGTTTGGTAACACGGCGCTTGTCGTCAACCGCGCTCAGCTCTTCCAGCAGCTTGTAGCCATCGTTCACCTGGCGGCGATCGGGTGCTTCCAGGAACGGGAAATGGCGAATCTCGCCCAGCCCGGAGGTGGCCATCTGCAGGATAACTGACGCCAGGTTGGTGCGCAGAATCTCCGGATCGGTGAACTCCGGGCGATTCAGGAAATCGGTTTCATCGTATAGGCGAAAACAGATACCCGGTGCCACCCGGCCACAGCGCCCTGCCCGCTGGTTGGCACTGGCCTGGGAGATGGGTTCAATCGGCAGCCGCTGGATCTTTGAACGCACGCTGTAACGGCTGATGCGGGCAACGCCGGTGTCGATCACATAGCGGATGCCAGGCACCGTCAGGGAGGTTTCCGCCACGTTGGTAGAGAGCACAATGCGCCGGCCCTTGTGGGCCTGGAAAACGCGGTTCTGCTCCTGGTTACTGAGCCGGGAATACAGCGGCAGCACTTCGGTGTGCCGCAGCTCGGCATGGCGCAGCACCTTGCTCAGGGCACGGATTTCCCGCTCGCCGGGCAGGAACACCAGCACATCTCCCGGAGGCTGTTTTTCCGTACGCTCGTGCTGTTCGATTTCTTCCAGTGCCGAGAGCACCCCATCGGTCCAGCCCTGATCCCGGTCGTCTTCATCGCCGGCCAGCGGGCGGTAGCGAACATCCACCGGATAGGTACGGCCGCTGACTTCAATCACCGGAGCCTTGTCAAAGAACTCGCTGAAGCGCTCTACCTCAATGGTGGCGGAGGTGATGATGATTTTCAGGTCCGGACGCTTGGGCAGCAACTGGCGCAGGTAGCCCAGCAGGAAGTCGATATTCAGGCTGCGCTCGTGGGCTTCATCGATAATCAGGGTGTCGTACTTGTCGAGAAAGCGGTCGTGCTGGATTTCTGCCAGCAGGATACCGTCTGTCATCACCTTGATCCGGGACGACTCGGAGGTGTTATCGGTGAAACGCACCTGGTAACCCACCTGCTGCCCGACCTGCTCGCCCAGTTCCTCCGCAATCCGGGCAGACACACTGCGTGCCGCAATCCGCCGGGGCTGGGTATGGCCCACCAGCCCGCGGATGCCCCGGCCCAGGTTCAGGCAGATTTTGGGAATCTGGGTGGTTTTACCGGAGCCGGTTTCACCGGCAATGATGACCACCTGGTTTTGCTCGATGGCCCGGCTGATGTCCTCTACCCGGGCACTGACCGGCAGGCTGTCCGGAAAACTGGCAGGCTTGTGCAGGGCTTGTCGCTTCTGCACCTTCTCCAGCCCCTGGTCCAGCCAGCGTGCCATTTTCTCCAGATCCTTCTGCCCGGGCTTGCCCTTGCTCCGGCTGACCTGACGAATAATGCGCGCCGCCTCCTGCTGGTTACAGGCGTCCAGCTGGCTCATAAAAGCCTTCACGGCTGCTTGCTGGTCAGCGGTGATGGTATCGGGTGCGTTACTACGGGTCGGTTCTGTCATTGCTCGGTTTACGGGCTCTTGCTGGGGGCTGGATCTGTTCAGGCGCCACAGTCTAACGGGAAATCGCCCCTGCAGAAACACAAAGACCCCGCCGAAGCAGGGTCTCTGGGCTCTCCCGGGAGAGCAGGCAACACCTGGAATCAGGCGTTGGCTTCATCCCGCAGTTCGCGGCGCAGGATCTTGCCCACGTTGCTCTTGGGCAGTTCGTCGCGGAATTCAAAGTGCTTGGGCACCTTGTACGCGGTCAGGCGCTCGCGGCAGAATTCCTTGATCTCGTTGGCGGTAACGCCTTCCTTGGTGGGCACCACGTAAACCTTCACGGCTTCGCCACTCTTGGCATCCGGGATACCAACCGCAGCACACTCCACCACTTTCGGATGGCTGGTTACCACGTCTTCGATTTCGTTCGGGAACACGTTGAAGCCGGACACGATAATCATGTCTTTTTTACGGTCGACGATACGGATGTAGCCGTCTTCCTGGATCAGCGCGATGTCGCCGGTTTTCAGGTAACCGTCTTCAGTGAAGGACTTCTGGGTGTCATCCGGGCGCTGCCAGTAACCACGCATTACCTGCGGGCCTTTCACGCACAGCTCACCGGGTTCGCCAACCGGGGTTTCATTGCCGTCGTCATCAATGGTCTTGATCACGGTAGACGGAATCGGCAGGCCGATGGTGCCAATCTGGATGGCACTGCGGGGGTTGAAGGTAACCACCGGGGAAGTTTCGGTCATGCCGTAACCTTCGCTGATTTCACAACCGGTCACACGCTCCCACATCTTGGCGGTGTCGCTGGTCAGGGCCATACCACCGGAGGCGGTCAGCTTCAGGCCGGAGAAGTCCAGATCCTGGAATTCTTCGTTGTTGCACAGGGCGACAAACAGGGTGTTCAGGCCGATAAAGGCAGAGAACTTCTGCTTCTGCAGCTCCTTCACAAAGCCCGGGATATCACGGGGGTTCGGGATCAGGATGTTGTGGGCACCGGCTTCCATCATGATGCCGCAGTTCAGGGTGAAGGAATAAATGTGGTACAGGGGCAGCGGTGCGATCACCACTTCCTTGCCTTCTTCAATCTGGTCTTCCAGCATCGGGCGAACCTGGGTCAGGTTAGCCACCAGGTTGGCGTGGGTCAGCATGGCACCCTTGGCTACGCCTGTGGTACCGCCGGTATACTGCAGTGCAGCCAGGTCATCCAGCTTGATGTCGACCGGGGTGAACTTCTCGCGAGCACCGGCGCTAAGCACGGCTGGCAGCTTGTGGGCACCGGGGATGTTGAACGGCGGTACCATTTTCTTCAGGTACTTAACCGCAGCGTTCATCAGGGTACGCTTGAGCGGTGAATGCATGTCGGCCACTTCGGTAATGATGACATGCTCGATACCGGTATGAGGCAGCACCTTCTCCGCGTTTTCCGCCATGTTAGCCAGTACCACCAAAGCCTTGGCGCCGGAGTCGTTGAACTGGTGCTCCATTTCACGGGTGGTATACAACGGGTTGGTGTTCACCACGATCATGCCCGCACGCATGGCACCGAAAACCACAACCGGGTACTGGGAAACGTTGGGCATCTGTACCGCGATGCGGTCGCCGGGTTTCAGGTCGGTTTTGTTCTGAAGCCATGCAGCAAAGTTGCGGCTCTGGGTATCAAGATCCTTGTAGGTCAGCGTAGCGCCGACTGCGGAGAATGCCGGGCGGTCACCGTATTTCTTAACGGCCTGCTCGAAGACATCCACCATGTTCTTGTATTTCTTAAGGTCTACCTCCCGGGGAATGCCGGCGGGGTATTTGTCTTGATAGAACTGCTCGAAATCCATCACCATCTCCTGTCTGAACGGCGCGAATTGATTAAAAAATCAACCCTACAAAAGTATCAGCCTCAAAAAGTGGTGGAGAGAATAGCAGTTTTGTTGATGATGAGGTAGGTTTCAGGACAACGAAAGCACCCCTTGCTGGAAACACCAATCACCGGAGCCTGTGATGAGCGACACCCTCGATACCCTGGAAAATATCACCTACAGCGAGCTGAACGAAGGCGATTCTGCCACCTTCACCCGGACCCTGACCGAAGACGAACTGGTGCTGTTTGCGGCCGTGTCCGGAGACGTTAACCCGGTGCACCTGGACTCGGAATTTGCCGCCGAATCCATGTTCAAGGAACGCATTGCCCATGGCATGTGGAGTGGCTCGCTGATTTCTGCCGCACTGGCGACCGTGATGCCGGGCCCGGGCACGATCTACCTGGAACAAAGCCTGGCATTCAAGCGGCCGGTGAAGCTGGACGATACCCTGACCGTCACCCTCACTGTGCTGGCCAAGGAACCGAAGAACCGGGTGGTGTTCGGCTGCGATGTGCGTAACCAGAACGACCAGCAAGTGGTAAGCGGCGAAGCCAAGGTGATCGCCCCTACCGAGAAAATTTCCCTGCAGAAACCCCGCCTGCCGAAGATTACCATCGAAGGCTGAACCGGCGCTGATCAGCCCGGAAGGAATTCAATCGGGAATTGAACCTTCCGGGTTTCTACCTGCGCCGATCCGAAGTTGAACATCCGCACCCGCATGGCGATACGCTGCTCAAGGCCGGGGTTACCAAGTTCTGAGCCCACCACCTGACAGGCCGAGACACTGCCGTCCGGCTCGATAACCAGTTCCAGGGTAACCTTGCCTTCCAGGGTCGGATCCTGCCGCAGCTCCCGCTGGTACAGCGAATACAGCACACTCTTCTGGGCATCGAATACCTGCCGGATATTGCTCATGGCGCGCTGGCCAACCGAAGGCCTGGCAGCAGGTTTCGCCCGGGCCACCTGCACCTCTTCTTTCGGTGCCTTCACCTGACTCACCTGGTGTTCGGCAACCGCTACCTCCCTGACTGGCGCGTCACTGTCCTGCACGCCACCACTGCCGGCTAACGCTTGCTCCCGGTTCACCTCGGGTTCCGCCACATCAGATTCATCACCGGTGATATTGGCCTGCCGTGCCACCGGTACCGGCGTTTGTTCTGTCCGGGTCAAGGCGGCCAGCCGGTCTTTCATGGCAAAAAGGCCGGAGCGGGAGGCGGTTTCCCTCGCTTGCTCGGTAGTCTGGGCAGGCTTATCCGCGATGGTTGCCACCGGTTTTGCAGGTTCCGGCGGCGTCACTTCCTCGACGTTTGCGACCGGTTCGGGCTCCGGCTCTGGCTCAGGTTCGGGTTCAGGTTCCGGTTTGACCGGCTCGGGCGGTTCTACCGGCGCCGGGGTTTCGACCAGCCGGGCCAGTCTGGGCGGCACCTTTTCGGCCTCGGACCGCTCCGGCTCGGGTACGGTCAGCCCCGGAATGATCACCGCAGGCACCATGAATGCAGCCAGCATAACGATCACAATTACGCCAAAGCGAATGCTTTCGGCCCGGTCATGGCTCCAGGGTAAACGGGTGCTTCCGACCTGCTGACGCTCAGCCATTGCGAACCTCCGCTTCCACGGCCAGCCGTACCTGGCGGAACTGCTCGTCTACGCAGGTTTTCATGATCTTTCGTAACAGCCGGTAGTCGGTCTCCCGGCCTGCCATAATGGTGACTTCCAGCCCTTGTTCCGGTACCTCGGCCCAGCGGTTTCGACGATAGGCCAGCTCTTCCGACAATCCGGCCACATGCAGATCATCGGCACCAATAGTATCCACCCGGGCGACTTCCCGGCCCTGCACCAGAATGGACTGGCCGCTGACCTGAATGGTCAGGTTCTCAACGGCATCCTTCCCCGAAGTGGAAACCGGCAAAGGCACGTCAGCGGTGTTCTGCATCACTTTTACATCAGAGGAATTCACCATCAGGAAGAACACCAGGATGGTGAAGATATCCATCAACGACACCAGGTTCAGGCCCCCGGCCCGGTGCATCCGGCGGTAATGGCGCTGGCGCAGTCTTGCTCTGCGGGAGGTTTTCATACGCCCTCCCCGTTTGCCGCGCCTGCCCGGGCGGCCAGTGTCCGGCCCTCTTCAGCATCCATCAGGGAAACATCCGGAAACAGCTCCGCTTCCACCACGCTGGCGGCCACCACCGCCGGATAGGAACGCACAGTGTCCATGACGGTCACCAGGGTCTGGTAATCCACCTCCGGCCCCACTTCCAGGATCACATCGGTTTTATCCGGTACCCGGGACTTGATCTGCTGCAGCACCGTGCGCAAACCCTCGTAGTCCTGAATCTGCCCTTTCGCCGGCAGCACCTCGATCAGCCCGCGATCGCTGTCGGCCACTTCCAGCCCATCAGGAATCACGGTAACCACCAGGCGAAACTGGTCTGCCGGCGGAGCCTCTCCCGCTTCCATGCCCGGGAAGTTGAGTTCGATCATGCGGATCTGGGTGAACACCATGCCCAGCAGTAATACCGGAACCAGCACGATCATCAGGTTCAGAAACGCGGTAATGTCCAGGTCCGCCGAGGCCTCAAGCCTGCGATGTCGACGTCTCATATCGCCATACTCCTGTTTGTCCTGGCTTTATGATGCGAGCTCACGCAGCGACCGGTGCATCCGGGTCGGACACGATATTCAGCAGTTTCACGCCAGCCATTTCGAAGCTGTCGACAATTTCATTGGTGCGGGTTTGCAGCAAGGCGTGGAACAGCAGCAGCGGAATGGCAGAGATCAGGCCAAACGCGGTGGTGTTCATGGCTACGGAAATACTTTCCGAAAGCAAAGTGGCTTTCTGGGCCGGATCCGCCGCGGCAACGGCCGTAAAGGCAGCGATCAGGCCGATGATGGTGCCAAGCAGGCCAAGCAGCGTGGCGACATTGGCCAGGGTTGCCAGGTACTGGGTACGCTTTTCCAAGCGCGGCAAGACTTCCATCAAGCCTTCTTCCATGGCGTATTCGATGTCTTCACGGCGGCTGTTGGACAGCAGGCGGGAAATCCCGGCCCCCATAACGGCCGCAATGGCGCTGTCGGAGGTAGACGCAGCTTTCATGGCCCGCTTGAAATCCCGCTTTTGCAGGGCCGGCAGAATACCCCGCTCAAACGCGAGCCGGTTTCTGCGCCGCACCGCTCCCAGGTAGATGAAGCGTTCCAGTGTTATGGCCAGCCCAAGCGCCAGAACCAGCGCGATGGGGTACATGAATGGGCCGCCTTCCTGAAAGAATCGGATGATGGTGTCGAGCATGGTGCGTTTCTCCGTTTACTGCTGTGTCACGGTTGGGTCTGGCCGGGTGCTGCGGTTAAGGGCTGCAGCACCAGCGGGTTCAGGGTCTGCCGGAACTGGCGATGGCTTTCCAGAGTCCGGGTTGAAAGTGGTTGATCCAGTTCCGGGGCTTCCCGGTTCAGTTCAGCGCGAGGCCGGCGCGGCAGGCTGGGTGCCTGCCAGGGCAAAATGTAGAGCACCCGGGGGTCATCTTCGCCGCCACTGGCGGAAATTCCGGCCACCTCAAAGCCAGGCTGCTCCGGCGATTCGGCCTCGGTTGTGTCGGCACTTTGCGCCAACGCGGCATGGGCAAAAACCAGCATCAGGGCGGTTGCGACAGCACGAACTACTGCGCTCATTGCAATCTCCTCTGAAGGTCGGCCATCCAGCCGGTGACAGCCTTGTCTTCCTCCGCGGCCAACTCGGTATAGCGCTGGTAATGGCTAAGCGCAGCGGAAAGATCGAGCAGGTAAATTTCTGAAATAACTGCCAGGTTGTAATGGAGATCAGCCACATCCGGGCTAGCCTGGATGGCGGTTTTGAGCACGCCGGCGGCTTCTTCAAACCGGTTTTGCTGCTTCAGCAGCAGGGCCAGGTTGTTGGCCGCCGCAGCGTCGGTCGGGTCCAGCGCCACGGCTTTTTGTAATGCTTCAATGGCAACCGACGTCTGGCCTTGCTGGTGCGCGAGCATGCCCTGCCGGGCCAGTTCCCGGGCCTGCTCCGGCGAACGTACAGGCTCCGGTTCCGCTTGTTTGGAGACAGGCGCATTAACGGCACACCCCGCCAGCATCACCAGGCCGATCAGTGCACCGACCGTGCGGCAGCGAATACTGAACTCAGGCATCGTCGTTACCCTCCATGTTCCAGCTCATCCACCGCAATTCCCTCTGGTAACGGCCCGGATGCATACCTGCCAGCGCTTCCAGGCTGCGGGCGATCCACTGGTCATAGCCCTGCCCGGTAATGCGCTGATGGTTACGGGCATGCAGTGCCATGGCCCTTTCTTCCAGCGGGAAGGCTTCTTCCTCCAGCAGCATCTGGTATTGCATGGTTTCCATATCGTTCAGTTCGGCCGGCACCTCTGATGCCATCAGGTCACTGGCCAGGGTTCGGTAGAGCTCTGCCCGCCGGTAAAGGACTTCGGACTGCACGGCCTCACCGGCAAAGGACTCCGCTTGCAGCAGGTAGGTTTGTGCCTGCTCCATGGCTTGCTGTTTTCTGGCCAGGGTGGTTTCGAGGGGCGCAGTCAACGCAATGGCTGCGAAACGTTCAGCAGCATCGGAACCCAGCGCCAACGCAGCGTCTGCGGCCCATTGCAGGGTCTCTTCCGAGTGCCACTCACTGGCGTCTTCCCGGGCCAGCAGGGTGTTCTGCTGATTGGAAACATCGATGCCGGACTCAATCAGGCGCTGACGCATACTCTGCTGCTGCAGGTGATCCCTCGCATCGGTGGGCTCAGGCGCAACGGCCAGCCACTGCTGGTAAAGATCGTTACGTTCCGGCTCAGCACCCGCCTCGTGGTACAGCGCTGCGGCACGCAATTTTATGGGCCAGGGCTCCGGCGCAGAACCGGCTGCGGCCATGAGTTCGCCCGCGGCTTTCACCGGCTGACCGGATTGTTGATAGGCGTAGACCAGCTTTTCGCTGGTTTCAGCCGTAAGGGCATCTTCCGGGAAATCGAGGCGGAACCGGCGCAATTCATTAATGGCGGTTTGCCAGTCTGCAGCCTTCAGCAGGGTGTTGGCGGCATCGAAGCGGGCCTTGATGGCGATTTCCGAGCCCGGGAGGATGGTTTCCACTCGCTGGAAATTGGCAACGGCCAGTGCCGTCTTGCCAGCGCCCGCTGCGGTTTCTGCTTGTCTGTATATTGCGGTGGCCAACTGGTTCTGGATTATTTGCTCATCATCCCGGGACTCGGCCACCTCCGGAGTTGCCTGCACCAGTTGCAGCGCCTGGCGCCAGGCTGCCTCCGCCTGCGGATAGTCGCCATCACCCTGCCGTACCCGGGCCGTAACCAGCCAGGCGGCGTACTGTTCCCGAGGGCTGGCTTGTGGCCAGTCCAGCGTGGCGCGGGCATACCGAAGCGCCTGCTGGCCGTCGCCGGCTTCCAGCCAGCGATTGGCGAGATCGGCACGTAAAGCGGACAGCCTGGCATCCGGCCCGAAGGCATTGGTGTAGCGTTGTTCGGCGGAACTCAGGCTGGCCAGTGCCCCGGTAACAGATTTGGAGCGGTTGCCCAGCCTGCCACGCAGAATGCTGATCGCCGCCCAGGCAGATTCCGCAGAGCGGTCATGGGAATACGTGTAGGCCGCTTTCTCGAAATTCGCCAGGGCCTGGTCAAGGCGCCCCATCTGCAATCTTGCATCGCCGGCCAGGTGCAGGATTTCGCCGGTGTTATCGGCTCGCAACGCCAGGGATTCGTAATAATCAGCCGACTGGCTCCAGCGCTTGCCGGCGTAGTGATAGTCGGCCAGGAACCGGCTGTAATCCCGCCAGCTTGCCTTCTGGTTGCCGTTCAGGGCGGTATAACGCGCATCCGAAGCGAAGCGCGTAACATAATCGGAACGTGCGACTCTGGCGGCTCCGGCATCTCCGGCCACCTGCCAGAATTCAACGCTCTGGGCCAGCATATCCGATGCTGCAGCGTTGTCCGGGTAGGCTGCTGCAAAGGCTTCATTGACCGCCACCGCCTGCTGGTAGCGGCCCTCATGGGCATGCAGATCCGCCAGCCGGTCATAGAGAATGGGAACCCAGGGCGCCGGGTTTCGCCCGGCAAGCCAGCGGTCCAGTGATCGCGCGTTATCGGAGCGGGCCGCCATCACCGCCAGGATACGGAAGCTGTCTTCGATCATGTCCCGGCTCTCGGCCGGCGGTGACTTCAGCCGTTCGGGCTCCGGCAGGTGCTGATCCAGCAACGCCATGAACGATTCCACCGAACGATCCCAGGCGCCTGCCCCCTGCTTGAACTGGCTCCAGCCCATCATGTAGCGGGCTTTTGAGGCGATATCCTGTTTACCATCGCCATCAATCAGTTGGCGATACCCCGCTTCGGCCTCCCGGTAACGACCGGCGGAAAAGTCGGCTTCAGCAACCCGGAACCGGGCTTCCGGCACCAGCGGAGATTTCGGATACAGGCCGATCAGCTGCTCAAGCCGGTCGATGGACTGCTGGTGCTGGCCGGTCAGCGCGTGGGCTTTCGCCATCTGGTACAGGAGTTCATCCAGCCGGCCGGAGAAAGACCCCCTGGCCAGGATGTCTTCATAGCTCTCCAGCACGTCCTCGTAGATACCCGCCTCCTGTTCGGCGGAAAAACCCACCTCCTGGCCGGAGCGGTCACGGATGTTGTTCAGGCGGTTGAGGGCATCGATGCGCACTTCAGGTTCGTCAGAACTCTCGAACAGCTTCTGGTAGCGGCGAGCAACTTCGGCAGGCGAAATGGCCGGTAATGGCCGGCTTTCGAATTTCAGGAACACCGGACGCATATCACCCAGGGTTTCCCCGTCGCGACCAAGCTCCACCCGAAAGGATTCCTGGGCCAGTACCGGTGTCGATACCAGCGCTGCCATCAGCAAGCAGGTACGTAACTTCAGCCGGGCGGTGCTTTTCATTGGGGCCATCGGGGTCATTGGGCGCCCTCCCCGCTGGCTTCATAAGCCAGTTTTTCCAGTGCCAGGTATTCGTACAGGTGCGCCACTTGTTGTTCGGTTCTGTCTATGGCGTGTTCCATGCGCAGGTCTTCGTTGGCCACAAAGGCCAGGGCCAGTTCGTCCAGTTGGCCGGACGCCTGCTGCCGGGTTTGCAAAACCTGCTGGCCAAGCGCCCGGCCAGTGGTGGCCAGTTCCCGGGCCGCTACCAGCAGATCGTTCATGCCACCGTGGTGTTCGATGACCTGCGCAAATACTTCAAGGTTGTGCCGGTTTTCCTCCAGGGTGGCCGACATCTCGTCCAGCCCGGCTACCCGGCGTACTGCCAGCTGGGTGTCAGCCTGTTCCAGGAAGCGAAGCAAATAGGCCATGCGCGGCTGGGTCAGGGTTCGGCTGTCCGAAAGGAACCACTGTGTCTGCGGGCCGCGGGCATCGGTTACCAGGGTTTTATAGGCGCCATCGCTTTTGATGCCATCTGCCAGCCTGGAAAGGGTTGTGCGCTCGCCTTCAAAGGCCACGTTGGCGGCCAGCCAGGACTCCCCGGCCTGGCCGGGATAACCGGCAATGTCGTAGCCCCTCCCCATACCGATCCAGGCTTCCGCCACACCGGGAAACGCCAGGGGGAATTTCTTGGCCCGGTGCCAGCTCTGCATGGCGCCCCGGTGGTTTTCCTTGCCGGAAAGAGCGAGGCCATGCAGGTAAAGCGCCCTCGGAGCGTGGTAACTGTCGAGCGAGACCTTTTCCAGAAACCCCAACGCCTTGTCGTACTCCTCGTTATTCAGGGCCAGGTAACCGGCGCGCAGATGCAGCTGGTCGAGTAGATCACGGCTGCGTGCCGACTCGGTATCATGGGCCGCCATCGACATAGCCACCCGCAGGGCAACCAGCGCCCGGGACGGATCAAGGTCGGTCTCGGCAAAGTCAGCCGCCAGGTTCATGTAACCCACTGCGGCCAGGTAACCTTCCTTCATCCCGGCCAGAATCTGACCGGCCTTATCGAGCCTGCCCTGCTGCCGGGCCTGCTCGGCATCCTGCAGTAATTCCTTTTGCCGGTTGGGCCGGGCAATTGCAGCATTCCCGGCTTCAGAGGTCGCCGCCCCGGCCCAGGGCTGTTTGTCCAGGCTAACCCGGGGCTCGTAATCCGGCCCGGTCGCGTCGATGCTCATCTGCAGCTGCATCGCACCCGACACTTTGCGGAACGGGTGTACCACCTCACGACGGACAAACCGCTTGTTCACCGCCCTGGCATTGATAACGGCGGTCAGCTGATGGTTGCCATCCACCATATAGCCAGTAAACAGGGGGTAGCTGCGGCCGGCTTCAAGGGATTCCCTCTCGGAAAGGGTAAAGAGGTGATTACCAACCGGCCGGCCATTCAGGAACAGTTCGACAGAATCCAGGTCCAGTGCTTCCGGATTGGCGAGGGAGAGGGATACCGCAACGCGGGTATCGATGGTCTTGCGCAGCTGTTTCTCAAGGGTGTGCACGCTGGCAGCGTGGCGTGAGACCTCAGCCTCCAGGCCACTGATGGCATTGTCGATGGCCGCAGCACTGGCCTGGGCCATGGCTGCAATCATCAACATAACAGGAAGACCGGATATCCAAAGCCCCCTGCTCCGTGGGGGTATCCGGCACTGTTGTGATTTTTGTCTGCCGAACATGCTGATCCTGCTGTGTAACAATTCGAAAGGAAGAGTAACACCGGCTACAAACCAAGAACGGTATCCAATTCACCAAATGGCATTTTGGGTCAGACAGAAAAAGCGTCGGTTTATTTGACAGATGACAGTGTCAGAGGGAGTAGCCAGACAGCAATATTCCGGTTAACTCATTGATCTTGTTATGGAAGGGAAAGGGTTGGCCCCTGACTTGCTTTAACGGAAGGGGCGGGAGCGCTGAATGGGCAACCCCCGCTTGAATATGCCGAGCTTTTGCCGATGCGTTAACCGCGCATCGGCTTTTTTTATTTGCTCAGCTGCTTCATGGCCGATTCCAGGCCTTCAATGGTAAGCGGGTACATGTGGTCTTCCACCAGCTGCCGGGTAATCCCCAGCGACCCTCCGGTACCCCAATAGCTCTCCGGCAACGGATTCAGCCAGACCACCTTGTTGAAGTGCTCGGTAATCCGCTGCATCCAGGTGGCACCGGCTTCTTCGTTCCAGTGCTCGATGGAGCCGCCCGGGTGGGTAATCTCATAGGGTGCCATGGTGGCATCACCCACAAAGATCACTTTGTAGTCCGGCGTGTACTTGTGAAGGATGTCCCAGGTGCTGCTGGTTTCATTCATGCGGCGAATATTGTTCTTCCACACGCTCTCGTACACGAAGTTGTGAAAGTAGAAATACTCCATGTGCTTGAACTCCAGCCGCGCCGCCGAGAACAGCTCCTCGCAGACCCGGATGTGCGGGTCCATGGAACCACCCACATCGAAGAAAATCAGCACTTTAACGGCATTATGCCGCTCCGGAACCATCTTCAGGTCGAGGTAACCGGCGTTACGGGCGGTGGAGCGGATGGTGTCATCCATATCCAGTTGATCGGCCGCCCCCTGTCGAGCAAATTTACGCAACCGGCGCAGGGCCACCTTGATGTTGCGAATGCCCAGGGTGATGCTGTCGTCCAGGTCTTTGAATTCGCGTTTTTCCCAGACCTTAACCGCCCTGCCCTGACGACCGTCTTTCTGGCCGATGCGGAAACCCTCGGGGTTGTAGCCGTTGGCGCCGAATGGTGAGGTGCCGCCCGTACCAATCCACTTGTTGCCCCCGGCATGGCGCTCTTTCTGCTCTTCCATGCGTTTCTTGAAGGTTTCGATCAGCTCTTCCAGCCCGCCCAGGGATTCGATCTTCGCCTTCTCTTCCTCGGACAAATGCTTCTCGAACTCGGCCCGCAGCCAGTCGTCCGGAATCAGTGCCTCGAGCAGATCATCCAGGTTTTCGATGCCTTCGAAATACGCCTTGAACGCCCGGTCGAACTTGTCAAAATGGCGCTCGTCTTTTACCAGGCACACTCGCGCCAGGTAGTAGAACTCTTCCATGTCGGCAAAGGCCAGGCGCTGCTGGAGGGCTTCCAGCAGGTCCAGGAATTCCCGCAGGCTGGCCGGAACCTTGGCCCGGCGCACTTCGAGAAAAAAGTCGATCAACATAAAGCGAAACTCTTGCCAGAGATCAGTTGCGGCGGCGCGCCATGAACGCCAGTTTCTGCAGCAGGTGCACGTCTTGCTCGTTTTTCACCAGTGCGCCATACAGCGGCGGCAATGCCGAGCTGCTGTCCTTTTCCTGCAGCGCCTTGGCAGACAGTTCATCGGCCATCAGCAGCTTCAGCCAGTCGATCAGCTCGGAGGTAGACGGCTTTTTCTTCAGGCCCGGTACCTTGCGTACATCAAAGAACACTTCCAGCGCGTCCCTCACCACTTGCTGCTGCAGCCCCGGGAAATGCACGTCCACGATGTCTTGCATGGTGTCGTGGTCCGGGAAGCTGATGTAGTGGAAGAAGCAACGGCGCAGGAAGGCGTCTGGCAGTTCTTTTTCGTTGTTACTGGTGATAACCACAATCGGGCGTTTCTTCGCTTTGACGAACTCCTGGGTTTCGTAAACGAAGAACTCCATCCGGTCGAGTTCCAGCAACAGGTCGTTCGGGAATTCGATGTCGGCCTTGTCGATTTCGTCGATCAGCAGTACCACCTGGTCGTCGGCCTCAAAGGCTTCCCACAGCTTGCCTTTGACGATGTAGTTACGAATGTCTTTGACCTTCTCATCGCCCAGCTGGGAATCCCGCAGGCGGGAGACCGCGTCGTACTCGTACAGGCCCTGCTGGGCCTTGGTGGTGGACTTGATGTGCCAGGGAATCAGGCGCATGCCCAGGGCCGCCGCCATTTCTTCCGCCAGCAGGGTTTTGCCGGTGCCGGGCTCGCCTTTGATCAGCAACGGGCGCTGAAGCGCGATCGCTGCGTTAACAGCCATCTGCAGGTCATCGGTGGCTACGTATTTTTCGGTACCGGTAAACTTCATGGGTCTGTGTCCTGTTTGGTTTCTTTGAAAATTATTTGCGCACCAGGCGGTAGCGAACGAGATCCAGTATCCACACCAGCAGCATCACCAGCGATGCCACGGTGAAGTTGAATATGGCGGAACCGGCCGCGCTGATGTCACCAAGAATCAGCTCGTAGCCGGCAAACAGCCAGGCCGGGATGTACCAGCCTGCCACTTCCGGTGATTCCACGGGGGTCAGCAGCAACACAACCAGTGCTGCCAGCAGCAAGGTGCGTAGCCCGTATAGTGGCAGCAGGCGGAACAGCGCTTTCATCATGTAGAAAAACACGACAAACGCAACGGCGTAGGCCGCCCAGAAAATCCCGTATGCCAGTGAGGCGTCAGTATCGATCATTACAAAATCCAGTGAATGATATGTTCTTCCCAGTCTTGTTCGGCAACGGCGTCTTCAGAAACCACCTTGCCCCGTACTGAAACACCGGCCCTGTGCACGGAATCCGGATCGCCGCTTCGCAGGGGGTGCCAGTCTGCCAGCGGCCGGCCTTCTGCCAGGGTGCGATAAGCGCAGGTTTGCGGCATCCAGTGGTACTCGTTCACCGTATCCGGCGTCAGCACCGTGCACGCCGGTACCTTTTTCAGGCGCTCGCTGTAAACCGTACAGCGGCAGGTTTCCAGGTCCATATACCGGCACGCGAGGTCGGTATGGTACACCTCGCCGGTGTCTTCATCTTCCAGCTTCTGCAGGCAGCACAGGCCGCAGCCATCGCACAGGGATTCCCATTCGGCCGGCGTCATTTCATCCAGGCGCTTGCGCTGCCAGAAGGGAATCTCGGCAATCATTTTTGACGCTGCTCGATCTTGCGCTTGAAATCGACGATATAGGTTTCCTGCTCTTCCGGCATCTGGAGGAAAAAGGATTTATCGTGGATAGATTCAAGGACTTCTTTCCCGCTAGTACGGGCCAGTTTTTTGTCCGGTGTCAGCAGCAGGTCCATCGAATGGACCGGCTTGCCGAAGATGCTCCGCAATGCTTCCGGCAGATCGTCCCAAACCTGGCCGCGGCGTACGTAGATATAGGTGTCTATCTTCTTGCTGCTGCGAAACACCGAAACGAATTCACGGTCTGTCATGGTCTGAGAAGTTCCTCGATGTCGGTTTCTACCGGCTTCAGCAATTCGCCTCGCCAGCCTTGAAAAAATTCGTTTCCGGCCAGGGTGCCGTCTTGCAACACCTTCTCGATACGCTTCCTGGGAGCCAGAAGTTCTATTGGAATATCAAGATCTTCCACCACTTTATTAAAGCAACGCTTTACCTTTTTATAGACAGCTTGCTGGTCCCGGCTCAGGGGCCGGGGGATTGGCTCGAGGTTGGCATTATCGGCTTCCCGACCTTCGCGGACAAGTTCCAGCAGGTGCTCGCCATAGCGTTTTACGATACCGCCGGGAACGCCCTGGATGTCGTTCAGCGTTCTCAGTGAACCCGGCAGGCGTTCGGCGATGGCAATCAGCAGGCCATCGTTCAGCACCCGGTTTCGGGGGCGGTCAACCTTCTGGCATTCCCGCTCTCGCCAGGCCACCAGCAACCGCAAAACAGCCTGCTGCTCCCGGGTTAGAGTCCAGCCACCGCGAAGTTTCAGGTAATGCTGCTCCGGATCTTCCTGGCCTGCGGCTTCATCGGCAAAGCGCTGGGATTCCTCGGCCAGGGCCTGTTCCAGATTCCGCTGCTTCAGCTTTTCAATCACCCAGTTGTACAGGGGCTCCAGAAAACGGATGTCGTCTATAGCGTACCGCTGTTGCTCCGGCGACAGCGGGCGGGACACCCAGTCTGAGCGGGTAACGGATTTGTCGAGAGCTTCTCCGAACAGGGTTTCCACCAGCTTCGCGTAACCGAGCGAGAACCCGGCACCGGCCATGGCGGCGCCAATCTGCAGGTCCAGCAGACCGGCCGGTGCCACGTTCAGCCAGTGGCGGAACAGTTCCAGGTCTTCGCTCATGGCATAGAGCAGCTTCGGGCGAGCCGGGTCTGCCAGCATAGTGCGGAACCCTGCCGAGCCTTCGGCTACGTCCGGGTCAATCAGCCAGTACTCCCCTTGCCCGCCCAATTGCACCAGGCCGGGGATAGGGTAAAAGGTGGAGACCCGTTCAAATTCAGTATCCAGCGCCACCGGCGCGCCGGGCGCCAGCTGCTCCAGCCATTGATCAAGCTCCGCCGGGCTGCTGAGCCAGCGGACAGTCTCGGGGGCCGGGGGAACCGGTGCGGCCAATGGGCTATCTGTCATAGGAAAACCTGGAGTTATTCGGAAAGGGGTTTACGGCCCCGGAAGGCGTGTGTGAGGGTAAAACCGTCGACGTAACCCAGCTCACCACCCACCGGAATACCGTGGGCCAGCCGGGTAATGAGGATATTCTGGCCATCCAGTCGGTCGGCAATATAGTGGGCTGTGGCTTCACCTTCCACCGTGGGGTTGGTGGCCAGGATCAGCTCGGTAACGCCTTCTTCGCGCACCCGCCGGAGCAAACGTTCAATGCCGATTTCTTCCGGGCCGACGCCATCGATGGGCGACAAGTGCCCCATCAACACAAAGTAGCTGCCCCGGTAGTCACCGGCCTGCTCGATAGCCAGCAGATCTGACGGGCTCTCTACCACACACAGGGTACCGGTGCGGCGTTCGGGCTTTTCGCAGATCTGGCAGATGTCGGTATCGGAAAAGTTCTGGCAGCTGTCGCAGCGGCGCACACCGTCCATAGCCTGGCTCAGAGCGCCGGCCAGCCGGGTGCCGCCGGAACGACCCCGTTCCAGCAGGTGAAAGGCCATACGCTGGGCGGTTTTCTGGCCTACTCCGGGTAAACACCGGAGTGATTCCACCAATTCATCAACCAGGGGGCTGAACGCCATGAATACTCCTCAATTCCGATGGCAGGCTGGCGTCAGAACGGCATCTTGAAGCCGGGCGGCATGCCCATGCCAGACATCATGCCGGACATTTTGTCCTTCTGGTTGGCCTCTACCCGGCGAACGGCATCGTTCACCGCGGCGGCCAGCAGGTCTTCCAGGATTTCCTTGTCTTCGGACAACAAGGAGGGATCGATCTCTACCTTTTTGACGTCGTGTCGACCGTTCATGGTGACTTTCACCAGCCCGGCGCCGGATTCTCCGGTCACTTCCGCCTTGGCGATTTCTTCCTGGGCCTTCTGCATCTGCTCTTGCATCTGCTGGGCCTTTTTCATCAGGTCGCCCATATTGTTCATCATCTGCTTATCTCCTGCCTGTCTCTGCGGGGCGGATGGATTCTTCTACCACCCGTCCTTCAAATCGTTCAACGATGCTCTGCACCACCGGATCTTGCCGGATGGCAGCTTCTGCGGCTTTCTGCCGGGCGACCCGCTGGCGCTCTTCAAACGCCGCCGGAGTATGGGGCCCGGGAATGCCCTGCTCTATCTTTAACTGTGTGGCGTCGCCAAAGTAGGATCTCAAGGCCGCCACAATTTTTTCTTCGTGTCGGGCGTTCAGCAGCCGGGCATGGCCTTCATCCAGGGTAAGCACCACGGTTTGCCCGTCCATGGCCATGGCGCTGTAGCTGGCCAGGTTGCCGGGCATGCCGGTGATTTCCAGCTGCCGGTAGTCACGTTCCCAGACAAAGCCGTCCGGGTTAACCGGTTCGGCCGGCGCTACGGCTTCGGGCTCCGGATCCGGCTCGATTACAGCCTCCGGTGTTTCGACAGGCTGCGGGCTACGGGGTTCCGGTTCGCTGACCGGCTCCTGCGCTACCATTGGCTCCGGGGCCACCTCATCATAATACGGGGGTTCCGGCTCATCCTCCCAGGGCGGGGTATCCATAACCGGTGGTTCCGGCATGGATTCTGCCGCAGGCTCCGGTGCGGGCGCGGGCGCAGGTTCCGGCTCCGGTTGCGGTGATGGCGCTACGGGCGGCGGCTCAGGTTGCGGATGTTCCGCAACCGGGGGCGATACCGGGCCAGGGTCAGGCTCCGGTTCGGCGCGGCCGGTGTTTTCCGTGTTACCGGAAGTCACTGCCGGCGGCTCACGACGGTCAGCCCCTGGCCGGAACGCGAGCATGCGCAACATGGTCATTTCAAAACCCATGCGGGCGTCTGGCGTTACCGCGAGGTCTTTGCGGCCGATCAGGGCGGTCTGGTAGAACAGCTGGGCATCTTCGGCACTCAGCTTCCTGGCCAGGGCCTGCACCTGGGCGGCATCACCCAGCGCGTTATCGGCACTGCCCGGCACTACCTGCTCCATAGTCACGCGATGGAACAGGGAAAGCAGGTCTGCCAGGATGACCCCGTAATCCGGCGCAAATTCCGAAATCCGGCTGATTTCCGCCAGCAACCCTGGGCCATCCCGCTCTACCAGGGTACTGACTATCCGCTCGATGTCCCGCTGGTCGATGGTACCCAGCATATTACTGACATCGCTGGCGCTGAGGTTCTCGTTGCCAAAGGCGATGGCCTGGTCGGTCAGGCTCAGGGCATCCCGCATACTGCCGTCGGCTGCCCGGGCCAGCAGCCACAGGGCCGGCTCTTCAAAAGGAATGGTTTCTTCTGTCAGCACGTGTTTCAGGTGGCCGACAATGTGTTCCGGCGTCATCCGTTTGAGGTTGAACTGCAAACAGCGGGACAGCACGGTAACCGGCAGTTTCTGGGGGTCGGTGGTGGCCAGCAGGAACTTCACGTGCTCCGGCGGCTCTTCCAGGGTTTTCAGAAACGCGTTGAAGGACTGGTTGGTGAGCATGTGCACCTCGTCGATGAGGTACACCTTGAAGCGGCCACGACTGGGTGCGTACTGAACGTTATCGGTCAGTTCGCGCATGTCATCTACGCCGGTGCGGGATGCGGCGTCGATTTCGATAAGGTCGACAAACCGGCCTTCCAGAATCTCCCTACAGCTGTCACATTCGCCGCAAGGGTTCGGGGTAATGCCGGTTTCACAGTTAAGGCACCGGGCCAGCAGGCGGCCAATGGTGGTTTTACCCACACCCCGGGTACCGGTGAACAGATACGCATGGTGCAGGCGCTGGTGTTCCAGTGCGTGAACAAGTGCCTGCAGCACGTGCTCCTGCCCAACCATGTCTTCAAACGTACGGGGGCGCCATTTCCGGGCTAAAACCTGATAGCTCATGTTCCGTCAACTGCTGTGAAAAATGCGCTTAACTCTAGCATGGACCCGGTTTCAGAAGAAGGATGACGTGGCTATGAATCCATGCCGGCCGTGCGCTCCAGGGCGCGAATTCGCCGGCGTTCATGCTCTTCGGTGAAGATCCGTTCCCGCAGGGCTTCCATCGCCGCCTGCCGGTCGGCCGGGGCCAGGCCTTCGTTATTATCGATCAGGGCCTTTTGCTGCCGGTATTCACCCAGCCGGTTCTGCCACTGATTCCGCTGCTGGTCGAGCCGTGCCAGGCGTTCGGTAGCTTCTGCACCATAGGCCTGTAAACGCAACTCCCGCACTTCGGCTTCCGAAGCTCCCTGCTCCCGCAGTTGCTGCACCTGCATGGCCGTTTCGACCACGGTTCGGGACCGGCGACGGAGTTCACGGGAATACTCTGGCAACAGCTGGTCCAGCTGCGCCAGGGCGCGGTCACGCTCGGAAGCTGTCAGGCTTTCGTCGCTGAGAAACTTCTGGCGGTCGAGCATCACCTGCAACCGGCGCTCTTCTTCACCAAAAAAGCCTTCCGCCACATCCGGGCCGAGATGCTCCCGGCGCAGGTCATGAATCTGGCCCAGGGCCTGGCGAACGTCGTCAACGCTGTGGTGTTCGTTACTGGCCATCGCTTCCGCCGCTTTCCGGTACGACAGGTAGTCATCAAGAATGGCGAGCACCTGTCGCTGAATCTCCGGAGGTAAATCCTGTGCCTTGAGCTCAGACGCCAGGCGGGCCTTCAGGGTTTCGTAATGGGAGGCGCCCCCCGTCAGCCCGATAAAGAAATCCAGGTAACGGCGCAGCTGGCGGTCCAGCACCAGGTTGCCATTCATATCAAGGCGCACCTGTCCGTCCACTTCAATGTCAGAAACGCGTTCATCACGGGGTAAGGCAGGATGATTCACATTACCAGGCACCAGCGCGGAACCCGATGAACCAGCAGTAGCTGCCGGTTGCTCCTGCTCCTGCTCCACTACCGATGAGACTGGCTCCGGGGCCGTCGTGACAGGACCCGGCATAAGCCACCAGCCGGCGGCTCCGAATACAAGCAGCAGGCCGGCCAATCCAGCAAATCGTTTATGGTTCATAAAATCGATCCGTGGCGGGCCGCAGGGGCCCGCCTTCGGTTATCGGCAGTGTCAGAGGCCAAGATTCTTGAGACGGTTTGCCTGTTGCCGGTACAGCTGAACCGGATCTGTCACAAACGGCCCTACCAGCCCCAGCACCTGGTTCACTTCATCCAGGTGGTTGTGGCGGTAATCCACACCCAGCACCTTGCCAAGCTTCATGCTGCAGGATGGCACCATGCCATCGGAGGGTTCGTCAAAGACGGGAGTCAGGGCACCCAGCAGCAGATCGCTCGGGTCCAGAACATTGGTGACCGCTTTATTGCCGCCCCAGGAGTAGTAGCGGATGCCATTGGCCACTTGTGCGCCATCATTACCGCAATAAGAAGAAGGAAGGCCTGCCGGAAAGTCTGCGTTGAAGGCAATGCTGCCTTCCGTACTCAGTGACTGGATGGCAGCGGCGGTGTCTTGCGGCAGGCCGCCACCACCGGAGACGGTATCGATCAAGCCGAAGAACCAGTCTCCCAGGCCGTCCAGGCTGCCGTTATTCAGGGTATCCGCCAGCGGGGTGCCCCAGTTAACGCCACCGACACTGGATACTGAAGCCACCAGGTCTGGCCGCACGCCCGCCACATAGCGAATGGTCGGGCCGCCTTGACTGTGGCCAATCAGGTGCACCTTCTCGGCCCCGGTTACTGCGATATATTCTTCAATCTGGGCCAGCAACTGCTCACCACGGATCTCGGTAGAGTTGGCAGCAGACACCTGGGGAACAAAGACTTCCGCCCCGCTTTCTGCCAGTTCATCCGGCACTCCGTTGAAATAGGAAACCAGGCCAAACAGCTTATTGAAGCCTGACAACCCGTGCACCAGGACAATCGGATGCTCGGTCTGGGTATAGGTATCCTGTTTGCTGAACCACCATGCGGAAGCCGGCTGGGCAGTCAGAGCTGCCGCCAGTACACCCGCTGTTACAACTGCTTTTGTTTTGGCACTTTTCATGTGTTTCCCTTTTTGTCTTTGTTGTGTTCGGGCAACGGCACAATACCCAATGGGCAGCATGCCAAAAACACTATAGACAGGGATAAGTGCCAACAGGGCCACATAACGCTCAATTGTGAAACGGATCACAAAGCGATACAGGAAAACAGAGAAAATCGGAAAGAAAGAACAACAAGGGGAAAATCTGGGGGTGACCCCACCAGCAATCCCCCGGCACACACATCCACCGCTTCGGCTGCTCCCTTCCGGGCCTGACCGGGTTCACGGTTTCATGTTGCGGAGGCACCAATGGGGCCACCATAACGGCGTTTCGGGACATTTCCCCGAAAGCGGCGCGAATAGTATCAGAAGGGTTTCAGGACTACAACGGCCTATAGCGGTAATGGCACTTCATCCTGCCGGAACCAGCAGGCAATGCTGTAACGGGTGCGCCTTGCCGGCAGAACCTCATGGGGCACCTGCTCGCTCAGGAACAGCACCGCCCTGCCTGCTTCCGGGCGCACCTGCCCGACCACCTGCCCGGAATCAGCTGCAGAGAACACCCGCAGTTCTCCGCCATCTTCCAGCCCCCAATCCTCGTTCAGGTACAACACCAGACTGACCACCCGGGAGGCACGGCCACGAAAGCTGTCCAGGTGGCGCTTGTAGAAATCGCCGGGGTGATAGGTGGCGTAATGGGCCTCAAACCGCTTGAGCCCCAGATACAGGCGCCGGCTCAGACCTTCCCTTATCTGTTCCAGGCACTCGAACAACAAACGCTGAGGCTCACTGTAACCATCCAGCCAGGCAATCTTGTCGCGGCGCACACTGCGGTCTTTCACCAGGTCCGTGCCCCGGCCGATACCGGCGCGGCTCATGGCCTCGGTTTTATCCAGGATGGCTACTTCGTTGCGCAACGCCGCCAGCAAACCAGCCGGCAACCGGGGGGTAAGGTCCAGCTCCATCCAGGCCGATTCACTCAAACCATCCGCCAGCTCATCCAGCCAGAAGTCATCAATCGCTGGCTGAACATCTGCCCCGGTAACGGTGCTTATCAGTTCGTCACCGGCAACCTGTTCGAGCTGATCGATGGAGCGTTCCAACACAGGGTCCGGAAACGGAATGATAATGGCCTGGTCGGTGTCTGAATGCATGGAGGGGCCTCACGGAATTTTCCGGCTATTGTAGGGTCAAACTCGCCGGCAAGCCGTATTTAATTTAATCTACGGATAAGAAGATACACTTAAGGAAAAACCACCCGCCATGCCTGAAAGCAGTCACACTCCGCCGGCATCCGTCACCCCGGGCCAATGGTCATTCACCCGCTGGAAAACCATTGGCCAGCTGGAAGCCCTGGAGGTTCACCATCCGGTATTTAGCGCTACGGTGTTTTTGCAGGGCGCGCACCTCACCCACTTTGCCTTAAACGACGACACCAACTGGCTTTGGCTGAGTGATACCGCCCGATTTGAACCTGGCCGTGCCATCCGCGGAGGCATTCCTGTGTGCTGGCCGTGGTTTGGCGACCCGGCCCGCAACCCGCCGGAGATCCGCAAACGGGTGCACACTCCCTCTGCCCATGGCTTCGCCCGCACTGCCCTCTGGCGGCTGGAAGATGTCCGGGAAAGTGCCCACGAAGTGGAAATCAGCCTGTCCCTGAATGCTAATGACGACTTCGCAGACCAGTGGGATGGCCACGCTCTGGCGCTGATCACCTTCAGCTTTTCAGTCCGCGGCTGCCAGATTGCCCTGACCACCACCAATCTATCCAAAGACCCGCTGGCCCTGAGCCAGGCCCTGCACACCTATCTGCCAACCTCGGACATCAGCCGCACCCGGCTGCAGGGGCTGGGCCACAGCCAATATATGGATACCCTGAAAGACTGGGACTACTTTGAACAGGAAGGCCCGGTTTATTTCGACGGTGAAACTGACCGCATATACGAATCGGCAGACCCACTGACCCTGGTCACCCCCGCGGGAAAACGCAAACTGACATCTGTTGGCAGTGATTCCACGGTAGTGTGGAACCCCGGCCCCGGGAAAGCCTTAAGACTTTCTGACTTTCCGGGCACTGGCTGGCAAAAAATGGTGTGTGTCGAAACGGCCAATGCAGCTACCGACTACCGGGTATTAAATGAGGGCCAGAGCCACACACTCGGCGTTGTAATTGGTCGCGGCTGACGGCCTGAAGTAATCGTCAACACAGGGAGCGGGCATGGGCCTGGCATCTTATCTGAAATCCCGACTGGTTCCGGCGGAGCTGGAAGCGCAGTTGAACCGAATTCGCAAACCCATCGGCAGCCTTGGCTACGACCCCTGGGGATTCAACAACGATGCCGTCAAGTACGGCTTCACCCTCACCCGGCAAATCTACGAGAAATACTTTCGGGTAGAGGCCTCCGGCGTGGAAAAAGTACCCGCAGAAGGTCCGGTGCTGCTTATAGCCAACCATTCCGGCCAACTGCCCCTGGACGGACTGCTGATCGGCTATGCGCTGGCTTCCCGCCCGGACCGGCCTCGCATCCCCAGAGCCATGATCGAGCGCTTCTTCCCGACCGTCCCATGGCTGGGCAACCTGCTCAACGATGTGGGCGCTGTACTGGGCGACCCCATCAACTGCGCCAAGATGCTGGAGAACGATGAAGCCGTCATCGTGTTTCCTGAAGGGGTTCGGGGCTCCGGCAAACTCTACCGGGACCGCTACCAGCTCAAACGCTTTGGCAACGGATTCATGCACCTGGCGATGAAATACAACACCCCGATTGTGCCCGTGGGCGTTGTCGGCTGCGAAGAAACCATTCCTGCGATTGCCAACATCAAACCCCTGGCCAGGGCGCTGGGCGTGCCCTACGTACCGGTGGCGCTACCGGTGATCTTCCCGGTGAAAGTGCGCCTGAACTTTGGCGAACCCATGTACTTCGACAACAGCGAAATTCCGGAAGAACAGGTGACCGAGCGGGTTGAAGCGGTCAAGACAGAAATCCGAAAACTGATCGACAAAGGCCTGAGCGAGCGGGAGGGGCTGTTCTGATGTCTGAACAACGCAAGCCCAGAATCCTGGTGACCGGTGCAGCCGGCGCCCTCACCCAGCAAGTAATCAACCGCCTGCGCGATAACTGCGACATTGTCGCGGTGGACTTCCGGCAGCAGGTGTACCTGGGCGATGACATTCCCAGCTACTGCATTGACCTGAACAAACGCGGCTTCGAGGACCTGTTCCGGCAATACCGGCTTGACGGCGTCATTCACCTGGGCCGGTTAATGACCAGCGAGCTGACCCGGATGCGCCGCTACAACGCCAACGTACTGGGCACCCAGAGGCTACTGGACCTCTCCCACAAATACGGCATCAAACGGGTGATTATCCTCTCCACCTTCCACGTGTATGGCGCCATGGCCTACAACCCGGCGCTGATTGACGAGGCAGCACCCCTGAAAAGTGCCGGGCTGAGCGCAGACCTGGTGGATTCCGTGGAACTGGAAAACCTGGCCAACATCTACCTGTGGCGGTATCCGGAGCTGAACATCACCATTCTGCGGCCCTGCAACATCGTCGGCCCGGGTGTGCGCAACACCATGAGCGCCCTGCTCTCCAGTGAACGGGCGCCGGTGCTGGCAGGTTTTTCGCCGATGATGCAGTTCATCCATATTGACGACATGGCCGATGCCATCGTGCTGGCCTGGCAAAAGCCGGTTAAAGGCGTATTCAACGTGGCGCCCCACGATTGGGTAGCCTACCAGCAAGCCCTAAAGATGTGCGGCTGCAAGCGTATTCCGATTCTGTCTGTGCCACCCATTGTGCCGAAAACCATTGCCCGGCTATTGAACCTGAAAAGCTTCCCACACTACCTGCTGGCTTTCTTCAAGTACCCGGTGGTGATTGACGGGCGAGCCTTTGCCAGGGAGTTCGGCTTCAAGCCCAAGCGCCCCCTGAAAGAAATCTTCCGCTACTATCGCAACAACAAGCGCCCGGTGTAGCCTTGACGGTGAACGGGCGCCGTTTTTCGGAATCCCGTGGCGAAAGCGGTGAACAGGGATACTCTGTACAAAATACTAGAACCTGACCCGTGAAAACCTGGAAGATATCCGCATGCTCACCGGCATGGAGAGTATGGGCGGGCCGTCCATGTGGGTCACCCTGCTCGGCCAGCCGGAACTGAGACAGGCCATAACATCAATTCCGCAGTTGGCCCAAAGGGTGAAACTGTTTTTCCACCTCGAGGGGCTCACGGCCCTTGAAGCGATCGATAGTCGTCGAAGAACCCGGGCCTGATCAGGCCCGGGCTATAGCACATCAGAACGTATCGCCGGGCACCCTCACCCAGCCTTCCATGATAACCCGCGCACTGCGGCTCATGATGGCCTTGGTGGCGGTCCATTCGCCGTTCACTTCCTTGGCTTCAGCACCCACACCCAGGGTTCCGGAGGGATGGCCAAACGTCACTTCGGTACGGTCACCGCCGCCAGCGGCCAGGTTCACCAGTGTTCCCGGAATCGCTGAAGCCGTAGCGATGGCCACGGCTGCTGTGCCCATCATGGCGTGGTGCAGCTTGCCCATAGACAAGGCGCGAACCAGCACGTCGATATCCGCAGCATTGATCTGCTTGCCGCTGGAAGACACATAATCCGCCGGCCTGGCCACAAACGCCACCTTCGGCGTGTGTTGACGGTTAGCCGCCTCGGCAACATCCTTGATCAAGCCCATTTTAACTGCGCCATGGGCACGGATGGTCTCGAACATGGCCAGCGCTTTCGGGTCGCTGTTGATGTCATTCTGCAGCTCCGTGCCTTTGTAACCGATGTCTTCCGCATTCAGGAAGATGGTCGGTATTCCGGCGTTGATCATGGTCGCTTTCAGGGTTCCGATACCCGGCACGTCCAGGTCATCCACCAGGTTGCCGGTGGGGAACATGGAACCTTCACCATCGGCCGGGTCCATGAATTCGATCTTCACTTCCGCGGCCGGGAAGGTCACGCCATCCAGTTCGAAATCACCGGTCTCCTGCACTTCACCATTGGTGATGGGTACATGGGCCACAATAGTTTTCTGGATGTTGGCCTGCCAGATGCGGACCACGCAGGTGCCGTTTTCCGGGATGCGGTCTTTAGAGACAAAGCCACCGTTGATGGCAAAGGCACCGACGGCTGCGGTCAGGTTGCCGCAGTTGCCGCTCCAGTCCACAAACGGCTTGTCAATGGCAACCTGGCCGAACAGGTAGTCCACATCGTGGTCCGGCTGCGTCGGTGCGGCCAGGATCACCGTTTTGCTGGTACTGGAGGTGGCGTTACCCAGGCCGTCGATCTGCTTTTCGTAGGGATCGGGACTGCCGATCACCCGAAGCAGCAGCTTGTCGCGGGCTTCGCCGGGCACCTGACACGCTTCCGGCAGGTCTTTCAGGCGGAAAAACACGCCTTTACTGGTGCCGCCACGCATATAGGTGGCTGGAACCTTTATCTGTGGGGGGAAGCTCATGCCGCCCCCTCAGACGCCAGGAAGTTCTGGGCGAAGCGCTGCAGTACGCCGCCGGCGGTGTACACGGTGACTTCTTCCGCGGTGTCCAGTCGGCAGATTACCGGTACCCGGTCTTCTTCACCGGTCTTGCGGTGGATGACCAGTTCCAGCTTCGCACCCGGGGCTGCGGCACCTTCTACGTCGTAGGTTTCGGTACCGTCCAGCTGCAGGGTCTGGCGTGTGGTGCCTTCCTCGAACTGCAGGGGCATTACACCCATGCCGATCAGGTTGGTACGGTGAATGCGCTCGAAGCCTTCAGCAACGATGGCTTCCACACCCGCCAGGGCAACACCCTTGGCAGCCCAGTCACGGGAAGAACCCTGGCCATAGTCAGCGCCAGCGATGATGATCAGCGGCTGCTTGCGTTCCATGTAGGTTTCGATGGCTTCCCACATGCGCATGGTCTTGCCTTCCGGCTCCACACGGGCCAGGGAGCCCTGCACCACTTCGCCGTTTTCGTCCCGAACCATTTCGTTGAACAGTTTCGGGTTGGCCAGGGTGGCACGCTGGGCAGTCAGGTGGTCACCACGGTGGGTGGCGTAGGAGTTAAAGTCTTCCTCCGGCAGGCCCATCTTGTGCAGGTATTCACCAGCGGCGGAGTCCATCATGATGGCGTTGGACGGCGACAGGTGATCCGTGGTGATGTTATCCGGCAGGATCGCCAGCGGGCGCATGCCCTTGAGCTGACGTTCAGCCGCCATGGTGCCTTCCCAGTAAGGCGGGCGGCGAATGTAGGTAGACTGCGGGCGCCATTCGTACAGCGGGCTCTTGGCCTGCTCGGCTTCATCCAGGTTGAACATCGGGATGTACACCTGCTTGAACTGCTCCGGCTTCACGAATTCGCCCACAATACGGTCGATTTCTTCGTCAGACGGCCACAGGTCTTTCAGGGTGACCGGCTTGCCGTCCTTGTCGTAGCCCAGGGCGTCCTGTTCGATATCGAAACGCACAGTACCGGCGATGGCGTAGGCCACAACCAGTGGCGGAGACGCCAGGAACGCCTGCTTGGCGTAGGGGTGAATCCGGCCATCGAAGTTACGGTTACCAGACAACACCGCAGTGGAGTACAGATCGCGGTCGATGATTTCCTGCTGGATTTTCGGATCCAGGGCGCCAGACATACCGTTACAGGTGGTGCAGGCGTAGGCCACGATACCGAAGCCCAGTTTTTCCATTTCCGGCAGCAGACCGGCTTCTTCCAGGTACAGGCGGGCAACCTTGGAACCCGGTGCGAAGGAGGACTTCACCCAGGGCTTGCGTACCAGCCCCAGCTCGTTGGCTTTCTTAGCCAGCAGGCCGGCAGCCACCACGTTGCGGGGGTTGGAGGTGTTGGTGCAAGAAGTAATCGCCGCGATAATCACCGCGCCATCGGGCATCAGGCCCTTTTTCTCTTCTTCCAGGGCCTTGTCCAGGTTCACGGCAATGCCGCGATCGTGCAGGTCGGAAGTCGCCACACGGCGGTGCGGGTTAGACGGGCCAGCCACGTTACGCACAACGGTTGAAAGATCAAATTCCAGCACGCGCTCGTACTGGGCTTCAGTCATTTCAGTCGCCCACAGGCCGGTTTCTTTAGCGTACTTCTCAACCAGGTCTACCTGCTCGGGCTCACGGCCGGTCAGTTTCAGGTAGTCGATGGTCTGCTCGTCGATGTAGAACATCGCGGCGGTGGCACCGTATTCCGGAGTCATGTTGGAAATGGTGGCACGGTCGCCGATGGTCAGGCTAGAAGCGCCTTCGCCGAAGAATTCCAGGTAGGCACCAACAACGCGTTCCTTACGCAGGAACTCGGTAATGGCCAGAACGATATCGGTGGCAGTGATGCCCGGCTGGCGCTTGCCAGTCAGCTTCACACCTACGATATCCGGAAGGCGCATCATGGAAGGCTGGCCCAGCATAACGGTTTCTGCTTCCAGACCACCTACGCCCACAGCAATAACACCCAGGGCATCAATGTGCGGGGTGTGGCTGTCGGTACCTACGCAGGTGTCCGGGAAAGCGATCGGATGGCCGTCTTCGTCCGGGCGGTTCTGGATCACCGGAGACATTTTCTCCAGGTTGATCTGGTGCATGATGCCGTTACCGGCCGGAATCACATCCACGTTACGGAACGCGGTGCGGGTCCAGTTGATAAAGTGGAAACGGTCTTCGTTGCGGCGGTCTTCGATGGCACGGTTCTTTTCGAACGCGTCCGGATCAAAGCCCGGTGCTTCCACCGCCAGGGAGTGATCCACGATCAGCTGGGTGGGCACCACCGGGTTAACTTTAGACGGATCACCGCCCTTCTCCGCAATGGCATCACGCAGGCCCGCCAGGTCTACCAGGGCAGTCTGACCCAGGATGTCGTGGCACACCACACGGGCCGGGTACCAGGGAAAGTCCAGGTCACGCTTGCGCTCGATCAGCTGCTTCAGGGAATCGGTCAGGGATTCCTTGTCACAACGACGCACCAGCTGCTCGGCCAGGATCTTGGAGGTGTACGGCAGCTTGGCATAGGAGCCGGGCTGAATGGCCTCTACCGCCTGGCGGGTGTCGTAGTATTCCAGGTCGGTGCCTGGAAGGGCTTTTCTGAATTCGGTGTTCATGGGTTAAAAACCTCTTTGTTGGCCACGGAATCCACTGAAAAACACGGAAAAAAGAATAAAGATAAAGACGTTATTGGCCACGAAATCCACTAAAGAACACGAAATTAACGAGAAAGAAATTTCAATTTTTCAGTCAGTTATCTGTGTTCGTGTCTTTTCGTGGATTTAGTGGCAAAAATTCTCCTCGTCTTTTCCTTCCGTGTCATTCCGTGGATTCCGTGGCTAAAAAATACGCCTTAAGAACGCTCACCAATCGGCAACCAATCCTGGTGCTCAGGGCCGGTATACTCGGCACTCGGGCGGATGATGCGGTTGTTGGCGCGTTGCTCTTTTACGTGGGCGGTCCAGCCGGAAACCCGGGACATCACGAAGATCGGGGTGAACAGCTCGGTCGGGATGCCCATGAAGTGATAGGCAGATGCATGGAAGAAGTCGGCGTTACAGAACAGCTTCTTCTCGCGCCACATAACTTCTTCGCAGCGAACAGATACCGGGTACAGCACGGTGTCGCCCACTTCCTTGGCCAGCTTCTCGGACCACTTCTTGATAATGGCGTTGCGCGGGTCGGATTCGCTGTAGATGGCGTGCCCGAAGCCCATGATTTTCTCTTTGCGCTCCAGCATGCCCATCAGGCCGGCTTCGGCTTCTTCCGGAGTCTGGAACTTCTGGATCAGCTCCATGGCTGCTTCGTTAGCACCGCCGTGCAGCGGGCCACGCAGGGAGCCGATGGCGCCGGTTACGCAGCTGTGGATGTCAGACAGCGTGGAGGCACAAACGCGCGCAGTGAAGGTAGATGCGTTGAATTCGTGCTCGGCGTACAGAATCAGGGAAACGTTCATCACCTGCTCGTGCAGTTCGCTGGGCTTCTTGCCGTGCAGCAGCTCCAGGAACACGCCGCCGATAGAATCACTTTCGGTGTTGGCAGTGTCGATACGAACGCCTTCGTGGGCGAAGCGGTACCAGTAAGTGATGATGGCCGGGAAGGTGGCCAGCATACGGTCGATCTTGTCGTCCTGCTCGCTGAAGTCCAGCTCGGTTTCCAGGTTACCCAGCATGGAGCAACCGGTGCGCATAACGTCCATCGGGTGGGCGTCTTTGGGGATCTGCTCCAGCACCAGTTTCAGGGCATCCGGCAGGGTGCGCAGGCTCTTGAGCTTGCCTTTGTAGGCATCCAGCTCGGCCTGGTTCGGCAGCTTGCCACGCAGCAGCAGGTAGGCCACTTCTTCGAACTGGGCGTTGTCGGCCAGGTCGGTGATGTCATAGCCGCGGTAGGTCAGGCCGGTACCGGTTTTGCCAACGGTACACAGGGCAGTTTCGCCAGCTACCTGGCCGCGCAGGCCTGCTCCACCTAGTTTCTTTGCTTCAGCCATGTTGGTCTCCCGTAGTTTCTGTTTTGTTCGTTTTAATTAAATCAAGCGATGTCAGGAGTTCGGCAGGAGGTCTGACCCCGAGTTCGACAGGGGTCTGACCCCGAAGGGGGTCAGACCCCCTAACTCCAACCTTTTCAGTTCACTCAGTCTTTCTTCTGGGCAAACAGCTGGTCCAGCTTCTGCTCGAAATCGTGGTAGTTCAGGAAATCGTACAGCTCCATGCGGGTCTGCATCAGGTCAACCACGTCTTTCTGGTCACCCTTCTCGAGGATGTTCTGGTACACCGTCAGCGCGGCCTTGTTCATGGCGCGGAAGGCGCTCAGCGGGTACAGAACCATAGCAGCACCGGCTTCGGCCAGTTCAGACTTGTTGTACAGCGGCGTGGCACCAAACTCGGTGATGTTGGCCAGGATCGGCGCATCGATGGCTTCGGCGAACGCTTTGTAGTCGCTCAGCTCGTGTACCGCTTCGGCGAAGATGCCGTCTGCACCGGCTTCAATGCAGGCCTTGGCGCGGTCGATAGCCGCTTCCAGACCTTCTTTCTGGAAGGCATCGGTACGGGCCATGATGAAGAAATCTTTATCTTCCCGGGCATCGGCCGCAGCCTTGATGCGGTCAACCATTTCCTCTTTGGAAACGATTTCCTTGTTCGGGCGGTGGCCACAACGTTTCTGGGCAACCTGGTCTTCGATATGAACGGCAGCAGCACCGGCGCGTTCCATTTCACGGATGGTACGGCCGATGTTGAAGGCACCGCCCCAACCGGTGTCGATATCCACCAGCAGCGGTACGTCTGTGGCAGCCGTAATGCGGCGCACATCTTCCACCACATCGTTCATGGTGGTCATGCCCAGGTCCGGCAGGCCGTAGGAGGCGTTAGCCACACCACCACCGGAAAGGTAAATGGCCTGGTGCCCTACCCGCTCTGCCATCATGGCGGCGTAGGCATTGATAGTACCAACAATTTGCAGCGGCTGGTTTTCTTTCAGGGCCTTGCGGAAACGGGCACCGGGGGAGAGTTTGTTAGCCATGTCATTTACCTCTTTGTTCAGATAGTTAGAACGCCTTCTTGAATCTTTTTCTCAATATTCTTGCGGGCGGCGTTGATGTGTCTTTTCATCAGGAATTCGGCGAGTTCTCCATCGCGCTGGGCAATGGCCTCGACGATACGGCGGTGTTCACCCAGCGCCAGATGGGGGCGCCCGGCCGAGGTGCTTAACCGGTAACGGTACATCCGCACCATGTAGTAAAGATCGCCCAGAAGCATCTGGGCCAGTTTGGTATTGCGACTGCCGGTGGCAATCCGGTGGTGGAAATCGTAGTCGCCCTCAGCCTGGTAGTAAGCCTGGCCCTGAGCTTCCTCAATCATTTTTTCGTGACTATCGAGCGTGGCCAGGAGATCACGGATTTCTTCATCGGGCATGCGTTCAGCTGCCTGCCGGGCTGCCAGCCCCTCCATGACTTCACGAATTCGGTACAACTCAAGAAGTTCTGCGGCACTAACGGACACCACCTTCACACCAGCGTGAGGGCGCCTGACCAGCAATCCACGAGATTCAAGGCGGCCCAACGCTTCACGCAGCGGGCCTCGGGTAAGGTTAAAGCGGGAACAGAGCTCGACTTCGCCGATTTTTTCGCCCGGCGCCAGATCGCCCTTCACAATAGCCGTTTGCAGACAATCAAAGGCCTCATCGGCGCGGGTTTGGGTTTGCAACTGTGCCTGAATCATGCTTTGTTAACAATCCAGAGGTTATTTAGCGTGAAGCTACGCCTACCTCTCACGATTGTCAACAATTCGACCTACACCTTAAGTATGATTGTTTACAGGCCGGACTGACCTTGCCAGCGCAACACCAGTTTGTGAACACGTCGCCCCCAGAATGAATCCGGCGCCGCGCTCCAGGCTCGCCGATGCAGGATTGCCAAAGCCTCTGCGTCTTCCAGCATCAGCGACAGCCTGCCCTGGTCCATGCCCTGATAGCCTCGAGCGATACACGCCTCAAGCTCGTCGGCAATGACGCTTCTCTTCAAACCCCAGGCCTGCTTCCGGGCCAGATGACAGTGGAGCTTGTTGACAACAGGCGACAGCACCGCTTGCTCAATCGGCGCAAGCGGCGATTCCTCCGGGGGTTCATCACGGAACCGACGGGCATCATCCAGTATCGGTATGGCCGCCTGCTCCTCCGGTGTTAACAAAAACCCATTCCGCGCCAGGGCTTCACCACTTTGCAACCGGCTAAGCCACACTGTCGTTGGTGCCGCAAGCAACAGCGGTATCGAAACCGGTAATGACCAGAAGAAAAACATAGGGTCCAGGGTCCAGGCAAAGGCCGACCAGGCGCCACCAATTAACAGCCCCGGCAGATGGCGCACACTGGCCTCGCGCCAACTGGTCTCCTCGGTGCGGTTCTGCCCTGCCCAGCTCAGCCTGACGTTAAACAGGGCGGAGATCACGGCGTGGCTGTGCGCCAGCATTCGGATGGGAGCCAGCAGTACCGACACAACAATTTCCAGCAGCACGCTGACCAACAGCCTGGCAAAACCACCAAATCCGCGCATCGCCCGATGCACAGCGACATCGGCGATGGCCAGAAACTTGGGCAGAAAAAGGAGCGCCATGGTGCTCGCCACCAGCGTAATCGCCCATGCAGGGCGCCACTCCGGCCATAGAGGAAAGGGGCTCTCACGGCCATCCGGAAAATAATCAATCGGTGCGATGGTAAGCTGAACCGCGGCAATGGTGGTTAACACCAGAAACAGCAGCCACAACGGCGATGCGGCGTAGGCCATAATGCCATTGAGGAAGGCAAATCGATGGGCAAGGCGCAACCTCGGAGCAAACAGCATGAGCGCCGCATGTTGCAGGTTCCCCTTGGACCAGCGCTGGTCGCGGGCAAGTTCATCATCCAGGGTGGGCGGAGATTCCTCATAGCTGGCGGCCAGTGTCGGCTCCAGCCACACTTCGTACCCTGCCCGCCCCAGAAACGCAGCTTCCACAAAATCGTGGCTCATAATCGGGCCACGCCAGATTCCCACTCCCTTGAGTTTTGGCAGGCCGCAATGGGCCATGAAAGGGGCAATTCGGATAATGGCGTTATGCCCCCAGAAGGCCGCATCCCCCATCTGTATGGCCGCCAACCCTGTGGCAAACAGAGGCGAATAAAGCCGGCTGGCAAACTGCTGAATACGGGCGAACGCGGAACGGCCATTGATAATCGTCGGTGCTGTTTGCAGGATGCCAACCTGGGGCTCCCGGTTCATCACCTGGACCATGGTTCGGATGGTTTCCCCGGCAAGCAGACTGTCGGCATCAAGCACCACCATATACTGATACTGGCTGCCCCAACGCCGCAGAAAATCAGCGACATTACCGCTCTTGAAATTCAGATTAACCCGGCGCCTGCGGTAAAACAGTCGGCCGTGGGCGCCAAGCTCCTCTACCAACCGCCGCCAGATTTGCTGTTCTTCCAGCCAGACGTTCGGGTTCTGGCTATCGGAGAGAATAAAGAAATCAAAATCATCCAGGCGGCCGGATCGCTCCAGGTCGAGATAGATGGCTTTAAGTCCCTTCAGGGTCCAGGCCACAGGTTCGTGGTAGAGCGGCATGACAATCGCTGTTTTCGACAGCTCCGTTGCCTCCAGCTCCGCCGGCGGATGGCGTTTAAGCAGAGACTTCCGATCACCACCCGTAAGCCGGAGCAAAAACCCGTACACCGCAATCCAGAACCCGAATGCAATCCACAGATAAAGCAGGGCAAAAACACCCACAATTAGCCATTCGACGAGATTTCCGCCGTGATACGGCAACACCTGAAGCAGAAACCAGGACGCCAGTACCGTCTGGCCTGCTACCAGGAGCGTCAGTATCAGCCGCCGGATCGACGCCCGCAAACGCCAGGGAGGGGAAGGAGCTGGCGAATCAGTCATCGGAGAAGTACCCGATGCTGCCCCGCTGTACCGGCGGTGCCACAGGCGGAATGTCTACGGTTGGCACCGGATAGTAATCAGGGATTCGCGATATGAGCATTTCAAACGCAACCCGTTGATCGTCACCCGCGTGCTCATTGGACAGTAACGCCAATGCGTTATCAAAGGCACCGCTATCCGCCCCGGCACCACTCATTTCAAGGTACGCCAGAAGCCGGCCAAGCAGTTGGTAAGAGGTCAATGCGTCCATACACACCTCCCTTGATCAGGGTTCTGCCCGTAAACCGGTACCCGGCGGCAAGGTATAGCTCCAGGTTTCCGTGGCCACCTCATCATCTGCCATCAGAAAGCCACGTAGCTGCAGAGTGCGATCCGGGGCTGGCCGGGCCAGTATGGACAAGCGCCAGAGGTTCTCTGGCTCCACCCGTTCGACGAAGTGTTCCAGAACCTCTACGCCCTCACCGCCAGTCACCTTGCTGACCACCGGAGCATCGGGCCCAAGCTCGGCCAACGATCCACCGGCAAAATCGACCAGAATTCGATAGGCGCCGGCCTGATCACCGCCGCCAATACGATCGCCAGCGCCAACAAAGGTGTTTACTACCCTAGCTCCAGGATGTGGTGCCACGTCGGGACCACCAAAACGAATGGAGTATTCCAGTTCCCGCGTGGTGCCAGCCGCCACCTGGCCGTCCGGGCTCCAGAAGGCAACGATGTTGTCATTGGTTTCATCATTGGTGGGGATTTCAACCAGTACCACATTGCCTTTTCCCCAGTCTTCCTCAGTACTTACCCAGGCACTGGGGCGCCGCTCATAGCGGGCTTCAAGGTCTTCGTAATGGCGAAATTCCCGGTCACGCTGGACCAGGCCAAAGCCACCAACACGTTTGACCTGATGAAAACTCGTAGCCAACCGCTCCGGGTTCATCAAAGGTCGCCACAGCCATTCTCCGGTGGCATCGTCGTGAATAAGCAGGCCATCGGAGTCGTGAACCTGGGGCCGCCACTCCCCCAGCGGTCTGGGCGTGTGTTCACCGTAGTAGAACATGGACGTCAGCGGCGCAAGGCCCAGCAATTCAATGGCATCCCGAAAGAACAGCCGGGCTTTCACGTCTACCCTTGTCGGTTCGCCCGGGTAGACCGTGAACTGATAACCACCGGTGAGACTGGGCCCATCGAGCAGCGCATAGACACGGATGTGGTCGCTGTTTTTGGCCGGGCGCTCCAACCAGAATTCCGTGAAGTCGGGGAACTCCTCCCCGGACGGCAAGCCCGTATCCACGGCAATACCCCGTGCCGAGAGACCAAATGCCGTATCTTTGCTCACCCCCCGGAAATAGCTCGCGCCAGCAAAGACAAGAAACTGGTTGGCAACATCCTTCCCGTCAAAGGGAAACGTCAGCTTGAGTCCAGCATATCCGAGATCCGCCGGAACACGTTTCCGCAACTCCGGGTCTTCCACATTGAAAAGGCCTTTATCAAACGCCTGGGAATGGACGCCTTCACTGTCCACAACATTGATACTGACCGGCCGGGTATAGAACTTTCCTGCCGGAATCAGCATCACCTGGAACCGGGACGATGCTTCTCGCCAAAGGCTTTTGCTCGGGTCAAACCGGATGGACTGATAATCGTCGTAGCTCAGATCCGCCATGAAGTCGGGAATGCGGGCAGGCGCCTCGTATGCCGAGCCTGCTTTCGACTTTGCTTTATCAACAACGTCCTGAAACTGGAATGCCTGAGCATGAAGGGGAAACAACGAGAACAATCCCAGAACCACCAGCCATACTTTCCCTGCGTGCATTGTTCCATCCTCGGTTCGCGGTTTGTCCTTTCAATGTAGCACCGCGCCCGAGGGCTGCGACAAGTGACAAGTTGGTAAGCGAATCGAAAGGCTAGATCTGCATGCTCATGGTAAAGCGAACGTCTGGACGGTCGGGGATCGCAATGGCTTCCGTGGTGGTTGTCAGCACCCGGCCAAGGCTGACATCGGCGCTGAATTGCTGAGCGGTTACCCCCCAGGAAACCTCGCCCGAGGTGACATGGCCGGCCTGATGTTGCTGGAATGATTCATCTGGAACCCAGCCCCGGAGTACGGAAAGGCGAACACTGGACGAAACCCGGGGAAAGAACGGAAGGCCAAACTCCGGGCTGCTGCTGCCCAGGCGCAACCAGCCACCCTCTGCCACACTCAGTGACTGACCGTTGAAACCTGCCGTAAGACCGGCTCCGGCTACCCGAAGATGCTGCGAACCGGGTATATCCTCAGACGCCAGCTGGTACTGCCCGTCCACGTCCCAGTGCCAGGCAAGCAGCTCGCGATCCAGCGATGCCGTGAACACCATGCGCCCGAATTGTTCCTCGCGCTGGTTGCCTTCTGAGCCCGACGAGTTAGCCACTTCGGCTTCAATGCCTGTGACTGCCCGCAAACCGGTGTTCAAACTAAAGCCCCCGTACAGACTGTGGTGTCCATTGGCCTCCAGCCCCAGGCTGGAAATCTGATAGCTGGAGCGGTGCACCTCGTCGCTGCGACGCGTCCAGTATTGGTCCACAGAGGCGTAGTTGGCACGGCCAAGAAACTGATATCCATAGGAGGAGAACAGCGCACGGCGCCCTGTCACGATCAGGTTTCGGGTGCGGCCTTCCTTCTGAAAGCGAGCGCCATCTGCCCGGGACACCTCCTCATAGGCCGTGTTCCTGAGCTCCACATCCAGATGATTGCCCGCCAGCGGCAGACCATAACTGAACCCCAGCACCCGGCGCTCATTACCTACCCGGTAGGTTTTGGCGTCGCTGTATCGAACATCTGCCCGATGATTCGCCCAGAACAGGCCCTTCAACCCCAGGTTCAGGGCACCATCCCGGTGTTCGGCATCACGGTTGGTCCGCCCGGAGAACTGCATTCTGGAGCGCAGCCAGTGCTCCCGGGTCGCCTGCAAGGCATTCTGGGGCAGAAGGGCTTCCCGGGTGGTTTGGCTGGCATTGCCGGCGAGCGTCGACTCAGAGGCTGCCGCCGGCGGACAGTACGCGCCCGCCACGCACAAAAACAGTGCGGACAAGAGCTTCCAGCGGCCAGACGGTTTGGAGATCAGTTGCGGCACCTTGCGAAATCCGGGCAAATGTCAAAATCATGTAAATCCGTTAATGCGGTGCCACTTTAAAAGAATCCGGGTTATTGAACCACCCTGATCATCATAACTTTACAAATTTAATGTTTCGCTAAATCATGTAGTTAAATGCGCTATTGAAACGATTTTCTAGAGATATCAAGCGCTCTTCTTACATCGGAAACAGTCCACAGAATTACCGGAAATCAACACTCGGAAACGAAACCCTCCAACTCGCCATACAACTTGGTTACACTTGGCACGCTTTGTGGGTTACTAAAGCAAATCATCAGATTCCAGATTAAGGACGAACATCATGATCAAAAAGTGCCTCTTCCCGGTTGCCGGATACGGCACCCGTTTCCTTCCGGCCACCAAGGCCATGCCCAAGGAAATTCTGCCGATCGTTAACAAGCCTCTGGTGCAGTACGGGGTGGAGGAAGCCGCCGATGCTGGCATTCATGAGTTCGGCTTTGTCACTGGCCGCGGCAAACGCGCCATCGAGGATCATTTTGATATCAGTTACGAGCTGGAGCACCAGATTGCCGGTACCGGCAAGGAAGGCCTGCTTACCTCCATCCGGGATCTGATCAACAACAACTCTTTTGCCTTTACCCGTCAGAATGAAATGAAGGGGCTGGGCCACGCCATCCTGACTGGCCGCAACCTGGTGGGCGACAACCCGTTTGCGGTCGTGCTGGCAGATGACTTCTGCGTGGGCCCGGAAGATGGTGACGGCGTTCTGACCCAGATGGTCAAGCTGTATAACCAGTTCCGCTGCTCCATTGTGGCCATTGAAGAAGTACCGGAAGACGAAACCCATAAATACGGTGTGATTGCGGGCGAATCCATGAAGGATGGTCTCTACCGCATTACCGACATGGTGGAGAAACCGGCACCGGAAGACGCGCCCAGCAACCTGGCTATTATCGGCCGCTACATTCTTACCCCGGACATTTTCGACATTATCGAGCGCACACCGCCGGGCAAGAATGGTGAGGTTCAGATTACCGATGCCCTGCTGGAGCAGGCGAAGAATGGCTGTGTGCTGGCGTACCAGTTCAAGGGCCAGCGTTTTGACTGCGGCAGCATTGATGGCTTTGTAGAGGCCACCAACTACGTTTACGAGAACATCTACAAGAAAGAGAACTAAAAGCGGAATCCGGGGCGCCTAGCGCCCCAGCAACTGCAGCACCATGCGCCGGTTATCGTCTGTTGTCTTGCGGAACCGGCGCAGCAGTTCCGCCTCGCCGTCTGTCAGCTGAACGCGGCTGATTTCCTGCTCCAGCTCCTGCAGCGCTACCGAAAGGTCATCACTGTTACTGAAGGCCAGACCTGGCAACTCCAGCTGGTCACTGTCTCCGGCCTCTTCCATATCGAGCAGCTGTTCAAGGGGCGTCTCCGTCCTGAGACACAGATCCAGCAATTCGGTAACCCCGGGAAAGCCGCGCTGGCGGGCATCTTCCGCCTCCCAGCTGCGCACCCGCGCCTCGTCTACTCCGCAGATTTCAGCAATATCGGCCAAAGACAGCTGCCCCCGCTCCCTTACATGCCGCAGGCGCCTGTTGAACGATTGCAGGTAGCGCATGTCTCAATGCCCCTGAAAATTTGAGAAAAAGTGAATCAATTTGAAAATGTAGCGTACCTACAGCTTTGTACACAATGTTCCTATACTGAAATCACAACAAACATACACGCAGGTAGCCCATGGCCAGGAACGCACTGGACACCGACATCGCATGGCAGCTGATTCTCGATGCCGCCAACCGCAGCAACATCACCTTGCCAGCGCCGGGGTCTGATCAGCCCGCCCTGAAAATCAACGGCAAAGGCTGGGAGCTGGTACAACCCGCCAGCGAACAGGTACACAGTTTGTTTTCTTTATTCATGCCCCTGTGCCGGCCGCTGGAAGACGCCAACAGCATCCGGGTGATTGGCCAGTTAGGCCAGAGCCTGGATGGCCGCATCGCCACCGTGACCGGCTGTTCCCGGTTTATCAATGGCGACGACGGCATTACCCACCTACACCGAATTCGAGCCCTGTGTGATGCGGTCGTGGTGGGCGCAGGTACTGCAAGCACAGACAACCCCCGGCTGACCGTTCGCCGCGCACCCGGCCGGAACCCGGTACGGGTGGTGATCGACCGCCACGAACGGGTACCGGCAAGCCATCACCTGTTTACCGACAAAGCGGCCCCCACCCTGCACCTGGTTGCCGGGCACTATCAGCCGGGCCAGCAGCGCATAGAGCCCGGTGCCGTCACCCGGGTGCCCTGCTTGGGCAGCAGCAGCGACACGCAACCGGTCGACCCCAAGCATATTCTCGAGGTGTTACAGGACCTTGGCTTGGGCAAGATTTTTATCGAAGGCGGCGGCGTGACTGTGTCGTCGTTTCTCCGGGCCGGCCTGCTGGACCGGTTGCATGTGATGGTGGCCCCGATGATTATCGGCAGTGGCCGCCCGGCATTTTCCCTGCCAGAGATTGACCAGCTTGATGAGGCCCTGCGACCGGAAGCTCAGCTGGTAAACCTGGGGAGCGATATGTTGTTTGACTTGTCTTTCTACCCGGACCGCAGCTGATCAACGCCCGGAAACCAGCACCAGGGCCCCGGGCAGGCTGGCCAGAAACACCATAGCGCCATAACCCACACTCAGGGCCACACCCTGCTCCGCAGGCAGGCCGGCCAGCGGCCAGAGCAAAGCAGCGGCGCCCTCGCGAACGCCCCAACCGGAAATAGTGATAGGCACCGCCATCGCCAGCAAAAGCAACACACAGAGCCCGGCCAGCATCCAGGGGGACACGCCCTGCCCCAAGACATCCATATCCGCTGCCAGAAGCAGGAAGACCGCCAGGTAAGTACCCAGCACCAGCAGGGAGGTCAGGCACTGCAAGCAGGCATTGCGCCAACCATAGAAAACCTTCCGGAGATCAGCACCCAGGTTTCGCAAATAACTCCGTAGCCTGCTTCCATTTTTCCGGCGAAGCATGAAGGAGGCACCCACACCCGCCAACACCAGAGCCACCATGCCTGCTCCAGCGCTGAGTGACGTTCCAGCGTAAGCAGCCTGAAGTTCAAACCGGCCACTCAGCCACAGCGCCGCCATCGCCAGCACTGCCACCGGCAACAGCACCAACTGGCCAGACAAGCGCTCCAGCATCACAGCATGGATAATGGCCCTGGTGGCGTTGGCAGATAGCGGCTCACCCACCGGGGCGCGGGCGTGCCGCCAGGCACGGTTCACATCCCCCATCACGCCGCCCGGCAAAACCTGGTTCAGGAAGCCGGCGAGATAGTACTCACGCATTGCCACCGGATAGCTCAGGGAAACCCTGAGCCGGCGGGCGGTGAACCACCAACGCCAGGCGGACAACGCCACCTGTGCCACCGATACCGCCAGTATCAGGGAGATGAAAGGAACAGAAAGTCTGGCCAGGGACGCTCGCAACGCCCCGGTATCCAATAGCGACAACACCAGCCCGAGCAAAGCAACCGTAACCAGCCATCGAAGGATCAGGCGGGTGGCCATGCCAGCAAGTCCTCGTGTTGAACGGAAATTCGCAGCTCGCCGGCAGCGAGTTGCTGTTTGCGGGCATGGAGCCAGCGGTTGATTTCTGCCCCTGCCGAAGGCTGTTGTTCGGTCGCTGCCCTGGCCCAGCCCGTCATTAACAAAAGCGCCAGGTCCTGCTCGCCCGAATCCAGCTGCCAGGGGCTGGGCGCTACAGACACCTGGTAGCCACTGGTCACCAGCAAGGCCCGCAGCCGGCGGGTGGCATCTGGCCCCAGTGCGGCACCGGTGCCCTTCTCGCCATGTTGATGCTGGTTGACCAGCGCCCGGAGCCGGTCGTCTGCCGGGTGTTCCGGTGAAAGCTCAAAGCGCCCACTGTAGCTGAGCACAACATGAACAGCCGCATTGCGGGCAACCACGGCACGCACCAACGCCTGCATCCATTCATCACTAACCAGGTCAATCAGTGCCGAAGCACAGACCAGGTCTGCATCTGCCGGCAGCTCATCCTGCATATTGCCTGCCGACAGGCTTTCTGTCCTTAAGCTGACCGATACGCCGGTACCCTGAACCCGCTCCGCAGCGGTGCCAGCCAGGCTGCCGTCAGGCTCGATAAGGGTCCAGTTCTGCGGCCCGGGCAGGCGGGGCGCAAGGTACACAGGGTTCGACCCCCGGCCAGTACCAACATCCACCAGTTGCAGGGGCCTGACGGTGTCCCGGGTGCGCTGATAACGATGCTGACGAACCTGTAGCCAGGCCGCCAGCTGGTCTGTGAGTTTCGGGTTTCTTGCCCGGTGATCCGCCGGCTCCCTGGCCCGCAGCCAGTGATCATCAAAGCGAGCAGGATCTGAAGTTTGTTCGCTCTCAAGGCCAGCCAGGAAGTCCCCGGCGGTGTCTCGCCAGCGCCGTATCCTTGCCCGGCTTTCACGGGCTCCGGCCCTCAGGCGCGCCAGTTCGTCGGCATTCTCAAGCAACCTCGCCAGAGCCTGCCCAAGTGCAGCGATGTCACCCGCCGGATACAGCTGCACACCCGAACGGGCACCGGTTTCCCTCAGTGCACCACCATCGGAGCTGAGCACTGGCAGGCCGCAGGCCAGGGCCTCATCCACCACCATGCCATAACCTTCATACTCCGAGGGCAGCACAAACAGGTTTGCCTGCTGATAGGCATTCCACAGCCCGGTTTCTGAGACCTCACCGGTCAGGCGAATACGACCGGCCAACCCCGGTTCATGTACCTGCGCCTTCACCTCCGCCGAATACATCAAATCTCTCTGATCGCTGCCAAGCAGGGTACACAACCAGGCATCCGCTGCCTGTTCAGCCAGCGCCTGCACCAACTGGTGCTGAGCCTTGCGACGGGACAAATGCCCCACACACAGGATCTGCACAGGAATTGATGGATCTCGGGCTGGCTCTGAGCATGTCGGCAAAGCAAAGAATTCGTCATCAACGGCAGGCAAAGCTGCAGTCACCGAGGCCGCTGGAACCCCATAATGAGCCAGCCTGCGGGCCGTGTAATAGCTGGTGGTGAACACCTTGCAAACGCAGGCGAGAGCGCGCGTCTCGGCATCTTTCAGCCAGGCTTGTTCGGCGGCTGACAGCCCACTTTCGTCTGCCAATGGGTGGTGCACCAGCGCCATCAGATTTAACCGCTTCCGGTGGCGCTCAAGCACCTCGGGCATTCCACCCATCGCCAAGCCGTCCAGAACAACGGATGCGCCCTCTGGCAACGCTTTCAAATAGCGGTCCATGGCATTGATGGCTGTGCCATCCGGCCGGGGGAACTCGCCCTCCAGCCCATCAAGGTGAACCTTCAATCCTGCGTCTGCCAGGGCCTCAGCAAGTTTGCGTACATACCGGTAGCCCCCGGTGTTCTGTTGAGGGTCTCCGGGCACCACAAACCAGAGTTCAGATACCGGCATGGTAGCTGGCCCAGGCAATATGGGATTCGCCCAGGGTTACTTTCAGGCTGACCACACCCTTACCGTCTTCGCCCAACCGGCCGGCATGGATGGCTGCGGCCATGCGATCAAACACCACCTTGGCCATGAACTCGGTGGTGGTGTTGCGTCCGGCAAGTTCGGGCAAGTCGTCCAGGTTCTTCATGTTAAATTCAGAAAGCACTTCTTTGAGCAGTTCCGAAGCCTGGCCGATGTCGACAATCAGATCATTGCTGTCGAGCACATGGCGCTCGAAGGTGACGTCTACCACATAGGTGGCACCGTGCAGCCCCTGGGCCGGGCCGAAAATATCTCCGTTAAAGCTGTGGGCGATCATCATGTGATCGCGAACGGTCAAACTGAACATCGGATTTTCCTTCTAGTAAACAATGCGATGACAAAGTGCATCGGCACCGGGCTTGAGTATATCGGCCGCCACCTTTGGAAGTGCTTCAAAACGCGACTCGCCGCTGATCAGAACATCCAGATCCGGGGCAGCCAATAACTCGAGGGCCAGCGCCAGCCGCCGGCGATGATCCCAGCGTGGGCGCCGTTCCGGCGGCAGCTGGCCAACCTGGCTGGATTTCAGCATCAGGCGCCCGGGATGGAAGGCCTGCCCCAAGGGTACCTGAACGGGCTGGTCTCCATACCAGCTGAGTTCAATTACCCGTGCCTCAGCCCCGGCCAGGGCCAATGCCGTCGCCAACCCCGCGGGTTCGCCGGACGCGTGGATCACAAGGTCACAATCGGCAATATCCGGTTCAGTGGAGAAAGCAAAGCCCAGCCGTTCGGCCACTGCCTGCCGTTGCCCGTTCGGGTCGATGGCCAGCAGTTCCACACCGGGAATCCGGCTAACCAACCATGCCACCAGCAGCCCCACCACACCCAGGCCAACCACCGCAATGCGATCCCCGACCGCCGGCTGGGCATCCCAAACGCCGTTGACTGCTGTTTCCATATTGGCGGCCAGTATCGCCCTGGCCGGCGGCACTGCGGCAGGCAGCGGAATAACGGCCTCGGCCGGCACAGAATAACGCCGCTGGTGCGGGTAAAGGCAGAACACCTTTTGGCCTTGCAAATCGGCTGGCCCGTTCAGCACCTCGCCAACACTGGCGTAGCCATACTTCACCGGCCCGGGAAAATCCCCTTCCTGAAACGGCGCCCGCATACGCTGGTGCTCGGTGACCGGCACCCGCTGGTTGTACACCAGAGATTCAGTCCCCCGGCTGATCGCCGAATAAAGGGCCTGAACCACCACCTGCCCGGAGCCTGGTTGAGAGCGCTCCGGCTCCGGAGCCGGCCGGAGTTCCGATGCCTGAAACCCGGTTATCCAGAAGGCTTCGTTCTTATTTAGTTGCATGAAGAGTCCATTTTCTGATTGGCTGCGTACGCAAAAACAGTATCCCCAAACTATAGTTACAAAACGGGGCCTTGCTCACGCCACTTACAGGCTATACGGACGCAACGGTGTATGGATTCCATCAGCACCACAACCACGCCCACATCCACCACAGCGAAAGACCTCGTTGTTGGGGGCTTCACACTTTTTGTGTTGGCCTTAACCCTGCAACTGGCATTCAGCCTGCCCGCCGGCTTTCTTGCTCTCAGTGCTGTGCTGTATGCAGTCCAGGGTGCACTGATTCTTCGTTACTGGCCGGGGCGAAAGCCTTTTGGTTGGGCCAATCGGGCTACCCTCGCCCGTTCGGTTATTGTACTGGCACTGATTGCCTGGGCGCCGTATCTCGGCGGGCAGCCGACCCCGGCGTTGTGGACCTACGCACTGCTCAGCCTGGGAGCCCTGATTCTTGATGGCGTGGATGGCAAGGTCGCCCGCGCCACTGGCAGCCACAGCGAATTCGGTGCCCGTTTTGATATGGAGCTCGACGCCTTGTTTATCCTCGGGCTGTGCCTTGCCGTACTGGCACTCGATAAAGCCGGCACCTGGGTGTTGGCCCTCGGCCTCATGCGTTATACCTTTATCGCCGCCAGCCTTGGCTTTGCCTGGCTCAACGCCAACCTGCCAGACAGTTTTCGCCGCAAAACGGTTTGTGTCTGGCAGGTGGTTACCCTGATGGTCGCAGTTATTCCCATCATTCCACCGGCTTTTGCCAGCCTCACCCTCGGGCTTGCGCTTGTACTGCTTGCCTGGTCGTTTTTTGTGGACGTGCGCTGGCTCTATCAACGGAGACACAACCATGACTCTGCCAAACCTTAAAGCAATCACCGCCTCTGCCCTTCTGCTCCTGCCGCTGGCCCTGCAAGCGGAGCCCGCTAAATTTGTCGTGGATGAAGAGCATTTCTCCATGAGTTTCGAGATCATGCACGTGGGCTATGCCCCGGTTATGGGCATGTTCCGGGACGTTGAAGGAGAGTTTGAATACGACGAGGAAACCGGAGAGCTCAGCTCAGGCAAACTGATGTTCAAAGCTGCCAGCGTGTTCACCAACCACGAAAAACGTGATGACCACGTGCGTAACAAGGACTTCCTGAACGCCGGAGCTCATCCCGACATCACCTTTGTGGTCACCGGCTTTGAAAAAACCGGAGACAACACCGGCACCGTAACCGGCGACCTGACCCTCCTGGGCCAGACCCGCCCCGTGGATATAGACGTCACCCTGAACAAAGCGGCGGAGTACCCCTTCGGCCATGAGGAGTACACGCTGGGCATCAGCGCCGAAACCGTCATCAAGCGCAGCGACTGGGGTATGACCTACGGCGTCGACAACGGCATGGTGGGCGATGAAGTAACGCTGCGGTTCGGTTTTGAAGCCATTAAAGACAGTGGCTGGTTTTGATTATTTTGCGAACAGGATCGCAAAATCAGCGTAAATCACCGCAGGTTTGAACTAAATTTTTGCCGTTTCGAACAATCAGATCCTATGGTTAAAAGTTAACCAGACCAACAACAAAAACAGGATCTGATATGCCAAACAAGGCATTGCTTGTCGCAGTTGCGGCAATCGCCGGGGTGGCCGCAACCAGCTGGCTACTCGCAACAGACAACACGGGCAGGTTTTCCGGCCACACCACAAAACTGGCCGGAGAGGCTGCCCCTGCTACCCACCAGGCTGATGTGCTGGCCGCCAGCCAACCGCAACAAGCTCAACCAGAGCCACCTTCAGACAACGCCCTGGGCTTCATGCTTGCCAGCGTAGCGGACGACTACCGCCAGACAATCCGTTACCCGGAATACTCCATCCCCCTCACTCCCGCACAGGCCGAGGCCTACCAGGGTAACCGCTACCATCCCGTGGCCTTGCCGTTGGAGGGCGACGGAGAGTTCGTCGTTACCCTGGATAAATTCCGCTTTAAACGGGGCGAGCCCATATTGGTGGCTGCGTCCCTTACCGGCCGGCAGGTTTTCGGCGACACCATGAGCGCAACACTGGAAAGCATACCCGACAGGGACAGGGAAGATTCGGCCGTACTGGAATCAGTAGAGCCCGGCTACTACGAAGGCACAGTGAGCTCTGATCACGACCCGGGCGAATACCGGCTGATCGTGGAAGCCCGTGTAGACAGCTCTGCCGTGCGCCATGTTTCCACCCTTAACATCGAGCCGGACCTTGGCAACTTCGAGGGGCTCGAAAGGCCTTATGTCACCGGCAATGACCTGGTTATCCCCGTGAAGTTCGACCCAAAAAACAGCGGCCACTATTCGCTGTCTGCCCAACTTTACAGCGGCAATACCCCCCTGGCTCTGCTACAGCAGGAGACCGCACTGAGCAGCGGATCGGGCACTATCGAATTGCGGGCTCATGGCAGCGTACTGGCGGGCAGGGACCTTCAGGGCAGCCTGCAACTGCGCAACCTGCAGATACGCCAGCTGCCCGCCCGGCCCGGCGACCCGACCCACTATGCCTACGGCCCCAATGAGGGCTACGAATTTTCACCCCCGGACCTTGAAAAACTCCGTGACGAGCCGGCGGTGAATCCGGAATCAGAGCAACGTGCCCAGCTGCTTCAGCAACTGGCCGACAGGTTCTGATGTACAACAATAACTTCGAAAAACGGAGCTGATAATGACAATAAAAGAACGAAGCCTGAAACCTTCAAAACACACACTCGCCGTCGCCCTCGCCGGCACCCTGTTCGCAGGAGCCGCGCAGGCACAACTGGCGGGCCACAACGTGATACTGGTACACGGGTTCATGATGGATGACCTGTCCAACCCGCCTGCCAGCTTCAGCGATGTCCAGCAAGCTGGTGCCGATAACTGGCGGGATTACTGGCTGAACCGGTCTGAGGCCCGCATCGACTGGCCCAGCAATGCCCGGGTAGAAGGACAGATTGCCCAGACGGCCTACCAGCAGGTTCGGCAAATCAGCCAACAAGGCCTGTGCAACAATTACTGCATCATGGTGACCCACTCAACCGGTGATCTGGTTACCCGCCACATTCTGGAAAACCAGGCCCGCTGGTTACAGGCCGACGGCCTTCAGCCCCTGAAAATACTGGCCGTGCTTGACCTGGCCGGCGCAGGCGGTGGCACCGAACTGGCAGACCTTGCCGTGAGCGTGGCCTACAACGACAGCTGGTATAACTGGCCGGTTAAGCAGGCCGTGAAAGCCTTTACAGGCATCGATCCGGAACCCGGAAACCTGGGCGTGGTAAACGACCTGCAAACCAACACCGCCCGCAACCTGGCCGTTAACCCCAACTCCATTCCGCGCCTGCGGTTTGTGGGTGGTGGTTCCTCCTATGGCGGTATCACCAAGTCATTCATTGAAGGCACAGACGACGGCGTGGTGCCTACCCACTCGGCCTGTGGCGCCACCAGTGCCAACGGCATAGACTCCTGTTCCGGCAACCTGAGCATGGCCGGCAAGGTTTCGAGCCAGAACGGCCCATCGGGGCTGTATTACAACCACTACCCGGTGCTGATGAGTGAAGGCGCCAACCACGGAGACGTAATCACCAACCAAACGGGTAACATGGCCGTTCCGGTGGTTAACAACACGGTGCTCAATGGCCTGCAGGTAGACTTCGCCAGCCGCACTTACAACAAACGCGCCTGGTGGCAGCTCTGGGGCTCCGGTGACCAGTATGTAGAAGTTCCCGGTTCCGACCAGACCAGCATGTCCAACCTGCTTTACACCACGCTGAACAACTAACGGACTGCACTGATGGCTCAAGGACGAGCCGCTACCCCTCGGTTTTCGCTGCTTTATTTTTTAGTACCCTAACGATAGATTGATCAACCTTTCCCATACAGCTGGCCTGGTTCGATCATGTCTGACGCCCACAAATCCGATCTGCTGCTTGTTGTCGTTACCCTGTTCGCAGCATTCGGCTGGATGTTCTCCAAAGAAGCGGTGCTGATGATGCCACCGTTAATGTTCATGGCAGCCCGGTTTCTGATCGCAGGCAGTGTGCTGGCCCTGATCGCCCTGCCGTCACTCCTGCGCCTGAGCGCAGACCAGCTTGGCCGCGCCGTTGGCGTGGGCGCCGTGTTCGGCATCGCGATGACTTGCTGGATTATGGGCCTGTTCCACGCCGAGAGCATGGGCGAAGGTGCCTTTCTGACCAGCCTGGGTGTGGTGATTGTGCCGGTACTGGCGCGACTGGTATTTGGCGAACCACAACCCATCAGCACCTGGCTGGCCATCCCCATCGCCGTCTCTGGCCTGGCATTGCTTTCCCTGGAAAACGGCTTCCGGCCAGACCCCGGGCAACTCTATTTCGTGGCCGCAGCGTTCATCTTCGCGTTGTATTTCACCCTGAATACCCGGGCCGCCAACCAGCGCACCGTGGTTAACAAGCGCGGCGAAACCATCCAGAAACAAAAGGTACCGGCATTACCGCTAACGGCCATGGCGTTGCTGACCGTGGGATTGGTTACACTGGCTGAATCCGCCATCAGCGAGCCCTGGGCACCCACCCTGACCAACCCGCCCCCCATGCTTTATGTATGGGTACTGGCCAGCGCAGTCGTCGCCACTGCGGGGCGCTTTCTGCTGCAAACCTATGCCCAGAGCCTTTCGATACACAGCCATGGAGTGGTGATACTGGTGCTGGAACCGGTGTGGGTAGCACTGTTCGCCACCGCCTGGTTTGGCGAAAGCATGACCGCCCTGCAAATGGCCGGTTGCGGCCTGATCTTCGCAGCACTGCTGGTGAACCGCTGGGGTGCCCTGAGCCGCGCCATCAAAGGCCTGCTGAAAGCCAAAAATCAGCCTCAAAGAGGTTGACCAACCCCCGCGAAATCCGTATATTTCGTCTCCGTTGCGAGACAGGACCATAGCTCAGTTGGTTAGAGCGCTACCTTGACATGGTAGAGGTCCGCGGTTCGAATCCGCGTGGTCCTACCAATCTTGCCTGAAAAGTCAGTCACTTACGATTCCCGTAAGCACTGGCTTTTTTTGGGTTCATCGCGCTTTACCGGGAAATGCTGCTTTTATCTTCAGAAAGAAGTAGTCGTTATCCCGGTAGCCGTAGGCCACCCGCTTGATCACCTTGATCTTGTTGTTCATTCCCTCCAACACACTGGTGTTCAGCCGGTAGACCGC